>Ga0310826_100022_pt1 | contig 396565 bp, 411 predicted proteins | sample WT_ome_FD_201306 | JGI IMG/M metagenome (GOLD analysis project Ga0310826, IMG submission 201306) | Sorghum-adapted microbial communities enriched on wild type (WT) sorghum from Joint BioEnergy Institute, Emeryville, California, United... ... | reverse complement strand
TGGGCCATGCCGGCGCCGTCATCAGCGGCGGCAACGACACCGCCGACTTCAAGATCGAGGCCCTCAAGGCCGCCGGCATCCACGTCGCCGACAGCCCCGCCGTCCTCGGTCAGACCATGCTGAAGGCCCTGAGAGCATAGGACAGGTCATGGACACGGTGATGCCGGAAGGCACGAGGCGCATTCATCCTGGATCCGGTCGGCGCCGGACCGGCATTCATCCCAAGGGACGGCAGGTCGATCCCGCGGCGCTTGAGGAGATCCAGGCGCTGCTGGGCGACCGGCCGCGCCGGCCCGACCTGCTGATCGAGCATCTGCACCTGATCCAGGACACCTACAACTGCCTGTCCGCCCGCCATCTCGCGGCCCTTGCCCAGGAGATGCGGCTGGCCCAGGCGGAGGTGTACGAGGTCGCCTCGTTCTACGCCCATTTCGACATCGTCATGGAGGACGAGACGCCGCCGCCTCCGCTGACGGTGCGGGTGTGCGACAGCCTGACCTGCGAGCTGAAGGGCTCGCGCGGGCTGCTGGAGCGCCTGCCGGGGCTGCTGGGCCGCGAGGTGCGGGTGGTGCGGGCGCCGTGCATGGGCGGTTGCCACAATGCCCCGGTCGTCGCGCTCGGGCATGCTCTGCACGAGCGCGCGACCGTCGACAGCGTCGTCGATGCCGTGCGCCAGGGGCGCACCCATCCGGCATTGCCGGCCTATACCGACCTTGAGGCTTACCGCGCCGCCGGCGGATACCGTCTCCTGGGCGACTGCCTCGAGGGGCGCCGAACGGCGGACGAGATCATCGACGCGCTGGACCATTCGGGCCTGCGCGGCCTTGGCGGCGCCGGATTCCCCACCGGCCGGAAGTGGCGTTTCGTGCGCCAGGAGCCAGCCCCGCGGCTGATGGCCGTCAACGGGGACGAGGGGGAGCCCGGCACCTTCAAGGACCGGCACTACCTGGAGACCGATCCGCACCGCTTCCTCGAAGGCATGCTGATCGGCGCGTGGGCGGTCGAGGCGACGGATGTCTATATCTATCTGCGCGACGAATATCCCCAGTGCCGGGAAGTGCTGCTGCGCGAGATTGCGGCCCTAGAGGCGGCGGGCCTCACCCGCCATACGCGGGTGCATCTCCGTCGCGGCGCAGGCGCCTATATCTGCGGCGAGGAATCGGCGATGCTGGAAAGCATCGAGGGGCGGCGCGGCCTGCCCCGGCACAAGCCGCCATTCCCGTCCCAGGTCGGCCTGTTCGGCCGGCCGACCCTGATCAATAATGTCGAGACGCTGTTCTGGGTCCGCGACATCGTCGAGCGGGGCATCGACTGGTGGACGGGCTTCGGCCGGAACGGCCGCCGGGGCCTACGCAGCTTCTCGGTCTCGGGCCATGTGCGTGAACCGGGCGTCAAGCTGGCGCCGGCCGGTATCACCGTCCGCGAGCTGATCGACGAATATTGCGGCGGCATGGAGGAGGGGCACGTCTTCAAGGGCTATCTGCCCGGCGGCGCCTCGGGCGGCATCCTGCCGGCCAGCATGGCCGACATCCCGCTGGATTTCGGCACGCTCGAGGAGCATGGCTGCTTCATCGGCTCGGCGGCCGTGGTGGTTCTTTCCGACCGTGACGACATGCGCGCCGTCGTGCGCAATCTCCTGAGGTTCTTCGAGGACGAGAGCTGCGGCCAGTGCACGCCGTGCCGGGTCGGCACGGAGAAGGCGGTCAAGCTGCTGGAGCAGCCGCGCTGGGACGCGCCGCTTCTGACCGAACTCTCGCGGGTCATGTCCTCCGCCTCGATCTGCGGCCTGGGCCAGGCGGCGATGAACCCGCTAAAATCGGTTCTTAAGCATTTCCCGGAGGATCTCGCATGAGCGATCCGATCCGTTTCATTCTCGACGGCGAGGAAGTCGAGGCCCGTCCCGGCGAGACCATCTGGCAGGTTGCCAACCGCCGCGGGGTCGAGATCCCGCATCTCTGCTATTCGCCCGCGCCCGGCTACCGCCCGGACGGCAACTGTCGCGCCTGCATGGTCGAGATCGAGGGCGAGCGCGTCCTCGCCGCATCCTGCATCCGCAAGCCGACGCCGGGCATGAAGGTCCGGACGGCCAGCGAAAGCGCCGTCACCGCGCGCCGCCTGGTGTTCGAGCTGCTGGTCGGCGACCAGCCCGACCGCCGGGCCGCCCACGATCCGGACAGCCGGTTCTGGCAATGGGCGGACCGGGTCGGCGTTTCGGAAAGCCGCTTCCCGACCCGGGAAGCCCGGCCGGCACCCGACCGCAGCCATCCGGCCATGGCCGTGCAGCTCGACGCCTGCATCCACTGCAATCTCTGCGTCCGCGCCTGCCGCGAGGTGCAGGTGAACGACGTCATCGGCATGGCCGGTCGCGGGCATGCGGAAAAGATCGTCTTCGATTTCGACGATCCCATGGGCAAGAGCACCTGCGTCGCTTGCGGCGAATGCGTGCAGGCCTGCCCGACCGGGGCGCTGATGCCGGCGTCCGTCCTGGACGAGGCGGGCGTTTTCGCCCACGCGCCGGACCGCAAGGTCGACAGCGTCTGCCCCTATTGCGGCGTCGGCTGCCAGCTCACCTACAACATCAAGGACGATCGGCTGCTGTCGGTCACTGGGCGCGACGGACCGTCGAACCGGAACCGGCTGTGCGTCAAGGGCCGCTTCGGCTTCGACTATGTCCACCATCCGCATCGCCTCACCGAACCGATGATCCGGCGGGAAGGCGTCTCGAAGCATGACGTCGCCATCGATCCCGGCAACCCTTGGACGCATTTCCGCAAGGCGACCTGGGAGGAGGCGCTGGCCGTCGCGGCCGGCGGGCTGAAACGCATCCGCGACCGGGACGGGGGCGGCGCGCTGGCCGGCTTCGGGTCGGCCAAGGGGTCGAATGAGGAGGCCTATCTGTTCCAGAAGCTGGTGCGCACCGGCTTCGGCACCAACAATGTCGACCACTGCACCCGGCTCTGTCACGCCTCGTCGGTCGCCGCCCTGATGGAGGGCATCGGTTCCGGCGCCGTGACGGCCCCCTTCATGGCGGCCGAGGATGCAGAGGTGATCATTGTCATCGGCGCCAATCCGACGGAGAACCATCCGGTCGCCGCCACCTTCTTCAAGAACGCGGTCGAGCGGGGCGCCAAGCTGATCGTCATGGATCCGCGCGGTCATACGCTGAAGCGGCATGCGACCCACATGCTTCAGTTCAAGCCGGGCCGCGACGTGGCGATGCTGAACGCCATGCTCAACGTGATCATCACGGAAGGGCTCTACGACCGGCAATACGTCCAGGCGCACACTGAGGACTTCGAGAAGCTCCAGGAGCACATCAAGGACTATCCGCCGGAGAAGATGGCGGAGATCTGCGGCATCGATGCCGACACCCTGCGCACGGTCGCCCGTCTCTACGCCAAGGCCGAAGCGGCGATCATCTTCTGGGGCATGGGCGTGTCGCAGCATATCCACGGTACCGACAATGCCCGCTGCCTGATCGCGCTTGCGCTCGTTACCGGGCAGATCGGCCGCCCGGGCACCGGGCTGCACCCCCTGCGAGGCCAGAACAATGTCCAGGGCGCCTCGGATGCGGGGCTGATCCCGATGTTCCTGCCCGACTATCAGTCGGTCGAGGACGAGACCGTCCGGAAGCGCTATGAGGAGTTCTGGGGCACGAAGCTGGACCCGCGGCGCGGCCTGACCGTCGTGGAGATCATGGACGCGATCCATGCCGGCGAGATCAAGGGCATGTACATCATGGGCGAGAACCCGGCGATGTCCGATCCGGACGTCACCCATGCCCGCGAAGCCCTGGCGAAGCTCGAGCATCTAGTGGTGCAGGACATCTTCCTGACCGAGACGGCGGCCTATGCGGACGTGGTCCTGCCGGCCTCCGCCTGGCCGGAGAAGGTCGGCACCGTGACGAACACCAACCGGCAGGTCCAGATGGGCCGGAAGGCCCTGCCGCTGCCGGGATCGGCCCGGCCGGACCTGGACATCATCATCGACATGGCCCGGGGGCTCGGGCTGAACTGGACCTATTCGCATCCCCGGGACGTGTTCGAAGAGATGGCCCGGGTCATGCCGTCCTTGCGCAACATCACCTGGGACCGGGTCGACCGCGAGCATTCGGTGACCTATCCGTGCCCGGCGGAAGACCTGCCCGGGGAGGACATCGTCTTCGGCGAGGGGTCCCCGGGGGGGGGGGGGGGGGGGCGTCTCGTCCCGGCCGCCCTGGTGTCGCCGGCCGAGGAACCGGACGCCGAATATCCGCTGGTGCTGACGACCGGCCGGCAGCTCGAACACTGGCACACCGGCGCGATGACCCGCCGCGCCTCCGTTCTGGACGATCTCGAGCCCGAGGCGGTGGCCTGCGTCGCCCCCGCCGAGCTGCGCCGGCTGGGGCTCGGCGGCGGCGATCTCATCCGGGTCAGGACCCGGCGCGGCCAGATCGAGCTGAAGGCGCGCGCGGATGGTGCCGTCCCGCCCGGAATGATCTTCATTCCGTTCTGCTACGCGGAAGCCGCCGCCAACGTCCTGACCAACCCGCAGCTCGATCCGTTCGGCAAGATCCCCGAATTCAAGTACTGCGCGGCCCGGATCGAACCGGTGACGTAACACGGGGGGGGGGGACAGGCGCCCGCGCCCCGTCCCGGGAGGCCTGCAGGAGCTTCGGCCGGCAGGGGCCGAAGTTCCTGCCTCAAGCGTTCCTATGTCATCCCCGGAAGGCATTTCCGACGACAGGGAGGGCGGCATGGGTGACGAGCAGGCAGTCCCGGGTCCCGATCTCGCGCTGGGCATACCTTCGGATCGGCTGGCCGACGGTTCGGCAATCAAGGGCCATGTCGGTGGCGAGGAGGTCCTCCTTGTCCGGCGCGGCGAGGAATTCTTCGCGATCGGCGCAGCCTGCACCCATTATGGCGGCCCTTTGGCCGAGGGCCTGATCGTCGGCGAGACGATCCGCTGCCCCTGGCATCACGCCTGCTTCGATCTGAGAAGCGGCGCGGTTCTCCGGGCGCCGGCCCTCGACCCCTTGCCCTGCTGGCGGGTCGAGCGGCGCGACGGCATGATCCATGTGCTGGAAAAGCGTAACCGTGCGCCGGCGGCGCCGGCGTTCGGCCCGGCCAGCGTCGTGATCTTGGGCGGTGGCGCCGCAGGCAATGCCGCCGCGGAAACGCTTCGGGCCCAGGGCTATCGCGGGCCGATCGTGATCATCAGCGCCGACGACGCCGCGCCCTACGACCGGCCGAACCTGTCGAAGGACTACCTCGCGGGCGAGGCGCCGGACGAATGGATCCCGCTGCGGCCGCCGGAATTCTACGACAGTCACGGCATTGAGCTGCGGCTTGGAACGCGGGTGATCGCGATCGACCCGGACGTCCGGCATCTCCGGCTTTCCGACGGGACGACGGTGCCGTTCGACGGCCTACTTCTCGCAACCGGGGCCGAGCCGAGGCGGCTCGACGTCCCGGGCCATGACCGGCCGCATGTTCACTATCTCCGCTCCCTGGCCGACTGCCGCCGGATCATCGAGGGCGCAGAGGATGCCCGGCGGGTGCTGGTCGTCGGCGCCAGCTTCATCGGCCTGGAGGTGGCGGCGTCCCTGCGCAACCGCGGGCTCGACGTCCATGTGGTCGCGCCCGAGGCGCGGCCGATGGAACGGGTGCTGGGGGAAGCGCTCGGCGACCATATCCGCCGTCTGCACGAACGGAACGGCGTCGTCTTTCACCTGGGCAAGACCGTCACGGCGATAGGACAGGACGAGGTCACCATCGAGGCGGGAGAGAGGATTGCCGCCGATCTCGTGCTCGTCGGCATCGGCGTCCGCCCGGCGATCGACCTTGCCGAGGCCGCGGGGCTGGCGGTCGACGGCGGCGTGCTTGTGAACGAGTTCCTGGAGACGAGCGTACCGGGGATATTCGCGGCCGGCGATATCGCCCGATGGCCCGATCCCCTGACGGGAGAGCGGATCCGGGTGGAGCATTGGGTCGTCGCCGAACGCCAGGGCCAGACCGCCGCCCGGAACATGCTCGGCCTGCGCGAGCCCTACAGGGACATCCCGTTCTTCTGGACGCGGCAGTATGGCCGCCGGATTTCCTATGTCGGCTATGCCCGGCAATGGGACGACATCGAAATCGATGGCGACATCGAGGCGGGGGACTGCCGGCTCGCCTTCCGCCGGGCGGGGAGGACGCTCGCCATCGTGACGATCGGCCGCGACCGCGAAAGCCTGGAGGCCGAGGTCGCCATGGAGCAGACAGTCGGTCGGGTCTAGGACCCTTGTGCCCGACGCCGGGCCGGGGTCGGGCAGAGACGACGATCGACAAGCTATTCGTGCCAGCCAGCCCGGCCTTGTCGGATCAGGCGATGCGGCGCTCGGTCTCGGTGTCGAAGAGGACCGCCTTGCTCATGTCGATGGCAAGCTGCGTCCGTTCGCCCGGACGGGCTTCGGCATCGGCGCGCAGGCGGGCGGTCACTTCGCGTCCGCCCATCTCGATGATTGCGACCACGTCGGGGCCGGTCGGCTCGACCACCTCGATCCGGCATTCGGCCTGCTGGATTGCGTTGGAAGCGCCGTTCAGGCTCTGTGGATCCGAGATGCATTCCGGCCGCAGGCCCAGCAACACCTCCCGGCCGACATAGCGGGCGTAGGCCCCGTTGGCTTCGGGCAACGCCAGTTCCAGGTCCTGACCGTCGGGCCGCCGCACCGAAACGCCGTAGCCGCTGCCGCCGCCGTTCACGAGACGGGCCGGGATCAGGTTCATCGGCGGCGAACCCATGAAGCTTGCGACGAAGGTGTTGGCCGGGCGGTCGTAGATTTCCCGCGGCGTGCCGAGCTGCTGGATCTCGCCATGACGCATCACGGCGATCCGGGTGGCGAGCGTCATCGCCTCGATCTGGTCATGGGTGACGTAGACCACCGTGGTGCCCAGGCGCTGGTGCAGCTTCTTGATCTCGGTCCGCATCTCGACGCGCAGCTTCGCGTCCAGGTTCGAGAGCGGTTCGTCGAAAAGGAAGATCTTGGGATCGCGGACGAGGGCGCGTCCCATGGCGACGCGTTGCCGCTGGCCGCCGGAGAGCTGGCTCGGCTTGCGCTTGAGGAGCGCCTCGATCTGGAGAAGCCGGGCGACGCGCTCGATCGCCTTCTGGCGTTCGGGCTTCGGCACGCCGCGCATCTCCAGGCCGAAGCCGATATTCTCCTCGACCGTCATATTGGGGTAGAGCGCGTAGGACTGGAAGACCATGGCGATGTCGCGGTCCTTCGGGTGCTTCTCGTTCACCCGCTGACCGTCGATCGCGATCTCACCGTCCGTGATCGTGTCCAGGCCGGCGATCATGTTGAGCAGGGTCGACTTGCCGCAGCCGGAGGGGCCGACCAGCACCATGAACTCGCCGGCCGCGATGGCAAGATCGATGCCCTTCAGCACGTCCACGGTGCCGTAGCGCTTGACGACGTTGCGAATGGTTAGGGATGCCATGTTCGTCTTCTTTCCTATCCCTTGACCGCACCGGCCATGAGGCCGCGCACGAAGTACCGGCCGGCCAGGACATAGACGATGAGCGTGGGCAGGGCGGCGATGATCGCCGCCGCCATGTGGACGTTGTATTCCTTCACGCCCGTCGAGCTGTTGACGACGTTGTTGAGCGCGACGGTCATCGGCGCGCTGTCGCCGGAGGCGAAGGAGGCCCCGAACAGGAAGTCGTTCCAGATATTCGTGAACTGCCAGATCACTGTCACGACGATGATCGGCAGGGAGTTGGGCAGAAGGATGCGCCAGAACATCCGGAAGAAACCCGCACCGTCGATCATCGCAGCCTTGATGAGATCGTCGGGGAAGGCGCGGTAGTAGTTCCGGAAGAACAGGGTAGTGAAGCACAGCCCGTAGACGACGTGCACCAGCACGAGCCCCGGCGTCGAGGAGGCGAGCCCCAGGAAGCCCAGCACCTGCGCCATCGGGATCAGCACGATCTGGAACGGGATGAAGCAGCCGAACAGCATCAGCCCGAAGATCAGGTCCGCTCCCTTGAAGCGCCATTTGGTCAGCACATAGCCGTTCAGCGCCCCGAGCAGGGTCGAAATGGCGACGGCCGGCACGACCATCTTGATGGAGTTCAGGAAGAAGTCGTGAATGCCTTCGCAGCGCAGGCCGACGCAGGTCGTTCCCCAGGCGTCGATCCAGGGCTGGAACGTCACCTCCCGGGGCAGGGCGATGATGTTGCCGGCCGTGATCTCGTCCAGCGACTTCAGGGACGTGACGATCATCACGAACAGCGGCAGCAGGTAGAAGAGCGCGAACAGCCCCAGAAGCGCGAAGAGGAGCCAGCGCAGCGCGATGGTCGCGGCCGTCTGCTCGCGCGCGACGGCGAAGCTTGCGTCAGCCACGGCGTTCGCTCCTCATTTCCGAATAGAGATAGGGCACCATGATTGCAGCCACGGTGATCAGCATCATCATGGCGCTGGCCGCGCCGACGCCCATCTGGTTGCGGGTGAAGGTGTGGGCATACATGAAGGTGGCCGGCAGTTCGGTCGCGACGCCCGGGCCGCCGCCGGTCAGAGCGATCACCAGGTCGAAGCTCTTGATCGCCAGATGCGCGAGGACGACGAAGGCGGTGAGGAAGGTCGGGCGCATCATCGGAATGATGATGCGCCAGTAGATCCGCGGCAGGCTGGCGCCGTCGATCGAAGCCGCCTTGATGATGTCGCTGTCGATGCCCCGAAGACCGGCCAGGAACATGGCCATGACGAAGCCCGATGACTGCCAGACGCCGGCGATGACGACGGTGTAGATCGCCATGTCGGGATTGATGATCCAGTCGAAGGTGAAGCTGGTCCACCCCAGGTCGTGCATCAGCTTGTCGAGACCGAGACCCGGATTGAGCATCCACTTCCAGGCCGTGCCGGTGACGATGAAGGAGATCGCCATCGGGTAGAGATAGATCGTCCTGAGCACGCCTTCGGCCCGGATCCGCTGGTCCAGCATGATGGCGAGCAGGAGACCGATCGCGGTCGAGATCGCCATGTAGAGCACGCCGAAGATGGCGAGGTTCCTGATGGCGATGTACCAGCGGGGGCTTGCCCACAGCCGCTGGTACTGGGCAAGACCGGCCCAGTCGTAGTTCGGCATCATGCGGGATTCGCTGAAAGACAAATAGCCTGTCCAGAGAATGAAGCCGTATACGAAGATCACCGTGATGGCGAATGAAGGGGCCAGCACGATCTTCGGCAGGCTGTCGCGTAGCCGGTCGACGGCGAACCGACTGCCGGTCGCCCTGGCTTCGGGAATGGTCGTCATCGCGTACCGACGGTTTCCGGGAAAGAAACCGGCAGCGGCCCGCCGGGGCGGAGCCGCTGCCGCGTGCCCTGACGCTTACTGGGCGAGCTGCACGGCGTCGATGAGCGCCGCCACCGCCTCGTCGGACGACTGGTTCGAATTGAAGAACTGCGTCACGACGTCGAAGAAGGCGCCCTGAACCGATGCGGAAACCGCATGGCCGTGCGCAAGGCTACCCAGCATCGTCCCGTTCTCGATGGCCGTCGTCCGGTCGGCCATCGACTTCTGCCCGCAGGCGTCGAAGGCGTCGGGAGCGACCTGGGTATTCGCCGGGATCGAGCCCTTGACCAGGTTGAAGGCTTCCTGGAACTCGGGGCTCATGACGGCGCTGGCCAGCTTCAACTGGGCGTCACGACGGGATTCGTCGATGTCGAACATCGCGAACTGGTCGCTGTTGAAGATGAAGGTGCCCTCGGTACCCGGATAGGGCACGCAGACGATGTCCTCGCCGGGCGTCAGGCCGGCCTTGATGAATTCGCCCTTCGCCCAGTCGCCCATGACCTGCATGCCGGCTTCGCCGTTGATGACCATGGCAGAAGCGAGATTCCAGTCGCGGTTCGAGAAGTTGTTATCGACATAGCCGCGCAGCGTGCGCAGCTGGTCGAAGGCCTGCTTCATCGTATCGCTGCCCAGCGCCTCCGGGTCCAGGTCGATCATCGCCTTGCGATAGAACTCGGGGCCGCCGACGCTCATCACGACGCTGTCGAAGATTGTCGCGTCCTGCCAGGGCTGGCCGCCATGGGCCAGCGGGATGATGCCGGCTTCCTTGAACTTGTCGGCGAGGGCCTGCATTTCCTCGAAGGTGGTCGGTGCCTGGCCGCCCACCTGGTCCAGCAGCTTCTTGTTGATCCACAGCCAGTTGACGCGGTGGATGTTCACGGGCGAGGCGACCCACTGTCCGTCGTAGGTGGAGAAGTTCGCGACCGCGGGCGGGATGTTGTCGGCCCAGTTCTCGCTCTCGGCCAGCTCCGAGAGATCGGCGAAAACGCCTTCGGCCGCCCATTCGTGGATCGAGACACCGAGCAGCTGCACGGCCGTCGGCGGATCGCCCGCTGCGACGCGGGCCCTGAGCGCCGTCATGGCCTGGGTGCCGCCGCCGCCGGCAACCGGAGCGTCCTTCCAGCTCACGCCTTCGGCCTCCAGCTGCTCCTTCAGCACATTCAGCGCTGCGGCCTCGCCGCCGGAGGTCCACCAGTGCAGCACCTCGACCTCGTTGACCTGCGCCAGCGCCGGCGCGGCCGCACCGGCAAAGAGCATCGCGGCCCCGACCGTGGCCATCAAATAGCGTTTCAGCATCAGACGCTTCCTCCTGCTTCCCTTGGGCTCAAGTTTCGGATTCGGGCCCGGCCGGGATATCCCGTGGGGTCCGGCCGCCCGGTGCCACATCCTGTATACCTTTCCGCCAGCGCTCCCGGAAGATGCGAGCCGAGTTTCCGGTCGCGCAGTCGGGAAAGGGCCGTTGAAAGACCGGCGATGATCCACAAGAGATTACTCCTAAGCGAGGATTTTCGCCCGGGAATCCGCTCGGGCGACGGCCATGCCGCAGGAGGGTTGGCCTTGCACCGCATTTCGGGCAATCCTCCCGTGGCCGCTATGTCACTGATGAGCTGACTGGATGAAGCCGATCTTCGAGAAAGTGATCGTGCCGGACGGCGCGTCCTGGACGCTCTTCGATCGCCGTCTCGAGGCCTTTCCCTTTGAATGGCACTATCATCCCGAATTCGAGCTGACCCTGACCTTGAACAGCCGAGGACAGCGCTACATCGGCGATCATATCGACACCTACGACGACGGCGATCTCGTGCTCATCGGGCCGAATCTGCCTCATACCTGGTGTTCCCAGGAGCGCATCGATTCCTCCGCGCCGCACCGGGCCCTGGTCCTCTGGTTTTCCCGTGACTGGGCAAGCCAGATCCTCGGGCCCTGCCGCGAACTCGGGCCGGTCGTCCGGCTGCTGGGCGAAGCCGACCGGGGTATCGCCTTCTCCGGCGGCATCGCCCGGACGGCTGCGGGGCGCATCCAGTCGCTCGTCGACCGGGACGCCGCCGGGCGGCTGATCGGGCTTCTGGAGGTCCTGGCCCTGCTCGCCACTGACGACACGAGGGCGCGGCTCTCGTCACCGGCAATGGTCCCGGAGGTCGTCGTCTCGGCGGATCAGGAGAGGATCGGGCGGGTGCTCAGCCATATCCACGCGAACTACCGCGAGCCGACGCGGGTGCAGGACCTCGCGAATCTTGCCCTGGTCAGCGTCAGCTCGTTCCATCGCCTGTTCCGGCGCCACACCCACATGACCCTGACCGAGTATGTGGCCAGGCTGCGGATCGGCCAGGCGTGCTCGATGCTGATCAACACGGACAAGACCATAGCCTTCATCGCGGACGAGGTCGGCTACCGGAACCTTGCCAACTTCAACCGGCAGTTCCGGGCCCTCAAGGGCGTCACGCCGCGGGCCTTTCGGGAATCCTTTCGCCAGCGGTACATCCGGACGGGGCAGGGCGCCGGCCGGACCGTGTCGGCGCGCACCGGAACGGGATAAGCCCTCCGTTGCTGCCCGAAGCTGTCGAGGTGTTCATACCCCGTTGGGATTATTGCCGAGTATCGGCTTCCTTTTTCGTGCTTTCGACCCGGGGTAGCAGCGTGTACACTCCGTTTCCGAAAAATTGTTTCGAAATTTAGATAACTTTCGAATTTCAGATTGGATGGTCGCCTTGGGGCGCTGGGCAGGGACACCGCAGATGGCCCGCAGGACCGGTCCGTAACGGGACCGGAGTCCGGGATTCCGTGTCAGCGGCATTGTCCCCAACGTCACACAATTCAACAAAGGGGTGGCGATGTTCCCGATCAAAGTTGCGCTCGTGGGTTCGAACGTCCTTCTGCGCCAGGGGCTGAGACAGCTCCTCGATCCGGATCGGTTCGTAGTAGCCGGGGAGGCGCGCGATTTCGGCGGGCTGGAAACCCTCTTGAACGCCGGGCTCGCGCCGGATCTGGTGATCGCGGATCTTTCCACCCAGACGGACCACGACCTCGAGCAGATTCGGAAGATCCGGACCGTCTGCGAAGGTTGCCGTATCGTCGTGCTGGCGAATCGCCTGCAGATGAACCATCTCGTGAACGCGCTGCGCGCCGGCGTCGACGGGTATCTGGTCAACGAGCTTTCGGCGGAAGCGTTCTCGCTTTCGCTGCTGCTGGTCATGCAGGGCGAGAAGGTCCTGCCGGGGCCCTTGGCCAACCTGATGGCCTCCGATCAGATGTCTGCTCGGGGCGCCGGTGTCCCGGGCGAAGCGACGGGCTCCCGGCTTTCCGAATCCCACAGGAACCTGACGGAAAGGGAGCGTCAGATCCTTCAGTGCCTGCTGAACGGCTACAGCAACAAGCTGATCGCGCGTGCGCTCGACATCACCGAGGGGACCGTCAAGGTCCATCTTAAGGGGTTGATGAAAAAGATCGACGCCAACAACCGGACGCAGGCGGCCCTGTGGGCGCGGAATAACGGGATCATGGAAACCATGAACATGGTGGACGCCTGACATCCCGTCGCGTTCGACTTCGGGGTTCCGGAACGGCCCGTCCGGAGCATCGATGACGCTCCGAGCGGGCCCGGAGCAGCAGGCGGCGGAGCCTTGTATCCGGCGGGGCAAGGGCGGTGTCAGCGCTCGATGATCCGGTCGGCATTGCGGGCCTTCGTCAGGTTCCTCGCCCTATCCCGGTCGCGCACATCGACCATCCGCGCCGATGCGAGATCGGCATCGGCGAAATCCGCGTCGGCCAGCAGGGCGCGGTCGAAGACCGCCCCGGCCAGCTCCGCGCCCGCAAGGCTGGCTCCCGTCAGATCCGCCTCCGTCAGGTCGGCGAAGCGCAAATCCGCGCGGGAGAGATCGGCGTCGCGCAGGCTTGCCCCCGCAAGCTCCGCCGATTGCAGGACGGCGCGGATCAGTCCCATCGACTGGTTGCGCATGTCGGCGCCCCCGCGCAGGCGGTCGAGCCGGGCGCCGGTCAAGTCGGCGCTTCGCATGTCGGCGGCAAAGCGCGCTTCGGTCAGGTCGGCCGCAACCAGGTTGGCGTTCCGCGCCTGGGTGCCGAACAGGCTGGCGCCCGTTAGCTTGGCGCCTTCGAGGTTTGCGTTGAGGAGCCAGGCCTGATCCAGGCGGGCCCCGGAGAGATCGGTTCCCTGCAGGACGGCGTTGTTGAGCCGGGCATTCGCCAGATTGGCCTGGCGAAGATCGAGGGCGGAGAGGTCGAGGCCCGAGAGCCGTCGGCCCTGGAGATCGACCGGTCCGCCGCCGGCCTCCGCGATCAGGGCCTCGATGTCGGCGCGCGTCATCTCCGCCGTGGTCATCGCCGGCGAGTTGAGGTCGATGTGGTCGAACATGTCCTGGGCGCCGGCCGGCGGGCCGATGGACGCCAGAATCGTTGCGGCGGCGATCGATGTCTTCCGAAGGACCCGTCTGAGGTGGGACATGGAATCTGCTCCGGGCCGCGCGACCGCCCGGGTGCCGGGACGGTTCTGCAGAATCAGGCGCCTGGGTCGCCTCTTCTGTCAATCGCGATCCCGCATCACCCGCCCAGCATCCGGTTCGGCAGCCAAAGGGCGATATCGGGCACGAGGCACAGGATGGCGATGCCCAGGATCATGCACAGCATGAAGGGAAGGGCGCCGCGCAGAACTTCCTTCAGCTTCACGTCCGGTGCGATCGCGTTGATGACATAGAGGTTCAGCCCCACTGGAGGCGTGATCAGGCCGATCTCCATGTTGATGGTCATGATCACGCCGAACCACACGGGGTCGAACCCCAGCGTGTCGATGATCGGAAGCAGGGTGGGGGCGGTCATGACGATGACCGCGACCGGCGGCAGGAACAGCCCCGCCACGATCAGGAACAGGTTGATGATGCCGAACAGCACCCAGCGGTTCATCTCCAACTCCGCGATCCACATCGCGAGCGCCTGGGTGATGAACAGCGACGACATCATGTAGCTGAACAGCGCGGAACTGGCGACGATCATCAGGATCATCACGGATTCCCGCGTCGTGTCCCGGAACACGGGCCAGAGGTCGCGCGGGCGCACCATCCGGTAGATGAGCGCCACCAGGACGAGACACAGCACCGCGCCGATGCCGGCCGCTTCGGAGGGCGTGGCGACGCCGCCGTAAAGGACCCAGAGGATGCCGGCGATGACAGCGACGAAGGGCAGCACCCGGGGCAGCACCTTCATCCGCTCGGCCCAGGAGAAATGCCGCCCGGCCAACACGGCCGGCCGATGGCTCCGCCGGACGGCGATCACTCCCCAGATCATGAAGAGGATGGTGAGCATCATGCCCGGCAGGAGCCCCGCCAGGAACAGCCGTCCGATCGACGTCTCGGTCGCGATGCCGTAGACGATCATCGTCACGGACGGCGGGATCAGGATGCCGAGCGTGCCCCCCGCCGCAACGGCGCCCGCCGCGAGGTCGTTGGGATAGCCCCGCTGGCGCATCGCCGGAATGCCCATCTTGCCGATGGCGGCGCAGGTGGCCGGCGACGAACCTGAAAGCGCGGCGAAGACGCCGCAGGCCGCGATGTTGGAGAGAAGCAGGCCGCCGGGCACCCGGTCCATCCAGCGATCGATCGCCTCATAGAGGTCGGAACCGGCCCGGGACGACGCGATCGCCCCGCCCATCAGGATGAACATCGGCACCGACAGGAGGGCGAAGTCGTTGAGGCCGCCGAAGAAGATGTCGGGGATGAAGGGCAGGCTGCGGCTGCCCTCGAAGATCCAGAGAAATGCGATCGCGACCCCGCCCAGCGCGAAGGCGACCGGCACGCCCAGGAGCAGGACGAGGATGGTCGCCGCCGCCACCAGTAGCCCCAGCTGCAGCTCCCCCATGGTCAGCCTTCCTGCCGAATGCCGAACGGAGGCTCGCGCCCGGTCACCAGCGCCAGGATGTCGGCCAAGTATTGCAGGGTGATGAGGGACATGCCGACCGGCACCGGAAGATAGGCGACCCACAGGGGCGGCGCCCAGACCGACTGGGACCGCCATCCGCGTTCGAAGGCCTCGTACCACCAGCCGAGGCTGTACCAAGCCAGAACGGCGCAGAAGACGATCCCGATCAGGGAGGTGAGGATCGCGAGAGCGAAGCGGGCACGGGCGCCCAGCATCTGCGGCAGAAGGTCGACATTGACGTGGCCGCGCAGTAGCAGGACGTAAGGGGCGCCCAGGAAGGTTGCGGCAACCATGCTGTAGGTCACGAATTCGTGCTGCCAGATGGCGCTTTCGGCCAGCACGTAGCGGGCGACGACCAGATGCAGGATGACCAGGACCGAAACGGCCAGGAGCGCGGCCGACGCCACGCCCAGTATCCTGGACAGGGCGCCGACGATGCGGATGAAAGCGTCCATCTGCGCTTATGCCGTGGCTGGAGGTGGGAAGGGACGGACGGTGCCGCCCGACCCGGGCGATCCGCCTATTCCACCTGCAACGCCATCTCGATCAGGCTGTCGCCGCCCTCCACCTCTTCGGCGAACTGCTTGTAGGACGTCTCCTTGGCTACGGCCAGCCAGGCGGCGTGATCCTCCGCGGTGAGGTCGACCACCTCGACGCCCGCCTCCTGGAACGTCGTCACCATCTCGTCGTCGATCTGCTTGGCGGCTCCGACGAAATAGTCCTCGGCCTTCTGCGCGGCGGCGAGCAGGACCTCCTGCTGCTCGGGCGTTAGCTGCTCGAAGCTGGACTTGCTCATCAGGATCGGCTCGTACATGAACCACAGGGCGTTGTCGCCGGGCGGGGTCAGGCACTGGACCTGTTCGAATATCCGGTACGAGACAAGGCTGGCGGAACTCGTGGTTGCACCGTCCAGCACGCCCGTCTGCAGGCCGGTATAGAGCTCCGAGCTGGGCATCGAACTGATAGAGGCGCCCGCGCCGGCCAGCATTCTTTCGAAGGCCGGCCCGGCGGCCCGGAAGGTCTTTCCGGCCACGCTCTCCGGCGTCTGGACGCAGAAGTCCGTTCCGACGAACCCGCCGGCAAGCCACGCATCGGACAGCACGATGACCCCGGCCTCGTCGATGATCTTCTTGATCTCGTTCATGAAGGGGCTGTCGTTCAGCCGGGTCGCATGGTCGTGGTTCTTGACCAGGCCCGGCATCAGCGTCGCGCTGAACTGCGGATGACGGCCGCTCGCGTAGTCCAGCGGGAAGGCTGAGATGTCGAGCTGCCCGCGCGTGAGCGCGTCCCATTGCTGGTCGGGCTTGAACAGTGACGCGCCTGGATAGACGCGCATGCTCAGCCCGACATTGGCGGCCTCGATCTCGCGCTTGATGATCAGGACCATCTCGTCACGGACATCCCCCTTGCCGCCGGGGAACTGGTGGGAGGCGCGAAGCTCGATCTCCTCGGCGGAGGCGGCGCCCGTCAATGCCACGGCGATGGCGGTGCCGCAGAACCAGGTCGTCTTCCAGGACATGTCGCGTTCCCTCCTTTTGTGCCGTCGTTCCCCCCGGGCCTTGTAGCGGCCCGTTCGTGAGGTCGTGCTTCGCAGCAGGCGCAATACCGTGTCCGCCGTGTCGAAGGACGGTCCATGAGGCTCGGATGTTCCCGTCGGGCGGTCCGTCCTCCCTATTCGAAGGCGCGCGCGAGCCGGTTCACCTGCCGGCTCATCGCGATCCGCCCGGTGTTGACCAGCATCTCGTGGTTCCGTTCCAGCGCCGCCGGATCGTAGAGATAGTTCACCAGAATGCCTGCCGATTGGGTGAGCGCCTTCGGAGACAGGTCGCCCCGCCAGTTGAGCCGCTCGAGCCTGGCCCCATTGCCGAGGTGGAATCGGGCAACCCGGTCGAGCGGCCGGTCGCGCGACCGCTCCCGGGCGAGATAGTGGGCGCAGAGCTGCAGGAGCTTGAGCTTCAGCGCTTCCGATTCCGGCGGACGGTCCGGCCAGCCGACCTGGCTCAGTTCGGTCAAGGCCGTCGACGCCGCTTCGCGCAAGGTGTCGCTCTCATGCTCCTCCGCGGCCCGGCGCAGCCAGGGAACGAAGTCCGGAATCGGGGACAGGGTGGCGAAGCAGCGCAGGTTGGGCAGGGTCTGCTGCAGGTCGGCGATGACCTGCTTCAGCAGGAAGTTGCCGAAGGAAATGCCGCGCAGGCCCTTCTGGGTGTTCGTGATCGAATAGAAGATGGCCGTGTCGGCCCTGGCCGGATCCCCAACCGGGGCCGCGGGGTCGAGAAGGGGGCCGATCTCCCCGGCCATTCCCTGCACCAGCGCGACCTGTACGAAGATGACCGGATCGTGCTCGATCGCCGGGTGAAAGAACGCATAGCAGCGGCGATCCGCGGCAAGCCGCCGGCGCAGATAGTCCCAGCCCGGAATCTCGTGGACCGCCTCGTAGGCGATCAGCTTTTCCAGGACGATGGCCGGCGTCTCCCACGTGATCCTACGAAGTTCCAGAAAGCCGCCGCTGAACCAGGACGACAGGAGATGCTTCAGATCGGCATCCACGCTCTTCAACTCCGGATGCTCAGGCAGAAGGTCGAGGACGGTTTCCCGAAGGGAGATGCAGAACCCGGTTCCGTCCGGAAGCATGTTGATGCGCCGGAACAGCTCCTGCCGGGGCGGCTCCGTCGCGCGCATCAGGGCGATCAGCCTTTCGCCATCGGGGTTTTTCCCATAGGCCTCGGCGGCGGCAAGGACGACGGCCTGATCGGGGCCGAAGTCGCTGCCCAGCATCCGCAGGAACTCCAGCCTCTGGTCGGCGTCCATCTCGCCATAGGCCGACACCAGCTCGCGCGCGAGCGCGATGTTCGATGCTTCGCCCTTTTCCGACAGCAGGCTTCGGCACAACTCCAGCGGCGCCCGCGGCAGCGAACGGCCCTGACGGAAGGTGAGAAGCTCCAGGCCCCGATCGGCTATCGAATTGAAGATGGCCGCGATCTGCACGTCGTCCTCCGGATGACGCTTCGTCGTCGACAGTCCGGTTGCCGTTCATCGACCCTATTCCTCCGGCGATCGGCAAGCAACGTCCCACCGCCGCCTCCGACGGGACCGCACTCAATCGCATTCTAGGAACGCATAGGCGTCAGGATCGGCACCGGCGTGTCGAGAGGCCCAGACCGGTGTCAGCCGGGGGCAGATGTCGGCGGATCCTGGGCATCAAAATAGCTTCGCAAGTCGCTGAAAGATATAGACGTTATGCTCCATCTTGATGGAGAGGTTCAGTTGGGTCCCATGGGGGCGTCCGGATGCCAGCGCCCGTCGCGGTACCGGAACAGGGGCGAGCGGAGAACGCCATGCACGCGGTCGGGAAGATCCGGACGGATCTCCTCCAGAACGGATCGCCAGCGTTCGGTCTGGACCATGGCGGTCAGGATGCATGCGGGCTCCACCCCGGCGAGGCTGAGCAGGTCCAGGGCCGCCCGGATCGAGGTTCCGGTGCTGATCACGTCGTCGACCACGGCGACCTTCCGTCTGTCGAGGAGCGGCAGCATCCGCGGATCGACGTAGAGGCGCTTCCCGGTCCCCGGGCTGGTGATCGAGGAGCAGGGCACCGAGAGCTCCTCCCGGTACCAGAACTTCCGCGACGTCCCCAAGGGAACGTAGCGGCTGTGCCCAAGCGCCTTCGCCACGCCCCGGGCGAGGCTGAGGCCGAGAGTCGGCAAGCCGACCACGACCTCCGGCTCGTATCGCCGGGCAATGGCGGTCATGCCCTCCACCAGCGCCCCCTCCACCGGAAACGAGGCCTGGTTAGCGATCAGCGAGGCGACGGCACGGTCCCGATGCCCGGGCAATTGCCTCAAGGGCAGCAGGAGCCGCCGTCCGTCCGGAAAGCGCGCCGGATAGAAGTCGACATAGCCGCTGTCGTCGTCCACCGGCAGGGGCGCGTCGGCGGGGATCAACTCCTGCCAGAAGTCGTGCGGTTCGAGAGAGGGTATGTCGGCCATGGCGTGCGCGCGGGTTCGGAAACTTGATCGGCGGGATCGGGTCGGCGAAAGTGCGGACAAAATCGCCGACTGGCAAGCTTCTGGCGGCGATCCTTATCCCCCCAATCCAGGACCGAACTCGGACAATGCCCGTCATCCCCAGGATCCTCGAATTCAGCGACGAGCTGACGGAACTTCGCCGCGATCTTCATGCCCATCCGGAGCTCGGCTTCGAGGAACATCGCACGGCAGATATCGTGGCCCGCAAGCTCTCCGAATGGGGAATCGAGGTGGACCGGGGGCTCGGCGTGACCGGGGTGGTGGGGACGCTGCAGGCCGGCACCGGCAATCGCTCGGTCGGGCTGCGCGCCGACATGGACGCCCTGCCGATGCCCGAACGCGGCGACCTTCCCTATGCGTCGCGGACCGAGGGCAAGATGCATGCCTGCGGCCATGACGGCCATACCGTCATGCTTCTGGGGGCGGCGCGCTACCTTGCCGAGACGCGGCAATTCTCCGGGACCGTGCATTTCATCTTCCAGCCGGCCGAGGAAGGCCGTGGCGGTGCGGCGCGCATGGTCGAGGACGGGTTCTTCGACCGCTTTCCGCTGGACGCGGTCTATGGGATGCACAACATGCCGGGGCTCGATCCCGACCAGATGGCCGTCACGCCCGGACCGCAGCTTGCGTCCTCCGACAGCTGGGAGGTCGTCTTCAAGGGCGTGGGCACGCACGGCGCCAAGCCCCATCTCGGACGCGACGCCATGACCGCGGCCGGGCATTTCCTGACGACGCTGCAGACCATCGTCGGGCGCCGGCTGGACCCGCTTCAGCCGGCGGTCGTCAGCGCCTGCAGCATCCTCGGCGGCAATCCCGAGGCATGGAACGTCATACCGGACGACGTAACCATCCGCGGGACCGCGCGGGCCTATGACCCGGCCGTCCGCGACCAGCTCGACCGGGAGATCGGCACGCTCGCCAACGGGATCGCGGCAACCTTCGGGATCGAGGCCGCCTATCGCTTCATCCGGCGGATCCCGCCGGTTGTGAACGATGCCGGTGCGACCGAAGCCGCGCGCCGGGCCGCGGCGACGGTGGTCGGTGCCGATCGCGTCGTCACCGATTTCCCGCCGTCGACCGCCGGCGACGACTTCGCCGTCTTCTCCGCTCGGGTACCGGGCTGCTATGTCTGGGTTGGCAACGGCCCGGCGGTCGACGGCGCACTTCATCACAACAGCCGCTACGACTTCAACGACCGGGCGATCCCCGTCGGGGCCAGCTTCTGGGCGCGTCTTGTCGAGCAGGAGTTGCCGGCTGCCTCATAGCGCAGGGGCCGGCGCCTCGGTCAGACGTTTCAGCAGAAGATCCAGGACGCCCTCCCGGTCGACGTCGAGAAGGGCGTCCACCGGCGTTCCGGCTTCGTCCTCGACGGACTGCCCCAGTTTTTCTGGGTTGCGGATCTCGATCCTCAGCCGGATCTTCCGGCTTTCGAACAGCCGGGGCGCCAGCAACCGCGCGATCACGCAGGGATCGTGCAGCGGCCGGCCGGTCTGCTCCGCCGAAGATCCTTTCGAACCGTAATAGGCGTCCAGCAGATCGGCGGCAATTCCCGGAATCCGGGTGCCGGTTTTTCGCAGAGCATCGATGAAGGGGCGCCATGTCCGGACCTGCCGGGTGACGTCCAGCGGAGCCACGGTGACCGGGATGCCGCTCCCGATCACGACGTCGGCAGCCTCGGGATCGGCCAGGAAGTTGAACTCGGCATGGGGCGTGACGTTGCCCGGCGCCCGCACGGCGCCGCCCATCGCGACGATCCGCCCGATCCGTGAGGCGGCGTCCGGCGCCCGGTCCAGCAGCATGGCCAGGTTGGTGAGCGGGCCGAGCGCGCAGATGGTCACGGCGCCTGCCGGACGTTCCCGCAGCCGGTCGGCAAGCCAGTCGACGGCGCCGCCGGGGAGGGGCGCGCCGGCCGGCGGAGGCAGTATTCCGTCTCCTAGGCCGTCCGGCCCGTGGATATCGCCGCAATGAAGAGGAGAGCGGAGGAGCGGCCGGTCGCATCCTTCGATGACCGGAACATCCCCCCGCCCGCAGGCTTCGACGAGGCGGAGAGCGTTCGCCGTCGTTACGGCAAGGGGCAGGTTCCCGGCCACCGTGGTCAGGCCGAGAACGTCGAATTCGGGTGCTGCGAGGGCGATGAGGATCGCGATCGCGTCGTCGAGGCCCGGGTCGGTGTCGATCACGACCGGTATGCGCGGAGTCGGGTTCATCCGAAATACTTACTGGTGTATTGAGGAGGCCTTCATAGCACTGGCCGCCGGAAATCCGTACCTCCGGCGGCCGAATTCTGGAAGCGGGGACTCTCGATGCATTACGGGAACGGACGCGGCACGGTATTCGCGGCAGCACTGGGACTGGCGCTGGCAGGACTCGGCGGGAATTCGGCCCTGGCCCAGGACAAGGAACTCGTGATCTCCACCTGGGGCTACAACGGTGACCTTCTGCAGGAGCACCTCTACAAGCCCTTCGAGGAGCAGCACGGCGTCAAGATCGTGCTGGAGACGGGCAACAATGCGGACCGCCTCAACAAGATCAGGATCCGCGGCGGCGTCGATCTCGTCTATCTCGCGGACTCCTTCGTGCAGACCGGGATCGAGCAGGGGCTGTTCGCGCCCGTGGACCGCTCCCGCATCCCGAACATCGCCGAACTGCATGAAGTCGCGCAGGCCCCGCATGGCGAGGAATATGGCCCCGCCTACACGATCGGCCGCTTCGGCATCATCTACGACACGGCGGCCACGGATACGCCGGTGACTTCCTGGCAGGACCTGTGGCGGGAAGAGTTCAAGGGCCGCGTCACCGTTCCGAACATCTCGACCACGGCCGGTCCCCTGATGGTGCTGGTCGCGGCCGACAAGGAAGGCGTTTCGGCGTTCGAGGATCCCGACGGTGCCTTCCGCGCGCTGGAGGAGCTTCAGGGCAACATCCTGACGACCTATTCGCGTTCGTCGGAGCTTGCGAACCTGTTCGCCCAGGGCGAGGTGGTGATCGCCGCCGCCCAGGACTTCGTCTTCTCCAACATCAAGCAGTCTGTCCCGACCGCGGCCTGGGCCGAGCTGGACGAGGGCGCATTCGCCAATCTCAACACGATCAACCTGGTGAAGGGCGGCAACAACCCCGAACTTGCCATGGAGTTCATCAACTGGCACCTGAACGCGGATGTCCAGAAGGCTCTTGCTGTCGCCAAGGTCGACGCGCCGGTCAACGCGAAGGTGGAGCTGACGCCCGAGGAGGCCGCCCCCTGGACCTATGGCGAGGAGGTCGTCCAGTCGCTGAACAAGCCGGACTATGCCGCGCTCAACGCCAATCTGGAGGATTGGACCGAGCGCTGGAACGAGATGTTCCGGCAGTAACTCCTCCGCCGTCGCGCAGTCATGCGTCCAACAGGGCGGTCCACTTCCATGAAGAAATCGCTTCCCTGGCTACTCCTGGCGCCGGCGGCGTTGGCGGTCGTCGTCATCCTGCTGCTGCCGCTGGCGGGAACGGTCGGCCTGACCTTCGACGGAAGGGAGTGGTACTCCAACTATGTCGCGTTCTTCCGAAGCGGACTGAACCTGTCGGTCCTCTATCGCACGCTCGAGATCGCGCTCGTAACCACGGCGATCTCGATCGTGCTCGGGCTGCCGACGGCGCATGTTATCGCGCGTTCGCCCAAGTCGCGGCGGACGCTGCTGATCGTTTGCGCGGTCTTCCCGCTGCTGACCAGCACGGTCGTCCGATCCTTCAGCTGGATCGTAATTCTGGGCCGTAACGGCTTCGTCAACCAGGTTCTTCAGGGGATCGGGGTCATCGACACGCCGGTTGGTCTGCTCTACACCCAGACCGCCGTCATCGTCGGCCTCGTCCATCTGTTCACGCCGCTGATGATCCTGTCGCTCGTCGGCGTCATGGAGAATATCGAGGCGGACGTGCTGCAGGCCGCGTCCTCGCTCGGCGCCTCCCCGGCGGCGACCTTCCGGCAGGTCGTCCTGCCGCTGGCGATGCCCGGGATCGTCGTCGGGTCGGTGCTGGTCTTCACCGGCAGTTTCACGGCCTATACGACACCCCAGCTCCTCGGCGGCGACCGGCAGACGGTGCTTGCGACCTTTCTTTACCAGAAGGCGATGATCTCCTTCGATTGGGCGATGGCGTCGACCATCGCGGTCCTCATGGTCGTCCTGACGGTCGTCGTGATCCTAGCGATGAACAGCCTGGCTCGCCGGCTGAATCCGGTGGGAGCGTAAGGCCATGGCAAGACGCAGCCACCCGGCCCTCGTCGCCTTTGCGGTCCTGGTCTACATCTTCCTGCTGGGGCCGCTCGTCATCGTTGCAGGGACGGCATTCAGCGACACGCAGTTCCTAGCCTTTCCGCCCCAGGGCTTCACCGGGCGGTGGTTCGCCAATGTCTTCGAGGTCTCGGCCTTCCGCGAGACCTTCTGGATCAGTCTCCAGGTTGCCGTCTTCGGCACGCTCCTGTCACTGCTCCTCGGGATCCCGGCCGCCTATGCGCTCAGCCGCTACCGGAACCAGGTGACGAAGGCCTTCGCGAACTTCTTCGTGTTGCCCATCCTGGTGCCGGAGATCGTCTTCGGCTTCTCGGTCCTGAATTCGATGAGCGTAGGGCTCGACCTCCCGATCTTCACGACGCTGCTGCTGGGGCACATGATCATCGTCCTGCCCTACAGCGTCCGGGTCGTCTCGGCCAGCCTCGCCAATTTCGACTACTCGATCGAGGAAGCCGCGGTCAGCCTGGGCTCGAACCGGCTGAAGACCTTCTTCACGATCGTGCTCCCGAATATCAGGTCGGGCATCATCGCCGCCTTCATCCTGGCGTTCATCACGTCGCTCAACAACGTGCCGGTGTCGCTCTTCCTCACCGGGCCGGGGATCAGCACCCTGCCGATTCAGATGCTGACCTATGTCGAGAACTTCTTCGACCCGACCGTGGCCGCGCTTTCGGTCATGCTCATGAGCTTCACCGTCGTTGTGATGGTGGCGATCGAGCGCACGCTCGGGCTCTCCTACTTCGCGCGCTGAGACAGGCCGATGACCAAGTCCCTCGTTCTGCAGAACGTCACCGCCCATTACGGCAGGACGCAGGTCCTGCAGGACCTGAATCTCGAAGTCGGGGCAGGACAGTTCGTGTCGCTGCTCGGCGCCAGCGGCTGCGGAAAGACGACGACGCTCCGGCTGGTCGCGGGCTTCCTGGCGGCGTCCGGCGGGCGCATTCTCCTGGGCGGGGAGGATATCGCGCCGCAGCCGCCGCACCGCCGGGACATCGGGCTCGTCTTCCAGAACTACGCCCTGTTCCCGCATCTCTCCGTGTTCGACAATGTCGCGTTCGGGCTCAAGCAGCGGAAGGTCGGGACGGAGGAGATCCGCTCGCGGGTCACGGACATGCTGGAGCGGGTTGGGCTCGCGGCGCTTGCCGACCGCTTTCCGGGCGCGCTTTCCGGCGGTCAGAAGCAGCGGGTGGCGCTGGCCCGGGCCCTGGTCATCCGGCCGTCGCTCCTGATGTTCGACGAGCCCTTGAGCAACCTCGACGCCAAGCTCAGGGTCGACATGCGGGTCGAAATCCGCGAGCTGCAGCAGCAATACGGCACGACCGCGGTCTACGTCACCCACGACCAGGAGGAGGCGTTCTCCATCTCCGACCGGGTTGCGATCATGGATCGGGGGCGGATCAGCCAGTTCGACACGCCGGAACGGCTCTATCGCCAGCCGGCCAACGATTTCGTGGCCCGCTTCGTCGGGTTCGAGAACCTGCTGCCCTTGCGTATCGTCTCCGGCTCGGCGGACGAGGTTCTGGCCGAAGGCGATGGCGGTGCCACGCTGCGGCTCGACCGGAGGGTCTGGGAGGCGCTGCCGGAAACCTTCACGCTCGGCGCCCGCGCGGACGGTTTCGTGGTCGAACCCGCCACGGCTCCCGCGACCGGCGACGCGATCGAGGGCTCGGTCCAGCTCAGGACCTATCTCGGCCGGTCCTACCAGTACAAGGTCGCAAGTCCCTTCGGCACGCTGATCGCAAACGGCCCCATGGGGCGGCCCTTCGAGGCGGGCGACCGCGTGCGCCTCACGCCCGTCGTCGAGCAGTGCTGCATCCTCGACCGGAGCGCGGCGTGACCGCCGGAAGCACCCGCCTGATTCTTGGCAACGCCGTCGTCGTTACGGTCGACGAAGCGCGGACCGTCCACCAGCCGGGCTTTGTCGCGGTGGAAGAGGGGCGGCTGGTCGCCATCGGCGCCGGCGAACCGCCGGCCGCGCTCCGTGCGGGTGCCGAGGTGATCGACGTCGGCGGGGACATCCTCATGCCGGGCATGGTGAACACCCATTGCCACATGGCCATGTCCGTGTTCCGCGGCCTGGGGGACGACGTGGCCGATCGGCTGGAACGCTATATCTTCCCGCTGGAGAAGCGCTTCGTCGGGCCGGAGATGGTCTATCTCGGCAGCCTTCACGCGGCGCTGGAGCTGCTGGAGGGCGGCGTCACCACCGTCGCCGACATGTACTATTTCGAGACGGAGGTGGCGCGGGCCGCCGACGTCGCCGGCCTGCGCGGTCTGATGGGGCAGACCGTGGTCGATTTCGCGGCGCCCGACGCGGCGACGCCGGAGGAAGGGCTGCGGCGGTTCCAGGATCTGGCGGACCGGCTTGCGGGCCACCCGCGGCTGCGGGCGTCGATCGCCCCCCATGCGCCCTATACGACCGGCCGGGACCTGCTGGACGAGATCGCCCGGCGGGCGGAGAAGGATGGAGTTTGGGTCCAGATCCACCTGGCGGAGGTCGAGCGCGAGATCGCCTGGTGCCGGGAGCGGTACGGCATGACACCGGTGCGCTTCATGGCCGAGACCGGTCTCCTCAACCCGCGGATGATCGCCGCTCATGCGATCCTGGTCGACGATGCCGATCTCGACCTGCTGCGGGAGGGCGGGGCGGCCGTTTCGCACAATGCCGGGTCGAATGCGAAGGCCGGCAAGGGGATCGCGCCGGTCCTGGGGATGCTGGCCCGGGGCATTCGGGTCGGCCTGGGCTCCGACGGGGCGATGAGCGGCAATACCCTCGATCTCTTCGCCCAGCTTCCGCAGGTGGCCAAGCTGCAGAAGCTGGCGGCCCGCGACCGGACGGTCATGCCGGCGACGGAGGTCGTCGCGCTTGCCACCATCGACGGCGCGAGGGCGCTGGGCCTGGAGCGGGAGATCGGTTCGCTGGAGACCGGAAAGAAGGCCGATCTGATACGGATCAGCCGCCGGGCAGCGCGGATGTCGCCGCTGCACGATGTCCATTCGACGATCGTCTACGCGGCGCTGGCTTCGGACGTGCGGGACGTGATGATCGACGGGGCATGGGTCCTGCGGGACGGGATACCCACCCGATTCGACCGAGCGGCCGTGATCGCGGAGGTCGAGGCCCTGGCCGCCCGCATGCGGGCGAGCCTGGGCGCCTGACATCCGCGGGAGGCGTCGGCGCCCGTTCCGCCCCGTCCCGGCATCCGGAAAGCGGAATGATCTTTCAAAGCGGCCTTTCTATAATTCCAAAATTCATGATGGATTAATCATCATCTTTGCCTATCCTCGATGGGGTCGGGTCGGCGACGGCCGCGGATGATACCGGACCGGGAGGGGTGCCCCTATGAGCCTTCTGGAGCTGCACGGCATCTGCAAGTCCTTCGGCGCCATCCAGGCGCTCACGGATGTGAGCCTTGAGGTGGAGCCGGGTGAGGTCGTCGGCCTCATGGGGGACAACGGGGCAGGGAAGTCCACCCTGGTCAAGATCGTCGCGGGAAATTTCCCGCCGACATCCGGCACGATTGCCGTGGACGGCCGGCCCGTCGAGTTCCACAGGCCCGTCGATGCCCGTTCGATCGGAATCGAGGTCGTCTACCAGGAACTGGCCCTGGCCGACAATCTGACCGCGGCGGCGAACGTCTTCCTGGGACGGGAGCTTCGACGCCGTTTCGGTCCCTTCGGCTTTCTGGACCATCGCGCGATGAACCGGCGGGCCTCGGCGCTGTTCGCCGAGCTGAAGTCCGAGACCCGGGCCGGCGACCTGGTGCGACAGATGTCCGGCGGTCAGCGTCAGGCGGTCGCCATTGCCAGGACCCGGCTTGCCCAGGCACGGCTGATCCTGATGGACGAACCGACGGCCGCGATCAGCGTACGCCAGGTCGCGGAGGTGCTGGACCTCATCCGGCGCCTGCGCGACAGCGGGATCGCCATCATCCTGATCAGCCACCGCATGCCGGATGTCTTCGCCGTGGCCGACCGGGTCGTGGTGCTGAGGCGCGGGCGCAAGGTCGCCGACAAGCCGGTGGCCTCCAGCTCGCCCGAGGAGGTGACCGGGCTGATCACCGGGGCCCTGGAGGCCGCATGACGACCGAATTCTCGAACGTGCGGCAAAGGCCCTGGTATCTCCACCCGCACCTCAATTCCCAGGCTCTCTATGTCTTCGCCGCTCTGGTCATCCTGGTCGCGGCCATCTCGGTCGTTTCCAGCGCCTTCCTGACCACCGGCAATCTCCTGAACATATCGAAGAACTTCGCCTATATCGGCATCGCCTCGCTTGGGGTCACGCTCGTGATCATCACGGCGGGGATCGATCTTTCGGTCGGCTCCGTCATGGCCCTGACGGCCATCGTCACCAGCCTCCTGTTCCGGGCGACGGCGGAATGGCTGACGGCGGCGGTACCCGGGCTGACCCTGGCGATCTGCGTGACCGCGGGGCTGGCGCTCGCGGCCTTCGTCGGCACCGTCAACGGCCTGCTGATCGCAAGGCTGGGCCTGTCGCCCTTCGTCACCACGCTCGGCACCCTCAGCATCTGCCGGGGGCTCGGCTATGTGATCACCGAAGGCCGCGGGGTGATCGTCACCGGGCCGGACGTGTCGATCTTCTATGCGATCACGGACGGAACGCTGCTGGGTATCCCGACGCCGCTTCTGTTCCTGCTGGCGCTCGCCGTCTGGATGGGCGTGTTCCTGCACCAGACGGCCTGGGGACGCTATGTCTTCGCGATCGGCGGCAACGAACGGGCGGCCTCGCTGACCGGCGTTCCGGTGGAACGGGTGAAGGTGTCGATCTATGTCGCCAGCAGCCTGATGGCCGGCTTCGCCGGCATCCTCATGGCCGGCTGGCTCGGTTCGGTGCCCGCCAATCTCGCCTTCGGCTACGAACTCAGGATCATTGCGGCCGCCGTGATCGGCGGCGCGAACCTGTCCGGCGGCGCCGGCGGTCCGGCGGGCGCCGTGATCGGCGCGGCGCTGATCGAGGTGATCCGCAACGGGCTCGTCCTCTCGAGGGTGAGCGCCTACTGGCAGGACACGCTGGTCGGATTGATCATCATCCTGGCGGTCCTTGTCGACCGCCTGAGAGAGCGCCGGGCAAGCTGACCCCCGGTTCGACACAGGTCGGCATCGAAAGGTAGGAGGAAACGTTGAGGAAGCAACTCCTGGCGGCGGCTATCCTCGCCGCCCTCGTCTCACCTGCCGGCGCCCAGGACGGGTATCGGTTCGCGATCGTGCCCAAGGCGATGAACAATCCGTTCTTCGACCTGTCGCGGGACGGTTGCATGAAGAGGGCCGAAGAGCTGGGCAATGTGGAATGCGTCTATACCGGCCCGGTCGAGCACGAGCCGGCCACCCAGGTCCAGATCATCCAGGACCTGATCAGCCAGGGCGTCGACGGCCTGGCGATCAGCGTGTCCGACGCGGGCGCGGTCACGAAGGTCATCCAGCAGGCGGTCGATGCCGGAATGCCGGTCATCACCTTCGACGCGGACGCCCCGGATTCCGTCCGGCAGGCCTATGTCGGCACGAACAACAGGGAGTTCGGGCGGCAACTCGGCGAACTTCTGAAGCAGGTCAGGCCGGAAGGCGGGACCTATGCGATGATCAGCGGGGGCCCCGCCGCCGACAACCTGAACGAGCGGGTCGAGGGCGTCCGCGAGAGCCTCGAAGGCTCGGGCTGGACCGAGGTCTCCGGATCTCCGCAGTTCTGCAACGACGACATGGCGCTCGCGGTGCAGCAGATGGCCGATCTCCTGACCGCCAATCCGGACCTCGACGCCATCGTTCCGGTCGGAGGGTGGCCGATGTTCGTGCCCGGCGCCTATCGCGCCTTCGTCGATGCGAACCGCGAGAGATTCGACAGCGGCGAGCTGACCCTCGTCGTGGCCGACACGCTGCCGGTCCAGCTCGAGGCGCTGCGCGACGGATATGTTCACGGCTTGGTCGGCCAGCGCCCGTTCGAAATGGGCGAGCTGGCGATGGATATCCTGCTCGCGCTCAAGGAGGGGCAGGAGGTCGAGGAGATCACCTATTCGGGTCTCGATGTCGTGACCCGGGAGAACGTCGACCAGTTCCTCCAATAGCGGGTTCTGGAGCGGCGGACGTCTGGACGGACGGAACCGGCCGAAATCCGGGCGGGCCGGCGTCGGCCGGTTCTCAGCTGTCCGCGCCGTCCGCTCCGGCGGGCTTCCCGGGAAATTCGGGCAGATAGAGCGAGACGCCGCGTTCGGCCAGAGCCTGGCGCAGCGGCGGTGCCGGCATCTGGTCGGTTATCACCCCGTCCAGGGCGCTCAGCGGGGCGACAGTTTCCAGGAGCCGGTGTTCGAACTTGCTGTGGTCGACGAGGGCGAAGCACTCGTCCGACTGCTCGATCATGATCCGCTTGACCCAGCAGGCTCCGGAATTGACGTCCATGAGGCCGTCGGGGCCGAGCGCGCCTGCGCCGATGAAGGTCTTATTCGCGTGGAAGCGGCGCAGGAATTCCACCGTCTCGTTCCCGTAGACGCCGGCTTCCCGGTGAACGTAGTCGCCCGGGCACATGACGATGCGGATCCCGCTGCCGTTCCCGAGCGCGGTCGCGACGGAGTAGGAGTTGGTCAGCACCGTCAGATCCTTGCCGTGGACCGCAAGATGCCGGGCGAACTGGGTGGTGGTCGAGCCGGCATCGATCATCAGCACCTCGCCCGGGCTGATCAGCGACACGGCGCGGGCGGCGATCAGCTCGCGTTCCCGGATGAAGGTCCGGTCCCGTTCCCCGAACGCCGGCTGGATGCCCATGGGACGGGCGGATGCGCCGCCATAGGCCCGGTCGACCAGCCCCTGGCTGGACAAGGCGTCCACGTCCCGGCGCACCGTCTCGGTCGAGACGCCAAACTTCTCGGCAAGCTCCGAAATGCGGACGAGGGGCGTCAGCCGCAGCTCGGCCAGGATCCGTTCCCGCCGCTCGCTCTTGGAAAGCCGGAAGCTCATGCGCCGCGGGCTGCCAGCAGGGCGTCGGTCAGTTCGGCGAAACCGGCGCCGCCCGGGGCCGCGGTGATCCAGCGCGGCTTGTGCTTCACGCGGTTGGCGAAGTTCCGGAAGTTGGCGACTGCGACGCCGTGTCGAAGATAGGCGAACATGGGCTCGTCGTTCGGCGAATCTCCGGCGAACACGACCGTCGGATCGTCGGGACGCAGCGTGCGCCCGAAGATCTCATTCAGGATGCGGCGGGCCATCCCGAGCTTGTCATACTCTCCATACCACCCGTTGACGTGGATGGACGACACCTTGGCGGTCGCGCCCGCTTCCTCGAACAGGGCGACGATCCGGTCGACCTCGGCCGGGGGAAGCGGGGGCACGTCTTCGGCGAAGTCGATCGCGAGATCGGTTTCGCGATAGGCCTGGTCGGCGGAAATCCGGCTGCCGGGAACGGCCTGCAGGATGCGGGCGGCGAGGGCCTCCAGGCGGGCGCGGTCGGCCGCCCGTTCCGCATTGTCCTTCTGGAACCGCCGGACCATGGCCCGGCGCTCGCGGTCGTAGTGGAAGTAGAAGGCGCCGTTCTCGCCGACGACGCCGTCGACCGGCCACAAGCGTGCGATCAGGTCGCACCAGCCCGCCGGACGTCCGGTGATCGGCAGGACGATCACGCCGGCCTCCCGCAGGCGTTCCAGCGCGCGATAGGCGACGGCGGGAAGCACGCCGTCCTCGGTCAGCGTGTCGTCGATATCGGTCAGCACGACCTCGATCCGGGCGCGCTCGGCCGCCGGGAACTCGGCCAGCGGCCGCATCCGCGTCAGTTCTCCGGACAGGCCCGGTGCCGCGCCGTTCTCCTCGACGTCGATCGGCAAGGCCGCTTGTCCCCGTTCGGTTTCCATCCCCAATGCCCAGTATCCGAAGCTGTCCCCCGCGGCGCCGGACGGGCCGCGATTCCGTGAGTCTCGGTCCGGATGATTGCCGCCGACGTTGGCATCTTGCAACGAAAACGTTGTAAATCCTCACGTCAACGACGAGTTTTGTTGCAAAGTACCACAGTTTATGACTAGGCTGCCACGGGCCGGCCACCTTGCCCGGGAGCCGGCGGGGAGGGCCGAACAGAGGCTGTGAACGGGAGGAAAGGATGAGGATGGTGGAAGTCGATCCACGTTCCTATGGATTGCGAGGTGTGGCGTTCGGTGCGGCATTGTGCTCGCTCGCCGCACTCTTGGCCGGGACGGCCAATGCGCAGGAGTGCTCGAATCGGGGCGATCTGGACCAGCTCTATTGTGACGAAGACGGGGACCTTCTGGCCGATCCGCCGAAGGATCCGGCCGACTTCGCCGACCCCTCGACGCTGGTCTTCGCCTATACCCCGGTCGAAGATCCGGCGATCTACGAAGATATTTGGCAGCCCTTCATCGACCATTTGGAGAAGGTGACCGGACGCGACGTACAGTTCTTCGCCGTCCAGTCGAACTCGGCCGAGGTCGAGGCGATGCGGAGCGGACGCCTGCACATCGCCGGCTTCTCCACCGGGCCGACGCCGTTCGCGGTCAATCTCGCAGGCGCGGTGCCGTTCGCTATCATGGGCGCGGACGACGGGCGCTTCGGCTACACGCTGCAGGTCTATACGCGGGTCGACAGCGGCATCAACACGCTGCAGGACCTGAAGGGCAAGCGGGTTGCGCACGCTTCGCCGACGTCCAACTCGGGCAACCAGGCGCCGCGGGCGCTGTTCACCGACATGGGCATCGTGCCGGATGAGGACTACGAGGTCGTCTATTCCGGATCGCACGACCAGTCGATGCTGGGTGTCGTGGCCGGTGACTACGATGCGGCCCCGGTCGCGTCGGAGGTCGTGGAGCGCATGGCGGAGCGGGGTCTCTACGACCCGTCCGAGGTCAAGGTGATCTACGAGTCCAATCCCTTCCCGACGACCTCCTACACCTACGCCCACAATCTCGCGCCCGAGCTCGTCGAGAAGATCAAGGAGGCGTTCTTCACCTTCAACTTCGAGGGTACCGCCCTGGGCGAGGAGTTCAGCGGCGTCAGCAAGTTCGTGCCGATCGACTACAAGACGGACTGGGAAATCATCCGCACGATCCAGAGAATCAACGGCGTCAAGTACACGCCCGAGAATCTGGCTGCGGAGTGACCCGCGGGAGGCGGCCGTTGGCGGCCGCCTCCTCCTCTTCCCCGGGTGAATTGCGTTCGATGCTGAAGATCTCCAATCTCGTCAAGAGCTACGGGTCCGACAAGCCGGTTCTGCGGAACCTGGACCTCACCGTGCCCGAGCGAAGTGTCGTCTCGATCATCGGCGCCTCCGGCGCCGGCAAGAGCACGCTGCTCAGGTGCATCAACCGGCTGGTGGAACCGACCTCCGGCGACATCGAGCTGAACGGCGTCAATCTGACCCGGCTCCAGGGACGGGAGCTGAGGACGGCCCGCCGCCGGATCGGCATGATCTTCCAGAGCTTCAATCTGGTCGATCGCCTGACGGTGATGGAGAACGTGCTGTCCGGCCGGCTCGGCTACGTGTCCTTCTTCCGGGCGGCCTTCCGGCGTTTCCCGCAGGAGGACATCGACCGCGCCTTCCACTTCATGGAGCGGGTCGGCATCGCCCATTACGCGAACAAGCGGGCGGACGAACTGTCCGGCGGTGAACGTCAGCGCGTGGGCGTCGTGCGTGCCCTGATGCAGGGGCCGGAAATCCTCCTGGCGGACGAGCCGACGGCCTCGCTCGACCCCAAGACCTCCGAACAGATCATGGCGCTGCTGCGCTCGCTGTCCGAGGAACTGGCCCTGCCGGTGCTGATCAACATCCACAATGTCGCCGAAGCGAAGGAATATACCGACCGCATCGTCGGCATGCGTTTCGGCAGGATCATCTTCGACGGGGCGCCGTCCACCCTGGACCAGGCCGCCATGGATCAGATCTATGCCGGCGTGCCGGCCGAGGACCGGCTGGCTGACGGTGCCGGCGTGCAAGTGTTGAAGGTCGCGTCCTCATGACGACGGAGACCGTGCGCCGTTGGCGCAAGCCGCCGTTCATCCGCAACCCGGTGCTCCGCTACGGGCTGCTTGTCGGCAGTATCGCCTATGTCTGGTGGGGGCTCTCTACGCTTCCCTTCGACTGGCCGCGGATCCAGGAGGGGCTACCCCGGGCGATCCGGATGATGCAGGGCGCGTTTCCGCCCAGCTTCGAGCGCTCCAACCTGCTGATCAACGGGTTCGTCGAAAGCATCCAGATCGCGGTGCTCGCGACCGTCGTCGGCGTGCTGATCAGCATTCCGGTCGCCTTCATGGCATCGCGGAACCTGGCGCCGAGGCCCGTCTACCTGGCGGGCCGCGCCATCATCATCCTGGCGCGGAGCTTCCACCCCGTCATTGTGGCGATCCTGTTCGTCAAGGCGGTCGGGTTCGGCCCGCTGGCCGGCATCCTGACTCTCGTCGTCTACTCCCTGGGCTTCGTCGCGAAGCTCCTGGCAGAGCGGATCGAGGAAATCGACTGGGGGCAAGTCGAAGCGATGAAGGCAGCCGGTGCGGGGTATTTCACGACCCTTATCTATGCCGTGTTCCCCCAGATCATGCCCCGACAGATCGGGCTCAGCATCTACCAGCTCGACAGCAATCTGCGCGCGTCCGCCGTCGTCGGCGTCGTCGGCGCCGGCGGGATCGGCGCCACCCTGATGAACGCCTTCAAGCGCTACGACTACGACTTCGCGTTCGCGATCACCCTCCTGATCATCGGGGTGATCCTGCTCAGCGAAGCGTTCAGCGGCTATGTCCGGAGGAAACTGTCGTGAGCCAGTCGGCCACCCTTCCTCGCGAATGGCACCGGTATACCCCGCGGCAGCGGCTCGTCCGGTTCCTGTCCTATCTTACCGTCGTTGCGGTCGTCGTCTGGGCGGTCAGTGAGGTCGACATCGTCTGGCCGTGGCTGTTCGATGCCCCGAATGCGATGGCCGACCTGCTCGGCCGGATGATGCCGCCGGACTTCTCCCGCACCGATGCGATCGTGATGTCGCTTCTGGAGACGCTGAACATCGCGACCATTGCGACCATGGGCGGCGTCCTCATTTCGCTGCCGGTCGCCTATCTCGCGGCCCAGAACACCACCCCGAACCGGGTCTGCCTGTGGATCGGCCGGGTCATCCTGGTGTCCAGCCGGTCGGTGAACACGCTCATCTGGGCGCTTCTGTTCGTTGCGATCTTCGGTCCGGGCGTGCTGGCGGGCATTCTGGCCATCATGTTCCGGTCGGTCGGCTTCATCGGCAAGCTGCTGGGCGAGGCGATCGAGGAGATCGACCGCAAGCCCGTGGAGGCGATCGAGGCGACGGGCGCGTCCCGCGCCAAGGTCATCCTCTACGCCATCGTCCCGCAGGTCGTGCCGACCTTCTTTGCCGTGGCCATTCTGCGCTGGGACATCAATCTGCGGGAATCCACGGTGCTCGGCCTGGTCGGTGCGGGCGGCATCGGGCTTCTGCTGCAGGGCGCGATCGATCTTTTCGCCTGGCAGATGGTCGCGACCATTCTCTTGGCGATCATCGTAGTGGTCCTGGCCGGCGAGGCGCTGTCCGGCTGGCTGCGGCGCAAGGTGATCTGAGGCGGGGGAGGCGGCATTGGCTTCGGACGACCTCTACGACCTCGTCGTCATCGGCGGCGGCATCAACGGCGCCGGCATTGCGCGGGATGCGGCGGGACGCGGTCTGCGCGTGCTCCTCTGCGAGCAGGCGGACCTCGCCCAGGCGACCTCTTCGGCCAGCACCAAGCTGATCCATGGCGGACTCCGCTATCTCGAGCACCGCGAGTTCCGCTTGGTCCGGGAGGCGCTGACCGAGCGCGAGGTCCTGCTGCGTGCAGCGCCCCATATCATCTGGCCGCTCAGTTTCGTCCTGCCCCATGACTCGTCGCTGCGCCCGGCCTGGATGATCCGGCTCGGCCTTTTCCTCTACGATCATCTGGGCGGGCGCGAGCTTCTGCCCGGCTCGCGCCGGCACGATCTTCGGCGGAGCCCGCTGGGGAACGCCCTGCGGCGGGATCTCCAGACCGGCTTCTCCTACGCGGACTGCTGGGTCCAGGACGCGCGTCTCGTGGTGCTGAACGCGATCGACGCACGCGAGCGCGGCGCCCGGATCATGACCCGCACCCGCTGCACCGGGGCCCGGCGTCGCGACGGTTGCTGGGAGGTGACGCTGGAGGCGGCCGAGGGCGGCCAGGGCGTCACGGTCCGCAGCCGCGCCCTGGTCAATGCCGCCGGTCCCTGGGTGACCGACATGCTCGACCGCATCGGCGGCGTGCAGCGCCGGAGTGCGCTCCGGCTGGTGAAGGGCAGCCACATCGTCGTCCGGCGCGCCTACGAGGGCGACCACGCCTACATCTTCCAGAACGACGACCGCCGCATCGTCTTCGCCATCCCCTATGAAGGGGAGTTCACTCTGATCGGGACGACCGACGTCGACTATCGCGACGATCCGGCGAAGGTCGCCATCGACGAGGCGGAGCGGGACTATCTGCTGCGGGCGGTCAACCGCTATCTCCGGGCGCCGTTGAGCGCGGACGATGTGGTCTGGACCTATTCGGGCGTGCGCCCGCTCTATGACGATGCGACCGCGAACGCCTCCGCGGTCACGCGGGACTACGTCTTCGACATGGACGGCGCGGCGGGCGAGCCCCCGCTGCTGTCGGTCTTCGGGGGCAAGATCACCACTTACCGCAGGCTTGCCGAACACGCGCTGGAGAGGCTGTCGCAGCAGCTCGGCTGGGCTGGGCGGCCCTGGACGGCCAAGGCACCGTTGCCAGGCGGGGATATTCCCGGTGCCGATTTCGAGGGCTTCCTCGCCAGCTTGCGCCGGGAATTCCCCTGGCTTCCGGAGACGCTCGCCCGCCGCTATGCCCGGGCCTACGGCACACGCAGCCGGAAGCTCCTGAACGGCGCCTCCTCGGTGGAGGATCTGGGCCGCGATTTCGGGGCCGGGCTCCACGAGGCGGAACTCCGGTATCTCGCCGCCGAGGAATGGGCCCGGACGGCGGAGGACGTCCTCTGGCGACGGTCCAAGCTCGGCCTGCATCTGACCGCCGAGGGGATACAGGCGGTCGACGACTGGTTCCGCCGCAGGGCGGATGATGCCCCGGCCTCCGGCGGCCCGGAATACGCCGTCGGCTAGCCGACGGAGCCGCGCTGCCGCCGATATCTAGGGACGGCCATGCGGGCCGGCGGTCCGGCGCGGTCGTCGGAAGAAGGGAGGCGCCGTCCGCTGCCCGATGGGGCGAACGGCATCGCGCCGGCATTCTGCCCGGCCGAAGCCGCCCAGGACGGTGATGGCCCTAGAGATCGTTGCTTTGCGGCAGGATCACCAAGTCGCGGACGGTCACGTTTCTCGGGCGCGTCAGCATGAAGAGCACGGCGTGCGCGACCTCGACCGGCTCCATCAGCCCGCCGGCCGCCAGCTCTGCCTCCAGCTTCTCTTTCGGCCAGTCCTTGATGAGGGCCGTCACCACGGGCCCCGGAAGGACCGCACCGACCCTGATCCCATGCTTGGCGACCTGCCGGCGCACCGTATGGACGAATGCCTGGACGGCATGCTTGGAGGCGGTATAGATCGGCTCGTGCACGACGGGCACGACCCCCGCGATGGAGCTCGTCACGATGACGTCGCCGGTCTTGCGCTCCGCCATATAGGGCAGGACGGCGTGGACCGTGCGGAACACGGCATTGACGTTGAGGTTCAGCATCCGGTCCCAGGCATCCGGGTCGCCCTGGATGACGTCGCCGCCGACATAGGCGCCGGCATTGGCATGCATGATATCGAGCTGTCCTGCGTTCGCGAGGATGGCGGGAAGCATGCCGGCGACGCTCGCCGGCTCCGTGACGTCGATGACGAGTGGGATGGCCTCGGGGCCCAACTCGGCACAGGCCTTGGACAGCGCTTCCTCATCGCGGTCGATCAGGACCACGCGCGCGCCCGCACCCAGCATCGACCGGGCGCATTCCAGGCCGATTCCGGACGCCGCGCCCGTGATGGCCGCTACCTTTCCTGCAAGTTCAACACCCATATTCACTCACTCTCCGATCACTCGTTGCGGTTCATCCCGCGGCGAACAGATGCACGGCCGCCGGTTCGAAGCGGAACTCGACCGCGGTGCCTGCCTCGAAGACCTGGTCCTGCGGAATGACCGCAAGCGCCCGTTCGCCCGTCGCCGTGTCGAGGCTGACGATCGTTTCCGCACCCAGACGCTCGACCAGCGAAACATGACCGCGGATGGAACCGTCCCGGCCGGGGACCGGTTCGCGGTGCAGCGATTGCGGACGGATGCCGAGCACGGCTCGATCGCCCACCGAGAAACCTTTCGCCTCGATGGCGATGGGCGCCACCGTCGGCGAGGAAACGGTGACTTGGCCGCCGGAAGCCGCGGTGACCTCGACCTCGAGGAAATTCATCTTGGGCGAGCCGATGAAGCCGGCGACGAAGCGGTTGGCCGGCTTCTGGTAAAGATCGATCGGGGCGCCGATCTGCTGGACGATGCCGCCCTCCAGCACGACGATCTTGTCGGCCAGCGTCATCGCCTCGACCTGGTCGTGGGTAACATAGATCATGGTCGCGCCCAGCTCCTTGTGCAGCCGGGCGATTTCCATGCGCATGTCCATGCGCAACGCGGCGTCCAGATTGGACAGCGGTTCGTCGAACAGGAACACCGACGGCTTGCGGACGATGGCGCGGCCGATGGCGACGCGCTGCCGCTGGCCGCCCGAAAGCTGCGCGGGCTTGCGGTCAAGAAGCTGCTCCAGCTTCAGAATCCGCGCCGCCTCATGAACGCGCGCCTCGATCTCGGCCTTCGGCGTCCGGTTCAGCGTCAGGCCGAAGCTCATATTTTCGAAAACGGTCAGGTGGGGATAGAGCGCGTAGGACTGGAACACCATCGCGATGCCGCGGTCGCGCGGCTCCACCTCGTTACAGCGGCGCTCGCCGATATAGAGGTCGCCGTCCGTGATGTGCTCGAGGCCTGCGATCATGCGCAGCAAGGTGGACTTTCCGCAGCCCGATGGTCCGACGAAGACGACGAATTCTCCCTCGGCGATCTCCAGGTCGACCCCCTTGATGACGTCCACGGAGCCGTATTTCTTCCTGAGCTTTTCGAGGCGCAGGCCGGCCATCTCAGTTCTCCGGATATCTCGTATTGCGAATGGTGCGCGCGGTCGCCTGAAGCGCCTCGAACGCGGCGAAACGGCCCGCGTGCAGTTCCGCGACCGCGCCGCCTGCGGGACGGTAGAGGTTGGCGTCGCCCGTCATCGTGTCCATTGCCGCGGCCAGGCTGGGAAAGGCGCCGGCGGCGGTCGCGCCGGTCATCGCGGCGCCGAGCAGCACCGGCTCCGCCTGATGCGGGGCGGCCAGCATCACACCGGCGCAGTCGGCCAGCAATTGGCGCACCAGCGGATGCCGGCCCGCGCCGCCCGAAAGCACGATCCGCTCCGTGACCGCGCCCCGGGTCCTGCTCGCTTCGACGATCTGGCGAAGACCGTAGCCGACGCCGAGCAGGCCGGCGACATAGAGCGCGACGAGGCTGTCGAGGTTGCGGTCCATGCCGAGGCCGGCGATCACCGCCCTGGCGTCGGGATCGGCATGGGGCGAACGGTTGCCGAGGAAATCGGGCACGACGACCAGGCCTCCCGCAAGTTTCGCCGCATCCGAAAGTGAAGCCGCCCGCGCCGCCGCCTGGTCGGCGAGGAAGTCGGGCAGGGACTGGCCGCGCTTGGCGGCTGCGGCGCTTGCCTCGTGGGATGCCGGATGCATCGAGACGACCTGGTCGATGGCGGCCCCCGCGCTCGATTGTCCGCCCTCGTTCAGCCACAGCCCCGGAACCATGGCGGAGAAGTAGGGGCCCCAGACGCCGGGGATGAAGATCGGATCCCGGCTGCTCGCCATCGTGCAGGCGGAGGTCCCGAAGACATAGGCCATGCTCGTCGTCGGCGACCCGCCGAGCGAGCCCACGCCCCCCGCATGCGCATCGATTAGGCCCGCCCCGACCGGGGTGCCGGGCTTCAGGCCAAGATCGGAGGCCGCTTCCGCCGTCAACCCCCGGCCGACGGCCTGGCCCGGCGCCAGGATTTCGGTGCCGATGCGGGAGAATTCCTGTTCGACCAGATCGCCGAGGCCGATCTCGCGGAAATAGCCTCCGTCCCAACGATCCTCATGGGCGAGATAGGTCCATTTGCAGGTGACCGTGCAGGCCGACCGGGCCAGGCTGCCGGTGGCCCGCCAGGTCAGGAAATCCGCGAGATCCAGGAACTGCCATGCGGCGCCGTAGGTATCCGGCAGATTTTCCTTGAGCCAGAGCAGCTTGGGCGTCTCCATTTCCGGCGAGATCGCCCCGCCGACATAGTCCAGCACCCTGTGGCCGGCCTGGTTGATGCGACGCGCCTGATCGGTGGCCCGATGGTCCATCCACACGATGATGTTGCGGTCGTTGTCGCCATGAGGGCCGACGGCGAGCGGCCGGCCCCCGGGGCCCAGCACGACGAGCGAGCAGGTCGCGTCGAAACCGATGCCGGCGACCTTATCCGCCCCCATCCCGGCGGCACCTAGCGCCTCGCGGACGCTGGCGCACACGGCGCGCCAGATGTCCTCGCTCGACTGCTCGGCGATGTCGGATCCGTCCAGGAAAAGGGCGATGTCGCGCTTGGCCGTTGCCAGCAACCGGCCATTGCCGTCGAAAACGCCCGCGCGGGCGCTTCCGGTGCCGACATCGACACCGATGAAATGACCATCCGTCATGTGAAAGCACCGTCCGAGAAGTGCGGTCCGGTCGATCGTCTATGCAAGGCCACGGGGATCAGGCCGCGAGGTCGGCGATCGTTGCCCGCGTTCCGTCGGGGTTGCGGAGATAGACGCCGTGCTCGATCTGCTCGCGCCGCAGCCGGGCGATATCGATGTCCGCGGGCGCGTGATTGCTGCGGACCGAAATCTTCGCCGCGCGTCCCGCCGCTTCGCCCATCGCCATGCAGGTCGCCATCACGCGGATCGCGCCCATGGCTTCATGCGTCGTGGAGATGCTGCGGCCAGCGACCAGAAGGTTGCTGACCTTTAGCGGAACAAGGGACCGGTAGGGAATGTCGTAGCAGTCCCCGCACCAGATCAGCGTGCAGCCATCGTCCTGCGGGCGGTGGATGTCGATGGGGTAGCTGGCGACGGCGATCGCATCCTCGAAATGCCGGCAGGAGAGCACGTCCTCCTGCGTCATCACATATTGGCCGACGATGCGCCGCGTCTCGCGGATGCCCAGGAAGGGCGCGGTCTTGGTGAAATAGGCGTTCTCGAAGCCCGGCACGTAGTTGACCAGGTAGGTGATGATGTCGTCGATCTGCGCGCGGCCCTCGATCTCGCCCCGGGTGAGGCTGCGCGCGTCCGTTCCGTCGGTGCCCTTGACGCGCGTCATGTTGATCCAGACCTCGCCCTTCTTGAGGCCGGTGATGATGATCGTGCGCTCGTTCGGGATGTTGAGCCCGCGCTCCGCCTTGGCCTTGGCCATCAGTTCGCGGAGGCCGACCACGATGAACTGGTGGTTCTGGCCGAAATATTCGGCCGGAATGAAGTCGGTGAGGTAGGTGCGCGCCTCCGGCGGCGAATTGGCGATCGCCATGCGCAGCTTGTCGGTGTCGACGCCGCCCAGGCAGAACATCAGCGTCGGCGGCTGCATCCCGCCCTGCGCATTGCCCTTCTCGCAGGGCACGCCGGCCCGGTAGGCCACGTCGGCATCGCCCGTGCAGTCGATCACGACCTTGGCCAGGATCGCGCTGCGCCCGCTCTTGCTCTCCGTAATGATGCCCCGGATCGTATCGCCCTCCATCACCACGTCGGCGAAGAAGGTGTAGAACAGCACGTCGACGCCGGCTTCCGTCAGCATCTCCAGCGCGACCGTCTTAACGGCCTCGGGCTCCACCAGCGTGATGCCCATGTGCAGCGGGCAGGGGCGGTGCTCGCTGGCGCCGTCGCGCTCGCTCCGCAGCCGGTCGATGAATTTCTGCGGCAGACCGTCGATGATCTGGTTGCCCTTCTGGCCCAGGAAGCCCAGCACCGGCAGGCCGATCGTCATGTTGCCGCCGACGAAGCTGCGGCTTTCGACCAGGCCGACGCGGAGGCCGTCTTCGGCGGCCGCGAGCGCGGCGGTCAGGCCGGACGGTCCCCCGCCGACGACGAGGACGTCGTATTCGGCCGCGACCGGAATGGAGCGGGCGGGTTCCTGAATTGTACGGACTGTAGTGTCGGGCATTTTCCTTGTCCCTGGGTTCTGCCGGCAGCCACCATGCTGGGTCGGCAAGGCGTCGTCAGTCCCCGTCCGAGCCACTGGTAGCCCGGACGGGATCTTCATCTATGCTCAGGACGGCATCAGCGGCTTGACGCGGTCGATGATCGCCGCGACCGCGTCCTTGACGGGCTTGCGGCCGAGCACGGCAAGCTGCACTTCCTCAAGCATCGTTGCCTGGGCGCGCGCCGCCTCGGGGAAGGGCGGGAAGGCGCTGCGCGCATTGGCAAGCGCCCGCGCTTCCACTTCCGCGACCGGGTTCTTCTCGATGAATGCCGGATCGGCATAGCTCGACACGCGGACCGGGCCATTGCCGTTCAAGGCTGCGCCGAGCGTCACGCGCTTGCTCGACACCTCCTTGATATAGGACCAGGCGAGCTCTTTATCCTTGGCGTTCGCCGGGATGACCATCGCCCAGGCCTCGGTCACGGTCGCCATCGGCGTCTTGCCGGCGAGCTCGGCCGAAACCGGGAACTCGACCGCCTTGATCCTGCCCGGATACTTGCTCTGCTCGGGATTGTTGAGCTGCGCGTTGCGGGCGAACGGAAGGACGGTGAAGGCGGCCCGGCCCTGCTGGATCCAGGTCACCTGATCGTCGTTCTTGGTGGTCGCATAGCTGCGGGGCAGGGCGCCCGCCTCGAACATGCCGCGCAGCGTCTCCAGGGCCTTCTCCATCGCCTCGGGATTGGGGACGAGCTCGAAATCCCGTGTGATGAAGTCGCCGCCGAAGGCGCGCGCGAACATCACCGGGAAGACGGCGAGGTCGCTTGCCAGCACCATACCGGTCACCGGCGTCCCTTCCTTCGAGGTGAAGGTCAGCTTCTTCGCCTGCTCGACCAGTTCCTCGAGCGTCGTCGGGGGCGCGGAGATGCCGGCCTCCTCCAAGAGCGCCTCGTTGTAGAAGAGGCCCTGGGTGGCGTGCCTGACCGGGATGCCGATCAGCCTTCCGTCGATCGTCATGCCCTGCACGAGCCCCGGCGCGATGTCGCCGAAATCCTCGATCGGATCGTTCTTCTGATAGTCGGCCAGCGGCTCGAACAGCTTGGCGATCTCCGAGGTCGGGCGGTTGTCGATCAGATAGCCGACGCCGTAGTCGGTCTCCGAAAGGCTGGCCTCGCGGAAGAGGCGATCCTGCAGCGGGTTGGAATCGAAGGTCGTGAAGACGATGTCGGCATCGTTGGATGCCTTCCAGTCCTTCATCAGGTCGCCGTCCCCCTCGCCGAGCACGGTCTGGTGAACCTTGTGGCTGAGGACGTTCAGGGTCTTCGACGCGGCCCATGACGGGCGGACGGCGAGAGCCGCGGCGACGCCCAGCGCGGTGCCGAGAAATCCGCGCCGGGTGAGTTCGAGGATGTCGTGGGTCTTCATGCTTTCCTCCCTTGCAGACGGTCGTTTATCCCTTGGTGGCGCCGGCCGTCAGTCCGGCGACGAGATAGCGGTTCATGAGAACGACGAAGAGCAGGACGGGCGCGAGCTGCACCGTCGACGCCGCGAACAGGATGCCCCAGTCGACCCCGTCGATAGAGCCGAGCATCTCGGATATGACGAGGGGCGCGGTCTTGGCGTTGGTGGCGGTGAAGATGAAGGCGAATAGGAACTCGTTCCACGCGAACACCACCACGAAGACTGCGATCGCGAGGATGCCCGGCGCGGCGAGCGGCACAACCACCCGGCGCAGGATGGTGAACCTGCCGGCTCCGTCCATCTCCGCCGCCTCGTCGAGCTCGCGCGGGATCTGATCGATGAAGGTGCGCATAAGCACCGTGCCCAGCGAGACGAAGAAGGTCGCATAGAGCACCATCAGCACGATGTGCGTGTCGTTGAGATTCAACGCGTTCACGATGGGAAAGAGCGGCAGCGTCACCACGATCGGGGGTATGAGGCGCACGACGATCAGGAACACGACGCTGCCGTTCAGCAGCCGGCTGGAATTGCGCGAATAGACATAGCCCGCGCAGGTGCTGGTGATGATCGCGAGCGCGGTCGCGCCTGCCGTGATGATCGTGCTGTTGAGCAACCCGTCGAAGAACATGCCCCAGCGGCGCCAGAGCGACACGTAGTGCTCGAAGGTGGGCTCGAAGACATAGACCGGCGGAACGGCGAAGATCTCCTGGCCGGGCTTGAGCGACGACATGACGATGAAGGCGATCGGGAACAGCGACCAGAACAGCAGCGCGACGACCGCCACCGCTTTCCCGATGCCGACGAGAAGACGCTTGCTACGCATTGGCGCCCACCTGTCTGCGCAGAAGGAAGACATAGCCCGCGGCCAGCAGGAGTGACGCGACGACCATGATCCATGCCGTCGCGGCGGCCGTCCCGAAGGCGTTGTAGGAAAAGGCCTCCTGATAGAGATAGACGGCCACGACCTCGGTCGAGCGCGCCGGACCGCCGCCGGTCAGCAGCCACACTTCCGAGAAGATGCGGAAGGCGAAGATGTAGCGGAACAGCAGCGCAACCACGATCGCCGGCCCAAGGAGCGGCAGCGTCACGCGCCGGAACGCCTGGAACGGAGTGGCGCCGTCGATCCGCGCCGCCTCGTAGAGATCGGACGGGATCGCCAGTCGTGCCGCGTAGAGGATGATGAAGGTGAAGGGCAGATGCAGCCAGATCGTCAGCAGCGCGATCAGGATCATGGCGTGCGTCGGCTCGAAGGACCAGTCCAGGATCGGCAGGCCAATGGCCTGGAGCGCGAGCGTAACCGGCCCGGCGTCGGGATCGAACAGGAAACGCCACATCACGACGGCGATCACCTCGCTGACGGCATAGGGCGCGAGCACGGCGACGAGAAGGAAGCGACGGAATGGCAGCCCGCTCGCAAACAAGAGCGCCACCAGCAGGCCCAGCACGAGTTCGATATGCACCGCGAAGACGACGATCAGAACCGTGTTCCAGAGGGCGCTGCGGAATGCCGGATCGGACAGCACGCGGATGAAGTTCTCGAGGCCGACATAGGTCGGTTCCTGCCCGAAGCTCGATTTCGTAAGGCTGAGCCAGATCACGAAGATCGACGGGATGACGATGACGCTCAGGATCAGAATGTGAACCGGAGCGACCAGCGGCAGCAGCTGAAAAAGACTTCTGTTACGCAAATGCTTCTCCCGACCCTGATCTGCGCGTGGCTTCCTTGTTGCGGCTCAACGAACGGCGCCGGGGTTCGGCTGATCGGGGGCATCCTCGATCGTCGGCGTCGTCGCGAAGGATGCGGCCGCCGCGCTGCCCAGATCGCGAACGGAGTCGCGCACCTCCAGCGATGTGTGGAGCACGATCGGCTGGGGAGGGGACTTGTCCCCCCGGATGCGCGCCACCAGCCGGTCCCAGATCGTTCTCGCCATCTCGTCGACGGGCTGCCGGATCGCCGTGAGTGCGGTCCTGCGCGCGCTCATCCAGGCATAGTCGTCGAAGCCGATGATGGAGACCTGTCGGGGCATGTCGATGTGACGGACCGCTAGCGCCGAAAGGACGGCGAGCGTCGTCACGTTGGTAAGCGCCAGCACGGCTGTGGGGGGCGTGTGCCGGTCGAGCCAGCGGGCGAAGATCTCGGCTCCCCGCTCGCTGTTGGAGCCGAGCTCGAGCACGACCGGAGGCTGCCCGACGGTACTGCGCAGAACCGCGTCGGCGCCCTTGACGCGCTCCCTGATCGGAGCGAAGGACAGATGAGAAGCGGCAATGAGCACTTCGCGATGACCCATCGCGGCCAGATGGCGCGCGGCGGTCTCGCCGGCCTCGACGTTGTCGATCGTGACCGAATCCGCCGGCGCCTGCTGGACGAGCACACGGTCCGCGAGGACCATCGGCAGACGTTCCGCCTCATCTGAGAGAATTGCCGGAATCTCGTCCGAGCACGGGACCGCCACGAGGCCCGAAGGGCGCCAGCCCAGAAGCGCGCGCAAGCGCGACTGCTCCAGCGCGGGATCGTCGCGAGAGCTCGCCACGATCACGTCGTAGCCGTCCTCCTGTGCCTTCACCTCCAGCCGGGAAACAAGCGAGGTGAAGAAGACGTCGTCCAGGTCAGGGACGAGCACCCCGATCACCTTCGCCTGTCCCGAGCGGAGCTGCGAGGCGGCGCGATCAACGTGATAGGACAGTTCGCGGGCTGCCCGCTCGACCCTCTCGCGGAGTTCCGGATTCACCGGCTTGGAACCGCTGAAGACATTGGAAACGGTCGCGATGGACACGCCCGCAAGCGTCGCAACGTCCTTAATGGTGGGTCGGCGGAGGGGCATCCGCATGCCTGTTAAACGTTTAACTGTAAAACGTTTAACAGGGCTCGGTTCGAAACGCAAGGCGCGTCGACGATCCGCGCTGGCTTTCGCTATGCCTGGAGGTCTGCCGGTGTTCGGCGTCGGCTTTTAGGCGACGCAAGCTCTGCGCGACGTTGGCGTAGCAGGTCGAGCCGGATCGGGAACCCGCGCTACCGGGCCGACAGCGCTTCACCTTCCGGGGAGAGGCCGGCTTCCTCGGCAAAGCGGCGAAGATTGCGGTAGCCGAGCCGCGCATAGGTCAGGGGGTGGGCCTTCGCCGGATCCTGCTCGGCCTCGACGACCAGCCAGCCGTTGTAGCCCGCGGCGCCGAGCGGCCGAAGCGCCTCGGCGAAATCGACCGAGCCGTCCCCGGGGACCGTGAACACGCCTTCGATGACGGCGTCGAGAAAGCTCGCATCCCGGGATAGCACCTGTCGCAGGATCCCGGCCCGGACATCCTTGCAGTGCACATGTGCGATCCGGCCGGCATGCCGTCGCGCAACGGCGGCGGGATCCCCGCCGGCATAGGTGAGGTGGCCCGTATCCAGCAGAAGGCCGACCGCTTCCCCGGTTACCGACATCAGTCGGTCGACCTCGTCCTCCGTCTCGACGACCGTGCCCATGTGGTGGTGATAGGCCATGCGGACGCCCCGGGAGCGCAGATGTTCGGCGATCGCGGTCAGGCGTTCGCCGAAGACCGGCCACTCGCTGTCCGTCATGACCGGCCGGCGGGACAGGGGAGTATCCCGCCGGCCGTGCACGGCGTCAGAGGTCTCGGCGAAGACCATGACGCCGCAACCCATCGCGTGGAGGAGGGAGAGATGCGCCTCGACGGCCGCGATTTCCTCGTCCACCGTCCGATGCCGCAGGGCAGAACCGTACCAGCCGGAGACGAGCGCGAGACCGAACCGGTCCAGCACGGGCGTGAGCGCCGCGGCCTCGCGCGGGAACTTGTTGCCCAGCTCGATCCCGGCAAATCCAGCCTCCCGGGCCTCCGCAAGACAGGTCTCCAGGGGCGTCTCGCCGCCCAGTTCCGGCAGGTCGTCGTTGCTCCAGCCAATCGGATTCGTGCCGATTCGGACGGTCATGATGTCAGGGCCTCAGCTGTTCAGATGCGTTGCTTCTCAAGGGCGGCGACATAGCGGTCCCGGGCCGCGCGGACCTCGGCGCGGGCGGATTCCTCCGGAACGGCGACATCCCACCACGCCCCGCCCTCGGTCGTGGTGGCCAGGGGGTCGGTCTCGATCACGATGACGCAGGTCCGGTCGGCGGAGCGCGCCCGCTCGAGAGCCTGGGCGAGTTCGCCGATGCCGGAAACCTTTTCCGACAGCGCCCCCAAGCTCGCCGCATGGGCGGCGAAGTCGATCGGAACCAGCCGCTCGTGCTCCGCGTCGGCCAGGAGGTTGTTGAACGGGGCGCCGCCGCAGGACTGTTGCAGGCGGTTGATGCAGCCGAACCCGCAGTTGTCCAGGACGACCACCGTCAGCTTCCGTCCCAGCATGACCGACGTCGCTATCTCAGAATTCATCATGAGATAGCTGCCGTCGCCGACCAGGACGAAGACCTCGCGATCGGGCAGGGCCATCTTCACGCCGAGCCCGCCGGCGATCTCGTAGCCCATGCAGGAATAGCCGTATTCCAAATGGTAGCCGCCGGGCCGTTCGGTGCGCCAGAGCTTGTGCAGTTCGCCCGGCAGGCCCCCGGCCGCGCAGACGACGACGGCGTCCGCCCCCGCCTGCCGGTTGACCGCGCCCAGAACCTGGGCGTCCGAGGGCAGGGGGGCGTTGCCGGGCGCGGTCGCCCGATCGACCGTCTCGTTCCAGTGCCGGGCGAGATCCCGGGCCCGTGCCGTCCAGTCCGCAGGGGCGGCCCATCCGGCCAGCGCGGCGCCCAGTTCCTCAAGGCCCCGACGGGCGTCGCAGACGAGGGGCAGCGCTCCGTGCTTGGAGGCGTCGAACGCCGCAGCGTTGAGCTGTACCAGCCGCATCGCAGGATTCTGGAACAGCGAACGGGATGCGGTCGTGAAGTCCTGAAGACGCGTGCCGACGGCCAGGATCAGGTCGGCCTCACGCGCGAGTTCGTTGGCGGCGCTGCTGCCGGTCACGCCGATCGATCCGATCGCTGCCGGGTCGTTCCAGGGCAGGGCGCCCTTGCCGGCCTGGGTCTCTGCGACCGGGACGCCATGGCGGCCCGCAAAATCCTTCAGCGCCGCCGTTCCGTCGGAATAGTGGACGCCGCCGCCGGCAATGATCAGCGGCTTCCGCGACTGCCGGAGGCATTCGACGGCGCTCCGCAGCTCGTCCGGGTCCGGTCCCGCCCGGCGCAGCCGATGAACCCGCGGTTCGAAGAAGGTCTTCGGGAAATCGTAGGCTTCGGCCTGCACGTCCTGGCAGAGCGCGAGCGTGACCGGGCCGCATTCCGCCGGATCGGTCAGGACCGACAGCGCGCGGGGCAGGCTGCTCAGGATCTGCTCCGGACGGGTGATGCGGTCCCAGTACCGGGAGACCGGCCGGAAGCAGTCGTTCGCCGTGATCGTGGGATCGCCGAAATCCTCGATCTGCTGAAGCACCGGGTCGGGGCGCCGGTTGGCGAACACGTCCCCCGGCAGCAGCAGAACCGGGAGGCGGTTCACATGCGCGACCGCCGCCGCGGTCACCATGTTCGTGGCGCCGGGGCCGATCGAGGTCGTGCAGGCCATCATCCGTTGCCGCCGCGACGCCTTGGCGAAGGCGATTGCCGCATGGGCCATGGCCTGCTCGTTATGGGCACGCCAGGTCGGCAGCGTCTCGCGGCAGGCGTAAAGCGCCTCGCCCATGGCCGAGACATTGCCGTGGCCGAAGATCGCCCAGACCCCTGCGAAGAGGGGCAGGACGTGCCCGTCGATTTCGGTCCGCTGGGCCGCCAAGTAGCGGACCAGCGCCTGCGCCATAGTCAGTCGAACGGTGCCTGGCATCGACAGTTCCCCCCGAAAGATCTCAGGCCGCCCCGGACCGGGGCGCCTGCCGCAGCCCAGCCGGACGACTGTCCCGCCACCGGCGGATCAGTCGGCCGTAGGTGGCCGCCATCCGCGCGACGGCATCCCGATCGGATACCCGCCCGGCGAACCAGTCCTCGGCGACCGCGCCGAAGATGGTCCGGCCCACCGCGAAGCCGCGGCACACGGGCTGGGCGGCGGCGGACGCCAGGGCCGCGCCCAGCTCCTCCTCGGGCGCGTCGAGGCCAAGCAGTAGCGCCCCGCGACAGTAGCGGTCCCGGCGCTCGACCACCGAAGCGATCGCCTGCCAGCCGGCATCATCGGCGACCGGCTGCAGCTTCCACCAGTCCGGCCGGATCCCGAGGTCGTAAAGCCGGTCCAGGGCCCGTGCGACCGTCGCGCCGTCGGCAGGCACCGAACGGCTTGGGATCACCTCCAGAAGCAGCTCGTGCCCGGTCATCCTGCAGGCCTCGAACAGGATCGAAAGCTGCCGCTCCTGTTCCTCCCGAAGATCCGCCGGATCGTCGGGATGATAGAAGACGAGACATTTGACGACATGCTCCACCGGCCATTCGCGCAAGGTCAGGCCGACATCGGCCCCACCTTCGAAGCGCAGGGGGACGGAGCCCGGCAGTTCGATCGGACGGCCGATCCAACAGCCGCTGCCGGTGGCTTCGTCCAGCGCTTCCCGCCCCAGCCGGCCGTCGACCAGGATGCCGAAGCCGGGCTCCCGGCCTCCGGCCTCGCGCGCCGCTTCCAGGACCAGGCGCTTGAACGCTCCGATCCGGTCCGCGGGCGCGCCCGCCCGGGCGGCCATGTCCTCGAACTGGCTCCGGTGATCGAAGGCGAGCGCGACCACCTCCGGCCATTCGCGGGTTCGGTTCGTCGCCCAATGCAGGTGGTTGAGCTCCGGATCCAGCCTGAGCGCGCGATGCGGGCTGCCCTTCTGAAGGAAATACTGCAGCTCGACCCAGCTCGGCATGGCAGGCGCGCAGCCGTGCCGGGACACGGCGAAGGCGCCGCAGGCATTCGCGTAGCGGGCGGATGTCTCCCACGGTTCTCCGCGCAGCCAGCCCCTGAGCAGACCGCTCATGAAGGCGTCACCGGCGCCCAGGACGTTGTAGACCTCGACGGGGAAGCCCGGGCCCCTGATCCCTTGCTCCAGATCGTCCGGAATCTCGCCGGGAAAGATGACGCAGCCCATCGGGCCGCGCTTGCACACGATCGTCGCGTCGGTGAGCGCGCGCAGGCGCCGGATCGCCGCCAGCGTATCCGTGGTGCCGCCGGCGATATGGATTTCCTCCTCGGTGCCGACGACGAGGTCGCAGTCCGGGACGATGGACTCGAGATGGGCGGTGACGCTCTCGCTCTCGACGAAGCGCTCCTCGCCCAGCCCGTGACCGGTCAGGCCCCACAGCACCGGCCGGTAGTCGATGTCCAGGATCACCTTGGCGCCGTGCCTGCGGGCTAGGCGCATGGCCTTGCGGCTGGCGGCGTCGAGATTGGGGCGGCTGAAATGGGTGCCGGTAACCAGCACCGCGCGGGAGCCGGCGATCATATCCTCGTCGATGTCGCCTTCGTCCAGCGCCGCGTCCGCGCAATTCTCGCGATAGAAGATCAGCGGGAAGCTGTGCTGGTCGCGAATGCCCAGGATCACCAGCGCTGTCAGCCGGTCCGGGTCGGTCGCGACATGGCTCACGTCGACGCCTTCGCGCTCCAGCTGCTCGCGGATGAAGCGACCCATGTGCTCGTCGCCCACCCGGGTGACCAGCGCGGATCTCAGGCCCAGCCGCGCGCAGCCGACGGCGATGTTCGCCGGGCAGCCGCCGACATATTTGGCGAAGCTGGCCATGTCCTCGAGTCGGCCGCCGACCTGCTCGCCATAGAGGTCGACCGAGGATCGTCCGATGCAGACGACGTCCAGACGGCGCTCAGTCATTCCGGCCCAGCTCTTCGGGAAGCCAGAACTCCGCATCCTTGTCCATCGTCCAGCGATGCTCCTCGGTGAATTCGGGGACGGTGTACGGATTTCCCGGCAGGTGGCGGATCACCCAGCTGTAGTACATGCCGTAGCCGGGCGCGGCGCATTGGGCGTGGTCGAAGCCGTCGAAGATCTTCACCGTGTCGTATTGGCGGACCTTCAGGACCTGCTCGCCCAGTTCGGCGTGGCCGTAGCCCTGCGGCGCGGTGAAGCGGTAGTGATAGATCTCCGGCTGAGGATGATGGTGCGGGGGATAGCTGGACCATCGGCCGGGCATGGTGACCACTTCGCCGAGGACCAGCTCGGCATTCGGATCGCTGTTGGAGCGGTCGAAGATCGTGCGGACGAAGCGATAGCAGGCGTCCCCGACCTGCCCCTTCCCGCGATGCTCGTTCGGCACGTCCTGAGGAAGGAAGATGCGGCTGGGGAAGGGCTTGGCGTTCGCGGTCTGATAAACGGTCCATTCGACCGGACTCAGGCATTCGAAGCGGACCCGTTCGCCGGCGGCGGCATGGACGCAGCTCGGCGACTCGTCGAACAGCGACCGGCGCTCGAAATGCACGCGGCGGTTTCCGACGGTGACGTCCACCGACCCGTCCATCAGCAGCCAGGCGGTCTCCGTGTCGGTCTCGGTCTCGTAGGTTGCGCCCGCTTGCAGCTTCAGGACCGAAAGTCCGATGCCGGTGGCGTCCTCCTTTTCATCGAGGCCGGTGATCGTCGTCAGACCGGGGGCAAACCCCGCCCGATGCTCGGTCAGATGCACGCTCATGATCATCCCTTCACTGACGGTCGAGGACGCCGCCCCTGGTCGGCGGCGCCGAACGGCGAGTCCGGTTAATGAAACAAAAATTCCATTTGACTGGCAAGAGCGGAATAGCGATTTTGCCCCAGTCGCGCTGACGGCCCGCGCCGGATCCGCTGGACCCGGGCGGCGGACCGGGACAAGCTTGGCGCCGGAGGGCCGTCTTTCGATGGCCGGGACCTTTCGCGCCCAGAGGAAAACGGAGGGAGCGTGTTCAGCTTTGCCCAGTTCGGCGCCGGTCGCATCGGTGCCATCCACGCAGCGAACCTCGCCGCGCATCCGGAGGCGCGGCTGCTCCATGTCGTGGACGTCGATCGCGAGGCGGCGAGGGGACTTGCCAACCGGTACGGCGCCCGCGTCTCCGATGTCGCAGACGCTCTCGACGATCCCGCCGTCGATGCCGTCCTGATCGCCAGTTCCACGGATACGCACGCGACCCTGATCGAACGGGCCGCCCGTGCCGGCAAGGCGATCTTCTGCGAAAAGCCGATCGACCTCGACCTCGGCCGGGTGGACGCCTGCCTGGAGGTCGTCGCGGAATGCGGAGTACCGCTCGCCCTCGGCTTCAATCGGCGCTTCGACCCCAGCTTCTCCGCGCTCGAGCGGTCGGTGAGGGAAGGGAAGATCGGCAAGATGGAAATGGTCTCGATCACCAGCCGCGACCCGGCTCCGCCGCCCGTTTCCTACATCAAGGTGTCGGGCGGGCTGTTCCGCGACATGATGATCCACGATTTGGACATGGCGCGCTGGCTTCTGGGCGAGGAGCCGGTCGAGGTCTTCGCGACCGGCAGCTGTCTCGTCGATCCCGCGATCGGCGAAGCCGGAGACATCGATACGGCGCTGGTTACGCTGAAGACCCGGTCGGGCGCTCTTGCCCAGATCAGCAACAGCCGCCGCGCGTCCTACGGCTACGATCAGCGGATCGAAGTCTTGGGCGAAAAGGGCATGGTACAGGCCGGGAACCGCACGCCGACGACGGTCGAGCTTTCAACCCGCGAGGGCGTGACCAGGGACAAGCCGCTCCACTTCTTCCTGGAGCGCTATGCCGAGGCCTATGTCGCGGAACTCGACGCCTTCATCGCTGCCCTGAAAGAGGGGCGGATGCCGGCGCCCGGCGGCGAGGACGGGCGGATGGCCCTGAAGCTTGCCGACGCCGCACTGGAGTCCTTCCGCACGGGCCGGGCGGTCCGGCTGGGCTGACGCTCAGGCGCCCGCGGCGATCCTGTCCGCGTCCCGTATCCGGGCGAGTCGCTGCCCCAGTCCGACCACCAGCGTCACCGCAAGGCACATGGTCGCGGTCAGCGACCGGAAGGAACGGACCTCGGCGTCCTCGATCTCGAAGGTGACGGCGGCAAGCGAGGCCAGGGGGCTCAAGGGCCCATCCGTAATGGTGATGACCGGAACCCCCCGGTTCCTGGACTCCTTCGCGATCTCCACCGTTTCCTGCGCATAGGGCCTGAAGCTGACGGCGATGAGGGCGTCGCCATCGGCGATCCAGGCGGCCTGCTGGAAGGCCATCCCTCCAACATTGTCGACCAGATGCGCCCGCCGGCCGAGATGGCCGAGGGCATAGGCCAGATAGGCAGCGACCGGATAGGACCGGCGCTGGCCGACAACATGAATCGTGTTTGCCTGGGCCAGAAGCTCGATCGCGCGCTCCAGGCTCTCCGGCCGCATCTCGTCACGCAGGTGCTGCAGCGCATGGATGCCCGCGTCGACGAAATGGGTCAGGACATCGGTGGCCCCGGTGCCGCCGGTCAGGCCCTTGATCCGCTCGCTGTAGCTCGGCACCCGGTCGACCAGACGGGAGCGGAACACCCGCTGCATCTCGCTGAACCCGTCGAAGCGGAAGGCCTTGGCAAAGCGGATCAGGCTGGACGGCTGGACCTCGGCCATCGCCGCGATCGCCGCCACGGTTTCCAATGCCATCTCGTTCGGATGGCTGAGCGCGAAGCGGGCGATCTTCTGCAATTGCCGGCTCAGCCCGTCATGGCGGGCCGATATTTCGGCACGAAGGGCATCGTAGCTGTCCGCGGCTGCAGTCATCGGATGTTCCGGAGTCATGGAACGCACATTCTATTTTTCGATATGAAGGGAACGCAAGCGGCGAGCGGAAGCAGGAAAAGGCTTTACCCGGATTATAGAATGTGCATTCTATTCAGGAAGAAAATTAAAATCTCCGTTCGCTTCCGGGCGGTGCCCGCGGGCGCTGCCAATCGGACGCGGGCAGGACGAGAAGGCCTGGACCCTTCGGTCTTCTGCAACGACAACCGGGAGGAAATGAATGAGAAAGCTTCTGCCAACGATGCTCGCGACGGTCGCTGCCGCTGCGCTGCTGGCCTCGGCCGCGGCGGCGCAGGACGACATCCGGATCGTCGTCGTCAGTCATGGGCAGGCGTCGGACCCGTTCTGGTCGGTCGTCAAGAACGGCGTCGACGAGGCGCAGCGGGATATGGGCGTGACCGTCGAATACCAGGCGCCGGATACCTTCGACATGGTGCGCATGGCCCAGATGATCGACGCCGCCGTGGCTTCCGATCCCGACGGTCTCGTGGTGTCGATCCCCGATGCGGACGCGCTGGGCGGGTCGATCAGCAACGCGGTGGAACTGGGCATCCCCGTGATCTCGATGAATTCCGGTGCGGATGTGGCGGGTGATCTCGGCATCCTCGTCCATGTCGGCCAGACGGAGTACGAGGCGGGCCTCGGCGGCGGGCAGCGCATGAAGGACGCCGGGATCACCAACGCCGTCTGCGTGAACCACGAGGTCGGCAATGTCTCCCTAGACCTGCGCTGCGACGGCTTCGCTCAGGGCCTGGGCGGCACCAGCGAGGTCCTTGCCGTCAGCCTGGATCCGACGGAAATCCGGAACTCGGTCGTCGCCTATCTGTCCGAGCATCCGGACGTCAACGGCATCCTCACCCTCGGCCCCGCGACGGCCGGCCCGGTCCTGGCCGCCCTGGAGGAGCAGGACAGGCTCGAGGACATGACCTTCGGGACCTTCGACCTTTCGACCGAGGTCCTGGAGGCGCTGGCCGCCGGCCGCATGGCCTTCGCCATCGACCAGCAGCAGTACCTGCAGGGCTACCTGCCGATCGTCCTGCTGACGCAATACGCGAAATACGGGGTCATGCCGGCCTCGACGATCATGACCGGGCCGGGCTTCGTCACGCCCGAAAACGCCCAGCAGGTGATCGAGCTGAGCGGCAAGGGCTATCGCTGAGGTCGGTCGGGGCGGCCGGTCGCGTGCCGCCCCACGGACGATGTCCGGTTTCCTGTCTGTCTTGTCATGATCCGGGAGTGACCCGATGGATCAGTCGATGACCGGCGCTGCGGCGCCTGTCGACGAGCGGCTCCGCAAGCCGTCCCTGCTCGGCAAACTGCTGAAGCGTCCCGAGTTGGGGGCGGTCGGCGGCGCGGTCCTTGTCTTCATCTTCTTCGGCGTGGTCGCCGGGGGGACGGGCATGTTCAGTCCGCTCGGCATCATCAACTTCCTCGAGGTCTCGGCCCTTCTCGGGATCCTGGCGGTCGCCGTGGCCATGCTGATGATCGGGGGCGAGTTCGACCTGTCGGTCGGCTCCATGGTCGGCGCAGCCGGCGTCGTCATCGCCATTCCGGCGACCGAATTCGGCTGGCCGCTCTGGCTCTGCATCCTCCTGGCTTTCGCCGTCGCCGTGCTGGTCGGCTGGATCAACGGCCTGGTGACGGTGAGGAGCGGGCTTCCGTCCTTCATCGTGACGCTGGCCAGCCTGTTCATCCTTCGGGGACTGACCATCGGCTTCACCCGGCTCTTGACCGGCCGCACCCAGGTTTCCGGCATCCGGAACCTGGCCGAGAACGACTGGCTGGCGCCGCTTTTCGGCGGAGAGATCGGCCACGGACTCTTCGTCTGGCTGGCGGACATCGGACTCGTCGCCACCCGGTCCAACGGCATGCCTGCCGTCAGCGGCATCCCGATGTCGATCGTCTGGTGGCTCGTCCTTGGCGCCCTTGCGACCTGGGTGCTGCTCAACACCCGCTTCGGGAACTGGGTCTTTGCCGCCGGAGGCGACAAGAACGCGGCGCGCAATGTCGGCGTTCCGGTCGATCGCGTGAAGATCATCCTCTTCATCTTCACCGCCTGCGCCGCCACCCTGGTCGCGGCGATCCAGGTCGTCGACGCCGGGTCGGCCGATACGAACCGCGGGCTCCTGAAGGAATTCGAGGCGATCATCGCGGCCGTGATCGGCGGATGCCTCCTGACCGGGGGCTACGGCTCGGCGATCGGGGCGATGTTCGGGGCGCTCATTTTCGGCACGGTGCAGATGGGCATCTTCTACACCGGGGTGAACACCGACTGGTTCAAGGTCTTCCTGGGCGTGATGCTGCTGATCGCCGTGCTGTTCAACACCTACATCAGACGCAAGGCGACGGAGGCGCGGTAATGGCCGATGCACCTCTGATCGAGATGCGCAACGTCTCGAAATATTTCGGGTCGGTGATCGCGCTCCAGGACATTTCCATGTCGGTCGACGCCGGCGAGGTGCTCTGTCTTCTGGGCGACAACGGCGCCGGCAAGTCGACCCTGATCAAGACGCTCTCCGGCGTCCACAAGCCGAGCAAGGGCCAGATCCTGGTGGAAGGCCGGCCGGTCGAGTTCTCCTCGCCGCGGGACGCCCTGGATCACGGGATCGCCACCGTGTTTCAGGACCTGGCGATGGTGCCGCTGATGAGCATCACGCGGAACTTCTTCATGGGCCGGGAGCCGACGGTCGGGCGCGGGCTGTTCCGCCGGATCGACAGCGCCTTCGCCGAGCGCGTGACCCGGGAGGAGATGCGCCGGATCGGCATCGACGTGCGTGACCCCTCGCAGGCGGTGGGGACCCTGTCGGGCGGCGAGCGCCAATGCGTCGCGATCGCCCGCGCGGTCTATTTCGGGGCCAAGGTCTTGATCCTGGACGAGCCGACCTCGGCGCTCGGCGTCAGCCAGGCGTCCATGGTCCTGCGTTACATCGCCCAGGCCCGGGCGCGCGGGCTGGGGGTGATCTTCATCACCCACAACGTGCACCACGCCTACCCGGTGGGTGACAAGTTCACGCTGCTCAACCGCGGCCGGAGCCTCGGGACGTTCGCCAAGTCCGAGATCAGCCGCGAGCAGGTCCTGGAGATGATGGCCGGGGGCAAGGAGCTCGAACAGATGGCCCTTGATCTGGAAGAGTTCGCGCGAAGCGACCGGGCGGCGGCCGCAGCGGCAGGGGAATGAGAGTGCGGCGCATCGGTGTCGGGGTCATCGGAACCGGGTTCATGGGGCGTTGCCACGCGCTGGCGTTCCGCACGGCGCCGCTGCTCTTCCCCGTGGAGGCCAGGGTCGATCTGGCCATGGTCGCCGACGTGAATGCCGCTGCGGCGGAATCCATGGCGCGGCAATTCGGCTTCGCGGCGGCAACGGGCGACTGGCGGGCGCTCGTGGAATGCCCGGAGGTCGATATCGTCGCGATCACGGCCCCCAATGCGCTGCACAAGGAGATGGCGCTGGCCGCGATCGCCGCCGGCAAGCATGTCTATTGCGAAAAGCCGATGGCCCTCGGCGCCGCGGATGCGCAGGCGATGGCGGATGCCGCGGCGGCGGCGGGCGTGCGCACGCTGGTCGGCTACAACTATCTGCACCAGCCGGCCGTCGCCTTCGCCAGGAAACTGATCGACCGGGGCGAGATCGGCTCCGTCGTTCGTTTCCAGGGGGTCAACGACGAAGACTACATGGCCGATCCGGCCGTGCCCCATTCCTGGCGCTGCCGGGCGGACGCCGCCGGGACCGGGACCCTCGGCGATCTCGGTTCCCACATCGTTGCGCTGGCCCGCTATTTGGCCGGCCCGATCGTCGAGCTCTGCGCCGTCACCCGGACCGTGATCGCGGAGCGGCCGCTGCCCGGAGGAGCGGGCGCAACCGCAGCGGTCGAGAACGAGGATCAGGCCGACATTCTCGTCCGCTTCGCCGACGGGGCGCTCGGCACCATCGCCACCAGCCGTGTCGCGTGGGGACGGAAGAACCGCCTTGCCTGCGAGATCACCGGCAGCCGGGGGACCCTGATCTTCGACCAGGAGCGGATGAACGAGCTGCGAATCTATACGGCCGACCGGCCGGGCGAGGCCAACGGCTTCCGGACCGTGCCGATGGGGCCGCCCCATCCCGGCTACGCCGCCTTCGTGCCGGCGGCGGGCCACCAACTCGGCTTCAACGACATGAAGGTGCTGGAGGTCGCGCATCTCCTGGCCGGGATCGTTGAGGACCGGCCCCTCTATCCCGACTTTTCCGCGGCGCTGGAGATCGAGAAGGTTCTCCAGGCCGTCGTCCGGTCGGCCGAGCGGAAGGCCTGGGTGCGGGTCGACGAGGTCTGACCCCGTCCGGCGCCCGGCGCTGCCGAGTCGGCGCGCCTTCAGCGTTTCATCGAGCAGAATCCAGGCACCTGAATCCGCACAAATCGCCGGATTCGGTAGAGGATGCTGCACCTGACGGCGAAAAGCCGTAAAATAAACAAAAAATCGGGCTTTGTTAACCGGTCGTACCAATTCATTGGTCGAGGGATGCCGAAAGGATCCGGCCCGTATCGCCTTGTGATGGTCGCGTGGCGGCCCACATGCAATCCAAGGACTAAAAGTGCGTCGGCACAGGTGGTCTTTGGCGACTTCTCAGGCGTTATCTTCTGATGAGACCGTTGCATTGCGGACGCTTGGATCCATGTGTTCGGGTCCGGGCGGGCGTCCCCGATCGGCAGTCGGACACGTTGATGTTCCGTGGGGCCCCGCCACCGCAATGCGATCGCTTGGTCCGTACGCGAGCGGCGTTCCCGTCCGGCCCGTAGCAGAACGGAGTGTGCAAGTGAATTCGGACGATTTCTTCACCCGTTTCAGCGAGAGCTATGAGCAGCGGCGCGAGAGCGAGCTGTCCCTCATGGAATATCTGGAAGGCTGCGCCCGCGATCCGATGATGTATGCCTCCGCGGCCGAGCGGATGGTGGCGGCCATCGGGGAACCGGAACTTGTCGATACGGCGAAGGACGCGAGGCTCGGCCGGATCTTCATGAATCGGACGATCAAGGTCTACCCTGCGTTCCAGGATTTCTACGGCATGGAGGACACGATCGAACGGATCGTGGGCTTCTTCCGGTACGCCGCCCAGGGGCTGGAGGAGCGCAAGCAGATCCTCTATCTGCTGGGGCCGGTCGGCGGCGGCAAATCGTCGCTGGCCGAGCGGCTGAAGAGCCTGATGGAGCGCGAGCCGATCTACGTCCTGAAGGCCGGGGACGCCGTCAGCCCGGTGTTCGAAAGCCCGCTCGGTCTCTTCGATCCGGAAAAGATGGGGCCGGAGCTGGAGGATCGGTTCGGCATCCCCCGGCGGCGGCTGACCGGGATCATGTCGCCCTGGGCGCTGAAGCGGCTTGACGAGTTCGGCGGCGACATCTCCCGCTTCCGGGTCGTGAAGCTCTACCCCTCGAAGCTGCGGCAGATCGCCGTCGCCAAGACCGAGCCGGGCGACGAGAACAACCAGGACATCTCGAGCCTTGTCGGCAAGGTCGATATCCGCAAGCTCGAGATGTACAGCCAGAACGACCCCGACGCCTACAGCTATTCCGGCGGGCTGAACCGGGCGAACCAGGGCATTCTGGAATTCGTCGAGATGTTCAAGGCGCCGATCAAGGTGCTGCATCCGCTGCTGACGGCGACCCAGGAAGGGAACTATGTCGGCACGGAGAACATCGGCGCCCTGCCGTTCCAGGGCATTGTGCTGGCCCACTCGAACGAGGCCGAGTGGCAGAAATTCAAGAACAACCGGAACAACGAGGCCTTCATCGACCGGATCTGCGTGATCAAGGTCCCGTACTGCCTGCGCGTGACCGAAGAGACGCGCATATACGAGAAGCTGATCCGGACGAGCGAGCTTTCGGATGCGCCCTGCGCGCCCGCCACGCTCGAGATGCTGGCGAGGTTCGCGGTGCTCTCGCGCCTGCGGGAGCACGAGAATTCGAACCTGTTCTCCAAGATGCGGGTCTATGACGGCGAGAGCCTGAAGGAGACGGACCCGAAGGCCCGCTCGATGCAGGAATACCGGGACTTCGCCGGGGTCGACGAGGGCATGGACGGGGTGTCCACCCGGTTCGCCTTCAAGGTCCTGTCGGCGACCTTCAACTACGATCCGAACGAGGTCGCGGCCGACCCCGTGCACCTGATGTATGTGCTGGAGCAGGCGATCCGGCACGAGCAGTTCGGCGAGGACACCGAGAAGCGCTACCTCGAGTTCATCAAGGGCGAACTGGCGCCGCGTTATGCGGAATTCATAGGAAACGAGATCCAGAAGGCCTATCTGGAATCGTACCACGACTATGGTCAGAACCTGTTCGACCGCTATGTGGATTATGCGGATGCCTGGATCGAGGATCAGGACTTCAAGGACCCCGACACCGGCCAGCTTCTCGACCGCGACCTGTTGAACCAGGAGCTGAGCAAGGTCGAGAAACCGGCGGGGATCGCCAATCCCAAGGACTTCCGCAACGAAGTCGTGAAGTTTGCGCTGCGCGCGCGGGCGGCCAATGGCGGCAAGAACCCGTCTTGGACGTCCTACGAAAAGATCCGGGAAGTGATCGAGCGGCGCATGTTCAGCCAGGTCGAGGATCTGCTGCCGGTCATCAGCTTCGGCAGCAAGAAGGAATCCGAGACCGAGCGGAAACATACCGAGTTCGTCGCCCGCATGATGGAACGCGGCTACACCGAGCGTCAGGTGCGGCGCCTGGTCGAATGGTACATGCGGGTGAAGCAGGCTGGTTAAACCGGCGAGGTGAAGGACTCCCGCCATGAACATCATCGACCGCCGGCTCAACCCCAAGGGCAAGAGTCTCGCCAATCGGCAGAGATTCCTGCGCCGGGCTAGACGCTACGTCCGTGAGGCGGTCCGCAAGGCTTCGGCCGAACGGCGGATCGCCGATATCGGCGACGGTGAGCGGATCTCCATACCGGCCGACGGGCTGTCCGAGCCGATGTTCCGTCCCGACGAAAGCGTCGGCCGTCGGGACATCGTGCTGCCGGGCAACAAGAAGTTCGTCGAAGGGGACCGGATCCGGCGCCCCGGCGGCGGCGCCGGGCGGGGCTCGCGCGCGAGCCCGGACGGGGAGGGGGAGGACAGCTTCCACTTCGTCCTGAGCCGGGACGAGTTCCTGGACATCTTTCTCGACGATCTGGAACTGCCGGATCTGGCGAAGAAGACGATCACCAAGTCCGACAACGTCCTGCCGGCGCGTGCCGGCTATTCCGTCAGCGGATCGCCCTCCAACCTCAATCTCGTGCGCACGATGCGCAACAGCCTCTCCCGGCGCATCGCGCTCAACCGTCCCCGGCCGGAGGACATCCGCCTGCTGCGCGACGAGATCGCCGAGCTTGAGGCATCGGAGAACGATCCGGTGCGGCTCGATTTTCTGCGGCGCGAGCTGGAAAGGCAGCTTCGCCGCACCCGCGTCATCCCGTTCATCGACCCGGTGGACGTGCGCTTCAACCGTTTCGAGATGGTGCCCAAGCCGGCGACACAGGCCGTCATGTTCTGCCTGATGGACGTGTCGGGCTCGATGACGGAGCACATGAAGGACCTGGCGAAGCGGTTCTTCATGCTCCTCTATCTCTTCATCGCCCGACGCTACCGGGACGTGGACATCGTCTTCATCCGCCACACCCACCACGCCCAGGAGGTCGACGAGGAGACCTTCTTCCACAGCACCGAAAGCGGCGGGACCGTGGTCTCGACGGCGCTGGAGGAGATGAAGCGGGTGGTCGCGTCCAGATATCCGACCGACGACTGGAACATCTATGCCGCGCAGGCCTCGGACGGCGACAATATCGTGAGCGACAATCCGCGCCTGCTCAGGCTGCTCGAGAACGACATCCTGCCGCTTTGCCAGTATTTCGCCTATCTTGAGGTGGGCGAGGAGACGGATATCGGCCACCCGCGGGAGACCAATCTGTGGCTGACCTACGAGAAGGTCGCCGATCCCGGCCGTCGTTTCGCGATGCGGCGCGTCCGGAACCGGGGGGACATCTTCCCCGTGTTCCGGAACCTGTTCGCCCGCGACCAGGCCACCGTCGGGGGGAGCACGGCATGACGCAGCTCACGTCCGGCGATTTCCTGTTCACCGGCGCGGACTGGGACTACGACAAGATCAGCCGGGTCTACGACTCCATCGAGGAGATCGCGACCGGCGAGCTTGGACTGGACACCTATCCCAATCAGATCGAGGTCATCACCGTCGAGCAGATGCTCGACGCCTACGCCTCGATCGGCATGCCGCTCATGTACAATCACTGGTCCTTCGGCAAGCATTTCGCCATCCACGAGGCCCAGTACCGGCGCGGCATGAAGGGACTTGCCTACGAGATCGTCATCAATTCCAGCCCCTGCATCAGCTACATCATGGAAGAGAACTCCATGACGATGCAGACGCTGGTCATCGCTCACGCCGCCTTCGGCCACAACCACTTCTTCAAGAACAATTATCTGTTCCAGCAATGGACGGATGCCGAAGGCATACTGGACTACCTGGAATTCGCCAAATCCTACATCCAGCGCTGCGAGGAGCAGCACGGCGTCGCCGCCGTCGAAGCGGTGCTGGACGCGGCCCACGCGCTCATGAACTACGGCGTCCATCGCTATCCGCGAAAGCGCAAGCTCAACCTCCGCGAGGAGCGCCGGCGGGAGCTGGAACGCCTGGCCTACCAGGAACAGAGCTATGTCGATCTCTGGCGGACGGTGCCGACGGGCGGCCGGGACAGGCGTCGGAACGAGGCGGTGGCCGAGCGGAAAAAGCGGCTGAACCTGCCTGAGGAGAACCTGCTCTACTTCCTGGAGAAGAACGCGCCGAAGCTGAAGCCCTGGCAGCGGGAGATCCTGCGGATCGTGCGCCGCATTTCGCAGTATTTCTACCCGCAGAAGCAGACGAAGGTCATGAACGAAGGCTGCGCGACGGCCGTGCACTACCACATCATGAACCGCCTGCACGAGACGGGGCGCCTCAGCGACGGCTCGATGCTGGAGTTCCTACATTCGCACACCAGCGTCGTCTTCCAGCCCGATTTCGACGATCCGCGCTTCGGCGGCATCAATCCGTATGCGCTGGGTTTCGCCATGATGCAGGACATCCGGCGCATCTGCGAGGAGCCCACGGAGGAGGACCGCTATTGGTTTTCCGAGATCGCCGGAAACCGGGACCCGCGGGGAACCCTGCTGGACGCCTGGGCGAACTATCGGGACGAAAGCTTCATCCTTCAGTATCTCAGCCCCCATCTCATCCGCCAGATGAAGCTGTTCAAGCTCAGAGACGACAGCGAGCGGCCGGAACTGGTGGTCGAGGCGATCCACAACGAGCGCGGCTATCAGGCTGTCCGGCGGTCCCTTGCCCGGCAATACGACGTGGCCGTCCTCGATCCTGACATCCAGGTCGTCGACGTCGATCTGGCAGGCGACCGCAAGCTGATCCTGGAGCACCATGTGAACGACGGCATTCTTCTGGCCGAGAAGGATGCGCGGGGGGTGCTCCAGCACATCGCGGATCTCTGGGGCTATCATGTGAAGCTGATCGAGGTGAATGCCGCCTCCAGGCACGTGCTGAAGGAACATCCCGAAATCGCGCCGCGGTCCACCCTGATCTGAGCCGCCGGGCACCGCGAGGCGGGCAGGCGGCTGCGGAACCGGGGAACGTAGCCTGCGGTTGTGGGCGGGCCTGGGTCGGGAAGGTCATCGGGGAGGCTAGCCGTTCCCATGTCGCTGCCGCTCACTCTGCGACTGAACGCCGTCGACAACGTCGTCGTCGCCCGCCAGGACATCGCGCCGGAAACGCCGATCGACGGGGAAGGCATCGTCACGCGTGCCGCGATCCCGGCCGGGCACAAGATCGCCACGGCGGCGATCCCGGTAGGCGCGCCCGTCCGGAAATACGGGCAGATCATCGGCTTCGCGGCCGGTCCGATCGCCGCCGGCGATCACGTCCACGTCCACAATGTCGAGCTGCATGATTTCGCCCGGGACTACGCCATCGGCACCGAGGCCGTGCCGACGGACCATGTCCCGATGGAAGAACGGGCGACGTTCCAGGGCTACCGGCGTTCCGACGGCCGGATCGGGACGCGGAACTATATCGGTGTCCTCACCAGCGTGAACTGTTCGGCGACCGTCGCCCGCCAGATCGCCCGGGCGTTCGAGGACGGGCGCCTGCTTGCGCCCTATCCCCATGTGGACGGGGTCGTCGCCCTTACCCATTCGACAGGCTGCGGCATGGCGGACAGCGGCGAGGGATACGACAATCTGCAACGGGTTCTCTGGGGCCATGCGCGCCATCCGAATTTCGCGGGCGTGGTCATGGTCGGGCTGGGCTGCGAGGTGAACCAGATCGACTTTCTCCTGGATGCCTACGGCATCGAGCGCGGGCCGGCCTTCCAGACGATGAACATCCAGACGACGGGCGGAACGCGGCGGACGGTCGAATACGGGGTCGCACTGGTCCGGGACATGCTGGCCGAAGCGGACCGATCGCGGCGCGAAACGGTACCGGCCTCCGAACTGGTGGTCGCGCTCCAATGCGGCGGATCGGACGGCTATTCCGGGATCACCGCCAACCCGGCGCTCGGCGCCGCGGCGGATCTGCTGGTACGGCACGGCGGTACGGTCGTCCTAACCGAAACGCCCGAGATCTACGGGGCGGAGCATCTTCTGACGCGCCGTGCGGCGAGCCACGTCGTCGGCGAGAAGCTGGTCGAGCGGATCCGCTGGTGGGAGGAGTATGTGCGTCGGCACGGCGGCCGGATGGACAACAATCCGTCTCCGGGCAACAAGCGCGGCGGCCTTACCACCATCCTGGAGAAATCGCTCGGCGCCGTCGCGAAGGCCGGGACCACCAGCCTGGTCGATGTCTTCCGCTATGCCGAACCGATCACCGCGAAGGGCTTCGTCTTCATGGATGGCCCAGGATACGACCCGGTCGGGACGACGGGCCAGATCGCAGGCGGCTGCCAGATCGTCTGCTTCACCACGGGCAGGGGGTCGGTATCGGGCTTCAAGCCCGCGCCGTGCCTGAAGCTCGCCACCAACACCGCGATGTACCGCCGGCTCGAAGAGGACATGGATCTCAATTGCGGCGCGATCCTGGACGGCACCGCTACCGTCGAGGAAATGGGCGAGCGCATCTTCGCCCTGATCCTGGAAACCGCCTCGGGCCGGCCGACGCGGAGTGAGGCCCAAGGTTTCGGCGACAGCGAATTCGTCCCCTGGCAGATCGGGGCGGTGATGTAGCGCCGGGTACCCGGCGGCACCGGGAATAAGCGGGGGCGGCCGGTCGATGCTGAAGCCGGCCCCCACGCAGGCCGGCAGCAGGGAGGAGACGGAGGCGACGATGAACCGGATCGACCTCGATGGGCGCAGGGCGGTGATCACGGGCGGCGCGCAAGGGATCGGCCGGGCGATCGCCGAACGGTTTCTTGCCTCCGGCGCCGCGGTTTCCCTCTGGGACCGCGATGCCGCCCTGGTGCGCGCGACGGCAGACGCCCTGGCCGACCGTGGCCTCGTTGCCTTCGAGATCGTGGACGTCACCGACGAAGACGCCGTGGCCGCCGCGACGGACGCGACCGTCGGCCGGCTCGGCGGGATCGACATTCTGGTCGCGAATGCCGGGATCAGCGGTCCGAACCTCCCCGTCGTCGACTACCCGGCCGCCGCCTGGCGGCAGGTGCTGGAGATCGATCTGACCGGGGTCTTCCTCTGCTGTCGGGCCGTCGTTCCGCATATGATCCGGCAGAACTACGGCCGGATCGTCAACACGGCCTCGATCGCCGGCAAGGAGGGCAACCCGAACGCCGCCGCCTATTCGGCGGCCAAGGCGGGCGTGATCGCGCTGACCAAGTCGCTGGCGAAGGAACTGGCCGAACATGACATCGCCGTGAACTGCATCACGCCCGCGGCCGCCCGGACCCGGATCTTCGATCAGATGAGTCCGGAGCATATCGGCTACATGCTCTCGAAGATTCCCCGCGGTCGCTTCGTCCGAGTGGAGGAGATCGCGTCGATGGTCGCGTGGCTGGCATCGGAGGAGAACTCGTTCACCACCGGCGCAGCCTTCGACCTTTCGGGCGGCCGAGCGACCTATTGAGGCTGCAGGAAGGAGGTGGACGATGGTCCGACTCCCCGGCAATGCGGAGCCCGAAGCCGAACTGATCGTCGACTGCCGGAACGTGCTGGGAGAAGGGGTGCTCTGGTCGGAACGGGACCGGTCCCTCTACTGGCTGGACATCGAGGCGGCCGAGCTGTGGCGCTACGATCCGGCCTCGGGCGAGACGGTGAGGCGGACGCTTGCCGAACGCGCCGGGTCCTTCGGTTTCAGGGCCGGGGGCGGCCTGATCGTGGCCTTCGCCTCGGGTTTCGCCTTCTACGATCCGGACTCCGGCGAGAGGACCAGGATCGCCGAAATCGAGCCGGATCTGCCGACCCGCCTCAACGACGGCCGCTGCGACCGCGCAGGGCGGTTTCTTGCGGGAACGATGGACGAATCCCCGGAGAAACGACCCATCGCCGGCATCTACCGCCTGGATGCCGATCTCACGGTCGAGAGGCTCATCGGCGGAATCACCACGGCAAACAGCCTCTCCTTCAGCCCGGACGGGCGGACGCTCTATTTCGCCGACACGCCGAAACGCGTGATCCATGCCTATGACTATGACCCTGAAACAGGGCGGATTTCCCGCCGCCGCGTCTTCCGCAGCCTGGACGACCAGCCCGGGAAGCCGGACGGCTCCACGGTCGATGCCGAAGGCTGCTTGTGGAACGCCCAGTGGCAGGGCGGCCGGATCGTCCGCTACCGTCCCGACGGAGCGATCGACCGCGTGGTCGCCGTTCCGGCGCCCAACGTGACCTGCGTCGCTCTTGGGGGCCCGGATCTGGACATTCTCTACGTCACGACGGCCCGACAGGGCATGTCGGCGGCGGATCTGGAGGTCTTTCCGCAGGCGGGCGGGCTGTTCGCGCTCCGCGTCGACGTGCCCGGCCTGCCGGAAGCGACGTTCGGCGGCTGACGGGAGGGGCGCGCGGGACGGCCGCGGGAATGGGGCACGGCCGCATTGACGTCCGGCGGCGGGGCGGCCGATATTGGTTAACGTACTGATATCGGAAGGAGCCGGAATCCCCGTGTCCGCCGAACGCTTCGCCCGCTATCCCAGCCTTGAGGACCGGACGGTGTTCGTGACCGGTGGCGCTTCCGGGATCGGCGCATCGATCGTCCGGCAGTTCGCGGAGCAGGGGGCCCGTGTCGCCTTCGTGGACATCCTGGCCGGGGCGGGCGAGGATTTGGCGCGCGAACTCGCGGGGCAAAGCCGCCATCCGCCGCTGTTCCGTTCCTGCGATTTGCGCGACGTCGACGCCCTTCGTGCGACCCTGGCAGAAGCGGCCGAACGCCTCGGCACGATCACCGTCCTCGTCAACAACGCGGCCGACGATCAGCGCCACAAGCCCGAGGAGACGTCGGTCGAGTATTGGGACGACCGCATGGCCGTCAATCTGCGGCCGATGTTCTTCGCCGCCCAGGCCGTCGCGCCCGGGATGAAGGCGGCCGGCGGCGGGTCGATCATAAATTTCGGATCGATCAGCTGGATGATCGCATCAGGCGGCATGCCCGCCTACACCGCGGCCAAGGCGGCCGTTCACGGATTGACCAGAGGACTTGCTCGGGACTGGGGGCCGTTCGGCATTCGGGTGAACACCGTCAGCCCGGGCTGGGTTATGACGGAACGGCAGCTTGCTCTCTGGGTCGATGAAGAGGGTGAGCGTCAGATCCAGTCCAGCCAGTGCTTGAAGGAAAAGCTCTATCCTCCCGACGTCTCCCGTCTGGTGCTGTGGCTGGCGGCGGATGACAGCCGCATGTGCACGGCTCAGAACTTCCTGGTCGACGGCGGCTGGGCGAACGCCTGAGCGTTCGCCCAGCCTACTTCAGGGGATGAGAGGGTAGGAGTGCCGGCTCAGGCCGCCGCCAGCGCCGGCTGGCGGAGGCTCTGGGCCACTGCGGCGTTGATCACGCCCTTCTTCAGCTTCTCGAAGGCGCGCACTTCGATCTGCCGGATCCGTTCGCGCGAGACGTCGAACTCCTGGCTCAGCGCCTCCAGCGTCAGCGGCTCGTCCCGCAGCCGGCGTTCCAGCAGGATCCGGCGTTCGCGCTCGTTGAGCTTTCCGAATGCCTGCTTGAGAAGGTCCCGGCGCATGGCCAGCTCGTCGCCTTCGACGATGCGCGTCTCCTGGTCCGGACGGGTGTCCGCCAGCAGCTCGATCCACTCGCCGTCCGAATCCTCGCCGATCATCCGGTTGAGCGAACTGTCCGAACCGGAAAGCCGCCGGTTCATCTCGACGACCTCGGTTTCGGGCACGTCCAGTTCGGCCGCGATCGTGGCAACCGTCTCGGGCGACAGATCCCCCTGTTCGACTTCGTGCAGCTGGGCCTTCAGCCGGCGCAGATTGAAGAAAAGCTTTTTCTGGGCGGCCGTCGTACCCATCTTCACGAGCGACCAGGAATGCAGGATGTATTCCTGCATCGCCGCGCGGATCCACCACATGGCATAGGTAGCGAAGCGGAAACCCCGCTCCGGATCGAACTTCTTGGCCGCCTGCATGAGGCCGACATTGCCTTCCGAAATCAACTCGGAGATCGGCAGTCCATAGCCCCCGTAGCTGCGCGCCGTCTTGATGACCAGCCTCAGATGGCTGCCCACGAGCTGACGCAGCGCTTCCTCGTCGCCGCGGTCGTGCCATGCGATCGCCAGTTCGCGTTCCCGCTCGGCGTCGAGCATGGGAAACCGCTTGGCTTCCTCGAGATACCGTGAAAGTCCCGTATCGTCTGTCTGATAGCTACCCCTCATCTGGCTTGCGCCCTCCTTAACAATCGAGCCACCGCTCGCGCGACGACGCGACCCTTCCAGCCCGGCCATTGGCCGGGACAGGTCGCGTGATCCGTTCAGATGTTTCGAAATGGGCCGGTTCCGGTCCGTATCGGTGTTCGGTGACCGGTCTTACATGGGAACGCATGGCGAACTTTTCAAGGTTCGCCAGTGGATTGATGCGGTCCTGGAAGACGAAATCCCGCCCCCGAACGTAACCTGAACTGCCGTTCACTCGCCGAAATAATCTCTTTATACGCCCTAATACTGCCTCATTACCGGTACCGGCGCTGTGATTTTCATCACATGGCGTGAAAAGGGCGGACCTGTCGCCATTCAATAAGCGCGGGCCGAAAGGTGTTCCGGGAATTTCGTCGATCCCTTGCGAAAACCCCGGCCGGATCAAACCTGATGAACCATACGGCCGGGGATCCCGGCTCCCAGGATCCTGACGGCCGGTCGCGAGTTCAGATCAGGTGACCAAGTGAAGGGGATGCCGTCATGCCGCCTCGTGACCCCAGGATCTGGATGTGGGCCGAAGCTTGCGAACTGCTGGACCGAGCCGAGCGACTGCAGCGGCAGTTCTTCAGGCCGGGAGGCGGCTCCGCTCCGAACTGGGAGCCACCCATCGATTTCTACGAAACGGAACGGGAATATCGCCTGCTGGTCGCCTTGCCGGGCGTCCGGCCCGACCAGGTCGAGGTGGTGATCGACGGACGCATGCTGATCGTCGTCGGCGAACGCCTGATCGCGACCGACTCTCCCGGGACCCGGATTCACCGCTTGGAAATCCCGTACGGCCGGTTCGAGCGGCGGATCCAGCTGCCTGTGCGGCCGATGGAACTGGGGCGTCGCGAACTCATCGACGGATGCCTGTTGCTCACCCTGCGAAAGCTCTGACGAGCGGAGGATCGAACCGATGCCCGAGGAAAGAACACCGGTCCGGGCCGAGGGCCAGCAGGCCGGCGAGCCCATGCCCGGCCCCGAAGCAGCCGGTCCGGCGGCATCCGTCCCGGATCTTCCGGCCGACGCGCTGATCCTGATTCCCGTCCGGAACATCGTGCTTTTCCCGGGGGCGGTCCTGCCGCTGACGCTGGGACGGGAAGGGTCGATCGCCGCGGCCCAGGAGGCAGCGCGCCGTCGCCGGCCGATCGGGGTGGTGCTACAGCGGAATGCCGACGTTGCCGAGCCTGGGCCGGACGACCTCTATGGCGTGGGCACGATCGCGTCGGTGCTGCGCTATCTCACGGCCGAGGACGGCAGCCATCACATCGTCTGCCAGGGGACCAGCCGCTTCCGCATCCTGAACTACCTCGACGGCTTTCCCTACCTGGTCGCGCGGGTCGACCCTCTCGCGGAGCCGGAGGCGGTGAGCGATACCGAGATCGAGGCGCGGTTCCACCAGCTTCGGGAGCGTGCGCTGGAAGGGCTGCAGCTTCTGCCCAGCGCCCCGGCGGAGCTGGTGGCTGCCGTCAGGAATATCGACTCTCCGGCTGCGCTTGCCGACATGGTCGCGGCCTTTATGGACGTGAAGCCGTCGGAGAAGCAGGACATCCTGGAAACGAGCGATCTGCGCACGCGTCTCGACAAGGTGCTCTGGCAGCTTGCCCACAGCATCGAGGTGCTGCGCCTCTCGCGGCAGATCGCCGACCAGACCCGGGAAACCATGGAGGGGCGTCAGCGCGAGTACCTGCTGCGCGAGCAGCTCCGCACCATCCAGAAGGAGCTGGGGGAGACCGACGAGACTTCGGCCGAGCTTGCCGAGCTGGCGAAGGCGATCGAGGAGGCGCGCATGCCGGACGAGGTCGCGGATCATGCGCGGAAGGAATTGCGGCGTCTGGAGCGCATGCCCGAGGCCGCGGCCGAATATTCGATGGTCAGGACCTATCTGGACTGGCTTATCGAACTGCCCTGGTCGGTCCTGAGCGAGGAGTCCATCGATATTGCCCGCGCTCGCGAGGTCCTGGACGAGGACCATTACGGGCTGGAGAAGGTGAAGCGGCGGATCCTGGAATATCTCGCCGTCCGGAAACTCCGGCCCGACGGTCGCAGCCCCATCCTCTGCTTCGTCGGGCCGCCCGGCGTCGGCAAGACCTCGCTGGGGCAGAGCATCGCCAGGGCTACCGGACGGAAATTCGCGCGCCTCAGCCTGGGCGGCATCCATGACGAATCCGAGATCCGCGGCCATCGCCGCACCTATGTCGGCGCGCTGCCGGGCAACATCATCCAGGCGATCCGCAAGGCCGGGACCCGCAATCCGGTCCTGATGCTGGACGAGATGGACAAGCTCCGGGCCGCCTTTCACGGCGACCCCGCCTCGGCGCTGCTCGAGGTCCTGGATCCGGAGCAGAACTCCACCTTTCGGGACAACTACCTGGCCGTTCCCTTCGATCTCAGCCGGGTCATGTTCATCGGCACGGCCAATATGCTCGACACGATCCCCGGTCCCCTCCGCGACCGGATGGAGGTGATCACGCTGTCGGGCTACACGGCCGAGGAAAAGCTTCAGATCGCGAGGCGCTACCTGGTCGGACGGCAGCTGGAGGCGAACGGGTTGACCCCCGACCAGTGCGAGATCTCCGACGATGCGCTTCGGCGCATCATCGACGACTACACGCGCGAGGCAGGCGTGCGGGACCTGGAGCGGCAGATCGGTTCGGCCTTCAGACACGCGGCGATGCGCATTGCAGAAGGGGGAGCGGACAGGATCCGGATCGGGGCAGACGACCTTCAGGAGATGCTGGGCCCCCGGCGTTTCGAGAACGAGGTCGCCATGCGCACCAGCGTGCCCGGCGTGGCGACCGGCCTCGCCTGGACGCCGGTCGGCGGCGACATCCTGTTCATCGAGGCGACGCGGATGCCGGGCACGGGACAGCTGATCCTGACCGGACAGCTGGGCGACGTCATGAAGGAAAGCGCCCAGGCGGCGCTCAGCCTGGTCAAGAGCCGGGCGGAGACGTTCGGCATCGACCCCGGGGTGTTCCAGAAGAGCGACATCCATGTCCACGTGCCGGCGGGCGCCATCCCGAAGGACGGTCCCAGCGCGGGCGTTGCCATGTTCAGCGCGCTCGTGTCGCTGCTGACCAACCGGACCGTCCGCAACGACACGGCCATGACGGGCGAAATCAGCCTGCGCGGCCTGGTGCTGCCCGTCGGCGGCATCCGCGAGAAGGTCGCGGCCGCCGTGCGCGCCGGCATCAAGACGATCCTGCTTCCCTCCCGGAACCGCCGCGATTACGAGGAGATCCCGCAGTCGATCCGGGACCAGGCGGAATTCGTCTGGCTGGAACGAGTGGATGACGTCGTCGCGTCGGCGCTGGGGCCGACGGCGGCAGACCGGTCCTAGACGATCCCCGCCGCCGCGACCGTGGCGGCGGGGCGTTCCTCCGCCTTGCGGTGGCGGTAGCCCGACCGTCGATAGACGTCCAGCGGGTCGATCGCGCCGCCTGCGCGCAGGCGCGCCATCGCCAGGATCGGCCCGACATCGGCCGTGAAGGCGGCCTTCAGGGTCTGGTTCGCCATGATCGCGTCATTGGCCACCTGGAAGCTCCGCAGCCGCCCGCGATCGACCAGAAGGGCCTGGACATAGGCGCGCTGAAGCTCGATCGCGCTCGTCATCAGGCTCTCGATCGGATCGGTGACGTTGTGGGACTGGTCGATCATATAGGCCGGATCGAACTCGGGTGCCCCGCGCTCCGCGGCGTCGACGAGCTCGTTGAAGACGAGGAACAGCCGGAACGGGTCGATGGCCCCGGAGTCCAGGTCGTCGTCGCCGTACTTGCTGTCGTTGAAATGGAATCCGGCCAGCTTCCCGAACTGCGCGAGGCGCGAGACCACCATCTCCACATTGGTGCCCGGCAGGTGGTGCCCCAGGTCGACCAGGCATTTCGCCTTCTCCCCCAGCGCGGTCGCGCAGGCATAGCTCGTGCCCCAGTCGGGAACGACGGTCGCATAGAAGGCGGGCTCATAGGGCTTATGCTCCAGGAAGACGCGCCAGTCGTCGGGCAGCGCCGCGTAGATCCGCGCCATGCTGTCGAGATACCGTTCCAGGGCCGCCGACAGGTTCTGCTGCCCCGGGAAATTGGCGCCGTCGCCGATCCACACGGTGAGGGCCCTCGAGCCGAGAGTCCGGCCGATCCCGATGCACTCGATATTGTGCGCCACGGCCTGCTCCCGCACCGCAGGGTCCGTATGGCTCAGGCTGCCGTACTTGTAGGAGAGGGGCTGCCCCGGCTGGTCCTGGAAGGTGTTTGAGTTGACGGCATCGAAGCCGAGACCGAGCGCCGTTGCCGCCTCCCGGAGCCCCGCGGCGTCGTCCACCCGGTCCCAGGGGAAATGCGGGCTCACCCTGGGCGTGGCCCGCGTGAGCTGATGGATGACCGCGCAGTCCTCGAGCTTCTCGAAGATGTTGCGCGGCTCTCCCGGGCCGGGGAAGCGGGCGAATCGGGTCCCTCCGGTGCCGACGCCCCAGCTCGGGATCGCGACGGAAAAGGCCCGGGCCTTCGCCGTCACCGACTCGATGTCGATGCCCGCCCGGGCAAGCCGGTCGCCGAGCGCCTCATAGTCCCGCTCCAGATCCGCCCGCAACGCCTCGTTCGTGTGGAAGACCAGTTCCTCTTCGATCGGTTGGGACGCGGACATGACAGATCTCCTCCGTTCCTGCCGGCCTGACCCTAGCGGGTGAAGGCCCCCGCGTTGCCGGCATCGACGTTAAGGATGTTTCCGGTAGATTTCGCCGATCGGTCCGAGGCGAAGAAGCAGACGGCTTCGGCGATGTCCTCCGGCAGCACGCTGCGCTTCAGCAGGCTGCGCTGACGGTAGTGCTCCTCCAACTCGTCCTCCGGGATCCGGTAGGCTTCCGCCCGCTCGCGGCGCCACTGGCCGCTCCAGATCCGCGATCCCCGGAGCACGGCATCGGGATTGACCACATTGACCCGAATGCCGTGGGGCGCTCCCTCGACCGCAAGGCAGCGGGCAAGATGCAGCTCCGCCGCCTTCGCCGTGCAATAGGCCGCCGCGTTGGGGGAGGCGACCAGGGCGTTCTTGCTGCCGATGAAGACGATGCTGCCACCCAGGCCCTGTCGTTTCATCAGGTGGAACGCGGCGCGGCTGACCAGGAAATATCCCGTCGTCAGCACCGAAAGATTGTGGTTCCAGAGATCCAGGGACGTCTCGTCGAAGGCGGCGGACGAGGCGATGCCGGCATTGGACACCAGGATATCGAGGCCGCCATATTCCAAGACGGTCCGCTCGACGGCGCGGCTCGTGGCCTCCTCGTCCGTCACGTCTGCTTCCACCGTGCGGACCGCGTCCGGGCCGAAACGGTCCGACAGCTCCCGCGCGGCTTCGGCGACGGCGGTGCCGTCGATATCCGCCAGGACGACGCAGGCGCCTTCCGACAGCAGCCGCGCCGCGGTCGCCCGGCCGATGCCGCCGCCTCCGCCCGTCACCAGGGCGATCCGTCCGGCGAGGCTCTTGGGCTTCGGCAGGCGCAGCAGCTTCGCCTCTTCGAGCAGCCAGTATTCGATGTCGAAAGCCTCCTGCTCGGGCAGGCCGACATAGCTGTCGACCGCGGATGCGCCGCGCATCACATTGATGGCGTTGACGTAGAACTCGCCCGCGATGCGGGCCGTCGGCTTGTCCTTGGCGAAGGTTAGCATGCCGACCCCCGGCACCAGGTAGACGACCGCGTTGGGGTCGCGCATTGCCGGGCTGTCCGGTCTCCGGCACCGCTCGTAATAGCCGGTATAGGCGCGGCGGTACGCCTCCACCGCCGCTCCCAGGCCGGCGACCAGCGCTTCGACGTCGTTCCGCTCCGGATCGAAATCCAGGACCAGCGGCCGGATCTTGGTCCGCAGGAAATGATCGGGGCACGAGGTACCGAGCGCGGCGAGTTCCTTCAGCCGCGACCCGCTGACGAATTCCAGCACCTCGGGCGCGTCGGTGAAATGCCCGACCTTCGCTTCCTCCCGGCCGATCAGGCCGCGCAGGACCGGCATCACGCGCGCGGCGACGGCCCTCCGCCCGGCGGCAGGCAGGATCGGCACGCTGGCCTGGCCGAAGGGGCGGGCGCCCGCGCCGTTGGCGTCCAGCCAGTCGGCCGCCTGCTGGATGATCTCGATCGTCGTTTCGTAGCAGGCCTTCGCCGTATCGGCCCAGGTGAAGAGCCCGTGGCCGCCAAGCACCACGCCCCGGAGCCCCGGCTTCTCGCGGGCCAGCCGTCCCAGCTTCAGGCCAAGGTCGTAGCCGGGCCGCTGCCAGGGAAGCCAGCCGATCTCGTCGCCGAAGACGCGGCGCGTCAATGCCTCGCTGTCCGCCGCGGCGGCGATCGCGATCACCGCGTCCGGGTGCGTGTGGTCGACATGGCGGAACGGCACATAGGCATGAAGCGGCGTATCTATGCTGGCGGGGCGGGGGTTCAGGTTGAACGTGCAATGGGGCAGGCGGACTACCATCTCGTCCTCGTGCTCGCGCCCCCGGTAGAGGCTGCGGAGCCGTTCCAGCTTTTCCATGTAGAGCGTGGCGAAGCCGTCAAGGCCCATGCTGCCCAGGTCGCCGCCCGACCCCTTGACCCAGAGAACCTCGACCGTCTCGCCGGTCAGGGGATCCGGCATGGGAATCTTGGCCGAGGTGTTGCCGCCACCGAAATTCGTGATCCGCCGGTCGCTGCCCAGCAGGTTCGAGCGGTAGAGCAGCAGCTCCGGCTCGCTCATGCCCGCGGCGCGCGCGTCGTCCCACAGATTGGCCAGCTTCGATGCGGTCGCGGTCTCGCTCATGGGTCCGGCGTCCCGATGCAGTCCGGCATCAGCCGAAGCCGGGGCCGCCGGATCCCGACGCCCCGACCTCGGCCTGATCACGATAGTGCTTAACTCCGATCATCGTCAATCACGAACGCTCTATATCGTTGCGTTTGAGCGCGTGTATGCGTGCTAAAAATTGCCATGAACGTTGACGATCTGATCGAAAGCGATCTAACCTGATCGAAACGGGAGCGGTCGATGCACGAGCGGGAACGACACAGACTGATCCTGAAGCTCGTCTCCGAGCAGGGGCTGGCCAGAGTCGGCCAGCTGGCCGAAGCGCTCGGCGTGTCGGAGCCGACGGTCCGCAGGGACCTGAACCGGCTGGCCGGGCTCAACCTGCTGCGCAAGGTCCGCGGCGGCGCCGAGGCCATGACCCAGAGAATGCCGCAGGAGATCGCCGGCCGTCCTTTCGCCGTCAGCCAGTCGATCAACACGGAGAAGAAGCGGCGGATCGCCCGCAAGGCCGTCCAGCTGTGCCGAGACGGCGAGGCGATCATCATCAACGGCGGCACGACGACCTACATGATGGCCGAGTTCCTGCACGACCGGCAGCTCCAGATCCTGACCAATTCCTTCGCGATGGCGGAACGCCTCCTGGCCGGGAGCGCCAACCGCGTGATCGTTCCAGGAGGGGAGATCTATCGCGAGCAGAGCATCATTCTCAGCCCCTTCGACAACGACACCACGCAGAACCATTACGCCTCCAAAATGTTCATGGGGGCGCAGGGGCTGGCTCCGCCCGGGTTGATCGAGGTCGATCCGCTGCTCATCCGCGCGGAGCAGAAGCTGATCAACCAGGCAGACCAGCTCATCGTCCTGGTCGACAGCACGAAGTTCCGTCAGCGGGCCGGTCTGATCCTCTGCCCGCTCGAGCGGATCCACACCGTCATCACCGACGACGAGGTTGAGCCGGCGGCCGTGAAGATGCTGGAGGCGGCTGGGGTCGAAGTGATCATCGCCGAGGCGGAGGAACGTTCGTCCACCGCGGCCTGACCGGCCGGATTCCCGCCCCGGGCGCGGCGTCACGCTTCGGGCCGGAGACAAGGATCAACGATCATAAGGACGGGAGGATGTTCGAGATGATGTTGCGCAGGATACTGGGTGCCGCATTCGTCGCCGTCCTGGCCCTTGCGGCGGGCGTCGCATCCGCCCAGGATGGGGTCCGCATCGCCATGGTCGTGAAGAATCTGGGCAACGGCTTCTTCGACGCCGCCAACAAGGGCGGCCAGGAAGCGGCCGCCGAGCTGGGCGATGTGGAGCTCATCTACACCGGTCCGACGGCGCCGACGGCGGAAGGCCAGATCGAGATCATCAACGCCCTGATCGCCCAGCGCGTGGATGCGCTGGTCATCTCGGCCAACGATCCGAACGCGCTGGTGCCGATCACCCAGCGGGCGATGCGCGCGGGATCAAGGTGATCTCGTTCGACAGCGGCATCGCCCCCGAAGGACGGATCCTCCATCTCAACCCGTCAAGCAACGAGCTCATCGGCCGCAAGCAGATCGAGATGATATCCAATACGATCGGCGGGCAGGGTCAGATCGCCATCCTGAGCGCAACCGCGCAGGCCACGAACCAGAACATCTGGATCGAGGAGATGAAGAAGGTCCTGGCCCGGCCCGAATATTCCGGCCTGGAGCTGGTCGCGACCGTCTACGGGGACGACCAGTCGGACAAGAGCTATCGCGAGGCGCTCGGGCTTTTCCGGACCTATCCGGACCTCAAGGGCATCATCGCCCCGACCACGGTCGGGATCAGCGCCGCGGCCAAGGCGGTGGAGGACGAGAACCTGGTCGGCAAGATGTTCGTGACGGGGCTCGGCCTGCCGTCGGAGATGGCCGGGCACGTGGCTTCCGGCGCGGTCGAGACCTTCGCCATCTGGAACCCGATCGACCTTGGCTATTCGGCGACCTACATTGCCTATCAGCTGGTCAAGGAAGCGGCCACCGGCGAACCCGGCACGTCGATCCCGACCGGCCGCATGGGATCGATCGCGGTCGACGAGAACGGTGAGGCCGCGATGGCCGAACCCTTCACCTTCGACAAATCGAATGTCGAGGAGTTCGCCCGGATGTTCTGAGCCGGCGGACTTCCTGTCCCCCGCGGCGGAGGCTTCCGTGACGCTTGCCCAGCCTATCCGGCCCGATCGGGAACCGACCGCCCGGGACGGCCGACTCCTGCTCTCGCTCGCCGGCGTGTCGAAGCGGTTCCCGGGCGTGGTCGCCCTGGACCGGGTCGGCCTGGACGTGCGTGCAGGCGAGGTCCTGGCCCTGGTGGGCGAGAATGGGGCCGGCAAGTCGACGCTGGTCAAGATCCTCACCGGTCTCTATCGGCCGGACGAGGGCGAAGTCCGGATCGGGGGGCGCCCGGTATCGTTCGCCTCGCCGCGCGACGCCTGGGCGGCGGGCATCACCGCCATCCATCAGGAAACGGTGATGTTCGAGGAACTGACCGTCGCCGAGAATATTTTCATGGGCCATCATCCGCTGGCGGCGGGCGCGATGGTCGACTGGCGGACCATCCGGCAGCGGACGGCGGAGCTTCTGGACCGCCTGGACGTCCGACTGTCCCCGACGGCCCGGGTGAAGGACCTGAGCGTCGCCCAGAAGCATGTCGTCGAAATTGCCCGTGCCCTTTCGCACGATGCCCGCATCGTCATCATGGACGAACCGACCGCAGCCCTGTCCCAGCGTGAAATCGGCGACCTGTTCCGCGTCGTGCGGCAGCTGAAGGCGCAGGGAAAGGGCATCGTCTTCATCTCCCACAAATTCGAGGAGATCTTCGCGATCGCCGACCGCTACACGGTCCTGCGCGACGGCCGGTTCATTGGGGCGGGGGCGATCGCGGAGGTGGATCGCGACCGTCTCATCGCCATGATGGTCGGGCGCAGGCTGGACCAGGTCTTCCCCAAGCGGCAGGTCGCGCTCGGAGAGATCGTCCTGGAGGTCGAGGGGCTGAGCCACGAGACCGAGTTCGACGACATCAACTTCACCCTGAGGCGCGGCGAGATCCTGGGCTTCTATGGCCTGGTCGGCGCCGGCCGGACCGAAGCGATGCAGGCGCTGTTCGGGATCACCCCCCGGTCGTGCGGACGCATCCGCGTCAAGGGCCGGGAGGTCAGGATCCGTTCCCCGCGCGAGGCGATCGCGGCGGGTATCGTCTACGTGCCTGAGGACCGGCAGGCGCAGGGCGCGATCCTGTCGATGCCGATCAGCGAGAATGTGACGCTTCCGCTTCTCGATCGGATCTGCCGCGGATGGATCCTCCGCCGGGGGGTGGAGCTTGCCGTTGCCCGGGACTACGGCACCCGTCTTTCGGTGAGGGCCGCCCATTGGCAGCAGCCGGTCGAGGAACTGTCGGGCGGCAACCAGCAGAAGATCGTCATTGCCAAATGGCTTGCGACCCGGCCGGACGTCATCATCCTGGACGAACCGACGAAGGGCATCGACGTCGGGTCCAAGGCCGCGGTCCACGACCTGATGGGGGAGTTCGTGGAGCAGGGGATGGCCGTGATCCTGGTTTCGTCCGAGTTGCCGGAGGTGATGGGGCTCGCCGACCGGATCGTGGTGATGCACGAGGGCCGGATCCGGCGAGTCTTCGACCGGGATGAGACGGACGCGCAGGCAATCGTCGCGGCCGCCATGGGAGCGACCTGAGATGTCGGGCCACATGCTGCGGCCGGCCCTCAGCCTCCGCGCCGATCCGGGGGAGCGCCTGCGCGCGATCCTCGACCGGCGGGAGACGATTCTGGCGCTGCTGATCGCCCTGTTGCTGCTCCTGGTCGGCAGCAGGGCGCCCGTGTTCCTGACGCCGGCCAGCATCGACGCCGTCCTCACCGACACGGCCGTCCTGGTCATGCTGGCGATGGCGCAGATGATGGTGATCCTGACCCGGGGGATCGACCTGTCGGTCGCCTCCATGATGGCGCTTTCGGGAATGTCGGTGGCGCTGGTGTCGATGGACCAGCCGGATCTGCCGGCGATCGTGCCGCTTTTCCTGGCGACGGCGATCGGGACGGGGCTCGGGGCCTTCAACGGGACGCTGGTCGCCGCCGTCCGGCTGCCGCCGATCGTCGCCACTCTCGGCACGCTCAGCATCTATCGCGGGGCGATCTTCGTGTTGAGCGGCGGCGCCTGGATTTCATCTCATGAGATGTCGGAGGCCTTTCTCGCCTTTCCCCGGGACCGGCTGGTGGGTCTGACCCACCTCTTTTGGCTTGCGGTGCTGACCGTGGCCGCGACCGCTTTCTGCCTCAACCGGATCCGGTGGGGGAGGGAACTCTACGCCGTCGGCGGCAATCCCGCCGCCGCCCGCTATGTCGGCATCCCCGTGGAGCGGCGACAGTTCCTGGTCTACACGATATCCGGGGCGATTTCAGGCCTGTGCGGCTATCTCTGGGTCGCCCGGTACGCAATCGCCTATACGGAGGTCGCCTATGGCTTCGAGTTGACGGTGATCGCCGCCTGCGTCATTGGCGGCGTCAGCATCGCCGGCGGTATCGGGACGGTGACCGGGGCCGTGCTCGGCGCCCTGTTCCTCGGGATCATCAACAACGCCCTGCCGGTCATCGACGTGTCGCCTTTCTGGCAGACCGCGATCGCCGGGATCGTGATCCTGACGGCGGTCGTCGTAAATTCCCGGAGCGAGGCCGCCAAGGGCAAGCGGATCCTGCGCGAGGCTCGAGGCACCGGGGAGGACGGGCGATGACGGTCGGGTCCCGCATTGCCGACAGGGCGCCCAGGACGTTTGCAGACCTCGCCCTGCGCTGGGAGGTGCTGCTTCTTCTGCTACTGGGCGCGGTCGTGTTGATCAACAGCCTGGCGTCGCCCTATTTCCTCGACGTCTACAACCTCGTCGACAGCACCTTCAATTTCAGCGAGAAGGCGATCGTCGCCCTGCCCATGGCGCTGCTGATCATCGCGCGCGACATCGACCTCTCGGTGGCCGCGACGATCGCGCTCTCCTCGATCGCCATGGGCCTCGCGCTGCAGGCTGGCGCCCCGGTATCGGTCCTGGTCCTGACCGGCCTTGCGGTCGGGCTGGCGGCGGGGCTTCTCAACGGCGTGATCGTCACGCGCTTCGCCATCCCGTCGATCGTCGTCACGATCGGCACCATGTCGCTCTATCGCGGCATCGCCCATGTCGTGCTCGGCGACCGGGCGTTCACGGGCTATCCGCTGTCCTTCGCCTGGATGGGCCAGGGCTACCTGTGGGGCTGGCTGCCCTTCGAATTCATGGTCTTCCTGGCGCTGGCGGCCCTGTTTGCGTTGGTGCTTCACGGCACCACCATCGGCCGGCGCATCTATGCGATAGGCAACAATCCGGTCGCCGCCCGTTTCACGGGCATTCCGGTCGACCGCTACCGGCTGGCCCTCTTCGCCGTGACCGGTCTCCTGTCCGGCCTGGCCTCGATCCTGCTCACGGCCAGGATCGGCAGCACCCGTCCGAACATCGCACTCGGCTGGGAGCTCGAGATCATCACCATGGTCGTGCTGGGCGGGGTCGCCATCACCGGCGGCACCGGGACCATCGCCGGGGTGGTCCTGGCGGTATTGCTGCTCGGCATGGTCACCTTTGGCATGGGGCTTGCCAACATCCCCGGCATCGTCATGAGCATCGTGGTCGGCACGCTGCTGATCGCCTCGATCGCCCTGCCCATCATGATCCGCAGGGCCAGAGCATGGAGGAGGGGATGAGCCGGGGGGATTGGATCGCCTTCAAGATGCGCCTCCATCCGAACAGGGGCGAAGAGTATCGGCGCCGTCACGACGCCCTCTGGCCGGAGCTGAAGGATCTGCTCAAGCAGGCCGGGATCTCCGACTACAGCATCTTCCTGGACGAGGAGACGCACACGCTGTTCGCCGTGCTGCGGCGCGCGCCGGACCATCGCATGGAAGACCTGGCCGGGGAGGATGTGATGCGCCGGTGGTGGGCCCATATGGCCCACATCATGGAGACGCATCCGGACCGCTCGCCGGTCACGGTGCCGCTGCGGCCGATGTTCCACCTGGATTGAGTCGGCCGGGCATCCCCGGACCCGCTCAAACCATCGTCAGTCCGCCGTCGACCACGTATTGCGCGCCCGTGACATAGCTGGACTCGTCCGACAGCAGGAATAGAGCGACGGCCGCGGCCTCGTCGGGCGTGCCGATGCGCTGCAGGGCGGTCCGTCCGACCACCTCCGCCTCGAAGTTCGACCGTACGTCTTCGGACATGAAGTCCCGGAACGGCGTCGCTATCGCCCCGGGAATGAGCGTATTGACCCTCACGCCGCGCCCGGCAAGAGCCGATGCCCAGCACCGGCAGAGCGAGACAAGCGCCCCCTTCGTGGCCGCATAGACGCTGGCCATAGCCGCCCCCTCATAGGTGGAGGTTGAGGATGTCACCACGACGGACGCACCCGGCTTGAGTTCGCCGCTGAGTGCCGCCAGTTGCAGGACGGGCCCACGAACATTGGCATTCATCATCCGATCGAAGAAGGTGCTGTCGACCTGATCCACCGGGGCGATGTCGGCATAACCCGCGTTGAGCCAGAGGCCGTCGAGGCCGCCGTCGCCGCGGATCGCCTCCAGCAACTGTTTCCCCGTCTCCGGATCGGCCGAGTCGTTTTGGATCAGCCGGACCGATCCGGGCAAGAGGCGCCGGCATTCCTCCAGTTTCTGCAGGTTTCTCCCTGTCAGGATCACCTGGGCACCTGCCTCGGCGAGCTTCCGTGCGCCGGCCAGCCCGATGCCGCTGGTCCCGCCGGTGATCAGGATGCGCTTGCCCGAGAAAGTTGCCATCGCCGCGTCTCCACAAAGTTCCGGATGCTGGAAGCGGAAAGATGGTGCGGCAAGCGGCGCGTCCAAGCCCGGCCGGCGCTCGCGGTTTCACCGGCGGGGCTTGGCCGGCTCCAGGACGTCGTCCGGTCCGATCTCGCGCCATTGCCCGGGACGCAGCCCTTCCAGTGTCAGCCGGCCGATCGCCTCGCGGACCAGCCGCAGCGTCGGGTGGCCGACCGCGGCCGTCATGCGTCGCACCTGCCGGTTCTTGCCCTCCGTCAGGGTCAGACGCAGCCAGGCGGTCGGAATGTTCGCGCGGTAGCGGATCGGCGGCTCGCGCGGGGGCAGGTCCGGCTCGGCCTCGAGACGTTCGGCAAGGCAGGGACGCGTCCGGTAGCCGCCGATGACGACGCCGGCGCGGAGCGCGTCCAGCGCCGTCTCGTCGGGCACGTTCTCGACCTGCGCCAGGTAGCGCCGGGGATGGCCGAAACGGGGCTCCAGCAGGCGCTTGATGAAGCGCCCGTCGTCGCTCAGCAGCAAGAGACCTTCGCTGTCCCGGTCCAGCCGTCCGACCGGGTAGACCCCCTTCGGCAGGCAAAAGCCGTCGAGCGCCGGATGACCCGCCTCGGGCGTGAACTGGCTCAACACCCCATAGGGCTTCCAGAAGGCAATGTATCGCCCCGTCCGGGCGCGACCCGGCGGATGGGATGGGGTCCGGAACGTCATCGCCCGTCTCTAGGCGACCCGCCGGGCAGGGTCAATCACGGGACTCCGGCCGTCCCGGCGGATCGACCCGCGCGGACGGTCGCGTCCGACCGGATCAGGCCGTCGACTTGAGGCCGGGAGCGCGGCGCATCAGGCGGCCAGGATGCGGGCCATGCGGTCCGCCGCGACCGCCATGTCCTCGGGATCGTGGTAGAGCGCGAAGCCGAAGCGAAGCCGGTCCGCCCTGTTGTCGGTCACGATGTCCGCGGCCATCAGCCGCTCGCGGAACGCTTCCGCCTCCGCGGTCTCGAAGGTCAGGAACTGGCCCCGGTGCGGGCAGTCGATCGGCACCAGCAGCTGTTCCGCCTTCAGGGGGATGCGGGGGCGGGCGGCGAGTTCGGCCATGAAGCGTTCCTGCAAGGACCGGGTCCGGGCGCGGATCGCGGCGGGGTCAAGGCCGAGCGCCTGCAGCCAATCCATGACCGCGTTGAAGCGGTAGAGCGCCGTCGGGTCGAAGGTCGATCCCATGAACCGGGCGCCCCCCGGCGCGTAGGCGACGCTGCCCTGAGGCGCCGACAGGGCGCCGAAGGCCGCGTACCAGCCGGTGTTGCGCGGGCGGTCCCCATAGCCCGGAGGAACGTGAAGGAAGCAGGCGCCTTCGCCGCTCATGGCGTATTTGTAGCCGCCGGCGACGTAGAAGACCCGGTTCTCGACCGGGCGAAGATCCGTCGGCAGGGACATGAAGCCATGATAGCCGTCGATCACGATGAGCGTGTCCGGATCGGGAACGGCGGCGATCAGTCCTGCGAGGTCGGGCACCGCGTATCCGGAATTGAAGAAGACCTGGCTCAGGAACACGAGATCGTGCCCGCCGCGCCGGGCGGCCTCGCCGAAGCGGTCGGCAAAGCTGTCGAACGGACGCGTCGAGACCCGTTCGGCGGCGGCCAGCCCTTCTTCCTCCAGGCGGGCGATCTGCCGGCTGAAGGAATGGAATTCGGAATCCGTGGTCAGCACCCGCGCCGGTCGGCCCACGGGCAGGCAGGACAGGATCCGGAGCAACAGCTCGTGGGTATTGGGGGCGAAGACGACGGTTCCCGGATCGCTCAGGTTCAGGATCCGGGCGACATGGCTCTGCGCCTTCGGCCACATCTCGTCGAAGATCATCTCCCATTTCGCGTCGGCCAGGCGGGCCGCATCCAGCCAGCATCGCTGCTGCGCCTCAAAACTCACGTCGGGCCAGTAGTGATGGCTGTGTGCCGCCAGGTGGATCCGGTCCGGGGCGGCCTCGATGAACCGGCGGAAATGGGGCTTGTAGCTGACCTCCATGGCGTCACACCTGTTCCGCCGCATAGGTGAAGGCCATGGCCCGGCGCACCGGGTCCGGCAGGTCGGGCAGGGTCGAGCGCGGGATCAGGAAGGTGGACAGGGCGAAGAGATCGCCGAACACCCGGTGGCGTTCCGCCGCCGCCTTCAGATAGTCGTGCCCGCTGGACCCGCCGGTGCCGAGCTTCAGCCCGATCATCCGCTGGACCATCTGGGCATGCCGGTAGCGCCAGGTGGTCATCGTCTCGTCGATGTCCATCAGGCGTGAGAGCAGGTTGAACGGGACCTGCAGGGCCGGTTCGTCCCGGTAGAGATTGATGAACAGCGCGGCCTGAAGGGCGCGCAGCGACAGGCGCCAGACGCCGCGGGCATGCAGCTCCCGGTGCCGGGCCGCGTCGAAGATCGCGTCGAAGCGCTCGCGCGCGGAGGCGAGCCGCTTCAGCTCGGTCTGCCGTTCCTCCTCGGAAATCGCCTGGTTGCGTTCGATATAGGCGATGTCGCGTCCCAGCATCCGGCTGACCGCCGCGCGATAGGTCTCCTGGAAGCGGTAGCCGCCGAAATCGACGAAAGGCGTGCGCTCCAGCCAGGCTTCCACCTGGTCGGAGAGGGACGGCCGGCATTCGACGGCCTCGAGCTTCCGTCGATCCGCTTCCGACAGGCGCTGATCGAACGCCATCCGGTCGAAGGGCAGGCGGTCGTCGCGACGCAGCCCCAGCCGGGTCTCGATTTCCCGGAATTGGGTGCTCTGGAAGCCGGAGGCCGGGTAGAGCAGTTCCCGGAAGTCGAGAAAGTCTAGCGGCGTCATCGTCTCGAGCACGTCGACCTGATGGACCAGCAGCTTCAGGATCTCCTGCACCCGGCCGAGCGCGCGGCTGGCGCGCCCGACATCCCGGTCGTGGACCGGCTGGGAGGCGAAGATCTCCTGGACCGCGTCCAGTTCGAACAGGATCTGCTTGAACCACAGCTCGTAGGCCTGGTGGACGACGATGAACAGCATTTCGTCATGGGCGGGCCGGCCCAGCTTCGCGCTCTCCATTTCCTGGCAGGACAGCAGCCGGTCCAGCTTCAGATAGCTGCCGTAATAGAGCGGGGGACGTTCGGGAAAGTCGGTCATCTCTGCCGGTTCCTCTGGGGCGTTTCGACAATCACGCGGCATAACCGATCGCGCCGTCAATCGGAACACGGCTCGCCCGGCCGCGGGCCGTTGGGAAGCGGCGATGCGGAGGCGGGGTGCCGGGTTCGCCGGGTAACGATCCGGACATTTCCCTTTACGATTGTTGCGTCTACCGATAGCGTTTATTGCGGAACACACGGGGCAGCAGATCCCGGAGCGGGGAGGACGTCTTGATCGCGAACATGGCGGTCCCGTTCGATATGCCTGGTGCGCGCCCTCTGCCGGAGGGTCCATGAGGCTTGGGCGCGAGGTGTCCGGTCGTGACGTCGGTAGGAACGGGTCTGGAATACCGGACGAGCCGGGCCGTATCCTGGCAGGCGGCAGCCCTGGACGCGGCCGGGACGGGCGATCGGTATCCGACCGCGAGGCGGGATCCGCCGGTCCGGCGGGTGAGAGCGGTGGTCCCGTGAGCTATCGCCTCGACGCGGTCGGCAAGGAGGCCGGGGGTGCTACCCACCTCTTTCCGATGACGTTCGATCTGGTCCCGGGTGGCCTGAACGTGCTGCTCGGTCCGACGCTTGCGGGGAAGACGTCGGTTCTTCGCCTTCTGGCGGGGCTCGACCGGCCGACGACGGGCCGGATCCTCGCCGGCGACCGGGATGTGACGAACGTCCCGGCGCGGCGGCGGAACGTCGCCATGGTCTATCAGGACTTCATCAACTACCCGTCTTTCACGGTCTACGAGAACATCGCGTCTCCTTTGCGCCGGGCCGGGATGGATCGGGCTGGGATCGACCGCAAGGTCCGCGAGGCCGCCGCCGCGCTGCGGATCGATCGGCTTCTGGACCGCCTGCCGTCGCAGCTCAGCGGCGGTCAGCAGCAGCGAACGGCCATCGCCCGGGCGCTGGTCAAGGAAGCGGACCTCCTCCTTCTGGACGAGCCGCTGGTGAACCTGGACTACAAGCTCCGGGAAGAGCTGCGCGTCGAGCTCCGCCAGATCTTCGAGCGGCGGCGGGCGACCGTCGTCTACGCGACGACGGAACCGCTCGAGGCCCTGCTGCTTGGAGGGCACGTCGTCGTGCTGGACCGCGGGCGCCTACTTCAGGTCGGGCCGACCATCGAGGTCTTCCGGAACCCCGCGTCGGTCGATGTGGGACGGGTCTTCAGCGACCCGCCGATCAATCTGCTCACCGGCGTCGTCGCCGATGGCGAAGCCGTGATCGGTCCCGACCTGCGGTTCCCGTTGCGTGGCCACATGGCCCAACTGGGTCCCGGCTCCTATCGCTTCGGGGTCCGGTCCAGTCATCTGACCTTGATGAAATCGTCCGGGGGCGAGGCCGCGTTCGGTGCGGTCGTCGATCTTGCGGAGATCAGCGGTTCCGAAACCTTCATCCATGTGACCTATGCAGGCGCGCAGATCGTCGCCCAGCAGGAGGGGGTTCATACGCTTCGCCTGGGGCAGCCGGTGACGCTCTACGTCGACCCGTCGCGCCTTTTCGTCTTCGAGGCGGAGGGCGCGGGCCGCCTCCTGGCCGCGCCCGACGGCCGCCGCTCCGTCGTCCTGGAAAGGTAAGGAGGAGACGTTGGCGCGCATCACGCTCCACCGCGTCGCTCACAGCTACAGGGCGAACCCGGGCGAGCCTTCGGATTTTGCCCTGCACCCGATGGACCAGTCCTGGGAGGACGGAGGCGCCTACGCGCTTCTCGGCCCGTCGGGCTGCGGCAAGACCACCCTGCTCAACGTCATCTCCGGGCTGGTGACACCGACGCAGGGGCGGATCGCCTTCGACGGACGGGACGTGACGGCGCTTCCGACGCGCGAGCGAAACATCGCGCAGGTGTTCCAGTTCCCGGTCGTCTACGACACGATGACCGTCGCCGACAACCTGGCCTTTCCGCTGCGCAATCGCGGCATCGATGCCGGGACGATCCGGGCGCGGGTCGCGGAGGTGGCCGAGATGCTGGACCTCACGGCCGATCTCCACAGGCCGGCCCACAGGTTGGATGCGGACGCCAAGCAGAAGATCTCGCTGGGCCGCGGCCTGGTGCGGAGCGACGTCTCGGCGATCCTGCTCGACGAGCCGCTCACCGTCATCGACCCGCACCTCAAATGGCTGCTGCGGCGCAAGCTCAAGGAGATCCACGAACGGTTCCGCAGGACGCTGATCTATGTCACCCACGACCAGAACGAAGCGCTGACCTTCGCCCAGCAGGTCGTCGTCATGTACGAGGGCGAGGTGCTGCAGCTCGGCACCCCCCGCGAGCTGTTCGAGAATCCCAAGCACCTCTTCGTCGGCTATTTCATCGGCAGCCCCGGAATGAACTTCCTTCCTTGCCGTCCGGAGGGTGATGGCGTCGCCGTCGGGGACGTCAGGATCGGGATCGGCAATGGCGGCGTCCGTCGGCTACCGGAGGGCGCGCAGGACCTCAAGCTCGGAATCCGGCCGGAGTTCCTGGAGCTGGTGGACGGCCCGACCCCCGGCGCAGTGCCGGCCGCGGTCCGGGCGGTCGAGGATCTCGGTAATTTCCAGATCGCCGACGTCGTCCTGGGGACGCATGCGCTCAAGGTGAAGCTGCCGGAGGGCTTTCCCGTCCCGGGGAGCCGCGCTCATCTGCGTTTCCCGCCCGATCGGATCAAGCTCTATCTCGGAAACCGGCTGCTAGCATAGGGGCTCGATGGATGGACAGACCGGAGAACAACAAGGCGTGGCTGCTGGTCCTGCCGGTCGTTCTGATCGTCGCGTTCAGCGCAATCATTCCGCTGATGACCGTCGTCAACTATTCGGTCCAGGACATCTTCGGGCCCGGGCAGCGCTTCTTCGTCGGCGCAGAATGGTTCCGGGAAACGCTCACCAATGAGCGGCTTCACGACGCGCTGATCCGGCAGGTTATCTTCTCCCTGACCATTCTGGTGATCGAGCTGCCGCTCGGCATCGCGATCGCGCTCGCGCTGCCGATCCGGGGTTGGGGCATATCGGTGTCGCTGGTGATCCTGGCGCTGCCGTTGCTCATCCCATGGAACGTGGTCGGCACCATCTGGCAGATTTTCGCTCGGCCGGACATCGGTCTTGCCGGCCGTGCCATCAACGGCCTTGGCATCGACTACAACTACACGGCCGACGCCTTCGACGCGTGGGTCACCGTGGTCGTCATGGATGTGTGGCACTGGACGCCGCTGGTGGCGCTGCTGTGCTATGCCGGCCTTCGTGCGATACCCGACGCCTTCTATCAGGCGGCCAAGATCGACGGGGCGTCCGCCTGGGCGATCTTCCGCTACATCCAGCTTCCGAAGATGCGCGGGGTGCTGACGATCGCGGTCCTGCTCCGCTTCATGGACAGCTTCATGATCTATACCGAGCCCTTCGTCCTGACCGGCGGCGGGCCGGGCAATGCTACGACCTTCCTCAGCCAGTTCCTGACGACGATCGCCGTCGGGCGCTTCGATGTCGGGCCGGCGGCCGCGTTCTCGATCATCTACTTCCTGATCATTCTCCTGTTCTCGTGGCTGTTCTACACAGCGATCACCCGGATCGGGGAAGGGGGCGATAGATGAGGATCCGCAAGCGCACGATCGGCCTCGTCATCTATTTCGCTTTCGTTCTGCTGCCGATCTACTGGCTCGTGAAGATGTCCTTGCAGACGACCGAGAACATCCTCGGCCGCTTCAGCCTGCTGCCCGTCGAGCCCAGCCTGGACAACTATTTCAGGATCTTCGTCGATCCCGCCTGGTATTCGGGATACGTGAACTCGATCACCTATGTCATTCTGAACACGGTGATCTCGCTGCTGGTCGCGCTCCCGGCGGCCTATGCCTTCTCCCGCTATCGGTTCATCGGCGACCGGCACATGTTCTTCTGGCTGCTGACCAACCGGATGGCGCCGCCCGCGGTCTTTCTGCTGCCGTTCTTCCAGCTCTATTCGGCCGTCGGCCTGTTCGACACCCATATCGGCGTCGCCCTTGCCCACTGCCTGTTCAACGTGCCGCTGGCGGTCTGGATACTGGAAGGCTTCATGTCCGGGGTCCCGCGCCAGGTGGACGAGATGGCCTATCTCGACGGCTACAGCTTCCCCCGGTTCTTCGTCACCGTGTTCATGCCGCTGATCCGTGGCGGCATCGGCGTGACCGCCTTCTTCTGCTTCATGTTCAGCTGGGTCGAGCTGCTGCTGGCGCGGACGCTCACCTCTGTCGAGGCGAAGCCGATCGCCGCGACAATGACCCGGACCGTCAGCGCCGCCGGCATGGACTGGGGCCTTCTGGCCGCCGCCGGGGCCCTCACCATCGTGCCGGGGGCGCTCGTGATCTGGTTCGTCCGCAACTACATGGCCAAGGGCTTCGCCCTGGGCCGGGTTTGAGCGTGGGGGCGACGATGGACCTGGAATGGATGGCATGGACGCTGCCGACCGCCGTCTTTTTCGGCGTTATCGGACTGATGCTCGTGGTCATGACGATATGGGAGCTGGTCTCGCCGACCATTCCGCGGCGCGGGTTCCTGCCGTTGACGACCACCCGCGGCGACCGGCTTTTCATCGGCCTGCTCGGCAGCGCCTACATCATGCTGGCCTGGGTCGGCCTGACCGAACTCAGCCTTTGGTACGCGCTTGGCCTTTCGGTTCTGTTTCTGGTGCTCACGATGAGGTTCGGATGACCCCCGATGCGGGGCTTCCAACAACCGCGCCCTGATCATGCGTCCCAAGGGGCCCGGCTTCACGACAACGGACGCGGGAAGGGGGAAACGATGACCAGACGATCCTTGACGATACGTGGTCCGCAGGTTTCCAGACGGGCCATGATGATCGGCGCCGCGGCGGCCGGGCTCTCGGCCGGCTTCCGTGCCCCGAACCTGCTCGCCCAGACCGACGAAGATCGCCTGGCGGCGGCGCGCCGGTGGGTGGAGACGGAATTCACGCCGTCGACCCTTTCGGTCGACGAACAGATGGCCGAGATGGAATTCTTCATCAGGGCGGCGGAGCCGTTCCGGGGCATGAACATCAACGTGGTGTCCGAGCCGATCACGACCCACGAATACGAGGCTTCGACCTTCGCCCGGGCATTCTCGGAGATCACCGGGATCAATCTGCGGCACGACCTGATCCAGGAAGGCGACGTCATCGAGAAACTGCAGACCCAGATGCAGTCAGGCGAGAACATCTACGACGCCTGGGTCAACGACAGCGACCTGATCGGCACGCATTTCCGCTACGGCGCCGTCGTGCCGCTCACGGATTTCATGGAAGGCGAGGGCCGGGAATTCACCCTGCCGACGCTGGACGTGGACGACTTCATCGGCAAGAGCTTCACCACCGCCCCCGACGGCAAGCTCTACCAGCTGCCCGACCAGCAGTTCGCCAATCTCTACTGGTTCCGCTACGACTGGTTCGAGCGCGAGGACCTCAAGCAGCGCTTCCGGGAGAAGTACGGCTACGACCTGGGCGTGCCGATCAACTGGTCGGCCTACGAGGACATCGCCGATTTCTTCACCAACGACGTCCGCGAGATCGACGGCGTCAGGGTCTATGGCCACATGGACTACGGCAAGAAGGACCCGTCGCTCGGCTGGCGTTTCACGGATGCGTGGCTGTCGATGGCCGGGGCCGGCGACAAGGGTATCCCGAACGGGCTTCCGGTCGACGAATGGGGCATCCGGGTCGAGGATTGCCGCCCCGTCGGGTCCAGCGTCACGCGCGGGGGCGACGCCAACGGCCCCGCTGCCGTCTACGCCCTGACGAAGTATATCGAGTGGCTGAAGAAATATGCGCCGCCCGAGGCGGCCGGCATGACCTTCTCGGAAGCCGGCCCGGTGCCTGGCCAGGGCAATATCGCCCAGCAGATCTTCTGGTATACGGCCTTCACCGCCGACCTGACCAAGCCCGGGCTGCCGGTCGTGAACGAGGACGGTACCCCGAAATGGCGGATGGCGCCGTCGCCGCACGGCGTCTATTGGGAAGAGGGCATGAAGCTGGGCTACCAGGACGCCGGCTCCTGGACCCTCATGAAGAGCACGCCGGTCGAGCGGCGCCAGGCCGCCTGGCTCTATGCCCAGTTCTGCGTCTGCAAGTCGACCTCGCTGAAGAAGACGCTTGTCGGGCTGACGCCGATCCGGGAATCCGACATCCGCTCGGCCGCCATGGACGAGGTCGCGCCCAAGCTGGGCGGCCTGGTCGAATTCTACCGCAGCCCCGCCCGGGTCGCCTGGACCCCGACCGGCACCAACGTGCCGGATTACCCGAAGCTCGCCCAGCTCTGGTGGCAGAACGTGGCGGAAGCGGTCACCGGCGAAAAGACGCCCCAGGAAGCCATGGACAGCCTGGCCGAACAGCAGGACGACATCCTGCGGCGGCTCGAGCGCGCGGGCGTGCTGGGGGATTGCGGGCCCAAGCTGAACGAGGAACGGGACGCCCAGTACTGGTTCGACCAGCCGGGCGCGCCGAAGCCGCCCGTGGAGAACGAGAAGGAGCCGGGCCAGACGGTTGCCTACGACACGCTGATCCAAGCGTGGCGCGAGGGAAGGGTGCGCTAGGAAGCGATAATCGGTGCGGGCGGAAGGGCCCGATTCCCGCCCGCACCTTCAATCAGGTCGGCAACCCAAGCGGCCATTCCGCGTTAGTCCGGTGTTCGAACCATTTCCGCGGGGGAAGCCGGACCATGGGCATCATCATAACCATCATCATCGGCCTCCTGGCCGGCATCGTAGCAAAGCTGCTGATGCCTGGGCGGGACCCGGGGGGCTTCATCATCACCATCCTGCTGGGCATCGCCGGGGCTCTGGTCGCGACCTGGCTCGGCCGGGCGATCGGCTGGTACGGCCCCAACGACGCGGCCGGCTTCATCGGCGCCGTTGTCGGCGCGATCATCCTGCTCGTCATCTATCGCATGGTGATGAAGAACCGAGCGTGACGAAGAGCGTTCTGCGCCGGTGGGCGCCATGGGGCGGGATCGTCATCGGGCTCTGCACGGTCACGGTGGCCTTTTTCGTCCTCGCTCCGCGCTATCAGCCGACAGGCCCTGACCTCCTTTCCAATCCCGGATTCCAGAACGGTTTCGCCGCCTGGCGGATCGACGGACCGGCTTCGTCCGTGACGGCGGGACAGGGGGTGGTCAGCCTTGCCAACGACGACACCTCGCAACAGATCGGCCTGAGGCAGACGGTCGTGCTGCCCGAAGGCGTCAGGGCCGTGCGCCTCCATGGAGAGAGCGCCGCGAACCGCTTGCGGGCGGGGACGAAGCAGTGGCATTCGGCCCGCATCTACATCGTGCCGAACGATGCAGCCGGCAGCCCGTTGTGGGACAGCATCCTCGTTCTGGAGAGCTTCAGGCGTGACGGCGGCTGGCGGGCCCAAGAGACGGTCCTGGAAGTGCCCGAAGGGTCACCGAGCGTTACGGTAGGCCTACAGCTTGCCTGGACCAGCGGCGAGATGCATGTCCGGGGCCTGTCCCTGGTTCCGGTTGCGATCGCCCCCTTCGCCGCTCCGGTGGAGCGCTCGCTGATGGCGGCATGGGCCGTTGCGCTGATCGCGGTCGGATGGCGCCTATGGCGGGCCTTTCCGGATTGGCGGGAACGCCTGACGCTTGCGGTGCCGGTCGGCCTGGCGCTGGGCGGCATCCTCATGCCGCAGGAGATCAAGCAGCCGATCGTCAATGCGCTCCTCGGCCCCGGGGATCCGATGTCGGGACGGTCGCCTGAGGGGCCGGGCGGGATCTTCGCTCCGGTTCCGGTCGAAGCCTATGCCCATTACCTGATGTTTGCGCTGATGGCCCTGCTGCTGCGCCGGCTTCGCCCGGCGGAAAGCGGTCTTGCCCACGCCACAGGCTTCGCCCTCCTGGCCGCCGTGAGCGAGGTTCTGCAGTTCTTTTCCGTCGGCCGGACGCCGCGCATCGTCGACTGGCTGATTGACATGGGCGGCGTGGCAACGGGTTTCCTGATCGCGGCCCTGATCCGGCGCTGGCGGTTCCGGGCGCGGCGCCGGCGGATGGGACTGCCCCGGCGCGCGCGCTCCCCGGGGGTGTAAGGGGAAAGGGCGGGCGCGGGATTGCGCGTCCTTATGGCCGTTCAGGAGGCGACCCGCGATCTCGCGGAAACCCCTTCGGGCAAAGGGGCGTCCGCGGCCCCTTGCGGGCTTCCATGGCGGATCTCGATCAGGCGAACGGGATCGGGGCCCATATTTTCCAGGCGAAGCGCCTTTCCCGGAGGGATCTCGACGGTGTCGCCGGCGCCGATCTCCGTGCCGGATCCTCCCTGGACGATCCGGCCCCGTCCGCCGGTGACGATCCAGAGGCGCCCTGCGTCTGCGGTGGAATCGGCGCTGTGCTGCCGGCCCTCCAGGATCACGAGTTCCTCGATGTCGACTACGGGGCTGCGATGGAGCAGGTGGCGATGTCCCCAGGATTCCCGATGCGTTGCGCCGTTCGACACTTCCGGACGGTTCTCGGTCTTCAACCGCTCCAGGATCTGCCGGATTCCAGTGGCATCGGAACGGTCGGCGACCAGTACCGCGTCGGGCGTTTCCACCACCACGAGATCATGGACCCCTGTGCAGGCGACCAGCCTGCGGTTTGCGTGCAGCAGGCAGTTTCCCGTCCGGTCCAGGACCACCGGCCCCTGGACGGCATTCCCGTCGGCGTCGCGCGGCAGCAGTTCCCAGAGATTGTTCCAGGTGCCGACGTCGGACCAGCCGAGGTCGCAGGGAACGACCGCGACGCGGTCGGACCGCTCCAGCACCGCCTTGTCGAAGGGCTCGGTCGGGATCCGGGCGTAGAGATCGGCACTGACCCGGACCGGCCGGTCCCGCCGTCTGGCTGCCAGGGCCCGACGGATCGCGAGGTTGAGGCCCGGAGCATGGGTCGCAAGCTCGTCCAGGAAGGTCCGGGCCCGGGTCAGCAGCATGCCGCTGTTCCAGCAGTAATCCTTGTTGGCGACCAGCCGTTCGGCCTCCTCCAGGGGCGGCTTCTCGATGAAGTCGGCGACCCTGAAGACGCCGTCCCGGTCCGGCAGGCATTCGCCCCGGCCTATATATCCGAAGCCCGTCTCCGGACGGCTCGGCGTGATGCCGAAGGTGACGATCCAGTCCGCTTCGGCGGCGGCGCAGGCATCCTTGAAGACCCGCCGCAGCCTGTCCTCGTTATCGATGACGTGATCGGCCGGCATTGCCCAGAGGATCGTGTCTGGCCAGCGTTCCTCGGCGATGATTGCGGCATAGGCCAGCGCGGCGGCGGTGTTGCGGCCAGAGGGCTCGAGCAGGATCCCGTCGGCAAGGGCCGGATCGACCTCGTCGTACTCGTCCAGAAGCATGAGGAAATGCCGCTCGTCCGCGACCGTGAGGATCCGGTCCGCCGGGGCTGCAGCCAGCGCCCGGCGGACGGTCTGCTGGAGCAGCGAGCCGGTTCCGCCGATCCGCAGGAACTGCTTGGGGCAATCCTCGCGGCTGAGCGGCCAGAGACGCGTCCCGGAGCCGCCTGCAAGGATGACGGGCACCACCGTCGCCATTCCGTTCCCCTACCCATGAATGTCCGTGGTCATGCGGTTCCGATGAAAACTGCCGAGGGAAGGCGAGGTTTCAGCAAGTTCGAAAATTCCCGGGCGGCCGGCCCGGCTACGGAGTGTTGTGGCCGGGCTACTTGGGAACGCAGCCCGTAGTCGGCCCCTCGGCCCGTTCGATGCCCGGATCAGGAACTCCAATGAAGATCGATGTGTTTCGAAATCGAACGCAACGGGGACAGTATGCCCAAGATCATCCTGATCACCGGGGGCGCCGGGTTCATCGGCTCGCATCTGGCAGACGACCTTCTGGAGCAGGGATACGGGGTCCGGGTGCTGGACAGCCTCGATCCGCAGGTCCATCCGGATGGCGCCCGGCCTCGTTACCTGTCGCGGGACGTCGAGCTTGTCGTGGGAGACGTGCGCGACGGTGCGGCGCTCAGACGCGCGCTCGAGGGCGTCGATGCGGTCTTCCATCTGGCCGCCCTGGTCGGGGTCGGCCAGAGTATGTACCGGATCGACGACTATACGGCCGTGAACGACCTGGGCACCGCGGTGCTGCTGCAGGCGTTGATCGAGCGGCCGGTCGAGCGGCTGATTACCGCCTCTTCGATGAGCATCTACGGCGAAGGGCTCTATCTGGGGCCGGAGGGGCGCCGGATAGAGAACGCGGCGCGGCAGTCCGTGCAGTTCAAGAATGGTGACTGGGATCCGTTGGCGGAGGACGGGACACCGCTTCAGCCGCTGCCGACGCCCGAGGACAAGCAACCGTCTCTCGCCTCTGTCTATGCGCTCGGCAAGTACGTCCAGGAGCGCATGCCGCTGATCGTGGGGGGCGCCTACGGCATTGCCGCGACAGCCCTTCGCTTCTTCAACGTGTTCGGCGCGCGCCAGGCGCTTTCCAATCCCTATACGGGCGTCCTTGCGATCTTCGCGTCCAGGCTCATGAACGGTCGGCCGCCGCTCATCTACGAGGACGGGCAGCAGCGGCGCGACTTCGTCCATGTCCGGGACGTGGCTTGCGCCTGCCGGCTTGCGCTCGAAAGGCCAGAAACCACGGGGCTCGCCATCAATGTCGGAAGCGGCCGGAGCTACACGATCGATGAGGTGGCGGTCCGGCTGGCCGACGCGTTGGGCAAGCCCGAAATCCGGCCCGAGATCACCGGGCGCTACAGGGTCGGCGATATCCGCCACTGCTTCGCGGACATGACCCTGGCGCGGGAGCGCCTGGGCTTCGAACCACGATACGACCTCGAATCCGGGCTCGGCGACCTGGTCGAATGGCTGGAGGGGCAGATCGCAATAGACAGGGTTGACCAGGCCGCAGCGGAACTCTCTGCCCGCGGGCTGGTGGCATGAACCCGGACAATCCCGCGGGCGAGGACGGCGCGCCGGAAACCGGCCGTGAGCCCGCCCGTCGGCCGGCCCCTGCCGTGCACCGGCGGGGGAGCCGCATCGTCATTACGGGCGGCGCCGGCTTCATCGGCTCGAACCTCGCCGACCGGCTGGCGGAGGAAGGTCACCAGATCCTCGTCTATGACAAGCTTGAACGGTGCGGGGTCGAGGAAAACCTTGCCTGGCTGCGCGAACGCCACGGCGAGCGCATCGCGGCCGAGATCGCCGACGTCCGGGATTTCGACACCCTGAAGGAGGCGGTCGCCCAGGCCTGCGAGATCTATCACCTCGCCGCGCAGGTGGCGGTGACCACCAGCCTTGCGGATCCGGTTACGGATTTCGAGGTCAATGCCCGAGGGACGGTGAACCTGCTCGAGGCGCTGCGGGCGAGGCCGTCGCCCCCTCCCTTGGTCTTTGCGTCGACCAACAAGGTCTATGGCCGGCTCGACGAATTGGCTTTGGTCGAGGAGGAGACCCGGTACCAGCCGGCGGACCCGAATATCAGGGACAACGGGATCGACGAGCGGTGGAGCCTCGATCTGCACAGCCCTTACGGATGCTCGAAAGGGGCGGCCGACCAGTATGTGCGGGACTATGCGCGGGTCTACAACCTGCCGGCCGTTGTCTTTCGGATGAGCTGCCTCTACGGACCGCGGCAGTTCGGCACGGAGGATCAGGGCTGGGTCGCACATTTCCTGATCTCGGCGATCGCGCGCCGCCCGATCACGATCTACGGCAACGGCAAGCAGGTCCGGGACATCCTCTATGTCAGCGATGCCGTGAACGCCTACCGGCTGGCCCAGGCGCGGATGGGCCGGCTGACCGGGCGGATCTTCAATCTCGGCGGAGGGGCTGGCAATGCGGTCAGCCTTCTGGATGTGCTGGGCCTCATCACCCGGATCCAGAACCGCGAGCCGCTCATCGAATTCGGGCCCTGGCGGCCGGGCGACCAGGCCTATTACGTGTCCGATACCAGCGCCTTCCGGGCCGCCACGGGCTGGCGGCCCGGCATTGACGCCGAAACCGGAATCCACCGCCTCTTCGATTGGCTGCGCAGGCGATCCGCGCCCCGGAGCATGGAGGAATTGCCGGCATGAGGTACGCCCTCGTCAATCCGAACTGGAGCTTCGAAGGGTCGATCTATTTCGGCTGCCGCGAGCCGCATCTGCCCCTGGAACTCGGCTATGCGAAGGCCCTCCTGGAGAGGCGGGGGCACGCGGCGGAGATCATTGACGGACACATGTTCGGTCTGCCGGCCGAGCGCATTCGCGAACGGCTCATCGGCTTCCGTCCCGACGTCACCGTGGTGACGACGGCCCCTACCTATCTTTTCTGGCGCTGTGCCCAGCCTGAGCTCGGCGTGCCGCAGCGGCTTCTCGAGGCGGTCGGAGACATTGCCGGGGTCACGGTCGCCGTCGGTCCGCACGGGTCGACGACACCGCGCGCCGCGCTTCGGAAGCTCGGCGTCGACTACGTCGTCATGGGCGAATGCGAGGAGACGCTTGTGCGCCTCGCGGACGGCGAGCCGCCGGAGGGCGTTCCGGGGCTGTGCTATGCTGATGACGGTGAAATCCGAGTTCAGGGTGGGCCGCAGGCGGTCGACTTCGCGGCCATGCCGGCGCTTAGTTGGCCGGATGAGGTCGTCCACCGCCATCGCCACCACCATCACCGCTTCGACCCCTCCGAAGGGGGGCCCGGCGCCGAGGTGGAGGCGTCGCGGGGCTGTCCCTATCGCTGTTCGTTCTGCGCCAAGGAAAATTTCCGGAACGGCTATCGCCGGCGGGCCCTGGAGGCGGTGATCGAGGAGATCGACGGGTTCCGCCGACAAGGGGTCGAATACCTCTACTTCGTGGACGAGATCTTCCTCGCCAACCGCGCGCTCGTCGAAGCCCTGATCGGGCGGGGGCTGCGGTTCGGCATCCAGACGCGGATCGACCTCTGGAAACCGGAGATGATCGACCTCCTGGCGGAGGCCGGCTGCGTTTCGATCGAGGCCGGGGTCGAAAGCCTTTCCGTCGAGGGGCGCGCCGCGCTCGACAAGAATTGCCGGATGTCTACCGAGCAGCTGACGGAGCGCCTGATCTACGCCCGGCGCCGGATTCCGTTCGTACAGGCGAATCTCATTGCGGTGGCGGATGATGACGCCGACGAGGTGCAGGCCTGGCGCGAGCGGATGCGCGGACACGGCGTCTGGGCGAACGACCCGGTGCCGCTCTACCCCTATCCGGGGTCGCCCGATTACCGGAAGCTTTGGGGGCTTCCCGACGACGACGCCTGGGAGCGGGCGCACGAGTACTATCTTCGTCAGTTCGAAGCGTTCAGCGATATCCAGGACCAGCGTCCGCTGCCGCTGGATCACCTGGAACGGCGGCCCGTCGCATGAACAGGGGATCGGCAAGCCCTGTTCGGACGGTGCTGATGACCGCGGATGCGGTCGGCGGGGTGTGGAGCTATGCGGTCCAGCTTTCCGAACGCCTCGCGCGGCGCGGGCTCTCGGTCGTGCTGGCGACGATGGGGCCTGCGCCGACGGACGGACAGCGGCGTGCGCTGGCCGCGCTCGGGATCGGGCACGTGCATGGCGACTTCAGGCTCGAATGGATGCCGGGTGCGGCCGCGGACCGGAGGGAGGCCGAGGACTGGCTCCTCGATCTCGAGCGGCGTCACCGCCCCGACATCGTCCATCTGAACGGCTATTGCCACGGCGCCGCGCCCTTCGCGGCGCCGAAACTGGTCGTGGCCCATTCCTGCGTTCTTTCCTGGTGGCATGCGGTGCACGGGGAAGTCCCGCCGGCGGACTGGGACGGATATGGGTTGGCGGTGTCCGGCGGGCTGCGGGAGGCCGACGCGGTCGTGGCGCCCACGGCCGCCTTCCTGGAGCTTTTGGAAGGGCTTTATGGACGCTTGCCCCATGCCTCGGTCATCCACAACGGGCGCGGACCTGACGGGTTCGGCCCGGCGCATGAGAAGGAGCCCGTAATCCTCTGCGCCGGACGTCTGTGGGACCAGGCGAAGAACATTGGGAGCCTCGACGAAATAGCGCCGGACTTGGCGTGGCCGGTCCTGGTCGCCGGTGACGATCGTGCGCCGGACGGGCGCCTGGTGGCGAGCAGCCATCTGCAGGCCCTGGGCCGCCTCGACGAGGCAACGCTTGCCCGATGGATGGGACGGGCCTCGGTCTTCGTCTCGCCGGCACGCTACGAGCCGTTCGGGCTCGCCGTCCTGGAAGCGGCGCTTTCGGGCTGCGCCCTGGTGCTCGGCGATATCCCGAGCTTCCGCGAGCTTTGGGACGACGCCGCGCTGTTCGTCGATCCCGACGACGGCAAGGGTTTGCACGATGCGCTCAACCGGATCATCCGGGATGCGGAACTGCGGGCAAAGCTGGCCGCCGCCGCGCGGGGGAGGGGCCTTTCGTTTCCGGCCGACCGGATGGCGGACGACACCCTGGCGCTCTATCGGCGCCTCGCCGCATCCCGGCGGCCGGTCTTCGCGGAAGCCGGTCCCGCGGCGCTCGAGGCCGGGGGGTGACCATGCGTTTCGTGATGTTCTGTCACTCTCTGGTTTCGGACTGGAATCACGGCAACGCGCATTTCCTGCGCGGCGTCGTCCGCGAGCTGCAAAGGCGGGGGCATCAGGTCCGCGTCCTTGAACCCGAGGGCGGCTGGTCGCGGTCGAACCTGGTGCGGGAGCAGGGGCCGGCGGCCGTTGCCGCGTTCCGGCGCGTCTATCCCGATCTTTCCTCCGCCACCTATGACCCGGAGCTGATCGATCTGGACCAGGTGCTGGACGCGGCCGACGCGGTTCTCGTGCATGAATGGACGGACCCGGCCCTGGTGCATCGCATCGGGCAGCACCGCATCCGGGGCGGGCGCTACCGTCTGTTCTTCCACGACACCCATCACCGGGCGGTCACCGATCCCAGCTCGATCGCGGCGAACGATTTCTCCGGCTTCGACGGCGTGCTGTGCTTCGGCGAGGTGCTGCGCCAGATCTACCTGCGCGAGGGCTGGGCTCGGCGCGCCTGGACCTGGCATGAAGCCGCGGACATCTCCGTCTTCAGGCCTTGCCCAGGCATCGCCCGCGACGGGGATCTGGTCTGGATCGGGAACTGGGGGGACGGGGAACGGTCGGCCGAGATCCGCGAGTTCCTGCTGGATCCGATCCGCGAGCTGGGCCTTTCGGCTCTGATCCACGGCGTCCGCTATCCGAAGGAGGCGGTGGCGGAGCTCTCCCGGGCGGGGGCCCGATACGGCGGATGGCTTCCCAACCATTCGGTGCCGGAGGTCTTCGCCAGGTTCCGAGCCACCGCCCATATCCCGCGCGGGCCTTATGCACGGGCGCTTCCCGGAATACCGACCATCCGTGTCTTCGAGGCCCTAGCCTGTGGAATTCCGCTGATCACCGCTCCCTGGGAGGACGCTGAGGGGATGTTCCGGCCAGGTCGCGACTTCCTTTGCGTGCGCACCGGCCGGCAGATGGTCGATGCGCTGCGCCTCCTCCTGTCGGATCCGGACGCGGCCGCCGAGCTGGCGTCCTCCGGCCTGGAGACGGTCCGGTCACGCCACACCTGCGCCCATCGGGTGGATCAGCTGCTCGGCATCCTGGCCGAAATAGGACGCGGGGCTCTCGCCGAAACCCCCATAGGAGCGGCATGATGGACATCGCTTTCTACGGGTCCAGCCTTCTCTCAGCGTACTGGAACGGCGCTGCGACCTATTACCGGGGGCTCCTTCATGCTCTCGCGAGACGCGGCCACCGGATCACCTTCTTCGAGCCGGATGCTTTCGACCGGCAGCGTCATCGGGACATTGCCGAACCGGATTGGGCGCGGGTGGTCATCTATGAAGCGACCCCGGACGGGGTCGCCGGAGCCCTGGAGGCGGGCCGCCACGCCGATGTGATCGTCAAGGCAAGCGGTGTCGGCGTCTTCGACGACCTGCTGGAGGAGGGGGTGCTCGCCGTCAAGGCGCCGGACGCGATCGCCATATACTGGGACGTCGATGCGCCCGCAACGCTCGCCGCCATGCGATCCGACCCCGCTGCCGGCCTGCGGCGGCTGGTACCCCGCTACGATCTCGTGCTCACCTACGGCGGCGGCGATCCGGTGGTCCGGGACTATCTGTCCTTCGGGGCGCGGGATTGCGTCCCGGTCTACAACGCCGTCGATCCGCGCACCCATCACCCGGTGCCGGCCCAGGACCGGTTCGCCGCCGATCTCAGCTTCCTCGGCAACCGGCTGCCGGACCGGGAGCAACGGGTCGAGCAGTTCTTCCTTACGGCTGCCGAAGCTGCCCCTCGCCAGCGCTTCCTTCTGGCCGGAAACGGCTGGTCCGACAAGCGCTGTCCGGAGAATGTCCAGGTCCTGGGCCATGTCTTTACCCGTGATCACAATGCCCTGAACTGTTCGGCGCGCGCTGTCCTCAACATCAGCCGCGAAAGCATGGCGATGAACGGCTTTTCTCCTGCGACGAGGGTCTTCGAAGCGGCTGGTGCCGGTGCCTGCCTGATCACGGACGCCTGGAAAGGCATTGACCTCTTCCTCGAGCCGGACACCGAGATCCTGGTTGCAAGGGACGGTCGGGAAGTCGCCGATCACCTGATCGGGCTCGATCCCGAGCGCGCAAGGCGGATCGGTGCCGCCGCGCGCCGCCGCGTGCTTGCCCATCATACCTACGATCATCGGGCCGCACAGGTCGAAGCGCTGCTGTGCGGCAGCGCGGTCGGCCGGGCGCAGGAGGCGGTATGACTTCCATCGTCATTCTCGGCCTCTCGATCACCTCGTCCTGGGGCAACGGCCATGCCACGACCTATCGCGGCTTGGTCCGGGAACTATCCCGTCTGGGGCATGAGGTGCTGTTCCTCGAACGGGACGTCCCTTGGTATGCAATGCATCGGGATCTGCCCGACCCGCCTTACGGGAGGACATGCCTCTACCACGATCTTGCCGAGCTGCAGCAGGACTATACGGCCTTCGTGCGCAAGGCCGACTGCGTGATCGTCGGTTCCTACGTGTCGGACGGGGTCGCGGTGGGGCGCTGGGTCCAGGAGACGGCGACGGGGGTGACGGCATTCTACGACATCGACACGCCGGTTACCCTCACCAGGCTGTCGCGAGGGGACGAGGAGTACCTGTCGGCGGATCTGATCCCGGGCTTCGACCTCTATCTCTCCTTCACCGGCGGTCCGACCCTGGACCTCCTGGAAAAGCGTTACGGCGCCCCCAGGGCGCGGGCCCTCTACTGTTCGGTCGACCCGGACCTCCACTATCCGAGCGTCCAGCCAATCCGGTGGGACGTGGGCTATATCGGGACGTACAGCGACGACCGGCAACCCGGACTGGCGGAGCTGATGCTGAAGCCGGCGACGGCGATGCCGAGCCGCCGCTTCGTGGTTGCCGGACCGCAATATCCCGTCGGCATTTCCTGGCCGGTGAATGTGGAGCGCATCGAACATCTGCCGCCCGGTCGGCACCGGTCCTTCTACAGCGCCCAGCGCTTCACGTTGAACCTGACGCGTGCGGACATGGTCGCCGCGGGCTGGTCGCCCTCGGTACGTCTTTTCGAGGCCGCGGCCTGTGGTGTGCCGGTCATCAGCGATTCCTGGCCGGGGCTGGAATGCCTCTTCGTGCCGGGGGAGGAGATCCTGATCGCCCGTAGCTCCGACGACGTCTGCCGCTACCTGGTCGAGTTCCCGGACGACCGGCGTCGGGCGATCGCCGCGGCGGCGCGTCGGCGGGTGCTCTCGGCCCATACCGCCGCCCACAGGGCGGCGGAGCTTCTGGGATTCATCGCGGAGGTCGGCAAACGACCGTTGACGGCGTCGCCGTCCTCCGTCCTACAGCCGGCCGAAGCGTGAGCCGGATGGCTGGCGAACGACGAAGGTGGGTGAAACGGTTCTGCCGTCTCTAGAACCTGGAACCAGTGAACGACGTTTCAGCTCCAGGAGGAAAGAATGAGAAGCCCCGTCATGAAGCGCGTACTGGTGACCGGTGGTGCCGGATTTCTGGGATCTCACCTTTGCGAACGCTTGCTTGAGCGAGGCTATTTCGTCATTTGCGTCGACAATTATTTGACAGGATCTCGCGAGAACATCGCGCATCTGAAGGCCAACCCCAGGTTCGAGGTGATCGAGCACGACATCATCGAGCCGCTTTCGGTGGACGTCGATGAGATCTACAATCTCGCCTGTCCGGCCTCTCCGGTGCACTACCAGCACGATCCGGTCCACACGCTGAAGACCAGCGTGGTTGGCTCGCTCAACCTGCTGGAACTCGCGCGGCGGCTCGGGGCTCGGATCCTCCAGGCGTCGACCAGCGAAGTCTATGGCGATCCCGACGTCCATCCCCAGTGCGAAAGCTATTGGGGCAATGTCAATCCGATCGGCCCCAGGGCGTGCTACGATGAAGGGAAGCGCTGCGCCGAGACGCTGTTCTTCGACTACAACCGCCGCCACGGCGTGCCGGTGAAGGTCGCGCGCATATTCAACACCTATGGGCCGCGGATGCACCAGAACGACGGCCGAATCGTCTCGAACTTCGTTCTTCAGGCGCTGCGCGCGCAGCCGCTCACCGTCTACGGAGACGGCAGTCAGACCCGTTCCTTCTGCTATGTCGCCGATCTGGCAGAAGCGCTCGAGCGTCTCATGGGCTCGCCCGAGGGGGTCGTCGGACCGGTCAATCTGGGCAATCCGACGGAGCTTTCGGTTCTCGACCTTGCGAAGCGGGTTCTGAGCCTGACCCGGTCGAGCTCCAAGATTGAATTCCTGCCCCTGCCGATCGATGATCCGCGCCGCCGGCGGCCTGACATATCCCAGGCCCGTGAATTGCTGGGTTGGCAGCCGAGCACGGATCTGGATGCGGGCCTGAAGCGTACCATCGCCAACTTCCGTGCGCGCCTGACCGGCCACCCCAAGCTGGTGTCTTCGGTTGCCGGCGCCGGTCCGGACAGCGTGGGTGCGGTTGCTGCCTCTCCCTCGTAAGGTTCGCTAGCGGGCTATATCGGGCACGGGCCGTAGCGCCCTCGTATGTCGGGCGGATCGCTGACCGGGATCGGGCCGATGCATACTCGAACCACGCCGAGCGGGCCGAGCGCACTCGCCCGCAAGATCAGCATCGCAAACCCGCTCGGTCCCGATGATATCGGGGCGCTGGAGGCGATTCAGTCGGAAACCCGATCCGTTCCCGCAAAGAGCGATATCCTGCGCGAGGGGCGTGCCTTCGACGGACCGATCGTTCTTCGAAGCGGCTGGGTCTATTCATGGAAGAGCCTGTCTGACGGCCGCCGTCAGATCGTGGGGTTTCTGTTGCCGGGCGACCTGTTCGGTCTGTTCGGCCATTTTCCGAAACCGGCGCCGGTCTCGCTGTCCAGCCTCACCCCGGTCGAGATCGCCGACATTTCCGCGGATGCATTGAACTCCCTCCTGTGCCGGTCGCCGGCGCTGACGGCGGCCTTCGCCTGGATGATCGAACGCGACATGACTGAGCTTCAGGAGCATGTCGTGCGGCTTGGCCGCATGAACGCCCGAGAAAGAACCGCTCATCTGCTGCTGGAACTCTATCATCGCCTGCGGGCCGTCGGGTTAGTCGGCGATCCGCACTTCCGGCTTCCGCTTTCCCAGGTCGAACTGTCGGACATGCTGGGCCTGAGCGGGGTTCACATGAACCGGACCCTGCGCGCCCTCCGCCGGGAGGGGTTGATCGACCTGCAACGGCATTGGATCACGATCGCGGATCTCGACCGTCTGAAGCTGCTGGCGGATTTCCGCGAACAGGCGTTTCTGGGACTCCGGCAATCCTAGGGCAGGGTGGCCACACCGACCACCAAGGCCGACAGACAGACGATCCCGGTTGCGGCCACCCAGAGCACCATCGATGTCCGGTCGGAAGCCGTCCTGCGCAACGGGCCCGAATCCGCGGCGATCGGGCGGTGAACGAAGCCGGAGCGGGCATCGTTGTGCTCTGCATCGGTATCGGCGTCGTCCGGCCGCGCCCCGGCCGCCTCGTCGTCCGTCCCGAGCGGTGCGGCTGCCGGGTCGGGAGCCGGGACCTTGTCTCCGGCCAGGCCGCGGTCCGTGCGGTCGCGCAGACGGGTCGGTCCGGTCGCGGAAGGTTGATCTGCGGTCATGGCGTTCGTGCTCGCCTCTGAAGGCGCTTTCGGTCTTCCGGGAACGTCGCCCCTTTTCGGGATGTTCCGCCGCCAGACGAGAGGGCAGATCGATGGAAGCATTGCAGGAGAAGAAGCCGGCGGCGGTCGGACCCCATATCGTCGTGATCGGCGGCGGATTCGGGGGGCTCTCGGTAGCGCGTCGCCTGGGAGGCGCCCCGTGCCGAGTGACCTTGATCGACCGGCAGAACTTCCATCTCTTCGTTCCGCTGCTCTATCAGGTCGCAACGGCCGCCCTGTCGCCGGGCGACATCGCGGAACCGATCCGGCAGGTTCTGGCGCGCGACCGGAATGTGGAAGTCCGTCTGGACGAGGTGACGGGGGTGGACACCGCAAGGCGCCGCGTAGTCACGAAGACCGGCGAGATCGGCTACGACGTCCTGGTCATCGCGACGGGTTCCGGGCAGAGCTATTTCGGGCACCCGGAATGGGCAACCCATGCCCCCGGCCTTAAATCCATCGCGGATGCCCAGGAGATCCGGAACAAGCTGCTGATGGCCTTCGAGGAGGCGGAGCGCACTGACGACGCCGCTCGCCGGGCGGCGCTCATGACGATCGTCCTGGTCGGCGGCGGTCCCACCGGCGTCGAGATGGCGGGCGCCGTCAGCGAACTGGCGAGACATACGATGAGACGGGATTTCCGGCGCATCAGCCCGGCCGACGCTCGGATCGTGCTCGTGGAGGCGATGCCGCGGCTTCTCGGCCCGTTTCCCGAAAAGCTGGCTTCTCACGCCCAGCGCATTCTGGAGGGTCGGGGCGTGGAACTCCGGTTCAACGCTCCGGTGGAGGATGTCGGGGAGGACTATGTGGTCGCCGGCGGGGAACGCATTCCGGCCGGTACCATCGTCTGGACGGCTGGCGTCGCCGCCTCGCCGGCCGGGAAATGGCTGGGGGTAGAGACGGATCGGGCAGGGCGGGTGCTCGTCGACGCCAATCTTGCCGTGCCCGGGCACGACGGCGTCTACGTCATCGGCGACGCGGCGCACGCCAAGGGGGAAGACGGCGAACCGCTTCCGGGGCTAGCGCAGGTGGCCAAGCAGCAGGGCGAGTATCTGGGCCGGGCGCTTGCGGCGCAGGCACAGGGGCGTCCCTGGCCGGGTCCCTTCAAGTTCCGCAACTATGGAAACATGGCGACGATCGGTCGCAATCAGGCCGTCGCGGATTTCAGCTGGTGGCGGACGGCGGGGTTCGTCGCCTGGTTGCTGTGGAGCGTCGTCCACGTCTTCCTGCTGATAGGGTTCCGCAACCGCGTTCTCGTCAGCGTGCAGTGGCTTTGGGCCTATCTGACCTACCAGCGGGGCGTCCGCCTGATCCTGGGTGACCGGAATCGGTCACGGCTTTCGATGCAGGACGTCCAGGCCCAGGGACGCGGGTTGGCGCAACCGCCGAAGCCTGACGGCGCCGTCGGGAACGCGGGTCTGTCCGTGGCCGTTGCATCCGATGAGGTCCAAACCAGAAGCGTGGAGTCAACAGCGATGAAGCCGGGCGAGAGCGGCACGGGCCCCAAGGACGGGCAGAAGAAGCCATCCTCTGGCAAGGAGCGGCCGGACAGGGACCGGGATGAGGATGCCGTGGACGAGGCGGTCGAGGAGTCGTTCCCCGCGAGCGATCCGCCTTCGTACAATCCCCAAAAGACAGGCGGCTGAGGGCGCCCGCGTTCAGCCGCCCTGCACCGCCAAGCAGGCGACCGGGAGCGGCGAGAGGACACCGCCGACCGCCAGCATCCGCGCCGAAACGGTCTTTCCGGTGAAAATATCCGTGAAGCCGGCGGACGGCGTATCCTCGCCCAGATCTATCACCGTATCCTCCCAGACATCCGGCGGGAATCCGGGATGGCCTCGATCTCGGATCAAGGGCGCGACAAGGCGGGGGGCGATCACGATCAGCGCCTCGTCGCCCAGCCGTCTCCGGAACGTCACCAGCCGGTCGGCATGCGCGCCCCGGACTTCCAGCGGCTCGTATGTTCCGTCGGCAAAAAGGGCGGGCCGGGCACGCCTGAGCGCGAGCACGCGGCCGAGGACGAACTGCTTGATCCGACCGTCGGTCCATGACGTGAGAAGCGCTGCCGGATCGGCCGACGGGATTTGCTCCAGGGCCGTCCTCCGCGCCTCGTAATCGACGGGCCTGCGGTTGTCGGGATCGACCAGACTGAAATCCCAGAAATCGGTTCCCTGGTAGATGTCGGGCACGCCGGGCACGGTCGTCTTCAGCAGGGTCTGCGCCAGCCCGTGGCAGGCCGCGACGACCGCCGCCGCCCGTGCGATCGGATCGAAGTCGGCCTGGAAGGCGCCGGCCTTCGACGGATCCAGCACGGCCCGCACAAAGCTTTCAAGGGCGGTCTCGTATTCCGTGTCGGGCTGGGTCCAGCTCGAGTGAAGCTTCGCTTCCCGGACCGCCTTCATGAGATAGGCGACGATCCTGTCCGCCAGCACCTGTCTTGCGCCGGCGTCCATGGCCGCCCAGTCGGCCGGCCACACGCCGAGAAGGGTCTGGTAGATCAGGTACTCGTCATTGGGGTCGGGCGCGACCGTGTCGCCGAGATCCTTGCGGTGAAAGCGGTTGAGGGCGTTCCAGCGCCGGACGCCCCTGATCCATGGCGCCGCCAGTTCCGATATCGCGTCGATCCGGAGGCGCGTGTCTTCGCCGCGCTTATGGTCGTGGGTGGCGGTGGCGAGCAGCGTAAAGGGATGGGTCTTCAGCCGCTCCCGGTTCAAGTAGTGGAAGGCGGAGACGCTGATGCCGAACTGCGTCGGGTCGCCGCCGACCTCGTTCAGCGAGGCCAGACGGAAATATCTGTAGAAGGCCGTATCCTCGATGGCCTTCGCCATGACCGGGCCGGTGAGCTGCTGGAACTTCATCGCCGTCCGAAGGACGTCGTCCGGCCGGTATCCGCGTCGACCCTCGGCCGCGAGGTCGGTCGTCAACACCGCGTGCAGAAAGTCGAAGACGCTGATGTCCGCTTCCCGGGATGCCTTCCGGGCCTGGGCCGTCGCCCAGTCCAGATAGCGCCTGTCCTCCTCCACGGGGCCCGATGCCGTGATGTAGGTGCGGTAGACCGGAAAGCGCGTGATGATGCCAACCAACGCCTTCCGGATGCCCGAGAAGGTAAAGTCGCGGGTCGCCCAGCTCTGCCGGGCAAGCGCATGCATGAGGCCCGTCAGGACGGTGACCTCGCTCGCGAGGCTCGTTTCCACGATGAGGCGCTTGGCCTCGATCGCCATGTCCTCGAAAGATGCCGATCTTCCGGTAAAGCGGCGGTAGAGCAGGCCGAGGGCCCGCTCGGCCCGGGGATCGATGAATAGGCCGTTAAGCTGGTTCATGAACTCGTAGCCGGTCGTCCCGTCCACGGGCCAGTCGCTGCGCAGCTTCTCGTGACGCGCGAGGATCTTTTCCACCAGCAGGTAAAGCGGGTTCGTATGCGCCCGGGTGGTGACCGCCGGCTCGGCGTTCTCTTCGTCCCCGGGCCGTGTCGTCTCCTGGGGGAGGAGATAGGCGGTCCGGTCCTGAAGCTGTCGGCAGTAGCCGACCGGGTCGAAGAGTCCGTCGACGTGGTCCAGGCGGAGGCCCTGGAGCTTGCCTTCGGCGATAAGTCGGAACACCAGCCGGTGGCTGACCTCGAAGAGCTCCGGCTCTTCCATGCGCAGGCCCGCGAGGTCGTTGATGTCGAAGAAGCGGCGATAGTTGATCTCCGCCGTCGCAACGCGCCAGAAGGCCAGACGATATGACTGGGCTTCCAAAAGCCCGTGGAGGTCGCGGAAGCTTCCGGGATCCCCGGGTGTGCCGTTGAGCTTCCTGACGGTCCTGTCGATGGCGGTCGTAATCGCGGGGATGGCGGCGGCCGAGGCGAGCCGCGTCTTGAGCCGGTCGGCCGACTGCCGGATAACGGCCTGTTGCCGGACCGACCGACGGTCGGCCCGCAGCGCTTCGAACTCGTCGATCAAGGAATCGAGCTCACCGGCATCGTTGCCGGCCGCTTCCCGGACCCGTCGCAGCAGGCGGCCATAGCTCCCGACCGCGATCGGGAAGCGCTGATCGTAATAGCGGACGACGAAGGCGCCGCGTTCGGCTTCGAAGGCCAGCTGCAGCTCTCCCTTCTCCAGGATCGCGCCGTAGTGATCCCCCAGAACCGGCAGCAGGACCCGCCCGCGCAGCGTCGGGTCGGCGGGCGTCCAGTCGATGTCGAAGAACCGGGCGAAGGGGCTTGCCTCGCCCCATTCGAGCACGTCCATCCACCAGGGGTTGTCGTTTCCGACCCCCATGTGGTTGGGGACGAAATCGAGAATCAGCCCGATCTTCCCGGCGTGGAGGCGCCCGATCATCCGCTCGAACGCGTCCATGTCCCCGAGTTCCGGGTTCAGGCGGTTGTGATCGGTGATGTCGTAGCCGTGGGTCGATCCGGGCCGGGCCATCAGGAACGGTGACGCGTAGACATGGCTGATGCCCAGCATGGCCAGATAGGGCGCGATCGCGCTTACGTCGTCGAATCCGAATTCCTTGTGAAGCTGCAGACGAATCGTCGCCCGCGGCAGCGCCTGTGGCCGGCTGCTCATGAAGCCGCGCTGCCGGTCGCGTTCGCCCCGTCGAGGCACCAGAGCACCGACCAGGGCGGCAGCTTGCCCGCGCTCGCACGGTCGCCCAGCCCCTCATGGGTTTCGAAAAGCATGTCGCCGGCCGGAGCGGGTCCGGACGGGGCGGCCCATCCGGACAGGTTCGCGACGACGCTGAGCCTGGACCCATCGCCCAATATCCAGGAGGCGGCGACGGGGCTGTCGGGACTGGGGCGTTCCGCCTTCCCGGCGCACACGGCGCCGCGAAGATGCGGGACGATCCTCTCGCGCCGGAGGGAAAGGAGCGTGCGGACGTCCGCCAGCCGTTCGGTCTCGCGCGCGGGCCAGGCCGGGACGCTGCGCTCGATGGTTTCGGCGGCGTTCGGATCGGGGATCGCCTCGCGCGCCTCGGGCGCGGCGAAGCGGGCGAAGGCGGCGAACTCGCGACGCCGGCCTTCGCGCACGGCATCGGCAAGCTGGTCGTGGAAGTCGCAAAAATAGAGGAAGGGTTCCTTCGCTCCCCATTCCTCGCCCATGAACAGCATCGGGATCTGGGGCGCAAGCAGCAGGAGGGCAAGCGCCGCGCGGACTGCCTCGTCCGAAGCGAGGGTCGTCAGGCGTTCGCCCATGGCCCGGTTGCCGATCTGGTCGTGATTCTGGAGGAAGTTGACCATGGCAGTCGGGGGCAGATGCCCCGAAGCCTCGCCCCGGGGCGCGCCGCCTTCATGCGCGGAATTCTCTCCCTGATAGACGAACCCTTCCGTGAGGGCGCGCATCAGCCGCCCGGCGGGATCGTCGACAAAGTCCCGATAGTAGCCGTCCTTCTCGCCGGTCAGGAGTACATGGACGACGTGGTGGTAGTCGTCGTTCCACTGGGCGGTGTAATGCAGCGGCGCGCCGTCGGCGCCGCGCTTCAGGTAGCGGGCTTCGTTCGAGGCATTCTCGAGAACGAGGTGCACCTGACGCCCTGCTGTCGCCTGGCGGACCGTCTCCGCCAATTCGACCAGGATGTGGGGATCGCTGTCGTCCAGGATCGCGTGCACTGCGTCCAGGCGCAAGCCGTCGAAGCGGTATTCCGTCAGCCAGTAGAGCACGTTGTGGATGAAGAAGTCGCGCACCTGCCGGCGGGAAAAGTCGATGGCCGCTCCCCAGGGCGTGTGGTGGCGCTCGGTGAAGAAGGCGGGGGCGAGGAGGGGCAGGTAGTTCCCCTCCGGTCCGAAATGATTGTAGACGACGTCGAGGAGGATCATCAGGCCCTGGCCGTGGCACTCATCGACGAGGCGCTTCAGCGCGTCGGGCCCGCCATAGGCCCGGTCTGGCGCGAAGGGAAGAACCCCGTCGTACCCCCAGCCCCGGTGCCCGGCGAAATCGGCGACCGGCATCAGCTCTATGGCGGTGATGCCGGTTCGGGCCAGATGGTCCAGGCGCCGGCGCACGCCGTCGAACGTGCCGTCGTTCCCGAAGGCGCCCACATGCAGTTCGTAGAGGACCGCGTCCTCCCATGGCCGGCCGTTCCAGTTCCCGCTCCGCCAGCCGTAGGAGGCGGGATCGATCACCAGGCTCGGTCCGTTGACATCGTCCTGTTGCGCCCGCGACGCCGGATCGGGGACACGCAGCCCGTCCGGCATCACGAACTGGTAGGTGGATCCGGGCCTTGCCCGGTCGGTCACCAACTCGAACCAGCCGTCCCCGATCGGATCCATGGCCAGGGCGAGGTCACTTCCCCCGAGCGCGACCGCCATCTCCGGCTGGCCCGGCGCCCAGAGACGGAAGCGGACCGCGCCGTCGGCGGTCAGCTCCGCGCCGAAGGGCATGCTGTGGCTGAAGCTCGTCGTCATCGGATGGTCTTCCACCGGAAAAGAGCAAGCGCCCGGGCCTCGACTTCGATCGTCTCGCCGCACTCGAAGTCCCCTTCGTCGTCGTCTGGCGATGCCGTGTCGACCAGGCGGCGCCAGATGCCGCCCTTGAAGGGGGCGGGAAGGGTGAACGGCACGACGTCGTGATGGGCGTTCAGGACGATCAGGAAACTGGCATCGAGTTCCGGCTGCCCCGAGCGCGACAGCGGCGGATCGGCCTTGCCGTTGATCATCACGCCGAGGCAGCGGGCCAGCGGGTCCTGCCAGTGATCGTCGGATTTCTCCGTGCCGTCGGTGGCGTACCAGACGATGTCGGGGACCCCATCCTCCGACCTCGACTCGCCGAACAGGAAGCGGTCCCGTCGCAGCGCCGGATGGCGGCGGCGAAGCGCGATCAGCCGGGCAGTGAAACGGAACAGGTCGCGGCCGGCCTCGTCCAGCCCCTCCCAGTCGATCCAGTTGATTTCGTTGTCCTGACAATAGGCGTTGTTGTTGCCGTGCTGGGTCCGGCCCATTTCGTCCCCGGCCAGGATCATGGGCGTGCCCTGGGACAGCAGCAGCGTCGCAAGCAGGCTGCGCTTGTGCCGCTCCCTGATCTCGATCACGTCCGGATCGTCGGTGGGGCCCTCGACCCCGTAATTCGTCGAATAGTTCTCCTGGTGACCGTCGGCATTGTCCTCGCCATTGGCCTCGTTGTGGCGGTCGTTGTAGGAGACGAGGTCGTGCAGCGTGTAGCCGTCATGGGCGGTGATGAAGTTCACCGACGCCCAGGGCCGCCTCCCGGTCCGCGCGAACTGGTCGCTCGAGGCCGTCAGCCGGGCCGCCAGCTCCGGCAGTATTCCTTCGTCGCCGCGCCAGTAGCGGCGGACGGTGTCGCGGTAACGGTCGTTCCATTCGGCCCAGCCTGGCGGAAAATTGCCGACCTGATAGCCGCCCGGGCCGATGTCCCAGGGCTCGGCGATCAGCTTCACCTGGGCCAGTACCGGATCCTGGCGGACCGCGTCCAAAAAGCTGCCATGGGGATCGAAGCCGTAGGGTTCCCGGCCCAGGATGGTTGCGAGATCGAATCGGAATCCGTCCACGCCCATCTCCGTCGCCCAGTACCGAAGGCTGTCCATCACCATCTGCAACACCCGGGGATGGCTGGTGTTCAGTGTATTTCCGGTGCCGGTCTCGTTGATGTAATAGCGCGGCTGATCGGGGATGAGCCGGTAGTAGGTGGCGTTGTCGATACCCTTGAAGCTGAGCGTCGGGCCCAGTTCGTTGCCCTCTGCCGTATGGTTGTAGACGACGTCCAGGATCACCTCGATCCCCGCCTCGTGCAGGGCCATGACCATGGACTTGAACTCGCCGATCAGCCCCATCTGGTTTCCGGCAAAGTAGCGCGGCTCCGGGGCGAAGAACCCGATGCTGTTGTAGCCCCAATAGTTGGTCAGGCCGCGGTCGATGAGGTGACGGTCGTTGACGAAGGCGTGGATCGGCAACAGCTCGACCGCGGTGACGCCCAGCTTCACCAGATGATCGACGGACGCCGGAGACGCCAGGCCCGCATAGGTGCCGCGCAGCGGAACCGGCACGCCGGGATGGCGCTCGGTGAAGCCCTTGACGTGAGTTTCGTAGATGACCGTTTCGCGCCAGGGGATCCGCGGCTTGGTATGCTTGCCCCAGGAGAAGGCATCGTCGACCACCTGGCATTTCGGCATGCCCGACGCGTTGTCCCGACGGTCGAGGGAGAGATCGGCGCGGCTGCTGCCCAGGCGATAGCCGAAATGCGCATCGGTCCAGCGCAGGCTGCCGACCAGGGCCTTCGCATAGGGATCGAGAAGCAGCTTGAACGGATTGAAACGGTGACCGGCGTGGGGTTCGTGTGGCCCGTGGACCCGGTACCCGTATAGCTGCCCCGGTCGAACGTCCGGGAGATACCCGTGCCAGACCTGGTCCGTCAACTCGGGAAGGGCGATCCGGGCAAGCTCGCGGTTGCCCTTGCTGTTGAAAAGACAGAGCTCGACCTTTGTGGCATGGGCGGAAAACAGGGCGAAATTGACGCCGGTCCCGTCCCAGGTGGCCCCAAGCGGGTGCGGCGCACCCGGAAGGACCCTGAAGTCGAAGGATGAACCCATGTTGCCCCGGATGTCGTGAAGAGCTGGCATTCGGGGCATGACGCCCGGAGCTTCTAACGTCGTCGTTGAAGAAGGGTTCCTGGCCGTTTCGCGGTCGGATTATCCGGAATTTCCCGGGCATTTCGCCGGCTTTGCTCCCTCCCGTTTCCACGCCCGCGCCGGAATGCGGATGGCTGGTGTCGAAGTGTCGCGGAACATGGCTGCGCTGAGGCGTGTTCGGCGGGCATCAAAAGAATTGCATCCAGGGAAGCCTTGCATGCCCCACATCGTGAATGTCCGGTCGACCCGCCTCGAAATTCAGCTGGCGGAGACCGAAATCCAGCAGCTCACCCATTACTGGCACCAGCAGAAAGGGATGTTCCGGCGGTTCGCACTGCTCGAGCATATGAGGCTGAGCGACCTTGCGAGCTATCGGGACGACATGTGCATCCTGGATCTGGCAGCGTCCGGTCCCGTCTACCGGCAGGTCGGACGCAGGATGCTTCCACGCCTGGGGGCGGATCCGACGGGGAAGCCGGTCACGACCCTGCGCCCGGAAGCCTATCGGCGTGTCGTCGAGGCCATCCTCATGGACGCGCTCACGAACGAGCGACCGGTCGCTCACGAGATCACGATCGACGTGGACGGGCAGCGCATGGTCATGCAGCAGTTGGTCTTGCCCCTGTCCTTGAACGGGGTGGAGATCGACTTTCTGCTCACCTATTCGAAGGTCCTTGCCTGGGACGATGCCCTCTTCGAAGCCGCCGTTTCGGAAAAGGAACGAGTTCGTTGACCCAGGGCAAGGGCTGCCGGCCATGACGGGGGATCCGGCGCGGCCGCAGCCCGGCCCGCCTGCGCCCCCGATGCAGCCCGAGCAGGAGCCGCTGCCGAACGACGACCTGCCGGAGCCGGGCGGCGGCGGGCCCGAACCGTTGCCCAACGAGGACCTGCCTGAGCCGGGCGGAGACATTCCTGAACCGCCGGCGCGAGAGTCCCGATCCGCTACGCCGAGCGCTGGGAGATCCCGCCCGATGCCGGGTCCTTTCCGGCGGAGGCCTGCCGGGAAGGACCGGAAGGCGGGGACGTTCGCGCCTCTCCCGGCCATAGGTGACGGGCCGGTAACCCGGGTTACGCCATTTCCACCATTGACCCGGCACCGCATTGCCGCGTTGGATTGAAGACGTCCGGAACCTATGCGGGAGAGCATGGTGGTGGGCGAATTGCCTCGCACGGCGCCCGATTCCGTCGTCCAGACGGATGCGGACGCCTCTGTCGAGATCGGCTGGAACGCCATCCTGTCGGCACGCAGGAACGGGGGGATCTGCACGAACTGGCCCGAAGGGGCGCCCCGCTGGCTTCGCGACCTTTACCTCGACCTGGCGAGGGGAGCGTTCGTCGTCGGCCATCTGGGCCAGAGCCTCGACGGCTTCATCGCCACGGATGACGGCAAGTCCTTCTATGTGACCGGTCCGGAAAACCTGGACCACATGCATCGGATGAGGGCCCTGGCCGACGCGGTTCTGGTCGGTGCCCGGACGGTCGCCCAGGACGACCCGCGGCTGACGACGCGGCGCGTTTCCGGCGACAACCCCGTCCGCGTCGTCCTGGATCCCGATCGCCGGCTCGACCCCCGCCATCGCCTGTTCGTAGACGGAGAGGCACCGGTCATTGTCGTCTGTCGCCAGGACCTCCTGAAGGGCGGGCCGGCCAGGGGTGTGGAACTCGTGGGCGTAAGGGCGCGGCCGGAGGGGTTCGATCCACGGGACGTGATCGAGGCGCTCGACCGCCGCGGCATCCGGCGGATCTTCATTGAAGGCGGCGGCATCACCGTCTCCCGCTTCCTGGCCGCAGGCGCGCTCGACCGGCTGCAGATCGCGGTTGCGCCGCTGATCGTCGGTGCCGGCCGTCGGGGCATCACCCTCCCGCCTGCCGCAAGCCTCGCCCACGCGTTCCGCGCGTCGGGGCGGACCTATGCCATGGGCTGCGACGTACTCTTCGATCTCGACCTCCGGACGGCCTAATCGCGCTCCAGCGGTTCCGGGGGCGGAAGGAAGGCGTCCCGATGCCCGACGGTCAGCCGGGATCTGCCCTGGGCGACGGCCGTCCGGCGCGTTTCCAGCCAGCGCCGGATCTCTGGCCCGGCCCCGGACGCCGCTTCGGTTGCGGCGCGGGCGATGCCCTCGACGACCGCCAACTGGAACGAAGCCGCGTCCGGGCCGACCGTCCAGTCGCTCGGTCCCCATCGTGCGCGTTGCTCCGTCGATGCGGTTGCGGCCAGGCGGGCCGCGGCACCGGGCCCCAGGGCAGGGCCGAACCCCTTGTTCCCAAGCTGGTGCCGGTTGAAGAGGTCCAGGATTCGACCGTCCTCGGGCGCAGACGGCGACCAGACGGTCCGGCCGTCATAGGTGAGGGCCCAGTACTGGGCGGCGCCTGCCTGCCAAATCAGGGAAATCTCCCGGTCGAACCAGCCGGCGGAAACGAGATCCAGAAGCGCGGACGCGGTGACCAGATCGGTGCCGTCATAGGCGACCGGATCGTCCTCGTCGACGAGGGACCGGCAGCAGCATCCGATGGACCAACGGCGATCCCTTATCGAGAGATCGAGACCATCGTCACGCTCCGTAACGCGGAAGCCGCGCTCCCGGGCCCAGCGGCGGGTCACGGTGACCGCCGCTTCCAGCAGTCGGGGATCGTGATCGATCAGCAGCCAGCGCTGCCGGCAGGGCGGCAATCGAGGCGCGAGAAAACGGAAATTGGCCCCAGTGCCGCAACCGAGGTCCGTGATCGTGATCGGGTCGCGCCCGCGGGCCCACGCGGCGACGCGGCCCAGGACCGCCCGGTTCCGCGCGGCATGGTCGAAGGGCTCCCGCATCGCAAGCCAGTCCGCGCCGAAGTTGCTCATGCCCCGTCCGCCGCCGCCCGGATCGCGCGGGCGAAGACCGCGGCGGCCTCTGCCCAGGAAGGTAGCTCGCGTCTGGCCGCGATCGCTCCTGCGGCAAGGCGCCGGCGTTTCTCCGCATTGCCGACCGCTTGTCGCAGGGCCGCGCGAAGGGCTTCTTCGTCCCCGGGCGCGACCATGATCGCCGCCTGCTTCGGCACCGTCTCGGCGGCCGCGCCGCCGGATGTCGCGACGATCGGAAGCCCGCGGGCGACCGCTTCGGCAAGCGCCATGCCGTAGCCTTCATAGAACGAGGTGGATACGAACAGATCGGCGCGGCCGTAGAACGCGTTCAGCTCTTCCTCGCCGATCTCGCCCGTCAGCGTCACCCGGTCCGACAGCTGATGCCGTTCGATCGCCTCCCGCAGGGCGCGCGCGGTTTCGGGCGACCGGTCCAGGCTGCCGACGCAAGCGAGCGTCCAGGGAAGGTCGCCCAGCCCAGCCAATGCCTCGATCAGCAGCAGATGGCCCTTCCGCGGCGTGATGGTGCCGACCGCCAGCATCGCACAGCCTCCGCCGCCGCTGCCGCGGGTGAGGGGCGCCGGATCGGTTCCGGGCGGAACGACGTCGAGCCGTTCGGGCGATACGCCGTAGTCCCGGATGAGGGCATCGGCCGTCGGCCTGCTGGTCGTCACGATCCGGCAGGCGTGCGAAAGAGCAAGCCGTTCCGACCGGAAGAGCCGGGAGCGGATCCCGGGATCGAGCCCGGTTTCGACGGCGAGGGGATGATGGACGAGAGCCAGGATCGAAATCCGACGGCCATGGCGCGCCGCAAGTTCCGGCATGGCGCCGTAGGCAAGGCCGTCGATGACGGCCACGGCGCAATCGGGAACGGTGGCCAGGCAGCTTTCGGCCGCGTCCAGAGCGCCTGCGTCTGGCAGGGGAAAGCGATCCGGCAAGCAGTGCAGTTCGACAGGGATGCCGGCCTGGCGAAGTTCCCGGATGAGGCGGGCGTCGTAGAGATATCCCCCCGTCCGGGTTTCCGGGTCGCCCGGCAGGATGAAGTGGATGGGGCGGTGCATTCGGCTTCTAGCGTCGGCTTAACGCGGCCTCGTAAGAAGCTGATGCGACGTGACTTTCGTTCAGCGTGACCTTCAGGCTCTCGATGCCCTTCGCGGCCTCTCCCAGCTCGCCGTCCCGGATCGCGGCGGCCAGCCGCTCGAAGACGGTTCGGGCCAGGACCTCGGTCGTCGTGTTCAGATCCTTGAATGCCGGCTCGTCGTCCAAGTTGCGATAGTTGAGGTTTCCCAGAATGCGGCGCAGCGCCTCAGCGGCGGCGCCGATGTCTACGACGACCCCGTTTTCATCCAGTTCCCGGCGGCGGAATTCGGCATCCACCACGTAGGTCGCGCCATGGAGGCGCTGTGCAGGGCCGAACATCTCGCCCCGGAAGCTGTGGGCGATCATGAAGTGGTCACGGACGCGAAGAGCATACATGGGCAAGTCCGGTCAGTCAGATGATCGGGCGGAATAGCGGATCCGGTGGCAGAGCACGCCGGCCGGTGCCGCGGCGAGCCAGCGCATGGTCCGTGGCAGATCGGCGAAATCGCTCTCACCGCTGATCAGGCCGTCGAGCACCGGGTTGGTGAGAAGCGAAAGGGCGAACTCCAGCCGCCGGGAATTGTTCCAGCCGGTAAGCCGGCGGGCCGGGGACACGGAACCGACCTGGGAGCTGCGGATCGTAAGCCGCCTTGCATGGAAATCCTCGCCGAGAGGCAGCGGAACGGGCTCGTCCCCGAACCAGCTCAGCACGACGACGGTGCCTTCGAACCGGGCAAGCCGAAGGGCGAGATCTGCGCCTGCGGGTGACCCGCTAGCCTCGAGGACGAGATCCGCGTCGCCAGTCGCTTCGCCGGGCGTCTTGAAATCGCATCCTAACGCATTGACTAGGCTGGATTTTGTGTCGTCCGTGTCGATGACCTGGACCGTCGTTCCGGGCATGCGGCGGGCGAGATAGGCGACTAGGCAGCCGACCACGCCCGCCCCGATGACGGCGACGCGATCGCCGATCATCGGCTTTGCGTCCCAGAGGGCGTTCACGGCCGTCTCCATATTGGCGGCCAATACGGCGCGGGCGGGTGGGACGCCGTCCGGAAGGCGGACGACGGAGACCGCCGGTACGACGAAGCGGGTCTGGTGCGGGTGAAGGCAGAAGACCGGTCGGTCCCGAAGCCCGGGCGGGCCGCTCTCCACCAGACCGACGGCGGCGTAGCCGTATTTGACGGGGGCCGAGAAATCGCCTTCCTGGAACGGCGCCCGCATGGCCTGGTACTGGCTTTGCGGCACTCTGCCGCGGAACACCAGCGTTTCGGTGCCCCGGCTGATGCCGCTATAGAGGCAGCGGATCACCGCGTCCTCGGGTCCCGGCGGGGGGAGGGGGACGTTCCGAATTTCGCCCTGGCCGGCTGACGTGACGAAGAAGGCGTCGGCTGAGCTTTCGGCGATCATCGGCTCGGCTGTCTCCCCTTCGTCTTCCATGTCCAACCGGGACCTTCCGCGGTAACCGAACGTCCTAGGTCGAAGCTGGTTCATCATGGATTTCCCCTCCGCGTCCCCCGAAGCTCCCGCTCGACAGGCGCGTAACGACCTGATCGCATGGATCTGGGGCGGCGCCGTCTGGAGCGCGGTCATGGTCCTGATCTGCGGCGAACCGCCCATGGCCGTATTCGGCGCTGCCTTCGCCTTCTGCCTGCGGCGCGCGCTCGGTCCGTTCGTCGCATTCTGAGCGCGAGAAGGGAGCCCCTCGCCCGGCCGGGCAGGGGAAACGTTGACAAGGCGGTATCGGCCTCTGTAGAACGCGGTGGCTCGACAGGCCGTCTCCCACCGGAGACGGCAGGCGGGAGGGGTGGCCGAGAGGCTGAAGGCGGCGGTTTGCTAAACCGTTATACGGGTAACACCGTATCGAGGGTTCGAATCCCTTCCCCTCCGCCATTTCAACGACTTAGCGGAAGAAGCTAGGCCGTTGCTTCGCCAGAAACCGTTATACCTGTGCCGGCATTTGCGCCGACCCGCTTTGCCACCTGCTGCTCCTCCGGAGTGAGGTAGGCGAGGTAGATCTCGGTCGTCTTGATCGACGCATGACCGAGAATCAGCTGAAGGTCATAGATGCTGCCGCCCCGACGCAGATAGTCGACGGCGAACCAGTGCCGAAGGTCATGAAACCGGAAAGCCCGCGGCGCTGCACGGCCCTCTTTCTTGGCCCGCTGCACGGCCCGCTTGGCTAAAGCGGCGAACCGGCTCGATATGTTCTGATATCGGGAACCGTCGGTCCCGTGCCAGAAAACGTAGGGCGATTTGAGGTGCGGAACTGTGCCGGCAATTGTGCCGGCCGCCCGCTCATCCAGCGGCACCGATCGAGGCCGGCGCGTCTTGGTCTTGTGCAGGTCGACCGCCCCGCGCTTCAGGTTGACCTGGGACCGCTGAAGGCTGCCGATTTCCTCCTGTCGCATGCCGGTATACTGGGCGAAGCGGATCATCTTGGCGAAGTTGCCGGGCGCCTCTGCAACTACGGCGTCAATGTCGGTCGTGGTGGGCAGCACGATCGGGTCGCGCTTCTCCTTGATCGCCCGGCGGCTCCAGACCCGCGCCACGTTGTCCTCGCACCATCCGTGCGTGACGCACCACTCCAGGACCGCCGAGACGGCCGTCAGGTCCCGCCGCCGCGTGGCGTTGGTGACGCCGGGCCGGCGTGCGATCTGGCTCATGGCCTTCCGGCCGACCTCGTCGACGTAGAGGTGGTCGAGAAATTGCCGGACTTGGCCGAGAGAGACGAGATACCGCTTGATGACGCTCGGCTTGAGCGATTCCGGGGCCGCCTTCGACCATTCGACGACGGCCTCCTTCCATGTGTGCCGGGTTTCGCCAGAGAAGCGGAACTGTTCCGCTTCCTTCAGGATCTTCTCTAGGCGCTTCTTCGCCTCCGCCCGAGAAGTTGTTCGTAAGCTGCGTCGTATGTCGCGCCCACGGACCTGAACCCGGGCGTACCAGATGCCGTTGCGCTGTTTGAGATTGTCTGACATGCCTCTGCCTCTCGCTGTCGGACGAAGGCCCTTACCTTAGCCTCGTCGAAGGTCCAGCGTTTACCGATCTTTGCAGCGCTCGGGATCTCGCCGCGGCTCGCCATGTACTGGACCGTCCGGAGCGTCAGCCCCAATATCCTCGCGCATTGCCCTGCCTGGATGCGCTCAGCCTGCATCAGCGCCTCCCTCCTTCAGCGCGGCGCGGCGGACGGCTCGCATGATCCGCAGCCGACGCGTGGCCTCGGCCATGGTGATGTTGTCGGACAGCAGGTGGTCGAACGTCTCCAGCAGGCTGGCGACCGAATGCCTTATGCTCTCCGGGTTGCCGTATGCCATCACCCATACCGGGCCGCCGTCTGCAAAAGACGTCGGGTTGATGATGGTGCTGTAAGCCCCGTCGCCCATCGACACGTGAATGGTCATTCCGTCCGCCGGGTGGCCGCGATTGGAGCCGATGACCTTCCAGTGACCGACTGGCGCGTGCCCGTTGTCGGGGAATAGCGTTTCGACCTTGCGCGCCTCACTCAGCATGTCCGGCCTCCTTGGCTGGGGCGGAGAGGGCGGCGCGGAGTTCGCCGACGGTCATTTCCACTTCTACTTCTGTAATCGGCACGAATTCGGTGTCAGTCATTGGCGTGCTCCTAGTGGGTGCCAAACTCGGGCTCGAACTCGCCGTACCCGCCAAGGTGGATCTCGTGGGCATCGACCGGCATCGCATGGCCTTTCGCGACCAGCCATGACGGGAAGTCGTTCGGATCAGGCGTGTCCCAGTCGGCGTTCCCTTCGGCTTCGAGCTCGGCCATCCTCTCCGCGTGGAAGGCTTGGGCGAGCGCGGGGAGATCGCAGTCCTGGACGGCAACGAGGAATCCACAGACGCGGAAGTCCGAATATTCTCCGGTCGTCATGACCATGATGGAGCCCTTGGGGTAGCGCAGCGTGTCAGTCATGGCTGTCTCCTTTCCCAGCCCCCGCCGATCTTGGCTTTCCACGGGCTGTTGCGGCTGCCCGGCATGGGGCGCTTGGTGGATTGCTTGGCGCCGATGTGCTTGGCGCGCTTCCGGTAAGCCGCCGACTTGATCGCCACGTCCTGGGCTGTCTTTGGCTTGTGGCACCATTCACACAGGCACTGGAGGTTGCTTTCCCGGTGCTCCCCGCCGAGGGTCAGGGCGCGGATATGGTCCGCGTCCCATCGGTCGCCGGGCGCCAGCTTCCGGCCGCAGCCTTGGCACCGCTCACCGGCTCGCTGGAACACCCGGTCCTTGACCCGCGTAGGGATTGCCGCATCCGGCGTCTTGCCGATCCACTCGGCTACGGTGCGGCCGGTCATGCCGCCCTCCGCTCGCCCGTGTACTCCTCCGGCAGAGGGAGAAGGATCCCCAGCTCGCTCGTCACGAAGGCGTATATCGCGTCCATGTAGGCCGACATTTCCGCCGTGGTCAGCGTGGTCGTGGTGCGCTTCTCGACCTTCTCGCCTAGAACCTCCTCGACCTGGGCGGGCAGGAACTTCCGCTTGAACACCTCATGAATGGCTTCCCGGCTGTTGCCGGTGTCCATCTGGACGGCGGTGACCACTTCCTCCAACCACTTCCAGTAGAGGGCATTCTGATTGAGCGTGCGCTTCTTCTTCCGCGGCTCGATCGTCACCTGCCAGTCCTTGGACAGGTCCAGGTTCTGGATCAGTCCTATGGCTCGGCGGCGGAGCGTCTCGTCACGGAGGATGATGGACTGCGGCTTCATCTAGGCTACTCCGCAGCCGCGAGCGCCGCCGCCGGAGGGTTGGCGTACAGGTCTTCGATCTCGGCAATCTCGTCTGCGAGAGCCGGGATCTTCTCCTTGATGTCGTCCAGCCGCTCCTTGTTGGCCTGGATCTCATAGACGGCTGGGTTGGTGGCGATTGCCGAGCGGGCGGCCTTCACGAACTCCTTCGCACCCGCGACGGTGCGAGGAAAATCGCGCGTCTTCCCATCCGGCCAGTGGAGGGTGATCGCCTCCTGCTTGCCGGCGCGAGGATCGGTCGGCGCGGGCTCTTCCTGCCTCGCCTGGGGCGGCCTCTGCTGCTGGCGCTGCGGATTACGCCTTGCCTCTTCGGTCGCTGCATTGCCGTCGTCATCCGCCATGTCCGGATCGTCCGGGGCGATGCCGAGCATAGCCGCCAGAGCGAAGCGGCGGGCGTAGGTCATTGCGGACCCGTTGGCCTGCGGGTTGTTCCCGAAAGAGAGAGGGTAGTAGCTCCGGAGCCATTGACCGCCGCACCGAAGCTGAGTGACGAGGAACAGACCGCTTTCGGTCGGCATGACCGGCTGGCTGACGCTGATGCCGTGCTTCGCAAGCGCCTCCCGAGAGGCTTCGACATACGCGGCCAGATCGGCGTAGTCGGACTTGAAATGCGGGTTCTTCTTGTTCTTGACGGCGGTCTTGATTTCGCCCTGCGCCTTCGCCAGCGCGGCGTCGATCTTATCGGTCTGTTCGGACTGCAATTCAAACATCGTTACCTCCACACTTGGCGGGAGAGGGCGCGCGCTTCATCGTCCATCCAGAATTCATCTCCGGACGGCAGGAAGAAGGGGGCGATGGTTGCGGGGTCGCCGAGCGACAGGATCGCATCAAGCGCACGCTCGACCTGTTGGAGCTGGTGCAGATAGAAGGCGGCGTGCTCGAGCGGGATCGTCTCGACCTTGACCTCCTTCTTCAGCGAAACCAGACAGACGAACTTGACGGCCGGCGGCTCAAGCGTCGTCGTGTAGTCCTCCGCAAGCTGCGCCTCGCATTGGGCAGCGTACTGGTAGAATGCGCCCTGGCGCCCCCATGCGGCGGGGAGAGAACCCTTCGACCGGCCGGCGGTCTTGAGGTCCACGATCGTGCCGTCCTGCATGACGTAGTCGGCAAAGCCGAGCCATGGGACGGTCCCGCTTGGGAGCTTCGCGAACAGCCGGTGCTGGATTGCCCGGACGGGCCCGTGCTCGTCTTCCAAGGCTTCCATTGCCTTGACGCCAGCCTCCACCAATCGGTTCAGGTCGGCCTTGGCTTCTGCCGCCTTGTCTAGGTCGCAGTCAGCGGCTTTGGCATCGAAGGTGTGATGCGCTTCCTCGATGCCTTCCTCGATGGAGGCGCCGCGGAAGATCACGGCGTTGACGCCTTCCTCCACAGCCGCGCCACGGTGAGCCGAAGGGCCAACGGACAGCTTGTGTCCCAGCACCCGGCACATGAACCATTTGGGCCGGTATTCCAGGAAGTCGGTAGCGTGGCTGACCGACAGGTGGTCGAAATGGTCGGCGAGGCTCATCGCACAGTCACCTCCGCTATGTGCACGGCGAGGTACTGAGGATTGGCGAGCGGCGGGGCCTGTCGGTACGATGCAGCCCGGCGGCGGAAGATGCGGGAGAGGATGGTCATGGCGTCCCTCCGATCGCGTAGAAGCCGAAGATCACGGTGAGGTAGAAGGCTGCGAGGGCGAAGGTGCCCGCGGCGATCTGGCGGCGGTTCATGCGGCGTCTCCGTCATCGGAGACAACGCGCAGAACAGGCCGGGATGGTGGCAGCCGAGGTGAGACCGGGCCGCCCGTGTTGAGCGTGCCGTCGTCTGCATGGCCGACCGCATATCCGCCGATTTCTTCGCGGACATACTGCGGGCCGACATCCACGCTGCTGTAGAGGTAGACCCGGTCGCCCGGCGTGTGCGGGCTGACGAAGTACAGCTCGATTGGCTCGTCGGAGCAGATCCGCTCGATGTCGCCGTTCGGGTTGAGCGTGAGAGTGACGCGGTTCACAGCCCGAGCCTCCCGTGGTGCCAGCGGCACATAGCGGCCTGCTCGCGAATGAAGGCTGTGGGGTCCTCGTCCGCCTCCCGGCGCTGGATGTCGGCCAGCTCCGGGTCCACGTCATCGTGCACGCGGTTCACGGTGTCTTCGGCCCAGTCTTCGAAGAACTCCTCAAGCTTGTCGCACCCCGCCATGCCGGCGGCGTAGTTGAGCTCGGCGGCGAACCGCGCGGCTGCCTGCCTGACATGGAGCAGCGCTTCCCGCTTCAGATCTTCGGCAGTCATCATCAGCGCGACCATCAGTCGGCCTCCTTCTGGCGGTCGGTGAGGGTGATGGCGCCGGCCTGGACCATGGCGCGGTAGACGTTGTCCAAGTGGATCCAGCCTCGCGCCGCCTCACACTCCCGCAGCGCCTCCACTACGCTCGGGGCGTTCATCACGCGGACTCCCCTTCGCCCTCCGGGCGGTTCCCGGCCCACGTGTCCAGCGCGTCCGCCAGTGACAGCGGGCTGACGTGGATGCCCCTGATCTCCAGCGTGTCGGAAATGCCCCTCGCGACTTCGTATATTTCTGCGTAGGTCAGTTCGCGGATGCTGTCCGCGAGATCGGCGATGTTGTTGCTTGCCATCTGCATCTCCATTCCCGGCAGTCCCGGCCGGTGCGGTAGATCGCCCCTCGGCGCTCTGCAGCTGCGTCGAGTGGTGTGAGGGCGGCGGCAGACCGGACCATCCGGCCGGCGCCATCCCCCGGGGCGCGAAGCCCGCCGCCCTCATCGGAGCCGCCGCTCTGTGCGGCTCGGAAAAGGGGCCGGGTCCGAAGACCCGGCAGTTTGTCGAGGGAGGACAGCGATTAGGGCTCGCTGCGGGCCGTCTCGGGAGGTGGGGGGAGAGGACGCCACATCGTCGGGCCATAGCCATCGTCCTCGCACCACGTGAGCGATTTGTCGGAGGTCTCCCAGATGCCGGGCTTCTTTGAGACCAGGGGGTTGAACCCCTCGGGGTTCCAGCGCATCGGCGCACCCCCGACATCCGGATCATGCACCTCGATCAAGGTCCCATCCCTCGGCGCGGTCTCGATCGGCTGCCACTGCATCTGCGTCATGGTCATCGGGCCTCCTGGCCGGTGGCGCGGGCGATGGCGGCGCGGCAAACGTCGGCCTGACGCCGGAGCCGTTCGGCCTCGTCTCGCTTTCCAAGGTGTTCCATGATGTCGGCCGCCCGGGACATGACGTCGCGGGAGCCGGCCGCAGCATCCAACAGAGTGTCGGGGTCTTGCCCAGATTGGGCGGCGAGCATGGCGTCCGCGGCGAAGTAGTCGCACAGGGACACGACCTGGAAATCCGGGTGTGCGTCACACATCTCGGGATGCTGCGGGAACGCCGAAGCGCCGTCGTTCTGCCTGCTCATCCTCCCTCCTTCTTCCCGCTCCCATCCCCGGCCGGCGAACCGACCGGGGCGGCGGAACGGGAACTACGCTGGTTGAAGTAAGCCGGCCCCCTCACGGGCCGATCAGGCCGGACCGTCCGACCTGATGAGGGAGTATATGCGCATACGCATATTACAGGTCAACAAAAAAATGCGTCATCGCATACGCGAGTCGGGAATCATGCGCAGTTACCCGCGGCGACGGTTCGGATTTGCTATCCGCTCGTAGCGCCCAATGATGAGCGCCCACGCCTCGACTGATTCGATTTCGTCGGGGAAGGGGCCCGTTAGATCGATGGGCTGCTGGAACTCCGGCCGGGTAGAGTGGGGCACCAGCCAGGGCTTCCCGGTCTCATCAACCAGGTACTGCTTGGCCGTCGCCTCGATCAACCCGTCCTTGCATCGTCGAATGGCCACCACATAGTCGCCGCTGACCGGAAGGTCTTTGAGATCCGCAAACCTTACGCATTCAACTATGGAGCCGTCAGGGAAAATGCGGTCACACGAGTGGCCGACAATTTCCAGACAAAAGCGGCTGACGCCCCCATATTCCGGCGCGGGTAAGGTATGGATCGGATACCATTCTTGTCTTGGTCTTTCCACCGCCGTCACCCAATGTCCTGCCTGCACCTGCCCAATGACATACGATGATGTCATCGTGTGCGATGACGGCTCATCGCGGTAAGCGAAATCTTCAACGTCTTCTCCCGCTAGGGATGCGAGACGGAAGATGTGCTCAGTGCTGGGCTCGTCCTGTCCCTTTTCCCAGCGGGAAACCGAGGACTGAGAGACGCCCAGATGATCGGCGAGCTGCTGCTGGGTAAACCCCCGCATCTTCCGCAGACGCTTTATCTTGTTGGCGATCTGATCCATAGCCCCTTGGATATGCGCGGAGCGTGAATTTGACAAATGCGCGGCCGCATAATCTGTTGAACATGGCGCTTGCGCGTCTATGCGTATGCGCATATATTCAGCGCTATGCCCAACGAGTTCCGACAGATCCGACTCTCGCTTGGCCTCAGCCAATCCGAGGTCGGGAAAGAGCTCGGTCTGTCTCAGTCCGCGATTTCCCGGATAGAGGCGGCCGAAAAGCCCAATAAGCGCGACCTTCTCGCAATCAAGGCTCTGGCGCGGTCGAAGCGCTCCCGGAAGACAGGAGAAGCCGCATGATGCGCACCCTCGACTACACGCTGCTTGCGCTGGACCTGCCGTGGTCCGCGCTGCTGACGCCTTGGGGCCTGACGCTGACCGGTATCGGTCTGGCCTACCTCTACGGCTACTGCCTGTGCCTGGCGGCCGCTGACGCTGACGCGCACGTGCGCGAGGGGGGCTGAGGGATGCGCGTCGCTCTCCTGATTGCGCTCATCCTCGCCGCGGCCGCATGGCCCCTCTGGCTCCATGCCGCACAGGCGCTGGTCAAGCCAATCAGCAATCACCTCTCCAATCGGTCTCAGTCCGTCCATGCCGACAGGATCTATGAGCCGGCGCACGAAATCATTTCCAATCCTCATGAGGGAGTTTCGCCATGACGCATATGCGAATGGCTGGGTCGGTTGAGGCCGTCCTTATGGACGTGATCAACAACCTGACCGACGCCGAGATCTTCCAGGCCACGGGCAAGAAGAGAGGTCACTTCTACAAGGTCGCCAACCCTCTGAACTCCATGGGGCTGCATATGGACGATGCCGCCGGCCTGGACGCGGCGTTGCTCGCCAAGGGGATGCCGGCCCGGTTCACGCAGTTGTTCGCGGAAATGGTAGCCGCCCGAACCGCATCGGGAACGCCGCGCGAAATCGATCTGGATCGCAAGATGCGCCGCCTGACGATCGAGGCTGGCGAACTCTGCAAAGCCTTGGATGAGGCGATGATAGAGGGCGCTTTGACCATCCCCGGGCGCCGCAAAATCGCCCGAGAGGCCCAAGACGTGATCGACGTAGGCGTGATGATCCGGGACGCCTGCGAGCCTCCGCATGAAGCGGGCGACAACATCGCGTCGATCCGGAAGGGGGCTGCCTGATGGCTTGGATGTCTGACTACATCGCGCTCCCGCTCAAGCTCGCCGCTGCCCGCAAGGCCGCCGGTCTCACCCAGGACCAGATGGCCGCGAAGCTCGGCGTGGACGCCCGCACCATCCGCCGGATGGAGAGCAGCGAGACCGAGATCAAGACCCGTTACCTGTTCGCCTGGGCGGATGCCTGTGGGCTCCGGGTGGCGATGCCAAAGCGGACAGAAGTGTCCGGTTCGAAGGAGGCCGCCTGATGCGCGACATCACCGATGCCGCGGTCTCCATGTACCGGGCTGGCAAGTCTATCAGGAGCATCGCGGGAGCCCTCAACTGCGGGCCGAAGACCATCCGGCGCGTCCTCGTCTCGGCCGGCGTCGAGATCCGCCAGCGCAACAGGGAGAACGCCACCCGCAAGGCTGTGGAGCTTCCATACACCCTGGAGCACCGGCCCGGCTGCCCCGTCCCGGTCAAGGTCTACAAGACCATGCACGCCGACGGTGCTCTTCGCTGGCACTCGCAGCTTGGCGCAAGCGTGGGGGTGTAGCCATGACCGCATTCGTCGGCATCGACCCCGGGCTTGACGGCGCTCTCGCCTACCTGCACGGGACCCACCTCGAACTCTACGACATCCCCACCCTATCGCTCCGACGCAACGGCAAGAGCAAGCGCGAACTGGACCTTGCGGGTTTGGCCCACCTGATGGGCGAGATGACCGCCGGCCGGACTTGTCACGTCTACATCGAGCAGGTCGGCGCGATGCCGGGGCAGGGCGTCTCGAGCATGTTCAGCTTCGGCAAGACCTACGGCGGCATCCTCGGTGTGGTCGCTACGCTCCAGCTGCCGCACACGCTGGTCGCACCGGCCGCCTGGAAGAAGGCCATGGGGGTGAAGGGCGGCAAGGACGCCTCCCGGGCCCGCGCCTCCGCGCTCCTGCCTGCCTATGCCGGCCACTGGCGCCGAGTGAAGGACGACGGCCGGGCAGAGGCTGCCCTGATCGCCCTCTACGGACAGCAGACTGAAGCGAGGGCCGCGGCATGAGCGGCTTCTACCTCCTGCACCGCGGCTGGATGGACCATCCCGTTTTCGGGCGGGAGGAGTTCACGCAGCGCACTGCGTGGGTCTGGCTCATCGAGAACGTCGCCTGGAAGGACACCCAGCACCGCATCGGCGGAAAGCTGGTGCCGGTCCGGCGCGGGCAGATCGCCATCACGGTACGTGAACTGGCCGAGCGGTGGCGGTGGTCCAAGAGCCGGGTGGATCGCTTCCTCAAGCTGTTGCGCGATGCGGGCATGATCCGCGCCGAAAGCGGGACAGAAGCGGCGCGATCAAAACTCATCATAACCCTTTGCAATTACGAGAAATATCAGGCGCTGCGGGACAGCGACGAACCGCTTGGCGGGACAGAAGCGGGACAAGAACGGGACAAGAACGGGACACTAAAGAATGAAGGTAATGAAGAAACAAACAGTTCAGATGCTCACGCATCTGACGCGGCCGGCGCCGCGCAGCCGGAGGGCGGGGAGAAGGTCATCGACCTGAAGGCCCGGATCTTCGGACCAGCCCGTGAATGGCTGGTAGCGCGAGCAGGGGTCACCGACCAGAAGGCCCGCAAGCTGCTTGGCCAGTGGTGCCGCGACTACGGGGACGGCGCCACGCTGCAAGCCCTCCAGAACGCAGCCAGGGCAAGCCCCGAGGAACCCATCAGTTGGATTACCGGCGTCCTGCGCGGCACTGCTGGCAAGCGCTTTGGACAGCCCTTCTCAACCGTCGAAATGCTTGGAGACATGGCTGATGACGATCGATCACGCCGGGCTCGTGCGGAAGCTGATCTTACTGCCCCTTACTACGCTCTACCGGGCGCCTAGCCACCTGGAGACCAAGGAGCAGGGGCGTCTGTATCTCGACCAGCTCGTCAATGCCGTGGCCTCCATGCGCCCGACCGCATTCGAGCTCGAGGAGGTCTGGAACCGCATCGTCCGCGAGCACAAGACGGCCGTCTGGCCCACGCCGGCCGTCATCTGTTCGGGCCTCACCGAGTACCGGCGCCGCGTCGCCGAGGTGAAGCGCCAGAGCGAGCATGTGGCCGCGCTGCCGAGGCCGAAGGAGGACCGGGACGACGATTACGATCCCGTCGCCTTCCGGGAGGCGCTGGAGCTGTGCCGGACTAAGGCCGCCACCGATGCCGATCCGGGCTGGCGATCCTTCTGGCGTGGGCTGCTGGAAATGGGCGAAGGCCTGGAGCGCGGGGTGCATCTGCGCGGGAGGGCCGCATGACCATCGTCCGCCTCATCCGCGAGCGCCTTTCCGGCTCTCCTATCACGGTGCAGGTGCAGAGCCTGGACGGCGTCTATCTCGCCGGGTTCGCCACGATGGGCCGGGCGCTCTCATACTGCCAGATGCAGGGATACAAGCCAGCGGAGGCGGCATGAGCAAGCTGCGCGTACTCGACCTGTTCAGCGGGATCGGCGGCTTCAGCCTGGGCTTGGAGCGCGCGGGCGGGTTCCAGACCGTCGCATTCTGCGAGATCGAACCCTTCTGCCAGCGGGTGCTGGCGAAGCATTGGCCGGAGGTGCCGAACCTTGGAGACGTTGAGCGAGTGGAGTTCCAGCCCGGAAGCGCAGACGTCATCGTCGGAGGCTTCCCCTGTCAGGACGTGTCTCTTGCCGGCAAGCGCGCCGGCCTGTCCGGCGCCCGTTCAGGACTGTACCGGGAACTGGTGCGAGCCCTTCGCGTGGTACGACCCCGGCACGCGATCGTGGAGAACGTGGCAGCGCTGCTTGGTGACGGGCTGGGCACCGTTCTCGGGGACCTGGCCGAGAGCGGGTTTGACGCGGAATGGGATTGCGTACCGGCGAAAGCCTTCGGCGCCCCTCACGAGCGGGACCGGGTCTACATCGTTGCCCATGCTGCCGACGCCGACTGCCTCGGACGAGAATCTGTCCAGGCGGGCGCGCTGCAACACGGAAGCGCAGTATGTGACCAAGAGCGGATCGGTGCGGGTGGCGCGCCCGGACGGGAAGTCGTCCAATCTTGGGCTGCCGGCGGCGCTTGCCCGGCTCCCGACGCCCCGCGCCTCGGATGCGGACAGGGGAGGACGTGGCGACCGCCTGACAGTTTTGCGCGGATACGAGACGAGGCACGACGGAACGCTGCCGACCCCTACGGCGCGCGACTGGCGTTCCGGGAAGGCCTCGGACGAGACGCATGGGAAGAACGCTCGGCCGCTAAACGAGACGCTGGCGAAGATGGCGGACAATCGATCTGGCCAGACGAACCCGCGCTTCTTGGAGTGGATGATGATGTACCCGATCGGGTGGACCGAACTCGCGCCCTAGGGAACACGATCATCCCGATCATCCCGGAACTCATCGGCCGGGTCATCCTCGAAGCGGAAGAGGCGATGAACCAGCGTCCTCAGGAGGCAGCATGACGCGCCCCGCCTGCTTCACCGACACCGCGAAGCCCTTGCCGAGCATCCCCGGCCAGCCCGGCACGTCCTGGCTGCACAACGGCGCCGTCTGCATGAACGCGGTCGATCCAGAGGACTACGCCTATCTGCTCAGGCTGCATCCTGACTGTGCGGAGTGTGGGCGGGCGAAGGCGGCGAGGGGGATGGCATGACCCGCTCCTACCTAGGCCGCCACGCCATCAGCGAGCGAGAGCCGGCAGACCTGGCCGCCATGGCCCGTCGCGCTTGGCAGGAGAGGGGCACGCTCGTGGTGCATGAGGACGATAGGGGGTGAGCATGAGCGAGTTCAAGCCCGTCACGACGCTGGACGACCTGCATAGCCTGGACGGCATCGAGGTTCTGGAAGGCTATCTCGATGGCCTCAGGGGTGAACCGGAGCCCGGCAACAATCGCAGCCGGTCCTACTGGCACGGCTGGAACAACGGCGCAGTCGACAGAGGCCGGCGCGAGAAGGACGAAGCGCAAGCGGCGCTGGCGCGCGAGGTGGTCGGTTCATGGCGGAGGCATTGACCATGGCACGTCGAGGCAGGAAGCGGCATCAGGTACCGCGGCACCCATCCGGGCGGGTGGTCGCCCGTGAGCAGCTGGTGCCGGTGGAGATCGAGCAGCGGCGCAGAGGGGCGCTGAAGGACATGGACAGGCATTCGACACGGTGGATGCGGGATTCCCGGCTCGGATCAGCTCTCGGGCAGTTGCACGTGGCCGGACTGATCACCGACGAGCAGCACGAGGCGGGCTTAGCGGTCGCGCGTGTGTGGACGGCATGGGCCCGGCTGGCCGACTGCCCGTCGCGTCACCCGCAGGCAATCGGGCTGCCGGTCGCCACATCGCCGGATGCCGATGCGCTGCCGCTCAGCAAGGACGAGCTGGCTGCGCTCTACGAGGCCGGTATGGAGACGCCGGATGAGCGCTGGGACCGGCTCACTAAGACGATGGAACGGCTTCGCGCTGCTGTGCGTGACGCGCCCGCGCACGCGCTCGCGTGGAGCCTGCTGGAGACCGTCTGCGCCGATGACATGATCCCGTCGCGACTGGTGGCGGGCGAATGGACGACCGGCTGGGCGGCGCTGCGTGGGGCGCTCGATGCGGCCGCCATCGTCTTCGGCATCACCCGGCGCCGGCAGGCGGCCTGACACAACATGCGGTGCAATTTGTGCTTGCAGTGCGCCGCATGATGGGTTAGAACTGCATTAATTCAGGCTGGAGAATTGGGCCTGAGACGATACAGCCGCCCGCCGGTCACAAGCCGAGCGGGCGATTTGATTCGCGGCGTGCTGCGCAAACGCCAGCCGGGGAGAGATCGCGCAGCATCTGCCTATGCGGCTTCTCCGGGAGTCGGCCGTAATCCCGGATGGACATCGTCCCGGCCCGCGAACACCACATGCGACTACCGCAGTGCCCGAGCGGTATGGCAAGCAAGCAGGGCAACAGAGTTCGCGGCGGCGCAGGCACAGCGTCAATGAGCCGAAGGCAGCGGCGGCCGGTACGATCCCGCAACGCGTGCTAAAGCGGGCAACGTCGGAATCCGGCCCGCGAACACACAGGCCCCGGTCTCATAGCCGGGGCCTTCGCATTTCGCCCCACCGCTCCCGGCGCGCTCACCCCGAAGCCCTAGCCTCCCGGCCGGGCCAGCGCGTGGGGCGAGAGCTATTCCATCGGCGGGAGTCGATGAGACACGGCGGAGCATGCAAGCGCGACGGTCTTTGGGATCTCGACCGGCCGACCGTCCTCGCGCCGCGAGCCCCGCTCGTACAGCTGCACGGAGGACATGGAGATGCCGAGGGCCTCGGCTGCCTCACGCTGAGACATGCCGAGGCCCTTGCGCCAAGCTCGGAAAGACTGTGGGGTCATAGAGGTGGCAGGTCCGGCAGGACGTGGACCTTTTCCGGCGCCAGGAGGTAGACCCTATGAAGGTCGCGATCGTGTGGTATCGAGCCGCCGACCGCATGGATGGCGTGGCAGAACCGCCAAGCCTCTTCCGGGGTGTTCAGCGGGGCGGCATCGCGCACGTCGATATGAGTGACACCCCAATCCTTCCAGGAGCCGATGAGGTGGACTAAGTCCCACTTCTCGGTCCAGATGAATTCGTACTTCCCGTCCGTCTCCCGGCCATGAGTGGCAAAGGGCTCGTAGATCCGGGGGTCGAATTCATCGATCGGTATCATGGGCATGGGGCTCTCCCTTGCTGACGATTGCACTATAGGACTATCCGGACCTTATTTCGCGCGGGTCGCTCTCAGTCGCGTATTTCGCCCTGATCGGTCTCGGCCGCGATGAAGTCCCGGATCCACTGCAGGGCCTGCTCGCGGCTCTCCGTCTCGTCGCCAGAGGCGTACTCTTCGAAGCCGGCCGAGCCGCAGAAGGCGTCCAGCCGAGGATTGCTGGCGTAAGCGATGGGGCGGTAGATGCGGCGACGGGGCAGAGGCTCGCCAACCTTGGCGCGGCCGATGATCCTGTCGCGCTCCTCGATGATGAAAATGACATCCTCAGATCCGTCGATCGCGACAGCGACCACCGGCTGACCGTCGAGGTTGGTATAGCGGAGATCGTCGAGATTGCGGGTCATGGCGAGATCCTCCCTGTTGACGATCTGAATATAGCGTACTCAGTGCACAATATCAAGCGGCATAAAAGCGCACCCCGTGCGTTTTTTTTGGCGAGAGCTACACGGAGAGAGCCATGGACAGGCTGGACCGGATCGAGCAGCGGTTGGACGAGATCGAGCGCCGCCTTGGCATAGCTCCAGACAAGCTCGGGCTTGTGACGTGGCCGACTGATCCGCTGCCCGTCTGCGGCTGTGAGCCGGGCGCGTCCTGCGGAAACGCGGCGTGCCCGCACATGATGCGCGCGAGCTGACGCCTAGGAGAGAGCCATGACGGAGGAACCGCAAGTCATCATCTGTCAGGGACCGCCGCGGTGCTCTCTGGAGGGCGACGAGGCCGTCGCGGCCCAGGAGGCCGGCTGCGTCTGGTGCCGGCGTATCACACTGCATGAGGACGGCACTGAGACGGTGACCGAACCGTCCGCAGCCTGACGCTCTGAAAAACAATCAACGGGAAATCAATGGCAATTAAAGGCGGCAAGCGGCCCGGTGCCGGCCGCCCGAAAGGCTCGCGGAACAAGCGCACGGAAGAGCAGGCGAAGGCGATCGAGGAATCGGGCCTGACGCCTCTCGACTTCCTGACGAAGGTGTACCGCGGCGAGGCGATCGGTGACGTGATACCCGACCTGGCGCAACGGATCGATGCTGCGAGCAAGGCCGCGCCCTACGTCCACCAGAAGCAGCCGCAGGCGCATCAGATCAGCGGCGGCGTGGCTCTGACCGTGAAGATCAACCTGTGACGGCTATCGACCTCGAATACACGCCACCCGGTCCGGTCGCGCGGTCGTTCCTGTTGGACGACAGCTTCGTGACCGGCATCCGCGGCCCGATCGGGTCCGGGAAGTCGGTCGCGTGCTGCTTCAAGATCCTGAAGAAGTCGGTGGAGCAGAAGCCATCGGCGGACGGCATACGGCGGTCCCGCTGGGCGGTGATCCGCAACACCTATCCCGAGCTCAAGACAACGACGATCAAGACCTGGCACGACTGGTTCCCTCAGAGCCTGGGGCGATGGCAGAGCGAAGGTCCGCCGACGCACTTCATCAAGACGACTGATCTTGATATCGAGGTGATGTTCCTCGCGCTGGATCGCCCGGAGGACGTGCGCAAGCTCCTGTCGTTGGAGTTGACCGGCGCTTGGATCAACGAGGCGCGTGATGTGCCGAAGGCGATCCTGGACGGCCTGACAGGGCGCGTGGGCCGCTACCCGGCGGCCAAGGACGGCGGGTGTTCGTGGTCGGGCGTGTTCATGGACACCAATCCGCCGGATACGGATCACTGGTGGTATCGGCTGGCGGAAGAGGACACGCCGGAGGGCTGGGCGTTCTACTCGCAACCAGGCGGTCGCAGCCCGGGTGCCGAGAACAGGCAGCACCTGCCGGCCGACTACTACGATCGCCAGTTGCCGGGCAAGGATCCGGCCTGGATCCGGGTCTATGTCGATGGTGATTACGGCTTCGTCCAAGACGGCAAGCCGGTGTTTCCTGAGTACAAGGACGGCCTGCATTGCAAGGAGGTGGCGCTTGACCCGCGGCTGACCGTGTTCGTCGGCATCGACTTCGGTCTGACGCCCGCGGCCGTGTTCGGGCAGCGCAGCGTCACGGGGCAATGGCGGTGGCTGTCGGAGCTCGTGGCAGAGGACATGGGCGCAAAGCGGTTCGGTCAGCTTCTCGCCGCGGAAATGCGCTCACGCTACGCCGGTTGCCAGTTCGAGATTTACGGCGACCCGGCGGGCGACGGACGGGCGCAGACGGACGAGCGGACACCGTTCGACATACTAAGAGCCGAGGGCATTACCGCGCGACCGGCGCCGAGCAACGATCCGGTTATGCGCCAGGAGGCCATCAGGGCGCCACTGGGGCGGCTGATCGATGGCGAGCCAGGGCTGATCATCTCGCCCGAGTGCCGGGTGCTCCGTAAGGCCATGGCGGGCGCGTATCGCTATCGCCGGTTGCAGGTCGCGGGGCAAGAACGTTTCCACGACGTGCCTGAGAAGAACAGGTTCAGCCACGTGGCGGATGCGGCGCAGTACCTGATGCTGGGCGCGGGCGAGGGGCGCAGCCTGATCAAGCTCAGGATCGAGAGCCAGCCCCGCCAGAATCGAGCGGCCGACCACAACCCGTTCGACAGCGTGGTCGGCCGGCAAACGATGGCGGAAGGATATGACCCGCACGGGTGGTGATCACCAGCCACGCGCGGCGATGATCTGCCGGACGATGGGCATTGCCTCCTGCCGGGTCATCCCGGGGCGCAGGCGGGGGTCGTAGAGGATCGAGAGCAGGCGCTTATCCGTCTCGGTCAGACGGTCAAGCGTGGAGTAGCTGTCCATCACGGTATCGCCTGCGCCGTCGAGGTCGGCCGTCAGCCCCATTGCCTGGGTGATCTCCTGGGCGAAGCAGTTGCGGACGGTAACGGGGTCGATGTCGTCGCGAATGTAGATGACGGCGCCGGTCAGCACGGGCAGGGAGCCGTACACGCTGACGCTGCAATCGAGGTAGCTGGGCGGTGAGGGGTTGCCGAGTCGCCGGGCGGTGGCTCTGAGATCGCTCTGGTGGCCGGTGAGCAGCAAGAGGTTGGGGCTCGCTCCGGCGTCGATGTGGAGCCCCGTGGCCGCGTTGATGTCCGCGATCACGGCCTCAAGCGTGGGTTCGTAGGGCAATAGCGGCTCGATCATCTCGACGGATACGGAGCCGAGGACAGGGTCAGATTTCCAGCGCCAGAGGGTGTGTTCCTCTCCTCCGGTCTGGGTGTCGTGGAAGAACGCATGACGCTCGAACCGGTCGGCAAGGGTCAGGCTTGCGACTTCTTCGGGCGATAGCCGCTCGGGGGCCGTCACGCAGCCGGCGAGCAGGACAGCGAGGAACATCGAGAGATAGCGCATCGGGCGGCTCCTGGTCGTTCGATGATCGTAACGATTGCGGTGCAGAGCCACCGCGTCAACCGTGGAGGTTTGTCATGCCGAAGGGTGGAAGTCCCAGCCAGAACCGCGACAACAGCGGGCGTTACGGCGGCAGCCGGGGCGGCGGCCTGGGCGGCCGGGGCAACAGCAACCGGGACAGTGGCCGGGACGGCAGCAAGTTCTCCGGCCGGGAGACGCGCGGCTTCCACGGCGGCGGCATCAACACCCGCGACTTCCAGGACCGGCCGCAGGTGGACGATAACCGCGACGGGGGTGGCGGTGTCGTTGGTCGTGCCGTTGATGCGTTGACGCGCGATCCGCTCCGCGCCCCCACCAAGACGGACCCTGGCATCATCGGCACCATGGTTGGCGTGATGCCGGGCCCCATCGGCCTAGCCCTCGGTCTTGGAAGCCTCGTGGCCGATGAAATGCGCCGCGCAGGTTTCGACGTACGCAATCGGCCTTTCCCGGGCCCGGGAGACACGCAGCGCGGTGAGAACCGGCGCGGTCTTCTGACGTCCGGCGGCTCGCCCGATGACGACGCGCCATCTCCTTCGACGCCCGAGCCTTCCACGCCGGGCGACCCGAGCAACCTGGGCGCGCGTGGCCGTCGGCGCAGGCTGACCGACTTCACGGACAGCGGTGCTTCGCAGCGCCGCCTCCTGTCGCTGGGATAAAGACCTTGGCCGAAGCCAAAGACATCATCCAGCGCTTCGAACAGCTCAGGGGCCGTCGCGGCACCTGGGAGGCCGAGTGGCAGCTGCTGGCGGAGTTTGTCCTGCCAACGCGGGGTGACTTCAACCGGCGCACGCTGACGCGCGGCGAGCGGCGCGGTGAAAAGGCATTCGACAGCACCGCGCGCCTTGCCAATGCGGAGCTCGCTGCCGGCCTGCACACGATGCTGACGAGCCCGGCCATGCGGTGGTTCTCGCTTCGGGCGAAGGACGAGAGCCTGAACGAGCGCGACGACGTGAAGCGCTGGCTCGAAGATGCGACAGACCGTCTGTACACGATTTTCAGCGGCGCGGACGCGGGCTTCAACCCCGCGGCGCACGAGCTTTACCTAGACCTGGGCGCGTTTGGTACGGGCATCATGTTCGTCGGGGAGCGGTCGGGCAGAGGGATCACCTTCCAGGCCCGGCACCTCGGTGAATGCCACATCGCAGAGAACGACATAGGCGTGGTGGACACGCTCTATCGAGAGTTCCGCCTGACGCATCGCCAGGCCGTGCAGCGATGGGGCATGAACACGCCGGAGCAGATCCGCGCCAAGGTCGAGCAGTCGCCGCTGGAGGAAAGCTGTTTCATCCATGCGGTCTATCCCCGTGAGGACTACAAGGGCGGTGATCGCCGGCTATCGAGGAATGCGCCATGGGTGAGCTGCTATGTCAGCCGCGACTACAACCAGAAGATTTCCGAAGGCGGCTTTCACGAGTTCCCCTATCTCGTTCCCCGCTGGTCGAAGCTGACGGGGGAGACCTACGGCCGGTCCCCAGGGATGACGGCGCTTCCGTCGATCCTGCAGGCGAACGGCATGGCGAAGACGGTTCTGGTGGGAGCGCAGCTGGCGGTCGCGCCGCCGCTTCAGGCGCCGGACGACGGCTTCATGCTGCCGATCAGGACCGCCCCCAACAGCGTCAACTTCTACCGCGCCGGTAGCCCGCAGTATGACCGCATCTCCCCGATCCTCACGGGCGTTCGCCCCGACATCGGCGTCGACATGCTGGGCATGGTGCGGAGCGACATCGAGCGCGCGTTCTTCGTCCAGTGGCTGCGCATCCTGCAAGACCCGAACGCGTCGAGGATGACCGCCACGCAGGTGCTGCAGCTGCGCGACCAGTTCTTCCAGATCATGGGCCCTGCGCTGGCGAGGCTTCAGGCGGAGTTCCTGGGGCCGCTGATCAGCCGGACGTTCGGAATCATGCTGCGCAACCGGATGCTCCCGCCCCCGCCCCCGGAGATCTTCGACGCGGAGCTGGATGTGGATTACGTCTCCCCGATCGCTCAGGCGCAGCGGGCGACGAAGGTCGAGAGCATGGCACGGGTGATCGAGATGACCCGCGTCCTGGCCGAGACCGATCCGGTCCTTGCGTCCATCATCGACGGAGATGCCGCGGTGCGCGAGGTGGCGGACGTCTACAACGCCCCGCTCGACATGCTGCGCAGCCCCGACGACATGGCGGCGCTGCGCCAACAGCAGGCAGAGGCCAACGCCGCGATGATGCAGCAGGAGCAGGCGATGGTCGGGGCAGCCGTCGTCAAGGATCTGGCAACGGCTGAGAAGGCTTCGAATGCTGTCCGATGAATGGAAGCAACGGCTGCGCATACAGCGCAGGCGGTCGGATTACCGCGCGGTCTTCGAGGGCGAAGCGGGGCGCGCAGTCCTGCACGACCTCATGCGCCGCAACTTCGTCTTGTCCACGACGATCGTGGTGGGCGAGCCGCAGATGACGGCCTTCAACGAGGGTCGTCGGGCGGCGGTTCTGGACATCCTGCAAGAGTTGCGGATGACCGGTGAGCAGATTGAACAACTGACCAAGGAGCGAGCACAGGATGAGTGATCTGAACGGGTCCGCTGCGGCGGGCAACCCGGACAACGGCGGAGCGCCCGCGTCCGGTGCTGACTGGACGGCGGAGCTTGACGAGGCCACGCGCGGCTTCGTGCAGACGAAGGGCTGGAAGGCCCCCGCCAACATCATCGAGAGCTACCGCAACCTGGAGCGCATGACGGGGGACCCGAACTCCGTCGTCAGGATTCCGGGCTCGAACGCCACGGATGCCGACTGGGATGCCTTCTACGGCCGACTGGGCCGACCGAACGGTCCGGACGGCTACGACTTCGGCGGCGACAACGCGGACGAGGCGACGGACAACTGGCTGCGTGAGAAGGCACATTCCCTCGGACTGACCCAGCAGCAGGCCGCGAAACTCCGCGCCGAGGTGTACGGCCTGTCAGCTCAGCGCATGGAGGAAGCCCGAGCCGCTGCCACGCAGGCGCTGGAGCAGACTACGGCGGAACTCCGCAGGGAGTGGGGCAACGCTTTCGATGAGAAGGAAGCCCTTGCTCAGAGCGCACTCGACTATTTCGCCGGCAGCGAGGAAGCGGCGGACGAACTGAAGGCCAAGCTGGTTCGCGCAGGCCTGATGGACGCCAACATGGTGCGCGGCCTCGTGCGACTGGGCGAAGCTCTCTCCGAGGACGGCAATGGACGCCTGATCGGCAGGGGCGACGGATCGGGCCTGACGCCGGCCGAAGCCAAGCAGAAGATCGCTGATCTGCGGCGTGACCCGGAGTTCATGAAGGACTGGCTCGACTCCGGGCGCCCCGGCCACAAGGAGGCCGTGCAGCGTATGGAAGACCTCCATAAGGCGCTGGTATGAGCCCCGAAGAAATCCGCCTCGAATGCCTGAAGCTGGCGCATCGGCATGACCATGCGCCGGCAACGGTGATCGACCGTGCCAAGGAGTATGAGGCGTTCGCCATTGGCGGCCCTGTGCCGTCTCCACAGTCCAGCCGCAGAGGCGGCAGGAAACCAGCGGACAAGGCTTAATCGCCCCCGCCGACAGCCTGGAAAGACAGCCGCTGCACGCTCGCGTCAGAGCGTGAGAAGCAGGCCCCGCGATTCCGCGGACAAGCCCCTTCGCCGGACTCAACCCCGAGTGGAGGGACACTCCCATGACTTATGGTATCCCGGAGCATTACGCTCCGACTTTCACCACCATGGTGGAACACTTGCTGCAGCAGAAGGGCAGCAAGCTCCGTGGTGCTGTGGCTCAGGGCGGCTACAGCGGCGAGGGTGCGCGGTACATCGAGCAGGTCGGCAAGGTCGATCGGGCCGCCAAGAACATGGCGCGCCTGTCCGACACCCCGATCATGGACGTGCCGGCCACCAATCGCTGGATCTACCCGAACACCTTCGACTGGGCGACGCTGATCGACAGCAAGGATCGCCTGTTCATGCTGATCGATCCGACCGGCCCCTATGCGGAGGCGGCGGCCTTCGAGATGGGCCGGCAGATCGACAACGAGATCGTCCGCGGCATGTTCGACGTGGCGCGCACGGGCAAGAACGCCGGCACTGCGGTGGCCTTCCCGTCCACCAATATCGTCGACAAGGATGTCGGCGGCGCGGGATCGGGCATGAACGTCGCCAAGCTCCGCGCGGCGAAGAAGATCCTCCTGAAGAACCAGGTGGACATCAACGAGCAGATGTTCTGCGCGATCACGGCCGAGCAGTGGGACAACCTGATGGCCGACGCCCAGACCGTCTCGCTCGACTACAACACCCGCCCCGTCCTGGTGGACGGCAACATCACGTCCTTCATGGGCGTGAACTTCATCCCCATCGAGCTCTCCGGCCTCGACGACGGCGACACCTGGACGCTGGACAGCGAGGGCAACCGGCTGTGCCCGCTGTGGGTGAAGTCGGGCGTGCATTTCGGCACGTGGCGGGACATCAGCACCAAGATCGAGCCGCGGCCTGACAAGCGGTACGCGACGCAGATCTACACCGAAGGCGTGTTCGGCGCGACCCGCACCCAGGAGGGCAAGGTGGTCGCGATCGCGTGCGTCGAGCCGTAAGGAGGGCTGAACCATGGCACAGCACTATTCCGACACCATGGCGCCCTACGGGGAGCTTCCTCCGGGCTTCCCCAACGGGGCCCTCGCGGCCGGTCGCGTCCGGGCCTACACCAGCGTCGTGACGCTGGCGGGTCAGGCGAGCGGTGACACGATCGTCATCGCCCGGGTCCCGGCGTCCAGCGCGTTCCTTTACGGCGTGCTGAACACCGACACCTCGACCGACACGGCGACGCTGGCGATCGGCGTAGCGGGCACTCCGGCCAAGTACAAGGTCGCAGCCGCTCACACCGAGACCAACGCCCCGGCGATCTTCGGCCTCAACGCTGCGGCGGCCGTGCCGCTGGAGCGTGATGAGGAGGTGATCATCACGGTCGGCACGGCGGCGCTTCCGGCCTCGGGGCGTCTCGTCGTTACGCTGTTCTTCGCGAACGCGTGAACCAAGGGGCGGGGTTTCGGCCCCGCCCGTCTTTCCGGGAGATAGCCAATGGCAACCCGTCGCTACGGCATTTCGCCAGGCGAGAGCTTCCGCGCGGTCGATGAAGCGGTCGGTGCGGCCACAGTGGCCAACGACATCGAATTGACGGTGAATCTCGCCACGGTCACGAGCAAGGAGCAGGTCATCCTAGCCCTGACCAAGTTCAAGGATTACCTGCAACAGAATCCGTTTCCGCCGGTCTAGGCGGGATGGAGGGGCGGCCTTCGGGCCGCTCTTTCTCTTTGAGGGCATGCCATGGCCTCCGTCGTCTCCATCTGCAACAAGGCGCTGACCTTGCTGGGGTCGAGCCGCATCCGCGCTCTGACCGACGACAGCGAGGAGGCGCGGCTGTGCAACACGTTCTATGAGGGCGTCCGGGATGCGGTGCTGCAATCGCACCCGTGGAACTGCGCTTCGGTGCGAGCGACGCTCGCGCGGCTGACGGACGCGCCGGCCTGGGGCTTCGAGTTCGCCTATCAGCTGCCGGCCGACTGCCTCCGGGTTCTGCGGATGCAGGACTACCGGACCCGTTTCAAGGTCGAGGGCAACCGCCTGCTGACCAACGAGAACACGGCAAAGATCCTCTACATCCGCCGGATGGAAGATCCGTCGCTTCTCCCGCCGCTGCTGGCAGATCTGATCGCCATCCGCCTCGCTCATGACATCGCGCCGCGCCTCGCCAAGAGCGAGTCGAAGCGGCAGGAGATGGAACAGCTCTTCGAGCAGAGGGCCCGCGAGGCTCGTTCCGCTGACGCTCAGGAGGGCTCCGCGGACGTCCTGATTGCCGATGAGTGGCTGATCGACCGTGCCATCGGCCCGACCAATCCCTACGGCCTGGACATCGACTACTGATGGCTTACGGTCGCAACCTTCAGGCCAGCTTCACGACGGGCGAGCTGTCGCCGCGCCTGCTTGGCCGCACGGACCTTGAGGCCTATTACAAGGGCGTCAAGCGCATGGAGAACATGGCCGTTCTGCCTCATGGCGGCGCGACCCGGCGGCCCGGCACCTACTTCGTCAATGAGGTGAAGGACAGTGCGAAGTTCGTCCGGCTGATCCCGTTCGAATACTCCACCTTGGAAGCCTACGTTCTGGAGTTCGGTGACCAGTACATCCGCTTCCACGCCAACCATGGAACGGTGATGAGCGACGGGGCGCCTTACGAGATCGCGAGCCCGTACACGGAGGCTGATCTAGACCTCCTGAAGTTCACACAGTCGTCGGACGTGCTCTACCTGTCGCATCCCGCGTGGGCGCCGCGCCGGCTGGTGCGGAATGGCGCGACCGATTGGGATCTGGAGATCCTCGACTTCGAGGACGGGCCCTACCTGGACGAGAACAAGACCGACACGACCCTGACGCCTTCGGCCACCTCGGGCGGCTCCGTTACGGTCACGGCATCCTCAACGGACGGGATCAATGACGGCGCCGGGTTCCAGTCCACGGATAACGGTCGGATCATCCGCATCAACAACCCCGCGTCCGGCAACAAATGGGGCTGGGGTGTCATCACAAACGTGACGTCCACGACTGTGGTGACGGTTAATGTCCGGGAAGACTTCGCAGCCACCACGGCCACCAAGAAATGGCGACTGGGGGCTTGGTCCGAAACGACCGGGTGGCCGGAGGTGGTGACGCTGGCGGACCAGCGCCTTGTATTCGGCAACACGGAATCGGAGCCGTCCCGCTTCTGGGCTAGCAAGGTCTCGGACCTGGAGGTGTTTTCCCCGACAGAGACGGATGGCACGGTGACGGCTGCGAACGCCATCACCTATTCCATCGCAGACGATCAGGTGAACGCCATCCGTTGGATGAGCGCGGGCGATGGTATCGCGATCGGCACGGCCGCGGCGGAATACGTGTTCGACGGCGGAGGCATCGGGGCGCCGCTCTCCCCGCTCACGCCACGGCTGCGGCGGCAAACCACGTGGGGCGCGTTCGAGTATACCCGCGCCATCCGGGTAGGGCACCAGGTGCTCTTTGCTCAGCGGGCCGGCCGGAAGATCCGCGAATTCGTCTACGACTACGACGTCGGCGGCTATGTCGCGGCGGACATCACGGCCCTGTCGGAGCACATCACCCGGGGGCAGGTGTTCGACATGGCGTTCTGCCAGGAGCCCGATCAGGTGGTGTGGCTGTCCCGCGGCGACGGCCTACTGGTGGGCATGACCTACCAGAAGGAGAACGACGTCATTGCGTGGCATCGCCATATCCTGGGCGGCCACCTGAACGGCGCGAACGCGGTCGTGGAGTCTCTTGCGTCGATCCCGACACCGGACGGCACGGCGAATGAGCTGTGGATGGTGGTGGCGCGCACGATCAACGGCGCGAACAAGCGCTACATCGAGTATCTGACACAGCCCTTCTCGACGGCCAGCATGGAGCAGGGGGACGCATACTTCGTGGACTGCGGCCTGTCCTACGACGGCGAGTCCAAGGACACCTTCGGCGGGCTGGAACATCTGGAAGGCGAAGAACTGTCGGTGCTGGCGGACGGCGCCGTGCACCCGCCGGTCAAGGTGACAGGCGGCGAGATCAAGCTGACCAAGCCGGCATCCAAGGTCCATGCGGGGCTTGGGTATCTCTCCGTGATCGAAACCCTCCCGGCGGAATCCGGGTCGCCCCAAGGCACGGCGCAGGGTCGGCAGAAGCGGGTTGTCGCCTCACACATCAACTTCTTCGAGACGCTGGGCTGCCTTTACGGGCAGAGCGCGGAAAGCCTCGATCGCCTGCCGTTCCGCAAGGCATCGGACCACCTGGGAGAGCCGCCGGCCCTGTTCAGCGGCTTCAAGGAAGTCAGCATGCAGGGCGGCTATGGCGTCCTGCCCACGGTGCTGATCGCGCAAGATCAACCGCTACCGATGACGATCCTGTCGGTGGTCCAGGAACTTCAGACGCACGGGTGATCGGATGGGGTTCTTCTCAGGCATAACCGATAGCCTTGGCGGCTGGCTTGGTATCGGCGGTGCGGCGCTGGATTTCGTCGGTGGCATGGTCTCCGCGAACGAGCAGCGGCGAGCGGGAAACGCCAACGCGCGTGCGGCGGAGGAGGCTGCCGAGCGCGAGCGAGAGCGGACGCGGCTCAGGCTGGAACGCCTCCGCAAGGAAGGCCAGCGCCTCCGCGGCGAGCAGATGGTGCAGTTCGCGGCGTCCGGCGTGACCGGCGGCTCGGCTCTCGACATCATGGCGGATACGGCATCCGAGATCGCCCTCGACGCCCAATTGATCGAGGCGGGCGGTGATCTGAGCGAGACCTATTACCGCAACGTGGCGTCACAGTCCCGGCGAGAGGGCAGGGGCGCTTTCACGGGCGGTCTTCTGTCATCGTCGGCAAGCCTGCTCAGCAACTCATACCAGATCGCGAGGAATTGGTCGTGAGGATATCGCAGTACATATCCTCGGAGCAGGCGCCGACCGGGCTCGACCGGCCGATGCAGTCGGGCGCCTCGCCTCTGGGGCAGGCGTTGCAGGGCGCGGGACAGACGGCGACGCGGGCGGGTCTGGACATCCTGGCCCGGCAGAAGGAGATCCGCGACCGGACGGCGGTAATTCAGGGCGTTGCGGCGTGGCAGGCCGAAGAGTCGGAGCGGTTCCGGCAGGCGCAGAACGCGGCTCCGATCGGTGCGCCGGACTTCACCAAGAACTTCCTCAGCGACTACGACGAGCGCGTTTCCAAGGCGGCGGAAGCGATGCCGTCCATGGAGGCCCGGGCGGCCTTCACGGAACGGGCGCTGTCCTATCGTGCGTCGCTTCAGGCGGACGCCATGGCGTTCGAGGCCCGGGCATTTGGCGACGCCCGGAAGGCCGAAGTCGAAAACGCGCTGTTGCTGGCGACCAATGCGCTTCTCTCCGACCCGTCGCAATATGAGACGGTCAAGGGCGACCTGCTTTCCGGCCTCGACACGCTGAAAGGCGCGTTTCCCGAACAGGTGGTGGCCGAGCTTCGCCGTGGGGCTGAACAGCAGCTGGCCGACGCGCATATTCGGGGCGTGATCCGTCGCAACCCGTCCGCCGCGCTCGGGATGCTCAACTCGGGCGACTTCGACGCCGTCCTGGACCCGCGGGATAAGTCGGTCCTTCTGAACGCGGCCGATGCCGAGATCAAGCGGCAGGAGGCTGCGGCGCGGGCCGAAGCGGTGGCCCAACGCGCTGGTCGGCTGTCGGATCTGGAGATCGCCGTTGCGCGCGGAGAGGCCGGGCTTGCGGAGATCGAGCAGGCATACAACGACGGCAACGGCTGGTTGTCGCCGGCCGAGCGCACGCGCCTGACGCTCAAGGCGGATGGCATCCTGGCGGAGCAGCAGGAGGAGGCCGCCGCGCTCGGCCGCGTGGATGAGGCATTGCTTGGCCGGACGGTGCTTGACCCTGCATCTTCCGACGATCGAAACGCTGTGGATGCTCATTACGCGCTGGTGTCGCAGCGCTGGGCCGACCTGCCGCCTGACGAGTTCGCGCAGCGCACGGCGGAGTATATCGACACCGTGGGCATCGTGCCGCCGTCTCTACGCGGGCGCCTGCGCGGGGCGATCCGGTCCGGTTCTCCCGAACAGAAGATCGCCGCGGCCGACCTGATCGACCGCATCAACACCAGCAACCCCGCCGCGCTGACGGATTTCGAGGAACAGGACATCGCGCTTGCCGTCACGACCGGTCAGTTGGTCCGCGCCGGCATGGAACCGCCCGAGGCGCTGCGCCAGGCCGAACAGGCCGTTCTAGAGGCCGACCAGCCGCAGCGGGAAATGCGTGCCGCCCGGCTGCAGGCGGACAAGCTGACCGCGGACTATCTCAGCGACTTGGGCGACGAGTTCGACCCGGGCGTGTTCTCCTGGCAGCCCGATATCCCAGAAGCCATGGCGGGGGAGTTCTCCCGGCTGTTCGAAGCGGCGTTCCTCAACACCGGGGATGAGGAGGCAGCCAACCGCATTGCCGTTCAGGCGCTCAAGCGCACCTGGGCAATGACCGGTGTCGACGGCTCCCGACGTCTGATGAAATACGCGCCGGAAGCGGTCTATGGCGTGCTGGGTGGTTCGGACGACACCGAGTGGATGCGCAATCAACTCGTCGCGGAAGCACAGTCGATCGACCCGACGCTGGAAGAGGACGCCATTCTCCTGGCCTCGGACAGCCGCACGGCGCGTGACCTCACCTACCCGATCATGCGCCGGAACGAGTTCGGCGCGTTCGTCCCGCTCCTGAAGGACGGCGCCCCGGTGCGCTGGCGCCCCGACTGGTCTTCGAGCGAGGCAGCCGCAGAAGCGGCCAAAGAGCGCGAGGAAGAGATCGATCGGGCCCGCGCCATGGACCGGTCCGTGCGGCAAGAGCGTGAGACCCGCCGTGGCCGGGTTGAACAGGTCGGCCGCGACCAGCAGGCGCTAGAGCAGATGCGCCGCGACATCACGGGTGAATAATGCTGATCACAGAACCCACGGCACAAGGCCCGGTCGGACTTCTCGCCCGGCCGGAACAGGAAGACGCCCCGGGGTTCTTCCGCGAGACCGTGCCGGCCGCGTTCCGCCAGGACAACACCGTTGGCTCCCTGCTGGCTCAGGAGCGTGTCGAGGGGCCGTTCCTCAGCGACTACGACCCGTTCGCCCATATCGACGGATACGAGGATTATGCGCGGTCCTTCGTGGGGGCGACGTCGCAGGAGCAGGTAGACGCGATCAAGCGCCAGATCGATCGAGAGATCAAGGACCGCGAGACGCTGGCGCAATCCGGCTGGCTGGGCACCGCGGCGAGCATCGCGGCAGGGACCATAGACCCGATCATCCTCCTGCCCGTGGGCGGTGTCGCGGCGCGTGGGGCAAGTCGTGGCGTCAACCTGCTGGCCGGCGGCCTAGCCACCGCCCGCGCCGGCCTCTTGGGCGCGACCGCGGCGGAAACCCTTCTCCACACCACGCAGGAGGTCCGTACCTTCGGAGAGAGTGCGGCCAACATTGCGGCGGCCACATTCCTGTCGGGCGTCCTAGGGGCGGGCGCCGGAGCATTGGCGCGTCCCTTGGCCTCGCGCGTCGAGGCGGATCTGACCGTGCCTGTTCGGCCGGTCGATGATCCATACTCCCCCGGGTTCGTGCAGTTGACGGAAGAGGACTTGCGCCTCGATACCGCGGAGAGCGCGGCGGACCTGATCAATGAGACGTTGGACGATCCGAACGTCCCGATCGATCTTCCGGAGCAGATCGGCGAAGGCGGTTCGGTGGGCGCTGCGGCGGTCACGCGAACCGAGGCACGGCTAAAGTCGGCGCTTGGCGTCGAGCGGGCGACCCGCTGGCAGTCACCCATGCTGCGCACTGCGACATCGGTTTCTGTCGAGACCCGCCGGGTTGCGCAGGAGCTTGTCGAGACGCCGTTCACCTACGAGGAAAACGCGCTCGGCGTGGCATCTCCTATCCCGGTAGAAGCGCGCGTCCGCGCCTACAACGCGCCCCTGGCCGAAGCCATCACGGAGATGGACCGGCTGTTCGTGAAGTACCGCACGGGGCGCACGGAACCGGGCATGGCTGCCGTCACCCGGATTCAGGGGGCGGATCTTCTCGGCTCGGCCCGGCGTGAGCGCAAGATGACCTACCACGAGTTCCGGGAGGCTGTCGGCCGCGCCATGCGCCGGAACGACACGCACGAGATCCCGGAGGTGGCGGAGGCAGCCAAGGCGTATCGCAGGCGTGTATTCGACCCGCTGAAGGAGCGGGCGATTGCAAACGGACTCCTGCCCGAGGATGTGAAGGTCGAGACGGCACCGTCCTACCTGTCGCGCGTCTGGAACACGACCAAGATCAACGCCCGCCGTCCGGATCTGGTGCGGATCACGATGCAGTGGCTGCAGCGCCAGCACCCGGACCTCTCGGCAGTCGAGCTCGAGGACGTGGCGCAGCAGATCATAGACACGCTGCTGACCACGCCGGCCGGCCGAATACGGTACGAGGCCATCCCGATCAAGAACGCCCCGTCCCTGAAGGAGCGCACCTTCTCCATCCCTGACGAGATGGTAGAGGACTTCCTGGAGAGCGACGTGGAGCTAATCGCCCGGTTCTACACACGCACGCTCGCGCCCGACGTAGAGCTCGCGGAGCGGTTCGGGCGGCCTGATATGACCGATCAGCTTGACCGGATCATAGAAGACTACGCCCGTAAGCAGACGAACGCCAAGACCGACCGGGAACGGCTGAAACTGGCCCGGAGGCGGGAGGAAGACCTGCGCGACATCGGCGCCATGCGGGACCGCCTGCGCGGCACCTACGCGGCACCGTCCGACCCGAACGGCCTCCTTTCCCGGTCCGTGCGCGCCATCAAGCAGCTGAACTATATCCGCATGCTCGGCGGGATGACCCTCGCTGCGATTCCCGACCTGGCTCGCCCTGTGATGGTCGAGGGCGTGATGCGGACGGTGGGTGACGGCATCGTGCCGTTGGTCCGCAACCTGAAGGGCTTCCGGCTTGCGGCCAAGGAGGTGAAGCTTGCGGGCACCGCCCTGGATATGACGCTCGACACCCGGGCCCTGTCGCTGGCCGACATGGGAGACGACTTCGGGCGGCATACTAAGTTCGAGCGAGGACTCCAGCAGGTCGCCAACAACTTCGGCGTGGTGTCGCTGATGTCGCCTTGGAACGCCGCGCTGAAGCAGTTCTCTGGCGTCATCGTGTCCAACAGGGTGCTTGAGCATTCCGCCAGGTGGGGCGACGGCAAGCTTGGGAAGGCCGGCATCGAGCGGCTTGCGGCTGCCGGCATCAACAAGACCATGGCAGCCCGGATCGCCCGGCAGTTCAACCAGTTCGGCCAGGAAATTGATGGCGTTCGGATCGCGAACACCGAAGCCTGGACGGACACGGAGGCGGTGCGGACGTTCCGAGCGGCGATCGCGCGGGAGACGGACAAGATCATCGTCACCCCCGGCATCGGCGACCGGCCGCTGATGATGTCGCAGCTGCTGGGTTCCCCGGAGTTGGCGCAGCTGGTGTTTCAGTTCCGCGGGTTCGCCTTCGCCTCGGCGCAGCGGGTTGCGATCGCCGGGCTTCAGCAGCGTGACGCGGCGGTGCTGAACGGCTTCCTGCTGTCGGTCGGGCTCGGGATGCTCAGCTACTTCATCCGCGTGCCGCTGTCCGGCTATGAGTTCAGCGACGATCCGCGCGTGTGGGTGGCGGAAGGCGTCGACCGTTCGGGCGTCATGGGCTGGCTGTTCGACGTGAACAACATCGCGGAGAAGGCGACCCGTGGGCAGGTGGGCGTCAACGCGCTGGTCGGCGGACCGCAGATGACCCGCTACGCCTCGCGCAACGTGTGGGGCGCGATCCTGGGCCCGACCATGGGCACGGGTGACGACCTGTTCCGCGTGACCGGCGGCCTCGCCACGGGCGAATGGAACGAAGGCGATACGAGGGCCTTGCGCCGGCTCGTTCCATATCAGAACCTGTTCTATCTGCGCTGGCTCCTGGATCAGGCGGAAGAAGGGGTGAATCGTGAGTTGGGCATCCGGTGATCAAGGATAGGATTCTTGACGCTCTCGGCTGGCTTGTGGGCGAGATCGCTTACCGCCTGCCATGGATCATCGGGGCTCTCGTGGTCCTGTGGGCCGTGGACCTGATCTGCGGCTTCTGCATCTACGGGCCGCCGTTGCCCGACCTCAGCGGGGAATGGGGCCGCTGACCTAGCCACAAATCGAGTTCAACGCATGGGCGTCCTTCGGGGCGCCCTTTTTCTATTGGGGCAAACGCATGACCGTACCTAGCTCTACCTCCCGCGTTGCCTATGCCGGCGACGGCTCGACGCAGGTGTTCCCAGTGCCGTTCTACTTCCTCGAGGAAACCGACCTTGAGGTGACGCTGCGCACCGCGGCGGGCGACGAGGTGAAGCAATCCCTTACGGCCGACTACACGGTGTCGGGCACGGGTGACCAGGAGGGCGGCTCCATCACCATGCTCAGCGCCCCGGCGAATGGCTCCGTGCTGGTCATCCGGCGTGTCGTGGCGATCGTGCAGGAGACTGACTACGTCGATAACGACGATCTTCCGGCGGAGACGCTGGAGCGGGACTTCGATCGCGGCGTGATGGTCGACCAGCAGCTTCAGGAGGAGCTGAACCGCACGGTAAAGGTATCGGTCACGTCGCCGGTTGTCCCGACCCTACCGCAACCGGAGGCGGGTCGGGTGATCGGCTGGAACGACACCGAGGATGGCCTGGTCAACAAGACGATTGGCGCTATCGATCTGGACGTCATCCTGACGGACGAGCAGGCTGGCGACGTGATGGTGTGGGACGCCGGCCAGTCAGCCATCGTGAATGCCCGACCGATCGCGATTGACGTTGGGGTCTATGGAGCGGTCGGGGACGGCTCGACGGACGATACGGCGGCCTTCACGGCGCTGGAAGGAGAGCATTCCGGCCTGACGATCGACCTTCTCGGCAAGACCTACCTCGTCGATGCCGTGCCGACCGGCAACCGGTATCGGAACGGCTACTTCAAGGTGGCGGACTATGAGGCGGACCTTGATGCGCTCGTTCCGGCTCGCGACACCATCGACACGGCCCTGACCTGCCTTGCCGCGGGTCCGTACTACGCCGCATGGCCGCAGGATAAGTGGCACGAGTGGGACGGCGTGATCTATGCCCTCTGGATGGAGGGTTCGCAGCACTCTACCAGCGACACCGAGAAGTACGTCGTCTGCATGCGGTCCAAGGACGGCGGCAAGACGTGGACGCAGAAGGAGGTCGTAGCGCGGGACGACGGCGTTGGACGCTCTTCCTTCGCGGCTGGCGTGGTTGATGGCGTACAGTTCGTAGTCATTCGCAACGACGGCAATGGGGGGCAAGCCTTGCGGGCTCGCCGGTTGGCGAAGCGGTACGAGATGAGCGGCGTCATCCGCACGACGGCGGGCAGCGATAAGTTCCGCATCTACTTCGCTGATATTGACGCACCCATCGGCGCACTGGACGGGATGACGGGTTCGTTCACCGGGGTCGGGACAGTTGGCGGCCTCGCCATTTCCGGGGATTACCCGGTCAGCGCGGTGACGGACGAATACATTGAGTTCCAGGCATCTTCGGCCGCGACAAGTACGGCGCAAGGTGGTGGCACGAGTGGGGAAACGGGCGACCAGTTCAGCCTCACGTTTGCCGAGACGGATTGGGAAGACATTTTTTTCGGGGGGGTTTCCTTGGGCGCTGCACTGGCGGCAGCGATCAGCGGGAGCACACCCCACGTCCACTCGTTCGCGCCTATTCCGGGAGAGGCCGGAGCATTCTATATCGGCCTGTCCGGAAGCACGATCAACGTCGGCATCGCGCGCATCGACCGAGCGTTTGACGTGGATGGCAGTAATGGCGGTCCTGCCGTCACTTGGGCGAGGCAGATCCCCGGCAGCACGGCCTTGTCTGAGCCGACCGTCCATTACGACGGGGTTCGCCTCGCGGGCTTCTGCCGTACGCAGTTGGAGGATGTTGCGCCGCTCTGGTGGTGGTCGGACGACGAACTGGTCACGGTGACGACGAGCGAGGCCCCCGGCCTGGGATATGCCACTCAGTCTCCGATCGCCATCGCGGAGATGGACGGCGTGTTCTACGGCTTCGCCAGCGGCCGGCGCCATGGCCCGGGTCGTCCTTCTCCGGGGACCGGACGGGCGAGCGTCCCGCTCTACCTGCTGCGAGCCGAGAAGGCCGCGGCGTTGGCGGACGGGTTCTCGGCTTTTGAGTGGGTCGTGATCGATGAAGCCTATTTCGAGGACCATTATTTCGCGGTGAGCAATTCGGTCGGCGTCGGATCCCTGGTGGCCCTCGGAGGCGGCGTCTTGTTGGCAGGCTATAGCTCGGAGGTCCCGGCCGACGACACGCTCGCAGCAAGCACCTCTCAGGTCTTCGCCCTGAAGATCGGCGTCGGCGCGGGCGTCGAGCGCGGTCGGTCACGCATCGAGACGGGTCAGGTTGTCACCCTGACCGATGGCAAATGGTTCTACATGGGGCACCCGGCGGTTGCCAACGGGGGGTATCTGGCGTTTGAGACTCGGGGCCTTGATACAGCCCCGGCAGCCTACGACACGACGACCGGGTACTTCACGCCTCCGGAGACCGGCATCTATGAGTTCTCGCTGCAGGTGTGCTACGAGAATGGGGGGGCCGGAACGGACGGAGAAACTTACCTGCAGCTAGTCGACGAGGACGATACCGACGTTCTGCGAAGCGCCGGGTTGTTCGTCGCGCTGGCGTCAAATATCGGTTTGCCGAGCAACGAGATGCAGGGATACGGACATTTCCCCGCCTTCCTCCGGCAAGGGCAAAAGGTGCGGTTCAAGGTGACGGCGACTAATGGAGTGCGGGACAGCACCGCCCGCGGCTATCTTTACATCAAGAAGGTGACTTAGTACGAAGGGTGATGTTCGGGACAGACCAATACTCGTACGAGACAAAAGACGGCACCGACCGAACGCGGCTGGCGGTCGTCATGTCACAATCGAACAAGCCCGTGTTCCGGCACTTTGACTACGGCTGCCCGACGATCTTTGTCTGGGAGAGCCGATCCACCTACTACACGCGGCGAGCGCTCCGAGCGGTACGCCATCTGGCGGCAGAGGTTCGGCAAGCCGGCTACCAGAGCGTTTGCTTTGTCGGGTGCAGTAAGGCCGGCTTCGGTGCTCTGCTGTGGTCGTCGTTGTTGGCGGATCTGCTGCCGCGGGTGAGGTGCGCAGCAATCGCGTTCAGCCCACAGACGGTCCTTTATCCGACCAATGAGCGGCTTGAGTTCCCCAGCTACCGAAAGCTGCTGGCGCGAAGCGAGAAGAACTCCGGGGTCCTATCCGACCTCAAGCGGCACGGACGGGTCACCGGTCTATCGGACTACCCAAACCTGCGGGCCAGGATCATCTATCCGGATCGCGTGGAAACCGATCGCTTGGAGGCGTTGCGCTGCGCCGGCCCGAACGTCGAGCTTGTTGCGCTGCCCCTTAGCACCCACACCACTGTCATCCCGTATACTGTGGATGTGACCGACCGGGCGCTCGTCGAGAGCAAAGTCGCTTCGCTGCTGAACGCGAGACGTAAAGACGAGGATGTGGCGAGCTTCGTCAAGGATGACCAGTTCTCCGAGCTTGTCGAAGAGTATCAGGCCATCGGGCGGCAGCCGGACTTGCCGGCGCTGGTTGCCGAGATGTCGGCCGCCGGGATGCTGCCGGAGGATCTGCCACGGCCCACCTTGATCGAGCGGATCAAAGCGGTCTTCCGCAAGGCAGCCTAGACACACCAGCCCCGCTCCGGCGGGGTTTTTCTTTGCCCAACACCAGCGGCCCCCGACGCAGCGGGCACTACGCCGAGGGCCTGACCACACCGCCAGCATGAGGAGACAGGCGATGAGGCTGCATGTAGCAAATCCGATTCCCGCAGCTCGGGCGAGTCTTTCGTTGCAGGAGGAGCCGGCATGAACAACCTGCCGCCCTCTGACCCGGGAATCGCCAAGCTCCTGGCCGGTCTGATGGGGCCTGCCATTTCCGCCGCTGTGGGCGTGGCCATGCGCCACGCCCACATGGCCTATGACGGCCGACCGATCTCCTGGCGGCGGGTGCTGCTCGACATGCCGACGGTGCTGGGCATGGCGATCGCTGGTGGCGCGATCGGCGACTATTTCGGCCTGTCCGAGATGGTCCGGTGGGGCCTCGCTGGCCTGCTGGGCTATGCCGGGCCGCCGATCTTGGACCGGATCATCGCCCGCTATCTGCCGCCGCCGCAGGGGGGCGCCTGATGCCGAGCCTCCGCGATCTCGTTGCCCAGCACGGCAGCAAGGCCGCCGCAGCCAGGGCGCTCGGCTGGCCGGTGACGACGTTTAAGGACCGGCTGGCTGCGGAAGAGGCTTGGGAAGGGCGGGAGCCGACCTTCGAGGTCGAGCCGCTGCCGAGCGAGCATCTACCGATCGAGGAGCTGATCGCGCACCGCAAGCGCCAGTTCGCGCAGAAGCGCCGGGCCAAGGAAGCACGGAAGCTGATCCCGGTGCGCGTCAAGATCGACGGCCCGTTCGGCATCTGCCACGGCGGCGACCCGCACACGGATGATGACGGGACCGACCTCGAGCTGATCGAACGGCACATTGCGGTCATCAACCGTACCGAGGGGCTGTTCGGCGCCAACGTCGGAGACGTCCGAAACAACTGGGTCGGCCGGCTGGCAAGGCTCTACGGCGAGCAATCGACCAGCGCCACCGACGCGCTCCGGCTGACGGAATGGTTCCTCCGGTCGGTCAACTGGCTCTACCTGATCGGCGGCAACCACGATGTCTGGAGTGGCGGGGACGACCCGATCAAGTGGGTGATGCGCCAGCAGCCGGGCGTCTATCAGGCGGATGGCGCAAGGCTGAACCTGATCACGCCGTCAGGGCGTCAGTTCCGGGTGAATGCCCGGCACGACTTCAAGGGCCACTCCATGTGGAACACGGCCCATGGCCCGGCGAAAGCGGTCCAGATGGGCTGGCGGGATCACATCCTTACCTGCGGCCATCTGCACACGTCCGGCTACCAGGTTCTCAAGGATCCGGCGTCGGGACTGATCTCCCACGCGATCCGGGTAGCGTCCTACAAGACCTACGATCGCTATGCCGACCAGCTTGGGCTGCCGGACCAGAACATCTTCGTCGCGCCCGTGACGATCATCGACCCGGCTTTCGCGGACGACGATCCCCGGTGCATCACGGTGCTGTTCGACCCGGAAGAGGGTGCGGACTACCTGACATGGAAGCGAGCGAAGTGGAAGCAGGCCAAGAGGGCCGCATGAGTGACCAGGCCCTGAAGGACAACGGCGGCAAGGTCCGGCTCTCGCTCCTGCCACCTGCCGCTTTGGTCGAAGTCTGCCGCGTCCGCGAGTTCGGCGCCCGCAAGTACGAGGCGTGGGACTGGTGCAAGGGGCGCCCTTGGACCGAGTACCTCGATGCCGCCATGCGTCATCAGATGGCGTGGATGGCGGGAGAGGACAACGACCCGGAGAGCGGTCGGTCCCACATCGCGCACGCCGTCTGCAGTCTGCTGTTCATACTCGAATTCATGCAGACGGGCCGCGGTCAGGATGACCGGCCTGAGAAGGGCACCCTAGCTGCCCCGGCAGTATCCGAGCGCATCACTGCCGATCGGCAGTCCTGACCTCTCTCACATCAACGGAGACCTGCGATGCCGGATATTTCGCGGCCCCTGGATGCTGCCGTTCCGAAGCCGACCCGCAAGCCGTATCCGGCGACCGAAGCAGACCGGCACGTCGCCACGCTGACGCTCATAGGTGAGGCCCGCGGCGAGCCGGACGAGGGCAAGATCGCCGTAGCCTGGGTGATCCGTAATCGCGCGGAGATGGATCTCGGCAATGACGGCAAGCCCGACTGGTGGGGCGACACGATCTATGACGTGTGCCTCAAGCCCTGGCAATTCAGCTGCTGGAACGAGGGCGACCCCAATCGGAAGGTGCTGGACGCGACATCGAGCAGCGATCCGACCTATAGAGCCTGCCGGGCAATCGTTGACGCCGTGCTGGCCGGCGAGTACCCGGATCCGACGCACGGCGCCACGCACTACTGTACCCTAAACCTGACCCCGGCATGGGCGAGGGGGCGCGCCCCGATCGCGGTGATCGGCCGGCACAAGTTCTTCCGGGACGTGGGCTAGGGGATGGGCTGGCTGATCTCGGCCGCCGGTCGGCTGCTGTCCTACTGGCGATGGATCGCGGCCGGGGCGGTGCTGGTCGCGGTTGCAGCCGGTGCCGTCTGGGTGCGGGGCGTTGTTGCCGAGCGTGACGAGCTGCGTCGAGAGGTGGCATCGCTTGAGCAAGCCGTCGCCGCCAGGGACGCGACCATCGCCCAGCAGCGCCAAGCTATGGCCGTCGCGGATGCCGACCGCGCCCGGGCCGAAGCCGCCTATCGCAACCTTCAGGCCGCAAGGGAGCGGGTGCTCCGCGCACCCGAGACGGACGATGCGCCTCAGGCCCCTGTCATGCTTGATGCTCTGCGCAGCCTGCGCGAGCGTGCCGCCAGCGCCGCCCCCTGAGATCCCGGCCCAGCTGCTGACCTGCGCCCCGGCGCCCGAAGTGCCGGGGGAAGGGGCGACGCAGCGGGATCTTGCCCTGTTCATCCTCGATCTGGACGCTGCCGGCCAGGACTGCCGGGCGAAGTTGACGGGCGTGAGGAGACTCCTGGCAGCACGGGCTAGGGGAAGTGGATTCACCCGGCGGATAGGGCCTTAACCCATTAGTATGCCTAGTGTTTCTCCGTCGACAAGAGCCGATTTGGCCGCTGACGATTCATACCCCCGCCGTGCTGCGGAAGACTGTCGTGCGAAGCTGGGCGCCGCGAGGGGGATCGTGCGGGCGGGATCTAGGTCGGGATCGGGAACTGGATATGGCGGTTTGATGGGCCGGCAACGATTCTGGAATTAGGAGTAGACGACGGACACAACTGCGTCCAAAATAGGAGACGTATTGCGGGACATTTTAATGAACGGATGCCGCTCGATGTACGGAAAAACATGAGGAAATCCAATATGTTAGTCGAGAAAGACAGCTGGACATATAAGGCATCCCATCCATGGATAACGTTCGACATTGATCTTAGACAAGCTTCGGCGAAATTGTGGATGTCGCTTGGCGAGGCTCGCTCGAAGTGTGAGCATATCGCTGGTGTCCCGCTGGACCCCGACCATGCTAGTGACCTCTACCGCGTCTACTTGGCAAAAGGTGCGCTGGCGACCACTGCTATTGAGGGGAACACGCTTTCCGAAGAAGAAGTTCGAGAATACCTCAGCGGAAAGCTAAGGCTGCCGCCATCGCGAGAATATCTGGGGAGAGAAGTAGATAACATTGTCAATGCATGTAATCGGATCTGTGATGATGTTTATAAGAATGGTTCTTCTGATATTACCGTTGATACATTTAGGTGGATGAATAAGGCAGTTTTAGGCGGGTTGGCTGTTGATGAGGACGTTATCCCGGGAGAGATACGGCGCCACTCTGTGACTGTCGGTAGATACCGAGGTGCTCCAGCGGATGAATGCGAATACTTGCTGAACAGGTTGGCTGATTGGTTGAATTCGACAACATTCCGGGCGCCGAATGGAGAAGAAACGATTTATGCCATAATCAAAGCTGTCGTCGCGCATCTTTATATCGCGTGGATTCATCCATTTGGGGATGGAAATGGGCGCACAGCTAGGCTTCTTGAGTTTAAAATTTTGCTCATGGGCGGATTGCCTCAGCCCACAGCGCATCTTCTGAGTAATCACTATAACAAGACCAAGTCGGAATACTATCGTCAGCTAGACGCAGCCAGCCGTTCCGGAGGGAATATCCTTCCCTTTATAGAGTATGCCGTTCAAGGTTTGGTTGATGGACTGCGGGAGCAAGTAGAATTCATTCGGAAGCACCAATGGTCGGTTGCGTGGACGAATTTTGTTCATGAGAGCTTCAGCGGGGAGAAAAGCCGGTCAGACCATCGGCGCCGCTCCTTGGCGCTGGAACTTTCGAAGAAGCCAGGGCCCATTCCTATTAGGGAGCTTGCACTGTTATCACCTGCTCTCGCACTCGAGTATGCGGGCAAAACGACCAAAACATTGACGCGCGATATCAATGCGTTGATTGAAAAGGAATTGGTGAAGAAAACCCCGAAGGGGCTGGTGGCAAACCGGGGAAAGATACTCGCTTTCCTGCCGTGGCGTCATGTCGAAGATTGCTGACCGGCTGCGTGAACGCTGGTCCCGGCCGATTTATATTAGCCGGGACGATGTTCCTACGAAGGAGACAGCTCAGCAGACCCTGATCCACAATGAGACGGCGTCTCGGGTTCGCAGGTGGCAACTTCCTGCTTAACCGACGTTGTTTGGGGGCGATACGCCGTGCGTCTAAGCGGAGGATCCCAGCCACGCCGCTTCCGCTCCTGTACAATGAGTGACAAGAACTCTTGGGATCGGGTTGATAGATGCCCACAGATAAGGCTCGTTTGCCCCGGTTGGTACCCAAACCACTCCTCTGCCCAAGGTAGCCAGATAAACTGCTCCATGTCGAAGCGAGTGCTCTGGTACAGCCCGGCTTCATGCATGTCTTGATGGTTCATCACGAAAAAGTCGAGCGGACGTCTGTCCGTTTTGAGCTTCGACGTTCCGTAGATGACTAGGACTTCAGGCCCGTCGTCGGACAAGAAAGTCTGAACGACGAGCCCTGGACGAGCTTTAGGACCGGGGATGCCCAGATCAAGATGCTCCGGGTAGCGGCACCAAACTACGTCCAGTGGCTCAGGAACGGTGGATAGGGGGTAGTACGTCCAGTTCGGCAAATCCTACCAGTCGACGCTTTCGAGCACGACTCCCTGTCGCATTTGTTCGTTTTCGGTAGATACCGATTCACGGATCTTGGCCATCTGTTCCGGGCTGATCTCGTCGTTGTAGTCAACTGCGACGAGAGCGGGGCGGCTAGCATACATCATAGCCGCCTGAGACCGGAGCGCCGAGTTCCTCATTTTAACACTTCTCCCCATCTGGGGTTACGGATGAGGCTGGATCTCTGAATCCATCCTCTAGGATCACCCTAACGCTTTCCGCATGCCACGCTGGCAAGCGTGTTGGGATATTTGCTCATTGAATTTCAAAAAGCAACGTTTGGTTTGGATGGCGGTTCCGCGCTGCCTGCATATCAGGGAATAGGGAACTCCCCCCATTGAAGCTTATTTTTGTGCGGACCTCCAGCCTGCAGATTCAGCTTCCGGCGCCGAGCAGAACCACCGCTCGCCTTTGCTCTCGTCAATCACTGTCCGGTCATAGTGCTGCTGGCCGGGCATGTGATAGATGCGCTCGCCCTTGCTATTGATGTTGCCCTTGATAGCGCACTCGCCGGGCGCATCGGCGCTGGCTGGCTGGACATGGCCCGAGCGTTGGCCGCGGCGCCAGTCCCACGGCAGGTCGAACCTGCCCGCCCAGATCCCGACGCCCGCCGTGCGGGCTGCGTCCTCGGCCGGCACATAGTCCTGGCTGTACTGGCGATAGGCCACGGCCAGGCCATTGGCGACCAGCCAGCCATTGAGATCGATGCCGCCGGCCGAGCACACGGCGACAATGCGGCCATAGCGATCCACGTCGCGCTCTTCGCAATGGACCGTCTGCCGGCCGATCTTGTCGGCAAGAGCGAGCGCCGCCTGCTGGCCGCAGCGCCAGGCATCACCGTCGGCGGTAGCGCACATCTGCCGGCTCTCTGGCGCATCCACGCCGTGCAGCCGGATTCGCTGGCCGTGGATCTCCAGGGTGTCGCCGTCGATGACCGACGCTTGGCCGCTGACATCCGCGAAGGCGGGGGAGGCGAAGGCGAGAACAGCGGCAATCGTCGCCGCCCGAATCGTCGATTGCATGTCGTCTACATAGAGATGGAGTGAGGCTCGCCCGGCGGCCGCCCCTGGACAACCACCTGGCCTTCACGGTCGGTGATCGTATAGCCCGCGCGAGCCATCGCCTCCAACAGTTCGTCAGTGACGCGAGCGGCTCTAGCCTCGTCCATGAGGGGCTTGCCGCGGCGGCTGGGGTGGCCGCCTATGCCACGCAACACGAAGCGGATCGTCATTTCAAGGTCGGCGCGGCTGTCCATGGCGGACCTTATGTTCTCTGTCTGTTCTCATATTCTGCTGGATACCCGACCGTCTGGCAACTGTGCCGGCTTTTGCGACGAGGCGAACCGTCTTTGTTCTCGCCCGCTGCGCCGCTTGCGCATATCGGAAACCCTAGTGTTTCTGCGCCTCTCACGAGCTTGATGGGCATCGGGGAAGGATTCGGAGGCGGTTTGCTAAACCGTTATACGGGTAACACCGTATCGAGGGTTCGAATCCCTTCCCCTCCGCCAGACCTTTAAAATCAATCACTTACGGTCCCGGTCAGTCCCTCATGGTCCCGAGCGAACCCGCTCGGACCCGTCTTGGCGTGCTACAATAGTGCTACAAGCTCGGCGTCTTGTAGCAGGTAGCAATCCCGGTTGTTCCCCGGTTGCGAATCGCTGACCTGTCCCTCCGGGCGGGCGCGGGAACAAAAATAACTGTTCCGGGTCAGAAAAGACTTGTGCGGGATGCGGCAGGACGTTATAGTTCAAGTTAACAATTAAGAATAATCCCGCCGGGACCGTGTGCCCGAGCGGAGTATCCGAGCCCCGGTGTCGCTGCTCCTCTCGGCGCAAACCGAGCCGACCGGTTGCCAGAGATCCGGTGTTTGCCAGCGGGCGCCTAGCGGCATTCCGAACTGCGCGGAGTGGTTCGGCGGAGGCGAACTGGCATGCTTACTAAATCGTTGTTTCTGCCCGGAGACTCTGCGTCTCCTGGTCTCGTAACGCTGTCTGAGTCTGCCGTTGCAGATTTGCTCGGAATCAGCGTCAAAACACTCCGCAACCGCCGCGTTGTTGGCGAGGGACCCGTTGCGGTTCGTCTGTCGAACCGTCGCGTCGTCTATCTACCGGAGGATGTGGAGGCTTATATTCGCTCGCGCCGTGTTGCTAACGATACGGCGGTGCCGGTCGATGCCGATCCCCTTACGCCCGCTAAACGCGGCAGAGGGCGGCCGAGGGGCAGCGTCACCCGTCGTCGTCAGAACCTTGAATCCGCTGCGGCAGGGGGTGCGCGATGACGAGGAGAGATCGCGCACCGCTGGCGGCAGCGCGGGCTGTGTCGTCCGGCCCTGTCGTTGCTGTCGTCGTTGAACCGGCCGGAGACGGAACTGTCTACGATGCGAACCGGCGTGCCGTCGCGCTGCTGTCTGAAGTCGTCTCGACCGTGTATGCCGCGGATCTGATTTCGGCGGGGCTGCGGCGAACAAGCCGAGGTGCTCTGCTCACGTTCGAGTTCCGGTCGGACTGGACGGACGCTGACATTGCAGAGCTCGCTCGCGGGCTCTGGACCGGCAGCGAGCTTCCGGCGGCAGGGGGTGCGTCATGAGCCCGCGAAACCTCGTGCAGGAACGGATCAGTTGGGTTGTGACGCGAACGCTGGCAGTCGCAATGGCTGTCGAGGTCCTGGGGATCTTCGGGTTAGTCTTGCTCGCGACGACGGATGCCGTCGGACTGACGGCAATCGCTGAGGGGTCTGTCCCGAGGGCGATGGCGCTGGGTATCGCGGTCGGCTGTTGTGTGACGCTCGCAGTCGCAGCAACGCGGCCCCGGCAGACGCGGCGTGCAGTCTGGCGCTTCTTCGCCTCTTGGCCGCGCTGACGGTCCAGTTAAAGGCCTGCCGGGCATGTGCCCGGCAGGCCTCTGTTCTGTTCCTGACGGTAGCCTCGTCCCCGCTTTCCAGTCCGCCGAACGGCGGACCGGAGCGCAGCGGAGCACAACCCGGCCCGGAGCGCGCCCCGATCACGCTGGCGAGGGCCGGGTTGTGTGCGTAAGCGGGGGCGAGCGGGTTCAGCCGCGCTTGCTGTCGCTCGTTTTCCGTTGTCCTGTCGCCCAGAACGGCTTGAGCGCGGGCGCTAGCGCGTGATCCGGCGTCGGCTCATCCGCTGCCGCCCGCCGTGCTGCTGCGGCGGCACGCCGATTCCGTTCTGCTTGCCAGCGTTCCGCCGCCTGCCGGGCGGCGTCGAGGTCGCCGTGCATTGCGGCTTCGATCGTCGCCCGGTCGCCCCCGGCGACCGCGGCCGACGGCAGCCGAGCGGCTTGCAACTGTGTCGTCGTGATCCGACCGGCGGCGTAGTCGTCGTTCGCCTGGCGCTCAGATTCTGACAGTGCCGCCAGCGCCCGACGCCGGTCTCCGTCGCTCCGTCGTCCCGTCGTCTCAACAGACGACGGGACGTTGACCTCAACATGTCGTCGGGTCGGCGCTTCGGCGTCCGCCGAGGCTGTCGAAGGGGCCAGAGAATGGCGGTTTTCCTGGGGTATTGGTGCCGTCGGCTCGGCGGTTGGTGATGTCGGCGGATCAACATCCGACGATTTGTTGAGGCCACCAAGTCGTCGTGTCGTCGTCCCGGCGTCCAACGACACGCCGGGGACGGACGGCGGCTCAGGGTGATTTGTCACCCTGACGCCTCGTTCCGCCAGTGCAGCCGCCAACCTGTCACGGAACGCCTTGTTCCCGGTGAGCTCAACGCCGTCGGTCCAGCCCTGGCGCACCGCCTGATCCGCCAACGCTGCAATCGCAGCGTCTGTCACGCGACCCCGGATCACGAGCCGGTCAGCGCGTGCAACAATTGCGCTGCCGTCCGCCAACGTGATCGTGCCGCCCCACTTCTCCGGTTCGACGGCGCTAACCCCGTCGCCGACTGGCGGCAGCCAAGCCGGGTCGAACGCCGTTTGCTGACGGCGGCGCGGGGCGCGGCAGCCGGGCACGCGGCGGTTGTACTCCCGGCTGAGGTCGACGATCTCGGCCTTGGCGGCGGCCTGCTCGCGCCGCGCGTTTCGCAGCTGACGGCGGATCGGGCGGGCGGCGAGCGTGTCAGCGTACGTGGTGGCCTCGTCCGGCCGCCGCTTCCACGTTTCCACCGCCGCGCGGCTGACGTTGCCCTCGGTCGGCGTGTCGTCGCCGCGCTCGCGATGCGAGCGGTGATCAACGCGCACGTTGACGCCGTGGTCGGCAAGCCATTGATTCATTCTCTCGGCGACGGCCCCGCGCATGTCGCGTCCCTTGTTCGCCGTCCACGGGGTGTTCGCCAGTTTCCGGGCGGCAAACCCCTCCGGTCCGAGCGCACGACGGCTGAGAATTACGTGCGCGTGCGGTTGCTCGCCGCCGTCGGCTGCGGGCGGGCAATGGATGTCGATCTGCGCCGCCGCGCCCTCGACGACCCACGGCGCAACAATAGCGCGCGTGAATTCGAGGCGCTGGTCGGCGGGCACCTCTCGCGGGATCGTGAACTCGACCAGGCGCGCGGGCTGACCGTCGATCCTGGTCTCGGCGTCCTGCGCGGCCGCCCACAGCGCGACGGGATCCGCGTACTCGGCCGGGGCGCCGTCCGGCAGCATGATGCAGCCGCCGACGTGTTCGTCGGCTTTGCGGCTGAAATCGTAGAGCGTTCCGTCGGACGCGGTCACGCGGCCCGCTGAGTTGTACGCGGCGACTTTGTGCAGCACGTCGCCGCGCTTCGGCTGCACGGCGCCGAATTGGCAATGGAACAGGGCCTCACGGGTCACGGATCGTCCCGCCCCGCGGCGCGGGGTTGCCGTAGGGCGCGGTAGATCGAGCCCTCGTTGACGCTGATTGACCTGCTGATTGCGGTGACGGTCAAGCCGTCGGCGCGCAGCTGACGCGCTGTGTCAATCCAAGACGCCGTCGGCCGTCGAGGGCGCCGCGACGGCGCGCTCGACGACGCGCGCTCTGAGAGAACGCGTCGGACGAGTTGGTCGATGATCCTGCTCCGCTCGGCCGCGGGCAGCGCGTCAATTGCGCGCCGTACAGCGGCCAGCGCGCGCGGCGGCAGCGCCGCGATCTCGCGCGCGTTGAGCGTGAGCAGGCGTTCCAGTAGCGGCGGCATTGGTCGGACCGGCTCAGTGCATCGCCGTCCTCCAGCGCGCCTGGTCGCGCTGAACGAGGTCGTGCAGCAGCGGCGTCAGATCTCGCCGGAGTTCGCCGGGTAGCAGCCGGGCGAGCGAAAGGTAGGCCAACGTCAACGCGCTCAACGCGTCGAGGTTAGCAGAGCCGTCGTCGTTGACCGGCGAAATGCGCTCGCCGTCGTGCTCGATGACGACGTGAGCGACGCCGACGCCGCCGGGAGGCAGGTCGATCACTACGCGAGCGGGAGCGGTGAATTCGAAGTCTGGGTCGGTCATGTGTACGCTCCTGGTCGGGGTCCGGGGCTTGCCCCGGCTCGCATGTCAACATTACTTCGCGTCAGCGAATAATGTTGACATATAGGCGAGACTAATCGGGGAACCACCGTCTCTTGCGTCGTCTACAGAATAGTAGTCGTCGACCGCCTGGCGCAAGTGTATGCCCTTGATATTCATTAGGCAGACTGCATATCCTGGAGTCAGGATCTCATCGGGAGCGCGCGATGACTGAAAAAACGTTTACGAATACTGAACTGTTGGAGCGCCTTGCCGCCGCACGCGAGCGGGAGCGCCGGGCGCGTGCGACGACGGCGCGGCTACAGCGTCAGCTGGCTGCGACTGATCGGAAACTCGCGGCGCAGCAGAAAATCACGCTCGGCGCTGCGATCCTGCGTGCCGTCGAAGCCGAACCTCGGCACGCCGAAGCACTGCGTCGGCTGCTGCACCCGCACGTCACGCGGGAAACGGATCGCGCGTGTCTGACCGGCACGCCGTTTCAGTTCCCGGTCGCGGCTGCCGTGACGGCAGGCGCTGCGGAATCCGGCGGCGAGGCGTGACATGCGACCCGCCGCCGACGACGATATGGGTTTCTGGACGGCCGGTCACGGCGGGCTCCGGGAACTCGCTCGAGAACGTCGCGCGCACTACCGCGCGACCGCGACTGGCCCGCAAGCGCGCTTCCTTCGCGTTTACATACTATGGAAGCTAGCGACGGAACCCGGCCCGCCGCCGCGAGGGCTTGACGAACTGGACGCGCTGTTGATCGCTGCGATCAACGCTGCTGCCGTGCGCACGCTGCTTGAACTCACGGAGACGCTGCGCGGCGGCGATGGCGTGCAGAGGCGGACGCTCGCCACGCTCCGCGAACGCGGGAAATTGGCGCTCGCGGATCATCCCGGTCTTGACGAACCGGAACCCGGCCTGCCCCGCGATCTGCCGCTCGCCGTGCCGCCTCATCTTCTGCTTGCAGGCGAGCGTGTCCCGGAACCCGAGGAATCGGAAGTCGCCCCGGCGCCGTCGTCCGGCGACGCGCCCGTCGGGATCGGAATGGGGTGACGCTGTGGGTGCCGTCCGCTCTACTGTCCGCGCTGCGGGCGCGATCCTGGCGCTGGACGCCCCTGCTCGCGCCGTCGCGGCGTCCGCGCAGTATCACGCGTGGGCGTTCAAAACGCTTTGGCATCTAGCGAGCTACAAGAGTGCTCGTCCGCCGTCGGACGGTATAACTCTGCGCGGGCTGTGGCGGGCGTGGGCGTTCTACGTGCTCGGTGCCACCGCCGGGATCTGCGTGGCGATCCTGTCGGTTCCCGACGTTGTCGCCGGGAACTTGGGGGGGCTCAACACTGTCGTCAGCGGCCTCGGGGTCGCGTCGGGCGCGACCGCGCTGACGGTGCGGGCGAGCATCGCGCACTGGCAGTTTCGAACCGGACGTGTCGGCGGCTGGCGTGAATGGTGGCGCGACGGCGCGCTCGTGCCGCCGTCGGCAGGCGGCGACGGCCGCGGGCTGGCATCGGTGCTCGTTCTGCTCGCCGCCAGTGCCGCGCTGGTGCCCGCCGCCGCGCTTGCGGCGGCCGCCGTCGTGCCAGGCTCTGAAGCCGAACCCGACGCCGCGTTGCGCGTGATCCATCTGCTGTTCCCGGTCAATGGTCCGGGAACGCCGCTGTCGCACGGTCTCGGGACCCTGTCAGCGACTCTCGTCGTGGCGGCGTCCGTCTTTGCGATCTATCAGACAGTCGCCGCGACTGCCCACGGCGCGCGCACCGGACAGTCAACGTTGACCGGAGACGGCAGCTATTTCAGCGCGTGGGGCCTGGTCCGGCTCGCCGTCGCATTCGGCCTGCTCGCTCCGAACGTGGTGCCTAGCGGGCTGTCCGCCGGTCAGGTTGCGGGCGCTCACGTGTTGGAATGGTCGAGCAACACCGCGTCTATGATCGGCGGCGACTTTGTCGCGGCCGTGCTCGGGGTCGACGAGGACGGTGACGGCGGCCGGAAACCGGCCGGGCATCTCGGCATTCCGCCGGTTGTCGGCGGACTGACGACGGCGCGGCAGGTGCTCGAGTCCGAGACCTGCGCCATCTTGCAGCACTGGCAAGACGACGTAACGCGTGAGATCACCGAAGGCCGCTGGGGACTGTCGATTCCGCCCGCGCCGCTGCCGTCAGCCGACGGCGAGGATCGGGGCGGACTGCGCGTTTGGCGCTGGGGCCGCTGCGGCTCGATCGCGTTGCCGGGGGCCGAACGGAGCGTCGGGGAGCCGCTGGTTGCGGCGTATCACGAGGCCCGTCGGGACGCTCTGACAGCACTCGTGACGGCGGTCCGCACGACGGGGTTGCCGGAAGCGCTGGCGGCTGGAGGGATGGCCGGGACGGGGCAGGAGTGGCCGGACGGCGAGGTGCTGCCGCAGCTGACCGCCGCGGCGGCCGCATACGACGCTGCCGTGACCCAAGCGGCCGCGGACCACCTCGCCGACAAACAGTCGACGGAGCGCGCGGGCATCGCCGAGGCCGTCAGAACGCAGGGCTGGTCGTCGCTCGGCGCGGTCTGGTTGCCGCTGTCGCGGGCGTCGGCGGAAGCGGTCGCGCTGGCGTCGGAGCCGCCCTCGCGGGTTGAGCCGGATACAGGCTTGCTTGGGGGCGCACTCGGCGACGACTGGCCCGAGATCCAGGCGCGTCTGGATCGGCAGTGGAAAGATGAATCCCGTCTGCCGGAGCTCACGGGCGACGCGCTCGCCGCGCCCGGGGACGAGTCGGCGAGTTTGCTGGCGCAGGTGCTGAATCCGCTGACGCGCGGGCTCACTGAAGCGATGATCGGGTGGGCGGAAAGCGACGACGCCGACCCGCTCGGTAAAATGATGACGCTTGGGCATTGGATAACTGCGAGCACGGAAACGGTCACGGCGACGGGAATCGTCGTCGCGACGGCCGCCAAGATCGAGCCTGCCGATTGGGCTGGATTGGACGGCGTGTTCGATTGGATTTCGAGCCGTGTTTCGCCGTTTTTGACGTGGGCGTATGTCCTCGGCTGGATTCACGCGTATCTGCTGCCGGTCATTCCGTATATCGCCGTTTTCGGAGCGCTGATCTCGTTCGCTCTGGCCGCGTGCGAACTGTTGATGGCCCTGCCGATCGTGTGTTTTCTGGCCGCCCGTGTGGATGGCCCCGAGCTCGTTCACGCCGTGTTCAGACCGGCGCTTGCGCTGATCGCAAGCGCGGCGCTGCGACCGATTTTCACGACGCTGTCGTTGCTGTGCATATACTACGTGTTCCCACCCGTTCTCGGGTTCCTCGATAAGACGTTCTCCGCTGCGTATGTCGGCGGTCAGGGCGGCTTTGGAATGGGGATCGGCGGCATCCTTGGCGGTCTGACGGTGATCACGCTGCTGCATTGGCAAGCGACCAGCCGCTTGTTCGGCGCGATAAACGAAATCCCCGACCGGCTATTGCACTACTGGGGCGCTCAGGGCGCGGCTGTCTCGAATGAAGGCGCGACGGCAGCCGCTGTTGTCGGCGCCGCCATCGGTTTCGGCGGTCGCCCAGGTGGCGGTGGCGGCGGCCGTCCAGGCGGCGGCGGCCGTCCGGGTGGTGGCGGCGACTACGGCGGCGACGATGGCGCGCCGGGCATCGTGAAGTCCGGCAGCGGACCCGGCGGCAGTAGATCCGGCGGCGACGGCGTGTCGAAAATCCCGCGCGGTGGCGGGCCGGACGCATGGTTTCGGCAGTCGGGCGGGCTGAGCGGGCTTGACGCGCGGCAGCGAGAGTCAGCGGAAAAATCTTACGCAAAGTGGTCGGCGGCAAAACCGGAGCTCGCGAAAAAACACGGGTTGGCGGACTACGTCGGCTACGCGCAGTCGCAAGATGCAAGTCGCCGCGGCGGCGACGGCGACGACGATTGACGAGCCGCCCGGCGCATCGCGACGGGTCAGGCTCCGACGCGCAGCCGCGAAGCGCGAGCATGTGCGCCTCTCCCCTGGGGGGAGGGGCAAGCTCTTCGTTTAGGGAGGGGGATTCCCGTCGCCTGCGGCAGCCTGTCGCACCCAGGCGCGTGGCGTCCGCGAAATCCTTGAGGAAATCCTTGTCAACAGCCGGAAATCCTTATCAAGTAAAAGAAATCCTATGTGTTGATAAGGAGTTCATGAATACTTTTCCTTTGGAAAAAATCATGAAATTAAAGGATTAGAGTTGTTGACGGATACTGAGAACGACTTCAGTATAACCCTATCAGCGACACCACACGACAGGAGGTCAAGATGAATTTTGATGACGATAAGCGGGTTGAAGCCCTGGTCGATGAGGTCATTGAGGGCATCGAAGATAATGAGCGTGTCAACGGCGGCTGTCGCGCTGACTGGTCGGCTGACAAAGCCGTTGACGTCTATTTGACCGGCGAGGATTTTGACGAATTCAGTGAAGACGAGAGGGATGCCGCGATCGATAGCGTGCACAAACTCGTCAATCGCTACCTCGTCGGCCTCGATCTCGAAGAGGCGTTCAAGGAGGCTGCGACTAAGGCGCTCCGCGATGAGGGCTTCCCGTCGCCAGTCTATGACGACGGCCGAGTCTGGAACTCGGACACTGCTGACTCTGACGCCACGTTCGGCATCGCACGCGATTTCGACAATGAGGGCAATCCGACGGGCCGGTACCTGATTTTAGACCGTGACGGTGTGCCCGAAAATGATGTTCGCGTCTCGCTCGAGGACGCCGTTGATGCGCTCGTGCGCTCGTACGAGAGCCAGATTTCGTACCGCGAGGTCGAAGATATCCGTCGATGACTGACAACAGCGGGGCCGTCGACCACGGCGGCCTCACTTCCAGGGAGACAAGGAATTGAGATTTTCAGATTTCAGAAATGGAGTCGGCGGTGCGCTGGTGCGTCGGCACCTCGGCGTCGACGTGCGTAACTGCTGCAGCTGGCGTGAGTTCGCCGACACGCTGAACGCGGATCCCGATGCACTGATTGAGTCCGCCCGGCGGGTCGACGGCATCGTGTCGACCGGGGAACGGGTGGTGTTGCACGCGGCATTGTCGGCGGGCGGATTCGATTGGCTGGCGGACGAACTCAGTGCCGACGGCAGCGTCTGGTCGCGGCTGGCCTACGTGTCGGGCGATCACCGCGCGGCAGTCTTGGCGTGCATTGCGAGGGGCGAGTGATGGTTGATCATCTTGCATTTGAACGCCTGACTAAAGCGCACGATGAGCTGGAAGCCGCTGAGCGTCGTCATGCACATGCTGTTGTCGCTGAAGAAGAGAATCATCGGCGGGTTAACGATTACAACTTGTCGGAAGAAGAGCGGCGGCGGGCGTGGCGTGAAAGTGGTGCGATCGTCGCGGAACTGGAAGTGGCGGAAGAAGAGCTTGAGCGCGCTAAGATTGAGTTCTCTCGCGCCGGAATGCGGATCGCGATGCTGAGTCTGGCGGAAGACGCGCGGAGGCTGCGATGCCGCGCGTGATTATGATCGACGGCGGCGTGGAAGAGGATATCACCGAGCACCCTGACGGCCGGTTCGTCGCCCGCAGGGCAGCGGCGTACCGCGCGGCGGGGTTGGCGCCGGAAGAGTTCGCCGACGATCTGCCGCCCGACGGCCAGACGGGTCGCGGCGGAATCATGCACTGGTCTTCGGATGCTGAGGTCGCCGACGATTGGTCTGTGATCAGGATCGAAGCGGCCTGGGCGTCGGCTGGCGACAATGGAGGTTGGGTATGAACGAGTTCTTGCTGCTCGCCGCGCTCACTGGAATCGGCGTTTGCGCGCATCAGATGATCCGGAACGGCCGCCCAGGCCGTCGGTTGCGGTCGGTGGCCTGGGCCGTCGTACTGGTTGGGATTCTGGCAGGGTTGGTCGTGGCCTTCCCGAGTTTTAGCTAGAGCGCATCACCGCCACTTGTTCGACCCTTCTGGCGGGTCGAACTTCTTAACGGGACGCCCCTCGTCCCGACGCTTCCCGGATCGCCGCGGCGCGCACCGGCGGTCAACTGGCGGTCCACAGGGTCAGGATCGGAGCCACGCACGGGCGCCGCGCATGCGGCGGCGCGCATGGCGAGGGCCAGTCCGTGCGACCGCCGGGAGCACCGTGGCAGTCTTTCCTCGATCATTTTGTTAAAGGTACTCCGCTAGCCTTCCATGGCTGCCGAGTTTTGCGCTGTTGTGGGAGTAGCTATGTCGCCGACGAAGCAAGCGTACAAATATGATGTTGCCCAGTGCAGTGTGCTCGATACGCCGCTGCTTACGGAGTTCCGGGCGAAACGAACGGAATGGATCGGTTGGCTCGAGGACGATCCCGATCACAGCATTTGGGGTCAGATCCACCGAATCATGTGGAACGACGCGGTCTTCAGGGCTTTAAATGAGGCGCGTCGATTTGGTTCCAATGATAGACCGACGGCGTCACTCAACGGAATGCTCGGCGAGTTTCTGGACCGTGGTTACGTCGCAACACAAGTGCTCGACATCTGTCGGATCACGGATCAGAGAGAGGACGTCGTCTCTCTAAGGCGATTGGTGAACGACCTTGCGAAGCACCGTCATCTCATCTCTCGGGAGAACTTCGTCGCATACGACGGGCTGCCGTATGATTATGCTACGGTGCAGCAAGCTTACCTCATGAGCTTGACGCCTGACCAAATCGGCAAGGTGGGATGGGTCTCCACAGAAGGACCAGACGCCTGGGGGACTTCAGAGAGAATGCATATTGCATTCGACAAGCTATCCGGCGTCACGGCGGGTGAAAGAACGCGCAAGGATCTGATTCACGAGAACGTATTTGCCACGCTTAATCAGTGGCTTGACGCACCTGTTCTCAAGAAGCTGCGGATTTACCGCAATAAGTATCTCGGGCATGCCGCGGATGCGACATCGCGAAAGGATGCCCCGTTGAGCAAGTTGGGTTTCTCATTGAACGAGTTCGCGGAGGCTCAACGCGTCATCATACGGGTAGCGACGGCAATCGGATCGAACATCTTGTACGAAACAGCGCTAGGCAGCGTCGTGCCGATACCGCAAATGGATGTCTACAAGCACCTCGAACTGCCCGTCCTCCCGGCTGCCAAGAAATCGGAGATGGGCAATTGGTGGCAGAAGCATTCCAGAGAGCGCGAGGAATGGTTGAGAGAGCGCTTCGATCTGATCACAGGTGACATCAAGCAATCGTGACTGCGTAAGCGCGAGTCCAGAACTCCGGCTCGGCACCAGGGAATGAGTCCTGTTGCCAGGGCCGCGGCGGGCCGGGCACGCTCCCCGCCGTGCTGCCTTTAGACGAACCCGATCCGGGCGCTAGCCCGTACCTAATGCTGCCGACGCGCGAGCTTTGGATGGCTTGCCGGGATCGGCTTGGTTGGAGCCGGACCGAAGATGCGCCGTGCGCGGGCTGTGCACTGGCGATTGCGTGCGAGCGGTGCCGCCCCGATGACGGATTTGCTGCTCGCTATTAACCTCTGCGCGCGCCCGCGATCCGGACAGCGCGGTAGGGATCGTTTTCGCCGGGTTGTGCGAGGACATCCAGCGCGGCCGCGATCAGCGCCGCGCGTGCATCGGATGATAGGTCCGGGTATTCAAGGCTAGCATACCGGCGCACCTGCTGCTCTTGGTTCTGGCACGACTGCGCCTCGGCGCCTTCTTCACGTGAAAGGTCGGCTCGCACATGGGCCGCGGCCTCGGCGGTCGGGTGTCGATACCACTTGCTGGCCGCTCGCCGCACGCGCTCGATGTCGGCGTCCGGGTCTTGCCGCAGCACCGCCGCGACGATCGCGTCTTCCCGCCGGATGGCCTCGACGCCTAACGCGACCGCAGCGTCGGGCTCATGACCGTACAGAAAGAAGCGGCCCGCGAATTTGGTTACGCGCGGCCGCAGGTCTGCCGGAACTGCGGCCCAGGCCGCTTCGGAGACACGTGCCGGGCGGTCGCCGCGCTCAGTTGCCGCCCGCAGTTCGGCCTCAGCCGCCTCGCGAGCGGCTTGCCGCTCAGCCGGGGTCGTCGTAGCCATCTCGACAGCCGCAGCTTCCCGCATGCGCTCGGCTTCGATCGCTTCGCGTCGCCACTCTGCATGCCTTGCAGCCATCATGGCGGCTTCCAGATCAGCCGCTTCGGAAGTCGTGAGAGTACGGCCGGGCGGGACCTTCCAACACAATTCCGGCTCCCTCCACTTGCCGCCTATCCAGGCCAGGCCGAGCCGTAAGGCGAGGGCCCGCAGTCGACGGGCTTCGGCCGTCGGGAAGGCGGACGCGGGCGGGGTCGCCGACGTGAGACTAGAATCCGGACTCCGTGCGACCGTATCTAAAAAAGTATTATAGGTAGGCTCCTTGATAGGGTCGACCGGAGTCCTGTTTTTTGTCTCACCGGCCTTCTTCCGACGGTACCACGTCGCTTTGCTCACCCCAGCTGCGATCCAAGGTGCTTTATCCAGCTCAGGTTCACCGGCAGCCCGCCGCACGGCGGCGGCGACGGCTTCACGGCGCGTCCTCGCTTGACGTGCGTACCACGCCGAACGGCTAAGTCCGGCGGCTTCCCACGGCCGGGTCGTCTCGGCGGACGGCGTAGGGGAGGCGTCCGGTTGTTGGTCGACGTGCTCGGCGGCACGGCGTAGCGCCGACCGGCGACGCTCTGAGATGAGGTGCTTGAAGTTTAAGGCCTCGGCCTCGTCGTCGGTGATGCGGAACTCGTCACGGATTGTTGAGATCGAATAATGCCGTCGGGGATCTCGCAGGCGCGGCTCGGCCGCGCCTCTCGGTCGCCACGCCCGCTGGCGTCCGCCAGCGGCGGCTTCGGCACGGGCGAGAACGTCGCGCCATTCGGTCGACGCTAGCCAGGCGGCGGCTACGTCTTGCGATGCGCGAACGTCGACCGCCAGCCAAGCCCCGAGACTGGCTTCCAGTTCGTCGGCCGCGATGATGTAGCTGAGGACGGAAGCTGCAATTTTGATTTGCTGCTCGGTGATCGCACCGCCGCGGTGTCGGATTAGCGCAGTAAGTTCAGACCAGATGTGCGGCCGAGCCGCGCGGGTGCGCTTGTCGATAGCGTCAGCCGCGGCGCGCGAAAGGTCGCGCGCGGGCTTGTCGTCTGAGTGAAAGTCGGGCATGATGAAACTCTCAAGCAAGTAACAAGGCCGACGGAGCCCCTGGCAGGGGCGTTGATGGTGGCCTTGTTATTGTTGGATCGCGCGTTTGGGCGGAGTCAAACGTCCCTGTTTGTCCCGATCTGGTCGGCACGTTGGATGGCTACTGAGATCAGGGATTATGGAGCGCTGAGGAAAGTCCGTAGCTTGTGGGACCTTCTGCGAAAGCCCTTTCCTGTCGCTGTGACTACACGAATCCCGTTGATCTGTTTTTTGAAGCCGCTGGCGTCGAAGCCGGGGCGGTCGAGATTGTCGCGCAATATCTGGACCGAGTAGGTGGCGCCTGGCTCAAGCCGTGGCGGCCAGGATGCCGAATTTTCCGGCACGAAGAAGTTCATGGGGATAGGTGAGCGGAACCAGCTACGAGTCACCTGAATGTCGGCGAGCGTGACCGGAAACAGGCTGGTGTTCACGATCTGCACAACGAGCGGATGGACTTCATTCGGGATGGCGAGGTGGGCGGGGGTAGGCTCAACATGGATTCGAAGTTGCGTCCGATTGCGTGAGATCGCCCATACCGTGTTAAGAACGCCGAGAGCAAAGCCAAGGACGGCAATGACGGGCGTGACAATGCTGGGCCAATCTGAATTTTGGAGCATTCATGCGGTCCATCAATTTTGGGGATATTTCCAGCGCAGTCGAGGCTGCTAGCCTAGCTTCCGGGCGACCTCGGAAGGCTTGGCGTTGACGTAGCCGAGCAAAACTTGCGCCGTCCGGTGCCCCGACTGCGCCTTGAGCTCGCCGATCGTCAGGCCTTTTTCCGCCATCCGTGACAAGCCTTCGTGACGCAGATCGTGCCAGCGCAGGCCGGTCACGCCCGCGGATTTTCGCGCGAGGCGCCAGCGGTATTCGACCGCGGGAACGTCGAGGTTGAAGACGCGTGCCTCGGGATCGGTGTCGGTAGGAAGCTGCGCGAGCAGGTTGTCGAGGGCTTCAGCGGCGCGAGTCGACAGCACGACGCGACGCCCAGCGTTGTTCTTGGAATCCGGGCGTCGGATGGATCGGACGCCTCGGGTTTTCAGCAACTGCCCGCGCCGCACGTCGAGCACTTCCGACAGCCGCATGCCGGTCTCGATGGAGAGGACGAACAAGGCAGCCATCGCTGTGCCGTCCGGTCCGTCGGCGAGGGCGGCGAGTAGGCGATCTTCTTCGCCGCTCGTATCGTCGTCACCGTCCTCGAGGCGGCGGTGACGGGGATCCGGTGGTGGCGGCAGGATCACGTCGGGTACTGGGTTGGCAAGACCTGTAATGCCCCAACCGTGTTGTCCGGTTCCGTCGGCGTCGGGTGCGCTTGCGTGCTGGAAGATGGCGGACAGCAAAAAAATTTCGTTTCTTACGGTGTTTGCGCTCCGACCTGCCGCTAGCCGCTCGCCGACGTGGCTTTGCAGGTCACGCGCCGTTATCTCGTCGAGCCGCTTCTGCGCAAGCTCACGGCGGCGCCACCACTCAATGCGGTTGTGCTCCTGCTTCCACCCTTTCTTTCTCTCGCTGACGGTGCGGTCGTAGTGTTCAAGAGCACGATCGAGCGTCCAGCCGGGATGCGGCTGCGTGTCGTCGACGGCTGCCGTCGACTCTTCCTGTAGCCCCCACCTGTGCCAAAGGTGAGGGGGTACTAGATCACGGCGAGGCCACTCCCTATTGTCGATCGCTGCTTTGACGGCACCCGTCCACCGCGTCGCCGCGGTCTTGGTGTCGAAGGTCTGCGCGATCGACACCCCTTTATACCTGACCTGGGCCGTCACTCGGCCGTTGCGAACCGTCCCCGCCATTCGTCGCCTCTTGCTACAATAATGCTACAGAAAATCATTGTAGCGTCAAAAACGGCAGAAAACTAGGAAAAGCGAACGCCTTGCTAAACCGTTATACGGGTAACACCGTATCGAGGGTTCGAATCCCTTCCCCTCCGCCACTTGCCTTTGAGAAATGGCTCTCTCCATCCGGCTGCGGCCGGATTTTCCCGTTGTTTTCAAGGGTTATGCGTGAGGGGCTATTCACCACGCGCGGCGCGAGAGGGCCAAAATCGGTCTCTCCGGGCCGAAATTCTCTGAACCTGTTGCCTGCGCGGATTTGGTGAATTGTTTGCAAGTCACTGATTAAGCGGGGAAAATATGTAACGCAACCTGAACACTTTGATGCCGGTGGCGACACTGGAAAAGCGACTCGGATCGGACGTTCGCCAGCCATGCCAAATCCAGCCGACGCTCCTTGGCTTGCTCGCTCTGGGCGTCAAACTCTAGCTTTTCAACCTGGTTGTATCCCGGCGCAGCAACACACCTTGGCGAGCGAGCGTTCTGCTGGCATACATGGCTCATGTCATTGATCAAGTCGAAAAAACGGGTCGCGGACCATGGCGAGGTATTCACGCCGGAATGGCTGGTGGATGCCATGCTTGACCTCGTTAAGGATGAGGCCGAGCGCATCGACTCGCGGGTTCTGGAACCCGCCTGCGGGAGCGGCAACTTCCTCGTCAGGGTACTGCAGCGCAAGCTCGCTACGGTCGAGCTAAAATTCGGTAAATCGACATTCGAACGGCGGCACTACGCCCTGCTGGGGCTGATGTGTTGCTATGGCATCGAGCTTCTGGCGGACAACATCGCTGAGTGTCAGGCGAACATGCTGGGCGTATTCGCGGACTATCTGGGCCTTGGTGAGGCAGACGACTTCTATCGAGCGGCGTCCTACGTCCTGTCCCAGAACCTCGTTCATGGGGATGCGTTGACGATGAAGACCCATGCAGGCAAGCCGATCACCTTTGCAGAGTGGGGCTATCTAGGCCGGGGCAAGTTTCAGCGCCGGGACTTTCGCCTTGATGTCTTGACAGGTGCGTCGTCTTTCAGTGCCGAGGACTCGCTCTTTGCGCATCTGGGCAAGCATGAGCTTTTCACCCCGCTCAAGACCTGGCCACCGATGACCGTTCGCGACCTCGCCGCCCGGCTCGACCCCGAACCCAAGGAGGTGGCATGAGCCTTCAGGCGTCCTTCGCCCTGCGCGGGCGCAACCCCGATGTGCTGAGCTGCATCGCCAACCTCTCGAACGACGAGGTGTTCACGCCGCCCGAGTTTGCCAACCGGATGCTTGACACGCTGGCCAAGGCTTGGGCAGCGGACAATGGCGGCGCCGACATCTGGGCCGATAGCAGCGTCAGGTTCCTTGATCCCTGCACCAAGTCCGGCGTTTTCCTGCGCGAGATCACTCGCCGACTGGTGAAGGGACTGGAGGATGAGATCCCCGACCTGCAGGAGCGGGTCGATCACATCCTCACCAAACAGGTTTTCGGTATCGGCATCACACGGCTGACGGCGATGCTGGCGCGGCGCAGTGTGTATTGTTCGAAACACGCGACGGGGCCCCATTCGATTGCCCGCGGTTTCACCAGCGACGACGGCAACATCTGGTTCGAGCGGACCGAGCACACATGGGTGAACGGCAGGTGCAAGTTCTGCGGAGCAAGCCAATCCACCTATGACCGTGGCGAAGACATGGAAACCCATGCCTACGCGTTCATCCACACGGACGACATCAAAGCTCGCATGGCCGAGCTGTTCGGAGGCGACATGCAGTTTGACGTGATTATTGGGAACCCACCGTATCAATTGGCCAGCGACGGGGGGACGCGCGATGTCCCCATCTACCACAAGTTCGTGGAACGGGCGAAAGCGTTGCAGCCACGGTATTTGGCCATGGTAATTCCGTCTCGGTGGATGGCGACTGGATTAGGCCTGAAAACGTTTCGCGAGGAGATGCTAAATGATCCGCATATTTCCGCACTCGTCGATTATGAAAAAATGGATGAAGTATTCCCGGGCGTGGATTTTGAGGGAGGAGCTTGTTACTTTGTTTGGTCACGCGAGCACCGCGGACCCTGCGCGACCACGACAATTAGTGGCGGGGAAGTCGTGGGCCCAATAGAGCGCCAATTGAATGAGTTCGAAATTTTTGTCAGAGATAGCCGCGCGCTCCCGATCCTAAGGAAGGTTCTGCGAAAAAAGGAGCCGTCGGTAACTGAAATATTGTCATCCGATAAGGAGTTTGGGTGGACCTCAAATTTCAGAGGATTCAGGGACACTCGGTGCGACGGCGACGTGCCCCTATACTACGTCGCGAAGGGGAAGCGCCGGATTGGGTGGATCCCTCGCGACCGCATAATGAAATCGCCCCACCTAATTGATAAATGGAAGGTAATGGTCCCGGCAGCTTATGGTGAGCGAGGAGCAAGGCCCGCAAAGGTTCTTGGACCCGCGTTTATTGCGCCGAGTCCTTCAGTTTGCACGCAGACATACCTATTCTTCTACGTTGACTCGGACAAAGAGGCCGCGAGCCTGAAATCTTATTTAGAAACCCGCATGGTTCGTTTTTTGATATCGCTTCGCAAGATAACCCAACACGCAACAAGATCAACATATACATGGGTTCCAATGCAGAATTGGAGCAGGGAATGGTCTGATGATGATCTTTATCAGAAGTATGGCATCTCTAATGACGAAGCTAAATTCATTGAAGCCATGATTCGTCCAATGGGCGGGGACGATGAATAAGCGCACCATCGACGAAATCCTCACGCCGAAACCCGATGCGCGCCCGCGCATCTACGCCTACAGTATTGACGACGAGGCCCATGCGGGTCTCTTGAAAATCGGACAAACCACGCGGGATGTGCGCGCCCGCGTCGCCGAACAACTGCGCACCGCCGCCATCAACAACTACCGCATCGAGCTTGATGAGCCGGCCGAGCGCGAAGATGGCAGCACCTTCACCGACTACGAGGTGCGCGCGGCGCTCGATCGCAAGGGGTTCGAGCGGGTGCAGGGTGAATGGATGCGCTGCACGCTCGATGATCTGCGCACCGTTCTGACCGAGCTGCGCACCGGGCAGCGGCTTTCGGGTACGCATCACCAGACCTTCCCCATGCGCCGCGAACAGGCCGAGGCGGTGCGGCTGACGCACGAATACTACCTCTCCCGCTGGGCCGAGGACATGCACGCCGTTCCGCGCTTTCTGTGGAACGCCAAGATGCGCTTCGGCAAGACCTTTGCCACCTATCAGCTGGCGAAGCGGATGGGCGCCAAGCGCGTGCTCGTCGTCACCTTCAAGCCCGCCGTGGCCGACGCCTGGCAGAGCGATCTGGAAAACCATGCCGATTTCCACGGCTGGCAGTTCCTGTCGCGCGCCACCGGCGGCGATCCGACCCAGATCGACCCGAAGAAGCCGGTGGTCTATTTCGGATCGTTTCAGGATCTGCTGGGCAAGGACAGGCTTGGGAACATCAAGCCCAGGAACGAATGGATTCACCTCGTCAACTGGGATCTCGTCGTCTTCGACGAGTATCATTTCGGCGCGTGGCGCGACACGGCGAAGGAGCTGTTCGAAGGCGAGGACGAAGCCGTCATCAAGAAGGAAGAGAAGCTCGAATATGCCAGCGAGCTGGATGTCGTGAACGAGGATCTGAACGTCCTGTCGCAGCCGGAAACCGAATTCCTGCCGATCACGACCAAGGCCTACCTGTATCTGTCGGGCACGCCCTTTCGGGCATTGGCCACCGGCGAGTTCATCGAAGAGCAGATCTTCAACTGGACCTATACCGACGAACAGCGGGCCAAGGCCGAGTTCGCGCGCGACCATCCCGGCGAGTGGAACCCCTACGCGGCTTTGCCCGAGATGCGGCTTCTGACCTACCAGATGCCCGACGAACTGCTCGCGGTTGCCAGCGCCGGAGAGTTCGACGAGTTCGATCTCAACGAGTTCTTCGCGGCAACCGGCCGGGGAGCGCGCGCCCAGTTCAAGCACAAGGACGAGGTGCAGAAGTGGCTGGATATCATCCGCGGCCAGTATCTGCCCAAGGCAACCGAAGCGCTGAAAACCGGAACCAAGCCGCCGTTCCCCTATTCTGACGTTCGGTTGCTCCCCTATCTGCAGCACTCGTTCTGGTTTCTGCCGAACGTGGCGTCGTGCCACGCGATGGCAAACCTGTTGGCCGAGCGGCAAAACACCTTCTGGCACGCTTACAAGGTGATTGTCGCGGCGGGCGCGGAAGCCGGGATCGGACTCGAGGCGTTGCAACCGGTGCGCAAGGCAATCGGCAGCGGGTTCGATACCAAGACGATCACGCTGTCATGCGGAAAGCTTACGACCGGCGTGACAGTGCCGCAGTGGTCGTCCATCCTGATGCTGCGCAACCTGAAGTCGCCCGAGACCTACTTCCAGGCGGCGTTCCGTGTTCAGTCGCCGTGGTCGATCAAGAACCCGAACGGCGACGACCCCAACCAGGAGGAGATCCTGAAGCCGGTCTGCTTCGTGTTCGATTTTGCCCCGACCCGAGCGCTGCGGCAGGTTTCTGAATACGGCATTGGTCTTTCGCCAAACGAAGGCAATCCGGAACATGCCGTGAGGGATCTGGTGGCTTTCCTTCCGGTGCTCGCCTACGACGGCGCCAACATGACCCAAGTGGATGCCGGCGGCATTCTCGATATCGCCATGGCCGGCACATCAGCAACGTTGCTCGCCCGCAAGTGGGAAAGCGCGCTGCTCGTCAATGTCGACAACGACACGCTTCGGCGGATCATGGACAACCCCGAAGCGATGGCCGCAGTCCAGCGGATCGAAGGCTGGCGTGCGCTCGGCGACAACGTCATCGAGACGATCATCAACAAGAGCGAGAAGGTCAAAGAGCTGAAGAAAAAGGCGAGAGATGGCGATCTGACGGAGCACGAGAAGAAGGAGCTTTCCGACGAGGAGAAGGAGTACAAGTCCAAGCGGAAGCAAATTCAGGAAAAGCTGATCAAGTTCGCCACGCGCATTCCCGCGTTCATGTATCTGACGGATTTTCGAGAGAACACGCTTCAGGACGTCATCACGAGGCTGGAGCCTGATCTTTTCCTCGCCGTAACCGGACTCACGGTCCAGGACTTTCACCTGCTTGTGCGGCTGAGGGTCTTCAACACTGAGCAGATGAACCAGGCAGTATTCGCCTTCCGCCGCTACGAGGACGCCTCGCTGCGGTATACGGGTATCGAAAGCCATGAGGGCTTGCGGCACTATGGGCTTTACGACACCGTCGTAGCGAAGGAGTGATCAATTACATGGTCCTTGGCCGGCTCGGGAATTGATGTCGTGGATTGTTCCTTGTCCCTCCCACTCCACCGGAAACCCCTCCAGCAACCGTCCCAGCGTCACCTCCGGCCCCTGCTTCCCATCCAGGATCGCCTCGACGATGTCGGGTGCGAGCAGCGTGAGGCGCAGGACGCGGGTCATGTAGGAAGGCGCGATGCCCTCGTGCTCGGCCAGTTCGGTGATGGTGTTGAATTCGCCCGATTCCAGCATCTTCTTCCAGCGGAAGGCGCGGGCGAGCGCCTTGACCAGCGTGTTGTCGGTTCGGCGCTGGATCGGTGCCCCCTCTGGCAACTGCACCTCCTTGCGCCCGCCGCGCTTCGCGACGCGGAACGGCACGCGCAGGGTGATGGTCTCGGGCGCGGGTTTCATGCTGCCGCTCCCGTTTCACCTGCCAGCATTTCGCGCGCGAGGCTGCGCAGGCCATCGACGCGCAGCCGAATGTCGAGCCCCTCGGTGCCGATATCGACCCGCTCGACCAGCAGCGCCACGATGCGGGCCTGCTCGGCAGGGAAAAGCTCGTCCCATAGCGGGTCCAGCTGCTGCAGGGCCGCGCGGGCATCGGCTTCGGTGATGTCGCCGTCCTGCGCCTTCGCCGCCTTCCACGTCCCCGCCATGATCTCGGGCTGGCGGAACACGGCGCGCAGCTGGTCGATGACCGCCGCCTCGATCTCGCCGGCCGGAACGCGACCCACGGGACAGGCACCGGCGCCATGCTTCAGCACGGTCTGGCTGACGTAGTAGCGGTAGAGCCTGCCGCCCTTGCGGGTGTGGGTCGGCGAGAACGCCGCTCCATCGGGGCCGTAGAGCAAACCTTTGAGCAGCGCGGGCGTATCGGCGCGGGTGCGGGCGGCGCGCTTGCGGGGGCTCTCCTTTAGGATCGCATGCACTCGGTCCCAAGTCTCGCGGTCGATGATTGCGTCATGCTCGCCGGGGTAGCTCTCGCCCTTGTGGACGGCTTCGCCGATATAGGCGCGGTTGTTCAGCATCCGGTAGAGATACTTCTTGTCGATCCGGTTGCCGCGGGGCGTGCGGATGCCTTTGGCCTCCAGTTCCCGCGCCAGTTCCGTGCCTGATCCGATCTCGAGGAACCTGGCAAAGATCCAGCGGACATGCTCTGCGCGCTCGTTATCGACCACCAGCTTGCGGTTCTCGACGCGGTAGCCGTAGGGCGGAACGCCACCCATCCACATGCCCTTCCGCCGAGAGGCCGCGACCTTGTCGCGGATCCGCTCGGCCGTCACTTCGCGCTCGAACTGGGCGAAGGACAGCAGGATGTTCAGCGTCAGCCTGCCCATGGATGTGGTGGTGTTGAAGGACTGGGTGACGGATACGAAGGTCACGTCGTTGCGGTCGAAGACCTCGACCAGCTTGGCGAAGTCTGCCAGCGATCGGCTGAGGCGGTCGATCTTGTAGACCACCACCACGTCAACCAGCCCGTCCTCGATATCCTCCAGCAGTCGCTGCAGGCCCGGCCGCTCCAGCGTGCCCCCGGAGATTCCGCCGTCATCGTAGCGGTCGCGCACCAGCACCCAGCCCTCGGAGCGCTGGCTGGCGATATAGGCCTCGCAGGCTTCGCGCTGCGCGTCGAGCGAGTTGAACTCCTGCTCCAGCCCTTCCTCGGAGGACTTGCGAGTATAAACGGCGCAGCGGCGCTTGATCTTGACGTCGGTCATGCGCGCCTCCGGCTTTTGAGCCCGAAGAACACCCAGCCGTTCCAGCGTGTGCCGGTGATGGCGCGGGCGATGGCCGACAGCGACTTGTAGGGCCGCCCCTGCCACTCGAAGCCGTCGGCGGTGACGGTGACGACATGCTCGACGCCCTGCCATTCACGGATCAGGCGGGTGCCTGCGATGGGCATGGCATCGGCGCGAATGCAGCTCTTCTTGCGGTCGCCGCCGTCGAGTTCCTCGCCCAGCCGCTCCAGCCGCCGGATCGTCTCCGGCTTCAGCCCGCCATAGGCGAGTTCCTGGATGCGGTAGGCCAGCCGGCTTTCGAGATAACGCCTGTTGAAGGGCGGCGGTTCGCTGTCGAACAGGTCACGCCACTGCGCCTTCAGCTCCGGCGTCGTGGACGTCTTCAGCGCGGCCAGGCGCGCGGGGATGGGATCGTGGGTCGTCATGCGTTTCTCCGGTGAGTTGGAGTTGCATGACGGCATTGGTCGTCGGGATAGTGTAGGCAACGTTCTCCAGTATTGTCAGATACTTCGCGCCCATCCTGCCCGAGCAACCGAACCAGCCCGAGTGCCAGCAGGCCGCAGAGCTCGGCGCGGCGCTCGGCGGCGGTCATCTGGTCGGGAGGCAGGGGATTGGGGCGTTTCATATTCAGTGGCCGTGTTCGGTGGTGGATACCGAACAAAAGCCACCCGGCCGCCAAGGATGGGACATCTCATGAAAGCGGGATCCGAAAATGCGAACAGGAAGAGAACATCAGGGCTTGCCGATCACGGATTTGTCCATGATTATCGCAGGTTGAATCAAGCAAGAGCAGTAGTTCGTTGAGGTAAGATCATGGCGCGTAAAGCAACTCCGATCAGTCCCCTTGTCCTGGCGCTGATCGAGGATGCGCGCGTGGCTCTTGCCCCAGCGATTCTCTCGGCCCGGGAGGAAGGTGATAGTCACCGCAGTCCCCAGAGCCGACATCGCGGTGTCAAGCGCCGGGCACGGCCCCGCAATCGCGGTCTATAGTCAAAATCAGCATTTTCCGGAGAGTTATATGGTACGCGCCCCGGCCAGAACTTGCCCCAATCTTTCTCGGCTATTCGACGAGGCCGAGCCGGAACTGCTGTCCGGATTCCTCAAGAGCAAGGCTTTCGAGAGGCTGAGCTGGCTCGCGCCCTACAGGTTCGACCCCGAGAATCCGGACGGTCCGTCGGTTGCCAGAAACATGCTGCCGCAGGAAAAGAAGGATCGGCTGGGGCCCCTCGAAGCTGAAGCTGCCCGGATCGTCACAATCGCAAGCGACCGTGGCGAGTATGTCCTCGAAGGTCTCGCCAAGACCACGCTCGAACCCGAGCGCGCCAAGGAACTTCTGAACCGGCGGGACAAGCTCGCGCGAAGCCTTTGGGCTTACGCAAACGAACACGGCTTGTTTGAAGCGGCGGAGAACAGCTTGCACCTTCGTCTCTACCGGCGCTATGACAAGCACTACCAGACTTTCATGGCCGAGCCTTCGGTCGACGGGGGGCCGGACGCCGGCAGCGCATTGCTCGAAGAGCTTCTGGTCGATCTCAACAAGCGTCTCGATCGCGGGGACGGCTACAGCATCGACAAGTTCGACATCCCCGAGGACGGCGATGAACCGGCGGCGGAGATGTACCTGCTGTTCCATCCCGATCCCCCCACAAGCGTTCGGGAGATCGATGACGACGGCAATCGGTCGAGCATCTATTTTCGGCCGCCTGGAGAGGCGATGATCGTCTACACGCCATCGACCGGGCGGGTCCATGTGCGCGCTGGCAACCGAAAGCTCAGGCACACAGTTGCCGAACGCTTCATCGAGACTGCACTCGAGCAGACCTACTCCAACCAGCCCGTCGACTTTCAGGCCTACGACATTTCGCAGTTCCTGCAAGGACTCGATCTTGAACCGCCGGAACTCGACGACGTCGTGATCGACCGCGCACAGGTGATCCGCGCTGACATCAGCATCGGCAATCTGGCCAACCGTCTCTCGCTTTCCACCACGATCGACCAGGACATCTCCGAAATCATCGACAGCCAGCCGGGCCTTCCGAGGATTTTCGAGCGGGCGCTCGCAATCCGCTTCGTCGAGATTGCGGTCCGGTATTTCCGCGCGGGACGGGATGAGGCGCAAACCCTCAACTTCACCCTCACCGACCGCAACACGAGCAGCCTTCTCAGCATCGACGACCCTTTCGAGCGCGTTCTGGGGCATCGCTTGCTCAGACACTGGAACATCCTCCGTGATGGTCGTGCGCCAGGCGAAGGGGAGAGCATGGCGGTCATGCCCGCCTTGCTGGCCATCTGGGATATCGGAGCTGACAGGGTCACCGGCGCATGGCTCCAAACTCGCGGTGTCGATCCTGGCCTCCTGACCGATCTGGGCTTCCTCGTGCCGGCCGGCTGGGAAGGCGACGACCTGATCGACGATGAAGACGAGGTCGGCCCGGTGGCAGCCGAAGTGGTCGTTCGTATCGAGAAGGGAGATGCGGAGGAAGAAGACCGTAAGGTGGCCGACCTCAAGGTCACCGAGGGACAGGTGACGTCTGCGGGCAACCCGGATCGCTACAGGATCTTTCGGGTGCGTGACGGCTGGGTCGCGCAACACCTGAAGGAACGTCTCGAAAAGGCGCTCGATGCGCCCGCCATCGAGAAGCTGACCGATCATCTCCTCTACCTTGGAACGCTCAGTGTCGATGGCGGCGATGTTCCGATCTACCTTGCGCGTGGTCTCGACCGGGAGAGGGTCCGGTCTGCCGTCGATACGGAACTTCGGGCGCGCCACAACCTCGGTATTGGACTGGTTCTGCAGGCCGGCACTGCTCCCGGACCGTGCCTGGCGGCCAATGTTCTGACGCCGCTTGTTGATCAGATCGACACCAAGCAAGCCGAAATCGCGTTGGTCGCAGACAAGCTCCGGTCCGTGTTCCGGCGACATCGGATATTGGCCCGTGGAGGCATGACGGTCGGACTCACCCGTAGCGGCGATGATATCGCGACCCTCTTCGTGCCAGGGAAAGGCACCATCGACATCAAGGGCGAAAACCGCATCCAGATCATCCAGCGGCTGGTCGATGCCCACAACAACGGCCCAACGCCGATGTCGACCAAGGACCTTGTCAAGGGAATCGCTGAAGACCAGTCCCTGTCGAACATCTTCAAGCAGCCGCTGTGGGACAAGCTGAAGGCCAACTTTCTGAGAAGTCTTGGCGCCAAGGGGCCGTGGGAGATCGCAATCTGACAGCTGGCTCCGATCCGGCTCCGATTGGGGGGTCTGACGGGCTCCGATTCTTCAGGCCAATGGGAGTGCTCCATCGATCAGAGGAGCACTTCCATGCCGACTCCCTTCCCCCCGCGCCAGACAGCCCAGACGAGCTGGTCCGGCGCCGCGAAGACCAAGCCCACCACCCACAACTCGGAATGGCGCTGCACGCGCTGTGACAAGCTGCTCGGCGTCTGCCGGGACGGCCGCATGCACCTGCGCTTCGCGCGGGGGCACGAGTATCTCGTGGGCTTCCCGGTGCAGGCCACCTGCCGCGGCTGCGGCACGCTGAACCAGGCGCCCGCACCCGCGCGCTGACGCGCGCATTCACCCACCCCCCTGAAATCGCAGAGACGCGCGACGTCCTGACCTGGCCACGAGAAGGCGCCGGACGCCTGGCCGCAAGGCAGGCGTCCGATGTCTATCGCGTGGCACGAGATCCGTGATCACCTCATGCATTCTTCTTCCAACCTTCACTTCCAGCGCAGTTTCGACGCCGTCCGGCGTGCGCAGGCTGCCCTCACAGGGTTCCGGGATCCGGCGGCCCTGCTGGACGGGCTGCACGGCACGACCGGCGATCAGGGCCAGAAGAACCTGATCCTGTCCGCGCTCGTCAGAGCGGCGCAGGGCGACGGGCCCGCGTCCGACTGTGCGCTGACGTTGCTGCTGCTGGCGCTCTGGCCCGGCCTCGACGCCATCCGGCGCCGGTCGCTCTGGCGCAGGCTCGGCACTGCCGATGAGATCGCATCCGACGTTCTGGCGCGCACCACCGAGGCGGTCCGTGGGCTCGACCTCGGGCGCGTCAACTGGATCGCGGCCACGGTCCTGCGCAACGTCGAGCGCGACATGATCCGCGTGCGTCGGCGCGACACGGCGCGCGAGTATCTCGCCAGCTGCGCCGATCCCGACGAGGTGGCGGACAGCGGCAACAGCGGCATCGGCGCGGCCGGGTACGCGCGACTGAACGGCGCCGTGCGGAAGCTGCTCGGCGACGACGCCCTGTTGGTGATCCGCGTGGCGATCGAGGGCTTCTCCCAGGCCGAGGTCGCCGTGGAACTGGGCCTGACCGAGGCTGCCGCCCGCAAGCGGTACCAGCGCGCGATGCGCCGGCTGCACGCCGCCCTCGAGGAAATCCCCTGAACCAATGTCCCGATCCGGTGCCGCCAGTGGCTTTTCCCATTCGAGCGCCCCGAGCGCCTTCCCTCCAACCGAAAGCAGACACGCATGAACCGCACTGCCGATCTGTCGCTCGAGGATTTCAGGCGTCTTCCGGGGCTCTATCGCCGCTGGGAGCTGACCGAGGTCTGCGAGCCCAACCGCAACTACCAGATCGAGGACGCCGGCGCTCATGCCGACGGGACGCCGCTCTTGGCGATCTACGTCGCCGAGCCCGCGCCCGACGTCCGCGAGGCCGCGTGATGCGCCTCCTCGATCACATCATCTCACGGAGAACTGCCATGCCGGACCAGCCGGACGACATCACCCGTCTTCGCAAGGCGAGCTACGCGCTCGAAGACCTCCCCGAAACCATCTCCCTGCCGCAGCGCACCGGTGACGAGCCGCGCGAGCCGCTGCCGGTCGTCGAGGCGACCGTCGACGAGATCGCTTTCGCTATCGTGGAGGCGGAGCGCGAGAGCACGGCCGCCTACCGCCGCGCCGACGCGCTGAAGCGCCTCTACAAGCTCGCCCGCGAGGCGGGGTGCATCGGCGCAGATCGCGCCGCCACGGCGGTGATGAACAAGGAGGGCCGGTGATGGCCCTTCCCATCATCGGCGCCGACGAACGGCTCGCCCAACGCAAGGGCATCAAGGGCGTCATCTTCGGACGGTCCGGCATCGGCAAGACCAGCCTGCTCTGGACGCTGAACGCCTCGACCACGCTCTTCCTCGACCTCGAGGCCGGGGATCTGGCGGTCGAGGGGCTGGAGATCGACACGCTCCGGCCCCGCACCTGGAAAGAGTGCCGCGACTTCGCGGTGTTCATCGGCGGGCCGAATCCGGCGCTGCGCGAGGACCAGCCCTACAGCCAGGCGCATTTCGACGAGGTCTGCGGCCGCTACGGCGATCCGGCGGTGATCGGGAAGTACGAGACCGTCTTCATCGACTCGATCACCGTTGCCGGGCGGCTCTGCTTCCAGTGGTGCCGTGGGCAGCCCGAGGCGTTCTCCGAGAAGACCGGCAAGCCCGACATCCGCGGCGCCTACGGGCTGCATGGCCGCGAGATGATCGGCTGGCTGACCCACCTGCAGCACACGCGCGGCAAGCATGTCTGGTTCGTGGGCATTCTCGACGAGCGGCTCGACGACTTCAGCCGCAAGGTCTTCCAGCCGCAGATCGACGGCGCGAAGACCGGGCTCGAACTGCCGGGGATCGTCGATCAGGTCATCACCATGGCCGATATCCCGGATCCCGGCGGCCAGCCCCAGCGCGCCTTCGTCTGCCAGACGCTGAACCCCTGGGGCTTTCCGGCCAAGGACCGCTCCGGTCGCCTCGACAGGGTCGAGGCCCCGCATCTCGGACGGCTGATGGAGAAGATCCAGCGTCCCGCAGCGCCTGCCGCCGAACGCCTGACCTGGCCGCCGGTGACCCCGGCCGATCCCGCCCCCGCGCAGGAGCCCAGCCATGGCTGAGCGCATCTCGCCATGCCCGGTGTCCCGATCCGGCCGCCGGGGTGGCTTTTCCCCATCGACGCCGCTGCGCGTCCCATCCTCCAACTGAAAGGAGCCGCGCAATGTCCGGACCCTGGAACGACTTCAACTCCGCGCAATCGAACACCAACGTCATCCCGAAAGGCACGCTTGCCAAGGTGCGCCTGACGCTCCGCCCGGGCGGCTTCGACGACCCCTCGCAGGGCTGGACAGGCGGCTGGGCGCGCCGCGCTGCCACTGGCGCCGTCTATCTCGACGCCGAATACACGGTGCTCGAGGGGCCCTATGCCCGGCGCAAGGTCTGGTCGCTGATCGGCCTCTACAGCCCGAAGGGCCCGGACTGGGCCAACATGGGGCGCGGCCTGATCCGCGGCATCCTGAACTCGGCGCGCGGCGTGTCCGACAAGGACAACTCGCCCGAGGCGCAGGCCCGCCGCCGGATCAACGGGTTCGGCGATCTCGACGGGGTCGAGTTCGTCGCCCGCATCGACATCGGGACCGACACCAACGGCGAGGACAAGAACGAAATCCGCGCCGCCGTCACCCCCGATCATCGCGACTACGCCGCACTGATGGGCGCGGTCGCGCCGCAATTCACCGCCGCCCCGGCGCAGGGCCACGCCCCGCAGCAGCCCAACACGACCACTCAGCCCAGCCCGCCCGCGTCCGCCCCCGGCGCCGCCGGTCGGCCGAGCTGGGCGCAGTAAGGGGGGATCGGCCATGCGCCTGCGCCCCCGCCAGAAGACCTTCGTCGAGCGCAGCGTGGCTGCGCTCGCCTCCCGCGGCAACACGCTGGGTGTGGCGCCCACCGGCGCGGGCAAGACCATCATGCTCTCGGCGGTCACCGGCGAGATGATCGGCGACGGGGCCAAGGCCTGCGTTCTGGCGCATCGTGACGAGCTGACGGCGCAGAACCGCGCCAAGTTCCAGCGCGTGGTGCCGGGCGTCGCCACCTCGGTCATCGACGCCACGGAGAAGTCCTGGGGCGGCCAGGTCGCCTTCGCCATGGTGCCGACGCTGGCGCGGGCGTCGAACCTCGCCGACATGCCGCGCCTCGACCTGCTGGTTGTCGACGAGGCACACCATGCCATCGCCGACAGCTATCGCCGGATCATCGACCGCGTGCGCGAGGCCAATCCCGACGCCCGCATCTTCGGGGTCACGGCGACGCCGAACAGGGGCGACAAGAAGGGTCTGCGCGAGGTCTTCGACAATGTCGCCGATCAGGTGCGGCTGGGCGAGCTGATCGCCTCTGGCCACCTGGTGCCGCCGCGCACCTTCGTCATCGACGTGGGCGTACAGGACGAGCTGCGCTCGGTCCGCAAGACGATGTCGGATTTCGACATGGCGGAGGTGGCGGGCATCATGGACCGCGCCCCCGTCACCGACGAGGTGATCCGCCACTGGAAGGAGAAGGCAGGCGAGCGGCAGACCGTGGTGTTCTGCTCTACCGTCGCGCATGCCGAGCATGTCACCGACGCGTTCAGGGCGGCGGGCGTTTCCGCCGCCCTGATCCACGGCGACCTAGCGGCCGAGACCCGCAAGGCGATCCTTGCCGACTACGCGGCGGGCGACATCCGCGTCGTCGTCAACGTGGCGGTGCTGACCGAGGGCTGGGACCACCCGCCCACCTCCTGCGTCGTGCTGCTGCGACCGAGTTCCTACAAGTCCACGATGATCCAGATGGTCGGGCGCGGCCTGCGCACCGTCGACCCCGAGGAACACCCCGGCATCGTCAAGACCGACTGCGTCGTGCTGGATTTCGGCACCTCGAGCCTGATTCATGGCACGCTGGAACAGGATGTCGATCTCGACGGCAAGACCGAGACCGGCGAGGCGCCGACGAAGACCTGTCAGGCCTGCGAGGCGGAGATCCCGCTGGCCGCCACCGAATGCCCGCTCTGCGGCGAGGCGTTCCCGCGGGAGGATGAAGAGGCCGGTGAAGGCAGCGGTGCCGCGCCGCTCTCGGGCTTCATGATGACCGAGATCGACCTGCTGAAGCGTTCCAGCTTCGCGTGGGTCGACCTTTACGGCACCGACGATGCACTGATGGCCACGGGCTTCGCGGCCTGGGGCGGCATCTTCTGGCTGGACGGGGTCTGGTACGCCATCGGCGGGGCCAAAGGCGAACGCCCGCATCTGCTCGGCGTCGGCGAGCGCACGGTCTGCCTCGCGCAGGCCGACGACTGGCTGAACACCCACGAGACCGACGAAAGCGCCTTCAAGACCCGATCCTGGCTGCGCCAGCCGCCGACCGAGAAGCAGCTCCAGTACCTGCCACCCGAATGCCGCCATGACTTCGGCCTGACGCGCTACCGCGCCTCCGCGCTGATGACCTTCGGCTTCAACAAGCAGGCCATCCGCCAGTTGATCGACGCGGCCGCCCGGCTCGAACGGAGGGCGGCATGACCCATGTCCACATCCACCTCCATCCCGGCCGAGGACCGGCGGCGGCTCTGGCATCCGCGTGGAACGCTCTGTGCTGTCTGCCGGCAACCCACCCGTGGTTTTGGCTGGTTCGATCCGCACCGGTCGAAGCGGCCCCGGCCATCGGTCTGGTTCTGCTCGATGCCCTGCCAGTCCTTCTGGACGCGCTTGGCGCGGGAGCGTTTCGCCATGGTTGACCTGACCGAGGAAGAGCGTGCCGCGATCACCGCCACCATGAAGCGCGTGGCGCTGCTGATGGACGAGATCGGCTGGGCCACCCCGCTCGGCGAACTGACCGAGGCGCAGGTGCGCGCGCTGATCGAGGAAGCCGTCGAGGGCTTCCGCGAGGCCATGTCTGACATCGCCCGGGCGCAGACGCCGGAGGTACCGTTCTGATGAAAACGTGCAGCAAATGCAGCGAAAAGAAGCCGGCGGTGGAGTTTGGCGTGCGGCGCCGGAGCCCCGATGGCCTACAGGCTTGGTGCCGGGATTGCCGCCGGGAATACCAGCGCGCCTATGCGCAGAACTTCCGCAATCCCGAAAAACATCGGGAGGCGCAGCGCCGCTATCGGCTGCGTCACGCTGAAAAGAACAAGGCGCACAGCATCGTCAGGAGCGCCGTCAAGGCCTGCCGGATCATCGTGCCGGTCTGGTGTCAGCGATGTGGCTGCGTGACCGACCTCGAAGCGCATCACCACGACTATGACGCGCCGCTCTCGGTCGAATGGCTCTGCTCGACCTGCCACGGGCTCGCCCACCGCAGCTACGAAGGAGGCCAGCATGCTGGACTATAACCGCCGCCCCAGCTTCGCCGACCGGGTCAACGCCGCCGTCGACCGGACGCTCACCGCCGATCAGGCTATGCGGCCGCCCCGCGACTATCTGGGCGGCTCGCGCCTCGGCCATGCCTGCGAGCGTGCCCTGCAGTTCGAGTTCACGGCGACGCCGAAGGATGAGGGCCAGGACTTCAGCGGCCAGTCGCTGCGCATCTTCGCGATCGGCCATGCGCTCGAGGATCTGGCCGTCGCCTGGCTGCGCGGCGCCGGGTTCGACCTCTACACCCGCAAGGGCAACCGGCCCGATGGCGGCCAGTTCGGCTTTTCCGTCGCGGGCGGGCGCATCCGTGGCCATGTCGACGGCATCATCGCCGCAGGGCCTGAAGGCTTCGGCCTGGCCGTTCCCGCGCTCTGGGAATGCAAGACCATGAACGCCAAGAACTGGCGCGCCTGCGTCAAGGACGGCGTGACGAAATCCAAGCCAGTCTACGCCGCCCAGATCGCGGTCTATCAGGCCTACATGGAAACCAGCGTGCCCGGCATCAGCGCCGCGCCCGCGCTCTTCACTGCGATCAACAAGGACACGGCCGAGTTGCACCATGAGCTGGTGCCTTTCGACGCCGATCTCGCGCAGCGCATGTCCGACCGGGGCGTGCGGATCCTGCAGGCGACCGACGCGGGCGAGCTTCTGCCGCGCGTCGCCACCACGCCAGACTTCTTCGAATGCCGCTTCTGCCCGTGGTCTGAGCGCTGCTGGGGGCTGCCCTCATGAGCGACGACGGCATCCTGCACTTCAACCCGTGGATGGATTTCAATGATGGGCCGCCGTCCGAGAAACCGTTCGGCTGCGACCCCGACCCCGAGCAGATCGCCCATTTCCTCGACACCGTGTTCAGCTGGTGCGAGGGGCTGATCCCGCTCCGCGGTTTCGTCGACAAGGGTCAGGGCCGGGACGGCAAGCCGCACAACATCTGGATCCCGGCCGACGATACCGCGCCCGAGAAGCTCGCGACTTTCGCCGCATGGGCGAACCGTGAGGGCGCGGCCGTCTATGTCATCCCCGGCACCGTCGCCGAGCAGGGTCAGGCTCGTGCCGCCGACGTGCTGCAGATGCAGGCCATCGTCGTCGATCTCGACGCGGGCGACATCCCGGCCAAGCTCGACCATGTCACCCGTCATCTCGGCACGCCCACACTGATCATCGAAAGCGGCGGGCGCACGCCTGAGGGCGCGGCGAAGCTCCATGTCTGGTGGAAACTGACCGAGCCCGCCGAGGGCGACGACCTGGCCACCCTCTGCCGCCTGCGCGGCGAGATCGCCGTGAAGGTCGGTGGCGACACGCATTTCCGCTCGGCGCACCAGCCGATCCGGGTGCCAGGGACCGTCTATCACAAGCACGGCCATCAACGCCTCGTGCAGATCCGCGAACATCGCGCGGTCGAGGTGGACCTCGCGGATTTCGCCGAGAGAGTCGCGGAGATGCCGCCGCTGCCCGGCGTAGGCTTCGCCAGCGATGTTGCCGCACCAGCATCGAAGCCCGGCATCGACGCGGTGCTCACCACGCCGGTGCGCGAAGGCGCGGTCGACGACTGGTCCCGGTTCCAGGGTGCCAGCGCCGCCATCGGCCATTACGTTCGCCTGGTGCACGAGGGCCGCCTCGATCCCTTCGCGGGCTGGGAGGCGATCTGCGGTTACAACGCCGCGATGCTGCGCCCGTCCTGGCCGCTCGATCGGCTCATGGCCGAGTCCGAACGCCTCTGGGAGCTGCATGTGAAGCGCAACGGCCCGCCGCTCCTGCGCGCGGCCCATGTCGATGCCCCGGCCAGCCCGCTGCCGACCTTCAGCCTTGGCGCGCTCCTCGACGACACGAGCCCCATGCCCGAGGACGTCATCGGGCCGCGCGTGCTGACGCCGGGCGGACTCCTGGTGCTGGGTGGCGCGCCCAAGGTCGGCAAGAGCGACTTCCTGATCTCATGGCTCGTGCACATGGCCGCTGGCGTGCCGTTCCTCGGCTTCACGCCGCCCCGGCCGCTGCGCGTGTTCTACCTGCAGGCCGAGATCCAGTATCACTACCTGCGCGAGCGCATCCAGCAGATCTCGCTGCCCGCCGCCGTGATCGCCGCCGCGCGCGACACCTTCATCGCCACGCCGAAGCTGAAGCTGCTGCTCGACGCGGAGGGCGTCGCCCGCGTGGCCGAGGCGATCCGGGCCGCATTCCCCGACGCGCCGCCCGACATCATCGTGATCGACCCGATCCGCAATCTCTTCGATGGCGGACCCGAGGGGGGTGGCGAGAACGACAACACCGCCATGATGTTCTTCCTGAAGGACCGGGTGGAACTTCTCCGCGAGGCGATCAATCCGGACGCCGGCGTCATCCTCGCCCACCACACCCGCAAGGCCACCAAGCAGCAGGTCAAGGACGACCCCTTCCTCGCCCTCTCCGGCGCCAGCGCGCTGCGCGGCTTCTACACCTCGGGGCTGCTCATGCACCGGCCTGACGAGGACAGCACCATCCGCAGGCTGGAGATCGAACTGCGAAACGGCCCTGCGCTGCCGGGCAAGCTGATCGACAAGGTGAAGGGCGAGTGGGTCGAGTTGAACCCGCTGAACGAGCGCCTGGTGCGTAAGGAGGTCGGCGCCAAGCTCGATGCCGAACGGCTGCGCAAGCACGATGTCATCCTCGGCATGCTGCTGGATGAGGCGGTGAGCGAGCGCCTCTACACCGCCATGCAGTTCGCCGAGACCTTCGAGAACCGGGGCGGTCTGGGCAGCAAGCACACCATCCGCGAGCGGCTCAGCGTGCTGGCGACCAAGGGCTTCGTGAAGTTCCTGCGCGACCCCTCGGGGTTCGGCTTCCCCGTCACCCGGTCGCGGTTCGGCTACCTCTGCGTCGAGGGCATGCAGTTCGGCGCACCCGTCGACCATGTCGATCCGGCCACCGGCGAGGTCACCACAACCGCCCGTCCGGTCCTGCCCAGCCACTTCAAATGCCCCCAATCCGGGCTCTGCCTGCAGGTCGAAAACCCCGCCGTCTGGGTCTACCCGGAGGGGCTGGAGGACGACCTCACTCATATGAGTGAGGCCTGACTCATATGACAGCGCCAACTGTGAACTCAACAAAATCAATGAGTTACTGGAAAATAAGAGTTAGGTCCCTAACTCATGCCCGAAGACTTCATGAAGTCTTATTCCACAATGATTTCAGCCACTTGGACACCTCGGAACAGTTAGGTGTCAAACCCCCATACTACGTATGGGAGGGCCACCCCACAGGGTTGGCCACTCCTCCCATACGTCCGGGCCAGCCACGCGCGCCGCCGTGACGCTCGCTTGTGCTTTCCGATCCGACGACGGCGGCCCCGTACCGCCAAGCACCAGACCGCCGTCGTCTTCCACCACCACAGGCCCCCGGCAAAGGAGACCCATCATGGCTCAGCCGACTCTGATCCCGAATTGCGACGGCGCAAGGTTTGAATCGCTTCCGCTCGACGCCCCCCGCAACCGCTGCATCCTCGCGCTCGACCTCGGCACCTCGACCGGCTGGGCGATCCGCGGCCATGACGGTCTGATCACCAGCGGCACCGTCTCGCTGCGCCCCGGCCGCTTCGACGGCGGCGGCATGCGCTATCTTCGCTTCACCAACTGGCTGACCGAGATCGACCGGCTGTCCGGGCCCGTCGCCGCTATCTGGTTCGAGGAAGTCCGTCGCCATGCGGGCACCGATGCGAGCCACATCTACGGCGGGCTCATGGCCACGCTCACATCATGGGCTGAGCTTCGGGGCGTGCCCTACGAGGGTGTTCCGGTCGGCACGATCAAGCGCCACGCCGCGGGCAAGGGCAACGCCAACAAGGCCGCCATGGTCGCCGCCGTCCGCGCCCGCGGCTTCAGCCCGGCCGACGACAACGAGGCCGACGCCATCGCCATCCTGCTCTGGGCGATCGAGACGAACGGGGGTGTCGCATGAGATGGCATCCCCACGGTTACGGCGGTCGGCGCCGCGATCCCGAGCAGGTCAAGCGCGAGGGCTGGCGCGAACAGGGCGTCCTCGCGGTCTCCGCCGATGACGATCGCCTCACCTGGCCCGAGCGTGAACTGGTCCGCCAGCTCGGCGAAAAGCTCTACGGACCACGTCCTTCCGACAGGGAGGCGCGCCATGGCTGAGCGCGAATGGACTGCCGAGTGCGTCGCCGATCATTTCGAGGAGGCGTTTCGTACCCTGCGTAAGCTGCCGTCGGTGAAGGTGCAGGGCTATTTCAACACCTGGCCGGAGATCGTGCGGACGAGTCGCGAGATTGCCTTCATGGAACCCGAGCCGATGCGTATCCGGCCGTCGGCCGCGGCGATCACGCGGCTCGAGCAGACCTTCGACTGGGTGCTCTGGATCGAGGAGGACGAGCGTAAACTCGTCTGGAAACGCGCTGCCCGCGTGCCCTGGAAACTCATCAGCCATGAGCATGGCTGTGATCGAACCACGGCGTGGCGACGCTGGCAGCTCGCGCTCACAAAGATCGCGGCGCGGTTGAATGCGCAGTGACTCCAATGTGTTGCAACACTTTTCCATGCAACAAACGAGGGCAAATCAGCTATAGTTTTGACTATGCTCGGGAGAGTAGCGCGCCCGCGACGGAGACGATCCATCGCGGGCGTTGTCGTTTCCAACGCCATCGCCATCAGCATCATCGTCGAGATCAGCACCATGCCTGTCCGCCCGCCGATCCATCGCCCGGTTGGCCGGCGCGAGAAGCGCGAGCGCGATCGTGATTACGCAAGCAGGCGCAATCCGGTGGCACGTGCGCTCTACCGCTCGAAGCGCTGGCGAACGGAACGCGCATCCTTCCTGCACGATCATCCACTGTGCGTGGAATGCGCGCGTCACGATGTGATCCACCCGGCAAGCGTCGTTGATCATATCGATCCGCATGGCGGTGACGAGACGGTGTTCTGGGACCGCGCCCGCTGGCAGGCGCTGTGCGCATCGTGCCACGGCAGGAAGACCGCAGCGAAGGATGGCGGCTTCGGCAATGTGCGGCGCTGCTGATAGGCCCCCGGGGGAGGTCAAATCTCTGGAGAGTTCGACCCCAGGACCGCGCGCCACCAACAGCGCATCCGCGGCCAAAATGGCAATGGGGGGGCGCAACCAGGATGTTGATTTCATTGGATACAGACAATGACAATCGCTGAAACTGCGCATATCGGTGTTGATGGCATTGAGCGTCAGCTGGCCGTCGAATATCGCAAGCTTGATGATCTGGTTCCCTATGCACGCAATGCTCGCACGCATTCGGAAGCGCAGGTGGCCGAGATTGCCGGATCGATCCGCACCTTCGGCTTTACCAACCCGGTGCTGATTGCCGAGGATGGCACGCTGATTGCCGGTCATGGCCGCGTGCTGGCGGCGCGCAAGCTCGGTATGGAGACGGTGCCGACGATCGTGCTGACGGGACTATCGGAGACGCAGCGCCGGGCGCTGGTGCTCGCCGACAACCGCATTGCCATGAATGCCGGCTGGGACGAGGAGCTGCTGGCGCTCGAGCTCTCCGACCTGCAGGAGGCCGGCTTTGACCTTGGCCTCACCGGCTTCGGCGACGACGAGTTGCAGAACCTGCTTTACGGCAGCCATGACGAACAGGATGGGCTGACCGAGGACGACGCCATTCCGCAGGTGCCGGCAACGCCTGTCACACGGCGCGGCGATCTGTGGCTGCTGGGTGATCACCGGCTGCTGTGCGGTGATAGCACCTCGCCGGAAGATGTTGGTCGCCTGATGAACGGCGAACGGGCGGCGCTGTTTGCCACCGATCCGCCCTACCTGGTCGATTATGACGGAACCAACCATCCGACAAAGAAAACCGCCTCGGCGCGGGCGAAGAAAATCGCCAACAAGGACTGGGGCGACGATTATATCGAGCAGCCGCACTGGGATGATTCTGCCCAAGGACCGCAGTTCTACGAGGCCTTCTGCAAGGTGGCGATCGAGCATGCCATTGCCGAGGATGTGGCATGGTATTGCTGGCACGCCTCGCGCCGCCAGCGCATGCTGGAAACGGTCTGGGATCAGTTCGATGTGCTGCATCACCAGCAGATCATCTGGGCCAAATCGCGCCCGGTGCTGACGCGCTCGGTGATGCTGTGGGCGCATGAGCCGTGCCTGTTCGGATGGCGTCGCGGCAAGAAGCCCCGCATCAACCGCGAGGGGTTCGAGAGCTGGCCGACCACGGTGTGGAACATCCCATCCTCGGAGATCGAAACCCGCGAGCATCCGACTTCGAAGCCGGTGCGCGTGTTCACGCTGCCGATGCAGCTGCACACAAGACCGGGCGACATCTGCTACGAGCCGTTCTCCGGTTCGGGCTCACAGCTGATCGCCGGCGAGAAGACCGGCCGCCGCGTCTATGGCCTCGAACTGTCGGAGGCCTTCTGCGATGTGGTCGTCAAGCGCTGGCAGGCATTCACCGGCAAGGCGGCCAGGCTCGATGGCGACGGCCGCCGTTTTGATGAGATCGCGGCCGATCGAGTGCCTGATGCCGGGACCGCGACCGGGGATGCGGCAGCGGCATGAAGCAATCCCGCACCATGTCTCTGGTGGAGTCGCTGGCCAACGTCGCCGTCGGTTACGGCGTAGCGGTGATCACGCAGATGCTGGTGTTCCCGCTGTTCGGATTGTCCACCACGCTGGCCGACAACATGGCCATGGGCGCGATCTTCACCGTGGTGTCGATCGCGCGCAGTTTTACATTGCGGCGGGTGTTCGAAGCGGTGCGCATTCGTAGTGACGGCACAGGATAAATGTATGGAGAAGCCACCATGGCGGGACGCAAGCCGCTGCCGACGCATCTGAAGCTGGTGAAGGGCACGGCCCGTCCGCATCGCCTGAACAAGGCCGAGCCGAAGCCGGTGGTGGCGACGCCCGAACCGCCTGACCATCTCGACGATGCTGCGAAGGCGAAGTTCACCGAGATGGCCGAGCTGCTGGCCGGCCACGGCGTCATGACCGAATTGGATACGCACGCACTCGCCCGCTACGTCGTGATCTGGCGGCGCTGGCTGGAGGCGGAGCAGGAAGTGAAGCGCCGTGGCCCTGTGGTGAAAACGTCGAATGACAACATCATCCAGAACCCGTTCCTGGCTGTGGCCAACAAGTGCCTGGCGCAGATGGCGCAGATCGAGAGCGAATTCGGACTGACGCCGTCGAGCCGCTCGCGCATCCGTATGGCGGAACCCGCCGAGACGAGCGATCCGTTCGAGGAGTTCCTGAACCGTGGCCGCAAAGCCTAGTTCCCGTGCTTCGCGCGAACGGGGTGATGGCGGCAAGAAGGCTCCATCCTGCCCGGTTACAGCCTATGCCCGTGCGGTGGTTGGCGGCCGGATCGTCGCCGGCCGGCTGGTGCGTCTGGCCTGCGAGCGGCACCTCGCGGACCTGAAGGTGGGGGTAAAACGCGGACTGGTCTGGGATGGCGCTGCGGCACGGCATGCGATCGACTTCTTCGGCCATCTGCGCCACTCGACCGGCGAATGGGCCGGCGAGCCCTTCGTGCTTCAGGGCTGGCAGCAGTTCGTCGTCGGCTCGCTCTATGGCTGGAAGCGCAAGGATGGATTGCGCCGGTTTCGCACCGCCTATGTCGAAGTAGCAAGGAAGAACGGCAAGTCGGTGCTTCTGGCCGGCACGGCGCTCTATGCGCTGATCGCCGATGGCGAGCCCGGTGCGCATGTCTATTCGGCGGCAACGACGCGCGATCAGGCCAGGATCGTCTTTGGCGAGGCCGAGCGCATGGTGGCGGCGAGTTCGGCGCTGCAATCGAGGATCACACGCACGGTGAACAATCTGGCCGTGCTGCCGACCTCGTCCTGGTTCAGGCCGCTGTCGGCGGACGCCAGCAAGATGGACGGGCTGAACATCCATTTTGCGGCAGTCGATGAAGTGCACGAACATCCGGGACCGGAGATCATCCAGAAGCTGAACACCGCCACCGGTGCGCGGCGCCAGCCGCTGATCTTCGAGATCACGACGGCCGGCTATGATCGCCATTCGGTCTGCCGCCAGCATCACGAGTTCTCGGTGAAGGCGCTGGAAGGCACGGTGCCGACGGAATCGTCGGACAGCTGGTTTGCCTATATCGCCACCATCGATGAGGGCGACGACTGGACCGACGAAAAGGTCTGGGTGAAGGCCAATCCGAGCCTTGGCGTGACGGTGAAGCTGGATGACCTGAAGCGGCAGATCGACGAGGCCAGGGAAATGCCGGCGCAGCAGAACGCCATCCGGCGTTTGCGCCTGAACGAATGGACCGAACAGGTCACGCGCTGGCTCGACATGAGCGTGTGGGAGGAAGGCGGACTGCCAGCTGCCACCGACTGGCGCATCGTCAAGCACGAGCTGGAGAAGATGGAAAACAAGCTGCTCGGCCGCGAATGTTTTGGCGGGCTCGACCTTGCCCGGGTCAATGATCTGTCAGCCTTCGTGCTGGTCTTCCCGCCGACACTGGATGAGGCGCTTGGAAAGCTTGCCGACAAATGGATCGTCACCTGCCGGTTCTGGATTCCCGAGGACGACATTCTGCGCCGCGTACGCCGCGACCGCGTGCCTTACGATGTCTGGCGCGACCAGGGATTTTTGACCGCGACACCCGGCAATGCCACCGACTTTGCCTTCATCGAGGCCGAGATACTGGAGTTGGCCTCACGCCATGATCTGCGGGAGCTGTCCTATGACCGCACCTTTGCCGGCGAGATCGTCCAGCATCTGCAGGATGAAGGCTTGAACCTGGTGCAGTTCGGACAAGGGTTTTTGTCCATGGCGGCACCCACGGCGGAGCTGGAGCGGCTTTCGGTGTCACGCTCGCTCTGGCATGGCGGCCATCCCGTGCTGCGATGGAACGCCTCCAATGTTGCCGTGCGCCATGATCCGGCCGGCAACATCAAGCCGGACAAGGAACGCTCCAGAGAGCGCATCGACGGCATTGTCGCCATCTGCAACGCGCTCGGGCGAGCGCTGGCCCGCGACGTCAATGCCGGCCGCTCGGTCTATGAGACCCGCGGCATCCTGTTGCTGTAAAGAGCTGACGAAAGAACCCGATGGCATTCTGGTCGAACTGGTTCGGCGGCGCAAAACCGCCGGCCGCATCTCCGCGCGCGTCGTTCCAGGATGCGGGTGGCGGGATCGTCATCACCACGGCGCAGCAGCTGGAAGAGGCGCTGCGCTCGGGAACGGTGACCGCCTCGGGGGCTGCGGTGACGCCCGACAGCGCCATGCGGGTGGCGGCCGTCTATGCCTGTGTGCGCATCATCTCGGGTGCTGTGGCGACATTGCCGCTGCACATCAAGCGCCGGGTGGATGAGCGCACCCGCGAAGACGCCTCCGACACGCCGATCTGGACGGTGCTGCGACGACGGCCGAACCGCTGGCAGACGCCGTCGCAGTTCCGCCGCATGCTGCAGGCGCATCTGCTTTTGCGCGGCAATGCCTACGCCATGATCGTGCGGTCACGTGGACTAGTGCAGGAACTGATCCCGCTGCATCCCGACCGGGTCGAGGTCAGGCAGACGGACGATCTGGCGCTGGAATACATCTACACCCGCCAGGACGGACGGCGCATCCGGCTCCGCCAGGATGAGGTGTTCCATCTGGTCGGGCTGACGCTGGATGGCGTGCATGGCGTGTCGGCGATTGCCTACGCCCGCGAGACCATCGGGCTGTCGCTGGCCATGGAAGACCATGGTGCAACCACCTTCCGCAATGGCGCCCGCGTCAGCGGCGTATTGAAACATCCGAACAAGCTCGGGCCCGAGGCGGTCGCCAATCTCAAGGCCGGGCTCGAAGAGTTCCGCTCCGGCGGCGAGCAGGAGGGAAAGAACCTGATCCTCGAAGAGGGCATGGACTATGCCCGCATCGCCATGACGGCCGAGGATGCGCAATGGATCGAGAGCCGCAAGTTCAGCCGCACCGACATTGCCATGTTCTTCGGCGTGCCGCCGCACATGATCGGCGATACGGAAAAGTCGACCAGCTGGGGCACGGGTATCGAGCAGCAATCGATCGGCTTCGTCGCCTGGACGCTCGAGGACCATCTGACCATGTGGGAAGAGGCGATCAACCGCGACCTGATCGGCGCGGAAGACGATCTCTACGCGCGCTTCAACCGGGCGGCGCTGGTCAAGGGTGACATCAAGGCGCGCTGGGAGGCTTACGTCAAAGGCCTGCAATGGGGCGTCTACAGCCCGAATGAAATCCGCGCGCTCGAAGACCAGAACCCGCGCGACGGCGGCGACGTCTTCTATCCGCCGCCGAACACGGCGGGAGCGCCGGCGGGGGAACAACGAGATCGCCAGGAGTCTGGCAACGGCAGCGATGGCGATCGCGTGGTCGCTGCCAGTGGCAACCCTGGCGATCGAAAGACTGGTGGCCGGCGCGATGACGAAACCGACGCCCCGTAACGACAAGGAATAAACAGATGACCCTTCTGAACACGTTGAAGCTGGCCTCGACGCTGATCGTCATGGCGGTTGTCGGGCTGGCCGCCATCAGCCCTGCCTTCGACTTCGGCATCTTTATCGGCGGCGTCACGCTCGGCGGTTATCTGTTCCAGCTCCTGGAGGAGTTCTGATGAGCCTGCGCAGCCTTCCCAACGCGCCCACAATGGCTCGCCCGCAAAACTACCAGTGGGATGCGCCGTGCGACGTGCTGGCGAAATGGGCAGAGCACTCTTTTGCCGCTGCGCCCGGTGCCGACGCCGACGCCACCATCTCCATCTTCGACGTCATCGGCGAGGATGGCTGGACAGGCGGCGGCGTCACGGCAAAGCGCATCTCGGCGGCGCTCCGTTCGATCGGCAATCGCGACGTCATCGTGCGCATCAACTCGCCCGGCGGCGACATGTTCGAGGGCATCGCCATCTACAATTTACTGCGTACGCACCCGGCAAAGGTGACCGTCGAGGTGCTGGGCTGGGCTGCGTCGGCTGCGTCGATCATCGCCATGGCTGGAGACGAAATCCGGATGGGCCTCGGCACCTTCATAATGGTGCACAAGCCGTGGGGAATGGTTGTCGGGACGGATGATGACTTTCTCGATGCTGCCGACCTTTTCAAGACCTTCACGGCGGCGCTGGTGGACATCTACGAAGCCCGCACGGGCATGAAGCGCTCGGAGATCGAGGCCTTGGTCGCTGCCGAAACCTTCATGGGGCCGTCCGAGGCGGTCAAGAATGGTTTTGCCGACTCCATCATGGAAAAAGAGATTGGCGAGGGTGCAAACGCTGCCGCTCGTCCAGAGATCCACGCCAAACGGCGGTTGGATGCTCTCCTTGCGCAAGCAGGCGTTCCGCGCGTCGAGCGACGCCGAATGCTCAAGGAAGCAACCGGGACCATGCATGACGCTGCCCCGGCGGTCACGCACGACGCTGGCCTCGATCCTGCCGCGCTTCAGCGGCTCATTGCAACAATTCGGTCATAGGAGAATACAATGACCATCGCACTGAACACCCGCGCCCGCGGGCTGGTCGGCGTTCGCGCGGATACCGGGAACGCTGCCAAAATCCTTGCCGAACTCCAGAAGACCTTCGAGGACTTCAAAGCGGAACGCGACAAGGAGCTTGCCGACATCAAGGCTGGCATGGCCGATGTGGTCCAGACCGAAAAGGTCGACCGCATCAATGCCGAGATCACCGCCCTGCAAAAGGCCCTCGACGAGACCAATGCCGCGCTGGCAGCGCTCAAGGTCGGCGGGGTGGGTGGCCCGGCTGACCCCGACAAGGCCAAACATGCCCAGGCCTTCGACCGCTTCTTCCGCCGCGGCGTCGATGCCGGCCTGCGTGATCTCGAGGTCAAGGCCAAGCTGACCACCCAGTCCGATCCTGACGGCGGCTATCTGGTGCCGGAAGAGACCGAGGCCGGGATCGACCGGGTGCTCGGCACCGTCTCCACCATCCGCTCGCTCGCCCGCACCATCTCGATCTCGACCAGTACCTACAAGAAGCTGGTCAATATGGGCGGGGCGACGTCGGGCTGGGTTGGCGAGGAACAGGATCGTCCTGGCACGGCCACGCCGACCTTGCGTGAGATCGCCATCAATACCGGCGAGATCTACGCTATGCCCGGCGCCACGCAGACCTCGCTCGACGATGCCCGCATCGATCTTGCCGCATGGCTGGCCGAGGAAGTGGCGATCGAGTTCGCCGAGCAGGAGGGTGCTGCCTTTGCCCATGGCGACGGCATCAACAAGCCGCGCGGCATCCTTGCCTATGACACGGTGGCCAATGCCTCCCATGCCTGGGGCAAGATCGGCTTCGTCGCTTCAGGCAAGGCTGAAGGCTTTGTTGCGGCAACCGCATCGGCCAATCCCGCCGATTGCCTGATCGACCTCTACTATGCCCTGAAATCCGGCTACCGGAACGGGGCCTCCTGGCTGATGTCGGATGCGACCATGAACACGGTGCGCAAGTTCAAGGACGCCGAGGGCGCCTATGTCTGGGCGCCACCCTCCGGCCCTGCACAGGTGGCCACCATCCTCGGCAAGCCGGTCCATACCGACGACAATATGCCGGCGGTGGCGGCCAATGCCTTTCCCGTCGCCTTCGGCGACTTCGGCCGCGCCTATCTGATCGTCGACCGCATCGGCATCCGCGTCCTGCGCGATCCCTACACCGCCAAGCCGAACGTGCTGTTCTACACCACCAAGCGCGTCGGCGGCGGCGTGGTCAACTTCGAGGCGCTCAAGCTGCTGAAGGTCAGCACCTGATCCACATGACGGGCGGCTCCGGCTGCCCGACTCCTCATCATTCCCATTCATCGAAAGGACATCTGTCATGAAGGACGGTATCTCCGGCCTCAGCCTGGTTGCGTCTCTGGTTCCGGCCGTGGTCACGGCCACCACCAAGGGCAGCCATGCCGATCTGCAGGGCTACAACGCGGCAACGCTGATCATCACCACCGGGGCGATTGCCGGCGACGGCCTCTTCGTCGTCGCCATCCAGGAGAGCGACACGACCACGGATGGCGATTTTGCCGATGTGGCGGCCGGCGATCTGCTCGGCTCTTTGCCGACTGCGCTTGAGGCCAGCACGGTCTATAAGCAGGGCTACAAGGGCACGAAGCGCTACATCCGCGCCGTCATCACCAAGACCTCCGGCACATCGATCGCTGCCGGCGCCGTCTTTGCGCTTGGCCATCCCCACGACGCGCCGGCCGCCTGATCGGTCAGAGCGGCCAGACAGTCGGCAGCGCCGAGATTCTGGCCGCCCCCCGTTCATCAACCTGTTGGAAGACAGCCATGCTCGCTCCCGTCCGCACGGTTGCGCCCGCGACCATGCCGGTGTCGCTCAGCGAGGCCAAGGCCCATCTGCGCGTCGATCACGATGATCAGGACGATCTGATCACCGCCCAGATCAGGGCGGCGACGGCATGGCTCGACGGCTGGTCCGGCATTCTCGGGCGGGCGCTGATTACCCAAACCTGGCGACAGGAGTTCGGCCGCTTTGCCGATCAACTGCCATTGCCGCTGGCGCCGGTGACCGCGATCGACAGCGTCAGCTACTTCGATGCCGGCAATGTGCAGCAGACATTGGACGCCGGCGTCTACGATCTGTTTGCCGACGCGCGCGGTGCCTATGTCACCCGGCGGTCAGGCCAATCCTGGCCGGCTACCTTTCGTCGCACGGATGCCGTCTCGATCATCTTCACCGCCGGCTATGGCGCGGCGGCCGACGTGCCGGAGCCCATCCGCCAGGCCATCCTGCTCATCGTCCAGCGCCTGTTCGATGGTGCAGACACCAGCATCGATGTTGCCATTGACCGCACCGTCCATGCCCTGATCGCACCCTATCGCAGAAGCCCGATCTGATGGCCAGGATCACCGCCAATGCCCTGCGCGACCGCGTCCGCCTCGAAAAGCGCGAGGAGATCGATGATGGCTATGGCGGCACCTATGGCCAGTGGGTGCCACAGTTCGAGCGTGACGCCTGCATCCTGCCCTCCAAGGGCGGCGAAACCGTCATCGCGTCGCGCCTGCAGGAAGTGCAGCCGGCGCTGATCATCGTGCGCTTCGATGCCGAAACCGCAACCATCACCGCCGCCTGGCGCCTGATCGATGCCCGTTCCGGCCTGATCTACAACATCCGCACCGCCGCCGACATGGAGCGGCGCGGCCGCTTCATCACCATGCTGTGCGAATCGGGGGTGGCGACCTGAACGGCCGCGGGCAAAGCCGTGAGCCAAAACCAGACTCTCCGGGAGAACCGCTATGACGCCGCCGCAAGCGAACGAGCAGTTCCGCATGTCAGAGACCGAGTTCGAGGCGCTGCTGGCACGCGCAGCCGAAACAGGCGCGCGACGCGCCCTGCAAGAGGTCGGGCTCGGAACGGACGCCGCGGAGGACATCCGTGACCTCCGATCGCTGCTCGCCGGGTTTCGGCTGGCCAAACGCACCGCCGTGCAGACCACCGTCCGCATCATCACCACCGGCATCCTGCTCGCCCTCATGGCGGGCATCGCCATCAAGCTGAAGCTCTTCGGACCGACGCCTTAACCGATCCGCCCAACCCATCAGACCACCGCCCGCCCTCGTCGAGGTGCGGGCTTTTTTTGTGCCTGGAGACCTGCGATGACGACAATGACCTACAAACACTGGCGCGACGTGCCCGAGCGCTCGTGGCGCTGGCCGAACTTCTCCCCTGCCGAGATCGCCTGCCGGGGCACCGGCAAGCTGCTCGTCAACGAACCCGCGCTCGACAAGCTCCAGGCGCTGCGCGACCGTCTTGGCAAGCCGCTCATCGTCCGTTCGGCCTACCGCAGTCCGGTGCACAACCGGGCCGTCGGCGGCGCGCCACGCTCAAAGCACATGGACGGCACGGCCTTCGACATCGCCATGGCGAACCACGACCCGGTGGCCTTCGAGGCGGCGGCGCGGGAGGTCGGGTTCCTCGGCTTCGGCTTCTACCCGCGCTCGGGCTTCATTCATGTCGACCTCGGGCCCGCACGGCAGTGGGGCGAGCGGTTCCCGGTACGGGCGACGGCATTTGCAGCCGAAACGCCGCCCGCCCGCGAAGTGCTGGCCGACAGCCGCACCATGAAGGGTGGAGGGGCGGCTGGTGTGGCGACCGTGGGCGCGGCCGGCGTCGAGGTGGCGCAGAACGTCCTGGCCGAAACGCAGTCGGCCATCCTGCCGCTCGTGCCCTATCTCGACACGCTGCGCTGGGTGTTCATCGCCGTGGCGCTCGCCGGCATCGCGGTCGCCATCTACGCCCGCATCGACGACTGGAAGCGGGGGCGTCGATGATCGCCGCTCTGTTCACCGGGATCGCCGCTAGCCCTTGGACGCGGGCGGCCCTCCGCTACGGCGCTATCGCGCTTGCGGTGCTCCTGTTCCTGCTCGCGCTGCGGCGCTCTGGCGAGCGTGCGGGACGCCTCGCCGAACGCCTCGAAACCTCGGAGAAGATCCATGACGTCCAACACCGGATGCTCGATGCGGCGGCTCGCCGCCCTCGCGATCGCAGCGATCTCGCTGATCGGCTGCGCGACGGGCGGTTCTGAACCTCGCATGGCCACCGTCTGCCCACCGGTGGTCGAGTATGACAGGAAGTTCCAGGCTCGCGCAGCCGACGAACTCGATCTGCTGCCGGAGGGGACGGCAATCGCCCAAATGCTCGCCGACTACAGCGTTTTGCGGGATCAGGCTCGGGCGTGCTCTCAGTATTCTGAGAAATATAGTTATCTTGATGTTGACCCCGCTAAACCTTTAGCCCCGCCCATCTGACCATAACACTCCCGGCCAGCATGCTCATGCCAACCGTGAGGAGGAGGAGGGGGCCAGCGAATTCCTCTGCAACAATGCCCGATGTCGAGGAAACCGACAGCAGCATCAGGCTGAATTCTCCTCCGTGGGCCAGGATGATCCCAGTCCGCCATGAGGTCTGAAGCGACTCGCCGAATAGTCGGGCGACAACCAAAACGATCAGCGTCTTGCCCGCGAATATGATCGCGATCCAGATCAGCACGACAGGCCATGCAGATGCAATGATCCAAAGTGGCAATTGCGTTCCGATGCCGACAAAGAAAATCCCGACAAACAAATCGCGGAAGGGCCTAATCTCGTTCTCGACAGCATGGCGCGCGTCACCCTCGCCGATAATCATGCCGGCCGCGAATGCGGCGAGTGCCGTAGAAAGACCGGCGGAGGCCGCGACAATCGCAGACCCTAGTGCAATGGTGAGCGCGAGGAGCTGGGCAAGTTCCGGATCGCCACGCGACGCTACCCAACGGGCAAGCACCTGCAACGGGCCACGGGCAATGAACAGAGCTGCAACCAATGCCATTGCACTGGCGACGACCGTTATCACGCCATACCCTTCGGCGGCTCCACTCATCGAATCGTGCAGAAGCAGGAACGCGACAGCTGCCAAGTCTTGAAACAGAAGCACTGCAATGGCCAGGCGTCCTTGGGCCGATCCCAAAGCGTTCGCGCTTGCGAGCACCTTGAGGCACATGGCCGTGGATGACATGGCAACGGCCCCGCCGATGAGGATTGCGGGGACGGGCGCGAGATCGAAGATCAGACTCGCTGCCAACGACACCGTTATCGTCGTGACTGCAACCTGCACGGCTCCAAGACAGAAGACATGCTTCCTGAGCCTTACGAGCTTCTCGAATGAGAATTCCAGGCCAAGAGCGAACAGCAGGAGTACCACTCCGATCTCGCCAATCCTGCTCAGGGCAGCGTTCTCGGCAATCAGGCCGAGGCCGGCGGGTCCGATGACTATACCGGCAAGAATGTAACCGACAATGCTGGGCACGCCGATCCGTGAACATATCGTCACGAGCACGAATGCGGCAAAGACCAACAAGGCCGCACTCTCGGCAAATCCGGTCACGCCATGCATGTTCTTCTCCTGATGGCATGGCGCAGGGAAGGCCAATATCCTGTAACCTCTAGACTTGCGAGCGCGCCCACTGCGCTATCTGTTCGGCAGGCATCGCACCGCTCGTCCTCCCGATTTCCTTGCCGCTCCTGAACAGGATCATGGTGGGAATGCCGCGGATCCCGTAACGGCCGGCAATCTGCTGTTCGGCCTCGGTGTCGAGCTTGCCCAGGCGGACATGGGGTTCGAGCGAGCGCGCCGCCGCCTCGAACTGGGGCGCCATCATCTTGCATGGCCCGCACCACTCGGCCCAGAAATCGACCAGCATTGGCAGTTCGGCATTCGCATGGCGGTCAAAATTAGCCGCTGTAAGCGTGACGGGCCTGCCTTGAAAGAGAGGCGCGCCGCAGCGTCCGCAATTGGGATTATCGGTCAGGCGCCCTTCCGGCACCCTGTTGGTGGAATTGCACTGCGGGCAAACGACCGTGGGCATCCTGTATCCTTTCGTTGACGATCCGGGCTCGGCGGCCGAATGATGCAAGCGTTCAGCGCGTGGATATGGTGCGGCGCGCCTCTCGCTGCCGCGGCTCGGGCAGGTATTCCACGCCACCGCCCTGGCGCCGAACCGGCTGCGGATAGAGCGTCATCAGCTCCAGTATCTCCTCGGGCATGTCCGTTCCAACGGGCAGGCCCATGTCGCGGGCCTCTTCGGCAGAGATGGGATAGTCGTGAGTCCAGGTGCCCGTCGCGAGCTTTGCCGCCAGCGCCGCCGCGCGGTCCTCGTCCATCTTGTCGGACAGGAGACGTTTCGCGAATGCCTCGATCTGCGCAATGGCCTTGCGACCGACATCGGCCATGATCAGGGTCTGGTCGTCGATCTCGGCGATGGGTTTCTCCTCGACGACCTTGATGAGCGAGGCAGCAGGCCACTGGCCGAGTTGCGGGTCGACCGGTCCGAGCACGGAATGTTCGCACATCACGATCTCGTCCGCAGCAAGCGCGATCAACGTGCCGCCGGACATCGCGTAATGTGGCACGAACACGGTGACCTTGCCCTTGTGTCCCTGAATGGCGCGGGCAATCTGGGTTGCCGCCAGCACAAGGCCGCCCGGTGTGTGCAACACGATGTCGAGCGGCACCTCGTCATCGGTCATCTGGATCGCACGAAGGACTTCCTCGGAATCGTTGACGTCGATGTAGCGCATCAGGGGGAAGCCCAGCAGGTTCATGGTCTCCTGCCGATGAATCAGCAGAATGACGCGACTGGCGCGCTTCCTCTCGATCTGGGCGATCTTGCGTGTGCGCATCGCCTCAAGATACCTGCGCTGCAGTACAGGCTGCAGCGCGGAAATGATGAAAAACAGCCAGAATAGCTGCATTATGTCCATGGACCTTGTCCTCCTTCCCGTCGGCCATCCGGCAGAAAGCCGTAGATGCCCTCGTCGCGATAATAGTAGCGATAGGCGTCGGCGCGCCTTCGCAGAAGTGGCGTGACGAGCCAACCGGCAACAAATCCGCCGATATGCGCCCACCAGGCGATCCCGCCCGTGACCTGATCGCTGCCGAGCGACAGCAAGCCGGGAATGACCTGCATGAAAAACCAGATCATCGCGAAAATGAACGCGCGCACTTCGAAGAACAGCGGAATGAACAGAATCGGCACGATCACCACCAGCCGAGCCGCCGGAAACATGCGTGCGTAGCAACCGATCACGCCCGCAATCGCCCCCGACGCGCCAAGCGCGGGAACGACCGAGTCGGGGTTCGCCAGCGCGTGAGCCAGTCCGGCCGCCACACCACAGAACAGATAGAACAGCGTGAATCTACTCGGTCCGAGCCGATCTTCGACGGCGGGGCCGAAGATCCAGAGCGTCCACATGTTCAAGATGAGGTGCAGCCAGCCCCCGTGCAGGAAGATATTGGTCAGGAATGGGGTCCAGTCGGACGGGGCGACGAGGCTTAGCTGTCCGAAGAAGCGCGAGGGCACCAGCGCAAACTCGAACAGGAACCAGTCCAGCACGCGCGGCGGCAGGCTGGTCTGATAGAGAAACGCGAGGACGTTCATGCCAATGACCGCCCATACGATGACGGGCGGGTAGCGGCGCGCGACACTGTCAAGGTAGGGAAACAAGCGGCAGATCCTCACTCGCGCTGGCCATTCCGTTCATCATTTTTTCCCGGCGATCGTCACGCCCGTCCAGGCTGGGGGATCGGAGGCCGGGAAGGATTCAAGGCTGGCTTCGATAACTGGATCGAATTCCGCCTGTCCTTGCGACGACAGGTCCATCGAGCCTTCCTGATCGACTGCGCGCCGGAGTCGGTGGTCCGTGCGACCTCGATCCAGGCGGGACGGTATGCGAAAGGCGTTTGGGGTGTCGGCTCCCTTGTAGAGGCGATGCCGCTCCTCTCCCCGCCAGCGGTCAGGCGCATGCCGGTGAGCCGTGTCCTCACGCACGAAATAGCGCCAGTCCTGCCGCTCCGCGAATTCCACGGCGCTTTCGCGGTCGGGGAATTTCAGCCGGATCGGACGATACGGATCGTCGCTGGAGGTATATCCCATCAGCGGTTCGACCCGCAGGGGCCGAGACGGCTCGAATTCCAGTATCCAGTAGTTGGGCCGCGGCGCCGACGTCATCGCAGAGCGGGCCGGACGGTAGATGATCGCGGTCGGAACGTCCCACGACCTCATATCGGTCCCGGGTATCTTCGGCGGAAAGGGTGGACGATTGTGACCGCGCATCATGGTACTACCCCTCGGTTGTCCCCCAGAAAAGCGCGTTCCAACCGGGCGCGATGCCACAGGGGCTGTGGAATTCGCAACCTCCTCTGGTGAGCACTTTCAAAAAGCGCATGAGCGGTATCGGAAGACTGACCTGATTCATGCAGTTTATCGCGAAGATAATCGCGCGCCGACTGGACGATCCGGGTCACGTCGTCTTCAGCAATGCCGAGAACCGAAGATGCCTTTTCAAGCGGGGTGTCGTTCAGATCGACAAGAAACAGGACCCTGCGCCATAGCGCCGGAAGACCGGCGATCGCCCGGTGCAAGAACAGCGCGTCCTGGCGTTTCGCGACAGCCGTTTCAGGGTCGTCCCCACCGTCGTCGGCGATGAGCTCCTCGAGCAGCAGCACGTCGTCGGGCTGATAGAACTCGAACATCTCCTCATCCGACTCGGTAGGCTCCCCGGCCGGCGCCTCGGGTGCGGCGTCGATCGGGGCGGCGTCCTCGGGCACCGCGCGGCGCGCGGCCAGCGTCTCGGCCTCGATGGTCTCGAATGCCAGCTGCGTCAGCCAGTCCCGGACGGAGAATTCGGTCGGCCGCCGCTCGAAGCGGTAGAGCCCCTTGAGGATCGTCGCATCGACGATATCGCGAACGCTCAGGTAACCAGCCGGCACAGATCCGCTGCATTCGAGATAGGTCAACTCGCGCCGGACCGCGTCATAGACCGTATCGAGATGATTCTCGATCAGGCCGAAGTAGAGGGCGCGCCGCTCCGCCTCCGCCGCATCCCGCGCGGGCGGGAGGAGCGCACCGATCTTGCGCCGGCGGGCGGGACGCTTGAACTCCGGCTCGTGCTTGAGGCGCGCCACATGCCGATCGACCCGGTGGCGCAGGTCGGCAAAGGCCTTGCGCAGGACAGGCTCGATCTCGAACCCCTCTTCCTGCACCGCGATCACGCCCGAGGGCAGTTGCAGGCGCAGGCTGACCTGGATGCGCGTCTTGCCCCTCGTCTGCGAGACGACGACTTCGAGCCGGACGAGATCCTCGCGGAAGCGCGCAAGGTGCGGTTCAAGTTGCCGCACCTCTTCCTCGATGACCTCGGGCGCGCGCTGTTGCCCGTGCCGGTCGAGATTGCGAAATGCGCTGATGACTTTCATGCCGTGGATCCTTCCTGTAACCCTCCGACGAAATGGGCCGGCGCGACCGTCATCGCGCCGGGCCAGTCTCTCGCAACGTCACCCGGCGGATTTGTCGTCCTTGGACTGCTCCTCATCCTTGACCTCGACCGGGACGTCGGGCGTCGGAGCGTCCGCCTTGTCTTCGGCAACTTCGCCGGACTCGTCGATCCCGGCCTTGGCCTGATCGTCCGGGCTGTCGCCACCGGTGTCCTTTGCGATCTTTTCGAACACGACCTTCTGCTCGTCCGCCGACCAGGCGACGCGGACCTTGTCACCATCCTCGATCCGCCCGGAAAGCATCTCGCGGGCCAACTCGGTCTCCAGCTCCGACCGAATCCGCCGGCGCAGCTCGCGTGCGCCATATTCGGGGCGGAAGCCTGCGGCGGCGAAGTGGTCAATCACGCTCACGTCAAATTCGAGTTCGACGCCCTGGCCGAGGGCGGTCCGTTTCACCCGGTTCAGCTGCAACTCGACGATCTGGCGGATTTCCGACTGGTTCAGCGAGTGGAAGACGATGATCTCGTCGATCCGGTTGATGAACTCTGGCCGGAAATGACCGCGCAACACCTCCATCAGCTCGGACTTCTGCTTTGCCTCGTCGAACTCCTTCGTGCCGCGCTTCTTGAGGTTGCGCTGGATGATGTCCGAACCGAGGTTCGATGTGGCGATGATGATGGTGTTGGTGAAGTCAACGACGCGGCCCTTGCCGTCGGTCAGCCGGCCGTCGTCGAACACCTGCAACAGGATGTTGTAGACATCCGGGTGCGCCTTCTCGATCTCGTCGAGCAGCACGACCGAGTAGGGCCGACGGCGCACCTTCTCGGTGAGCTGGCCGCCTTCGTCGTATCCGACGTAGCCCGGAGGTGCGCCAACCAGCCGGGCAACCGAGTGGCGCTCGCCATACTCCGACATGTCGATACGGATCATCGCATCCTGGTCGCCGAAGATCACCTCGGCGAGCGTCTTGGCCAGTTCCGTCTTGCCAACCCCGGTCGGCCCGAGGAAGAGGAATGTCGCGGTCGGGCCGCGTCCTTCGCGCAGACCTGCGCGCGCCAGCCGCACCGCATCGGCCACGGCGCGGATCGCTTCTTCCTGGCCAATGACACGCTCGTGCAGCTTCTCCTCAAGCTTGAGGAGCTTGTCCTTCTCCTCGGTGGTCAGCTCTGTGACCGGAACGCCGGTGATCTTGGAGACGATCTGCGCGACATGATCAGCGCGCACCTCGGCGGTCGCCGAAGCCTGGTCGCGCTTCCAGATCTCCAGAAGCTCATCCAGCTCCTTCTGCTTCTGCTCGAGTTCCTTCTTTAGTTCCGCTGCCCGGTCGAATTGCTTGCGGGCTGCGGCATAATCCTGCTCTCGCTTGAGCTGCGCGACTTCGGCCTCCAGCTCCTGGACGTCCACAGGGCGCGCGGTAGCACTGATCTTGACCCGTGCGGCCGCTTGATCGATCAGATCAATTGCTTTGTCAGGCAAGAAGCGGCCGGTGATGTAGCGGTCCGAAAGCTCGGCCGCCGCGACGATGGCCTCGTCGGTGATCGTCACCTTGTGGTGCGCTTCGAGCGTATCCCGCAACCCGCGCAGGATCATGATCGTTTGCGCCACCGTCGGCTCTTCCACATAGACCGGCTGGAATCTTCGCTCGAGCGCCGCGTCCTTCTCGATGTATTTCTGGTATTCGTTGAGCGTCGTTGCGCCGATCAGGTTCAGCTCGCCCCGCGCCAGCGCCGGCTTGAACACGTTGGCGATGTCGAGCCCGCCCTCGCCACCACCCTGGCCGGCGCCGACGATGGTATGGATCTCGTCGATGAACAGGATCAGTTCGTCCTTGTTCTCCTGTATTTCTTTGAGAATCTTCTGAACTCTTTCCTCGAATTCGCCACGGTACTTTGAGCCCGCGACCATCGAGTTGATGTTGAGCTCCACGAGCCGCTTATCGCGCAGCGCCTCGGGCACTTCGCCCGCGACGATCCGTTGTGCGAGTCCTTCGACGATGGCGGTCTTGCCCACGCCAGGCTCGCCGATCAGCACCGGGTTGTTCTTTTTCCGGCGGGCCAGCACTTCGATCGTCGTCTCGATCTCACGGGCGCGGCCGATGACGGGATCGAGCTTGCCCTCGCGGGCGAGTTTGGTCAGGTCGCGGCTGTACTGGTCGAGATCGGGGGTGCTGGACGGTGCCTCCACGCGGCCTTCCTCGGCCCCCTTGCCCACGACCTTGGTCACCTGCTGGCGCAGCGCCTGCGGCGTCAGCCCGTATTTGCGCAGGATCGACGCGGCCAGGCCTTCACCTTCCTCGGCAAGGCCGATCAGCAGGTGCTCGGGACCGACATAGGAATGGCCGAGTTCGTTCGAGGCGATGAAGGCCCGGTTCAGCGCGTCCTTCAGGCGAGGACTGACGCCGATTTCGCCCTCCGTCTTGGCCTCTCCACGCTTCGCTTCCTTCTCGATCTGGCGCCGCAGATCGTTCACATCGACCTTGAACTGTTCCAGGATCGTCTTGACGACGTCAGACGAGGTCAATGCCAGAAGCAGATGTTCGGTATCGACCTCGCTGCGCCCGAATTCCCCGGCCTTCTGTGCGGCATCCTGCAGCAGCTTGTTGCCCTGTTCGCTCAGCCGGTCGGCGATGGTGCGTCCGCCGCCGCGCCGCGATCCACGCCGCGGTGCACCCTCGCCGAAAGTGGCGTCGACGACAGCTTCATCGCCGTCACCCATGGAGCCGAGCGTGCGGCCCCGCAACGGGCTGTCACCAAAGAGGCCGCCGAAACCGCTATCGCCGAAGAATTCGTCAAAAAGGGAATGCCGCCCGAACAGGGACTCCAGCGGCGAGGCGCTTCGGCCCGACCGGCGCGCCATTTCGCGGTAGTGCTGATCGCACAGCTCCATGTTCTGAACCCTGCCGTTCACCGAGGCGCGCACGCGCGCCGTCGCCGGGCGACCGCAAATATCGCAAGCTCCGTTTGCCATTTCTCTTCTCCGTTTTCTTTATCCAGTCAGGGTTGTCCGCCGATCACCTGAGCAAGTGACAGTGTCAGGCAGCGACGGCTTCCGTTCTTTTCACCTTGGACCCAATTGCCACCAGATCGGGCTCGTCCAGTGTCTCGCGTTGCAGGAGATCCTGCGCCGATTGCTCGAGCAGCGCCCGGTTGGCTTCGAGAAGCGAGAGGGTGCGCTTGAACACGCCATCCACGATGTCGCGCACCTTCGCGTCCATCCGCTCGGCCGTGGCGTCGCTGTAGCGGCGGTTCAGCCACGACGACGGGTCGCCGGTGCCGAGAAAGCCGGGCCGGTCGGTGTCGTAGCTGACATGCCCGAGGTCTTCGTCCATTCCGTACCGCGCGACCATGGCGCGGGCGATATCGGTGGCCTTGACCAGATCGTCCGCCGCCCCGGTCGAGAGGTGGTCGTAGACGATCTTCTCGGCCGCGCGCCCGCCGAGCAGCACGGCGATCTTGTTCTCGAGCTCCTCCCGCGTCATCAGGAAGCGGTCCTCGGTCGGGCGCTGGATCGTATAGCCGAGCGCGCCAATCCCGCGCGGGATGATCGAGACCTTGTGCACCGGATCCACCCCCGGCAGCGCCATTGCCACCAGTGCGTGCCCCATCTCGTGATGCGCCACGATCTCGCGTTCGCGCGGGTTCAGAACGCGGTTCTTCTTCTCCAACCCGGCGATAATGCGCTCCACGGCATTGTTGAAGTCGTCCATCGTCACCGCATCAGCCTTGCGGCGCGTGGCGAGCAATGCCGCCTCGTTGACGAGATTGGCAAGATCCGCCCCGGAAAAGCCGGGAGTAAGCGCTGCGACCTTCTCGGCATCGACGTCCGGGGCGAGCTTCACCTTTTTCATGTGAACGCCAAGAATCTGCACACGTCCCTTCTTATCCGGCCGATCCACCAGCACCTGCCGGTCGAAGCGTCCCGCCCGCAGCAGCGCCGGATCGAGAATCTCCGGACGGTTGGTGGCCGCAAGCAGCACTATGCCGACTGACGGGTCGAAGCCGTCGAGCTCGGTCAGAAGCTGGTTCAGCGTCTGCTCACGCTCATCGTGGCCGCCAGCGATCTGGCCGGAGGAGCGCGCCCGCCCGAGAGCGTCGAGTTCGTCGATGAAGATGATCGCCGGCGCCGATTTCCGGGCCTGCTCGAACAGGTCGCGCACCCGCGCGGCACCGACGCCCACGAACATCTCGACGAACTCGGAGCCCGAGATCGAAAAGAAGGTCACGCCCGCCTCACCCGCCACCGCGCGCGCGAGAAGCGTCTTGCCGGTGCCCGGCGGCCCAACGAGCAATATGCCTTTGGGTATACGTGCGCCCAGCTTTCCGTATTCGGCGGGGTTCCTGAGGAACTCCACGACCTCCTCGAGCTCGGCCTTGGCCTCGTCCACGCCGGCCACGTCGGCGAAGCTGACGCCGGTCTCCTTCTCCATGTAGACCTTGGCCTTGCTGCGGCCGACCTGCATGAAGCCTCCGAAGCCCTGCCTCTCGGCGAACTTGCGGAACAGCAGCATCCAGATTCCGAAGAAGACAAGCGCTGGCGCCACCCAGGAAATCAGCGTGCCGAGAAAAGTGTTTTGCGGAACGCCAGTGATCTCGATACCTGACCGGTCTATCCGTTCCAGGATTGCGGGATTCACTACGGTCGTCACGAACTGCTTCTTGCCGTCGACCGGTTCGGCGAAGGTGCCGGTGATGGTGTCTGACCCGACCGCGACCGAAGAAATCTTCCCGTCATCGAGATACTTCTCGAACTGGCTGTAGCTGATGGGAGCGACGGAGCGCCAGCCGGCGATCAGATCCTGGATGAAGATCACCGCTACGAAAGCCACCACCCAGTACCAGATGTTGTATTCGGTCTTTTTTTCCATGCCGCTTGTCCCTCTCACTGGCGCCCGAGCCGCGCCCTGATGCGCTCGAGCAGCGCCAGCAGGATGCGCCTTTCGTCTGCCGACAGATCCTGCAGGATTTCATGTTCGAGCGCCGATTGCCGCGGCGCGAGTTCCTTCAGCATCGCTCTGGCCTTTTGCGTTGCCGTGACGATCTGCGACCGCCTGTCGTCGGGCGAGGGCGACCGCTCGACCCAGCCGCCCCGGACCATGCGATCGACGAGCTGGCCGGCTGTGGCCGGGCCAACCTCAAGCCGGTTGGCCAGATCGGTGATGGTCAGCCCGGGCGAATCCTCGACATGCGCCGCCGCCATCCAGGACAGGCGGGTCAGGCCGCTGTCGCGGATGTCTTGGTCGATCCGCTGCTGGATGAGCTGCGCGACCCGGTGGATCGTCGTCCCGATCAGGGCAAGATCAGAAGAGATCATGGGTATCCTTCCTCCACTGCATGAGAAACAGGATAGACTGCTCTCCATCCAAGGTGCAATGCTTGCATAATAAATGGAACCGTCTATCTTGATGGGCGGTCTCGTTGCCCGGCCGGACCATGCCGCCGGTTCGGGGGCATCGATCAGCAACAGGAGGCCAGCAATGCTCTTTCCGACATATCTGCGCCGCAGCGATCCTTTTGCGCTGATGCGCTCCATGATGCGCGATCTCGACCGTGGATTCTGGCCGCCGTCGCGTGCGGCCTTTCCCGCCGTCAACGTCTGGCAGGGGCCCGAGGCCGTCGCCATCACGGCGGAACTTCCCGGCATCGGACCCGCCGACATCGACATCTCGGTCAAGGACAACGTCCTGACGCTTTCGGGCGAACGCAAGGCGCCCTCGGTGCCCGAAGGCGCGCGCTGGCACCGCAACGAACGCGGTTACGGCAAGTTTTCTCGCGTCATTCGTCTGCCGTTCGCGACCTCGGATGACAAGGTCGAGGCGAGGATGACGAACGGCGTATTGCGGATCGTCATCTCCCGGCCCGAGGAAAAGAAGCCGAAGAAAATCGAGATTAAGGCAGCCTGAGAGGAGCTGGAACGATGAGCACCGACATCACGCAGGCCACTGAAAAGACGCCGACCGACGCGCCCGAGACCACCGGCGGCGGCCGCATCTACCGCCCGCTGACCGATATCGTGGAAACCGATCAGGGCGTATCCATGATGCTCGAAATGCCTGGGGTCGCCCCCGATGCGGTCGAAATCACGCTGGAAAATCGCGTGTTGACGATCCGCGGCAAGGTTGACCCGGTGCGGCCGGAAAACCTCGAACTTGCCTATGCCGAATATGGCGAGGGCGATTTCGAGCGTGCCTTCACGCTTTCCGAGGACTTCGACCCCGACAGGATCGAAGCCGAGATGCGTGGGGGTGTCCTCACCCTGACGCTCCCCCGAGCCCCTGAAGCGCAGCCGAAAAGGATCGCCGTCAAGGGCGCCTGAAAACCGAAGGAGACCATATCATGCAGATCAAAGACCTCATCCCCTGGGCGCGCAAGGACGGCGCGCCAGACGCCAAGAGCAACGAAGACAACCCGATCGCGACGCTCCAGCGCGAAATGAACCATGTCTTCGAGAACTTCTGGAACCGGGTCGGTCATTTCGAATGGCCCTGGGGCAGCGGCGAAGCCAAATCCGACATGGTTGAGACCGACGACGCGATCGAAGTGTCGATCGAGCTGCCGGGCATGGAGATGAAAGACATCGAGGTGACGGTCAACGATGACATGTTGACTGTGAAGGGGGAGAAGAAGATCGAGCGCCAGGAGGAGAAGAAGGGATACTATCTCTCCGAGCGCAGCTACGGCGCGATCTACCGCACGATCCCGCTTCCGCCCGGCGTGGACGGCGAAAAGGCACAGGCCTCGTTCAAGAACGGCGTCCTGACCATCCGCCTGCCGCAGACCCCCGAGGCGAAGGCCAAGGTCAAGCGCATCGAGGTCAAAAACGGCTGATTTGCCTCATTGGGTGTCGCCGGTTTGCGGCGTCCCCTCCGCTCCGTGTGATATCGCGCCGTCTGGCGAAGCCCCGGGGGAGCTTGTCTCCCCGGGGCGTCTTTTCGGGGGGCACTGATGAAGGACCTGAAACGATTCGGGCTGACGCGTGAACAATGGTCGGCGATGACGCTCTACGAGAAGTTCGAGCAAGTTGTCATCCTCGTCCTCAGCGTCATCATTGCGGCGATCGTCGTGGCGTCGGTCTGGGCGCTGATGCGCGAAGTCGTGAACCGCTTGGTTCTGGGGGCATTCGACACTCTCGATTACGCCACCTTCCAGGTGGTGTTCGGCATGATCTTCACCGTGGTGATCGCGCTCGAGTTCAAGCGCTCCCTTCTTGTTGCGACCGAACGCAGCTTCGGGATCCTCCAGGTCCGCACGATCGTGCTGATCGCGCTCCTCGCCATCGTGCGCAAATTCATCATCCTGGACCTCGGCGAGACGGAATCATCCAAGATTGCCGCACTCGCGGGCGCGGCGCTTGCGCTCGGGGTTGTCCATTGGCTCGTGCGCGATCAGGACCGACGCGAACTCGGAGGCCACGAGACGCGATGACCGCGGCCTCCGCCAGCCACCGCCTGCTCAATTTCGTGCAATCGGCGCTGCTGCTCGGGCTCATGGCCGCGATCGCCTGGATCGCGGTGACAGCGATCGTCGGACCCGAGACCGGTCTCCTCATGGCGCTCGCGATGGTCGGGGGTCTCCTGTTTGCGCCCGCGCTGCCACGCCGGCTGCTCCTCTCGGCCTATCAGGCGCAGCGGCTCACCGGTCGTGATGCCCCCGGTCTCGTCGCGGCCCTGGCCGAACTCGCCCGCAGGGCCGGGCTGCAGCGCGCGCCGGCGCTTTATCGCGTGCCGAGCCGGCTGCCGAACGCCTTCGCCCTGGGCAGCCCCGAGGACAGCGCCATCTGCGTCACCGACGGGCTGCTCAACCTGCTCGACGGCCGAGAACTCGCCGGGGTTCTGGCGCATGAGATCGGGCATATCGCCAACCGCGACCTGTGGATCATGAGCCTCGCCGACATGATGTCGCGCCTCGTCTCGCTGGCAAGCTGGCTCGGACAGTTGCTTCTACTCCTCAACCTGCCTCTGGTCCTGGCAGGCATGGTCCATGTGCCTTGGCATGTCGTGATTCTCCTTGTCTTCGCGCCCACCCTCATGGCGCTGGTCCAACTCGGCCTTTCGCGGACGCGCGAGTACGACGCCGACCGCGCCGCCGCAGAGCTGACCGGCGATCCGGAGGGGCTCGTGCGCGCGCTCGTCAAGCTCGAACGCCGGGTCGGTCGGTTCTGGGAGGAGATCCTTCTGCCCGGCCGCCGCATTCCGGAGCCCTCGTTGCTCAGGACGCATCCCCCGACCGAAAGCCGAATCCGCCGCCTCCGGGACCTGGTCACGGGTCGCACGACCCCGATCCCCGCCCTTGTCGGCTACCCGACCGCAAGGATACCGCTGGGAGGGACACCGCCTCGGTTCCATCGCCTTGGGCTCTACTGGTAGGCCTGCAGGGAAGCTGGATCGCCCAGGAGAACGGCGACCTGTCAGAAGGCATTTCTTCCAGAGAAGGTTGGATATCAGGCCCATCCCCTCCGCCATTTTCCTGATTCTTCCGGAACTTTCTGACGTGGTCGGCCTGCCGCTGACGGTCGCCGAACCGTTGCCGCTGCGCCCGGACTGTGCCCTGGCCACTCTAAGCCGACCGTCATCGCACGGCTTCGGCCAGCGGCCCGGGCAGCGTCAGCCGAAACACCAGCCGGCTCTGCCGGCTGCCGAACCATTTGCATGGGCGCGTGTCTGCCGGAGGCCAACGGGTGCCTCGTTTAAGTCTACGCGGAGTCATGCCGGATGAAGACGGCAGGCCGGCGGCATCGATCGCCACCACGCCGTCGATCGTCCGGGCGTACGCTTCGGTAGCGTCTTGACGGCCGCGCCAGCGGCGATTGCCGAGGCCGCCGAACTGTTGCCGCAGTCCGAGAACGGCAGCGGCGGACCATGTGCCTGCCCTCGGCGCATTCTCGCCCTTACACTGAATTGGGCGCGTCACCGCCGTTGCCATGCGTGCCGAACCGCTTCAGGAGCCTTCGCGCCCTTTCCACGACCGGCTCATCCACCATCTGTCCGTTGAAGGTGAATGCGCCTCGGCCTTCCCTCAGGTGCTCCTCGAATTCTGCGATCATGCGGCGCGCCTCGTCCAACTCGGCCGGCGACGGCGTGAAGGCGTCGTTCAGCAGGGGAACGACCGAGGGATGCACGCAGGTCGCGCCGTCGAACCCATGCCGGCGCGCCTCGGCAGCAAGGCGCCGGATCAGGTCATGATCCTGATAGGTCGCAACGGTGCCGAGCAGGCCGAAGGAGAAGCGTCCTGCGGACTTCGCTGCCATGTGGACCAGCAGCTTCGGCAGCCTCAGCGTTTCGGAATCGGGCGTCGCGCCGATCGATGTGGCAAAATCCTCGCCGCCCGTCAGGAGGCCGATCACGCGCCGATCGGCCGACGCAATCTCATGGACACGGGCGAGGGCCGCCGGATGCTCTATCATCGCGATGATCTGAAGCGGCGACGTGCGTCCGATTTCGCGTTCGACGTCGTGCGCCAGCTCGACGGTCAAGCGCACATGTTCCGCGCTTTCCGCCTTGGTCAGCAGGATGCCTCGCGCCCCGGCGCGGACCGCCGCCTCCACATCTGGGACGGCCAGCCTAAGGGGTCGGTTCACGCGCACCCAAACATCCCCGCCGTCGGCTGCGCATCGGGGAACGCTTTCCGAAAGCCGGATCCGCGCCTCGTGCTTGGCGGAGGGGGCGACGCCGTCCTCCAGGTCCAGGATGATCGCATCGGCACCGCGCTTGGACGCCTTGGCGACGAACGCCTCGTTGGAGGCCGGAACATAGAGCATCGAACGGTACATCAGACGGTGCCCTTCTTCGATCGCAGGGTCTCGACGAAATCGGCGTCATAGCCCAGCATGGCCAGGATCTCTTGCGTGTGCTCCCCCAGATCCGGGGCGGGGCGACGCCAGATCCCGGGGGTGATGGACAGGCGTGGCACGATGTTGTGGACAGGGACGGTGCCGAGGTCACGATCCTCGACATCGACCACGATCTCCCGCTCCGCGAAATGCGGGTCCTGCAGCGCATCGGCGATGTTGTAGACCGGGCCCACGGTCACGCCGGCGGCCCGCATGATTTCCAGCGCCTCGTCGCGCGATCTCTCGGCGAACCATGCGCCGACCGCCCGATCGACCTCGTCGCGGTGCCGCACCCGATCCGGATTGGTCGCAAATCTCGGATCCGTTTTCATGTCCGGGCGTCCGATGACGTCGAAGACACGCATCGCCATCGTCTGGGTCGAACCGGACAAGGCGACGTACCGCCCGTCGGCGCAGCGATAGACGTTGCGCGGCGAGGAAGTGTTGGACGCGCTGCCGGACCGCTGCTTGACCCGGCCGGTCTTCCGAAAGATCGCCGCCTCGGGCCCCAGTAACGAGAAAAGAGGCTCGAGCAGCGAAAGATCGATGACCTGTCCTTCGCACAGCCCCAGATCGCGGGCGCGCAATGCGGTGACCGTGGCCATGGCTCCCTGGATGCCGGCGATCATGTCCGCGATGGCGAGCGGGGGCAGAACCGGCTCGCGATCGGGAAAGCCGGTCCGGTCGGCGAGGCCGCTCATCGCCTCGACCATGGTGCCGAAACCGGGAAGCTCCGAATAGGGGCCTGTCTGCCCGAACCCTGAGATCCGGACGACGATCAGCCTGGGATTGCGCTCCAGCAGCAGGCCGGGCGCAAGCCCCATCTTCTCCAGCGTGCCCGGGCGGTAGTTCTCGATGAAGACGTCGGACTGGTCGAGCAGGCGGAGGAACGCCTCGCGCGCTTCCGCGATACGGAGGTTGAGGACGATCGACCGCTTGTTTCGGCAATAGGTCTTCCAATGGAGCGGGAGTCCATCTTCGGTCCAGTGCCGGAGCGGATCTCCCTCGATCGGCTCGACCTTGATCACGTCCGCGCCGAAATCGGCGAGCTGCAGCGAGAGCATGTTCCCGGCGACCAGACGCGACAGGTCCACGACCCGCACGCCGGACAGAGGGCCGGTCCGACTTTCATCAAACTGGATTGTCTTGTTCATTCCGTTTCCCGTCGAGGTTCCGTGCCTTGCCGGACGGCAGGTCCCCAGCACGTGGCTTGACAGGCAGAACTCTACATGGGAACGTTCCCAAACGCTATGGGAACGTTCCCAAATGAAACCTGAAGGAGAGGAAGTGTCCAAGGGGCCCGATCGCACGCCGACCATCGTCGATGTCGCCCGCATTGCCGGGGTTTCGAAGTCGACGGTCGCTCGGGTTATCGCCGGCAGCGCGAGCGTGAGCGGCGAAAGCCGCGAGCGCGTCCTGCGCGCGATCGAGGAGACCGGGTACGAGCAGAACCGGTTCGCGCGCGGATTGCGGACCGGCAAAAGCTTCGTCATCGGGATGCTGATCCCCGACATCTCGAACCCCTATTGGGCCGATGTCGCCCGGGGCGCGCAGGACGAGGCGGAGCCCCACGGCTACACGGTCCTGATCTCGAATTCCGACTGGGACCCGGCACGGGAGCGCCGCCACATCCAGGCGATGCGCAGGAACCAGGTCGACGGCATCATCATCAACGCTATCAACGAGAGCAGCGCGATCTTTCGCGGGTTTCCGGTGGCCTCGGTCTTTCTAGGCTCTGGCTCGCACGGGATCAGGTCGATCAACAGCGTCCGGAACAATGTCGAGGACGGAGTCCGGCAGGCGCTCGAATATCTGGTCGATAACGGCCACCGCTCGATCGGCATCATTCTCGGCCGCCCAGGGCGGAAGGGCTTCAAGCGGTTCCAGGGCGCGGTCGATGCGTTCCGCGAATCCGAAAAGGGACGGGGTGCCCGGCTCACGATCGAGACGGGCGACTATTCGGAAGCCTCGGGCCGCGCGGCGTGCCGACGCTTCCTGATGATGGGAGAAGACCGGCCGACCGCTCTCTTCGTCGCCAACGACATCATGGCGCTCAGCGCCATGCAGGAACTTCGCGAGGCCGGGCTGTCATGCCCGCACGACATGTCGATCATCGGGATGGACGGCATCCCCGCCGGCGCCTTTTCCCATCCCGGTCTGACCACCATCGTCAAGCCCCGCTACGAGATGGGGCGCCGTGCGGCGTCCATCCTCATCTCGGCATTGGCCGGCAATACGGAAAAGGTCCATTGCGTCCTGGATTGCCGGCTGCTGGTGCGCGGATCCGTAGCGCCACTCGTCCGGGCGGACGGGTCCAGCCGTCCGTCGTCCCTTGAAGCATCGCTTCCAACCAGCGGAGTTCCATAACAACAATGCAGACCACGACGATGAAGGACATCGCCGACGCGAACAGCGTCGCATCACAGGCTTCGTTGAAGTCCAGGATCCGCGCCTCCCTGTACGGCGTGGCGTTGGGCGATGCCCTCGGCGCCCCGGTGGAAAAGCTCACCGCCGCCGAAATCCGTCAGCAATACGGCCGCGTGACGGGCCTGGCGACGGAATGGTTCCGTAAGGACGAGAGCGAGGATGAGCGCCAGGGTCGGATCCGCGGAAACGGGATCGTCACCGACGATACTTTGATGACCATCTGCCTGACGAAGGTCTACGGCAAGGCGCGCCGGCATCTGGACGCCTGGGACATGGCGACGGAAATGGTCCGGCAGATCGGCTGGGAGCGTCGCTGGATTCCGGAGCTCCAGCGCGAGACCCAGCTGATCGAGCGGCTGTTCTATCCGGAGAAGTGGATCTTCATCCGGCATCAGCTGGCCCCCTGCGAGCCGCGCGAAGGCGGCATCGGCAACATGGTGAACTGCGGTGCGGCGATGTACATGGCGCCGGTCGGCCTGGCCAACGCCTGCGATCCCCGGGCCGCCTACGACGAGGCAATCGATTTCGCCAGCGGCCACCAGCACAGTTACGGCCTGGAAGCCGCCGGTGCGATGGCCGCGGCCGTCGCGGCGGCAATGATTCCGGGAACCGACATCGAAACGGTCGTGGAGACGACCATCGCCCTCTCGAAGGACGGCACGCGCAACGCCATCAGGGACATCGCCGACGTCGCGCTCCGCCTGCGGGGCCAGGATCATGCGACCGTGACTGCGGCGTTCCACGAGGTTATCGGCCGCTATTCCTCGATGGGCGACGACACCCGCCGCCACCCTGAAATGGCCGGCGTGCCTACCGACAACTATCAACCCTCCCGCCTTCGCGCGATCGAGGAGCTTCCGATCGCGCTCGGCTTCTGCCTGGTCAATCGGGGCGAATTCCGGACCTCGGTGTTGGACGGCGTGAATTCCGGCCGCGACACGGACTCGATCGGCAGCATGGTGGGCGCCATCCTGGGCGCGCTTCATGGCGAGGCGGTGATCGAGGACGCCGACCTCAGGATGCTGAACGAGGCGAACCGGTTCGACCTGCTCGCGATCGCCGACGAGTTCTACGACACCGTGAAAGACCTGATGGCGCAGGACCGGGAACGCACGGAGGTCCGGGACAGGCATCGGCGCGCCCTGATGGAACCGGCCTAGCCGGAGCGCGAGGGGTCCAAAAAAAAAACAATCACAACCATGAACACGGCACGGAGGAAGCTATGAGGATTGCGTTTGGTGGAACCCTGACGGCTCTCACCCTGGCGCTCGCCGCGACGGTTGCGCCCACGACCGGGGCAGGGGCGGCCGACCTGCGTTGGATCGATCAGTCGCGGGGCGCGATCGACACGGTGATCGACGAGCTCTTCGTGAGGACCTTCAACGAGGAGCACCCGGATACCCCGCTGACGATCACCCGGCAGGAAGAGCACGAGAAATTCGTGCGCATGCTGATCGAGGCGAACAACGCCCCCGATCTCATCCAGCTCAACGGGCCCTCGGAGCTCGTGGATCTCGCGGAGACGGACCGCATCATTCCGCTCGACGCCTATGCCGAGAAGTACGGCTGGAAGGACAAGATCCTGCCCTGGGCCTACGAGTCCGGAACGGTGAACGGCAAGCTTTACGCCGTGCCGATCACGTACGAGAGCCTGATGCTCTTCTACAACAAGGACGCGCTTGCCCAGCATGGGCTGGAGGTGCCGCGATCGCTGGAGGAAATCGAGCAGGTCTGCCAGAAGGCAAAGGAGGCGGGCGTTGCGTGCTTCGCGAACGCGACGGGCGGCAAGGCGTCCAGGGGCGAATGGTATATCGGTTGGCACCTGAACGCCGGTGCCGGTCCGGATGCCCTCTACGCCGTGCTGCGGGGCGAGCAGCCCTGGTCGTCGCTGAAGTCGCATTTCGAACGCAACCTGCAATGGATCCGGGACGGCTGGTACGGCGGCCGCCAGGACATCTATTTCGCGTTGTCGTTCGACGAGGCCTGGGCCATGCTGTCCAGCGGACAGGCGCTCATGCGGGTCGCGGGAAGCTGGGACCTGCGCCGGATGGTCGAGTTCTGCAATGAGGCCTGCGATTGGGTGCCGGCCCCGTCATTGTCTCCTTCCGTGCCGGAGCATTACGAGCTCGCCATCGGCGAAACGCTGTCGATCTCTGCCGACAGCGCCGATCCGGACGCCGCCGCGGCCGCGCTCGATCACCTGTTCAACGACAAGGAGCGCGCGGCCCGGATCATCGAAGGCTCCAATTTCTCCGCCTGGATGGTGCCGCTGTCCTGGGAGGAGGAGGATTTCTCGCCTGACGTCGATCCGCGGCTGGTCCATCTTCCCGTGCACTTCTCCGAGCTGACGGCCGAAGGCAGGTTCGGCTACACGAGCTGGACGTTCCTGCCGCCGAAGACGCGCAGCTATCTCTTCGAAGGCTTCGAAGCGATGCTGATGAACAACACGTCGATCGACGAATACCTGGCGAAGCTGCAGGAGACCTTCGACTCCGAGAAGGATTCCGTGCCGCCTCTTCCTAAGCCGACGCTCTGACCACGTCCCTTGAGGGCTGGGCCGGCGTGCGCTGCGCCGGCCCAGCCGATTTCGGAGGATAAGCTACATGTCCGGAAGGCGTCGCCTCCTGATCTATCTCGGGCCGCTGTTCCTGCTTCAGTTCGTCGTGATCTTCATCCCGGCGATCATGAACGTCGGCTATGCCTTCACCGAGTGGAAGGGCTTCGATACGCCGCGCTTCGTCGGCTTCGACAATTTCGTCCGGCTCTACAACGACGAGATCTTCTGGACCGCGCTCATGAACAATGTGCGCTGGACCATCTTCTTCCTGACCGTCCCGATCGGGATGGCGCTGCTCGGCGCCTTCTTCGTCACCCGGATTCCGCGCGGCCAGATGGTGTTCAGGGTGATGTTCTTCGTGCCCTACATCATCGCACCGGTGGTGAACGCGGAGATGTGGCGATACATCTTCAATCCGCTGACCGGCATCGGGCCGATCCTGGAGAAATACCTGGGCTGGTCCTGGGCGAATATCGGCTATTTCGCGCATCCCGATACGGTTCTTTACGCCATTGCGAATGTCGACAACTGGCACTGGTGGGGATTCCTGTTCGTCCTCTACCTGACCGCCATGCAGGCGGTCCCGCGCGACCTCTACGATGCCGCGAAAGTGGACGGGGCCGGTCCCTGGAAGCAGTTCAAGGACGTGACGTTGCCCGGGATCATGCCGACGGTGTTCTACACGCTCCTGATCACGCTCTCCGGGTCCTTCCTGATCTTCGACTATGTCTGGATCCTGACCGAGGGCGGACCGGGACGCACCTCCGAGGTGCTCGGCAGCTACATGTACAAGCAGGCCTTCTACGGGTTCGAAATGGGGTATTCGGCGGCGATCGCGCTGGGCATGACGCTGATCGCGGCGGCCTTTTCCGTCGTGTTCGTCCTGGTCCGCCGCTTCGGGGGTGAAGTATGACGTCGGCGTCTGACGACAAGATCGGCGGGGCGGAAGGCGGTTTCCCGCGCGCGCTCGTGGGCGGGGGCGCCCGGCCGAAGGCGCCCGGGTCGCGCCTTTCACGGCTGCTGTCGCGCTCCTGGAATGGCGGGGCCGTCCTGGCCTATCTGCCGCTGCTGGTCCTGGCGCTCTATGCCATGGGGCCACTGGTGATCCTGGTCTCCAACTCCCTGAAGACCGCGCCCGAGATCTTTGCGCAGCCCTTCATGCCGCCCTCGGACCCGCAATGGGCGAACTACGTGCAGTCCTGGCAGGCCGGGCGGTTCGCGACGACCTTGTGGAACAGCCTGGTTCTGGTGGGCATCACCGTGCCCGCAGTGATCATGATCAGCTTCCCGGCGGCCTACATTCTCGCGCGGCAGAAATCCGCCCTGACCGACGGGATCATCATCTTCCTTCTCATCGTATCGACCCTGCCGATCCAGCTCTACCTGATTCCGCTCTTCGTATTCCTGTCGAAGACGGATCTGCTCAACAGCAGGATCGTCCTTGCTATCGTCTATACGGCGAAGTTCTCGCCCTTTGCGACCTTCCTCCTGCGGGCCTTCATCCTGAAGATTCCGGTGGATCTCGAGGAGGCGGCCCGCATCGACGGCGCGTCCGAATTCCGGGTCCTTACATCGATCATGGTGCCGATCGCCTTCCCGGTAATCCTGACGGTCAGCCTGATCACGGGGCTGTTCGTGTGGAACGAATTCGCCCTGGCGGTGACCCTGATTCAGGATCAGGGGCTTAAGCCGGTCTCCACCAGCCTGGCTGCCTTCCAGGATACCTACCAGACCAACTGGCCGCTGACCAATGCGGGCGCGGTGATCACGGTGATCCTGCCGTTGCTTCTGTTCTTCGTGGTGCAACGCCGGTTCATCGAAGGATTGACCGCAGGCTCGGTCAAGACCTGAGCCACGCGGCCAAGACTGCATCGAGGATTATGAAATGGCCCAATTGGAACTTAAGGGGATCTCGAAGCGGTTCGGCGCCTTCGAGGCTTTGTCGTCGCTCGATCTCACGGTCGACTCCGGGGAGTTCATGGTCCTGGTCGGACCGTCGGGGTGCGGGAAGTCGACCCTGCTGCGCCTGATCGCCGGGCTGGAGCAGCCCAGCAGCGGCGAGGTCCGGATCGGCGGCGCCGACGTGACCGCTCTCTCTCCGGCCAAGCGCGACATCGCGATGGTCTTCCAGAGCTACGCGCTCTATCCGCACATGAACTCGTTCGACAACATGGCCTATGGCCTCCGCAACCGCAGAACCGCCGAGGCCGCCGTGAAGGCGCGGATCGATGACGCGGCCAGGAAGCTGGAACTCAACCATCTGCTCGAACGCAAGCCGCGGGAATTGTCAGGAGGTCAGCGGCAGCGCGTGGCGATGGGCAGGGCCATCGTCCGCCATCCGAAGATCTTCCTGTTCGACGAGCCGCTGTCGAACCTGGACGCCAAGCTGCGGGTGAGCATGCGGGTGGAGATCAAGGACCTTCACCGCGACCTGAAGATCACCTCCGTCTACGTCACCCATGACCAGGTCGAGGCGATGACGCTCGCGGACCGGATGGTCGTGATGAATCACGGGAAGATCGAGCAGATCGGGTCCCCCGCGGAACTGTACAGCCGGCCGGAAACGCTGTTCGTCGCCGGTTTCCTCGGCTCTCCGTCGATGAGCTTTCTCGATCCGGGCGATGTCGGGCTCGACGCCGGAAAGGCGGAGGTCAAGACGGTCGGATTGAGGCCGGAAGACATCTCACTGGTCGCCGGCGAGAACATGGGGCGGATCCACGGCAGGATCGAACTCGTGGAAAATCTGGGCGCCGACCATGTCCTCTACGTGACCCTTCCCTCGGGCGCGCGGATCGTCTCTCGCGTCAGCAGCCGGGACTGGATGAAGCATGGGCTAGAAGGTCGGGGCGAGACGATAGACCTTCATTTCGATCGGAAGGATCTTCATCTCTTCGACCGGCGGGATCGAAGGATCGAGACCGCGGACAGCGCAAGGACGATCTTGAAGGCGGGTTAGGGAAGGGCAGCGGGGGGGGGGGGCTCGGTCCGTAATCCTTCGGCTTCGAGGTTCCGGTGCGCCTGGATCCGGTTCCGGGAAAGGGTTTTCCGTCCGGAAGATGGGGCCGACTGCCCGGCGGCTGGCGACCGGCAGCATCGAGCAGATATGTCGGGCGACGATGCGACCTATTCCTCGGAGCGACCCGTCGCGTCGCGATCGCGTTCGTATCGTCTCTTGACGGGAAACGGTGGCAACCAGGACTCGCGACGGATGGTCCAGAGTTCGTAGGTCGGTGTCAGCTGGTCGGGGGCGTCCAGGGATCCCAGATGAACTTCGATTTCATCTGCGCTGCGCGCGAACACGGACGAGCCGCAGCGGGGACAGAAATGCCGCCCGGCATAGTCGCGTGTTTCGCCCTCGATCGTCACCGCATCCTGCGGGAACACCGCCGATGCGTAAAACAGGGCCCCATGATGCTTGCGGCAGTCGAGGCAGTGACAGATGCCGACCCGGAACGGGCGTCCCGACGCCACGATCCGGACGTTGCCGCACAGGCAACCACCGGTGAACCGGTCCATGGCTTCCTCTCCTCCAAAATTGCAGATGGACGGCTGGTCGTGGCTCGGCATCGGCGCAGGCGCTTATGACCGACGCCGTTGGTCCAGGCGTTCGACAATTCCGATGAACCAGGGAAGGTTCGGGATCAGTATAAAGATCCGGGTGAGCTGAAAGGCGGTGACAAGCGCAAGGTCCGCCCCGACGAATTTTGCCGTCAGGGCCATCTCCGTCACCCCACCCGGCGCCGCGCCGAGCACCAGGGCGATCGGGTCCTGACCGGCTCCGATAGCGATCAGGACGGCCAGGGCCGATACGGCGACGAGTAGCGCCAGCGTGCTGGTCAATGTTGCGATCACCGCGCTGCCGCCCTTGAGAAACAGGTCCCTGTGGAACGTGCTTCCGAGCCACGTTCCGAGGACGATCTGCGCCATGGCGAGTATCGGCGGGGGAAACGCCACCGGATGAAGGCCGACGGCCGCGGCGAGGGACGACAGGAAGAGGGGGCCGAGAAAGAAGGGGTTGGACAGGCCCAGCTTGCGAAACAGCAAGGCCCCGGAAACGGCAAGCAGCGCCAGAAATCCGTTGCCGAGAACGTCGAAGCTGCCGCCCGCCGCGATCGTGGAGCGATCGGGCCAGCCGTCGACCGAATAGATGGCAATCGGCACCAGCACGACGATGGCGGCGATCCGCGTCGTTTGGGCAAGGATGATCGGCGCCGGATCGCTGTGAAATCTTTCGGCCAGAACGGCAGCTTCGACCGGACTTGTCGGGAAGGTGATCAGGAAGGCCTGCGGAAGCGGCATATCGGCCAGCCGGGCCAGGAGGACGCCTATGATACAGGCGCAGAGCGCCGTCACCAGGGCCATGCCGATCATCAGCGGCGCCAGGGCAAGCAGGGCCGCGACGGCTGTGGGAGTGAAGGCGAGACCGACTTGGGCCGCGATGATCGCCTGCCCGACCGGGCGTGTATGGATGGGCACTTCGACGTTGAACGGGCCGAAAATATACGCGATGGCGGTGAAGATCAGCGGGCCCATCATCCATGGCAGCGGCATCCCGATGACGGCGAACAACCAGCCCGCGGCCGAAGCGAACAGATAGAGGGTCGCGAGGGCGGCTTTTTCTTTGATGACCGGGGGCATGGGATTTCAGCTTTCAGCGTTCGGGCAGGATGATCCTGTCGGGTGCGGTCCTTGTGGCGGGTGCCATTCGAAAGGATGATCTTGGGCCGCGGTGCGCGCCGCCGTCAGACACGCATCGGAAGGGTTGGCGTAATTGCGGGATCGGGGGCAAGGCTTTGTCCCGGGTGCAGGACCTCATTCCTCCGTCGCCAGGAGGGCGGCAGAGGGGCGGGGCATTTCCGGGAGGCGCGCAGGTCGGGCCAGATGAGACAATGCGATTCCCTGAAGTCGCAAAAAGGGAGATAAGTTGAAGTCATATCGGCGGAATTCGGAAGATACCGACAACGGTCCATAGTCTTTTTCCAAGTCTATCCGGGCAAGAGGCCGAAGTCCCATGAAAAGGAGGGGGAACTTGTGCATTTCCCAACGTCCATAGCGATACGGGCGCGTCTAGCGGGGGCGCGAGAGCCGATGCCTCTACCGCCCAGCCTGGTTTCGTGGCGCCGTCGAGACCTTGCGCCGACCGGCGGGCCGCGGCCGCAGGCCCTGATCTTCATCTCCGGCGGGCGGCGAGGGTGGACCGGCAAGGCGTCCGATCTCCGATGTCTCCGATGACCCGGCCTCTCGCCAAGTCGAAGTGAGAGACATGAAAGTTGCGCGATTCCTGAACGACGGAAATCTCTCGGTCGGCGTCGTGGATGCCGATGCCGGTTGCATCCATGCCGTCGATCCGAAGTTCACCAATGTCGTCGACCTGATCCGGATTACGGCTTCCGGGGTGAAGCTCGACAGTCCCGGGACGGCGCCGGTTAAGCTGGATCAGGTGCGTCTGCTCGCGCCGATCGTGCCGGACCGCAATGTGTTCTGCGTCGGAAAGAACTACCGTGACCATGCCAGGGAGTTTTCGCACAGCGGCTTCGAGGCCGGCGCGGTCAGGGGGCAGGAAATCGACGATTATCCTGCGATCTTCACGAAGCCGCCGAGCGCGATCGTGGGACCGGGGGCAACGGTCGAGCTGCATCCCGAAGCGACCTCGGCCGTCGATTACGAGGCGGAGCTGGCGGTCGTGATCGGCAGGTCCGGACGCAACATCCCCGAGGAGGATGCAATGGATCACGTGTGGGGATATACAATCGTCAACGACGTCACCGCGCGCGATCGCCAGCGCAACCATAAGCAGTGGTTCGCCGGAAAGGGGCTGGATACCTTCTGTCCGATGGGGCCCTGGATCGTGACCGCCGACGAAATCGACCCCGACAATCTGGATATCGAATGCCGGGTGAACGGGGAACTGCGTCAGAAGGCGAATACGCGCGACCTGATCTTCAAGATCCCGCAGCTGATCTCCGCCATTTCGGCCGGGCTGACGCTGCAAGCCGGGGATATCATCGCAACGGGTACTCCGGCAGGCGTCGGGATCGGTTTCGATCCGCCGCGCTTCCTGAAATCGGGCGATCGGGTCGAGATTTCGATTTCCGGGATCGGCACCCTCAGCAACCCGTTCGGCTGAAAGCACGTGTTCACCTGCGCGGCGCCTATTGGCTTGGCGCCATGCCTAGGTGCCCCAGGCCTGGCGCCGGGTCGAGAGGTTGGCTTCCTTGTGCCCACTCCTTGCGGGCGATCAGCGTTGCCTCGACGCGATTCCGGACCTTCAGCATCTCATCTGCACGACCCCCGAAACATGAGCGACGATCGGCGCGGTTCTCAGCCAGGGCGATTCTGTGCCGGAAGTCACGGGGCGGGCGCCGACTGGATGGGCGGAACCTGGGTTTCGGGCATCCGGTTAATGAGATGTCTTAGACGCGCCCCGCGACGCTGCCCTGGCGTCCGCATGGGATTTCCGGGCGGATGATCATGGGTTTCGACGGGCTTTCGGCATCCGCCGGCATATCGCCGTCCGGGCCGCGTCAGTGCCATGCCAAGGTGAGGGACCGATGGACTTTCAGGATGTGGTGCAGAAATCGCATGAGCCGCTGGACGTCAAGGTCGGCATGCCGGAGGATCAAAGGCGTGGGATCGCCAACGGTCTCAACAAGGTCCTTTCGGACACCTACGTTCTGCTCGGCAAGACGCACGGGTTCCACTGGAACGTGACCGGTCCGCACTTCCATTCGCTGCATGAGATGTTCGAGGACCAGTATCGCGATCTGGTCGATGCCGTTGACGACATTGCCGAACGCATTCGGGCGCTGGGCTTCTTCGCGCCGGGCAGCCTCAGCCAGTTCCTGAAGTACGCCGACATCGAGGACGAGCACGGCGTCCCGGATGCCGAGGAGATGATCCGGCAGCTCGCGCGCGACAACGAACTCCTGAGCCGCACCTGCCGGGCCGTGGTCGAGCTGACCCATAAGGCGGACGACACGGTCACCGAGGATCTGATGAACGAGCGCATGGCCGCCCACGACAAGGCGGCGTGGATGCTGCGTGCCACCCTCCGGTGACCTCGGGGCCGGTAACGGTGCGAATATCGGATGACGGGCATGGCCGCAGGATCGCGGCCATGCCCGTCACATCGCCTGATCGAAGAGGAGCGGTACGCCGCTCCTCTGCTCAAGACGCTCGGCATAGGAACGCACCGGCCCTGGAAAGGGCAGGTCCCGGACGATCGAAAGCGACCGCAGGATTGGCCACAGAAGGATGTCGCTGATCCCCACCGTCTCGCGCCCGTCGAGAAGCGGCGCAAGCGCCTCCAGCTTCGGCCTCAAGGCCGCCATGAATCCGTCTGTGCCGGTCATCAGCGCCTCCAGGTCGCCGAGATCCTCCGCTTCGCGAAGCCGATAGGCCTCGCGGGCCTCCGCCGTCGCGAGTTCGGCGAAGTCTCCCTTGGTGAAGCGGGGAATGAACAGCTTCGCGGCCAGCGGCCAGGCATCCTTGCCCCAATTGTCGAGCGCCGGATCGCCCGGGCCGTCGAAGACCGGTTCTCCCAGATGGTCGACGTAATGGACGATGTCGAGGCTCTCGCCCATGAAGCTGCCGTCGTCCCTCTCGAGGATCGGCAGGGCCTTCCGGCCGATCTTCCGGACGGGCGTCTCGGCATCGTTGGCCATGACGACCGACAGTTCGACCGGGACCTCCTTCAGACCGAAGGCCATACGCGCCCTGCTGCAGAAGGGGCAGTGTTCGTAGATGTAGAGCTTCATGCCCGACCTCCGCTGTTTGGGGGCAAGACGATCGCGCCAGGCAATCGGCAACATCGGTGCATACCGACGCGTTGGGAAACACGTCAACTGCAAGCGCCTCATGGAAAAACTCGATATGCGCGCGATGGTTCTCCCCCGTTTCGGTGGCGCCGATCTCTTCGAAGCCCGCGAGGTGGAGCGGCCGACCCCGGCGCCGGGAGAGGTCCTGGTCCGGGTCGTCGCGACCTCGGTCAATCCCGTGGACGCGAAGCTTCGGGCGGACGGAAGCTGGGCACGGCTGCGCCCGCCCGTGATCCTCGGCTACGACGTGGCCGGCGTCGTGGAGGAGGTCGGCCCCGGGGTATCGGCGTTCCGCCCGGGCGACGAGGTGTTCTACACGCCGGAGATCTTCGGAAACCAGCACGGCAGCTATGCCGAATACAACGCCGTGAGCGCCTCGATCGTCGCCCGGAAGCCGGCCGGCCTCTCCTTCGAGGAAGCGGCCGCGATCCCACTTGCAGGCGGCACGGCTTGGGAAGCGATCGTCCGCCGGATGGCCGTCCGGCCGGGCGAGACGGTGTTGATTCAAGGCGGCGCCGGGGGCGTCGGCTCCTTCGCGATACAGTTCGCCAAGGCCGCCGGTGCCCGCGTGCTTGCGACGGCGAGCGCCCGGAGCCTGGAGCTGCTGCGTGAGCTTGGCGCGGATGTTGCGATCGATTACCGCGCTGAGAATGCGACGGCGACCGCGCTCGACGAAACCGACGGCCGCGGGGTGGACGCCGTGTTCGATATCGCGGGCGAGAATCTGGTGTCGCGCTCCTTGCCGGCGGTGCGTCCGCTCGGCCGGATCGCATGCATTCTGCCGCCGGTCGGGGATCTGGCGCCGCTTTACCAGAACAACATCACCCTGCATGGGATCTTTCTGACCCGGGAAGGCGCCCGTCTCGCGCAGATGGCGGCCCTGTTCGAGCGAGGACAGGCGCACCCGGTCATCGACCAGGTCCTGCCGCTCGACCGGGTCGGCGAAGCCCATGCCCGCATCGACACGGGCCACGGCCGCGGCAAGATCGTGCTCAAGGTGGCCGTAGGGTGAAGCCGGGAGAGGCCCCGCAATCGGCCTCAACCCTTCCGGGATACCGACAGCGACTTCATCATGCAGCTGTCCCAGGAGGGCTCGCTGAAATGCGCCAGCAGCGTGTCGATCAGGACCCGGACCTTTCGCGGGACATAGGCCCCAGGGGGCCGTACGACGTAAAGGCCATGCTCGGGCAGGGCGTAATCGGTGAGGAGCGGCACGAGCCTGCCGCTGTCGATGTGGTGGGCCACGATGAAGGTCGGAACTTCGGCGATGCCCAGCCCTTCCAAGGCCCATTGTACGATGGCATCGCCGCTGTCGGCCCGCATCCGGCCCCCCGGGCGGACGGATATCCTGCGGCTGCCGGCCCTGAAGTGCCAATCGGCTCCGGCCCGTCCGGTATAGATCAGGCAGTCATGTGCAACGAGGTCGCCCGGCGTCTTCGGCCGTCCGCGCCGGTCGAGATAGTCGGGGCTCGCGACCAGGATAGTCCGGATCGGCGCGATCCGCCGCGCCACGAGGCTTGAGTCCCGAAGCCTGCCGATGCGAACGGCGGCATCGAAACCTTCGCCGATCAGATCGACGATCCGGTCGCTGTAGGAAATATCCATTTCCAGCCTCGGGTGCTGCCGGGCGAGATCCGCCACGACCGGCCCCATATGGTGCACGCCGAAGGACAAGGGCACCGACAGGCGCAGCCGCCCGGCGACCCCGTTCTCCTGCTGCGCAATCGCCTCGCGCGCCTCCTCCAGTTCGGCAAGGATCCGCTCGCTTCGTGCCTTGAACTCCAGGCCCGCTTCGGTCGGGCTGACGCCGCGCGTGGTACGGCGCAGGAGCCGAATCCCCAGATCCGCCTCGAGCCGGGCGATCCGACGGCTGACGATGGATTTCGAGACCCCTAGGCGCGTGGCCGCGCGGTTGAAGCTACCACTCTCGACGACCTCCACCAGGCTCCTCAGATCCTCGATCTCAGTCATCCGTGTTCCGTTTTGAGCAACATGATGGTTCCCATTATGGGCATACCGGAGCGTTTGGTGGACCACTAACTTTTGCCCATCGCATTTCACGAGGAGGCCACCTGATGTCCACCATTCTCGTCCTCACCAGCAGTGCCCTCGGCACGGCTTCAGTTTCGAACCGCCTCGTCGAGGAGACCGTCGCGCGCTTCCGTTCCCGGGATCCTGGGCTGCAGGTCGTCACACGAGATCTCGGCCGCGACCCGGTCCCACACTTGACCTTCGATTCAGCCACGGTGCTCCGTAAGGGCGAGGCGACCAATGACGCCCAGGTCGCGGCCCTGGCCCTTTCCGACGCGCTGATCGCCGAGCTGAAGGCTGCAGACACCGTCATCATCGGCGCCCCCATGTACAATTTCGGCATGCCATCGACCCTGAAGTCCTGGTTCGACTATGTCCTGCGGGCGGGCATCACCTTCCGGTACACGGAGAGCGGCCCGGTCGGCTTGCTCCCGGGCAAGCGCGCCATCGTCGTCGAGACCCGTGGCGGGCTCTACAGCGAAGGACCGGCGCAGGTGATGGATTCCCAGGAGCCTCATCTCCGCAACCTACTGGGCTTCATGGGCATCACCGACGTCACCTTCGTCCGGGCAGAGAAGCTGGCCTTCGGGCCCGATGCCAGCGAGGCGGCGATCACGGCGGCCCGCGCAGAACTGGAGCAGGTCATCGAAAATCGGTTCGAGATGGCGGCCTGAAACCCCGCCATCGCTTCCCCCGCCGGTTGAGACGGTCGCCGGCGTCCTCCCGCGACCTATTCCGTCCACGGGGCAAATAAGGGATGATCGTGGGAAGGGCCCGATGCCGGCCGCCGGGAGCGTCCGCAGGGAAGGGGCCACAACGCGATCGGCTGCCATTACCGTCCCGATCCCGCCTGCGCCGGGGCCTCGAACCGGAAACGACAGGGAGAACCAGCCAGATGCACACTGTCCAGCTTGCCCGCCGCGATCTGTTGCTGGCAACGGCATCCGTGGCGGGGGGATTGGCGATGCCGCAGATCATGACCCGGGCTGCCCATGCCGATCTGCCCATGGCCGGGGTGAAGTCGCCCGGCTTCAAACGCTTCAGGCTTGGCGAGTTCGAGGTCACGACCCTCCTGGACGGTCTGCGTCCGGGTGATGGCCCTCATCCGACCTTCGGCGCCGATCAGCCCGCCGAAGTGGTCGCTGCGCTAATGGAGGCCAACTTCCTTCCGCCGGACAAATTCGTGAACGGGTTTACGCCGACGCTCGTCAATACCGGCTCGGAACTCGTCCTGTTCGACACGGGATTGGGAGAAGCCGCCCGGCCGAACGGGCTGGGCCGGCTGGAGGAAAATCTCATCGCGTCCGGCTATACCCCCGACCAGGTCAGCATCGTCGTGATCACGCACATGCATGGCGACCATATCGGCGGTCTGACCGGCGGCGAGACGCCGGCATTCCCGAATGCGCGATATGTCGTCGGCCAGATCGAATACGACTTCTGGACCAGTCCGGACCGGGCCGGCACTCCGGCCGAGAACAACGCGAATGCCGTCAGGAGCAAGGTGCAACCGCTTGCCGACAGGATGACCTTCATCGCGCCCGGCGACGACGTGGTGCCCGGGATCTCCAGCATCGAAGCCTTCGGCCATACGCCGGGCCACCTGATCTTCCGGCTGGACTCGGGCGGCCGGCAACTGATTCTGACGGCGGATACCGCGAACCATTACGTGGCATCGCTGCAGCGGCCCGACTGGGAGGTCGCTTTCGACATGGACAAGGCGAGGGCCGCCGAAACCCGGAAGAAGGTCTTCGACATGATCGCGACGGACCGTCTTCCGTTCATCGGCTATCACATGCCGTTCCCGGCCATCGGATACGTCGAACGGTTGGACGAGGGATACCGCTACGTCCCGGCGACTTACCAGTTCGATATCTGACCCGGTTCGACCGGCACCTCCCGGAGGAGGCCGGCCGCGTCCCTGCGGCCGGTGCCGGCGGGCCGTGAGGGCGCTGCATTGGGCATCGAGGGCAGGCCCGCCCGGATCAGGTCCGAAAAGCCGGGGGCATCGTTCGCGGCTTTAGCCGCCTCGTTGATCAGCGAGCGTCGCCGCAGCGTGTCGAAGGGCAGGGCCGTGTCGATGCGTCCGGATCGATAGAGATAGCCGTCGATCAGGCCGTTCAGCAGATGGCGGATGTCGAAGCGTCCCTGGCGGCCGGCGGCATTCGCATAGCGGACAATGTTGATCGTGCAACTGTTGCTCAGCAGGTGGTAGAACTCCGGCGTCTCTGCCAACTCGTTTATCCGCTGCAGATAGACCAGGAACAGCCGGCGCGCATTCTCGGCCGACGTGTTCAGCCGGTAAAGAAGCACGCGCTCGTCCCGGAAATTCGTGCGGAGCCGGACGATATCCCGCTCGTCCCCCACGACATAGATCAGCTCGAACCGCTTGAAGAGCGAAGCCAGCGGGTCGAACTGCTCATCGACTTCCGGTCGGGTTTCTATCGAGATGCCGAGCGGCGGCGCGTTGTCGAAAAGGAAGCTCAGGAAGGTGTGGCCGACCGGCCCATCGGTCCAGTACGAGATATAGAAATCAAGACCGGTCAGGTGTGACAGCAGGACTTCCCGATCCTCGTAGCGCACCGTGAAATCATCGGCGCTGCGATAGTCGAACGTGCGAACGCCGGTGATGCGTACGCGGTCACCGTCGATTGAGGCGCGCGGCATGACCGCCACCTCCGGGCGCCACGGGCGATCATGCGAGGGTTGGAGGCTGATGAACCACGCGACGATGCCGAAATAGAGAACGGCCAGGACGAGCCGGGCACTTCGCCGGCGCGATCCCCATATGGCCCAGACCGCAAATGCGGCGAAAGCGGCGGCGACCGCGGCCCGCAACCAGAATATCGAAATGTCCGAGTAGAGGATCGCAAGGCTGGCCCATGCGATCAGCACGAGTCCGGCCAGTACGCCCGCTCCCTTGCCTAGCCAGCGCAGCAGCTTCGACCGGACCCGGGGCGAGGGCGCCATTGTGGGCCGGATCGTCACCTGAACCGTTCACGGAATGACCGACATGGCCGGACCGATCAGGGAGGGCCCGAACGGTTGCGCCGGACGATCTTCATCAACATGAGGGCCAGGCCTCCCGATGCCAGGAGGAACCCCAGCATGACGACCGCATCCGCACCGTTGCCGTAGCCGAGCGCGATCAGCACGAGGCCGCAGACGAGTAGAAGGACGCCACCCAGCTTCTTTGCCAGGAGCACGGGTTTCTCGGTGGCATGAGTGGTCATGGTGCATCCCCTTCGAAGCGCCGGATGCGGCGCCGGTTCATGGTCCGGGCGGCAGAACGTGCAGAGCGCGACGGGGCACGTGACCCGAATTTACCACGGCCGGCCTTCGGCAGGGGTCAGGAATCGACCCTTCAAGCGCTCCTTTCCGTAAGGGCCGCAGGTCCGGCCGCTTGGCGAGGATTGCCCGGTGAGGGACGTGCGCGGCCGTATCGGAGCCGAATGGTGGGCGCTGATGACCGGGACGCTCGCGGCGGAGCGGCATCGTTTCGGCGCATGTCAGTGCGCGACCGTCAGCCGGATTGATCGCGAAGCGTCATAGCCCGGGCCGTTTCCTGCCGGCTGCCCGCCGGCCCGTGCCACTGGTGGCGATCGCCTCCGTGATATTGTCCTCGTTACTGCAGGCTAAGGCTCCTTGTCCTTCTGCCCGCCCTTGGAGCGGGGGTCGTGCGTGTGATGGGCATCGCGTTCGCCGCCGCCGCCGCTGACCCGGCTGTGGCGCGTATTGGTGGGCTGGCCGGGTTCCGGCCCGCTGCGCTCGATTTCGGGATTCGGATCGGTCGCATCCTGATGGGACGAGCCGGGACCGCCATAGCGCATCTTCAGGTTCTTTTCGCTGATCGTGCTCTTGCCGCCCATTGTCATCGATCCTGCTGGTAGCCCTGGTGGGTCGTGTTCACCTTGCTGTTGCCCTGCTGACCCGTCTTGTCGGGGTTCGGATTGGCCTGGGCGGTTTCGCCCGCCTTCTCCTTCGGATCTCCGGTTTCGCCGGGGCCCTTCTGGCTGCGGCCGGCAGGCGGGACGGGGGGCGTTCGATTGGTCATGTTGCCTCTCCGGTGATACGGGGAGTTGGTGATGACCTCAGAAGTCGGGGGCCGGGGAATTCGTTCCCCCCCGGCCATGGCGACCGGCCGGAACGTAAATGTCGGCCGGGGTGTTTCCCGGGGCAGACTCGATTCCTGGGAGAGCCGAACCCGTGAAGCCGATTGCATCGGGGCTCGCCGCCCTTGCCCTCGTTTCGCTCGCGGCCTGCGGTGAGACGGCGTCGCAGATCCCGGGCATGGCGCGACCGGTTGCCGAAACTGTCAGTCCGGGTGACGCGAGTTTCGTGATGCAGGCGGCCTCGGGCGGACTTGCCGAGGTCGAGCTGGGTGAGCTGGCGCTCGAGCGGTCGTCCGATCAGGGGGTACGAAACTTCGCCCAGCAGATGATTTCGCAGCACAGCCTGGCAAATGAGGAACTTGCGGAGCTGGCGGCAGAGAAGGGGCTGACACCGCCGACATCGCTCGACCCGGGACGGCAGGCCATGAGCGATATGCTCGGGGCGTTGAGCGGCACCGCCTTCGACCGGCATTACATCATCGGCCAGATCCAGGACCACGAGACGCAACTGGCCTTGTTCCAGGCGCAGACGGAATTGGGCGACGACCCGGATCTCCGGGCCTTCGCCGCCCGTCATGCTCCCGTCATTCAACAGCATGCAGAGATGGCGCGCATGCTGATCCAGCCCTGACGCGGGATGGCGTTCCGGGCACGGGCGGGGCGGCCCTCGATCGGCGGCAAGCTCCTGGCCGCTGCGGCCGTCACGTTCGGGCTGGGGGCCCTGGCCGTTCTGCGCAAGCAACGACGGGCGGAGCGGCGCCATCCGCCTGTCGGCCGGTTCCTGACGGTCGACGGTGTTCGCCTGCACTTCATCGAACGGGGATCGGGCCCGCCTGTCGTCCTGCTCCACGGCAATGGCGCGATGGTCGAGGATTTCCTGATCAGCGGTCTGTTCGACGCGCTCGCCGTGAACCATCGCGTCATCGCGTTCGACCGGCCCGGCTTCGGATACAGCGCACGCCCCCGGGGCCTGCGCTGGACGCCGCGAGAGCAGGCCATGGTGCTTGATCGGGCGCTGGCCTTAATGGGCGTCGAACGGGCGGTCGTCATCGGCCATTCGTGGGGGACGCTCGTGGCCTTGGCCATGGCCATGGATCGCCCGGAACGGGTGAGGGCGCTGATCCTCCTGTCCGGCTATTATTTCCCGACGGCGCGCGTCGTCACTGCGCTCGGAGCGCCCGCGGCGCTTCCTGTATTCGGCGCAGTGGCAGGAAGCGCAGTGCTCCCGCTGATCGGCAGGGGACTGGCGTCCCGCATGATCGAGAAGATATTTGCTCCCAAGCCGGTGCCAGGGCGCTTTGCCCGGCACTTCCCCCTCGATCTCGCCCTTCGGCCCGGCCAGGTCCGGGCGATGGTCGAGGATACGGTGCTGATGGACCCGGGTGCGGCGGCTTTGAAGCCCCGATATTCCTGGCTCCGCCTTCCCGTCACGATCATTGCCGGGGCGGAGGACCAGATCGTCGACGCCGGGCGCCACTCTGTCCGTCTCCATCGGGAGATCCCGGGAAGCCGGCTCATGGTGATGCCCGGGGCAGGGCACATGATCCACTACGCCGCCGGGCCGATTGCCGAAGCCGCCGGCCGCGTTCGGGCCATGGAGAAGCGAGCGCTCGGAGGCCGTGCCACTGCGCCGGATGGTGGCCGGCACATGGGCGGTCTGCAAATTGTCTTCGATCCGGAACGGTTCAGGTCCTGATCTTGCCTGCGGCGGTCCCGGGCAGATCGGAAAGCTTCCCCAGTCGCTTACCGGGACTGGGGTCAGCGGGCGGTGCCGACGGCGTCCGATCCGTTTCGCCGATGGCTGCATTGGCGGGTGTCGGTGCGACCATGCGCTGTCCTGAATGGGGGCCAAGGTGCCGCCGGCCATGCTCGATGGCGAAGACATGGCTGTACAGGTTGGATACCCAGATCCGGCCGTCGGTGGTGAGGTCCAGGTAACGCAATCCGTCCCTGATGTAGGGTTCGACCCGTCTCCAGAAGAAGGACGGGTACTGTTCGACGAGATCGGCGGGATTCTGGTATCCGAGGCTCGCCGCGATGCCGATCTCTTCGAATTCGTGGAACAGGGCTGTGAGTTTGCGCAAATAGAGCGGGTCGCCGAGCTGCCCCACTAGATCCGCAGCTCTCAGCAGGCCAGCCTCGGTATCCGTCTCCTTGTAATCGTCGTCGTCGGGGACCGGAAATCGGGTCAGTTCGATGGCCCTGGCGATCCGCTCGGCGTCGACTTCCATGCTTTCGGCAAAGCGTTCGCGGACGGCGATCTTCGACCGCTCCACATGGTAGGGGGCGAAGAATGCATCCGAAGCCCCACGCGGTGGCGTCACCCGGTTGCCCGCTGTGTCGACGATGTAGCCTTCGGGGCCGTCGCCTCGGCAGGCCCCCCGGACAAAGCCGATGTCGTGGGTCAGGGCGGCCAGGATGAAGTGCAGCCAGTCCTCCGGCGTCACCTCGCGGACGAGTCGCCGACCTCTCAGCATGGCTTGGCCGACCAGGGTGACGAGTGCGGTGTGATGGGCGTCGTGGTATAGGGCGTCGCTGCCCGCGATCCGTTCGATCACCAGTCTGGACGCTTCGTCCAGCAGCGATGCGTAGTGGGGGGCACGGCCTCCGAAGACCCTGAGATAGGTCGCGGAGAGCTTCCGGCCCAGCGCGTCCGCCAGAAGTGCGGTCGGGTCGAGCATTCAACGCCTCCCTCGAATCCGGGACCATCGCCGGGCAGCCAAGAGGGTCAGGTAGTCCGGCCGGCATCCGCACGGCACTGGAAGGAATGGCCCGGCGCTTGATCGAATGCCGCGGCGCATCCTCCAAACCCGGGGTCGGCGAGCCGTGTTCCGGGACGGTTCCGGATGAAGATGGGCACTTTCATGGTCCTAGGGAACGGTAACGCCCGGCCTTCTGTTCTCCTTCGAAGCGTCCGAAGTCACGTGAGTACCGCATTTGCACCGCAACCACGCGATGAGGAACGGCCATGAACGCCAAGACGGTCCGCTACTTTGCCCTCGCTATGGGAATTCTGTTCGTCCTGGTCGGTGTTGCCGGGTTCATTCCCGGCTTGGTCATGGCGCCGGAGATGTCCGTAGGCGACGCTCCGGCGGGCGCCGAAGCGCCGGCCGCCGAGGTTGCGGTCGAAGGGATGTTCGGCCGGCTTCTGGGCTTGTTTCCGATCAACTGGCTCCACAACCTGGTGCATATCGCCTTCGGGATCTGGGGCCTGGTCGCGTACCGCGACTTTTCCGGGGCACGTCTCTTCGCCAGGGCGGTTGCGGTCATCTACGCCGTCCTGGCGGTCATGGGCCTGATCCCGGTGCTTCAGACGACGTTCGGGCTCATTCCGCTTTACGGTCACGACGTCTGGCTGCACCTCGTGATTGCTGCGGTCGCTGCCTATTTCGGGTTCGCCCGGGTGGAGCCGGAAGTCGCGCCGACCAGCGGGTCCGGCTACCGGACCTGACCCGGTTCCCTGTCCCGGACACAGGAACCTGCCCGGGCCTGGCGTCTTTAGGAAGGGTGGGACGGCAGGCCCGGTCGACCGTCACGTCTTCCTTCGATCAGTGGAATACGGCAGTGGTTACCCGCATCGCGATTGAGGGCGAGCGACAGGATTCCCCGGCGGGCCGCGCCGTGGCGGCGGGCTCGCGGCCGGCTTCCCCAGGCCGGGCCGGAGCGCCCTCTCTCAAGATCCTGGGCGCGCTGCTCCGCGTTCATCAATGGGTGAAGAACGCATTCGTTGCGGCACCGCTGTTCTTCACGCCCGGCCATCTCTCATGGCAGGCCGTCCTCTATGTGATCGCCGGGATCTCATGCTTCTGTGCGGTCAGCAGCGCGATCTACGTCCTGAACGATTTCATCGACCGCGAGGCCGATCGCCTGCATCCGGAAAAGAGGCATCGACCGCTGGCGGCCGGGACGCTGAGGGCGGAAACGGCGGCGGCGACGGGGCTGCTGCTGGCGGTGACCGGACTGCTCGGCGGGCTTGTCCTGTCTCCTCCCTTTGCCGCGGTCCTCGCCCTCTATCTGCTGACCAACGTCGCCTATTGTCTCTGGCTGAAGAACGTTTCGATCGTCGACATCATCTTCATCGCCATCGGCTTCGTTCTCAGGGTTCAGGCCGGTGCGCTGCTCATCGCGGTGAAGCCCAGTGTCTGGATACTGGTCTGCACCGGGCTGCTTGCGCTTTTCCTGGCCATAGCCAAGCGTCGCGACGACATCGTCAAAGTGCTGGACGCCTCCCACCGGCGCAGCATCAACGGCTACAACAAGCCCTTTCTCGACTCCGCACTGACCATCGTGCTCGGCGCCCTGGTCGTTTCCTACACCATCTATACGACCGACGAGGCGGTGATGCAGCGTCTGGGGAGCGATCACCTCTACCTGACCGTGCCCTTCGTCCTGGCCGGCATCCTGCGCTACCTTCAGATCACGCTTGTCGAGCACCGGTCCGGATCGCCGACACGGATCGCATTGACCGACCGGTTCCTGTCCCTGACCGTACTCGGCTGGATCGGGCTGTTCGGTGTGCTCATGTATCTCTGACGTGAAGGCGGCTGGATGAGGTTCACGTCAAGAACGGCGCGGCGTGCCGAAGTCTTCGTCGTCGCGACCCTCATCGCCTTTGCCGCCGTGACCGTCGCGGCTGGCCTGGTGCTGGGCTGGGACGGTGTACGGCGGCATCTCGTCCGGCTCGACCCGGCGCTTCTTTCGGGGCTGCTGGCCCTTTCGGCGGTCAATTATCTGGCGCGCGCCGAACGGTGGCATCTGTTCGGCCGTCGCCTCGGCATCCGAATTTCGCACCGGCGCTCGGCCCTCTATTATATCGCCGGCTTTGCCCTCACGACCACGCCCGGAAAGATCGGCGAGGCGCTGCGCCTCTGGTTCATGGAGCGCGGCCATGGGTATCGCTATGAGCGGACGGTACCGTTGCTGATCGCCGATCGTGTCGGCGATCTGAACGCCCTCATCCTCCTGTGCGTTTTCGGCTCGACGGCTTTCTTAGGCTATTTCTGGATTGTGGGCGGGGTCCTTGCGGTCATGGTCGCAACGTCGTTTCTGCTGGCTTCTTCCAGGCGGGCGAGGCGCCTGATCCTCATCGCCTATGGGGTCGTCGGACGGTGGCCACGCCTGTTCGCAGGGGCGCGGACCGCAGTCCGGCGGAATGCAACGCTGTTCCGTCCCGGCCCCCTGGTGGCAGCCACGGCACTCGGCGGCGCCGGCTGGCTTGCTGAATGTCTGGCTCTCTACTGGCTTGTCGGCGCGTTCGGCGCCGATCTCTCGCTCCGGCAGGCGACGTTCATCTTTTCCTTCTCCATGCTGGCCGGAGCGGCAACGATGATCCCCGGAGGTCTCGGCGGAGCGGAAGCGACGATGATCGCCCTGTTCCTGACAACGGGTGTCGATGCCGAAACCGCCTTCGTGACGACCGCGGTCATCCGGGGGACGACCCTGTGGTTCGCGACGGCGCTGGGCTTTTGCGCCCTGCCTGTTGCCCTGCGGGCCGTCCGGGCGCCCGCGCCCGGACCGGTGGCCGCATGAGATGGCGGCGGATGACCCTGACCGGCTGGGGGCGCACTGCCTGGGCCGGCGTGACCGCCGCCCGGCCGGAGCGGATCCGGGATGTCTACGAGATTCTGGGGGATGTCGGCGACGACGGGCTGATCGTTCACGGCGCGGGCAGAAGCTACGGGGACGTCGCGCTGAACCGCGACGGCCGCGTGCTGTTGAGCGAGCGGCTGGACCGCATTCTTGCCTTCGACGAAGCGACCGGGGAGATCGTCTGCGAGGCGGGCGTCACCTTCGCCGAACTGATCGAGACCTTCCTGCCTCGCGGTTTCCTGGTGCCGGTGGCGCCGGGCACGTCCTTCGCGACGGTCGGCGGGGCGGTCGCCAACGATGTCCACGGAAAGAACCATGACCGGGTCGGAAGCTTCGGCGACCACGTCCGATGGTTCGAAATGGCCCTGCCGGACGGGCAACTGATCCGGGTCGACCCGGACACCCAGCCGGGGCTGTTCGCCGCGACGGTCGGCGGGCTCGGCCTGACGGGGGTGCTGCTTACGGTCTGCTTTCGCATGGTGACGGTGCCGTCGGCCCGGATGGAGGTCGAGGAGAGCCGTATTTCGGACCTCGATGCCTTTCTCGATGCGCTGGTCGCGGTGCGGGAAACCGCCGATTATTCGGTCGGCTGGATCGATGCGCTGGCCTCCGGCGCAAGCCTCGGGCGGGGTGTTCTGCAGACGGCGCTCTTCAAGACGGATGCTCCGGCGACGTTCAGGCCACGACGGCGTATCTCCGTTCCGGCCGACCTTCCCGGCTGGGTTCTGAACCCGGTGACGGTGAGCACATTCAACCGCTTCTATTTTCGCCGGGTGCCCGAGGAGGGAAGGACCGGCGAGCGCGCTGCCGACGCCTTTCTTTTCCCGCTCGACGCGGTCGGGCGCTGGAACCGCATCTATGGACGGCGCGGCTTCTACCAGTTCCAGTGCGTCATTCCGGACGACGCAGCCGGAGACGGCATCCGTAAGCTTCTGGAAATCGCGTCGTCGGCTCGGGCCGGAAGTTTCCTTGCCGTCCTCAAGACGCTGGGCGGAGAAGGGCGGGGCTTCCTGTCGTTTCCGATGCGCGGCGTCACGCTGGCGCTCGACTTCCCGGCGCGGCGCGGCGTCCGGGAGCTCCTCCACCGCCTCACCGACATCACGATGCTGCACGGGGGCCGGGTCTATCTGGCGAAGGATGCCGTCCTGACACCGGAGCAGTTCTCGGAGATGTATCCGCGCCTGGACGACTTCCGGGCTGTTCTGAGAGACGTCGACCCGGACGGGCGAATGCGTTCGGATCTGTCCCGGCGTCTGTACATCAGGGGAGCGGGCGAATGCCGGGCGACTGCTGGCTCATCCTGGGCGCATCCTCCAGCATAGCGCGCGCCTTCGCGCGCGCGGTGGCAGAGCGGGGCGATCGGGTGCTGCTGGCCGGACGGGACCAGGACGATCTGGCGCGGACGGCAGCGGATCTAGGGATCCGCTATGGGGTCGAATGCGAAATCCTGGAATTCGATGCCCTGGCCTTCGACCGGCATGCGGATTTCGCCGCCTTGGTCGAGGCGAGGGCGTTCGGATCCCTCAACGTCTTTCTCGCGTTCGGCACCATGGTCGATCAATCGCAGATCGACCGGTCGCCGTCGCTGGCGCGTCTCGTCCTGGACACCAATCTCGGGGGTGCGATCAGCATCCTGTCTCATCTCGCCCCGGTAATGGAAGCGCAAGGGAAGGGGAGGATCGTCGTCATCGGCTCGGTCGCCGGGGACCGGGGACGGCGTGCGAACCACGTGTACGGGGCGGCCAAGGCCGGTCTGCACGCTTATTGCCAGGGGCTCCGGGCACGGCTGTTCCGCAGCGGCGTGACCCTGACGACGATCAAGCCCGGATTCGTCGACACCTCCATGACCTGGGGCCTGCCCGGGCTCTTCCTGGTTGCAAGCCCGGCGGCCTGTGCGCGGGCCTGTCTCCGCCACGCCGACCGCGGCGCAGGGGTCCGGTACGTTCCGGCATTCTGGTGGGGGATCATGACGACGATACGGCTCATTCCCGAGCCGCTGTTCAAGCGCCTGTCGATCTAGGTCCATCTGGGTCGTGGACTCATAAGCTCGGGTGTGGAGCCTGATGGAGGCTATTAGGACGGCGGCGAGATAGTTTCGGGCGAATTGAAGTGCATTTGTCCCGCGCATGCGGCGCGACGGCCGCGAACCCGGTTTGTCCGACGGTCTAGTACAGTCCCGCACCATGGAATTCGATCAGGCGGTCGACAAGCCAGCGGATGGTTCCGGTCTCGAGCAGCGGGTCCGGGATGAGGGGATGACCCACATTCACGTGGAACCCCGTGAACCAGAGTCCCAGCATGGGCAGGAAGAGAAAGCCGACGGCAAGGGCGCCGCAGAGCGCGGCGCCTATCCGGAACAGGCCGGCAGGCGCGATCTCCGGGCCTTCCACCGCGCGGAGCAGTATGTCCGCGGTAAGAAAGGCGGTGAAGACGCTTAAGACCGAGAGCCGCGAGAGGTCCAAGGCGAAGGCGAGGACGACAAGCGGGCTGAACGCGGTTGCCACGACCGCGATCCGTGCCGCGGCGGGCATCGCTGAACGTGCTCCCAGGGAACGTAGGGCGTCGCTCGCCGTCCGCATCGCGCCGGGATGGAGCAGGAGCGAGCCGGCAATCGCCGCCGTCGCCGCCGTTCCGTAACCGAGTACGATGAAGCCGGCCAGAGCATGCTCGCGCCAGAGCCCGATCATCATGCACACGGAATCGACGAGGGACTGTCCCAGTTGCTGCTGATAGAGAGACCGGGCGTGCGGCGCCGGTATCCCGTTCTCGACGAACCGTGCGACCAGCCGTTCGTCCGGAACGGGCGCTGCGAGCACCATCGCGCAGATTGCCGCCGCGACGATGACCGAAGCAGTCAGCACCCGGGCGGGGTGCTTTCCGTGCACGAGGCCGGCGAGGACCATCACCGGGAGCGCCAGGAAGATCGTGAGCTGGTGGGCCAGGCCGCCGATGGCGAGCATCACGGATGCGGCCATGGGACGGCCGGCGCGCATCGCCGCAACGATCCCGAGCGTCAGCAGGCAAAGCAGCGCATCCGGCTGTGCCGTGAAATAGGCCAGCGAAGGCACCAGGGGGGATGTGACCGTCAGGATGGCGATGGGCAGGATCTCGACGCGACCGGCCCCGACGACGGTGCGCGCGGCCGTGACGGCGATCGCGCCGACGAGGCCGGCCAGAACCACGAAGTGCCAGCCGATCAGGAGCCCCTGATGGGCAGACGGGGGGAGGCTGTCGAGAAGGGGAGCGAAAATCTGGCCGACCAGGCCCCGGATCACGAAGCCGAAGCGATAATCCGTGTAATAGAGATAGGACGCCGTCGGCGTTACGATCAGGTTGAACCCCTTGAGGGCGGAAACCGTCCCCAGCACCATCAGCAGGACGACGATCCCGATGCCCCAGCGATGGTGGGAAAGGGTGTGGGCTTCCGCACGCCGCCGACCCAGCCGATGGGGCAACAGCTCGACTGCCAAGAGACACCCCCGCCGTTGATGCCGTGTTCGTGCTCATTCCCGCCCGGGGCGACCGGAAGCGCGATTGCTGAAGGTCAGCGGATCCGGGGGAGTCTCTCGAACTGATGGAACGGGGGCGGGGAGGAAACGGTCCATTCCAGCGTCGTCGCTCCCGTGCCCCAGTAATTGGCGCCCACCCGGCGTCCGGCGAACAGGGTATAGGCGGCACCTGCCAGGAAGATCAGGTGGGCCGCGACGGAGATGTAGATGCCGACCGACGAGACGGCATTCCACCCGGCATAGCCATCGGGATAGTCGACATAGCGCCGGGGCATGCCGGCCGTGCCCAGAAAATGCATCGGGAAGAAGGCCATGTTGGCGCCGAGGAAGGCCATCCAGAAATGGATCTGGCCCAGGAACTCCGGATATTGCCGACCACTCATCTTGCCGATCCAGTAGTACCACCCGGCGAAGATCGCGAACACGGCGCCCAGGCTCAGTACGTAGTGGAAGTGCGCGACCACGTAATAGGTGTCGTGGAGAGAGATGTCGAGGCCGCCATTGGCCAGCACGACGCCGCTGACGCCGCCGATGGTGAAAAGGAAGATGAAGCCAAGCGCGAACAGCATCGGCGTCTTGAACTGGATGGAGCCGCCCCACATCGTGGCGATCCAGGAGAAGATCTTGATGCCCGTCGGCACGGCGATGATCATCGTCGCCGCGGTGAAATAGGCCCGGGTGTCGACGTCCAGGCCGACCGTGTACATGTGGTGCGCCCAGACGACGAAGCCGATCACCCCGATCGCGACCATGGCGTAGGCCATGCCCAGATAGCCGAAGATCGGCTTGCGGGAGAAGGTCGAGATGATGTGGCTGACGATGCCGAAGCCCGGCAGGATCATGATGTAGACTTCGGGGTGGCCGAAGAACCAGAACAGGTGCTGGAACAGGATCGGGTCGCCGCCGGCTTCCGGCTTGAAGAACGCCGTCCCGAAATTGCGGTCGGTCAGCAGCATGGTGATGGCGCCGCCGAGCACCGGGACCGAGAGCAGAAGCAGGAAGGCCGTCACCAGCATCGCCCAGGCGAACAGCGGCATCTTGTGCAGCGTCATGCCCGGGGCGCGCATGTTGAAGATGGTGGTGATGAAGTTGACCGCGCCCAGGATCGACGACGCGCCGGCGAGGTGCAGGGCGAAGATGCCCATGTCGACCGATGGCCCGGCATGGCCGAGCGTCGAGGACAGAGGCGGGTAGAGCGTCCAGCCGGTGCCGGCGCCCGTGCCGAAGAAGGGCGACGAGATCAGCAGCAGGAAGGCCGGGACTAGCAGCCAGAACGAGATGTTGTTGAGGCGCGGAAAGGCCATGTCCGGCGCGCCGATCATCAGCGGCACGAACCAGTTGCCGAAGCCGCCGATCAGGGCGGGCATGACCACGAAGAAGATCATGATCAGGCCGTGGGCCGTGACGAACACGTTCCACATCTGGCCGTCGGCCACGAACTGTATCCCGGGCTCCTGCAGCTCCAGGCGCATGATCAGGGAAAACAGGATCCCGAACAGCGCCGCAATCATTGCGAAGATCAGGTAGAGGGTGCCGATGTCCTTGTGGTTGGTCGAGAACAGCCAGCGCTGTACGAAGCCCGGCGTATGGTCATGGTGATCGGAATGGACCGCGCTGTGAGTCATTTGATGCCCGCCATGCCCTTCAGTTCTGGGCCAAGCTGCGTGAATCCGAAGCGTCTTCCCATTTCCGGGTCAGAAGGACGGGCGGCTGCTCGAGGTCGAGCCCAGCCGTCTGCTGCATGACCCAGTCGTCGAACGCTTGGCGGCTGACGGCCCGGATCATGATCGGCATCTGGGAATGTCCCGTGCCGCAGATTTCGTAGCAGTGGCCGTAATAGGTGCCTTCCTCTTCGATCCGCACCCAGGTCTCGTGCATCCGGCCCGGCACGGCATCGACCTTCACGCCGAAGGGGGCGATGCCCCAGGAATGGATAACGTCGCCGCCGGTGACCAGGATCTGGATGTCCGTATCCACGGGAAGAACGACGGCCGTGTCCGTCGCAAGCAGCCGCGGCTGGCCGGGCTGGAGATCACCCTCCGGCACGATGTAGCTCGCGAATTCGGCGATCTGCTGGTCCGGATACTGGTAGCCCCAGTACCACTGGTAGCCGGTGACCTGAAGCGTGAGCTCCGGATCCTCCACCCGGTCCGCGAAATAGAGCAGCCTGAAGGACGGAACCGCGATCACCAGCAGGATCAGGACAGGGACGACCGTCCAGATCACCTCGATCAAGGTATTGTGGGTGACGCGTGAGGGGACCGGATTGCGCACTTCATTGAACCGCCAGGCGACATAGGCGATCAGCCCGACGACCAGGGTGCAGACCCCGATCATGATGATCAGGAGCATGAAATGGAACTGGTCCATCTGCGCCATGGTCGGCGTCGCCGGGGGCGGATGCCACATCTCCCACCTGGGCTCGCTGCCGCTTGCCGCCATGGCAGGCCGGACAGGCCCTGCGATCAGGAGAAGCATGAGCGCGATCAAGCGGTTGAACAGGACCATAACGCCCCCGACTGGGCCAGCCGTCGTTCGCCCGGCAGTTTCTAAGGGAACCGGCCTTCGGCATCAGTGTTCCAACCTTTGTTCCTGAATGGGCCCGGGCCAGGAGAAGGGGTGCCGCCGAACATCCTGCAGAGACGGCGTCGTGCCGTACCGGACCGCGAACCGGTCGTTCGCCTGGATGCGGTTGCGACAGCCGCGCCGCCGGTGACCGTCAGCCAGGCCGAAGCCCTTGAGGGGGCACGCGCCGTGTTCTCCGGACGCAGCGACGAGTTCGAGCGGATGGCCGGCGTCTTCGGCAATGCCGGTATCGAAACCCGCCGCTCCTGCGTGCCGGTCGGCTGGTATCTTCAGGCGCATGGCTGGCCGGACCGGAACGGCAGCTATGTCGAGAACGCGCTGTCCCTGCTCGAGGACGTGGCCCGATCCTGCCTCGACCGGGCCGGCCTCGGGGCGTCCGACATCGATGTGCTGCTGGTCGTCTCGAGCACCGGCATCGCGACCCCCAGCCTCGAGGCGCGGCTAATGGAGCGGATTCCCTTCCGCCGGGACGTGGTCCGCCTGCCCGTTTTCGGGCTGGGATGCGCGGGAGGCGTCCTCGGTCTCGGGCGTGCCGCCGCTCTTGCGCGGTCGGATCCGGGCTGCCGCGTGCTTCTGATGGTGGTCGAACTCTGCGGCCTCACGTTCCGCCGGGGCGATCTCAGCAAGAGCAACATCATCGCGACGGCCCTCTTCGGCGACGGCGCCGGGGGCGCGATCCTGAGGGCGGGCGAGGGCGCCGGTGGCATTCTGGCCGCCGGCGAATATACCTGGCCCAACAGCCTAGAGGTCATGGGCTGGTCGGTCGAAGAGGACGGGCTCGGCGTCATCTTCTCCCGCGACATTCCATCTCTCGTCCGGACCGGATTGCCCGAGGTCGCCGCGGCGTTTCTCGACGCCCACGGGCTCTCCATCGGGGATCTCGACGGCGTGATCTGCCATCCGGGCGGATCGAAGGTGCTGGCCGCCCTGCGCGACGGTTTCGGCCTTTCGGAAGCCGCGCTGGCGGTGGAAGCCGACGTCCTCCGCCGCTACGGGAACATGTCTGCGGCAACGGTCTTCTTCGTGCTCGAGGAAAAGCTGCGCGAGGCGCCGCCCGGCCGGTATCTCGCTCTCGCCCTCGGTCCCGGGTTCACGGCGGGATTTGCCGTGATCGATATTCCGTGACTGCCGGGCCGCAGCCGGGGAACCTCAAGGGCGCCCGCAGGTTCGACAGAACGGATGCCGGCCCGTGTGGCGGACCGGTCCTGAACGGATGGCCTGATGACGACGGACCCGCTCGAACACACCCGCTTCTTCGGATTGAGATTGATGCCCGCGGCGATCCTGGTCTCGCTCGGTCTTTCGGTCCTGGTCGGCGGCGGCGGCTTCCTGATCGTGCACGCGATCGCGGAGACCCGCGCCCGGTCGGAAGCGGCGGAAGCACCGGGCGCCGCCACCCCGGCGGAAGCCGGCGCAACGGCCGAGGAGCCCGTGCTGCCCGATACGACCGGCAACGACAGCGACAGCACGGCGGTGGAAGGTTCGCCCGAAGGACAGGAAAGTATCGATCAGCGACAGCAGGGGGAAGGGGGCGGACAGCCATAGCAGCCGTCCGCCAGAAGAGCCATGTCCGCGAATGACGCGCGCTTCGATCCTTCGCTGATCGCCGACCTGAACGACCTGCTGAAGCTGGATCACGATGCGAACCATGCTTACGGGCTCGCAATCCTGGCGCTTCGCGACCGGAACGCGAAGCAGGCGTTGAGGGGCTATCGCGAGGATCACAGGCGTCATATCCGGGAACTGAACCAGGCCATCCTGGCCCATGGGGGCGTTCCGATCCGTCTGCCCCATGTCCCGACCGGCTTCTTCAAGCTGGCGATGCAGGCTGCCGGGATCGGCTGCGGGGATCCCGGCATATTGCTTGCTTTCAAGGCGAACGAGGGTCAGGTGCGCAGCAAGTATGCGCGCCATGCCATGCGCCCCTATCCCCCAGACATCGGCAGGCTTGTCCGGCAGAATGCGGCCGATGAGGAAGAGCACTACGCCTGGGTCGTCGAAATGCTGGACGGGATGGGCGCCGGGGCCGGAACCGCTTCCGGTACGGTCGCCTGGATGGTCGAGATGTTCCATGGCCGCGCGGCCGACCTGATCGAAACCGTCGAATGGCAGGGGTTACGCTTGCGCGCGCAGTCTCTCCGTCGCTGACGCCCTGACACGGCCAGTTCACCGCCCTGGCGGGCGCCATGGCCCATTCCTGCCGACCTCTCGCTTGCTATTGCGAACGGTTCGCATTATCACAACGGCTATTCTGCTGACGTGCCGTCGCAGAAGCCGCGCCACGACCTCACCAGAGGGCGGGCCGGGGACCGGAAAAGGGATCGTCGGAGGTATCATGGCGCTGATTGGAAGGGGACAGCTCTGTCGGCTTCGCCGTGACCGGCGCGCCTCGTCCCTGGCGGTTGCCGTCTTCGGCCTCGCCGCGGCATTCCTGTCGTCCCAAGCGGATGCGGTCGAGTCCGGGACGTCGGGACTGCAGATCGAGCTCAACAAGCTGGAGCCGGTGGGAGAGGCCTGCCGCGTCTACATGGTGTTCCAGAACGATACCGCGCAGAATCTCCAACAGCTGCGTCTCGACCTCGTCCTGTTCGGAAAGGACGGCGTCATTTCGAAGCGGCTCTCCGTGAACGCCGCCCCGCTTGACGCCGGCAGGAAGGTCGTCAAGACGTTCGACCTTGCCGGCATCGATTGCGGCGGCGTGGGGGAAATGCTGCTCAATGACGTGACCACCTGTCCGCGCGATGCCGAAGGGGCGGCTGGGTGCGTGGCGCCCACCATCGCGACCCGGTCCGCGACGGGTGCCGTGCCCTTCATTCACTGAAGAACCATGAACCGATGGCCGCTGCCGGCAGAAAGATGTGACGCCGGTGGCCGAAGGCCGGTCCCGGCCGGCCGTCGATCGAAGGAGATTTCTTGATGGAACCGAATGCCGTGCCCGTCGAAGCGGCCATTGCCGAAGCTGCCATCGAGGCGGGTGCCGCGGCGCACGGCCTTTCGCCCGTCGACCTGTTCCTGCAGGCGGATCCGATCGTCAAGGCGGTGATCATTCTGCTGGCTCTGGCTTCGGTCGTCTGCTGGGCGATTATCCTGGACAAGGTCGTGAGGTTCGGAAAGCTGCGCCGGCAGGCGCGGGACTTCGAGGCGAAGGTCGTCGGCAAGACCGTCCCGGAGCTTGCGGCGTTCGCCAGGGAGCAGCCCGATATTCCCGCTGCCATCCTTCTTGCCGGTCTGGAGGCGAGAGAGGACAGCACTGAAGACGAAAGCCGTGCCGAACGGCGCGACCGCATCGAACGGAACATGCGCGCGACCCTCGCAGCCGAGCTGCGCAGAATGGAACCCGGCCTGCCCTTCCTGGCCACGGTCGGATCGGCGGCCCCCTTCATCGGTCTGTTCGGCACGGTCTGGGGTATCATGAGCAGCTTCACCGCGATCGCGCAGAGCCAGGACACGAGCCTTGCCGTGGTGGCGCCCGGCATCGCCGAGGCGCTGTTTGCCACCGGCCTCGGGCTCGTCGCGGCGATCCCCGCCGTCATCGGCTACAACAAGCTGACCACCGATCTCGGCCGGGCGGGTCAGCGGTTCTCCGCAGCCATAGTGAAGCTGGGAGACCGCCTCGCGCGCAGGTCGGTTCCGGAGGGTGAGCGGGTCCGTTCCGGCCGGGGGGCCGCTGCCTGATGGGCATGGCTCCGATCACCCCGGCCGGCGGCGACGATTTCGACATCGGGGCGGGCTATCGTCCGCTTTCGGAGATCAATGTCACGCCTTTCGTCGACGTGATGCTGGTGCTGCTGATCGTGTTCATGGTTGCGGCGCCGCTGATGATGGTCGGCGTTCCGGTCAATCTTCCGAAAACCAGCGCGGCAGAGATCAGCAGCGACGTCCGCCGGCCGATCGTCGTTAGCGTCGACCTGGACGGCCGCGTATATCTGCGCGAAGAGGAGCTGGCGCCCGACATCATTCGGCCCAGGCTGGCGGAACTTGCCGCCCAGGATCCGGAGGCCGTCGTCTATGTTCGCGGCGACCGGAATCTTTCCTATGGCAGGATCATGGAAGTCATGGGGATCGTCTCGACGGCAGGGTTCTCCAAGGTCTCGCTGATCGCGCAAGGAGAGGCGGGTTCTGGCCCCGCGGTGCCGGCTCCCTGAACCGATGCCATGAGAGTCATTGCAACGCGTCCCTGGGCGGTGGCGATATCGGTTGCGGCGCATGTGGGCGCCGTCGCCGCCATGCTGCTCTGGCCCGAGCCGAGGAAATCCGGTGCGACGGCCGAAGGCATGGGCGGCATCGAGATTGCCCTCGGTCCCGTCGGCGGGACGATCGGCGCTCCGTCGGAGACCGTCGAACCGGTCGAGCCGGTCGAGGACGTCGCTGCCGAGCCCGTCGACGTCATCGAAACGGTTGACGCCGTGAATGCGCTGGAGGAGACGCCCGAGGAGACCGTTGCCGAGGCCGTGCCGGAAGACCCGCTGCCGATGACGGAGCCGGTTGCCGAACCCGTTGATCAGCCGCCGGAAGAGATAACGGCCGAGGCTCCTGACGCGCTGGAACTGCCGGTGCCGCCGGCCGAAACCGAAACTGCCGTCGTTGCCCAGACCCTGGAAGCGGCAGAGCAGGCGACCGAACCGGTCGACGCCCCGGCACCGCAACGCAAGCCTGATCCGCCGCCGGCGCGGCCCCGTCAGCCGCCCGCGGCCACCCAAATGGCGCGTCTGCCCGAGCCGGCCGCGACGGAAAGGCCCGCCCCGCCGGCGGGGGCGCCCGTGGAGCAACAGGGGCCGAGTTCGGCCCAGCAGGCGGGCGTCGCGTTCACGCCTTCGTCGGGCGGTGGAAACCCGGGCGCACTTCAGGATTATCTGGCCCAGGTTCGGGGCTGGGTCGAGCGTTACAAGCACTATCCCGACCGGGCCAGGGCGCGCCGGCAGGAAGGAGCCGTGCTGCTTGCCTTCACGCTGGACCGGCAGGGCAATGTGCTGGGACAGCGCATCATCCAGAGTTCGGGATACGACCTTCTCGACCGGGCGGCTGCGGACATCATCGCGAGGGCGTCGCCGTTTCCGCCGATGCCGGACGACCTTCCCGGGACCAGGCTCGATCTCCAGCTGCCGATCCCCTTCGACCTGCGGTAACCCGTCAGCTGTCGGCGTTTCGGCTGCGTCTCCGACCCAGAAGAAGCAGCAGGAACGGCGCGCCTACCGTGGCTGAAATCAGGCCGGCCGGCATCTGATAGGGGAAGGCCGCCATTCGCCCGACCCAGTCGGCGATGACGACCAGGGCGCCCCCGGACAGCGCCGAACCGATGATCTGGGGCGCGGCGCGCCGCAATCCCAGCTCCCGGGCGATATGGGGGGCCATCAGGCCAACGAAGCTCAGCGGTCCGATCACCAGCGTGCCGAGCGCCGTCAGCCCGGCGGCCAGACCGTAGATGACGACCCGAACCCGGGCGATCGGCAGGCCGAGCGCCGTCGTCGCGCCAGCCCCGAGGGGTAGAATATCGAGCCACCGTCTGGACATGAGGGCGGCAAGGACGAGGACGCTCCCCAAAGCGAGCGTTATGGCCGTCGTGTTCCAGTCAACGCCGTAGGTCGAGCCGCTCATCCAGTGCAGCAGAAGGAATGCCCGCGGGTCCCCGGCCGCCGACAAGGCACCCACGACGGCGTCGAGCAGCGCGCCGAGCGCGATCCCGGCCAGCACCACCCGTTCCGGGACCAGGCCCCCCGACCGGCCGCCAAACAGGAGCACGGCCACAAGCACTGCAACGGTGCCGAGGGCTGCGAACGTCGCCCGCTGTCCCCAGTCAGGGGCGCTGAAGACGAACAGCGCGACGATAAGGCCGAAGACGGCGCCGGCGCTGACGCCGAGAACTTCGGGGCTTGCCATCTCGTTGCCCGTGAGGCGTTGGAGCAGGGTTCCGGCGACGGCCAGGATCGCACCTGCCGCCAGGGCGACGACGATCCGCGGCGTACGCCAAGGCAGAATTGCGGCCCATTCCTCTATGCCCGTCCAGGCCCATCGCCCATCGGGCGTGCGGCCGGCAAGAAGAGCGATGACCGCCAATCCGGCGACCCCAAGCGCCAGCAGGACCAGTGTTCGGACGGCGGGCCGGCTCTTGAGCACGGGGGCGGGGACGGCCTGAAAGTCGGCTGCCGCCATGGTCCGGAGCCGGGGCAGAAGAAGGAGCAGCAGGGGAGAGCCGAAGAGGGCCGTCACCGCGCCGGTCGGGACGAAATCCTGGGCCGCGCCGGCCAGAAGTTGAACCAGCGCATCGGTCAAACAGAGCAGGGCGCCGCCGATCAGCGTCGACCAGACAAGTCGGCTTCCCAACCGTCGGACCCCCGCCAGCCTTGCTACCGTCGGGGCAATCAATCCGATGAACCCGATCACGCCCACGGCACTGGCCACGATCGCGCTGAGCGCGAGGGCGATCGTCAGGCCGCAGATTCGGATGACGCCGGGGGAGAAGCCCAGGGCGCGCACGCCGGCATCGCCCAGCTCCATCGATTGCAGCGGCCGGATCAGCAGGGCAGCCAACCCGCACAGGACGGCAAGGCGCGGAAGCAGCGAGAGCGCGATCGTCCAGTCCTGCTGCGCCAGGGATCCGGCGCCCCAGATGAAAAGGCTGGCGAGATACTGTTCGTTCAGAAGGATGAGGAGCGATGCAACGGCGCCGCAATAGAGGCTGACGATGAGCCCTGCGAGGACCAAGGCGAAGGGTGAGAAGCCACGCCGGGACGCCAGCCCCAGCACGACCAGGGCCGCGGCTAGGCTTCCGCACAGGGCGACGACGTCGCGGCCGAACCCGAGCAGTCCTGGGGCGAACAGCGTCGCGATGGCAAGGGCCAGATGCGCGCCGGAGGAGAGGCCGAGCGTGGTCGGCGAGGCAAGGGGGTTCCGCATGACCTGCTGCAGGATGGCACCGGCGAGCGCCAGGGCCGCCCCGCAGAGGATGGCCGTCACGGCCCGGGGAAGGCTGGAATAGAGGAGGACCAGCTGATCCACGTCGAAGCCGTCCGAAGGACTGGTGAGAGCGATCAGATCCGGCCCGATTAGGACCCACGTCAGGCCTGCCGCGGCGAGCGTCAGGGCGCAGGCGATCAGCGGCGCCCGGGAGGACATTCGTTCCATCGTCAGGCCAGGCTTTCTAGATGGTCGACGACGAGCGAGGCGAAACGGAGCGCCGAAGGGACCATGCCGAACATCAGGACACCCGGCAGGATCGAGACGCGCCCCTGCTCGACGAAGGGAAGGCGCCGCCAAAGGGGGCTTTTCTCGAGCGTGGGCTCGACGTCGGGGAGGATCGGCTCGAACGCGATCAGGCGCATGTCGGACGGCGTCCCGCGGGCCAGATCCTCGATAGCAACGGTCTGGAATCCCCAGTAGTTTGTGGGGCCCGTCCAGGCGTTCTCGATTCCGATCCGGTTCAGGACATCCTGGTAAAGGCTGCTCCGTCCGAACACGCGAGCATGTCGCGCATCCATGAAGTTGACGAAGGCGATGGGCGGTGGATTGAGGGCCTCGATCCTGCGCCGGCATCGGTCGAGAATGCGATCGGCCTCGCGCAGATAGGCCTCGGCCGCCGCGGCGCGGTTCACGGCATCGCCAATGAGCCGGGTTCCCGCGATCGCCCGTTCCAGGGGTTTGCCGTCCTCGGCAAAAATCGTGATCGTCAGGACCGGGGCGATCCGCTCCAGGGACGGCGTCAAATGCGCGACATAGGGCGTCGCCAGCACGAGTTCCGGATCGAGCGCGGCGATCAGCTCAAGATTCGCCTCGAGATCTCTGCCGATATCGACGACGCCCGGCGGCAATGCGGGTTCGACCACCCATTTGTCCCACTCGACCGTTGCAACGACGCCGGCGGGTACGACGCCGAGCGCCAGGAGCGTCGTCGCGATGCCGTAGTCCAGCGAAACGACCCTCGGCGCATCCGGAGGCGATGCTGCGAGGCATCGAGGGACCAGGGCGGCGCCGATCAGGCCGCCCATGACCTGCCGCCGGGTCGGGTGCGGGACAGCGTCCGGGCGGACCGGCGATGAACGGCTACCGGACATAGGCAAGCGGACTGCCGTCGGTCGGATGAGCGATCACCTCCATGCCGACGCCGTAGATGTCGTGCAGGATGGCCGGAGTCAGGATGTCCCGTGGCGCTCCCTCGGCTACGAGGGTGCCATCCTTCAGGGCGTAAAGCCTGTCGCAGTAGCGCGCCGCCATGTTGATGTCATGCATCACGATCAGTACGCGCAATCCCCGTTCGTGGCTGAGGCGTCGGAGCAGGGCCAGGATCTCGACCTGCTGCGGCATGTCGAGGGCCGATGTCGGCTCGTCCAGCAGCAGGAACCGGGCGTCCTGCGCAATCATCATGGCGATCCAGGCCCGCTGGCGCTCGCCGCCCGAAAGCGTCGAGACGAAGCGGCCGGCCCAGCCGTCGACATGGGTGAGGCGCATCGCCTCCAGCACCTTCTCACGGTCCCCGGTGCTGAAGCGGCCAAGCGCCCCATGCCAGGGATACCGGCCATGGGCGACCAGCTCTTCGACCGTGAAGGAAAGACCCTGGGGCGTCTCCTGCGGAAGGTAGGCGACGGTCCGCGCGAAGTCCTTCCGGCGCCAGGCTTCGACCGGCCGGCCGGAGAAAAGGATCCGTCCTTCCGTCGGGGACTGCTGCCTCGCCAGCAGTTTCAGCAGGGTCGATTTGCCCGAACCGTTCCGGCCGATGAGCGCGGATACGCCCGGAAGGTCGAGCCGCAGGTCTAGGGAACGGAGGATCGCTCGCCCGCCCGCGCAGAACGTGAGACCCTCCGTCGCGAACCCTGTCGCTTCCGGCAGGTCGCCGGTTGCCGCCGGAAACGCCCCCATGGATCAGAAGCGGTAGCGAAGGCTGGCGATCACGTTGCGGCCTTCGTCCCAATAGCACCAACCGGCGGTACAGGTGGATTTCGTCTCGTCGAAGAGATTGGTCGCATTGACCTGGAAGCGCGCACCCTCGAGCCGCGGATCGAGGACGCCGAGGTCGTAGTGGAGGGCGGCATCGACAAAGAACCGGGATTCGTTCTCCATCGTATTGGTGTCGTTGCCGTAGCTTTTCCCGACATAGCGCACGCCGCCGCCGAAGCCCAATCCTTCGAAGGCGCCTGAGGCGATGGTGTAGTCGGCATAGACCGAGGCCGTATGGAAGGGCACCCCGCTCAAGTTCTTGCCGACGGTGCCGGTGGCGCCTCGTTCGATCTCCAGATCGACATAGGCGTAGGACGCGATCAGGTTCAGGCCGTTGTCCAGCGAAGCGGCGGCTTCCAACTCGAAGCCGCGGGACCGCATATCCAGCTGAACCTGCCTGTTCACCCCGGTGGACGCGTCGAAGACGACGCCGTCGTCCTGCTCGATCTGGAAGACCGCGGCGGTCACGACCGCGTTCGTGTCCGGAATGGCGTATTTGACGCCCGCCTCGACCTGCCGACCGACGGTCGGGGCCGCCGGAGACCCGTCCATCAGCTCGCCTACGTTCGGAGAGAACGACGTCGTAAAGTTTGCATAGGGCGTGAGGCCGAACGGCGTTTCGTAGGAAAGACCGGCGCGCCAGGAGAATTCTCGGTCGTGCTGGACCAGCGACGACCGGCCGCCCGTCGTACCGTCGGGCGTCTCGGTCTCGCCCCTGAGCCAGTCATGCCGTCCGCCGAGAGTCAACGTCCAGTTGCCGAGTTCGAGCTGATCCTGGAGATAGATCCCGACCTGCAGCAGGTCCTGACCGGAGGCGAATTTCAAGGGAAGGGTGTCGCCGGGGGCGGGCACCGGCCCCTGGGCGTTGGCGACGTCGTTGTACTGGTTGTAGGTCAGGTATCCGACATCGACGCCGGCAAGGATGGTATGCGCAATCGGTCCCGTATCGACCAGCGCCTGAACCTGGTTGTCGGCGACGAAGGAATAGAGTTCCTCGGCATTGCGTCCGGCGGCCCGCGTCACTGTGGGACCGCTGGGGTCAGTTATGTAGGTGTATTCCAGGTCGTTGTCGACATGGGTGAGCCGCGAGCTCTGGCGGACCGTGAAGGTGTCGTCGATGCGGTGCTCGAACTCCCAGCCAAGGCGCTGCTGCGTCTGGTGGAAGTCGTTGAAGCTGGGATCGCCCTCGTAGAGGCGCGTGACGCCGTTCGCATCGTTGAAGTAGGCGGCGGTGCCCCCGACCGTGGAGTCCATGAACTCACTGAGAAGGGTCAGCTTGGTATCGTCGCTGAAATGGATGGTCAGTGCCGGCGCCAGATAGAGGCGGTCGTCGGGGAAGCCGGCGATTTCGGTGTTGGAGTCCCGGGCCAGGCCCGTGACGCGGTAGAGGACCGAACCGTCTTCCGTCAGCGGCCCCGACAGGTCGAAATTGCCCTGATAGCGATCATGGGAGCCTGCCTGGACTTCGACTTCCCGGAACGGGGTATCGGTCGGCCGCTTGGTCATCAGGTCCACGAGGCCGCCGGCGCTGGTCGCCCCGTAAAGGGTGGAAGAGGGGCCCTTCAGAACCGTAATGCCCTCAAGCCCGTAAGGCTCGGTCCGGAAGAAGGCGGTCGGGCTGCTGAATTCGCGCAGGCCGTCCCGGAACGTTCCGTTGTAGTAGGATGCGAAACCCCGGAGCGAGAACGCATCGAAGCGGGGATCGAACCCGAAGGCGCCGGTCTGCGATCCTGCCGTATAGTTCAGCGCCTCGAGAAGGGTCCGGGGATTGCGATCGTCCAGTTGTCGTTCGGTGATCGCGGAGATGGACTGGGGCACCTTCATCAGGTCGTTGTCGGTTTTCGATCCGATCCGCCCGCGCGTGGCAACGTAGCCGTCCTGGACCAGGATGTCGTCGCTTTCCGCTTCGATCCGAAGCTCGTCCAGCACCAGTGGCGCCGCGGTTTCGCCGTCGGTCGACCCTTCCTGACCGAAGGCCGGCGACACGATCGCGTAGCCGATCGCGGTTCCAAGCAGAGCGATCTGGCGATGTGTCCGGTATCCGCGCGTGGTCAAATCTGCCCCCATCCGATTAAGGGCCGCATTGCCGACGGGCGCGCGGCCGTTCCCAAACTCAGGTGGGCGGCTTCTACCGCGATTGATAATGAATTGCAACTTCCGGCGAGCGGGATTATAAGTGCCCGGAATATAGGCGGACTTGGCCCTCCAGCGGCTGGGGCCGCCTGGAAGATCGACGGTCCCGCGCGGCTGTCGACTCCAGACAAGCTCCGGATGGGACAGCGTGCTGGCGGAACCGGAAACCCTGGACTCGGTGTTCGTAGGACCCTTCGCGTATCTGGCCGGCAAAGTCAGAATCGAAGGCGACCTCAGTCCTGCCGTTTCGGTGTCGCGACTGTCCGATCCGACGATCCTGGGGCGGGAGCTCGATACCTATTGCGGGCGGTTCGGGCCGGCGTGCCGGGCGCCGGTCGCATCGCTGTGGTCCCAGTATTTCCTTGGCGGCCTGATCGTTCCGTTCGTCGCCATAGGGCTCCTCGGAAATCGGATGCCCGACCTATCCCCGGAGGGCGTCGGCATCGTGCTGGAGGAAGGGCTGCCGGCAGGGCTCGTGCTTTCGGGACTTGGAGCACCGATTCCGAGGGGAGGCAGCCCAGCCGGATTCGAATGCCTCGTTCGCGAGTTGATCCATCCGGTGATCGATGCGCTGGTCGAATGGTCCTGCGGTGCGCCCCGGCTCTTCTGGGGGAACGCTGCGACGCTGATGTCCTGGGCCGTGCGGGAAGCCGGGACGATGCTGCCGGGAAGCGCCGAGCCGGACCGGGTCATGGAACGGCTGCTCGGTTCGCGCAACTGGGCGGATGGCGTGCCGAACATGCTGCATGGGCAGTTGCGACTGGAGACGGGAGACACCGTCAGTCGCCGCCGCGTATGCTGCGTCCGATACTGCCTGCCGGGCGTCCCGGGCTGCGGGCCTGTTTGCCCGCTGGAGCGCTAGGCGGGAACCACATTCCACATCCGCCGGTTCGGATTGCGTTCCGGCAATCGATATCCCGGGACCGCTATTTCCGCCGACGGCAAGGGGATGGCATGGCCGGTCAGCCATTATGGATCCAGGCCTCCCTGTTGGCCGGGGCTCTCGTGTCTTACGCCGTCGATGCTCCTGTGATCGGCCAGGCGACGACGCGGCTGGATGACGTCCAGGAACGGAGAGGACGCCAATCGCGTGCTCCGCCTGTGGGATGGAGGCGACCGGGGCATCGTCGACGATAAGGTGATCGCGGGCATACCGGCTTCGTCCTTCCATGACGGCCGACGGATGGCATTCGGGCCGGACGGCATGCTCTACGTGACGACGGGCGATGCATCCAGGCCCGAGCTTGCTCAGGACCCGGGCTCCCTTGCAGGCAAGATCCGGCGCGTCACTCCGGAAGGCGCGGTCCCGGACGACAATCGCTTTCCGGGGTCTACGGTTTGGTTCTTGGGCCATCGCAATCCGGAGGGCCTGGCCTGGCACCCGGGAACGGGGGGTCTGTTCGCATCGGAACACGGTCCGTCCGGGGAGTTCGGGCTCGGCGGCCAGGACGAGATCAACGTCCTCCGACGCGGCGGCAACTACGGCTGATCCAGGGCCATGGGAGCGGCCGGGAACCGCCCTTCATTGACTTCGTCACCGTCTGGGGCGACGCCTCCTATCCGTCCGAAGGCATCGCGTTCCGGAGCGGAAACCTGTTCGTCGCGACCCTGAAGAGCGAGACCCTGGTGGAAATCGAGTTGAGCCCCGAGCCCGAGAGCTACCGCGTTGGTCACGTCGCCCATCGCTTTGCCGAGAGGCGGGAGAGGGGCGTTTCGGCCGGCTGCGCGATCCTGTCGTCGGACCGGACGGCGGCCTTTACGTCCTCACCTCGAACCGCGACGGGCGCGGCAACCCTCGCCCGGGCGACGATCGGGTCGACCGATTGGACTGGGCCGACTGACCTGCCCGGTTCGGGGGTGACGGGTGCCGACGACGTCCCGTCCACGCTACGGAGTGCGCGGGGGCGGCGCCCTTTGCAGCGTCTTTGCAATGTCCTCGATTTCGCGTGCCAGCCGGTGCAGACGTGCCGAGAGCTTTTCGTCGGGGATCTGGCCGGCCTGGTAATGGAGGCGGTTCGCCATGTCGATGAGTTCGTCGACCATCAGCACGACAGAGTGTGCCTCCAGCACGGGTGCCTGCGGGACCCAGTATCGTTGACGTTATCACGGAACCGGCCCGGGAGACCAAGCTTGTCGCGGGAGCGATCGCCGTCGGCCGGTTCGTGGATGATTGGCGTTGCCAGCAATGGGCACTGGCGCTACGCCTGTCCGGTCTCCGTCCGCCATCCGCCCGGGGCGGGAGCCGGACCGGGACCATGACAAACCGCGGGCGCGTTGTCCGCCGGAGGAGATCGAACATGGACGACAAACCCAAGGACGATGCGCTCGTCCGCTGCATCCTGGACATGGCCGGCTCTGAGAAGCCGGTCACGCCGCAGGAAATTGCCATCGCCTTTTCCAAGGACCGCGTCGGGCCGAAAGACCCGCCGGACGCATGGCGCCGCTGGCTCAATCCCGTGAAGCAGCAGGTCCTTCATCTCGCGCGCACCGGCCGCTTGGAGATCGTGCGGAACGGCCAGATCGTCGACCCGGACGAGGTGCGGGGTATGGTCCGCATACGCCTCCCTGCGGGCCGTTGAGGCGCCGTTTCCGTTCAGGCCACCTGATAGGTGAGACAGTCCTGACGGGCAGCCGGCGCCGCCGCGCGAGGATAGATCTCCCCTTCGATGAGGCGCCGCATCTCGGCCCGGGCGCGGGAAAGCCGGCTCTTGACCGTGCCCATTGGGCACCCGCAGATTTCCGCGACCTCCTCGTAGCGCATGCCTTCCGCTCCGCAGAGGATCAGGACCTCCCGGTGCTCCTCGCTCAGCTTGTCGAACGCGCGGGCAAAGTCCCGGAGCTCCATCCGGCCCATCTGTGTCGGTCGTTCCGCCAGCCCCGGCAAATGGTCGGGGAGGCTGGTGAAGACCACCAGATTGGCCCGGCGCATGTTCGAGATGTGCGAGTTCCGGAGAATCGTGAATAGCCAGCCCTTCAGGTTGGTCCCATCCCGGAACTGGTCCTTTGACTTCAGCGCACGCTCGACCGTCTGCTGGACAAGATCGTCCGCCCGGTCGGGATCCCGGGTGATCACCCTAGCGTAGGCCCGCAATTGCGGCAGCAGCTCGACAAGCTGCGTGTGAAATGCGCTATCGGCTCGGGTCGTTTCCTGACCTTCCATGTATGCCTCCCATCACTTCCCCCGCGGCGTGAAACGCCGGGATCCAACGAAGAAACATCAAATTCCGAAAAAGGTTACGTCCTTATTGTCCGAATTAATAAAATGTTAGGATATCTAGCAAAGAAACTGCAAATTTGGGCAAAAGACCCTTTCGGAAGAGGTACCTCTTTCCCGCCGCGCCTATAAAAAATCAAGGGCTAACAATGTTTTATATAAAGATCCTGAAGTATAGGGTGAGCGAAACGGGGTGTCCTGAACAGGGCTGATTCGATGACCCGCGTCCGCCGGGGATCGCGGGCGGCGTTGGTGGACTTGATGTCCAAGGCGCACGTTCGAAGGCATGGAGCTAAGGACCGGGCGTAAGGTCCTGAGTTGAAATTGAGATTCCAGATCTCCATGTCCACGAGTGCCGAGCTTTCGGCCGAACGGCCGGAAGGGAACTCTCCTTCCGGAGCCACGTTCTTCCACGAGGCACAAGAAGGCACGGATCATGCCACCGCTATATCCCGCCAATGACAATCAGTCGCGCTCGGTAACCGGAAGCCCCTACCTGAATCATGAGCCAAGGGAGATCTGGCAGGCCTGCCACGATGTCCTGGCGGAGCGCGGGATCTGGAAATCCCCCTGCGAAACTTGCACGTTGTTCAGCATCTGCCGACCCCCGACCGATCTCGTCGGAATCCCGGCCGCACAGTAGCCGCGCCGCGCCGATTGAATTCCGTCCCCGGATTTTTCGAAAGTGAGCCGCGCCCCCGTCCCCGGGCGGCAGCTTCCGGCCGGCGGGCACGGCGACCGGGGGTGGTCGGGATTTCGCAATCTGGCGGCGCGAAGGGCGTCCGGCGTATGATCGGCCGCCCGAAGAAGCGTACGGGCGGATGAGAAGCGACGAATGCCTGAACCTTTGAACCACAGACTGTCCGTTGCGCCGATGATGGACTGGACGGATCGGCACGATCGGTTCTTCCTTCGTCTGCTGTCCAAGCGCGCGGTGCTCTATACGGAGATGGTCACGACGGGCGCCGTCCTTCACGGCGACCGGGAGCGGCTGCTCCGGTTTCACCCGAATGAGCATCCGGTCGCTCTGCAACTTGGCGGTAGCGAGCCCGAGACCATGGCGCGCTCGGCCGGGATCGGGGAAGCCGCGGGCTATGACGAAATCAACATCAATGTTGGCTGCCCCAGCGACCGGGTTCAAGCCGGGCGGTTCGGTGCCTGCCTGATGGCCGAGCCCGAGACCGTGGCCGCCTGCGTTCGTGCGATGCGTCGGGCCACCTCGCTCCCGGTCACGGTCAAGTCGCGCATCGGCATCGACCACCAGGAGGACTACGCCGACCTCGTCCGCTTCATCGAAACGGTGGCGGATGCGGGATGCACCAGCTTCACCGTTCATGCCCGGAAGGCCTGGCTGAACGGCCTGAGCCCGAAAGAGAATCGCGAGATCCCGCCCCTCCGCTACGAGCTCGTCTATCGGCTGAAGCAGGATTTTCCGGAGCTGGAGATCGTCATCAACGGCGGCATCAGGAGCCTGGACGAGGCGGAGGCGCACCTCGCCCATGTCGACGGGGTGATGATCGGGCGGGAGGCATACCAGAACCCCTACATCCTGGCCGAGGCGGACCGGCGGCTGTTCGATCCCGGCGCGCCCGTTCCGGGACGGTTCGAAGTCGTGGAGCAACTGCTTCCCTATGTGGAGGCGGAGCTTGCCGAGGGGACTCCGCTCGCTGCCATTACGCGCCACATCCTCGGCCTGTTCCAGGGCATGCCCGGGGCCCGTGCCTGGCGGCGTTACATAGCCCAGAATGCCCATAAGCCCGGTGCCGATTCCCGCGTGTTGTCGGAAGCGGCCGAACTGGTCGCAGAGGCGATCGCCCGCGCCGAGGCGCGCGACGCGGCCTGACGGCGGCGCGCCGCTCAAGTCGTGCGGGACGGCGCCGGCGGGGTAAGGAGTTCCGCGCTCTCCGCTTCCCCGTTGCCGCCATTCTGACGCATGCCGAGGGCGTCCATCGCCGCCTGGATCTCGGGCAGGGCAGCCTCGGTCGCGCGGATTCCGACATCGATCATCTCGGCCGCCCGATCGAACTCCATGATCCCGATATGACCCAGCTTCGGCGCGATGTGGACGTCGGGCGGATCGCCGGCAAGCCGCGAACGGGTGATCCGGTCGAGCACGATGTTGAGCGACGACGTCATGACGCCGAACATGCTGGGAGTCGCCGGCTGGCGCCGAAAGAGCCTCTTGACGAGGCCGGTTACGCCGGCGGGCTGGGTTTTCTCGATCGCCTCGAGAATATCGAAGCTGGCCTGGAAGTCGCCTCCCGACGCCCGTGCCTTGCCGATGAGATCCGCATTCAGGTTGACGGCGATCACGAGCGTGGCGCCCTGCGCGACGCAGAGCGAGACGGGGACGGGATTGACCAGGGCTCCGTCGACGAGCCAGCGGTTGCGGATCAGGACCGGCGGAAAGATGCCGGGGAGGGAGAAGGAAGCCCGGATCGCCTCCACGAGCGGCCCCTCATGAAGCCAGACCTCATGGCCGGTCGTGAGGTCCGTGGCGACCGTGGCGAAGCGGCGGGGCAGATTTTCGATCGCGACCGGTCCCAGATGGGCCTCCAGTTCGCGAATCAGTCTTTCGCCGCCGATGAGGCTCGGCATCCGGACGTGGAAGTCCAGATAGCTCATGATCTTCAGCCGGGTCAGGGACCGGGCCCAGGCCTCAAGCTCGTCCAGCTTGCCCGCGAGGAAACAGCCGCCGACGACCGCCCCGATCGATGTGCCGCAGATGATGTCCGCCTCGATGTCGGCGGCCTGCAAGGCGCGCAGGACTCCGATATGGGCCCAGCCTCGCGCGACGCCGCCCCCGAGGGCAAGTCCGATCTTCGGTCGATCCATTCGTTCCCTCGCAAACCAGGATCGGCGGCGGCATTCCGCGGCACCTAGACGGATCGCGCAAGAGCCGGATACGCAAGGCCCAGCGTCAGTCCGCGCATTGCCGTGAGCCCCGTGAAGGCCAGCCAAAGTCCGTGATTGCCCAAAAGGGGGACGAGCACCCAGCATAAGCCAAGATAGACGAGAAAACTGACGACCATTGCATTACGCATGGTCGAACCGCGGGTCGCGCCGATGAAGATGCCGTCGTATTGGAAGGCCCAGATGCCGAACAGGGGCTGGACGATCATCCACGGAAGATGGGCTTTCGCCTCGGCGCGGACCGGCTCGATCGACGTCAGCAGGTCTACGAGCAGATGACCGCCGGCCAGATACGCTAGGCTGAAGGAGACGGCCGCGATGGCCGCCCAGACCGTCGACGTGCGGACCGACGCCCGGAACGCGGCATTGTCGCGCGCGCCGACCGCGCCGGCGACCAGCACCTCGGCCGCGTTGGCGAACCCGTCCAGGGAATAGGCCATCAGCGTGTAGAGATTCATCAGGACGGCGTTTGCCGCCAGCGTCACGTCCCCCAGCGCGGCGCCCTGCGCGGTGAACAGGCCGAATCCCGCCATCAGGCAGAGCGTCCGCACAAGAATGTCGAAATTGATTCTGATCAACCTGCCGAGGGCAGGGAAATCGCCGAGCCGTTCGGGAAGGATTCCCTGCGGCAGCTCCGGGACGATCCTTACGAGCATCGTTACCCCGACGACTAGGGCCGAATACTCGGCAAGCGCCGAAGCGATCGCCACGCCGGCCACGCCCCAGCCCAGAATCGGCACCAGGATCAGGTCCAGCACGATGTTGAAGCCGTTCAGGACCAGTTGGAGGCAAAGGGCCAGCCCGGCGCGCCTCAGGCCGAGAAGACAGCCCAGCACGACATAGTTGGCAAGCGTGGCGGGCGCGCTCCATATCCGCCAGCCGAAATAGGTCGCGGCACCTTCAGCGACGTCCGGCCCGGACTGGACGATCGAGAACGCGAGCCACCCGACCGGCTGTTGCAGCAGGACGAGCAGCAGCCCGATTGCTGCCGCAAGGGCGAGCGCGCGCGCCAGGATGGCGGCGATTTCGTCTCGCCCGTCCGCGCCCGCTGCCTGGGCAACCAGCGCGGTCGTGCTCATCCGCAGGAATCCGAAGGTCCAGAACAGGAACGAGAAGATCAGCGCGCCGACGGCGACCGCGCCGAGATGATGAGCTTCGTCCAGGTGCCCGATGACGGCCGTGTCGACGAGGCCGAGCAGCGGCGTCGAAACGTTCGAAATCATGATCGGTCCGGCGAGCCGCCATACGCGGCGATGCCATTCGCCGGGACCGAGGAGGGAGGCGAGGGATATCAAGGGAAGGATCGCTGCCGGCCCGAGGAACGGCCCCGGCATCCGCTGCCCGGGCCGTTCCGAGGCGAGCCTTGTTATTGCATTACGATCCGGCCTTCCACCTTGGGCGCGACCGTGCCGTGGCGCTCGATATAGTCGATGACCTGGGACGACATGAAGTTCGCCGCTGCCGGGTCGATAAGGTTCGGCGATCCGACCAGGGCAGAATAGCCGTCGCCGCCTTCCGCCATGTAGTCGTTGGTGGCGAGCGTATAGGTCTTCCCGTCGTCGAGCGGCACGCCGCCGACCAGGATCTCCTTCACCCGGTTCATCGGCGGTTGCGAGAGATCGACGGTCACCGTCATGCCGGACACGTGCGGAAACCGGCCGGCATTCTCTTCCGCCTGGCTGAAGCCGATCTCCAGAGCTTCGCGGATCTGCCGCCCGGTGACCTCAAGCTTCACGGTCTTGTTGCCGAAGGGCAGCTCCGACTGGATGTCGCGACGGGTCAGGACGGTGCCGGGCGCATATTCGCGGTCCGCACGGATGCCACCGCCATTGGTGATCGCGATATCGGCACCGACGGCTTCGCGGATCGCATCGGCGATCAGGTTGCCGATTGCGGCTTCGCCGCCGCGGACGGTCGCGCGGCGGCTGTCCAGCGCCGTCTCGGTCTTGCCGATCTCGATATCCAGTTCGGCCGAAAGCCGGTCGAGATACTGCTGTACCTTCGCGGCCATCTCGGGGTCCGGCTCATAGGCGGCCGTATCGAGAGTGCGGAAGGCCGGGCTCCAGACGATCTCGTCGTCGACCTGTTCGATCGTCAGATCCAGGGCGGTCACATAATTCGCCTGGGACGAGGATTCTACGAAGGCCGTCTTCCCGTCGTAGAAGGTCATGAGATTATGGTCGTGACCCGCCAGGATCACGTCCACCGCGCCCTGCCGGATCAGATCCATGTCGTCGCCGATATCGACGTGGGCGAGGGCGATCACGAGATCGGCGCCGTCCTTCCTCAATTTTTCCGCAAGGCGGGCCGTCGTCTCCAGTACCGGGGCGAATTCCACGCCGTCGGCGCTCGCCAGGTGAACCGTGTCCGGCGTCGTGAGGCCGATGAAGCCCAGCGTGATGTCCCCGACGTCCATCGTGTAGGTTTCGACGGCACCTTCGATGATCCGGCCGTTTTCCAGGACGTTGCTGGCGACGACCGGGAACTTGGCTTCCGACAGACGCTGCTTGGCAACCTCCGGCCCGAAGTCGAATTCGTGGTTGCCGGGCACGAAGATCGCGGTCGGGGTCTCGTTGATGAGGTCGATGATATGGGCGCCGTGATCGAAGCCGGATAGGAGGGACGGGGAGATGGCATCGCCACCGTGCGTCAGCAGCACGGTCCGGTCGCCCCGGGAGACTTCATCCTTTAGGACGGCCATGAGCTTGGCGAAACCGCCCCGGCCATTCTCCGCTTCCATCCGGTCCATGTCGTTGTAGTGGAGGATGGTCAGGTGAAGCGGCTCGGCCTGGGCGGCGGCCGCAAAGGCCCACCCGCTCATGCCGAGAAGAAGAGTTGCGCTGAGTTTCGAAAGCGACATCGGACTTCCATACCCTCCGATTTCAGATGCTCGATGACGAGCGGGTCGGGATCGCCGTATCCATGCGGCCCCGGAATGGTATAGCGCGATCGGATCGGTTTGCACCGGGAGTTTCGAGCGGAGCGACCGAGTTTCGGACCCGCGGGCCCCGGCCCGAGGCGCGGGCCTGCTCCCCGAAATGTGCGCTGGACAGCCGCGCCGCACCGGATTAGATGCCGGGACATGTGGCACCCCCGGATTCTCGTCCTTCAGAACCATTCCAACACCCCGGCTGGGCTGATCGGAGAGCAGCTGGTGGCCGGTGGAGCCGTGCTGGACATTGTCCAGGCGCTGGACGGGGATCCGTTGCCGCCGACACCGGCCGGCTATGACGGCCTGCTCGTCCTGGGCGGACCAATGAATGCCCTCGACGACGGCAACTACCCGAACCTACGCGTGGAGGCGGGGCTCATCCGAAGCTTCATCGATTCGGGCCTGCCGGTCATGGGCATCTGCCTTGGCGCACAGATGATGGCGCGGGCGCTCGGGGCGGCCGTGCGCCGTGCGGCAGTTCCGGAGATCGGGTTTACGCGGATCCACGGACTCCCGGCGGCGGATGACGATCCTCTCCTCGAGGGGCGGCGCTTGCCGCGGCTGATGCACTGGCATTACGACACCTTCGATCTGCCGCCGGGGGCGTCGCTTCTGGCGACCAACGGTGTCTGCCCCAATCAGGCATTCCGCTACGGACCGGGCCAGTACGCCTTCCAGTTCCACCTGGAAGCGACACCGGCGATCATCCGTGCCTGGGTGGCGGAGTTCCGGGAGACCACCGGCGATCCCGCCGGCCCGATCGCTTTTTTGGAAGATGAAATCGCTCTTCATGCGGCCGCTGCCGAGGCGTTCGGCCGGCGCATCGGGGACCGCTGGCTCGCGATCGTCCGGCGGTTGCGCGATCCCGCTGCGCAGGTGCCGCTCGCCGCGGAAGCCTGAATGGGCGTCCGCAGGCGCCCGTCCGCGTCAGGCGGAGCGGTCGGCGGTGGAAGCGGCCGCCTCGGCGAGGGCCCGGTCGGCGGCGCGGAACGGCAGCAGCACGCATTCGTGCCGGCTCCGGACCGCCTTGACGGGCATGAAGGCCTGGAGTTCCGGCCAATCTGGGGGCAGGGGGCCGTCGTTCCGGATCATCCGGTCTACGGCTTCGGCCACCGACCGGATCTGGTCCGTGCGCAGGCCAACGGCCTTTGCCGCGATGACCGAGGCCGCCGCCTCGCACAGCAGGCATCCGCGGACCTTATGGGCCACGCCTTCGATGGTGTCGCCGGTAAGCCGGACCTCGAAGGTGACGCGATCGCCGCAGACGGGATTGTCGACGGTCGCCCGGCCATGCGGATCGGCCAACTGGCCGGCGCCGACGGCGGCGCGGGCATGATCCAGAATGGCCTTCTGATAGAGCGCTTCTGACAACGGATCAGCTCCTGGAATCGGCATCGGCCCGGATCATACGGGAAAGAGCCTCCGGCGTGTCGATGTCCCGGATCACACCGTCATCGGCCATCTCGACCTCCGCGACCGCGTCGCCATGCGCCCCGATCAGATGGCGTGCCCCGACATCGCCCGCCACCTCGCCCATCTCGGCGAAGAAGCGCCGGTCCCAAAGCACGGGATTGCCGCGCTTCCCGGCAAAGGTCGGCACGACGATTGACCGCCCCTCGACCGGGGAATAGGCGCCGATCAGCCGGTCGAGAACCTGCGCCGTCACGCCCGGCATGTCCCCGAGACAGACGAGGGCCCCGTCGATCTCCGGCGGCAACGCCGACAGGCCGACGCGGAGCGACGTGCTCAGGCCTTCCGCGAATGCCGGATTGTGCACGAAACGGACGGGCCGGTCGCTCAAGACCGCTTCGACCCGTTCGTGTTCGTGTCCGGTCACGACCAGGACGGGGCCCGCCTGGGAGGCAAGCGCCGCATCGACCACGCGGGCGACCATCGGCACGCCGTCGATCTCGACCAGCAGCTTGTTCACGCTTCCCATGCGCCGAGACTGTCCAGCCGCTAGAACGACGGCCGCAATCCTGGGCGCGTGCGGGGCCTCTGCGCGGGCGGGTGCGGTGCCACCGCGCGGCTGGGGCCGGGTCGGGATCTCGGTCAGAAGGCCGCCGACACCCATCCCCATGATGTCGTCGCGCGTGACCTCCAGGCCCGCGGCGATGCGCTGAAGCACCCAGTCGAAGCCGTTGAGCTTCGGGGATCTCGCGCAGCCGGGCAGGCCAAGGACGGGCATCTGGCCGATCCGGGCCATGAGCAGCAGGTTGCCCGGATCCACGGGCATTCCGAAATGGTCGACCGTGCCGCCGGCCGCGACGATGGCCGCCGGAAGCACGTCGCGCCGATCGGTGATGGCGGAGGCGCCGGCGATCAGAAGCAGATCAAGGTCCCTTTCGAGAAGGGCCCCGATTTCGGCCGCGAGCACGGATGTTTCATGCCCGCAGCGGCGTTCGTCTTCGAGGACGCCGCCCAGCACGCTGACGCGCTCCGACGTGATCTGGGAGGTCTTGTCCAGCATCTTCGGGCTGGTGCCCACGAGCGTCGTCTGGATCAGTCCGACCTTCAGGCTCCGGAACGGGGCGACGGAGATCACCGGCGTCCCACCGTCCTTTGCGATGTCCTCGCATCTCTGCAGGGCGTCGCCAGGGGTGGCGAAGGGGATGATCTTAACGGTCGCGACCATCTGCTTCGGCTGGACGGGCGCGAACCGGGGAAGCGTCGCGATCGTGATCGCTTCATCCACGCGGTTGATGCGGTCCAACCGCTCGCCATCGACGACCGCGAGGCCGGGCACGGTCGCAAACAGGTTGACACGCCCTGTGAAGGCGTCGCCGGCAACAAGCCCGGTGCCGGCGACGGCACGGGCAAGACGCTCGGACGCCTCGTCCTCATGGACGTCGCCGTCCTCGAGCCGGGCTGCGATGACCGTCCGGATGCCCGCCTCCGCGAGCGCCGCAACGTCTTCGGCCGTCAGCCTGCGCCCCTTGCGCAGGTTCAGGCCTCCTTCCCGTAGGGAATGGGCCAGGATCGTGCCTTCGGCCTCCGCGACCGGAAACTCGTCGAATATCATGCGGATTGCCCCCGGCGAAGTGCGGCGGTCATCTGCGCCATGACCGAGATGGCGATCTCCGCCGGCGAGACGGCGCCGATATCGATGCCGGCGGGTCCGTGAATGCGCGCCAGGGCTTCCGGCGAATGCCCCCGCGCCGCCAGCCGTTCCAGCCGGGCCGCGTGCGTCTTCCGGCTGCCGAGCGCGGCGATGTAGAACGCCTCCGACCGAAGCGCGGCGTCGAGCGCCGGGTCGTCAAGTTTCGGGTCGTGGGTCAGGGTGACGACAGCGGTCCGGGAATCCGGGCGCAATCCCTCCAGGGCCTCGTCCGGCCAGTCCTGGCTGACGACGACGGACGGGAACCGCTCGTCGGTTGCGAAGGCACGCCGGGGATCGACGACGGTGACGTCGTATCCGGCAAGGCCGGCCATGGGAACCAGACTCTGGGCGATGTGGACGGCGCCGACGACGATGAGCCGCAGCGGGGGATTGAAGACCTGGACGAAGACCTGCCGCGATCCGACGGTGACGATGCCGTTCCGGTCGGCGGACCGGGCGGCGTCGAGGGCGGCCCGGAGGTCTTCCGTCAGGGCTAGTTCGCCCTCGACCCGGTCGTCCAGGACCAGCGTCTGTTCACCCGATGCGATGTCCGTGAGGAGTGCCGCCCGGCGCTTCGCCGCCCGCGCCCCGATCAGCGCTTCAAGGATGGGCTGTTTCATTCGACGCGCTCGACGAAGACCTGGACCTTGCCTCCGCAGGCAAGGCCGACATCCCAGGCCTGCTCGTTGGTGACGCCGAAATCGAGAAGGCGCGGCTTTCCGTCCTCCATGACGTCCATCGCCTCGCGCATAACGGCGCCTTCGATGCAGCCACCCGAGACGGAGCCCGCCATCCGTCCCGTTTCGTCGACGGCAAACTGGCTGCCGACCGGGCGCGGAGAGGAGCCCCAGGTCGTGACCACGGTCGCCAGCGCGACGCGCCGCCCTTCCTGCCGCCAGGCCGCAGCCTGCTCCAGAATATCGTCCCGGAAAGTGTTCATAAGCTTCACTCCGCAGCCAAGGAACGCCATCGGGCCATTCGGGCGCGAGGCGGCAATTTATCCGCGTTCAGCGCTTCCACCAGGGCCTCCAGGCTTGCCAGATTGTGAACCGGGCGGAAATCGTCCACGTGAGGCATGATCGCCCGGGCTCCCAGCGATTTTGGCTCGTACGCGTCGTAACGCAAGAGGGGGTTGAGCCAGATCAGCTTCCGGCAGCTCTTGTGCAGGCGCTCCATCTCCCGATCGAGACCTTCGCCCGCCTCGCGGTCGAGGCCGTCCGTGATCAGGAGAACGACCGCGCCCTGGCCAAGAACCCGTCTCGACCATGTGCGGTTGAATTCACGCAGGCAGTTGCCGATGCGTGTGCCGCCCGCCCAGTCGGCGACGCTCCGGCCCAGACCAGAGAGGGCGGCATCGACGTCGCGCATGCGTAGATGACGCGTCACATTGGTCAGCCTGGTGCCGAAAAGGAAGCTGTAGACCCGCTCACGATCCGTCGTGACCGCGTGCAGGAAATGCAGCAGCATGCGCGAATACTGGCTCATCGAGCCGGAGATGTCGCACAGGACCACGAGCGGCGGCGGTCGCAGCCGGTGCCGTCGGCGTGCAAGCTCGATCCCGGCGCCGCCATGGCGCAGGCTGTCGCGCAGGGTGCGCCGGATGTCGATCCGGGTGCCCGACGGGGTAGGGAGGAAGCGCCGGGTCCTGACGGCCGGAACCGGCAGCTTCATCGAGGCGATGAGGCGCTTGGCCCGGGCGATCTCTTCGGCCGTCATCTGCTCGAAGTCGCGGCCCTGCAGGATCTCCCTTTCCGAGAAGGTCAGCGAGGCGTCGATCTCGAGCTGGGGCTCGTCGGCTTCCTCCGGGCTTTCGCCCCGACCAGGTTCGCGTTCCGCCTGCAGAGCCTCCGCCAACCGCCTGATCACCTCTTCCCCGCGCTCGCCGCCCGGCGTCTCGACATGGGGCAGCATGAATTGCATTGCGCGTCGCAGCATGTCCGGATTGCGCCAGAAGATGTGGAATGCCTGGTCGAACAGGTCGCGCTGGTCGCGCCGATCGACCAGGGTCGCGTGCAGGGCCCAGTAGAAATCCTGCCGACGGTCGATCCCGACCGCGCGTACTGCCTCCAGGGCGGCCAGGGTCCGGCCCGGGCCGACCGGCAGGCCGGCGGCGCGGAGCAGCCGGCAGAAATGCATGATGTTGGCCGCCAAGCGGCCTGCGGCTTCGGGATGGGAGCCGTCCGTCATCGATCTAGCCGGCTGCGGCCGACAGCTCGGAATTCACCTCGGCAAGCAAGCGCCGGGCCTCGGATCCGCGGATCTTCTCGATGTCGTCCTGGTACTTCAGCAGAATGCCCAACGTGTCGTCGATGACCCGCGGGTCCAACTCCAGGACGTCCAGCTGGGTCAGCGCCTGGGCCCAGTCCAGCGTTTCTGCGACGCCCGGGTTCTTGAACAGGTCCTGCCGCCTCAGGCGCTGGACGAAACCGACGATCTGGGCGGACAGATCCTCCGGCGTTTTGGGCGCCTTGGCGGCAATGATGCGGCGTTCCCGCTCGGCCGAAGGATAGTCGACCCAGTGATAGAAGCAGCGGCGCTTCAGAGCGTCGTGGATCTCCCGCGTTCGGTTCGACGTGATCACGACGATCGGAGGGGTATCGGCCCTGATGGTGCCGACCTCGGGGATCGTGACCTGAAAGTCGGACAGGACTTCCAGGAGATACGCCTCGAACGGCTCATCGGTACGGTCCAGCTCGTCGATCAGGAGCACCGCCGGGCCATCGTCATCGCATTCCAGCGCCTGCAGAAGGGGCCGTCGAATCAGGAAGCTCTCATCGAAGATATTGCGCTCCAGGGCCTGGCGGTCCCGTTCGCCTGCGGCTTCGGCCAGCCGGATCTCCAGCATCTGCCGGGGATAGTTCCATTCATAGACAGCTGAGGCGACGTCGAGCCCTTCGTAGCATTGGAGGCGGACGAGGCGCCGGCCGAGGGTCGCCGCAAGCACCTTGGCGATCTCGGTCTTGCCGACGCCGGCCTCACCCTCCAGGAACAGGGGGCGTCGAAGCTTCAGCGCAAGGAAGAGTGCGGTTGCGAGTGCCCGGTCCCCGACATAGCCGCCGGCCCCCAGAAGCTCTAGCGTCGCGTCGACGTTGTCGGGAAGGGGATGGGGCATTCCGGATCCTGCTGACACTGCCGGGTTCGGGTCGAATCGGCGGACATGGTAAGACGCCTGATAAACAGGCGACGGCGGCATATAGACGCAAGACCGCGCGATTGGGGCCGGTGGCCGGCGCGATTCCGCCCTTCAGTCGCCAGGGCGGCTGACGGCAAAGGGGGAGCGCGGCTGCTCCCCCCGACCATTCTGAAGGATTGAACGGTCAGACGCAGGCTGCGACTGCCCGTTTCGCCATCACGCCGATCAGATGGGCCCGGTATTCGGAGGAGGCGTGAATGTCGCCGTTCAGGCCGTCGGACGGAATGGCGATGCCGTCCAGCGCCTTGGGCGAGAAGTCGGCTGACAGGGCCTGTTCCATCTCTGTCGCCCTGAACACGCCATCGGCCCCGGCCCCGGTGATCGCGACGCGTACCCCGCCGCCCGTTTTTGCCACCAGGACGCCGACCACGGCATAGCGGCTGGCAGGGTTCGGGAACTTGACATAGGCCGCCGCCTGCGGAACCGGAAAAGCAATTCGGGTGATCAGCTCGTCCGGCTCCAGCGCTGTCGTGAACATGCCCTGGAAGAAGTCGTCGGCGGCGATGTCCCGCTTGTTGGTGCGGATGGTCGCGCCGAGGCCCAGCACGGCTGCCGGGTAGTCCGCTGCCGGATCGTTGTTGGCGACCGATCCGCCGATCGTACCCCGATTGCGGACCTGGGGATCCCCGATGCCGCCGGCAAGGCGGGCCAGCGCGGGGATCGACCGGCGCACGATATCGGACGCCGCCACATCCGCATGGCAGGTCATGGCGCCGATGACCAGCGATCCGGACTCCTCGCCGATGCCCTTCAACTCGTCGACGCGGGCAAGGTCGATCAGGTCGGAAGGCGAGGCGAGGCGTTGCTTCAGCGTCGGAATGAGCGTCATCCCGCCGGCCACCAGCTTGCCGTCGGCGGCCGCCGCGAGTGCCGCGGCGGCATCGGCGACCGAAGCCGGCTGGTGATAGTCGAACGCGTACATCGAACGGTCCTCCTTATTCCGCGGCCTGGGCCATGCGACCGCGTTGCAGGGCTTGCCAGACCCGCTCCGGCGAGGCCGGCATCTGCAGGTCGTTGACGCCGATGGCGTCGGTCACGGCGTTCATGACCGCCGCCGGAGCCGCAATGGCGCCGGCCTCCCCGCAGCCCTTGACGCCAAGCGGGTTCGACGGGTTCTCGGTAATCGTCATGCCGACCTTGAAGCTGGGCAGGTCGTGGGCCCTCGGCATCGAATAGTCCATGAACGAGCCTGTCAGGAGCTGGCCGGATTCAGGGTCATAGACGCAGTTCTCCAGCAGCGCCTGGCCGATTCCCTGGGCGATGCCGCCATGGACCTGGCCTTCGACGATCATCGGATTGATGATCTTCCCGAAATCGTCGACCGCGACGAAATTGACGATCTCCACGACGCCCGTATCCGGATCGACCTCGACCTCGCAGATCTGGCATCCGGCCGGGAAGGTGAAGTTGAGGGGGTCGTAGAAGGCGCTTTCCTCCAGCCCCGGCTCGACACCGGCCGGGAAATTATGGGGCACATAGGCGGCGAAGGCGATCTCCTGGATCGTCTTGGAGCGGTCGGTGCCGGCAACCGTGAACTTGCCGTCCTTGAACTCGATGTCCGCCTCGGCTGCCTCCATGAGGTGGGCGGCGATCTTCCGGCCCTTGGCGATGATCTTCTCGGCCGCCTTGTACAGGGCGGACCCGCCCACGGCGAGGGAGCGGGAGCCGTAGGTGCCCATGCCGAACGGCGTCTTCTCGGTGTCGCCGTGGATCACCTCGACCTGCTCGGTCGGCACGCCGAGCTGGCTTGCGATCAGTTGGGCGAAGGTCGTCTCGTGCCCCTGACCATGGCTGTGGGAACCGGTGTAGACCAGGACGTTGCCCGTCGGGTTGAACCGGATCTTGGCGCTTTCCCACAAGCCGACGCCGGCGCCCAGCGACCCTACGGCTGCCGAAGGCGCGAGGCCGCAGGCCTCGATATAGCAGGAGAACCCGATGCCCCGAAGCCTGCCTCGGGCCTCGCTTTCCGCCTTGCGGCGGGGATAGTTCTCATAGTCGACGAGGCGCAGGGCCTCCGAGAGCGAGGCTTCGTAATTCCCGCAGTCATAGGTCATGATGACCGGGGTCTGATAGGGGTACTGGTCTGGCCGGATGAAGTTGCGGCGCCGCAGTTCCGCCGGATCCATCCCCAACTCCCGCGCCGCGGTCTCGACCAGGCGTTCGACGACATAGGTCGCTTCGGGCCGGCCGGCGCCGCGATAGGCATCGACGGGGGCGGTGTTCGTATAGACGCCGTCGACCTCCGCATAGATCGCCGGAATCGCGTACTGGCCGGAAAGCAGCGGCGCGTAGAGATAGGTCGGCACGCAAGAGGAGAAGGTGGAGAGATAGGCGCCGAGATTGGCCGTCGTGTGCACCCGCATGCCCAGGATCCGCCCGTCCTGGTCCAGCGCCAGTTCGGCATGGGTGACGTGGTCCCGGCCATGAGCGTCGGCGAGGAAGGCTTCGCTCCGCTCGGCGGTCCACTTGACCGGTCGGCCGACCTTTTTGGCCGCCCAGGCGCAGACCGTCTCCTCGGCGTAGATGAAGATCTTCGAGCCGAAGCCTCCGCCTACGTCGGGCGCGATCACCCGCAGCTTGTGCTCCGGGGCCAGGCCGACGAAAGCCGACAGGACTAGGCGCGCCACATGGGGATTCTGGCTCGTCGTGTAGAGGGTGAACGTATCCATGCCGCTGTCGTATTCGCCGACGGCGGCGCGCGGCTCGATCGCATTCGGGATCAGCCGGTTGTTGACCAGATCGATGCGGGTGACGTGATGGGCCCTGGAAAAGGCGGCCTCGGTCTCGGCCTTGTTCCCCAGCTCCCATTCGAACACGGTATTGGCCGGGATGTCGTCATGTACCCGCACGGGCGAGGTCCTGGCTTCCGCCGTCGACACGACGGCGGGCAGAACCTCGTAGTCGACCTCGATCAGTTCGGCCGCATCCTTCGCCTGGTTGAGCGTCTCCGCGATCACGACGGCGACATGGTCGCCCACGTAACGCACCTTCCCCTGCGCCAGGGCGGGGTGCGGGCCGGCCTTCATCGGCGACCCGTCCTTGGAATGGATCATCCAGCCGCAGATCAGCCCGCCGATCCCGTCGGCAGCAAGATCCTCCCCGGTCAGGACCGCGAGGACGCCGGGCGCTGCTTCCGCGGCAGTCTTGTCGATGCCGCGGATCCTGGCGTGGGCGTGGGGACTGCGCAGAAAATAGGCGTAAGTCTGGCCGGGGCGGTTGATGTCGTCCGTGTAGTGCCCCTTGCCGGTCAGGAAACGACGATCCTCCTTGCGGCGCAGCGGGGCGCCGATGCCGTCTGACAGCATTGCATAGCCTCCCTCATTCCGCCGCGTGCGCGGGCGCACCGCGCAGAGCTTCCGCGGCCGCCAGAACCGCTTTCACGATATTGTGGTAGCCGGTACACCGGCAGATATTTCCCTCCAGCCACTCACGCACTTCGCGCTCCGTGGGGGAGGGATTGTTCTTCAGCAGATCGGCCACGCTCATGACCATGCCCGGGGTGCAGAAGCCGCACTGGAGGCCGTGATTTTCGCGGAAGGCGGCCTGGATCGGGTGAAGGGTACCATCGGCGGCCGCCATGCCTTCAATGGTGGTGACGACGCGTCCGTCGGCCTGGACCGCCAGCATCGTGCAGCTTTTCACTGATCGCCCGTCGACATGCACGACGCAGGCACCGCACTGGCTCGTGTCGCAGCCGACATGCGTACCGGTAAGGCCGAGATGCTCGCGAAGGAATTGAACCAGCAAGGTCCGGGGCTCAACTTCCCTTGAGACCGCCTTGCCGTTCACCGTCATGGAAACGGTGGGCATTGAGATCCTCCCAAACGTAGCGTGACCGAAGTCGAAAGCCTCGTGCGGCTTGAACCGCCGCTTCTACCCGGGAATAACCCCCCTCGATGTAAGGCTATGGGTGGGCCGGGGATCGGTCAAGCGGCCATTCCGTACATTCAACGGCAGCCCGTCCCGCGCTCAGAGGGCGAGGATCACCAAGAGCAGGATCAGGATCGCAAGGCCGATGATCCAGGTCACCGGGCTGAGGCCGCCCGATGCCGGCCAGCGGGACGCAGGTGTGCCGGTCGCCTGCTTCGTGCCTTCTCCCCGGCCGGCTGTGGCCGAAGCGGCCGCAGCATCGACATCCGGCTGCGCCGGCGGGAACGGCACAGCGGGCTCGACGGCGACCTCCCGTTCGGGGGGCATCGGCCCGGTGTCCGCAGGCGCCGCTTCGGCTGCCGGCGGTTGCGGCGCCTCCGCCACCGCAGGCGCTTCTTCCGCGCCGACCGGTTCGGCAACCCGTTCGCTGAATCGGCGGAAGAATTCATCCGCCATCTTCTTGGCCGTGCCGTCGATCAGGCGGGCACCGAGCTGGGCCAGCTTGCCGCCGACATTCGCCGAGACCTCGTAGGCGAGGAGGGTCATCGTCGGGCTCTCGGCCGCAAGATTGACCTTCGCGCTTCCCTTGGCGAAGCCTGCCGCCCCGCCCTTGCCCTCGCCGGAGATCACGTAGCTTTCGGGCGGGACAAGGTCGCTCAGGGTGACATTGCCGGTGAATCGCGCTTTTACCGGACCGACTGCAGCCGTCACCTTGGCTACGAAGGTCGTGGGCGACGTCTTTTCCAGGCTTTCGCAGCCCGGAATGCAGACCTTGAGGACTTCCGGATCGTTCAGGGCCTCCCAGACCCGCTCGCGAGGTGCTGCAACGCGGTACTCACCCTTCATGTCCATGGCGCAGATCTCCGTCCAGCCTACCTGGGATCGCATCTTTGTTTCTGAAAGGCTAGCCGTCGGATAGCGAAGCGGCAAGCTTCAGGGGTGTCGAATTGAAACTTGGCGCTCCCAGCCTCATCCGCCATACTCCGCCGTCCTTCGGCGGATGCCCGCCAGTTCCCGGATTGTGGAGAAACTTTCGTGACTTTGACTTGGCGCGGAGCAGCAGCGCGCTTTCTTGTTCCATTCCTCCTCATCATGGCGGCCGTTCTGTCCGGGCCGACGCCGGGCATCGCCGCCGAGGCGCATGGCGTACCCCATCTTGACGGTGCGGGCCTCGGCCTCCTCTGGGTCGTGCCTTTCGCCGGAATTCTCCTGTCGATTGCCCTGTTCCCCCTGATCCTGCCGGATTTCTGGCACCACCACTTCGGCAAGGTCTCTGCGTTCTGGGCGCTCGCATTCTTCCTGCCTTTCGCATGGGCGTTCGGCTGGGAGCTCGCACTCTACGAGCTGCTGCATGTCGGGCTGCTCGAATATCTCCCGTTCATCATTCTATTGGGCGCTCTGTTCACGGTCGCAGGCGGTGTGAGGATTACCGGGAGCCTGCAGGGCACGCCGGTCGTGAACACGGGCATCCTCTTCATCGGCACGGTCATCGCCAGCTGGATGGGGACGACCGGGGCGGCGATGCTGCTGATCCGGCCGCTGCTTCGCGCCAATGAGAACCGGCGCTACAAGGTGCACAGCGTCGTGTTCTTCATCTTCCTGGTGGCCAATATCGGCGGCTCGCTGACGCCGCTCGGGGACCCGCCGCTGTTTCTCGGTTTCCTGAAGGGCGTCCCTTTCTTCTGGCCGACCGTCCATCTGTTCCTGCCGATGCTGCTGGCTTCGGTGGTTCTGCTCGCCCTCTACTTCGTCATCGACGTGGTGCTGTGGCGGCGCGAGGGCCGGCCGATGGCCGCCGTGGACGATGTCGAGGAGAAGGAGAGGCTGGGCCTCGAAGGGAAGGTCAACATCCTGCTCCTCGGCGTGATCGTCGGCGCCGTCCTGCTGAGCGGGGTCTGGCGGCCCGGCATCGTGTTCGAGGTCTACCATGTCGAGGTCGAGCTTCAGAACCTCGTCCGGGACCTGATCCTGGTCGGGACTGCGCTGCTCTCGGTCCGGCTGACCTCGTCCGAAAGCCGCAGGCGGAACGCCTTCAGCTGGTTCCCGATCATCGAGGTGGCGAAGCTCTTCTCGGCGATCTTCCTGACCATCATCCCGGCGATCGCCATCCTGCGCGCGGGAACCGACGGGGCGCTCGCTCCGCTTGTCGCCCTGGTCAACGACAATGGGCAACCGGACAACGTCATGTATTTCTGGCTGACCGGACTGCTTTCCAGTTTCCTTGACAACGCGCCGACCTATCTCGTGTTCTTCAACACGGCCAGCGGCGACGCCACGGTACTCACAGGTCCGCTCGTGGATACACTGGTCGCCATCTCGGCCGGCGCCGTGTTCATGGGCGCGAATACCTATATCGGCAACGCGCCCAACTTCATGGTGCGTTCGATCGCCGAGGAGCGGGGCGTGGCTATGCCCAGCTTCTTCGGCTACATGGCCTGGTCGATCGGAATCCTGATACCGCTCTTCGCGCTGGTGACGATCGTCTTCCTGATCTAGCCGGGACTGGCCGGCACCCGTCGGTCGGAAACGCCCCGGATTGTGCCACGGCTGCCAGGTGCCGGCAGCCGTGGCCTCGGCTAGCCATAGGCTCGAAACATCGCGTCGCGGCCCTGGGGAACTCTCTCAGGGAGATTGGTTACAGGTCGTCCATCAGCCCTCGTCGACGCGTCGGGCGGGAAGGGGCAGGACGTCCTTCCGGTCGTCGCCCGGGCTCAGCCCCGGCATCAGGCGCTCGGGGGGCAGGGTGACGGTCACGGTCGTCCCCTCGCCGAGGACGCTCGCCATATCCACGGTACCGCCGTGCAGATCGACGAATGCCTTTACCAGCGGCAGGCCGAGACCGGTCCCCTGGTGCTTCCTCGCCAACGCGCCGTCGACCTGCTCGAAGGGACGGAATACCCGAGGAATGTCCTCCGGAGCGATGCCGATCCCGGTATCGGCGACGACGATGCGCGGGCCCTCGGACGGATCTTCGGGCGATTCCACCACGATCCGGGCCGAACCGCCCGATTCCGTGAACTTGAGGCTGTTGGCCAAGAGATTGTCGATCACCTGCCGCAGCTTGCGGGCGTCCGCACGGACGACGACCGGCTGCTTTGGAACGCTGACGGTGACCGAAATCCCGGCCTTGCGGATCGCCTCTCGCATGTCGCGGATGGCCGACTGCACCATGCGGTTGAGATCGATCTCCGTCTCCAGGAGTTCGTACTTTCCGGCCCTTAGCCGCGACAGGTCCAGAAGGTCGTTGATCAGGGCAAGGAGCCGCTGTCCGGCGCTGTGGATGTCCTCGACATATTCGCGCTGCTTGTCGTTGAGCGGGCCGCAATAGGGCTCGCGCAGCATTTCCGAGAATCCGATGATCGCGTTGAGCGGGGTTCGCAGTTCGTGGCTTACATTGGCCATGAAGCTGTCCTTGACCCGGTTGGCGCGCACCGCTTCGTCGCGCGCGCGTTCAAGCTCCGCGATATCGACCAGGCGTGTGGTCGCCTTCCGCAGGGCGTGCTCCGCCCGCATGTGGCTGACCATCAGGTAGCCGAGCCCGGTGACCAGCGCGATGAAGCCCGCGCCATAGAGCAGAAGCTTGTAGCGGAATTCGATGAACAGCTTCTGCAGGGTGCCCGCCATCGCGTTTTGCCTGGCGACCACTTCGAACGAAAGACGCTGCGCCTCGGCAAGCGCCTGCTCGGTGCGCAGCAGGGCGAGATCTAGGAAGCGCTGACGATCCTGCTCCAGCATGGGCAGGGCTGCGTCGATCTCGTTCATGTACTCCCGGATGCGGGAGGGTTCTTGCAGCTCGGTAAGATGCAGGGTGTTCCAGCCGCTTCCCGGGCGCGGCATGTTGTTGATCCGGCTGAAGACCATATCCAGCCGAAAATTGATGGTTTCGGGCGACACCTCCGGATCGTTCACGGCCTGCGTCAGCGTCACCTGCAGGCGGAGAAGTTCGCGGTTGAGCTGGCCTTCGTACCAGTAGTCGACGCCTGTCGCCTGTTCCGTCGCGGACTGGATGTCAAGCAGGTCCCGGACCAGTGCCGGCGTGCTGACGAGCAGCAGGGCGAAGCAGATCACCCATACCATCTGGCCGCCGAACGGAAACGTCCGGCCGATCCGGCCCACCTTCGCCTGCTTCCACCGCCGACCCAAGCGACCGCCTACCGCACCGAGATCGACGCCAACTGCCACACCCACCGTGACAGGTACAGTCGTGTCGCGAACCGGTCGTTAACATGACACGGGTACACGACCCAAAGCGGACCCCGGTCGCGGACGCTCAATTCGCGGCCGTTTTCCTTGAAGGCCAGGATCACGGGCCAATCGAGCGCGTCCTCGACGGGCATGACCGCCTGATAGTCGTTCAGGGCGGTGAGAAGCAGTTCCTTCGAATCCGGCGCGATCTGCACCGCTTCCAGGACGTTCTTCAGCAGGACGCCCTCGAAGACCGTCGCACCGTCCGTCCAGTTCGTCGCAGTCGTGAAGCTGACGACGCCCAGGCTCTCCAGGCCGGCGCGGTCGAAGGCGATCTCCGCACGCCCGTCGGGGGGCAGGATCTTGCCAGAAACCGTCAGGATGACTGGTCCCTCCGGAGCCGGGACTGCCGTTCCCACGACGTGAGTGGGAGGGCGAACGACCTTGTAGTCAGATTCGGCCGCTGCAATGTCTTTCAGAAGCAGCAGTGCGGACGCGAGGCCGATCAGCCCCGGCAATGTGAGTTCCGCCGCATGCCTGAAGCATCGTGCCAGGCCCGCACATGGCGCGATGCGGTCGGATTCTGGTGCGGGCAAGGTCCCTCCGATCGGATGCATGAGCAGGCCGTCGCGGTCCAGAGGGCTTTAACGATAATCCGGGAAGGTTGATGAGTGGTGAACGTCGCGTCCGGCCAATCCGGAGGAGAAGGGCGGCAACGCATCGGTCGCGCGCTGCCGCCCGCCAGGGTATCGGGGCACAGAAGCGAAGAAGCGGTTCGTCAATCGTCGGCGCCACCCATTTGGCCGTCTCGGGATTGACGATTGCGGTCGTTTCTGAATTTCTGCGCCCGTTCCTGGCCTTCGTCACCAAGCGAGGTCGCCTCATTCTTGCCCGGCTGCTTCGCCGACTTCTCGATTGGCTTCCCGGGCTTCGGCGTCTCGCCGGACTTTTCCTCGGGGAAAATTGTCATTCTGTCCTTAGGATCGGTCATGTCGTCCTCCACCATTCCTGGACCAGCAACAGAACGACCCGACCCTACGTTCCTGGACGCGCGCCTCAGTGGGACATGAGCACCGGGAGGTCCATTTCCCTCAGCACATGATCGGTCACCCCGCCCAGGACGATCTGACGCCAGCGGCTGTGCCCGTAGGCGCCCATGACCAGGAGATCGGCCTCCATCTCGGCCGCGCGCTTCAGGATCTGCGGTCCGACATCGCCCTCGCTGTCCACGGTCGCATGCTCCGCAGACGGCACATGGCGCCGCAGCCACTCGACCATGGGTTCTGAGGTTTCGGAACCGTCCGTCAGGGCGCAGACCCTCTCTGCTGTCGTGACGAAGGGCAGGGCGCCATGGGCGGCCCGGCTCGATTCGTGCGTGTCCCTCAGGGCCACCAGGATCCGCGTCCCGATTGGTCGATCGGCCCAGCCCTTGGAGATGATGAGGACGGGGCATGCCGACCGAATCAGCAGCTCATCAGGGCGATGCAGGCCGATATAGTCCTCCGGCAACAGCGCCCGGCTCTCGCCGATGACGACCAGATCGGCGCCGACGCTCCGCTTCGCCAGCTCCTCGTTGTGGTCGCCCTCGGCCATCTCGGCCTCCCATTCGATCCCGGCAGCATCGCAAGCGGCTTCGACCTCCTGCAGAATCGCTGCGGCCCTTTCCTCAGCTACGGCGATGGCCTCGGCGACATAGGCGGCCGAAGCGCCGCGCCCGGTGATTGCCGCCGGCATTCCGACCGGGGAGGTAAGATAGGTCACTCTCAGATGGGCTCCGAACCTCCGGGCCAGCTGGATTGCGGCCGCGAGCCGCTCTCCGCGTGACTCGTCGGGAGCCATGTGCAGAAGAATTGATTTGATCGACATCGGCCTTCCTCGGGTAATGGCCGAACGGCGGGGATACGTCGTTCCCTTCCTAGTGTAACACGCAGACTGTAATCGACGCGCCGGCGATCCGCACTGCGGCGGAGGGCGGGCTTCTTCAACCCAGATAATCGGCAATTTCCGGGAACGGTGGATTGGTGAGGAAATCCCGGATGGTGCCGTCGGCGAGGATCCTGCCGCCTTCGACGAACAGGGCGCGGCCGGACAGGTTGCGGGCCTCCTCCAGCTGATGGGTGACCAGGAGCACGGTCAGTCCCCTTCGCTCACGCAAGTCTGTGACGAGCCCGATCATCTCGCGGCGATGGGCCGGACCCAGCGCGGCGAACGGCTCGTCCAGAAGCAGGACCGGACGGTCGCGAACGATCGAGCGGGCGAGAGCGACCCGCTGCCGCTCGCCGCCCGAGAGCTGCCGGGGCAGGCGATGTTCGAACCCGGCAAGCCCCACGAGCCCCAGGGCCTGAGACACACGCCCCAGGTCGTCCCGGGAAAGGCGCAGCCCGGGATGGATCCCAAGACCGACATTCTGCGCAACGGTGAGATGCGCGAACAGGTTGTGTTCCTGGAAAAGGGTCGTGACCGGCCGGTCGGCCGGCGGCTGGGACGTGACGTCCCGGCCGGCGATGCGGATCGTCCCGCCGGTCGGCCGGTCGAACCCGGCGATCAGGTTCAGCAACGTGGTCTTGCCGGCGCCGCTGGGCCCGAAGATCACGACGAGCGAGCCTTGCTCCACGACAAGATCGAAGACCATGGTCATCGCCTCGTAGCGGAAGGTCACCCGGTCCAGCTCAATGATCGGATCGGCCACCGACTATCCTTTCGATCGTCACGAAGAGAGCGAGGTTGAGCGTGACCAGCAGCACCGCCGTCATGGCGGCGTCGCCGATGCGGTAGCTGCCGATCTGCTGGTACAACAGAAAGGGCAGGGTCTCCGTCCCTGCGCTCCCGAAAAGGGCGATGACGCTGAAGTCACCCATCGACAATGCCGTGGTGAGGCCAAGCGCCAACCCGAGCGGCCGGCGCATGAGCGGCCAATCGACTAGGCGGAGGCGGTTCCATCCGGTCATGCCCAGGCTGTCCGCCAGCCGCAGATGCCGCTCCTGGGCCTGCAGGGCGGCGGGCATCAGGATGCGCAGCACGAAGGGCAGCCCCATGAGCGCATTCACCGGCACGACCAGGGCAAGGCCGATGGCGAAGACATCCGCCACCGGACGCAGCAATATGAACAGGCCGGCACCGAGCATGATGGGCGGTATCACCAGGACCAGGCTGCCGCACAGCTCCACCGCGTGGGCCGCGCCGGGCAGGTAATGACGGAGCCGCAGGTTGCGCGCGGTGTCGACCAGGCCCCAGCCGAGGGCGCAGGACATGAGCCCCGCTGCGAGGCCGATCGCGACGCTCCGCCCGGCGGCCTGCCAAAGCGACGGGTTCGACGCGACGTTGAGCACCGACCCGCTGGTCAGGCCCGCAATCACGACCGCACCCAGCGGGAGCGCCAGCACAAGGACGGCGAAAAGGATGGCAGCCCCGTCCGCCAGGCGGCCTGCGGCGGTGCCGGCATCGGGCCTGGAATCGGTGCGGGCCAGCGTCGGTTCGACCGGTACGTGCCGTGCCAGCCGATAGCCCAGCCCGACCAGAAGACCGCAAAGCCCGACCTGAAGCACGGCAAAGGCGACGACCCGCCCCAGGTCGAAGTCGAAGCGCAGCGCCTGGTAGATCGCCACTTCCAGGGTGGCGTTCGGCGGCCCGCCCCCAAGAACCAGGACGACCGCGAAGCTGGTGAAGCACAGAAGAAAGATCAGCCCCGCCACGCCGGGCACGACCTGGCGCAACATCGGCAGTTCGATCAGCCGGAAGATCTGGCCGCCCGTCATGCCGAGCTGTGCGGCCAGTCGCCAGCTCTCGCCGGGAATGATCGCCCAGCCCTGGAGCAGCAGGCGGGTTGCGAAGGGCATGTTGAAGAAGATGTGGGCGATGAGGATGCCAGGAAGGCCGTAGATGTCCAGCCTGAGTCCCAGGCCAATGCCGTCGAGCACGTCGTTGACGAGCCCGGAGCGGCCATAGACGGCGACAACGCCGAGGACCCCGACGATCGTAGGAACGACCATCGGGAGGCCCAGGGCGCGGATCAGAAGCCGCCTGCCGAAGAAGCGCGGCCTGCGGGCGAGCGCCCGGGCGACGGGCACGGCGAACGCGACGCTCAGGACCGCGGAAAGAAAGGCCTGCCAGACGGTGAATCGCAGGACGCCCTGGACATAGGGATCGGTCATGAGTCCCGGAAGGTCCACATGGCCGGCGACCGTCAGCACGCCGGCAAGCGCGCTGCCGATCACCGCCAGAAGGGCGATCCCGGCCGCGAAACCCGGGATCAGCGTGCGCAACATCTCAGCGGCTCATTGCCCGCAACCACTCGTCGATCCACGCTCCGCGATTCCGTTCCGCCTCTTCGGCCGAGAAGAGGAGCCCGCGCTCCGGGCGGACCAGATTCTGGAAGGCGTCGGGAAGGCCGCCTTCGGGCCGGATGACGGGGTACATCCAATTGGTCGTCGGAATGACCGACTGGAAGGCATCGGTGGTGATGAAGGACAGGAAGCTGCGGGCAAGCTCCTCTTCGTCGCTGCCCGCCACCCGGGCCGCGACCTCGATCTGCAGATAGTGGCCTTCCGCGAACTCCGCGGCCTGGTACCGCGTCTCGTTCTCGGCGATTGCGTGATAGGCGGGTGACGTGGTGTAGCTCAGCACCATCGGCGCCTCGCCCTCGACAAACAGCCCGTAGCTCTCGCTCCAGCCGTTGCTGACGGTGACGATGCGGGGACGCAGCCGGGTCCATGCCTCGGCCGCCTCGTCGCCATAGACCGACCGCATCCAGAGCAGCAGGCCCAACCCCGGCGTGCTGGTGCGAGGGTCCTGGATCAGGATCTCGACGTCGCTCTCCTCGACCAGCTCCTTTAGGCTGGCCGGGGGTTCGGCCAGGGCTTCGGTGTCATAGACGAAGGCGAAGTATCCCCAGTCGTAGGGAACGAATGTATCGTCCGTCCACTCGACCGGCAGGTCGAACGGGGGCAGGTCCAGTTCATGCGGTGCGAGAAGGCCGGTTGCTTTGGCCTCCGCCACCAGGTTCATGTCGAGGCCCAGCACCACATCGGCCCGGGTGCGATCGCCCTCGAGCCGGAGCCGGCTCAGCATCGCGACGCCGTCGTCGACGGACACGAATTCCAGATCGCAGCCGCACACTTCTTCGAAGGCAGTCTCGATGGCAGGACCAGGCCCCCATTCGGAAGTGAAGGAGCTGTAGGTGTAGACTGTGAGGACCGGCCTGTCCTGCGCAAGCGCGGGCAGGGCGGCGAACACGGCCGCGGAGGCGACCAGGATTGAACGGGGCATTGGCTCTCCTCCAAAGGATGGGGGGAGCCGGCGGCATGGATGTTGGTCAGTCCCAGCTCCCTCCGCCGGCATTATCCGGATCAGGTTCGTCGGGTTGGCACGATCGTGCCTCTCAGCCCTTTCGCGGGCACCCCGTTGAGACAAGCCGACAGGTACTACTGGTTGAGAGCGACGTCAATGTCGCACGATCCATTGCAAGCGCTGGAGGAACAGCTCGCCATGGCGATGCAGCCGCTGCTGATCGGCAGCGACATCTACCGGACGTCCTCCTATGGCGACGGGCATCCGCTGTCCATTCCCCGGGTCTCGACGACGATTGACCTCGTCCGGGCGACAGGCTGGCTGGCGCCGGGCGCCTATATTGAAAGCCCGGTCGCGACGCCGGAGGACCTCATTCGCTTTCACGACCCCGAATACGTCGCCGCCGTCATGGAGGCGGAGCGGGAGCAGCACCTCGACGCCGCGCGGCGGGAGCGGTTCTGCCTGGGTCGCGCCGGGAATCCGATCTTTCCGGAAGTCTTCTGCCGCCCTGCCACGGCGGTCGGCGCCTCCTTGCTGGCGGCCGATCTGCTCGGTGCCGGCGGCGTGATCTACAACCCGGCCGGCGGCACTCATCACGGCCGTCCGGACCGCGCCAGCGGGTTCTGCTACTTCAACGATGCGGCGCTCGCCATTCTCCGGCTGCTCGACCGCGGAATGCGCCGGGTCTATTACCTTGATGTCGATGCGCATCACGGCGACGGCGTCGAGGCGGCTTTCGCGGGCGATGACCGGGTGCTCACCGTCTCCGTGCACGAGGACGGGCGATGGCCGTTCTCCGGGACGGTGCGGGACCGGGCCGGCGGTTCGTCGCGCAACATTCCGGTGCTCCCCGGCTTCAACGATTCGGAGATGGATTTCGTCCGCGAAGAGGCGCTGATCCCCTTGGGGCGCGCCCACGACCCGGAGATCGTGGTCATCCAGTGCGGGGCGGATGCCCTGGCCGACGACCCCCTGAGCCGGCTTGCGCTTTCCAACGGTGCACTGTGGCGGGTGGTTCGGGATGTTGCGCGCCTTGCCCCGCGGGTCCTGGTGCTCGGCGGCGGAGGATACAATCCATGGAGCGTTGCGCGCTGCTGGGCGGGAGTTTGGGCGACGCTGAACGGCATCAGTCCGCCGGTCGATGCCCCGGATCCGGCCAGGGCCATCCTACAGGCCCTGAGCTGGCGGCGTTCCCAGGGGCGCTGCCCACCGGAAGCCTGGCTCTCCACGATCGCCGACCCGCCGCGGAGCGGGCCGGTCCGGGATCCAGTGAAACGCGTGGTGGAGGCGGTCTTACGGTCGTGACGCCGCCCGCCTATACTGCCGGCGCTCACGATCCATGCAGGACCAGGTGCCGTATGCGGAAATTCGCTCTGATCGTCATTGCCTTCCTTGCCGCCGTGACCGCGTCGGCGGCCCAGGCGCAGCAGGGGGAGAGCTTCGCCCGGTCCGAGGTGTGGATCGAGACGGCCCCCGGGCGCCTCTACCACTTCGACGTGGAGGTCGCGGATACATTCACCCGCCGGGCGCAGGGCCTGATGCACCGCGAGAGCCTCGCCCCCGACGCCGGGATGCTGTTCCTTTTCGAGGAGGTGCAGCCGCTCTCGTTCTGGATGAAGAACACGTTGATTCCACTCGACATGCTGTTCATCGCCCCCGACGGGCGGATCATCAATATCCATGAGCGGACCAAGCCGCTCGACCTCGGGTCCTATCGGTCGGCGGAGCCGGCCATCGCCGTGCTGGAGATCAACGGCGGGATATCCGCCTTTCTGGGCATCCAGGCCGGCGACCGGGTGATACACGAGGCTTTCGGCAACACCGACATCGTCGGCGAAAGAGGGCAGACGGGCGGCTGACGGTCAGTCTTCGCGACCGGGCTGGTCCGTCCGCCGACTGCCGATTCGTCCATGTCGTCCGGGGCGCGTGGGCCAATGCCGGATGGACCACGCGCCGGCACCGGCCGTCAAGCGCTTCTTGACACCCGTGCGAAAACCGTTGAGAACGCACAGAATTCGGTCCGCCGGGGCGTAGCGCAGCCTGGTAGCGCGCCTGCTTTGGGAGCAGGATGTCGGCGGTTCAAATCCGTCCGCCCCGACCAACCCGTCCGCCCTTTGGAGCAGAAGCGTCCGTCCGACCATGCAGGTTCGCATTTACAGGCCAGCCAGGACCGCCATGCAGTCCGGCCGCGGGAATACGAAGAAATGGGTGCTGGAGTACGAGCCCCTGACGCCCAGACGGCCCGAGCCGCTCATGGGCTGGATCAGCTCCGGCGACACCCTGAATCAGGTTCGGCTGTATTTCGATACGAAGGAAGACGCGATCGCCTATGCCCAGCGCAAGGGCCTGGACTATACCGTCGACCCGGAGCAGACGCGCCGGGTGACGCCGCGCAACTACGCCGACAATTTCAGGCCGCGTCCGCGCTGATCGGTTGCGGTTCCGCTCCCGTTCCGATTACGGCAACGGCCCCGTAGCTCAGTTGGATAGAGCAAGCGCCTTCTAAGCGCTAGGTCGCAGGTTCGAGTCCTGCCGGGGTCGCCATCAGCCGTTCTGTACGGCCCGGCGAGATAGGAAACGCTCTGTTCCTAAGACATGGGTGACAACGTCGAGCCGAACGGGTTGTCGATGGTCTGCAGGGGTCTCTGTTCCAGGTCGATATATCCCAAATCGTAGTGCATAAAGATGACGAGCCGGATGCCGTCGTCGACATCCCTGATGCCGAGGCGCTGACCGGCGAGCACGGTCGAGATATTGATCTTCTTGCGGTGCATGCAGATGCGGCCGCAGGCGGTGACCAGGATGTCGCGGTCGTGGAGGGGATAGTCCAGTTCCGGCAGGCCCCGATAGGGCCTTGACGAGGGGGCGGGTCGTCTCGGCCTTGAGCGTGCGGTGCAGGCGCTCGTGCCGGCCGTTCTGCTGCGGGTGGCCGGGCCGGATGCGCTCGATCCGGATGCCGAGGCGCAGCCACCAGACCGACATGCGCGAGAGGTTGTAGAGGCCGTTGGGGCTGGCGAAAGGATGGCCGTTGTCCGAGCGGATGGCGGCGGGCAGGCCGCGCTCCTTGAATAGCCGCACCAAGGCCTCGATGACCGGCGGCTCCCTGGTCGAGTCGAAGCCTTTGCAGGCGAGCAGGTAGCGCGAGGCCTGGTCGGTGACCGTCAGGGGGTAACAGTAGCGGCCATTGCCGAGGCTGAAATCGCCCATGAAGTCGGTGCACTAGAGATCGTTCGGCGCCACGGCCTGGCACAGGGGCGTCCCGGCGGCCTTGTTCGCCCGGCTTCGCCGGCGGGCCTAGCGCACCAGGCCCTGACGGTCGAGCACGGCATGTACCGTGCTCCTGGCCGGCAGGCGGACGTCGCCGGGCAGCTTCCTGACTAGCAGCTCCCGGATCTTGCGGGCGCCTCAATGAGGCTTCTCGCGCTTGCAGTCGATGATCACCCGCTCGATCTGGTCGGGCAGCTGGTTGGCGTAGCGCACCGGCCGGCGCGACCGGTCCCACAGCGCCACCACCCCTTCCTGCCGGTAGCGTCCCCAGATCTTGTAGCAGGTCTTGCGCGAGATGCCGAAGGCGCGGCACGCCTCGGTCATCGTCTCCCCGTCCAGCAGGCGGGACACGAACCTCAAGCGCTCCTCCATCACCGAACACTCCTTCCATGGCATGGCCACCTCCCGCAATTCTGTCGAGAGGTGTTACCCATGTGTCCGGTACAATGTGTCACCTCTGTCTCAGACCGTACAACATCGGATGTCGTGCGAAATCGAAGCTGGGGCGATTCCAAAACTTTTTGGGTCGATCGAGGTCACTACTTCGATCGAATTCGACAGGACCACCGGATCGGGAGGTACGCGAAATCGCTGCACTCCCAAACATTCAGGCCGCGTAGCTCAGCTGGATAGAGCGCCGGATTTCGAGTCCGCAAGTCGGGGATTCGAGTTCCTCCGCGGCCGCCAGATTATTTCTCGGGTCAGGCGCTGTGAGAGCGAAATATGGCGGAGTATCGGCCATATTTCGCTGATCTCTTCTTCGGTGGATGGCTACAAGTTTAGATATCTTGCTCCGATACGAGCGGGGAAGTATATTGCGTGCACCTACGACAGCTGGATCGCGCCAAATTGCGCGGATTCGTCATGTTAACCGCTCATCAGATTGGGGGTGGTCAACCGAAGTAAAATTATGGCCATTGCTGCTCGATAGTGGCGATCAACGAATATATTCAGTCATTCCATATGACAATGATAAAGAAAGTAGGGAGGGCATACTTACGTATGAGGGGGCGGTTCTTGAAGTGGTGGAAGCGTCCCCATCAGACCGACGCTCGCACAGTTCATCCGGACGAGCTCGTCGAGCTCACATTAGCCCAATCTCCGCAACCGGCTTCACGACTGGAAGCCCCTGGTACCAGCGTCATAACTGAGGTTGATTTACTTGACAGAGAAGAACTGCATCCGGACTTGCAGGTTATCGATATTCCTGTCGCCGAGGTCGCCAACCCCACAGTTTTGGAACGTGATGCCGTTGTAAGTGCGATCCGACCAGTCCAACTCACTCTCGAGTTGGAGGAAGTCCTATTCTCCTCTGTTGATCTCAAGCAGAATCAGCCGGGCGCCGATGAGGTGATGTCGCGCTCGGTTAACGCTTCGGAGATAAATTGGCCATCGTCCGACCATGATGAGTTGTTACTCGATCACGATTTCGACGATGAGATAGAGGCCCTCACATACGACTGTTTCGCGCCAGAAACGGCGGGCTTCGAAACTCTCGAGGATCCGCTTTTTTCTGATAACGAATTGTTCATCGACAACGATGACGACGCTCTCCTCGATATAGCGTTCGATGGCGCCGCAGCAATTTGGGAGACTGACCTAGATCTTCCGGTGGATGATGGCGGATGGCTGGGTGACGATCCCTATCGGGAAGAAGAATATGCGACCCAAGAATGGCGTCTTGAGGAGTACGCTGCCCAGATCGTTTTGGCCACTCCCATATTGAAGCTCCATGAGCGAGGCCCTCTATCACGCCGAGTGCGCGCCATTCTTGAAGAATTTCCATTTGCCGCGACGGCCGTTGCGCTTAAGCGGCTCGCCTCTGATGGAGCATCGATCGATGAACTGGAGGACGCCTGCTATCTGAAATGCGTATGGCGTGACTCCTCATGGTTGTGGCTGCAGCGCCGGTACAACCGGATGCAGCGGGGGTGGAGGCTGGAAGTAAATGCAAAGCTGAAGAACAATCTGACTTGGATAACCGCTCTTCGATTCATCAGACGTTACGGTGTCGATGAGTCCGAAAGGCTGCTGACCGAGGAAATTTTAAGCCGGTGGCGTTCGCTCGAGGTAGGGGCATATAACCCCGAAGAACGAGCGCAGTTTTGGTTCAATGATTACTCAGCGTTTTTGGCTGCATGGGATGAAGCAGTCCGGCTGCACGACACGAACTCGTGGTTCTATGAGGAACCGTTGGATGTTCGATGGCGCAAGTCAATTAGCCTGATCGAGGACGGGCAGCAAATCTGGACCGTTGAGGCGCCGGATGTGCGATGGTAGTCGGTTGGACCGTACTGGAGGATATAGAGGGTGCGCCACGACATTCTCCCCAGCAAAGGCGCCAAGATCCGATATGCGGGGCGTATCGGAATTATCAACACGATCCGGGACACCCACTCGGCTGGGGAAGCACTCGTAAACTTCGTGGGTGGCGAGAAGTGTTGGGTGCCCATAAAGGACGTCACCCACGCCTACGAGATTGGATCCCATGTTCAGCATTACCCCGCCAGAGGAGGGCTACGCCTGGGACCTGGTAAAGTATTAGCGGTTCGACGTGTAGCCGGTTTTGACCAGGTCTTGGTTCAGTTCTTCGAAAGTGGGGAAACCCGTTGGCTGGATTGGCGCTTGCTCGCCAACGCAACACCGGTCGAGATGCGGATCGCGAAGCGCCTGGTAGGGCAGCACAAAAACCATGCCGAGCGTTTTCGTCTAAGGGTGTTGTCAAAGGCCCTTCAAATTTGGAATGCGAATACGGGAGCATTTGGTCGGCTTGATATTGATCCTTTGCCGCACCAGCTCGACGTTGCCCGGAAGGTGGTGACTTCGCCGCAAGCTCGATGGCTCATCGCTGACGATGTCGGCTTGGGAAAGACTATCGAGGTCGGGTTGATCTTGCACGCTCTCACTCAACGCAACCGGTGTAGACGCGTTTTGATTGTGTGCCCTGCTTCACTGACGAAGCAGTGGAAAGATGAAATGCGCGTCAAATTCGGACGAGCTTTTGAAATCTACGGAAGAGATTTCATGCCGGAATATGCCGACGAAATGCGGTTGCGAGAGAACGTCATCATTTCTCTAGATCTCGGGAAGAGGGGCGAGCACTTGGCTCGTCTGATTGAGGCGGGTTATTGGGATGTAATCGTATTTGACGAAGCACACCGGCTCAGCCGCTCTGAAACAGGTGAGCAAACCGAAAGGTATTTGCTGGCACGACGTCTGCGAGACCGAACCCACTCGTTACTGCTCCTCACGGCAACACCTCACCAAGGCAAATCACGACGCTTTGCAGCTCTCCTCGAGTTGGTGAGGCCTGATCTGACACCCCAAATCCAGACTCTGGAAATGAACCCGGAGTTGGTGGGCGAGATCATCATCCGAAACAAAAAGAGCCGAGTGACAGACGCTGAGGGAAAGCTGATCTTTCGAGGCCATGACACGCTTCGATATAAGGTGAAGCCGTCTGAAGCGATGAAAGCAGCGGATCAGGCCCTGCGCGATTATCTCACTGCCGGCTACCGCGCCAGTTTCAACGCGCGGGACCGTACGCTGGGGCGTGCGATCGGGTTTGTGATGACAACCTATAGAAAGCTGGCTTCTTCCTCCTTAGCTGCGATCGAGCGTGCCCTTCAAAGGCGACTTGAACGTTTAGCGAGTAGCGCTGCATCGTCTACCCTCGTGCTACCATCCGAAGAGGATATCGAAGGCGATGACCAGCTGACTGAAACCGGTCCGATCGGTCAAATGACCGCCTTTTTTGAAGACGAGGCGAATGAGGTCAGATCGGTTTTGGAGCGCATTCGTCTTGCCAAAAAAGAAGACGTCAAGCTGTCTACTTTCTTGAAGACCGTACTTGAGCCTCTTCTCGCCAACGGTCAAAGCCTTCTGGTGTTTACGGAATACCGTGCGACCCAGGATTATCTAGCCGGCGCAATCCGAGCCGTCTTCACAGACATCGATGTCGTTACGATCAATGGCTCGATGTCGCTCGACCAAAAGACCGAAAACGTCAATAAATTCAACCGTAGAGACGCACGGGTCATGATCTCCACGGAGGCTGGAGGCGAAGGTCTCAATCTCCACGAAGCTTGCCATGTGATGGTCAACTATGACTTGCCTTGGAACCCTGCCCGGTTGGTTCAGAGGATCGGCCGACTTTATCGTTACGGACAACAAAAGCGGGTTCAAGTGATCAACCTGCAGGCCGATGACGGGTTCGATAATAGTGCGATCTCACTGATGTTGGACCGTGTCATTACCATTGCCAATGATATGGCGGCGGTTACTGGAGATAATAGCGAGGCGCTGGCCAGCGAAATACTTGGTGAGCTCATGGCCAATATCGATATGGAAAGCATCCTTGAGCGCGCCACCACGATGAAAATAGAGCAGACGGAGGAGGAGATAGCTGAAGCTATTCGCCTGGCCCAGGAAGCGCGCGCTGCTGAAGATGACATTCTTCAATACGCCTCAGCTCAGCAGACATGGGTTTCTGGTGGGTTTGACTGGCGCCACATGGTGAGCTTTGTGAAGGGCATGGCTGACATCGCTGGCATTGAAGTCCGAAATGTCCTGCATGATGGTCGCACGATCGAAATTGTCTTGCCCGAAGAAGCGGTTGGGCAATGGCCGGAATTCGGTCGCAGAAGCGTAGTGCGATTGACGGCCGATCACGCGCGGGCATCGGAAGACCCAACACTCGTGCCTATGGATTTTGAAGGAAGCTTTGTGAGGCACTTGGTAGAGAGCGCGGGTGATCGCCGCTCTTTTGACGGCCTCTACGGTGAAGCAGCGACCCCATACGACAATCAAACAATTGCAGTGCACCAGGTCCGCTGGCAAGGGCTGTCAGGTGAACTGCTTGAGGAGGAACTTATAGCTCTTACGACCAATGAGGGAGGCTGGCAGGAGATGCCGCACGAAGACTTTGCCAACCTCCTGCTCGATTCTATGTACAGTTGCGAGCCGTCACCAGCAACGGAGTTCCATCTGCGGACAGCAAGAGCTCTCGATGCGGCTATAGACGGCGTCCTAACTCGCAAGTCGGTCAGTGGTAGGATGCCCACGGCCGTTTTCGTAACCGCAGCGCTTGGTTTCGTTAGCCCCTGACGCCGTCCTGCCTGGGTAGTCTTCGTTATCGCATGGGCTTCAAGAAGCGAGCCGCAATGAGGAACGAAACCAGGGGTATCAGGTCAGTCGAAGTTTCGGGACCTCCTTGCAAAATCTCTTCGGCAGCATCGTGATGTTCAAGTTGTCTTCCTTGCCTGGTCGCCATGCTTCCTCTTCAACGATGCGGTGGCTGGATCGTAGACGTATGTCCCGATCGAACCGTTCCTGATATGCTCAACGGCCTCGTCGACCACGCTCAGCGGGACGAGAAACCATTCGCTCGGCACAACGAGAGTCCCGAACCGGTCCTTGATCTTGATAACGAGGCGAGCCGGCTCAAAGATGCGGTGAATGAGGTTTTCGAGCTTTGTCCGGTTGATGTTGTATAGCTGCGAGATCGCGCACACTCGTTGCGTATCTCCGCACGCCACCGATGAACCTGGGATTGTTTCCCGGCGCCGTGGGGGATTGCCCCTGGATGTCTCCTCGAGAGGATGCAGCTCTTCGGAAAGTATTGCCCGCTTGGCCTGCCGAGTAAAATTCAGTGCGGCAATGGCATTCTAGCGAATGAAATGACCAACAGTTCAACGCCCATGGATGTTGATGGATTGGGCAACCCTGGATGATCACCGGCCCAAAAAGGTTTGGCTGATCGACCCAGGGTTTTGGCAGATTGATAAATTTCAATAGGTTTGGCGGAGAAAATTTCTACGTCCCGTCATCGGACATCAATACCGTTTGTGCGGAGCAGTGCGATGAAAGAGATCGTGATCGACGGCATCCGAATTCCGGCCCTGGGATACGGGACTTGGGAGTTGCGCGGCGAGGAGTGTCTCCGGGGGGTCCGATCAGCGCTCGACATCGGCTATCGGCACATCGACACGGCCCAGGCTTACGGCAACGAGGCCGAGGTCGGGAGGGCCATCGCCGAAAGCGGCGTGCCGCGCGAAGACATCTTCCTGACGACGAAGATCTGGCCCGACCGGCTGGAGCCGGCGGAGCTGCGCCGAGCGGCGGAAGAGAGCCTGAGGCGGCTGCGCACGGACTATGTGGACCTTCTGTTGATCCATTGGCCCAATCCGGATGTTCCTCTTGCCGCGACGCTGGGCGAGATGGACCGGCTTCGGGGCGAAGGCCACGCGCTCAGCCTGGGGGTCAGCAACTTCACGATCGCCCTCTTGGACGAGGCGGCGGAGACCGGCGTCCGCATCGTCAACAACCAGGTCGAATACCATCCCTTCCTTTCGCAAAGGCGGCTGCTCGACCGCCTGCGCCGGGAGGACATGTTCCTTACCGCCTATGCGCCTCTGGCCCGTGGCGAGGTGCCGCGCAATGCGGTGCTGGCCCGGATCGGGGAACGGTACGGCAAATCGGCGTCCCAGGTGGGGCTGCGTTGGCTGGTCCAGCAGGACCGGGTGGCCGCGATTCCCAAAGCGGGCAACGAGAAGCATGCCCGGGCCAATTTCGAAATCTTCGACTTCGAGCTCACTCCCGAAGAGATGGCGGAGATCCATGCGCTCCGTTCGAACATGCGCCTGGTCAGCCCGGACCGGGACTGGGACATCGACGAGGCGTGAGGTGACGGCGATGTCCCGGCGGCGGGGCGGTCAGGTCTTGCCGTAGAGCTCCCGCGGGTCCTTCTCCACCGCCGAAACCGTTTCCAGGGCGCCCCCGCGGACGGCCCTGTAGAAGCAGCTTCGCCGCCCGGTATGGCAGGCGACCCCGGTCTGGTCGACCAGAAGCAGGAGCGTGTCGCCGTCGCAGTCGATGCGGAGCTCGACCAGCTTCTGCGACTGCCCCGATGTCTCTCCCTTGCGCCACAGGGACCGGCGCGAACGGGACCAGTAGCAGACGCGGCCGGTCGCGAGCGTTTCCTCGATGGCCGTCCGGTTCATCCAGGCGACCATCAGGACCTCGCCCGTGTCGTACTGCTGCGCGACCGCGGCAACGAGCCCGTCGGCATCGAACTTCAGCGCCTTCCAGAGATCCTCGGCCACCGATTTCACCCCGCCGATTGGTTCAGGCGCGTAAAGCCGCGCGCCAGGTCTTCGATCAGGTCGTCCGGGTCCTCCAGTCCGACATGCAGCCGGAGCAGGGGGCCCGCATCCTCCCATCGGGTCGCGGTGCGGATGCGCGCGACATGGCAGAGCGTGATCAGGCTTTCGAACCCGCCCCAGCTGTAGCCCATGCCGAACAGCTCCATCCCGTTCAGCATGGCAGCGACCGCCGATTTCGGCACCGGCTTCAGGACGACGCCGAACAGTCCGGACGACCCGGCGAAGTCGCGGCGCCAGAGGTGGTGACCCGGGTGCTGCGGCAGGGCTGGATGGAGCACCCGCGCGACCTCCGGCCGTCCTTCGAGCCAGCGCGCGACCTTCAGCGCGCTCTCCTGATGCTGCCGCAGCCTGGCGCCCATGCTGCGGAGCCCGCGCTGCGCCAGATAGACGTCGTCGGGCGCGGCATGATGCCCGACATGGTTGGCGTAGCTCTTGACCGTCTGGAACAGCTCCTCGGTCCGGCAGACGACGATCCCCATCATGGCGTCTGAATGGCCGACCATGTATTTGGTCGCGGCGTGGACCGACAGGTCGACCCCGTGGTCGAACGGACGGAAGAAAAGTGGGGTCGCCCAGGTATTGTCGATCATGGTCACGACGCCTCGGGCGCGGGCCGCGGCCGCAATTGCCGGAACGTCCTGAATCTCGAAGGTCTGGGACCCCGGGGATTCCATGTAGACGGCTCGGGTTTCGGGACGGATCAGCCGCTCGATGCCTGCGCCGATGCAGGGATCGTAATAGGTGGTTTCGACACCGAAGCGGGCCAGGACCTTGTCGCAATAGGCCCGGGTGGGACCGTAGACGCTGTCCGCCACCAGAAGATGATCGCCGGCGCTGACGAAGGCCGAGATCGCGGTCGTGACCGCGGCAAGGCCGGAGCCGACGGCAACGGCCCGGTGCCCGCCCTCCAGCTCCGCCACCGCATTCTCGAAGGCCCGCGTCGTCGGCGTCCCCGACCGGCCGTAATTGAACCCGTCGAAGGGGCGCAAGGCCCTGGCTTCCATGTCCTCCAAGGTGGGGAAGAGGATGGTCGACGCGTGATAGACCGGGGGATTGACGATGCCCTCGTTGCCCCGAGGGTTGAGGCCGGCATGGGTCAGGATCGTGTCGGCGCGGCGGGATTTCGCCATTTCATCCACTCGCTCGGCATGAAAAGAGTGACGGGAAGATCTAGGGCGGCGTGACGAGGGCGGTCAATGAAAACCGCCCGTTGAGGACCTTCGGCGCAGACGGCATGGGCCGAATTCCGGCAGGCCGGGCCCGCACACGAAGGAACTCCTGGGACGATTGTCACGATCAATGCTTCAAATCCGACATCAAAACTTGCTACATATGCGGGAAGGGCCGATGAGCCCGGCTAACGAATATCAGAACAGGGTAGGTGGAAATGACTGTACGGAATGTTGTCGCCGCAGGTGCGCTCGCCGCGGCGGGGCTTCTCATGGCCGTTCCGGCGTTTGCCGGGCCGACTTTGGATGCTGTCAAGCAACGCGGTTACGTCCAGTGCGGCGTGACTACCGGCCTGGCCGGGTTCAGCAACCCCGACAGCGAGGGCAAGTGGTCCGGGCTCGACGTCGACGTCTGCCGGGCGGTCGCGGCCGCGATCTTCGGCGACAGCGAAGCCGTGCGCTTCACGCCGCTGACGGCCCAGCAGCGGTTCACCGCCCTGCAGACCGGCGAGGTCGACATCCTCTCGCGTATCACCACCTGGACCCTTGGCCGCGATACCTCGCTCGGCCTGAATTTCGCGCCGGTCACTTTCTACGACGGCCAGGGCTTCATGGTGCCGAAATCGCTCGGCGTCCAGAGCGCGCTCGAGCTCAGCGGAGCGACCGTCTGCGTGCAGCCCGGCACGACGACCGAACTGAACCTCGCCGACTATTTCCGTGCCCACGACATGGAGCTCAATACCGTCGTCATCGAGCAGTTCGAGGAGCTGAATGCGGCCTTCTTCGCCGGCCGTTGCGACGCCTATACGACGGACGCGTCCGGCCTGGCATCGCTCCGGACGACCGCGCCCAATCCGAGCGACTACATCATCCTGCCGGAGATCATCTCGAAGGAGCCGCTGGCCCCCGCCGTCGCCCACGGGGACGACCAGTTCTTCGACATCGTCAAGTGGACGGTGTACGCGCTCATCGAGGCGGAGGAAAAGGGCATCACCTCCCAGAACGTGAATGACATGGTGAGCAGCGAGGACCCGACGATCTCGCGGCTCCTGGGTGCGACGCCGGGCAACGGCGAGGCCCTCGGCCTGCCCGAAGACTGGGTCGTCAAGGTCATCGCGTCGGTCGGCAACTACGGCGAGATCTTCGAGCGCAATGTCGGCTCGCAGACGCCGCTGGCGCTGGAGAGGGGGCTCAATGCCCTCTGGACCGACGGCGGCCTGATGTACGCCATGCCGCTCCGCTGATTTGAGGTCCCCCGAGCGCCGCCTTCATTCCCGGAGGCGGCGCTCAACCTCTTCGGTCGTCGCCATAAGTCCGGCGGCATCGAATGACGTGGAGGGAAATCATTGGCAGTCGATATTCAAGACGCGGGCCGCGTCGCTGCCAAGGCACGCTTCTGGAACGATCCCCAGGCACGCGGGATCATCTACCAGATGCTCGTGCTCGGCGGCGTCGCGCTGCTCGGCTGGTATTTCATTGCGAACGCAATTGACAATCTGAACCGCCTCAACATCGCTTCGGGCTACGGCTTTCTGAACCGCGAGGCCGGTTTTGCGATCAGCGAAGGGCCGATCAGCTTCACCCCGGCAGACACTTATGGCCGGGCCTTCCTGGTCGGCCTCCTGAACACGTTGAAAGTGGCCGGGCTCGGCATCGTCCTCGCCACCATCCTCGGCACCCTTATCGGCATCGCCCGGCTGTCGTCGAACTGGCTGGTGGCCAAAATCGCGGCGGTCTATGTCGAGGTGACCCGGAACATTCCTCTCCTGCTCCAGCTCTTCGTCTGGCAGGGGATCATCCTGATCACCTTTCCGAATCCCCGGCAGGCCCTGGCGCCGGTCGAAGGCGTCTTTCTCAGCAACCGCGGGATTACCGTTCCCGTGCCGGAGGCGCATCCCATCTGGGTCTGGATGGGAGTGGCCCTGGTCGTCGGCGTGATCGGCTCGGTGATGTTGCGCCGGTGGGCCTACCGGCGGCAGATGGCAACGGGGCAGCCCTTTCCGACAGGCCGGTATTCGGTCGCCCTGATCGTCGGGCTGCCGCTTGCGACCTGGCTGGTCGGCGGCGCCCCCGTGGCGATGAGCGTGCCCGAACTCCGGGGATTCAACTTCCAAGGCGGCGCGACGCTTTCGCCGGAATTTTCGATGGTGCTGCTGGGCCTGACATTCTACACGGCCGCCTTCATCGCCGAGATCGTCCGCGCCGGGATCCAGGCTGTCAGCTACGGCCAGACGGAAGCGGCGGCCGCCCTCGGGCTGCGGCGGGGACAGGTGCTTCGCCTCGTCGTCCTGCCCCAGGCGCTCCGGATCATCATTCCGCCGACGACGAGCCAGTACCTCAATCTGGCGAAGAACAGTTCGCTGGCCGTCTATGTGGGCTATCCGGACCTCGTCTCGATCGGCAACACGGCGCTCAACCAGACCGGGCAGGCGCTGGAGGCGATCAGCATATTCATGGCGGTCTATCTGTTGATCAGCCTCGGGATCTCGCTCGCCATGAACATCTACAACAGGCGAATCGCCCTGGTGGAGCGCTGAGCCATGACCCAGCAGACAGAGATCGTGGTCCCGTCCCAGCGTCCGCCGGTCATGTCGACGGGGATTTTCGGCTGGCTGCGCGCCAATCTGTTCAGCACCTGGTACAATGCGCTGCTGACCATCCTGATCGTCTATTTCCTGGCGAGGATCATCCCGCCCATCATCGAATGGGCCTTCATCAACGCGCATTGGGGGCGACAGCCGTCCGACGTGTGCCGGGGCGAGGGGCTGAGCGGGGCCTGTTGGCCCCTCATCGCCGACAAGTGGCGGCTGATGATCTTCGGCCTCTATCCCTATGCCGAACAGTGGCGGCCGGCCCTGGCCGTCGCGCTCTGCGTGGCGCTTCTGGTCTTCAGTGGCCTGCGCCGGTTCTGGAACCGGAAGCTGTTCGTCGTCTGGGCCATCGGCCTGATCGTGATGTACACGCTGATGCGGGGCGGGATCCTTGGGCTGACGCCGGTTCCGGTTGAGAACTGGGGCGGTCTTCCGCTGACCCTCGGCCTGTCGGTGATCGGCCTCGCCCTGGCGTTCCCGGTGGGAATCGTGCTGGCCCTCGGTCGGCGCTCCGACCTGCCGGCGATCCGGATGATCTGCGTGATCTATATCGAGCTGATCCGGGGCGTGCCGCTGATCACGGTGCTGTTCATGGCCTCGCTCCTGGTGCCGCTCTTCCTGCCGCAGGATCTGACGATCAACAAGCTGCTGCGGGCGCAGATCGGCTTCACGATGTTCGCCGCCGCCTATCTGGCCGAGGTGGTGCGGGGCGGGCTTCAGGCCATACCGAAGGGCCAGTACGAAGCGGCGGACAGTCTCGGGCTGAGCTACTGGCAGAAGATCCGGCTGATCGTTCTGCCCCAGGCGCTGCGGATCTCAATTCCGCCCCTGGTCAACACCTTCATCGGCTTCTTCAAGGACACCTCGCTCGTCATCATCATCGGCCTCTACGACCTGCTTGGCGCGGCCAAGCTGGCCGTGACCGATGCGGCGTGGCGCGGCTTCTACAAGGAGCCGTACCTGGTGGTCGCCCTGATCTATTTCGCGTTCTGCTTCTCGATGTCGCGCTACAGCCAGGCGCTGGAGAAGCGGGTCAATGTCGGAACGCGCCGTTAAGGAGAAATTTCGACCGATGACCGTGTCCATGTCGCGCCGGGCGTCCCCGGATCATCCGATGATCGTGCTCCAGGGCGTCAACAAATGGTACGGCGACTTCCACGTCCTGAAGGACATCAATCTCAGTGTCGCGGCCGGTGAGAAGATCGTCGTCTGCGGTCCGTCCGGGTCCGGCAAGTCGACCATGATCCGCTGCATCAACGCCCTGGAGGAGCATCAGAAGGGGCAGATCATCGTCGACGGGCTCGAACTCACCAAGGACCTGAAGCACGTCGATGCCGTGCGCTCCGAAGTCGGGATGGTCTTCCAGCAGTTCAACCTGTTCCCGCACCTGACCGTTCTCGAGAACCTGACCCTCGCGCCGATCTGGGTGCGCAAGACGCCCAAGAAGGAAGCCGAGGAAACGGCGATGTACTATCTGGAGCGCGTCAAGATCCCGGAACAGGCCAACAAATATCCGGGACAGCTTTCCGGCGGACAGCAGCAGCGCGTGGCCATCGCCCGGTCGCTATGCATGAAGCCCAAGGTGATGCTGTTCGACGAGCCGACGTCGGCCCTCGATCCCGAAATGATCAAGGAGGTGCTGGACGTCATGATCGAGCTGGCACAGGAGGGAATGACGATGATCTGCGTCACCCATGAGATGGGCTTCGCCCGCAAGGTGGCGAACCGGATCATCTTCATGGATTACGGCCAGATCGTCGAGCAGAACGATCCGGAAGCCTTCTTCAGCAATCCCCAGTCGGAGCGCGCGCGCCTGTTCCTGAGCCAGCTGCTGAACCATTGAGCGTCGAATCCCGGTCCTCTTGCCGGCCGCCGGAGACGCCGGGGCCGGCAAGGTCCGGCCGGTCGCTCATCCTTGCGCCAAGGGCACGTGCGGCGCTGCGGTCCGGGGAATGATGCCGGACAGCCGTGGGTCGTCCTTCAGGATCGTCTCCTGGCCGACCGGAGTGAACCCGGCGCGCTGGTACAGTTGAAGCGCCTTGGGGTGGTCCAGCGTGCAGGTCTGGACGATCACCCGCTCGGGTCCGGCCATCCATGCGGTGTCCAGGATCTCGTCCAGGAAGAAGGGGCCGAGCCGCCGTCCTATGAACTCGGGGATCAGACCGAAATAGCACAGCTCGACGACTTCGGCCGAACGGTGGAACAACTCCGCATATCCCGCCGGCGTCCCGGCGAGATAGAGGACGTAGATGGCCGTCCGCTCGTCGCGAAGCAGGGCAAGAAGCTCATCGTTCGGCATTACGCGGCGGTCGGCCCAGAGCCAGTTCTCGCCGACGGAGTCGTAAAGATAACGATAGTAGCGGACGGTCGGCTCCTCGATCTTCAGCAGCGCGAACTTGGCGAGCGGGGGCGGCGCCGGCACACGCAGGGGCCGCTGCCTCATTTCCAGATGGGTGATCGTGATCTTAAGCTTGCCGGCGGGAACCGGCTCATCCGTTCCGAAACCGGTCATTGCCGTCTCCGCGCGTCGCCGCGCTCGATGGGAAGGTCATCGCGTCTGCCCCATTCCGCCCAAGAGCCGTCATAGACGGCGACGTCCCGCGCCCCCGCCAAATGCAGGCCCAGCGCCAGCACCGCAGCCGTGATGCCGCTCCCGCAGCTGGTCACGACCGGTCGGGAGAGGTCGACCCCGGCCGCGGAAAAACATTCGGAGAGCTGGTCCGCCGGGCGCATAAGCCCGTTTGCCGGATCGAGCAGCTCGTTGTAGGGGAGGTTCAGGCTGCCCGGGATGTGACCCGCGCGCCGCCCCGGCCAGGGCTCGGCCTCATCGCCCTTGAAACGGCCCGGCGAGCGGGCATCCAGAACCTGGTCCCGCCGAGAGTCGAGATTGTCCCGCATTTCCTCTACGGAGCGGACGAGCTCGGGGCGGAAACGGGCCTGGAACCTCGCTGGCGCGACCGTCGTCGGCTCCGCCGTCACCGGATATCCCGCTCGTTTCCAGGCGGGCAGGCCGCCATCCAGAATGGCGACGCGGTCATGGCCGAACACCCTGAACATCCACCAGGCGCGGGCCGCGCTCATAAGCCCATGGACGTCATAGAGGATCACGAAATCCTCATTGCCGACGCCCAGAGCACCGACCGCTTCCGCGAACCGTTCCGGAGAGGGCAGCATATGCGGCAGCCCCGTCTCGCCCGTCCGATCGCTCCTCTCGTCGGCGATGAGGTCGATGTCGAAGAAGCGCGCCCCCGGAATGTGCCCGGCGGCATGCTCGGCGCGGGCATCCCGCCCGGATTGCGGCATCATCCAGCTGGCGTCGAGCACCTTGATCCCAGGCTCCTCGAGCCGGGCGGCGAGCCAGTCGGCGTTTACGACGGACGGCAATGCTGCGCTGTCCATGAGCGTTCCTTCCACTTGCGGCCCCGCCGGCCTTATCCGTCGGCCAGCACCAGATAGACCCGCCGGTTCTGCCGGCCCTTGTTCTCGATCTTGGCGACCTCAACGCGGCCGATCTCCGCCGTGTTCGCGACATGGGTGCCGCCGCAGGGCTGAAGGTCGACAGGCGCCTCCGCGGGGCCGATCCGGACCAGACGCACGCAACCGCCATGGGTCGGCGGCTTCACGGACATCGTCCGCACAAGCTCCGGCCGCGCCGCCAGCTCCTCGGCGGTGATGGTCTGCTGCTCGACCGGATGGGCGGCTGCGATCAGCTCGTTCAGCCGGGCCGTCAGCTCGTCCTTGTCCAGAACGCCCGACGGCAGGTTGAAATCGAGCCGGCTTCTCTCGGCGCCGATCTGCCCACCCGTCACGTCGCCCTCGATCACTGCGCAGAGCAGGTGCAGCGCCGTATGCATCCGCATGTGCCGCTGCCGGCGCGGCCAGTCGATGGCCGCCGTAATCGTCGCACCGACCCGGAAGGGGTGGTCCGCCTCGTCCGCCAGCAGATGGATTACATCGTCGGGCGTGTCACCCTTGATCGTGTCGACGACCGGAAAGGTTCGGCCGTCCAGGCTGAAGGTCCCGATGTCGCCGGGCTGTCCGCCGCCGGTCGGATAGAACACGGTTCGGTCCAGCCGGACGAAGCGCCCTTCGACGGCAGTAACCGAAGCCTCGCAGCGGGGCAGAGTCGGATCCGTGCGGAAGAGAAGTTCCGTCTGCATCGGCTTACGCAAGCCAGTCGGGAACGGGCAGCCCTTTTTCCTTCAGGAATGCCGGGTTGAACAGCTTCGACTGGTAGCGGGTGCCATAGTCGCTCAGCACGGTCACGACGGTGTGGCCGGGTCCCAGTTTCTGGGCGACCTTCACCGCGCCGCATACATTGATCCCGCTCGATCCCCCGACAACCAGGCCTTCCTCCTTGAGCAGCCGGAAGATCATCGGCAGGGCCTCTTCGTCCGTCACTCGTTGCGCCCAGTCGATCGGGGCGCCTTCCAGGTTCCGGGTGACCCGGCCCTGGCCGATCCCCTCGGTGATCGAGTTGCCCTCGGCCTTGAGCTGGCCATGGGCGTAGTAGTTGTAAAGCGCGGATCCCATGGGATCCGTGAGGACGATCTGAATGTCGCTTCGCTTCTCCTTCAGGGCGAGGGCGACGCCCGCGAGCGTACCGCCGGTCCCGACCGAGCATGTGAAGGCGTCGATCCTGCCCCCCGTCTGCTGCCAGATCTCCTGACCGGTCGTCTCATAATGGCCCTGGCGGTTGGCCTCGTTGTCGAACTGGTTCGCCCAGACGGCGCCGTTCGGCTCGGTCTTCGACAACTCCTCGGCAAGCCGTTCGGAGACGCGGACATAGTTGCCGGGGTCCGAATAGGGGACGGCCTTGACCAGGCGGAGATCGGCGCCGCAAAGTCGCAGCATGTCCTTCTTTTCCTGGCTCTGGGTCTCCGGCATCACGATCACCGTGCGGTAGCCCAGCGCATTTCCGACGAGGGCGAGGCCGATCCCGGTATTGCCTGCCGTCCCTTCGACGATGACGCCGCCCGGTTTCAGCAATCCGCGCCGTTCGGCATCGCGGACGATGGCGATCGCGGCCCGGTCCTTGACGGATCCTCCCGGATTAAGGAATTCGGCCTTCGCCAAGATTTCGCAACCGGTCATTTCCGACGGACCGCGCAGCCGGATGAGCGGGGTGTTGCCGATCGCCTCGACGAAGCCGTTGCGTATGCCGGACAAGAAGAGCTCCCCTCGGTTGAACGAACAAGCGGGGCGAAGCGTAACGCCGCGTGTCGCCCAGGATCAAGAACCGTGCCCGGGCGATTGCCGGCCGGAGGACCTCCACCGGCGTCTCAAGGCTTCCCGGTTGAGAGCAAGCCACTGGAAGGCGATGAGAGCGATTGCGTTGTCGATCCGTCCGGGTACCGCCATCAGCGCCAACGCCTCGGCGGCATCCATGGTGAACGAACGGATATCCTCGTGTTCCGCGTCGACCCCGAAGATGCCCCCGGCATTCGAGGCGTCGACCCGGCCCACGAACAGCGTCACGACCTCGGCAAAGCCGCCCGGGCTCGGCATGAATTCCGCGACCGGCTCCAGGGCTTCGACAGCGAGCCCCGTCTCTTCCTTGACTTCCCGGGCGGCGACCGCGGGCAGCGCCTCGCCGAATTCCACCAGCCCGGCCGGGATTTCGGTCATCCAGGCAGGCCGTCCGGCGGCATAGGCGGCGGGGCGGAACTGCTCCAGCAGGACCACCCGATCGAGATCGGGGTCGTAGGGGAGAACGGCAACCGCCGGCCGCCGGAGCACCACCTCCCGGTCCAGTACCGGCGTCCAGCTTCCGTCGAAGCGCCGATGCCGGAGATGGAACCTGTCCAGACGGAAGAAGCCGTCATAGCAGGTCTCGCGACCGGTCAATTCAAGGTCGTGATCGGCATCCATGCAGGCGCTCCAGACGTTCTACCGGAGAAGGCAGCCGGACCCTAGCGGAGAGGGCCCGGCCTGCCAACGCGAAAGAGGCGGGCAATCAAGGTGAGCGCTGGCGCGCGATCCGTTTCGGGGCTCTTCAAGTCTGGCGAACAATCACGTGTGAAAAACGCCGGTCCGTCGTCTTCGTCGGACAGAATTCCGACATGCCGGCCACGGTCGGTATTGGCGGGCCGGTAAGGGAGAAGCCGATGAACATCGAAGATCTGAGGAAGGTCCATGTCGCGATCCCGGCCCTGGTGGAGGACCTCGAGCGCGGCCGTCTGGGGCGGCGCGACTTCCTGAGGACCGCCACCCTGCTCGGCCTTTCGGCCGGAACCGCCTATTTCGTTGCCGGAAAGGCAACGGGCGGCCACGCGGTGGGGCCGGTCCGAGCCCAGGGTGAGCCGAGAAAGGGCGGGGTCCTGCGCATCGGGATGAGCGTTCTCGATATCAGCGACCCGGCGGTCTACGACTGGTCGGAGAAGGCCAATGTCGCCCGGCAGATCGTGGAACCGCTGGCGCGCGTCGGCAGCGACAACATCACGCGGCCGCATCTGGCGGAACGGTGGGAGGCGAACGATGATGTCAGCGAATGGACATTCCATCTCCGTCGCGGCGTCCGGTGGAACAACGGCGACGAGTTCACCGCCGACGACGTGATCGCCACCTTCGAGCGGTGGCTCGATCCGGCAACCGGGTCCTCCAATCTGGGCCGGTTTTCCGGATTGACGATCACCGAAGGAGGCGTGACCCGCATCGCTCCGGGAGCGATCGAGAAGATCGACGACCACACCATCCGCTTCAAGCTGCAGCGCTCGATGCTCGCCTTTCCGGAGAGTCTCGGCGACTATCCCGCGCTCATCACCCACCGGGATTTCGTGAGAAGCGGTGGCAATCTGATCGAGAACCCCGTCGGTACCGGCCCCTTCCTCTTGGAAAGCTTCTCGGTCGGGGAGGGGGCGGTGCTGAAGAAGCGGCCGCCATCCGAATATTGGGGGGACGAGGTCTATCTGGACGGCATCCAGTATCTCGATCTGGGCGGCGATCCTGCCGCCCAGATCGCCGGGCTCGCCTCCGATCAGGTGGATCTGCTCTACACCCTGGACATCGCGCTGTTGCCGGCCGTCCGGAACATGCCGAACGTCAAGGTCTACGAGAAGGTGACCGCCATCGCCGGGTTCGCCCGGATGAGGGTCGACCAGAAGCCCTTCGACGACAAGCGCGTACGGCAGGCGATCCAGGCCTGCATCGATCACCAGCGCGTACTGGATCTCGCCTATCAGGGCCTGGGCGTGAAGGGGGAGGACCATCCGGTCTCTCCGATCCATCCCGAATACTCGGAGCTGCCGGCGCTCGTTCAGGATTACGGCAAGGCGAAATCGCTTTTGGCGGAGGCCGGGTATCCGAACGGGCTCGACATCGAGATCAACTGCGTCGCCGATCCGAAATGGGAAGGCAATGTCGGACAGGTCATCGCCGAAATGGTTGCCCCCGCCGGGATCCGGCTGAAAGTGAATATCCTGCCCGGCGGCACCTATTGGGATCGCTGGACCAGCTGGCCCTTCAGCGTCACCCAATGGACAAGCCGCCCGCTGGGAATCCAGGTGCTGGACCTCGCCTACCGGAGCGGCGTCCCCTGGAACGAGACGGGATACTCCAATCCCGAGTTCGACCGGATTCTCGACCAGGCCGAAGCGACCCTCGACGTCGGCGAGCGGCGGGAACTGGTCCGCCGCCTTCAGCAGATGCTGCAGGAGGATGCGAATACGATCGTGCCGTTCTGGACGAAGATCTTCACGGCCTCGACGGACAGGGTCCAGGACTACGAATACCACGTTTCCAGGGAGCAGCATCTGGAGAAGGTCTGGCTGTCCTGAAGGCGGAGGAACCGGAAACCGGACGCGGATGCGCATGAACCGCCGATGTGGAGGGCCCGCCCTTGGTGATTTTTCTCGGCAAGCGGCTCGTCTACATGCTGCTCACGATGCTGGCCGTATCCATCCTGGTCTTTCTGCTGCTCGAGGTGAATGGGGAGGCGGTGGCGACCAAGGTCCTCGGCCCCTACATCTCCGAGGAGCAGCGCCGGCTCTGGCTCGAGGCGAACGGCTATCTCCGTCCCTGGTCCGTCCGCTATGTCGAATGGCTGGGCCGAATCTTGAGCGGCGATTTCGGCGAATCGATCGTATTCAAGGTGCCGGTCGCCGGACTGCTGGCGCAGAGACTGGCCAATACGGGCGTTCTGGGCGCCGTCGTTCTTGCGGTCATGGTCCCCCTGTCGATCGCCCTCGGCGTCCTTGCGGGGATGCGCGAAGGTTCGTGGCTGGACCGGTCGATCAGCTTCGTTTCGGTCCTGACGACCTCGATCCCGGAGTTCGCCAGCGCCGTTCTCCTGACCTTCGTGTTCAGCTACTGGCTCGGCTGGCTGCCGGGAATCAGCATGATGGCCGAAGGCTTCGATCCGGTTCAGCTGATCCTTCCGGCCATGGTCCTCATCCTCTACGGGTTCGGCTACATCACGCGGATGATGCGCGCCTCCATGGCCGAGGTGATGCAGACCGCCTACATCCGGGCGGCCGTGCTGAAGGGCATTCCGTTCCGGCATGTCGTGACCAGGCATGCCCTGAGGAACGCCCTGATTGCGCCGTTCACGGTCATCATCCTCCAGGTCAACTGGCTCCTCTCGGGCGTCCTCGTGGTCGAGTTCGCCTTCGCCTACAAGGGTTTCGGGGCGCTTCTGCTGGAAGGGGCACTGAACCAGGACATCTACGTCATCGAGGCCTGTGCCCTGGTTTCCGTCTTCGTCGCCGTGGCGACGCAGACGGTCGCCGACATCGCCTATACCTATCTCAATCCGCGGATCCGGTTCACCTGAGGGCGGGAATGGACCGATGAGCGAAAACGGTCTCACCGACCGTGCCCTCCGGGTCTTCCGGCACATCGGGAGCCTTGGAGAGAGCCGGATCGCGGCGGCCGGCGCCGTCATCATCCTCTTCTGGGCGCTCGTGGCCATCTTCGCGGGCGAGATCGCAGCCTATGGTCCGAACGCCCAGCTTGTCCCGTTCCAGCCGCCGGGGGCATCCGCGCCGGATGGCGGCACGTTCTGGCTCGGTACCGATCACCTCGGCCGGGACATTCTTTCCCGCATCGCGTTCGGCTCACGGACAGTGTTGATCTATGCCACCTCCGCCACGGCGGCCGCCTATGCGGTCGGCATCGTGATGGGACTGGCGGCGGGCTACATGCGCGGCTGGATCGACGATGTTCTCAGTCGCGTCGCAGACCTGATCCTCAGCTTCCCCGTGCTGGTTCTCTATGTCGTGATCATCACGACCTTCGGACCGTCCGGTCTGAACATCGTCCTCGCCGTCGTATTCGCAAGTGCGCCGGGGATCATGCGGATCGTCCGCAGCCTGACCCTCGACCTCAGCAGCCGGGACTATGTCGCGGCAGCCGAGACCAGAGGCGAGAGCGCTTGGTACGTCATGTTCGCGGAAATCCTGCCCAACGCCCGCGGGCCGCTGATCGTGGATGCCTGCCTGAGGCTCGGATACACGACGATAACGATCGGTGTTCTGGGCTTCTTCGGGCTGGGCTTGCCCCCGCCCGACCCCGATTGGGGCGGGATGATAAGCGCAGGCCGTGCGATGGCCACCTTCGCTCCCCACATGACCGTCTTTCCGGCCCTTGCGATCTCTTCCCTCGTGCTGGGTCTCAACATGCTGGCGGACGGTCTCCGCGAAATTTCGATGAAGGACTGACCGATGGCCATTCTCGCGCGGACGCCTGCAGACGGGCCGCTGCTGGAAGTTCGGGGACTCAGCGTCGCCTATGCCACGAGGGCGGGCGAGGTGCGCGCGGTTACCGATTTCGACCTGACCGTGGGTGAGAGCGAGGCGGTCGGGCTGGTCGGCGAAAGCGGCTGCGGCAAGTCGACGGTCGCCGGGGCGATCATGTGCCATGTCGGCGGAAACGGCAGGATCTGCGCCGGGTCGATCCGCTTGCGGGGGCAGGAGCTGACGCGGATGCGCGGCGAGGAGCTGCGCCGTCTGCGCGGGGCCGAAATCGGCATGGTCTATCAGGAGCCGATGTCGGCCCTGAACCCGAGCATGACGATCGGCCGCCAGCTCATGGAGGTCCCGCTCCACCATCTGCCGGGCTGTACGCGAGGCATCGCCCGCGTCCGGGCGCTGAAGATCCTCGCCGACGTGAAGCTGGCGGACCCGGAACGGATGATGTCGGCCTATCCGCATCAGCTTTCGGGCGGCCAGCAGCAGCGGGTCGTTATCGCCATGGCCATGCTTGCCGATCCGTCCCTCCTGCTGCTCGATGAGCCGACGACCGCGCTCGACGTGACCGTTGAGGCCAGCATCTTGGAACTGATCCGGGAGATCAGGCAGACGACCGGCACCGCCGTTCTCTACATCAGCCACAATCTTGGATTGATCCTTGAAACCTGCTCGCGGGTTGCCGTCATGTATGCCGGCCAAGTGGTCGAGGAGGGGCCGGTCCGCCAAGTCTTCGAGGATCCCCGGCATCCCTACACGCGAGGCCTGGTCGGTTGCGTGGTCGCCCCCGGACGGAACAAGGCAAGCAATCCGCTCAAACCGATCCGCGGCCAGGTGCCGCTTCCCCATGAGCGTCCGAGGGGGTGCCGGTTCGGGCCCAGATGCGATCATTTCCTGGCGGGTCGCTGCGATGCCGGCAGCGTCTCGATGTTCGATGCCGCCGGATCCGGCGCGCACCGCGTCCGGTGCTTGAGATGGAAGGAAATCGGTCGGGAGGCGGAGCCGGCGGTAGCGGACAGCCCTCCGCCACGGGAGGCGCAGCAGGTGGTGCTGCGGAGCGACGGCCTGAAGAAATACTACCCGCTGTACGACCGATCGGTTCTTGCCGTCATATCCGGACGTCGGGTCAGATGGGTGAAGGCGAACGAGGAACTCAGCTTCGAGGCACGGCGCGGTCAGACGGTGGCGATCGTCGGGGAGAGCGGCTGCGGCAAATCGACCTTCGCCCGGGTCCTCATGGGGCTGGAAACTGCGACATCCGGGCGATTGCTGTTCGACGGCGCAGATCTTGCCGGGCTGCCCGTGCGCCGGCGTTCGGAAGCGCAGCTTTCGGCCCTGCAGATGGTCTTTCAAAATCCGGACGAAACCTTGAACCCCAGCCGGACCGTGGGCTCCCAGATCGCCCGCGCGGTCCGGAAGCTCGGGGGCGAGAAGGGACGCGACCGGATCGCGGAGCGGGTCCATCATCTGCTCGATCTCGTGAAGTTGCCCCGGGGCCTTGCGGAACGACGGCCGCGCCAGCTTTCTGGCGGCCAGAAGCAGAGGATCGGCATCGCCCGCGCGTTCGCCGGGCAGCCCGCCATGGTCGTCTGCGACGAACCTGTCTCTGCACTGGACGTTTCCGTTCAGGCGGCCGTGACGGGCGTCCTGACGGATATCCAGCGCAGACATGGGACGACCCTGCTGTTCATCAGCCACGACCTGCCCGTGGTCCGTTATCTGGCCGACCGCATCGTCGTCATGTATCTGGGGCAGATCATGGAGGAAGGGACGGCAGACGAGGTATTCGCGCCGCCTTATCACCCCTATACCGAGGCGCTCCTGTCCGCGGTGCCGGTAGCCGACACGAGCGTGAAGAGGAAGCGCATCGTCCTCGAAGGCTCGCCCCCGAGCGTTCTCGACCCGCCAGGGGGGTGTCCGTTCCACACGCGATGTCCGCGAAAGCTCGGCAGGATCTGCGAGAAGGAGCGGCCGCCCGCCCGGCGCACGGAAAGCGGGCACTTGATCCGATGCCATATACCTATGGACGAATTGCGGAAAGTTGAGCCCGTCATTAAATCTGCCATCTGCTGATGCTGCTGGCGTCCTGCGCCGGAATATGTCAGTTCCATCGCCGCCGGCGCTGCGCAGAGCCGGCGATTGCCTCGGCAGTCACATATGGCTGCCGGAAAGAACGAGAATTTGGAGTTTGGCATGACCGTGACCGCTTCAACCCGACAGAAGCGCCGCAAAACGATTGCCGAGGACGGCCCGGACCCCGTGGACGTGCATGTAGGTGCGCGACTGCGTCAGCGCCGGACCCTGCTTGGAATGAGCCAGGAGAAACTGGCGCAGGCCTTCGGCGTCTCGTTCCAGCAGGTGCAGAAATACGAAAGAGGCGCGAACCGGATCAGCGCCAGCAGACTGCATCTGCTGACGAAGATACTGGACGTGCCGATTTCCTATTTCTTCGAGGGCCTGCCCGCGTCCGTGCAGGAACGTAACGCTCCCCCCGCGATCGAAGCCGAAGCCTCGGACCGGATGGCCAGCCGCGAAACCTTGGAACTGGTCAGGGCCTATTACCGCATCATCGACCCGACGGTGCGCAAGCGCCTGGTCGATCTCGTGCGGGCCCTGGGCCGCGACGACGACGCGGCCTGACGGCCGGTTCGCAACGGGCGCCCGTCGCGGCAGGGCGGGTCCCGTTAGACCTACTCGAGTGTCGCCTGTCGGGGCGCAACGGCCGGGCCGATCCGCGGCCGGAATTCGAAACGGCGACCCCTGTGGAATCAATCCGTGAGCCCGCGGACGCACCGCGTCCCTGATGCAGGTCTTCCCGGATTCGGCGTAACAGACGGCGTCCGAATTCTGCCCGGGAAACATTGTCCCATCACGTACGCCGTCCAGCGATGAGTTCGCGCTGGCCGCGGTCGAGAGGCGCCACTTGGCGCACGTCTCGATAACCGATCTTGGGAAAATTCGGCTTCCGCACGCCTTGCGTGCGGCGGATGCGGTGTCACCCGCTATTGAGAAGGGTGGCTCCCCGAGCAGGACTCGAACCTGCGACCCGGTGATTAACAGTCACCTGCTCTACCAACTGAGCTATCGGGGATCAGAGGATCACCGAAGTATCCCCCGGCGTCCGTGGGCCGGGCTTATAGCAAAGCCCGTCCGCCGATGCTAGTCCGAAGTTTGAAAAAATTCCCTTTCTCGTTCGGACCGGTTTTGGAGGCGCGACCGGGAATCGAACCCGGGTACACGGATTTGCAGTCCGCTGCCTGACCACTCAGCCATCGCGCCGCCGCGGGGGCCTATTGACCCTTTTTTCTCGCCCAAGTCAATGGGCGATGGCGATCTGGGGAGGGTCCGGATCGGCGCGGCCGTCAGCCGTGGCTCAGAATGTTCACCAGCCGGCCGAAGGGATCGCGGATATAGAAGCGGCGGACGCCCCACGGCTCCGATGCCGGTCCGTATTCGATCGGAATGCCCGCCTGCCGCACCTTCGCGAGAACCTCGTGGAGATGATCGACCTTGATCGAAAGATCCGGCACTGGCGTCCCCGAACCGCCTTCCTATGCGATGCTGAGCTGCGGCCTTGCGCTTCCGTCGCCGGCGAAGGTGACGATCCAGCCGTGATCCATCACGACCTCCATGCCAAGGATGTCGCCATAGAAGGCATGGGCTCCGTCGACGCCCGGGGAGCCGATGTTCGCAACGATACGCCTTACGCCCAACTCGCAATCCTCCGTTCGCCTGCCATCCGCCCGAACGCGCCGTCCGCCGGGCGAAGGAGCCATGGCCAACCCGCAACGCCATAATCCGTTGTTTCCATTGGGCCGCACCTGTATATAGCCGAGGCTGGCAGAGACGGTTGCAGATGTCCTGCAGAAACGGTTTCGGCCGGACTCGGACCCGTCCCATTGCCGGACGGTACATCGGACCTTTAGCGCGGAACGCTTACGACATGGATTACGCCGCCGCTCGATTCAACATGGTCGAAGGGCAGATCAAGCCGAACAAGGTGACCAACTTCGCCCTGCTGAATGCCATGGCGAACATCCCGCGCGAGCTGTTCGTGCCGGCGTCGGCCCGCGGCATCGCCTATGTTGACGAGGATATCCGCATTGCCGACGGCCGCTATCTCGTCGAGCCGATGGTCCTGGCCCGTCTCATCGACCATGCCGCGATCGAACCCGGGGACATCGTCCTCGATATCGGATGCGGGACCGGCTATTCGTCCGCCGTCCTGGGGAAACTGGCCAGTGCCGTGGTCGCCGTCGAAAGCGACCCGGACCTTGCGGCGCGGGCGACGGAACTTCTTCCCCAGATCGGCGTCGATAACGCGGTCGTTGTCGAGGGCGCTTTGCGGGAGGGCTATCCTGGTCAGGCACCGTATCAGGCGATACTCATCAACGGCAGCGTCGCGGAGGTGCCGGAGTCGCTCACCGACCAGCTCGCCGATGGAGGCCGACTGGTGGTCGTGGTGGCTGATCGGGATGGCGTTGGCCGGGCGACGCTTTACCAGAGGACCGGACGGGCGTTGTCCCGTCGCGCCCTGTTCGATGCCTCCACCCCGTATCTGCCCGGATTCGAGCCCAAGCCCGCATTCCAGTTCTAGGATCGCCCATGGAGGGTGACGGCTTAAGCATCGAGGTTGCGGAGCTTGACCGGCTTCGCCGGTCGGATCCCGACCTTGTCATCCTCGACGTAAGGGCGCCGCAGGAGATCGAGCTGTGTTCGATCGAGCACAGTCTCGAGATTCCGCTTTCCGAGCTGCCCGATCGCATTAATGAAATCCCTCGCGACCGTCCGCTTGCGGTATTGTGTCATCATGGGGTACGCAGCCTACAAGCGACGATGTGGTTGCGCGGCCGGGGGTACGACCGGGCGATGAACGTCGCCGGCGGCATAGATGCCTGGGCCGCCGTGATCGATCCAACGATGAGGCGATATTGATGCTCACTTCGGCACGCTGCTGGTTCTCCGCCATGGGCAGGCCCGTCTACGGCGTGGCCCTTGCCGTCGGAATCGCGATCTGCGGTCCTGCCTGGGGGCAGACGCTCGAGGAAACGCTGGTTCGAAGCTACGAGACCAACCCGACCTTGGCGGCCGAGAGGGCAAATCTTCGGGCCGCGAACGAGCAGATTGCCCAGGCGCTGTCGGGCTACCGGCCGACCATCCAGGCGACGGGCAGCATCGGCATCGAGCGGGATGACACCCGCTCCGTGACCGGTGCAAAAAACGAGGAGACGATCAATCCTGCGTCCATCGGGATCGAGATCGTCCAGCCGCTGTACCGCGGCGGCCGTACACAGGCGAGCGTGCGTCAGGCCGAGAACGCCGTTCAGGCGGCCCGGGCATCATACACCGACGTCGAGCAGCAGGTCCTCCTGAACGCGGTCATCGCATACATGAACGTGGTTCGCGAGCAGGCCGTCCTCGATCTTGCCCGCAATAACGAGGAGGTGCTGCGGCGGCAGTTGCAGGCCTCCCGCGACCGGTTCGAGGTCGGAGAGATCACGCGTACCGACGTCAGCCAGGCGGAATCCCGCCTCGCGGGGGCGATTGCCTCCCGGATCGAGGCGGAAGGTGCGCTGTCCGCGGCACGGGCCACCTATGAAAGGGTGATCGGCGTGCCTCCGGGCGAACTTCAGGCGCCGAACCCGACCCTGATGCTCCCGACCTCTCTCGAAGAGGCCATTCTGCTGGCCGAACAGAACAGCCCCGCTGTGATCGCCCAGAGCTTCAACGAACAGGCGGCGTCGGCCGGCGTCGACGTCGTTCGGGGCGAATTGCTGCCGGAGATCAGCGTGGCCGGGCAGATCGCGCACAATCGCGAGCCGACGGTCAACATCGACCGGAGCGACAGCGCGTCGATCGTCGCCCAGGTGGTGATCCCGCTCTACCAGGCGGGGGCCGTATCGTCCCGGGTCCGTGAAGCGCGGCACAGCGCGAACGCCGAACGAATCCGCGTCACGGAAGCGCGCCGCCAAGCGATCGAGCAGGCGATCCAGGCCTGGGAGGGCCTTCAGACTTCCCGTGCCAGCATCGAATCGCTGACGTCGCAGATCCGCTCGGCGGAGATCGCGCTGGAAGGCGTTCAGCAGGAAGCCTTCGTCGGCTCCCGAACCGTGCTGGACGTGCTGGATGCCGAGCAGGAACTGCTCGATGCCCGCGTCTCTCTCGTCCAGGCGCAGCGTGACGAAACCGTTGCGGCCTTCCAGCTGCTCGCGGCGGTCGGCGAACTGACCGCCCGGAATCTTAACCTTCCGGTCGAATATTACGACTTCGATCCCGATTACGACCGGGCGCGCCGAAGCTGGTGGGGGACTTCCGTCGAGGAGATAAGCGTAGAGGAGTAGCGCCGCCCGGCATGCTGGGGCGTTTACGGTTTTGTTAACCTATTCCCCAGTAAAGCTGGCCATCAGGCTATCGCCTCTCATCCGCAGCATGGCGGGACGCGGGTTCACATGAGCGATTCGACAACCCAGAAAGAACCATCGATGGAGGAGATCCTCGCCTCCATTCGCCGGATCATCTCCGAGGATGGGGAGGGGGAGAACAGGCCCGAAGACGGGACCGGATCTCTTTCGGAGGTCTCTGTACCGGATGACGTGCTGGAGCTGACCGATATCGTCGACGACGACCCGGCGCCGGCTGCCGCCTTCCAGCCCGAGGACGAGCCTACCGCGGACATCATCGGTGAATTGACGCCCGAGTCCGAAGACTTCAGGAGCGATACCATGCCCCCCATGCCGGACGAGGATTCCCTGGTCTCGGACGACACGGTCACGGCCGCCAGCGCCGCTCTCGGGCGCCTGACGGAACGGGCCGACGAGCGTGAGACGGCGCCGCGCGTAAGCCCGCCCGTCGGCGATGGCACCCGCACGCTGGAGGATCTGGTGAAGGAAGCGCTTCGCCCGATGCTGCGGGAGTGGTTGGAGAAAAATCTACCTTCCCTGGTCGAGGAGATCGTCGAACGGGAAGTCCAGAAGATCGGGCGCGGCGCACGGCGCTGAGCGGACCCGGATTCAATCCAGGTAATCGGCTGAGTTTTCCAGGCTGGCCCAACGGACCGGCCTGGGTTACCTATTGCCGGCACGAAATCTGAGAACCATCGGGACGAGGGAAAGTTCGGCGATGCTGGACAAGACCTACAGCGCTGCCCAGATCGAGGCGAAGCATTACGCCGATTGGGAGCAGTCCGGCGCATTTGCCAGCGATGTCCGCTCCAACGGGCATCCGTTCACCATCATGATGCCGCCGCCGAACGTGACGGGCAGCCTGCATATGGGCCATGCCCTCAACATGACGCTGCAGGACGTCCTGACCCGCTACTATCGCCGATCCGGCCGCGACGCGTTGTGGCAGCCGGGCACCGATCATGCCGGCATCGCGACCCAGATGGTCGTGGAACGCAACCTGGCGCGCGAAGGAAAGAACCGCCGGGACCTTGGCCGGCAGGCCTTCGTCGACCGGGTCTGGGAATGGAAGGCCGAATCCGGCGGCATGATCACCCGCCAGCTTCGCCGCCTCGGCGCCTCGCCGGACTGGTCACGCGAGCGGTTCACGATGGACGAGGGGCTGAACCGCGCCGTGCGCAAGGTCTTCGTCACGCTGTACCGCGAAGGCCTGATCTATCGTGACAAGCGCCTCGTCAACTGGGATCCGAAACTGCGCACCGCGATCTCGGACCTGGAGGTGGAGCAGAAGGAGACGAAGGGGCATCTCTGGCACCTGCGCTATCCGCTGGCGGACGATCCATCGCGCTGGATCGTGGTTGCCACCACCCGTCCCGAGACCATGCTGGGCGACACTGCCGTCGCCGTGCATCCGGACGACGAGCGCTACAAGGATCTGGTCGGCAAGTCGGTCCTTCTGCCGATCGTCGGGCGCAGGATCCCGATCATCGCCGACGCCTATTCCGATCCGGAGAAGGGATCGGGCGCGGTCAAGATCACGCCGGCACACGACTTCAACGACTTCGAGGTCGGCCGGCGGCACAACCTGCCGATGATCAACATCCTCGACGCCGACGCCCGCATCAACGAAAACGCCCCCGAGGAGTACCGGGGGTTGGATCGGTACGATGCGCGGCGGAAGGTCGTGGAAACCTTCGAGGCACTCGGCCTACTGGAGAAGGTCGAGGATCACCTGCATACCGTCCCCTACGGCGACCGAGGCGGCGTGCCGATCGAGCCCTGGCTGACCGACCAGTGGTATTGCGATGCCGCGACCCTGGCGAAGCCGGCCATCGAGGCGGTGGAGCAGGGGCGGACGGTGTTCGTGCCCAAGCAATGGGAGAACACCTATTTCGAGTGGATGCGCAACATCCAGCCATGGTGCATCAGCCGCCAGCTCTGGTGGGGCCACCAGATCCCGGCATGGTACGGGCCGGACGGATCGGTCTTCGTGGCCGAGACCGAGGAGGAAGCGCGAGCGGAGGCACGGGAAAAGTACGGCCACGACGTGGAACTGCGCCGGGACGAGGACGTGCTCGACACCTGGTTCTCGTCCGCGCTCTGGCCGTTCTCCACCCTGGGCTGGCCCGACGACACGGCGGAGCTTCACCGCTACTATCCGGGCGACGTCCTGATCACCGGGTTCGACATCATCTTCTTCTGGGTGGCCCGGATGATGATGATGGGTCTCCATTTCATGGGCGACGTGCCGTTCCGGACGGTCTACATCCATGCTCTGGTCCGGGACGAAAAGGGCCAGAAGATGTCGAAGTCGAAGGGCAACGTCATCGACCCGATCGAGCTCATCGACAAATACGGCGCCGACGCCCTGCGTTTCACCCTTATCTCGATGGCTGCCCAGGGGCGTGACATCAAGCTTTCCGAGCAGCGGGTCGAAGGCTACCGGAACTTTGCGACCAAGCTGTGGAACGCGGCCCGGTACTGCCAGCTGAACGGGTGCGAACCGGTGCCCGGCTTCAATCCCCGAAGCTGCACGCTGACCGTCAACCGCTGGATTGTCGGAGAGGTCGCCGAAACGGCCTGGAAGGTGGACGAGGCACTCAAGGCCTACCGCTTCAACGAGGCGGCCGGTGCCCTCTACCAGTTCGCCTGGGGAACCTTTTGCGACTGGTATCTGGAGTTCACAAAGCCGATCCTGACTGGAGAGGACGAAAGGGCCAAGGCCGAGACGCGTGGCACCACCGCCTGGGTCCTCGATCAGATCCTCCATCTGCTGAACCCTCAGATGCCCTTCCTGACGGAAGAGCTGTGGGCGGCGCTTTCTCCGGCACGACCCGGCAGGTTGATCGCCGAGCCGTGGCCCCAGTATGCCCGGGACCTCGTCGATGCTGACGCCACCGCGGAAATGAGCTGGGTCGTCCGCCTGATCTCCGCGATCCGGACCGTCCGGTCCGAGATGAACGTGCCGCCGGCGGCCGAACTCTCCTGCTATCTCAAGGATGCATCCGAGACGACCAGAGCGCGGCTGACGACGCATGACGCGCTGATCCGGCGTCTCGCGCGGCTTTCGTCGATCGAGGCGATCGACACCGAGGCCCAGCTGCAGGAGGTCGTGCGGGGTGCGGCCCAGGCCGTCGTCGACGAGGCGACCGCTATTCTGCCGCTTTCGGGCGTAATCGATCTGGATCAGGAGAGGGCGCGGCTCTCCAAGGAGGCCGGCAAGCTCGATTCGGAAATCGCCAAGCTTCGCAAGAAGCTGGAAAACGAGCAGTTTCTTGCAAAGGCTCCTCCGGAAGTGGTCGAGGAGCAGCGCGATCGCCTGAGCGAAACGCTGCGGCTGAAGGAGAAGCTGGAGGCGGCGCTCGCCGTCGTGAGCAGCCAATCGGCTGCGGGGTGACGTCCCCGGGGCAGGGGCGGCCCTTCCGGTGCCGTCCGCGCCCCGGGCCGAGCAGTCCTCAGTGGCCTGCGTGCGTGTCCGCAGGCTCGTGAGCCTTCGGAGCGTCGACCGAGAGTTCCACGGTCACCGTCCCGGCGCTCTCGAAGGTGAGGGTGACGGGAATACGCTCGCCCGCGGCGAATGGGCGCTCCACGTCGATCAGCATGAGATGATATCCGCCCGGCTCCAGCCGGACGGTCTCGCCCGCCGGCAGCACCAGGCCCTCCGGCTGGGCGCGCATGCGCATGACACCATCGACCATTTCGCTGCGATGCAGCTCGGTGACCGCCGCAAGGTCGGTTTCGGCGGAAACCAGCCGATCGTCCTTGGTGCCGTTGTTGGTGAGCGTCATGTATCCGGCGGCCGTAGGGGCACCGGGCGGCGTCGGCCGTGTCCAGGGATGTCCGATTTCGATGGAGCCGATCGTGTATTCGTGGGCGGAGGCCGCGGCGACGAGCAGGGCGAGCGTGATGCCGGCGGTGGCGGCGAGACGAGTCCTCAACTTCATGGCTTCCTCAATAGGGGGCATGGATGAGCGCGCGGGTACGGGGCCGGTATCCCGCCGTCGAAGCCGGAACCGGCGGCGCCGGCCCGCGCATAATAGTGTTCGGATAAGGGTGCCGTCAGGCGAGCGCAGGCGGCCCGCGGGGGTGGGCGGCTTGCCCCTCGAGGGTGCGCGACACCCCCTGATCGATCGGGACGAACGCGACCTTCGCGACGAGGATGGGGCGGGCGACGTGCGCCGCGCCGGGCGAAAGCGCTTGGCCTGCCGAGTGGAAGATCTGGCAGATGGGGCAGTTCAGCGATGCCAGGTCCCGGCTCTTTTTGGCCGGACCGCTGTCGGGGAGGTCCGCGAGGGTGCGGCAGAGGACGAGCGGCAGGGTCGTTCCGTCGTTTCCGACGATCCAGGCACGCGGCAACGCCTGCCCCAGCGGAACCAGGGCATTCAGCATGAACCCGATCAGGGCCAGCCAGAATGGCCACTGGGTCCGTTTGATGAGAGATGAGGCGTTCACGGCGCTGGAGAGTATCGGCGCCCCAGCCAGATGGACAACTCGATTCTTCCGTCGGAAGGTCGGACAGGTCCCATCAGGCGGTGGGAGCCTCGCCGGGAAAGCGCGGCAGATCGTCGTCGGTTTCGAACCAGTCCAGCCGGCTCGACGTCCAGATATGGTGATCGGGGCGCAATGCCGTCGGATCGTCCAGCGTTACGATGTTCACGTCGATGGTTGGCGACGCTTCGCTTTCCTGGAAAATGATCTGGGTTCCGCATCTGGGGCAGAACAGACGCTGTCCCTTGGATGAGGACCGGAACATCCTGGGCGACCCATCGAGCCGGACATGGTCGCGGGCGAAGGTTGCCCAGGCCATCACCGGGGCTCCGCTGGATCTCCGGCACAGCGTACAATGGCAATAGCCGATCGAATCCGACCTTCCCCCAACATCGTACCGGACGGCGCCGCAGAGACAGCCGCCTGATAGCCGGGTCATCCCGCCGTCTCCAGTTCGATCAGCACAGGCGTGTGGTCGGAGGCTTTCTCCCGGCCCCTGGGTTCCTTGTCGATCGTCGCCGAAACTAGCCGGTCGGCCGCCCGCGGTCCCAGGAGAAAGTGGTCGATCCGGATCCCCTTGTCCAGCGGCCAGCAGCCTGCCTGATAATCCCAGAAGCTGTAGGCCCGGCCTTGTCCCGGATGCAGGGCACGGTAGGCCTCCGTCAGGCCGAGATTCAGGAGTTCCCGGAACTTGCGCCGCGTCTCGAGGCGGAAGAGCGCATCCTCTTCCCAAGCCTTCGGATCGTAGCAGTCGATCGGCTCGGGGATCACGTTGTAGTCGCCACCGAGCGCGAACGGGCGGTCCTCGGCCAGAAGTTGACGGGCCCTGGCCTTCAGGCGGTCCATGAAGGCCAGCTTGTAGGGATATTTGTCGGTTCCGACGGGGTTGCCGTTCGGCAGATAGATGGAAGCGACGCGCAGGTCGCCGATCGTGGCCTCGATATAGCGGGCATGGGTGTCGAATTCGTCGCCCGGAAGGCCGCAGACGACGTCCTCGATCGGCAGCTTGGAGAGGATGGCCACGCCGTTATAGCTCTTCTGGCCGTGAACCGCCGTGTGGTAGCCCAGCCCCTCGATCTCAAGATACGGGAAATTTCCGGTCTCGCACTTGATCTCCTGGAGCAGGACTACGTCCGGGTCCGCCGTGTTCAGCCAGTCGAGGACGTTGGGCAACCGTGCCTTGACCGAATTCACGTTCCAGGTGGCCAGCTTCAGCATGACGGACGGAAACCTCCGGGCGGAATGAGAAAGGGCCCGCGGTCGGCAGGCCCTTCGCCTATATCATGAAACGGAAGCGATTTCAGATCGCGAACGAGGTGCCGCATCCGCAGGACGAGGTCGCGTTCGGATTCCTGATCTGGAAGGAGGAGCCGATCAGTTCGTCGACATAGTCGATCTCCGCCCCTTCCAGTAGATCCATCGAAATCTCGTCCACGACCACGACGACGCCGTCGCGCTCAAACGTCAGGTCGTCGTCATTGACCGTTTCGTCGAAGCTGAATCCGTACTGGAAGCCGGAACATCCGCCGCCCGACACCGTGACCCGAAGCTTCAGGTCCGGATTGCCCTGCGACCGCGCCAGTTCCGCGATGCGGCGCGCGGCGGCCACCGTCATGGTAAGGCTGCGGGACGGCCGGCTTCCTGACGATACGGCCGGTATCGTCGCCATGTCGCTCATGATCCAATCCTCGATCGTCTGGCCGAGGGGACGAGACAGCCCCCCTCATGAGATATTCATGTAATCAGGATGACATCCCTGTCAAAGTCTGTTGTCGGGAGAGCTGTCCCGGCATATGCCCGCACGGTTGCCAGCCGGCAGCCCCGTCATTAGGCTCGCATCCATCATGCTCGCCCCCTATGCCGCCAAGCCAGAGGAGAGTCGCGGTCGGCTCCATCCCGAGCCGGAGAGCCCGACGCGCTCCCCATTCCAGCGCGACCGGGACAGGATCATCCACTCGGCGGCATTCCGAAAGCTGCAATACAAGACCCAGGTTTTCGTCTACCACGAAGGGGACTATTACCGGACCCGGCTGACCCACAGCATCGAGGTCGCGCAGATCGCCCGGTCCGTCGCCCGGAGCCTGAACCTGAACGAGGATCTGGCCGAAGCCCTCGCTCTCGCCCACGACCTGGGCCACACGCCCTTCGGGCATGCGGGAGAGGACGCGCTTGATCAGGCGATGGCCGAATACGGCGGCTTTCAGCACAACGATCAGACCTTGAGGATTCTGACCAGCCTGGAACGCCGCTATGCCGACTTCGACGGGCTCAATCTCACTTGGGAAAGCCTGGAAGGCGTGGTCAAGCACAATGGCCCCCTCGTTACGGACGAGGGCGCCCCGTTGCCGGCGACGATTAGCGAGTTCAACCGCGTCTGGGACCTGGAACTGCACACCCAGCCCGGCATCGAAGCCCAGGTGGCCGCGATTTCCGACGACATCGCATACAACAACCACGACATCGACGACGGGTTGCGGGCGGGGCTGATCTCCCTGGACGATCTGGCCGAGTTGCCCCTGGTCGGAGACATTTTGTCGGAGTTGCGCGGACGGTATCCCGGCCTGGAGCGGCGGCGCCTGATTCATGAACTGATCCGGCGGCTCATCGATCGCATGGTGTCCGACCTGCTGGTCGAGACACGTCGCCGTGTGGAAGCCTTGGCGCCTCGGACCGCGGCCGACATCAGGCATGCCGATGCGCCGGTAGTGGGTTTCTCGGCGGAGATGGAAACCTACAGCCAGGTGCTTCGGAAGTTCCTTTTCGCCCGGGTGTACAGGCATTTCCAGGTCAATCGGGAAACCAGCAAGGCGCGCCGGGTGGTCCGGGATCTGTTCGAACTGTTCATGGCCGAGCCGAACACGCTGCCGACGGAATGGCAGGATGAAGCGATCAAGGCGGACCACGTCGCCCGCGCGCGAATCGTCGCCGACTATATCGCCGGGATGACGGACCGGTATGCGCTGATCGAGCATCAGCGCCTGTTCGACGTGCACCCGAAATTCTAGCCTAGTTTCAATGACTTGCCTGTAATCTCTAAACCGAAATAAAAGATCTATATGCACTGCTCTCGCGGGAAGGCATCTTCGGGCCTGCAGGCCACCTCGGCCGTCGAGGGGCGAAGTTGGGGCGTTCGGCCATGACCGAGTACCGATCGGACCACGACCAGGATTACGAGTACGACTACGACGACGAGTTCGACGGAGAGTTCGAAGAGGAAGAACCCCGTCGACCGACGCGTCTCGCCGGTCGCTTCGGGGTTGTCGCCGGCATTCTCGTGCTCGCTCTGTGCGGCTTTGCCGGCATCGTCTGGTATGCCTACACCAACGCACGCAGCCTGCCGGTCGATGGAGAGCCGCCGCTGATCCAGGCGGATTCGGCACCGGTCCGCGTCCGCCCGGAGGAGCCCGGCGGAATCGAGGTTCCGTTCCAGGACCGTCTCGTTCTTCAACGATTGGACAGCCGCAACGGCGATCTCGTCGTCGAACATCTGCTGCCGCCGCCGGAGCATCCGTTGCCCCGGCCGGTGGCGGAAACGCCGGAGCCTGTCCCCCCGGACGAGGGGCCGCAGCCTGCGGAAGCGGGGGAGGAGGGCGAGGACGTCGTGATCGCCTCAAAGGCACCGCCGTTTTCGCCGCCTTCGCCCGAGAGGCCCGCAATTCCGGAACCGGAAACGGTCGAGGCGCCTCGGGTCTCACCCGTTCCGACTCCGACGGAGCAGGTGGCGGCCCGTCCGCCGGAACCAGCGCCGACGCCCGCGCCACCGCCCGAAATCGCCGCACCGGCAAGCGGCGGATATCGCGTCCAGATGGCCTCGGTGCGTTCCGAAGAGGCTGCGCGCAACGAATGGCGGCGCCTGCAATCCCAGCACCCGGAGCTGCTCGGCGCGCTGCAGCTTCAGGTCCAGCGGGCGGACCTGGGGGAGAAGGGCACGTATTATCGTGTCCAGGGAGGCCCGCTGTCGGAGGAATCTGCCGGCAGTGTCTGCGCCGCGCTGAAGGCAAAGAAGGTGGACTGCATTGTCATCCGGCCTTAATGAGCGGCGGCCGCTTGCGGCCATCCTCGGCTGCAGCGGCCCGGCATTGACGGCCGAAGAGAGGTCGTTCTTCCAAAAGGCAAATCCCTACGGGTTCATCCTGTTCCGTCGTAACTGCAAGACGCCGGACCAGCTGCGCCGCCTCGTGGATGACCTGAGAGGCGCGGTCGGGCGCGCCGACGCCCCGGTCCTGATCGACCAGGAGGGCGGGCGGGTTCAGCGCCTTCGTGCGCCGCACTGGGCCGAGCATCCGGCGGCCGGACGGTTTTCCGCCCTGGCTGAGCGCGATCCGGATCTCGCGGAGCGGGCCGTCGAGCTGAATGCGCGGTCGATTGCGATCATGCTCAGGGAGCACGGGATCACCATGAACGCCGCGCCGGTCCTGGACCTGCGGCTGCCCGGCGCCAGCGACGTCGTGGGCGACCGGTCCTTCGGGCAGGATCCCGAACTGGTCGCGCGTCTCGGCAGGGCGGCTGCCCGCGGATATTTGTCGATGGGCATCATACCCGTCGTCAAGCACATGCCGGGGCATGGCCGCGCTACCGTGGACAGCCATCTCGCGCTGCCGGTCGTGACGGCCGATCGAGAAACCCTCGCGCTGACCGACTTCCGTCCTTTCCAGGCGCTTGCCGACCTGCCTTGGGCGATGACGGGACATATCGTCTTCCAGGCGATTGACCCCGATCGTCCGGCGACGCTCTCCGCGACGGTCATTGGGGAGGTGATCCGCGGCGAGATCGGTTTCGACGGCGTCATCGTCAGCGACGATCTATCGATGGGCGCTCTCGAAGGGCCGATCGGACGAAGGGCGGCCGACGCCGTTGCCGCCGGCTGCGACCTGGCGCTCCACTGCAACGGCGTGCTGGCCGAGATGGAGGCGGTGGCGGGCTCCGTACCGCCGATCGGCGATGCGACGCACTCGCGATTGAAACGGCATCCGCCGGCGGAATACCGGCCCTGGAGCGTTGCGGAGGCCGAGGAGATCCGGGCTGAACTGGCGCGGGCGCTGGCTGTGGGCTGAAGCCGAACCGGACACGCCATGGACGGACGTCGCAACTCGTATACGATCCGGATGGCGTGACCCAACCCGAGGGATGGATGGTCGACGGATTCGAGGACACACCGCCCCGCCTTGAGGAAGAGAGCGACGATGCTTTCATACTTCGCCTCGAATCCTATGAGGGCCCGATCGACGTCCTCCTGGAGCAGGCCCGCGATCAGAAGGTCGATCTGACCCGGATCTCGATCCTCGCGCTTGCCGACCAGTATCTCGGCTTCGTCGAGCGGGCGCGGCGGCTGCGGCTGGAACTGGCTGCCGATTATCTGGTGATGGCGGCTTGGCTGGCCTATCTGAAGAGCCGGCTGTTGCTGCCCGAGCGGGAGGACGATGAGGAGCCGTCGGGCGAGGAGCTGGCCGCCGCCCTCGCGTTCCAGCTCCGTCGGCTGGAGGCGATGCGCGACGCCGGGGGACAGCTTATGGCTCGGATGCATCTGTGGCGCGACTGGTTTCCCCGAGGCGCTCCGGAGGACGGGCTGGTCGTTCGCAGCAACGTCTACGACGTCAGCCTCTACGATCTCCTGAAGGCCTATGCCGAGCACAAGCGCCGAACCGACGGGGGTGGCGCGCTCCATATCGAGGCTTCCGAACTCTACTCGATGGATATGGCGATTGCGCGACTGACCGAAATGCTGGGCCGCATCCCTGGCTGGGCGACACTCGCCAGCCTGCTGCCCCGTGGGCTCAAGGACCCGTTGCAGATCCGCTCCTCGATCGCGGCTCATTTTCTGGCCTCTCTGGAGCTGGCGCGGGAGGGCAAGCTGGAACTCAGGCAGGAGGGGGCCTTCCAGCCGATCTATCTGCGGCGTGCGGAGCGCGCGATCGGAAGCGAAGGTGAAGGGGGATGAGAGACGTGACCGAACACGCCGACAACGTGCTGGAGCTACCGCGCCGGGGACCGGAAGGAGACCTCGCGCACCATGTCCGCCTTGTCGAAGCTCTGCTTTTCGCTTCCGCGGAACCCCTGGAGGATGCGGTTCTGCGGGACCGGCTTCCCCCGGATGCCGATCTCGCCCGGGTGATGGAGTGCCTGGGAGAGCATTACCGCGGAAGAGGGGTACAGCTGGTGCGGGTTGCGAAGGGTTGGGCCTTCCGGACGGCGCCTGACCTCACGGCCCAGTTGCGTATCGAAACGCCGGTCGTGCGGAAGCTTTCCCGCGCCGCCGTTGAAACCCTTGCGATCGTCGCCTATCACCAGCCCGTGACCAGGGCGGAGATCGAAAGCATCCGGGGGGTCGCGACCAGCAAGGGTACGCTCGACACGCTGATGGAAGCCGGATGGATCCGGCCGGGTCGGCGCCGGATGACGCCCGGCCGCCCGCTGACCTGGGTGACCACCAAGGGCTTCCTGGATCACTTCGGGCTCGCCTCGATCGACGAACTGCCGGGCGTGGAGGAACTCAAGGCCGCGGGCCTGCTGGACAGCCGGCCCGCGATCACGACGCTTCCGGGAGGCCGGGCTGAAGAACTCACGGGCGAAGACCAGGACGACACCGACGATCGCGAGTCATTCTGATTATCGCTTGCAAATGCGGCGGGACGTTTCCTAAGTGGAGCCTGTCCGATGACCGAAACGGCAACCAAGCTGCCATGCCCGTCGAGTTTGATCCTGAGGCCGCGCCGGCCTTGGAGCTTTCCCGCATCGCCCACCGCTTCGGGCGGGTGACCGCGATCGACGATGTCGATCTGGCGGTCATGCCGGGAGAGATCGTCTGTCTTGTCGGCCCCTCGGGCTGCGGCAAATCGACCCTGCTCCGGGTGGCTGCCGGACTTGAGGAACTTCAGGCCGGCACGGTGCGGATCGACGGTCGGGTGGTGGCCGCGCCGGGGATGTCGCTTCCCCCGGAACGACGCGGGATCGGACTCGTATTCCAGGATTATGCCCTGTTTCCGCACCTGACCGTGCTGGACAATGTGCGCTTCGGACTTCCGCCCGGGAATGGACAGCGGGCGCGCGCGATTGAGACGCTCAGGCAGGTCGGCATGGAAGCCTTTGGAGATGCCTATCCGCACATGCTGTCCGGCGGCCAGCAGCAGCGGGTGGCGCTGGCCCGGGCGCTGGCCCCCCAGCCGCGCGTGCTTCTGCTCGATGAACCGTTCTCGGGGCTCGACACGCGGCTTCGCGGGCAGGTCAGGGACGAAACCCTGCACGTCCTCAAACGGAACGGCGCCGCGACGATGATCGTCACCCATGACCCGGAAGAGGCAATGTTCCTCTCTGACCGGATCGCCTTGATGAGGGAAGGGCGTATCGTCCAGATCGGCAGCCCGGTGGATCTCTATTGCCGGCCGGTCGACGCCTTCGCCGCCAGCTTCTTCGGCGAAGTCAACCGCCTGCGGGGCGTCGTGAGGGAGGGCCGGGTCGATACGCCGCTCGGGCCCGTGGACGCAACGCATCTCCCGGAAGGGACCAGCGTGGAGGTCCTGGTGCGCCCGGAGGCGATGGCGCTGTCGCTCAACCCGACCGGGGAGGCGCCGATCCGGGGCAGGGTCGAAGCCGCCCGCCTGCTCGGCCGGACCAGTCTCGTCCATCTTTCGGTCCCGAACGGCGACGGCGCCAAAATCCACATCCACGCCCGGATGCCGGGGCAGTTCCTGCCCCCTGAGGAAAGCGACGTCGCCATTCGGCTGGATCCCGCCCAGACCTTCATCTTTCCGGATTGAGCAGGAGAGGCTTCGGAGCAGGGCCGAAGGGGCCGTCGCCGTTGCGGCTGGCAGGCCTTTCTGCCATTATCCGCCCGTCGCGGCCCCAGGCGAATTGGAAAAGGCACCATGGGTTTCAGTAGCATCTGGCATTGGCTGATCGTCCTTCTGATCGTTCTTCTCCTCTTCGGGGCGGGCAAGCTTCCGAAGGTCATGGGCGATCTCGCCAAGGGCATCAAGAACTTCAAGAGCGGTCTCAAGGAAGACGACGAGACCACGGAGCCGCAGCGCCAGGTCGAGGCCGACAAGACGGCAAGCATGTCTACGACCTCTAACAAGGACGAGACCGCCAGGTCCCATTGACACGTATGCGCGGCGTCTGCCGGCTGGTGACGGCCGGCATCGCGGCATGGAAGCTCTGAAATGTTGGATATCGGCTGGTCGGAACTTGCCGTCATAGCGGTCATCGCGCTGCTGGTGATCGGCCCCAAGGACCTGCCGCGAGCGCTCTATACCGTCGGGAAATGGATGCGCGCGGCGCGGAAAGTGACGCGCGACTTCCAGAAGCACGTCGACGACATGATGCGCGAGGCGGAGCTGGACGAGGTGCGCAAGGGCCTGAACCAGGTCCAGAACCTCAATGTCCGGAAGAAGATCCAAGAGGCGGTAGACCCGACCGGAGAGCTGAAGCGGGCCTTCGACGAACCCGTGACCGGATCCGCCCGGCCTGCGGCCGCCAAACCCTCCGCCGTTGCTGACGGAAGCTCGGAGCCGCCCATTTCGGATCCGACGCCGCGAGCGGAACCGGAAGCTGAACCTGCGCCGGGGCCGGCAAGCGCTCCCGAGCCTCGTCCTGCGGCGGCGCCCGCACAGTCCGATGCGCCGGCCTCGTCCGACAAGGCCGTTTGAAGGATCATCCCCCGTGGCTAAGAATCCGGCCGACGACGAAATCAACGACAAGGAGATGCCGCTGCTCGACCACCTGATCGAGCTGCGCAATCGCCTGATGTATTCGGTGGCCGCGCTCTTTGTCGCGTTCCTGGTCTGTTATTATTTCGCCGACGAGATCTACAACTTCCTGGTGCAGCCGCTTGCCGACGCCTCGGGGGGCGAGGGAAGGCGGATGATCTATACGGGGCTAACCGAGGTATTCTTCACCTATGTGAAGGTGGCCTTTTTCGCCGGCCTTTGCGTTTCCTTCCCGATCATCGCCGGCCAGCTCTACGCCTTCGTCGCGCCGGGCCTATATCGCAAGGAGAAACGGGCGTTCCTGCCGTTCCTGGTGGCGACGCCGATCCTCTTCGCGGTCGGCGCCGCCGTCGTCTACTACCTGATCATCCCGATGGCGTGGCGCTTCTTCCTGGGATTCGAACAGAGCGCCGCCGAAGGCGTCCTGCCGATCGAGCTCGAAGCCCGGGTCAGCGAGTATCTGAGCCTGGTGATGACGCTCATGTTCGCCTTCGGGCTTGCCTTCCAGCTTCCGGTCGCGCTGACCCTGCTGGCGCGCGTGGGCATCGTGTCCGCGGACGGTCTCGCGTCCAAGCGTCGCTTCGCGATCGTGTTCGCGTTCGTTGCGGCCGCGATCCTGACCCCGCCCGACGTCATCAGCCAGGTCGGCCTCGCAGTGCCGATCGTCCTCCTCTACGAGATCTCGATCTGGATTGCCCGACTCATGGAGCGACGACGCGCCCGCGAGGAGGCGGAGGAAGAGGCCGCCGCAGCCGGCGAATAATCGGGCGATTGACTGTCGGGGTGGATTTGCCGGTCGGGTCGCCCTATAACCACCCCTCCATCAGACCCACCGACGTTCCGTCATGCACGACATCCGCTGGATCCGCGAAGCGCCAGAAGCCTTCGATCGCGCCATGGCGCGAAGGGGCCTCCCCCCGCAAGCCGGGCCGATTCTCGCCCTGGATGAGCGCCGCCGCGCGACGCAGACCGAACTGCAGCAGCTCCAGAATCGTCGGAACGAGGCTTCCAAGGAGATCGGGCAGGCCAAGCGCCAGGGATTGGACGCTCAGACGCTGATGGACGAGGTCGCCCGAATCAAGGAGCGGCTGGCAGCGTTGGAGGAAGAGGAGCGGCGCCTGTCCGAGGGACTGAACAACCTTCTGTCGGAACTTCCCAATGCGCCGGCAGAGGATGTCCCCGAAGGAGCCGATGAAACCGCGAATGTCGAGATCCGGCGCGTCGGGGAGCCTCTCCGTCGGAACGGGGCCAAGGAGCATTTCGACCTCGGGGAAGCCCTGGGCCTCATGGATTTCGCCACGGCGGCCAAGCTTTCCGGATCCCGCTTCGTCGTCCTGCGGGGCGCGCTTGCCCGGCTCGAACGGGCGCTCGGCCAGTTCATGCTGGATCTCCACGTCGCGGAGCATGGTTACACCGAGATTGCGCCTCCCTATCTCGTGCGCAGCGATGCGTTGTACGGCACGGGTCAGCTGCCGAAATTCGCGGAGGACCTGTTCCGCACGACGACCGATCACTGGCTCATCCCCACTGCGGAGGTGCCCCTCACCAACGTCGTCGCTGGCGAGATTCTGGACCAGGAGGCGCTGCCGCTGCGCCTGACGGCGCTGACCCCGTGCTTCCGTTCCGAGGCCGGAGCGGCGGGTCGGGACACCAGGGGCATGATCCGGCAGCACCAGTTCCACAAGGTCGAGATGGTGTCCGTCACGGCGCCCGAAGACAGCGACCGGGAGCTGGAGCGCATGGTCGGCTGCGCCGAGGAAGTCCTCAAACGGCTGGGGCTGGCCTACAGGGTGGTTGCGCTCTCCTGCGGAGATATGGGCTTTTCTGCCCGGCGGACCTACGATATCGAGGTCTGGCTACCCGGCCAGAACGCCTATCGCGAAATTTCGTCCTGTTCGACCTGCGGTGACTTCCAGGCCCGCCGCATGAATGCCCGCTGCCGCCCGAAGGGCGAGAAGGCGACCCGCTTCGTGCACACGCTGAACGGTTCGGGGGTCGCCGTCGGACGCGCGCTGATTGCCGTCCTCGAAACCTATCAGCAGGACGACGGAAGCATCGTCGTGCCGGAAGTCCTGCGCCCCTATATGGGCGGGACCGAAATCATCACCCGACCCTGAGACGAGGCGGTCATGGCCGATCCGTGCAAGCCCAGGATCCTGCTCAGCAACGACGACGGAATCCATTCCGCGGGATTTGCGGTCCTGGAGCAGATCGCGAGAGAGATCTCCGACGACGTCTGGGTATGCGCGCCGGAGAGCGAACAGTCGGCGGCAAGCCACTCGCTGACCATTCACAGGCCCATCCGGCTGCGCCAACTGGGCGAACGGCGTTTCGCCGTAGACGGGACGCCGACGGACTGCGTGCTGGTGGCGATCAACCACATCCTGGCGGACCATAAGCCGGATCTTGTCCTCTCGGGCGTCAATCACGGCCGGAACGTGGCCGAGGACGTGACCTATTCCGGGACGATTGCGGCCGCTATGGAGGCGACTCTTCTCGGCATCCGGGCGATCGCCCTGTCCCAGGAGTTTCCGCCGGACGCCGCGCCCGACTGGTCGGCGGCGGAGCGATGGGGGGCCGAAGTCGTGCGCAAGGCGATCTCGGTCGACTGGCCGCGGAACGTCCTCGTCAACGTCAACTTTCCGGCCCTACCGGGCGACCAGGTCAGGGGCATCGAGGTCGTGCCGCACGGAAACCTGAAGATCGCGGACGAGCTGGTCGAACGGGTCGACCCGCGGGGGCGCTCCTATTTCTGGATCGGCGTTAGCCGGAACAACAACGACGTACCGGCCAACACCGACTTCCATGCGCTCGCTTCCGGGCGGATCCCGGTCACGCCTCTCTATCTCGACCTCACCCATTACGCGACGATCGACCGGCTGAAGCAGGCATTCTCTTGAGCGTCGAACCGCGGAAAATCCGGCTGCTGATGCACTTGAGAAAATCGGGCATCACCGATACGCGCGTGCTGGGCGCGATCGAGCGGATCCCGAGGGAAGTCTTCGTGCCTCAGGCCTTCCATGACCAGGCGTATGAAGACATGGCGCTGCCCATCGGCTTGGGGCAGACGATCAGCCAGCCTCTTATCGTTGCGCGGATGACCCAGGCGCTCGAGGTCACGGAACGCCACAAGGTTCTCGAGATCGGAACCGGTTCGGGCTATCAGGCCTCGGTGCTGGCGAAACTGTGCCGCAGGGTCTACACGATCGAGCGGCACAAGCCCCTGCTGGACGTCGCGATGCAGCGGCTTCTCGATATGCGCATCCACAATGTGACGGCCAAGGCCGGCGACGGCACGAAGGGTTGGCCCGAACAGGCTCCGTTCGAGCGGATCATCGTGACCGCGGCGCATGGCGGCACCGAGCCGCCGGAGGCCCTGGTCGATCAGTTGGCGGTCGGCGGCCTCATGGTGATTCCAATGGGAACCGAACGCCGCAACCAGAAGGTGATGCGGTATCGTCGCACCGAAGAGGGGATCGAGCGGGAGGAGCTGTGGCCAGTTCGCTTCGTGCCGTTGCTGCCGGACGGGCAGCAGGAGCCCGCATCCAAAGCCGCGGGCAGTCGGTGAGCGGCCGGCGGCGGGCGCCGCTTGGCGTCGTCGCGGCCGTCATGGTCGCGGTCCTGGCCGGATGTGCCCTGCCGACGTCGTCACCCAACGTCTCCGTGCCGGCCAGCGTCGTCGTCGAGCCAGGTGACACGGTCTATGGCATCGCGCGACGCTACAACATTCCCCAGCGCGACATCATCGAGCTGAACGGGCTTCAGGCTCCCTATCTCCTGGCCGTCGGACAGGTCCTGCGGCTTCCCGCCCCGCGGATCTACCGGGTGGTTTCGGGCGACACGCTTTACGGCATTTCCCGCCGCTACAACGTCGGCCTGTCGGAACTGGCCGAGCTGAACGGGGTGCTGCCTCCCTATCGCATCTATCTCGGCCAGGAGCTGCGGCTGCCGTCGACGGCCGGCGTCCAGATCGCGGACAGTGGGGGCGCCGCTCCGGTACCGGCGCCGGTGCCGCCGCGCTCGCAGGCAGAGCCGAGGCTGAGCGGCACCGCAACGGCCGTCACTCGCGCGAACCCGACGCCGCCGCCGGCTGCATCGGCCCCGCCGATCGTGATCTCTCCGCCTGCTTCTGCGGCCGCGACGCCGCCGCCCGTCTCTCCGGCGATCACGCCGCCGCCGGCTTCCCGGCCACAGCCGTCCGCACCCGCCGGAACCGTGCCGATTCCCTCACCGCGGCCGTCGACGGTCGCCGTCGCGCCGGCGCCGCAGCCGGCTGCGGTCCCGGTCGCCCCTTCAACGCCGCCGCGGGCGGGGAGCCGGTTCGCCTGGCCCGTGGAAGGGCCGATCATCTCGACATTCGGACCGAAAGGGCAAGGGGCCCATAACGACGGGATCAACATTGCGGCAGCACGCGGCACGCCAGTGCGCGCCGCCGATAATGGCGTGGTCGCCTATGCGGGCAACGAACTGCGGGGATACGGCAATCTCATTCTGATCCGCCATGACGGCGGCTGGGTCACGGCCTACGGCCACAACGACCAGATCCTAGTCCGCCGGGGCGAGCAGGTGACCGTAGGCCAGACCATTGCGACCGTCGGCTCGACAGGGGCGGTCGGCTCCCCCCAACTGCATTTCGAGATCCGCCGGGGCACCGAGGCGATCAACCCGCTGGATCAGATGCCGCCGATGCCTTCCACCTGACCGGAACCGCTCAGTCGAGCGGACGTCCCAGACGGCCGGCCAGATCCTGGATGAACTGCCACGCGACCCGGCCCGATCGGGAGCCGCGGGTGATCGACCACTCGCGCGCTTCCGCATGGAGCCGGTCGGGATCGATTTCCAGGCCATAGGCCCGCACATAGGCGTCGACCATCGCGATATAGGTTTCCTGGTTGCAGCCGTGGAAGCCCAGCCACAGCCCGAACCGGTCGGAAAGGGAAACCTTCTCCTCGACCGCCTCTCCGGCGATGATCGCGCTGGAGCTCTCGTTCTCGATCATGTCCCTCGGCATCAGATGCCGGCGGTTGGAAGTCGCGTAGAACAGGACGTTCTCGGGCCGCCCCTCGATGCCGCCATCAAGCACGGCCTTGAGTGACTTGTACGCGCTGTCCTGCTGGTCGAACGACAGGTCGTCGCAGAAGATGATCGCCCGCCTGTCGGCATCGCGCAGGGGCGTCAGCAGGCGGGGCAGGGAGGCGATGTCCTCCCGATGGATTTCGATCAGGGCCAGGGTCCCCGGGCGCTCGGCATTCACCTCGGCATGCACTGCCTTCACCAGCGAACTCTTGCCCATGCCCCGCGCCCCCCAGAGAAGCGCGTTGTTCGCCGGCAGGCCTGCCGCGAAGCGGCGCGTATTGTCCAGAAGGATGTCGCACTGAAGGTCGATGCCGCGGAGCAGGGACAGGGGCACGCCGCTGACCTTCGGAACCGGGGAGAGGCGTTCCCTCTCGGCATCCCAGACGAATGCGTCGGCAGCGCCGAGATCGATCGGCGCCGGAGGAGGCGGCGCCAGCCGCTCCAGCGCATCCGCGATCCGGGCCAGTTGGGCGATGAGGGTGCTGTTTTCGTCGATCAAGGAAGGATTGCTCCAGATGCACGAAAGAGAAGAGATCGCACGGGCGCGGGCGCGACCCTAGCACAAGAGCCGTTCGGGGCGGAACGCCGCCCGGTCGGGATACGGGATCCGTCCGGGTTTCGATTGCAAGTCGGGATTGTCCCGGTATAGTGCGCGCCACAATAGCATATGCCGAATTAGCCGCAGCGGGCGTTCGGTGACCTTCAGGAGTCCGGGCCTTGCAAGAGCCAAACGTCTTAGTTCAGTTCCTGCCACTGATCCTGATCTTCGTGGTGTTCTACTTCCTGCTGATTCGTCCTCAGCAGAAGCGGATGAAGGAGCATCGCGACATGTTGGCCGCCATTCGGCGCGGCGACCGGATCGTCACCGGCGGCGGCATCGTCGGCACCGTCGTCAAGGTCGGGCCCGAAGACGAACTGACGGTCGAGATCGCCGAAGGCGTGCGGGTCAAGGTTCTGCGGTCCACCGTCAGCGGCGTCCAGGCCAAGACCCAGCCGGTCAAGGGCGCGCAGAAGGCTGATACCGAAGGCGACGGGGATGCCGCCGATGCCGCGGACTCCGTCGAAGCCGCGCCCTCGGCCGCTCCCGAGCGGAAGGGTTTCGGGCGCTTCCTGTCCAGGAAGTAAGGTGCAGCGGCGGTAGCGGCCGGATAGCAAGGTGCGGAACACGCGATGATCCATTTTCCCAGGTGGAAGATCGTACTTGTGCTCGTGCTCTGCGCCCTCGGCGTGGTCTATACCGTGCCGAATCTTGTCCCGAAGGAGCGAGCCGACGCCTGGGCCGAGAACGCACCGGGCTGGCTTCCCGTCCGGCAGATCAATCTCGGGCTCGATCTTCAAGGCGGGTCGCATCTCCTGCTCCGCGTCGAATACGAAGCGGTCCTGCGGGAAAGGCTCGAGGCGTTGATCGACGGCCTGCGCACGGAACTCAGGAAGGCGGACATCGGCTATACCGGGCTCGGCATCGAGGGCACGACGGTCGCGGTGACCCTTCGCGACCCGTCCCAATCGGGCAGGGTCCGGGAAATGGTCCGGATGCTCGATCCGCTGCTGGAGGTTTCCGTCGGCAATTCCGGCAGTGCACAAATCCAGTTTTCGCAAGCCGCGATTGCTGAGTTGCGTTCGAACGCCGTCGCACAGTCGATCGAGATCGTTCGTCGCCGTATCGACGAACTCGGCACCAATGAGCCGAATATCCAGCGCCAGGGCGAGGACCGGATCTTGGTCCAGCTTCCCGGCGTCAACGATCCGCAGCGGGTCAGGGACCTACTAGGGCAGACGGCGCGTCTGACCTTCCATCTGCTCGACCTCGACACCTCGGTCGCGGATGCCCGCCAGGGGCGCCTGCCGCCCGGGTCCATGCTGCTGCCAGGTAATGAGCTTGGTCCCGACGGACGCCCGCTCGAGCATTATGTCGTCCGTCGCCGGGTCATGGTCAGCGGCGACACCCTGGTCGACGCCCAGCCGACCTTCAGCGAAGGACGGCCCGTCGTCAGCTTCCGCTTCGACAGCGTGGGCGCGCGCCGCTTCGGCGAGACGACGACCGACAATGTCGGCCAGTTCCTGGCCATCGTGCTCGACGGGGAGGTGATCAGCGCGCCCCGGATCCGGACGCCGATCACCGGCGGGAGCGGGATCATCGAGGGCGGCTTCACCGTCGAACAGGCCAACGACCTGGCCCTTCTGCTGCGCGCGGGCGCCTTGCCGGCGCCGCTCACGGTGATCGAGGAGCGGACGGTCGGGCCCGGCCTGGGGGCCGACAGCATCGCCGCCGGCGAGACCGCCGCCGTAATCGGTTTCGTCATCGTCGTGGTCTTCATGATCGTGGCCTACGGGCTGTTCGGCGTCTTTGCCTCGATTGCGCTGGTGTTCAACCTGGCGATGATCCTGGCGATCCTGTCCGTCCTCCGGGCGACGCTGACGCTGCCCGGCATCGCCGGCATCGTGCTGACCGTCGGCATGGCCGTTGATGCGAACGTTCTCATCTTCGAGCGCATCCGGGAAGAACTGCGCACCGGCCGGTCACCGATTTCGGCCATCGATGCCGGCTATAGCCGTGCCCTGACGACCATCATCGACAGCAACCTGACGACGCTCATCGCGGCGCTTCTGCTTTTCGGGCTGGGTTCGGGGCCGATCAAGGGGTTCTCGATTACCCTCGCCACCGGTATCCTGACGTCGATGTTCACGGCGATCATGGTGACCCGCCTGATGGTCGTCACCTGGTTGCGCAGAACCCGCCCGAAGGTCGTACCCATCTGAGGAGAGCCGGGGATGGGAATCCGATTGGCGATGCCTGCGGGCACCATTCCCGGACCGATGACGCGATGGATGTAAGCCCGATCATCCCGGCCGGCCGCCAGTTCGTGGACAGCTACGGACCGGGACGGTTCCGCATCAGCGGCGTCGTATACGAAGGCTCGGTCCTCGTGCTTCCGCAGGCCACGGTTGCCTGGCCTGTTTCGTCCGTCGAGGAGCTAACGGCCGCTGATTTCCGAGCGGCGATCGCGGCAGACCCCCCGGTCGAGGTCGTCCTTCTGGGCGCCGGCCCGAAGATGGTGATGCTGCCGGCCGATCTCAGGCGTGAGCTGAAGAATGCCGGTGTGAACCTGGAAGTGATGGATACAGGGGCCGCTTGCCGGACCTATAACGTTCTGCTTTCAGAAGAACGCCGGGTCGCGGCTGCCCTGATCGCGCTCTGAGGAGCCGCCGGCGCAGGTGCCCGGTTCCACCGTCCCGAACCCATCCAGCGAACCGATGCCCATGCCTCCCTCTACCGACGACACCGGACCCGAAACGGAGCCGGCGCTGTCCGCCTGTGGCCGGCTGGTTCGGCGACACGATCACGATCGCTACCTCACCTGCCTGTTCGCCAAACCCCCGGCGCGCGAGGCCATGTTCGCGATCTTCGCCTTCAACGTCGAAGTGGCGAAGACTCGCGAGGTCGTGACCCAGCCGATGCTGGGCCAGATCCGGCTGCAATGGTGGCGCGAAAGCATCGAGGGGATCTACGAGGGTCGGCCGCGCCATCACGAGGTGATCCTTCCCCTGGCCGAAGCCGTGGCGCGTCACGACCTCACCCGCGGTCACTTCGACAGGATCATCGATGCCCGGGAGACGGATCTTTTGGACGAGACTCCGGCAACGCTGGCGGAGCTGGAAGACTATTGCGAGGCGACGGCGTCGCCGCTCCTCTACCTCAGCCTCGAGGCACTTGGCGTCCGCAACGGCGCCGCGCACGATGCCGCGCGCCATCTGGGCATCGCCTGGGCGCTCGCCGGCATCGCGCGGGCCGTGCCCTTCCATGCGCGCCAAAAGCGGATCCTGCTGCCGCGGGAGGTGACCGACAGCGCCGGCGCGGACCGCCGCGACATCCTGGAGCTTCGTCCGCACGAAGGGCTTTCGACGGCCGTTCTCGCGCTCTCCCAGGCTGCCTGGGGGCATCTCAACGCCGCGCGGGCTTTGCGCGCGGCAGTGCCTGCGACGGCCCGGCCCGCGCTCCTTTCCGCCGCGCTGGTCGAAAGTCATCTGAAGATCCTGGCAAAAGCCCGGCAGAACCCGTTCGACGCCCGCGTGCAGGCGGGCCATCCGCTGCGACAGGCGCGGCTGATCCTGAACGCGACGCTGGGCCGCTATTGACCCGTGGGACGATAGGCGACGAAACGAACAACCGAGGCCCGGCCGCGATGACCTTCTCCCTCGTCGAGGTCGGCCTCCACCGCCTCGCACAGGACCACGTCCAGCGACGGGAAATCGGAGCACAGCATCTCATCCGTGTAGAGCATTTCGGGCGAGGGAGGACCGCCGGAGCTGCGTCCGGCCTGCTCCGGCCCGAAGGCCTCAAGGATAATCTGACCGCCGCGTTTCAGGGCGGTGGCCATCCGCCGGTGGACCACCGCCCGGTGGCCGGGCGGCAGATGAAGATAGATCGAGACGACGGCATCGTATTCCTCCTCCGGCCACTCCCAGTCGGCAAGGTCGGCGCAGATCGTCGACAGGAACACGCCCTTTTCCAGCGCAAGCCTGCTGGCCTTCTGGAGGGCGCGCGGCGACACGTCGACCGAGACCACCTTATGTCCCTGTCCGGCCAGCCAGACGCCGTTCCGTCCCTCGCCGTCGCCGACGCACAGGATGCGGCTCCGCGGCGGCAGCCGATAGCTCTGCTCGACCAGGAACGCGTTCGGCCGGGTGCCGTAGCGGTATGAGGCAGGGCGATAAATTTCGTCCCAGAAGGCGCCCGGATCGGCCGGGGAGGCGTCCATGGTCACTCGGCCGCCGCTGCCGGACGCGCAAGCCAGCTGTCCAGATGGGCAAGGGCACGGGCGGTATAGGCGCGCTTCCGGTCCTTGCCCTTGAGCCGCCGCTGCCCGGCCGGAATCTCCGGTTCGGGGAAAAGGCCGAAATTGACATTCATCGGCTGGAAGGTTTCCGCCTCAGCCCCGCCCGTGATGTGCCCGAGCAGCGCTCCCAGCGCCGTCGTCGGCGGCGGCGGAGCGGGCTCAGCCCCCAGGCGCTCCGCCGCGGCGAACCGTCCGGCCAGAAGACCGATGGCGGCGCTCTCCACATAGCCCTCGACGCCCGTGACCTGGCCCGCGAAACGCAATCGCGGCATCGCCTTCAGGCGCAGGAGAGCGTCCAGGACCTTGGGGCTGTTCAGGAAGGTGTTCCGGTGAAGGCCGCCGAGGCGCGCGAATTCGGCATTCTCCAGGCCGGGGATCATCCGGAAGATGCGCGTCTGCTCGCCGTACTTCAGCTTGGTCTGGAAGCCGACCATGTTGAACAGCGTGCCCAGCGCGTTGTCCTGGCGCAACTGGACCACGGCGTAGGGACGCTCGCCGGTATGCGGGTTGGTGAGACCGACCGGCTTCATCGGCCCGAAGCGCAGCGTGTCGACGCCGCGTTCGGCCATGACCTCGATGGGAAGGCATCCCTCGAAATAGGGCGTGTCCTTCTCCCAGTCCTTGAACTCGGTCTTCGGTGCGGTCAGAAGCTCGTGGACGAACGCCTCGTACTGCTCACGGTCGAGCGCGCAATTGATGTAATCGGCGCCTGATCCTCCCGGCCCGGGCTTGTCGTAGCGCGACTGCAGCCAGGCCCGGGACATGTCGATCGAATCCCGATGAACGATCGGCGCGATCGCATCGAAGAACGCCAGTTCCGCCTCGCCGGTGAGGTCGCGGACGGCGTCGGCAAGGGCAGGGGAGGTCAGAGGGCCGGTCGCCACGATCACATTGTCCCAGTCCGCGGGCGGCAGGCCGGCGATCTCGCCCCGCTCGACCGTCACCAGCGGATGGTTCCGCAGCGTTTCGGTCACCTGTGCGGAAAACCCGTCGCGATCGACCGCGAGCGCGCCGCCGGCCGGGACCTTGTGGGCGTCGGCCGCCTGAAGGATCAGCGACCCGCAACGGCGCATCTCCTCGTGCAGGAGGCCGACCGCATTCTGTTCGGCGTCGTCGGACCGGAAGGAATTCGAGCAGACCAGCTCGGCGAAACCGTCGGTCTTGTGCGCCTCGGTCATCCGGACGGGCCGCATCTCGTGCAGCACGACGGGCACGCCCGATTGCGCAATCTGCCAGGCAGCCTCGCTGCCGGCGAGGCCGGCGCCGATGACATGGATGGGGGTCAGGGACATGGGGCTACGATTCCTTGCGCTCCGTTCCCCAGAGAGATAGCGAAGGGGGAAGGCCCCTGCAACGCAGGCGCCCCCCGATTCCGACGGACCGGTCCCGTGCCTCGCCAGCGGGGACGGGCCGTCACGCCCGCATGCGCTCCCCGTTCGCGCTCAGATAGGGGGCGAGATAGCGCCCGGTATAGCTGCGCTCGACGGTCGCGATCTGTTCCGGCGTGCCGACGGCGACGACCTCGCCGCCGCCGTCTCCCCCTTCGGGGCCAAGATCGATGACCCAGTCGGCGGTCTTGATCACTTCCAGATTGTGCTCGATCACGACGACGGTATTGCCCTGGTCGACCAGTTCATGGAGGACTTCCAGCAGTTTTCGTACGTCCTCGAAGTGGAGGCCGGTCGTCGGTTCGTCGAGGATGTAGAGCGTCTTGCCCGTTGCGCGGCGCGACAGCTCCTTGGCCAGCTTCACGCGCTGCGCCTCGCCGCCGGACAGGGTCGTGGCGGCCTGCCCGATATGGATATAGCCAAGCCCGACGCGGCTCAGGGTCAAAAGCTTGTCGCGGATCGACGGCACCGCCTTGAAGAACTCGGCTCCGTCCTCGACCGTCATGTCCAGGACATCGGCGATCGACTTGTCCCGATAGAGCACCTCCAGCGTCTCGCGATTGTAGCGCTTGCCCTTGCAGACGTCGCATTGGACATAGACGTCGGGCAGGAAGTGCATCTCGATCTTGATGACGCCGTCTCCCTGGCACGCCTCGCAGCGTCCGCCCTTTACGTTGAACGAGAATCGGCCCGGCCCGTAGCCGCGCGCCTTCGCCTCCGGCAGGCCGGCGAACCAGTCGCGGATCGGGGTGAAGGCGCCGGTATAGGTCGCCGGGTTGGAACGCGGCGTTCGGCCGATCGGCGACTGGTCGATATCGATGATCTTGTCGAGGAACTCGACGCCCTCGATGCGGTCATGTGCGCCCGGATGCTCGCGGGCTCCGTTCAGCTGGCGGGCCAGGGCCTTGTAGAGCGTCTCGATGACCAGGGTCGACTTGCCGCCGCCGGACACGCCCGTGACGCAGGTGAAGGTGCCGAGCGGAACGTCCACGGTGACGTTCTTGAGGTTGTTGGACCGGGCCCCGACGATCCGGATCGACCGCTTCTTCTTGCCCGGCCGCCGCTCCGCGGGAACCGGGATCTGGCGCGTGCCGGTCAGGTATTGTCCGGTAATGCTGGCCGGATTGCTCATCACCTCGGCTGGGGTGCCATGAGCGATGACCTGGCCGCCATGGCTGCCTGCGCCGGGCCCCATGTCGATCAGGTAATCGGCGCTGCGGATCGCGTCCTCGTCGTGTTCGACCACGATCACCGTGTTGCCTAGATCGCGGAGCCTGCGCAGGGTCGCAAGCAGCCGATCATTGTCCCGCTGGTGGAGGCCGATCGACGGCTCGTCCAGGACGTACAGCACCCCGGTCAGGCCGGACCCAATCTGGGACGCGAGACGGATGCGCTGGCTCTCCCCGCCGGAAAGCGTGCCGGATGTCCGGTTGAGGGTCAGATAGTCCAGGCCGACCGAACTCAGGAAGCCCAGCCGCTCATTGATCTCCTTCAGGATCCGGTGGGCGATCTCGCGGTCTTTCGCGCTCAGCGTCCCGTTCAGCTCAGCGAACCATTCCCGCGCCTGGCCGATCGACATCTCCGAGACTTGGGAGATGTTGAGTCCCGCAATCTTGACCGCCAGGGCTTCGGGCTTGAGGCGCTGCCCGCCACAGGCTTCGCAGGGCATGGCGCTCTGGTACTTGCCCAGCTCCTCGCGGACCCAGGAGCTGTCCGTCTCGCGGAAGCGCCGGGCCATGTTCGGGATCACGCCTTCGAAGGTCTTGCTGGTCTGATAGGACCGCAGGCCGTCGTCGTAGGTGAAGGTGATCTTCTCGTTGCCGCTGCCGTGCAGCACCGCGTGGCGGAACGCCTCCGGCAGGTCCCGCCAGGGCCGGTCGAGAGGCACGCCGTAATGCTGCGCAAGGCTTTCCAGAGTCTGGAGGTAGTATTGGGACGAGGAATTCGCCCAGGGAGCGATCGCGCCCTGCTTCAGGCTCCGCCCGTCGTCCGGAACCACCAATGCCGGATCGAACACGAGCTTGCTGCCGAGACCGTCGCAGGTCGGGCAGGCACCGAACGGATTGTTGAACGAGAACAGCCTGGGCTCGATTTCCTCGATCGTGAACCCGGACACGGGACAGGCGAACTTGGCTGAGAAGGTCGATCGCTCGCCCGTGTCCGCGTTCTCGACGATCATCAGCCCGTCGGCCAGCTCGAGCGCGGTCTCCACGCTGTCGGCGAGACGGTTGCCCAGTCCCTCACGCACGACCAGCCGGTCGACCACGACCTCGATGTCGTGCTTCAGCTTCTTGTTGAGGGCCGGGACCTCGTCGATCTCGTAGAGCGAGCCGTCCACCTTCACGCGCTGGAAACCGCGCTTGCGCAGATCGGCCAGCTCCTTCCGGTATTCTCCCTTGCGGCCACGGACGATCGGCGCCAGCAGGTACAGTCTCGTGCCCTCGGGCATGTCCAGAATCCGGTCGACCATCTGGCTGACCGTCTGGCTTTCGATCGGCAGCCCGGTCGCGGGCGAGTAGGGCACGCCCACCCGCGCGAACAGCAGGCGCATGTAGTCGTAGATCTCGGTGACCGTACCGACAGTGGAGCGCGGATTGCGGCTTGTCGTCTTCTGCTCGATCGAGATGGCCGGCGACAGCCCGTCGATGGAATCGACGTCGGGCTTCTGCATCAGCTCGAGGAACTGGCGCGCATAGGCCGATAGGCTTTCGACGTAGCGCCTCTGCCCTTCCGCATAGATCGTGTCGAAGGCCAGGCTGGACTTGCCCGATCCGGACAGACCGGTGATCACCACCAGGCTGTCACGCGGCAGCTCGACGTCGACATTCTTCAGATTGTGCTCGCGCGCGCCGCGAACGGTGATATATTTGTTCATGTAGTGTTCTTATCAGGGAACGGGAACACGGAAAAGACCAATCCCTCACGCCGGTCTCAGAACGGGCGTCCTCTGACGGGCGTCGCCGGTCGGCATGCGATCGACCGTGGCGCCGGGCAGTCGGAAGAAGTAAGCTCCCACCAAATCCCCCAAGGCACGTGAAGGCTCATGGCAGGCAGCGTCAACAAAGTCATTCTCATCGGCAATCTGGGCAAGGATCCGGAGATCCGGACCTTCCAGAACGGCGGCCGGGTCGCCCGGTTTCCGCTCGCGACGTCCGAGACGTGGAAGGACCGGAACACCGGCGAACGCCGCGAAAAGACCGAGTGGCACAACATCTCGATCACCAACGATGCCCTTGTGGGAGTCTGCGAGCGGTTCCTGCGGAAAGGATCGAAGGTCTATCTGGAGGGTCAGCTCGAAACCCGCAAGTGGCAGGACCAGAATGGTCAGGATCGCTACTCGACCGAAGTGGTGCTGAAACCCTTCCGCGGGGAACTGACCATGCTCGACGGACGCGAAGGCGGCGGCGGATTCGAAGGCCCCCGCGATTCCGGCCCCGAATTCGGCGGATCCTCCGGTGGTTATGGCGGCGGGCGGAGCGGCGGCGACTACGACCGCGGCCCGGGGCCGGGCCCGATGACCGATCTGGACGACGAAATCCCGTTTTAGGCAGAGCCCACCCACGACGCCGGTCTGCCGACCGGCTCTCACCACCGCAGGCGCAAGCACGAATGCGACCGGTCCCGGGATCGGTCGCATTCGTGCATCCGGGTGGCCGCAAGCCCATGGGGCCCGCGGGCGCCCCAATGTACCCTCGGAATCGCCGTTTCCTTTGGTCTCGCCGGTCGGAACATAGTTTCACGATCGCCTGTTGACCTCCATGGCTGATCGGTTGCACGGGACGCCCTCCGGCAATCCGTCATCCGATGCATGGAACCTCCACGGGAGACGATGATGTCCAAACCCGGCGAACCCTATGGTGAGGATAGAAGCGGATCGGCGGGTGCCGGAACCGGCGATGTCGGCGAAGTTGCCCATCAGGCCCGGGAACGAGTGCGGCACGAAGCCGGTCGGATAGGCGAAGAAGCGAAACAGCGCGTCCGCAGTTTTGCGGAGGAAAGGAAGTCCGCCGCTGCCGATCAGGTGCGCGGCATCGCGGATGTGCTTCATCAGACCTCCGAAGGGCTGCGCGAACAGCGCTACGGCATGGTCGGCGACATCGCGGACCGTGCGGCGCAACGCCTGGACGACTTCGCGGAAACGATGCGCGATCGGGACCTCGATAGCATGATTGCGGATGTCGGAGATTTCGCGCGGCGTCAGCCCGCCCTGTTCATAGGCGGCGCCGTCGCGCTGGGCTTCGCCCTTTCCCGCTTCCTCAAGGCTTCGAGCGACCGCACCGCCGACCGGTACGGTGAAGAGTACCGACAGCGTTACGGCCAGCACTACGACGACGATTACGAAGACCGGGCCGGCTATCGCTACGGGCGCGAGTTCGGCAATGAGCACGGCTATGGCACCGGCAGCCAGAGGTCCGACTTTCGGCCCGGCACCTATGCCGAACCCGGCCGGACCGGGGCAGGGATGGAGCGACCGATTCCGAGCACGACGACCTCCGGTTCAGGCGCGACGACCGCGGCCACGACCGGCACCGGTGCCGAAAGCAGCCCTGGCGCATCCGGAACTTCGACAACCCCCGGCGGATCCTCGTCCAGCAGCGGAGGAAGCCATGGCGGTCAATAGGGACGAGCGAACCGTCGGGACCCTGCTTTCGGATCTGACGCACGACCTGACCCAGCTCTTCCGCAACGAGCTTCATCTCGCCAAGGCGGAGATGCGAGGCAAGATCGAGCAGGCCGGCACCGGGATGAAATCCATGGCCGTCGGCGGGATCCTTGCCTTTGCCGGCGCCCTCGTGCTGCTCCAGGCCGTCGTCATCGGGGTCGATGCGATCATCGATCGTTGGTGGCCGCAGGACTGGGTGGCACCGCTCCTGGTCGGGCTCGTCGTGCTCCTGATCGGCGTCAGCCTCTTGCGGCGCGGTCAGAGGAATCTGGAACCGCGCCAACTGGCGCCTCAACGAACGACGGAATCTCTGCGTAGAGACGGTCAACTTGTCCGGGAGCACGTGAAATGACCCGATATGGCGAAGACGACATTCATCGCGCGAACCCGGATCCTATCGAGGAGCGCGACCGGGAACTGGGCCGTGCGGAATTCAGGGACTGGGACGAAACCCGCGAGGCGACGCGGGCCGGCTACGATCGCCGGCCCGAAGACATAGAGCGCGACATCGAGCGGACCCGGGCGCATATGGACGAGACGCTGGACAGCCTGCAGCGCAAGCTGTCGCCCGGCCAGCTCATGGACCAGGCCCTGGAATATCTGCGGTCCGGGCCGGGCGGGTTCGCCAGCAATTTCGGGGCGCGGGTTCGTGATAACCCGCTTCCGGTTGCCGTGACGGCCATCGGGCTTGGCTGGCTGATGCTCGCTGGCAGCCGCGAGGACCGCGAGCGGACACGTTCCAGAGGCCGATACGGTTCCCTGCACGATTACGGTGACGAATATGCCACCGAGTATCCCGAGGGACGATACCGTGCCGGAGAGGACGGCCGGTACGCCACGAGTTACGGCGAAGGCATGCCGGAACCGGGACACACCAGCCAGGGAGCCGAGGCCGAGGAGGAGTCCGGCTGGAGCCGCGCCAAGCAGCGGGCGATGGAGGCGGGCCAGCGGGCGACGGAGATGACCCAGGGCGTCAAGGATAGGCTCGGTGCCGTCGGGCATGCCGCGCGGAGCCGGATGAGCGGCATGCGCAGCCGGTCCGGCGGCATGATGGAGGGTGCGCGGTACCGCGCGGGAGACCTGCGCTACCGGGCGCGATCCACCGCCGGACGGACCCGCGAAGGGTTCGAGCATATGCTGGACGAGCATCCGCTGGTCCTGGGGGCAGTCGGCCTAGCGGTCGGCGCGGTTCTGGGTGCCGCGATCCCGTCGACCCGGCGGGAACGCCAGGTGATGGGCGAAACCCGGGACGAGTTCATGGAACGCGCCAAGGAGATGGGCCGCGAGGAAGTCCAGAAGGTCCGGCGCGTCGCAGAATCCGCCGCCGATGCCGCCCAGGATGCGGCGCGCACCGAAGCCGATCGCCAAGGCCTCGGCGCCACGGGCCAGGAAGGCGGGAGCACCGGCCAGGACACGACCGTCGGAATGACGGAAAGCGGGTCGGAGGGCAAGCCGTCCGGCCGCGGCAGCAAGTCGACGGGCTCCAAGTCCGCGACCTCAACCACTGCGAAAGTCGCCGCGGACGATCGGAATACCGGCGGCGAGGGCATCTGAATCCATGCGCTCCCCTCAAGAGAGGGGAGCGCGGGTTCTTTCACGGGAATCTGTCAACCGAGATCGATCTTCGCGTTCTCACCCGGACGGGAAGCCTCTCCCGTCAGGCGGGCTTTTGCGTAGCCGTAGAGATAGGTCATCGTTGCCGAGGGGCTGTCCCAGTATTCGGCCCGGTCGACGGCGACCCGCAAAAGCGCGAGATCGGGATCATCGGGCCCCTTCGGAGACCAGACGCGTACCGGCTCCGTCCATTTCTCGGCGATAAGCGTCCGATCGGTGACCAGGTCTGCCTTGCCGGAGACGGAGACATAGGACTGGTCGCGGGGATCGGCATAGGAGAGATTAATCTGGTCGTGCCCCGCGATCTCCAGCGTCTTGTGGGAGGTGGCGCTGGTGAAAAACCACAACTCGCCGGCAAATTCGTCCTGGATCCCGGCCATCGGACGCGACCTTAAGGATCCGTCCTCCTCGATCGTGGTCATCATGCAGACCCGGATGTGACGGATCATGTCCCAGAGTTTCCGTGTCTCGTCGGTCGCCGCGCTCGCCATCCTATGTCTCCGCTTCGTTGGCCGTTCTGACGGGGATGCAACACCGCCCCGGAGACCCGGGTTCCGGGCCTCACCAGGTCATGTCCACCGACAGGGGCAGGTGATCGGAGGCCCTGCTGGCGGGTTCGCCCGTATGGACCTGCAGCCTCGCGACCCGCGGTGCGGGGTGTACGTAGATGCGATCGAGCGAGAGCAGCGGCATGTGAGCCGGCCAGGTCGGCCTCGTGAACCCCGCAGAGAAGCGCTCGGTCAGGTCGCGCAGCCGGAAGTCCCGAGGCAGCCATTCGTTGAAATCACCGATCAGCAGGGTCGCCAGGATCGGGTCCGCTGCCGGCGCAGGACTCTCCACCGCGGCCAGCAGTCGCTCGATCTGGAGCCTCCGCTCAGCGGGTTTCAGGCCCAGATGGGTCGAGATCACCCGGATCAGGCCGAAATCGGCCTTCAGAACCACGTCGATGGCGCCGCGCGGTTCCCGTTCGGGGACGGACAGGTTGAGCCGCGTCACTGCGATCACCGGGAGGCGCGTCAGGAGGACGTTCCCGTACTCCCCTCGCTCCTCGACGATGCTGGCGCCGGGAATGGCGCTCATGCCGATCCGATGGCGCAGAAAGTCAAACTGGTGGAAACCCTCATGCCAAGGGCGTCGGTTGTCGACCTCCTGAAGCCCGATCACGTCCGGCGCGATCTCGTTCACGACCTTGGCGATACGGTCGGGCGCATAGCGGCCATCCAGGCCGAAGCAGCCATGGACGTTGTAGGTGGCGATCCGCAGCCCCGGACGGCTTGCGCCGTCGCTCATCCGCTCCGTCGCTGCGATAGCCAGCGGTCCGCCCCGATCGCAAGCGCCGTCACGAGAATGGCGGCACCGGCCAGCCCGCCTATGGTGGCGGGCGTGGGATCCTGCAACACCTCCGCGACCTGACCGCCAAGGACGGTCAATGCGAACGTTCCCGGCGCCATCCCGAGGACGGTGCCGAGAACGAAATCCCGCAACCGAATATGCATCGCGCCGGCCGCGAAGTTCACCACCGAAAACGGTGCAACAGGGACCGTCCGGACGATCACGACCGACAGGACACCCCGCTGGGCGAGCCGCTCGCTGACGCGCTTCAGCCAGCGTCCGCCCAGGCGCTGCAGAGGGCGCCGGCCCAGCGCCGAACCCATCAGGAACAGAAGGATGGAACTCATCAGGACCCCGGCGAGGGCATAAAGGAAGCCCCAGAAGGGAGGAAAAAGGGCGCCGGTCAGCGAGATCAGGAGGGTCACGGGAAAGGCGATCAAACCGCCGGCGACGAAGGCCAGAACCACATAGACCGGCGCGAGCGCGCTGTCCCGCCACGTCTCCGCCCAGTCCAGCAGGGATCCGATATCCGCAATCTCCCGCAGCGGCGTGAACGTCCAGGCGGCGGCCAGCCCGGCAATGCCCGCGACGAGGAGAATAGACGGAAAGAGCCGACGCCATCCGCCTCGATGCGTGCGTTCAGCGTCTTTCCGAAAGCCTTTGCGGCACGGATCGTCTTGCTCTGTCGCAAGCAGGCGGTAGGCCAGCTTCTCGGCCGTGATCGGCTGGTCGGGATCGATCACCTCCGTGCTCGGGGCCAGTCGGTCGAGAAGCTCGGGAACCATGTCGTGAAACGGGCCGAGGCGGCGCGGACGAACCCCAAGCATACGGATTGCCTGAATGAGAGAACCGGAGGATGCGACCGCTGCCGCCACGTCCTCCGGCTCACAGTCCAGATGTTCGGCAAGAAGACGATCGCGCACCCGGAGGATTCCATTCGCGATCTCCGGCCTGCCGTCGGCTTCGATGGCAAGATCGCATTCGGTATCCAGACCCATGGACCGGTTCGAGAGATTGCTCGACCCGATACGGATGAGCCGGTCGTCGATGACCATCAGCTTCGAATGGATCTTGACCTCGTCCAACGCGACCCCCGGCAACTCGCAATTGAAGACGGCGAAGCGACCGTAACGGTCGGCCCGCCTCAGTCGGCGCAGGAGCCGAGAGCGGCCTACGCCCATCGTCGTCTCCTCAAGCCAGCCCGTGTTGCGGCAGGGAAGTACCATCACGATTTCCGGCCCCTCTTCGGCCTGAAGGCTGTCCTCGATCGCCCGGCCAATGGTCGCGGACGTGAAGTACTGGTTCTCGACATAGACGTGCCGGCGGGCAGCCGCGAGCGCAGCCAGGTAAAGCGCTTCGACCTCGCGGACCGCGGGGCGGGCCGCGAAAGGTGGATCGGTCCGGGCGATGCCGATATCGACCTCCCGGAAATCGGCCCTGACATGGTCCGGCCAGCATGGTTCCGGCCGCGACACCGGCGGGATCGGCGATCCCCCGGCTCGGATCCACCGCTCGCGGGCGATTGTGGCCAGCGCCCGGGCCGCGGGCCCATCGACCATCATCTGCACGTCGTGGAACGGACCGTAGGCGCGACCATCGGGCGTCGTGCGGCGCGGATCGTCCGCGATATGCAAGTTCGTGTCCCAGCGGCCGCTGGTCACGTCCAGCCCGCCGCAGAAAGCGAGGCAATCGTCGATCACGACGATCTTCTGATGCTGCGATCCTCCAGGAGGGTGAGCATTGTCGGTCATCATCTGGATGCGGGGATGCGCCTTCCAGGGGAGGCGTAAGGTCGGCACGAGTTCCCTTTCGAACGCGTAGATGACCGAGAAGTCCCAGAGCAGGACATGTACCTGCAGCTCCGGCCGGCGCTTGACGACCATCCGCAGCAATGCCTCCAGCGTCTTCGGCCAGCCGTCGTCCGGATCGTCCCCGGGCAGCAGGTCGACCCGCGTATGAAGCTCCCACGCGAGAATGATGATCGATCGGCGCGCGGCGATGATGGCCGAACGCAGCGCCCTGAAATAGGCCTCGGCGTCGATCAGGACGCCCGCCCTGTGTGCACGCTCCTTCCGCCAGCAGGTCTCGCCGGGACGAAGGATCGGAGGGGCGGGTAGGAAGGTCTGAAGAGCCGATTGTCGATCGGAGAACGCCATGGTCCATGAGTGCCGGTTCGGGCCGAATCCTTTTCAGGAACACCGAAGAAGGCACATCGGGTGCAGGGCGCGTTCCCGGGGACGGAGCCTGCCCATTCCCGCATCAGATAGCCTGCTGTAAGTGCAGGAGCTTCATGCTAGCTTCCGACCGCTTTCTCATTGAATCGCCTGGTCGACCTCTCCCATGTCCCGAGTTCTCTCCCGTGACGGCAAAGCATGGCCGGCCGCCCGCATCGTCCGCCACGTTTCGGAGCTCGTACGTCTTGCCGGACCGGTCATCGTCGCGCGCGCCGGCATTCTGGTGATGGCCGTCGTCGACGTGATCTTCGTCGGCCGGTACGGAACCAGCGATCTTGCCCATCTCGCCCTCGGCAGCGCTCCGTTCAACACCCTGGTCGGGACCGGAGCGGGGCTGCTGATCGGCACGCTCGTCATGACCGCGAACGCGTTCGGGCGCGGCGCCTTGGCCGAATGCGGCGCCGTCTGGCAGAGGGGGACGATCTATGCCGGCCTGCTGGGCTTCGCCGGGTTCGCGATCTGCCTGTTCGGGGAGCCGATCCTGCTTCTGTTGGGGCAGACGCCGGAGATGGCGGCCGGGGCAGGGCGCATCATGATCATCCTGGGTCTCGGGCTTCCGGCCGGATTGATCTATACCGCCACGGCCTATTTCCTGGAGGGACTGAAAAGACCGGTGCCGGGCATGGTGGTGATGGTTCTGGCGAACCTGCTCAATGCCCTTCTGGTCTGGGTTCTCGTGTTCGGCGTCTGGATCTTCCCGGAAATGGGCGCCGAAGGCGCCGCCTGGGCCTCGACCCTGGTCAGAACCTTCCTGGCCGCCGCCATGGTTGCCTATGTTCTGGGGGTTGCGGATTACGCCCGATACGGCGTGAAGCGGTGGAGCGGGTGGCGCTGGCGCGAATGGGCGAAGCAGAGGCGCATCGGCTACGGCGGAGGTGCCTCTGTCTTCATCGAATCGGGCGCCTTCATGTCGCTCAGCCTGTTCGCCGGCTGGATCGGGGCCGTGGCTCTCGGCGCCCACGGGATCGCGCTTAATCTGCTTGCCCTGATCTTCATGGTCGCCCTCGGCGTCGGCTCCGCGACGGCCGTGCGGGTGGGTATCGCCCACGGCCGGCACGACTGGAAGGACCTGTCGCTGGCCGGGTGGACCGGACTTGGCGTAAACAGCGTGGTCATGGTGCTGCTCGGCATTGTGCTCTGGGCAATCCCCGATTCCATCGCCGGCCTGTTCACGACCGATCCCGCCCTGGTTGCGAGCGTGACGCCGCTCATCGCGCTCTCGGCCTTCATCCTCATCGTCGACGGCGGGCAGGTGGTCATGGCCAATGCCCTGCGCGGACGCGGGGACGCCTTGGTTCCGGCCCTCATGCACACCATTTCATATATCGTCGTCATGGTGCCGCTCAGCTGGTTCCTTGCGTTGCCGCTTGGGCATGGGGTGCTGGGCCTTTACGAAGGTATCCTGATCGCCAGCATGGTTTCGGCCGCGCTGCTCGTCGGCAGGTTCCAATGGCTCTGCCGGCGGGACACTCTCCGGGACACAATGACCGGTTGAGAGCGATCGATTGTTCGCATGTGCGAAATTTGTTACGTTGCGCCATCGTTTGCCGGGAGGTTTCCGTCCCGGCCGACGGCGTTGAAGGTGGCCTTGCAAGGCCCCCCCTGAAAGCTTGGATGACCCCTTGACCGATCTATCCGCACAGCCTTCCGGTTTCGACATCAAGCCCGTCACGATCGAGGAGGAGATGAAGCGCTCCTACCTCGATTACGCCATGAGCGTGATCGTCAGTCGTGCGCTTCCGGACGTCCGGGACGGGTTGAAGCCGGTTCATCGCCGGATCCTCTACGCGATGAAGGAAGGCGGCTACGATTCGACCAAGCCCTTCAAGAAATCGGCGCGCGTCGTCGGTGACGTCATGGGTAAATACCATCCCCATGGCGACGCCTCGATTTACGACGCCATGGTGCGCATGGCGCAGGACTTCTCCATGCGCCTGCCGCTGGTCGAAGGGCAGGGCAATTTCGGCTCGATGGACGGCGACCCCCCGGCCGCCATGCGGTACACGGAGGCCCGTCTCGCCAAGTCCGGCGAGGCGATGCTCGACGACATCGACAAGGACACCGTCGACTTCGCGCCGAACTACGACGAAAGCACGCGCGAGCCGGTCGTCCTTCCGTCGCGCTTCCCGAACCTGCTGGTCAACGGCGCCGGCGGAATTGCCGTCGGCATGGCGACCAACATCCCGACCCATAATCTGGGCGAGGTGGTGGACGCGTGCCTCGCCACGATCGACAATCCGGCGATCTCGCTCGACGAGCTGATGGATCATGTGCCGGGCCCGGACTTCCCGACCGGCGGCGTCATCCTGGGACGGTCCGGCGTCCGGGCCGCCCTGCACACGGGACGCGGCAGCATCGTCATGCGCGGCAAGGCGACGATCGAGGAGGTCCGTAAGGACCGCATGGCGATCGTCGTCACGGAAGTTCCCTACCAGGTCAACAAGGCCCGGATGATTGAGCGCATTGCCGAGGTCGTCCAGGAGAAGACGATCGAAGGCATCTCGGACATCCGCGACGAAAGCGACCGGGATGGCGTGCGCGTGGTGATCGAGCTGAAGCGCGACGCGAATGCCGATGTCGTGCTCAACCAGCTCTACCGCTACACCCCGCTCCAGACCTCGTTCGGCGTGAACATGCTGGCGCTGAACGGCGGCCGGCCGGAGCTGATGAATCTGAAGCAGATCATCGAGGCCTTCCTCGAGTTCCGCGAGCAGGTCATCACCCGCCGCACGATCTTCGAGCTCGGCAAGGCGCGCGAGCGGGCCCACATCTTGCTGGGCCTCGGCGTCGCGGTTGCCAATATCGACGAGGTGATCGCGCTGATTCGGCGCGCCAGCGATCCCCAGGTCGCCCGCGAGCAGCTGATGGCCAGGGCCTGGCCTGCGCAGGACATCGGCCCGCTGATCCAGCTCGTGGACGAGCCGGACCGGCCGCTGCAGGAGGACGGGACCTATTTCCTCTCCGAAGCCCAGGCCCGTGCCATTCTGGACCTGAGGCTGCACCGGCTGACCGGGCTGGAACGCGAGAAGATCGGGGGCGACCTGCGCGAGGTCGTCGACCGGATCGCAGAATATCTGGAGATCCTGCGTTCCCGGGAGAAGCTGCTGGAGGTCCTCCGGGACGAGCTTCGGGAGATGAAGGAGCGCTTCGGCACCCCGCGCCGGACGGTCATCGAGGAGAACGAGTTCGAAGCCGACATCGAGGACCTGATCGCCCGTGAGGACATGGTGGTCACGGTCAGCCATGAAGGTTACATCAAGCGCGTTCCGCTTTCGACCTACCGGGCCCAACGGCGCGGCGGCAAGGGCCGTTCGGGGATGACGACGAAGGAGGAGGATTTCGTTTCCGACCTGTTCGTCGCCAATACCCACACGCCGATGCTGTTCTTCTCCTCCCGGGGCATCTGCTACAAGCTGAAGGTCTACAAGCTGCCCATCGGCACGCCGCAGAGCCGCGGAAAGGCGATCGTCAACCTGCTGCCGCTGGAGAAGGGCGAGTTCATCACCGCCGTGATGCCGCTGCCCGAGGACGAGAGCACCTGGGGCGATCTCAACGTCATGTTCGCGACGGCGTCCGGCAATGTCCGGCGCAACCGGCTCAGCGACTTCACGCAGATCAACCGTAACGGCAAGATCGCGATGAAGCTGGACGAAGGGGACAGCCTCATCTCCGTCCGGACATGCACGGAAGCCGACGACGTCCTTCTGGCGACCCATCTCGGCATGTGCATTCGCTTCCCCGTCACCGATGTCCGCATCTTCTCGGGACGGACCTCGACGGGCGTGCGGGGCATCCGGCTGAGCGAAGGGGATCGCGTGATCTCCATGTCGATCCTGCGCCACATGGATGCGACTGCGGACGAACGGCGGGCCTACCTAAAGCGCGCCAACGAGCTCCGGCAGGCCGAAGGGGTCGAGACCGACGGCGCGGACGAGGTGGCGCCTCAGGACATCGAACTCAGCCAGGAGCGTTACGACCAGTTGGCCGCCGAAGAGGAATTCATCCTGACGATCAGCGAGCAGGGCTTCGGCAAGCGCTCCTCCGCCTATGGCTACCGGCTCACCGGCCGCGGCGGGAAGGGCATCTGGGCCATGGAGATGGGCGACCGGAACAAGGCCGTCGCCGCCTGCTTCCCCGTCGCCCATGACGCCGAGATCATCCTGGTGACCGACGGCGGACAGCTCATGCGCTGCCCCGTCGACGACATCCGCATCGCCGCCCGCAAGACCCTGGGCGTCACCGTGTTCCGGGTCGCCAACGGGGAGAAAGTCGTCTCCGTGGCGGCGGTTTCGGAAAGCGACGAGGACGCTGCCGAGAACGACGGGACCGAGGCCGGCGAGCCTGCCGGCGCGGCCGCGGCCACGCCGGCCGAAGACATTTCGTCCACCGCCGGCGAAGACTGATCAGGGGGAGGGAGGTCCCATGGGGGGCGAGCGCGTCGGAGTTTATCCCGGGACCTTCGACCCGATCACCAACGGGCACATGGACATCGTCCAGCGTGCCAGCCGCCTGTGCGACCGCCTGATCGTGGCGGTCGCACGGAACGCGGGGAAGGGGCCCCTGTTCTCGACCGACGAGCGAGTCGAACTCGTCCGCACCGAGGTCGAGCCGTTGAACGCCAAGGGGGCACGGATCGAGGTTCGCGCGTTCGACAATCTGCTGATGCATTTCGCGGAAAGCGTCGGCGCTTCCGTGATCATTCGGGGACTCCGCGCCGTATCGGACTTCGAATACGAGTTTCAGATGGCCGGTATGAATGCCAAGATCAATCCCGGGATCGAGACGGTGTTTCTCATGGCCTCCGACCGCCATCAGTTCATCTCGTCGCGCTTCGTGAAGGAGATCGGGCGGCTGGGAGGCGACATCTCGCCCTTCGTGAGCAGCCAGGTCGCGCGCCATCTCACGCACCGTTTCGCGCGTGCCCAGGCGGACGAAAGCGCGGGCGACTGAACAAAATTCCGTGCCGGCGCTGTTGACCCGCCGGCACGGCCCGCATAAGTTCCACCCCGCTTCGGGCCCACGCCCGCCGCCTTGCGACGACCGCTTAGCTCAGCCGGTAGAGCAACTGACTTTTAATCAGTAGGTCCTGGGTTCGAGTCCCAGAGCGGTCACCAGCAAAATTAAGGACTTAATAGTACCAGAAGGTACTGTCCAACTTTTGAGGAGTTGGACTGTCCAAATCTGGCCAATTCTTGATTCCGTTTCCTTCCGGCTCCGCACTTCGTCGCCGAGCTTCCTGGCGAACGTCGCGCCGTCCATAGTCGACTCCGGCACCTGGCCACCCATGAAAAGCTCCGGGGGCCGTGGCCTGACAGATCCTGTCATGATCTGGCAGCAGCTCTGCTATCATACGGGCGTAATGCGCACCCAACGCCTGTTCGACCTCCTGCAGATGCTTCGCCGGTACCGGCGTCCCGTCAGCGCGGCCACGCTGGCCGGGGAGATGAGCGTTTCCGTGCGGACGGTCTATCGCGACATCGCCGCGCTCCAGGCAATGGGCGCCGAGATCGAGGGGGAGCCCGGGATCGGCTATGTGCTCAGGCCCGGTTTTCTGCTGCCGCCGCTGATGTTCTCGCCGACGGAACTCGACGCGCTTACCCTCGGACTGCGCTGGGCGATCCGCCGCACGGATCCGGATCTGTCCGCCGCAGCCCGCAACGCAATGGCAAAGCTCGGCGCGGTCCTGCCGGTCGACCTGCGGGACAAGATGGAGGACGAGGCGCTGATCGTCGGCTCGGGCCACGAGATGTCACAATCCGTGGATCTCGCCCTGTTGCGCGACGCGATTCGGCGCGAACGGAAGCTCGCCATCGACTATCGCGACGAGAAGGGCCGGACCTCGTCGCGGGTGGTGTGGCCGGTCACGCTTGCTTTCTTCGAGACGACGCGGCTGCTCGTCGCCTGGTGCGAACTGCGGCAGGATTTCCGCCACTTCCGTGCCGACCGGATAGTAGCGGCCGACCTGCTGGCCGACCGCCTTCCACGGCCGCGCAGGCTCCTGGTCCGGGACTGGCGGAAATCACTGCTGACAGAATCTGACAGGAGGTCGGGATACAACACACCCCGGCCGATCGGCCGCGCGACCAATGCAAGAGAGGAAAGCATGGCCAAGGATCTCGTGTTCTATACCAATCCCCAGTCCCGGGCGGTCGTAGTCCACTGGATGCTGGAGGAGGTGGGCTGCCCCTATCGGATCGAAGTGCTGGAGTTCGGTGCGCCGATGAAGTCGCCGGAATACCTGGCGATCAATCCGATGGGCAAGGTACCCGCGATCCGCCATGGGGAAACCGTGGTGACGGAAACGCCGGCGATCTGCGCCTATCTCGCCGACGCCTTTCCGGAAGCCGGACTGGCGCCGGCGCCGGCGGACCGCGGCGACTACTACCGATGGCTGTTCTTCACCGCAGGCTGCGTGGAACCGGCGCTCTCCAACCATGCGGCCGGGTGGGATCCCGCGACCCTGGAAGATGCCCGCAGTTTCGGCTACGGCTCCTATCAGGCGGTGATCGACACGCTGGCCAAGGCCCTGGACGGGCGACGCTACATTGCCGGCGATCGTTTCAGCGCGGCGGACGTCTATCTGGGCGCGATGGTCAATTGGGGCATGATGACAGGCGGTATCGAGAAGCGGCCCGAATTCCAGGCCTATTGCGAAAACCTGGTCAATCGTCCGGCCGCCCTTCGGGCACGGGAGCAGATCGGGACCCTCATCTCCCGGAAAGCCATGGCGGATGCCTGAGTGGCGGCCCCGCTATTTGGGATCGGGCAGGGGAGGCAGGGCACGGAGCCAGGCAATAAGAGCGTTCAGGTCGGCGTCCGCCATTCTTGCATAGGCATGGTAGGGCATCGGCGGGCCGAGCGGCTCGCCGTCCGGCCTGACTCCCTTGGTGATCGCGGCTTTCAGCGCCTCGTCCGTCCAGCCGCCGACACCGTCCTCCGGGTGAGAGGTGATGTTCGCCGACACCGCGATGCCCCAGGGTCCCGGGATCGCGACACCGCCCACCCCCAGCCGGTCCTTGAGGTCAGATCCCCCTTCCATCGGCGTATGGCATTCCATGCAGTGGCCGATCGCCGCGAGGTATCCGCCATAGGCGACGGGATCGTTCCGGTCGGGCGCCGGCACGGAGGTGACGGCCGGCCCGTAATCCGGCGGGAGCGGCATCCGGTACTCCGACGGGGGCACGGCATTGTGCACCGTCGGCAGGGACCTCAGATAGGCGACGACGGCACGGGCGTCCTCGTCCGACATCTCCCGGTAGAAGGACACCGGCATCGGCGGACCGATCAGGCTTCCGTCGGGGCGCTGGCCGTTCCGGATCGCATGAATGATCTGCGCATCCGTCCATGTGCCGAGCCCGGTTTCCCGATCCATGGTGAGATTGCTGGCGTAGGCGGTGAAGGACTCGAACTCGAAGGCCATGCCGCCGGCAAGTTCCATGCCCGGGAGATCGCCGTCCGGCCCCTTGGGCGTGTGGCAATTGCCGCAGGCCATGATGCCGTTCACGAGATAGGCGCCGCGGTCGACCAGAGGGTCGGCCCCGGCGGGCAAGGGCAGCGCTGCAATACCCAGAACCGCCGCGAGCGTGCGGATGCGCATAGGCTTTCCCCCTGTATCGTCGCCGGTCTAGGCGCCAGCCTGATCGTCAAATAGCTGATCCGCCATGCCCGGCAATTGGCAAAAGGTGGTGCCCGGCGACGCTTAGGCCGGCCCCTAGCGCCGGAAATCTCGTTTGACTGCGCGGTCTCTCAAGGCGGAGGAAGGACTCGGTGAAGGAGAGCGGAATGGCTGTCGAGCTGTTTCGGCGCCTTGCCTTGGCCGTAACGATCGGGGTCGCCGAACTCGCGCTGTCGTCATGCGACGACGCGGACAGTCCCGCCGAAGAGACCGGGGACTAGGCGGAAGACGCAGCCGGCGAAGCGAGCGACGTCCTCGAGGACGTCGCGGACTGACCGGGCCGGAACGACTCCGGACGGAACGTTCCTGCACAGAAACGAATGTGGGTGAGGCGGACGCTTATCCACAACCATCGCGATCCCGGCCGGGATTGAGCGAAGTTGAGGTCATGCAGTTGAGTTCAGCGCCATGACCCCGCTCAACTCAAGCGACACTTTGTAAACCATAGCATCTGCCTAAAAAATAGGCAGGCAAGCTCGATGGCTTGGAGTAGGGCGGAAGCAGCCCGGTTGCGCACAGAGTTATCCACAGATTCTGTGGGCCGGTCACAATATTCCTTCCCATACGCACGAAATTGCACATATGTGATTAGATTCAGAACGCTGGGTGACGGGCCCGGATCGGGCGGATTCACCAAAAGCTAACGAAAATTCGGCATACCGCGCGGAAGCACCTCGACGGAGCTTGCGCCGGCCGCCATGAAGAAGCTTTCGGATTATGCGAACGGAACCTCTCGCCAGGGAGACCGGCGTCGTGAGGCCGAGCCCTCGGCACGCTGGCCCGTGTGGAAATCCGTGCTGTTCGTCGTCGGGATCAGCCTGGCGCTCTGGGGATCGATCGTCGCCGGGTTCCTTTTCTTCAGCTGAGCCGCGTTCGTTTTCGGGCAGCCGTCCTACCGGCGGGACGATCTGAGCGCCGCCGTCAGGGCGGGGGGAAGTCCGTCATTGTCGAGCATGACCTGCAGGCGGAGGATCGAGGCGACGGAGATCGCGTCGGTGATTTCGCCCCTCAGGACCATCGCCAGGGCATCCGCAAAAGGCAGCCGCCGCAAGCTCAGCGCCTCGTCGTCGTCCGGTTCGGCGTCGTCCTGGATCAGATCATAGGCAACCCAGGTCACCGATCTCTCGTCGGTCACGCTGTTCGACAGGTGCATCTCGAGAAGGGGCAGCCAGCGCGCGGCGACGAGCCCGGTCTCCTCCTTGAGTTCGCGTTTGGCGTGAACCAGCGGGTCCTCGCCATGGGGTGCGCCTCCCTCGGGGATCTCCCAACTGTAGCAGCCAAGCGGATAGCGGAACTGACCGACCAGCCAGGTTGCGCCGTCCCTGTCCACCGGGAGGATGCCGACAGCGAGATTCTTGAATTTGACGACGCCATAAATGCCCGGCTTGCCGCCGGGCGTCAGGACTTCGTTGTGAACCACCTCTATCCAGGGATTTTCGTATCCTTGCCTCGATCTGAGGGTCTGCCACGGGTTCTCAGTCGTTTTCTTCATATGTCGCTTCCCATGTCGGGGTGGCCGGCCCGAAGCCCGTTCCAGGTGATCCGGCGATCCCATGGACATTACGGGGCTGTTTTCCTAAAGTCGCGCCGCTTCGTTCTCCTGCGCCCATGAAGGCCCGAGCCCGCATCATGCGTCTTTCCCGCTATCTACTGCCCACCCTGAAGGAAACCCCCGCCGAGGCGCAGATCGTCTCGCACCGCTACATGCTGCGCGCCGGCATGATCCGCCAGACCAGTGCCGGGATCTATGCCTGGCTGCCGCTCGGGTACCGGGCTCTCCGGAAGATCGAGCAGATCGTCCGCGAGGAACAGGACCGGTTCGGCGTCCAGGAGCTTCTGATGCCGACGATCCAGCCTGCCGAGCTGTGGCGGGAAAGCGGCCGTTATGACGATTACGGCAAGGAGATGCTGCGCATTCGTGACCGTCACGATCGCGACATGCTCTACGGCCCGACCAACGAGGAGATGATCACCGACATCTTCCGGACGTCGGTCCGGAGCTACAAGGAACTGCCGCAGCTTCTCTACCACATCCAGTGGAAGTTCCGGGACGAGATCCGGCCGCGGTTCGGCGTGATGCGCGGGCGCGAATTCCTAATGAAGGACGCGTACAGCTTCGACATCTCGGCCGAGGCGGCGCGCCAGTCCTATTACCGGTTCTTCGTCTGCTATCTTTCCACCTTTGCCCGGATGGGCTTGAAGGCGGTGCCGGTGAAGGCCGATACCGGGCCGATCGGTGGCGATCTCAGTCACGAGTTCCAGATCCTGGCCGATACCGGTGAGAGCGAGCTCTTCATCGACAAGGGCCTGCTGGAGCTCGACATGTCGCGGGATGCGCCGGCGCCCGACGGTGATCTGGAGGGCTTCTTCAAGACTATCACCGCCCAGTATGCCGCCGCGGATGAGATGCACGACCCGGCCGCCTGTCCGGTTCCGGCCGAACGGCTGGTCTCCCGGCGCGGCATCGAGGTGGGGCATATCTTCTACTTCGGCACCAAGTACTCGGTGCCGATGGGCGCGATGGTGACCAATCGCGACGGCGAACAGGTGCCGGTCGAGATGGGCTCATACGGCATCGGCGTGTCCCGCCTAGTCGGCGCGATCATTGAGGCCAGCCACGACGAAAATGGCATCATCTGGCCGGACAGCGTAGCGCCGTTCGACGTCGGGCTGATCAATCTCAAATCGGGCGATGCCGACTGCGACGCCGCGTGCGAGGACATCCTGGTGAAGCTGGCCAACGCCGGGCTGGAATGCCTCTACGACGACCGGGAGGAACGCGCCGGAGCGAAATTCGCCGACATGGACCTGATCGGGCTGCCCTGGCAGCTGGTGGTCGGGCCGCGCGGGCTCAAGTCCGGCGTGGTCGAGCTGAAGCGTCGCGCCACGGGCGAGCGGGAGGAGCTGCCGCTCGACGCTGCACTGGCCCGGATGACCCGCCGCGGGGCGTGATCCGACGACCGCAGATTAGTCACAATGGGAGCCATCCTGACGGCCGCTCGGACCACCGGGGACGACACGGGGAATGTTCAACACGTTCGAAAGGATGGTCGCCTTCCGCTATCTGCGGGCCCGGCGAAAGGAAGGCTTCATTTCGGTCATCAGCGGATTCTCGCTGCTGGGGATAGCGCTCGGCGTCGCGACGCTGATCATCGTCATGTCCGTCATGAACGGCTTCCGGGCCGAGTTGGTCGGGCGCGTCCTAGGGCTCAACGGGCATCTCAGCGTCTATGGATTGAACGGACCGATCGCCGACTATGACGCCTTCGCCCGCGAACTGGCCGAACTGGACGTCGTCGTCCAGGCCATGCCGACCATCGAGGCCCAGGCGCTGGTCACGCATCGGGGCTCGGCCTCCGGGGCCGTGATCCGCGGCGTACGACCGGACGAGTTCCTGAACCGCCCGGCGATCGCCGCCAATCTTCGGATCGAAAACCGCGCCGACTTCTCCGGCGACGACACGATCGCCATCGGCAGCCGGATGGCCCAGCGCCTCGGCCTGACGCTGGGCGACAGCCTGACGCTGATCGCCCCCCAGGGAAGCGCGACGGCCTTCGGGACGGTGCCGCGGTCGCGGGCCTACAGGATCGCCGCGATCTTCGACGTGGGCATGTACGAATACGACAACAACTTCATCTACATGCCGCTCGAGGCCGCGCAGGTCCTCTTCATGTTGAAGGACCGGGCGACGACCATCGACCTCTTCATCGAAAACCCGGAGAACCTGGCCGCGGCCCGCGCGGCGATCGAACCCCAAATCCAGGGGCGGGGCAGGCTGTGGGACTGGCAGCAGGCGAATTCCAGCTTCTTTACGGCGCTTCAGGTGGAACGCAACGTCATGTTCCTGATCCTGACGCTGATCATCCTGGTAGCCGCCTTCAACATCATCTCGGGCATGGTCATGCTGGTGAAGGACAAGGGCCGGGACATTGCGATCCTGCGGACGATGGGAGCGACCCGGGGCACCATCATGCGCGTCTTCTTCCTGACCGGGGCATCGATCGGCGTCGTCGGGACCGCGGCGGGCGTCTGCCTCGGCGTCGCCTTCGCAGAAAACATCGAGATCATCCGGCAATGGCTCCAGGGCCTGACCGGCACCACGCTGTTCGACGCCGAGATCTATTTCCTGAGCAAGCTGCCGGCGAAGATCGATTATCTGGAGGTGGTCGCAGTCGTCGCCATGGCGCTCGGCCTTACCTTCGCCGCGACGATCTATCCGTCATGGCGGGCGGCCCGTCTCGACCCCGTGGAGGCGCTCCGCTATGAGTGAGCCCGTTCTGAAGCTGGAAGATGTCCGCCGCCACTTCTCCCAGGGCGACGAGAAGCTGGAGGTTCTGCGGGGCATTTCCCTGTCGATCCACCCGGGCGAGCTGGTTGCCCTGGTCGGTCCCAGCGGCGCCGGCAAGTCGACCCTTCTGCATATCGCGGGGCTCCTGGAACAGCCCAGCTCGGGCGAAATCGAGATCGCTGGGCGCCGCTCATCGTCCTTGTCCGACAACCAGCGGACGGCCCTCCGGTCGTCGGAAATCGGCTTCGTCTACCAGTTCCATCATCTGCTGCCGGAATTCTCGGCCGAGGAGAACATCATCCTGCCGCAGATGATCCTGGGCCGCCCCCGTCGGCGTGCGGCCGAGCGCGCCCGGGACCTGCTGCGGCAGATCGGGCTGGAGCGGCGGGCCGCCCACCGGCCGGGACAGCTTTCGGGGGGCGAGCAGCAGCGCGTCGCGATCGCCCGCGCGCTGGCCAACGCGCCGAAGCTGCTGCTGGCCGACGAGCCGACGGGAAATCTGGATCAGCATACGGCCGAGGAGGTGTTTGCGCTCCTCACCCGCCTGGTCCGGGACGCCGGGATGGGGGCGCTCATCGCCACCCACAACCTGGATCTAGCGGGGCGCATGGACAGGACCCTGGAAATGCGCGACGGACAGCTGGTCGTCCACCGGCCCGCGGCGTAGCACCGCCTCGATTTCCCCCATGACCTCATCCGGCGGGGCTGGCATGCTGGTCCCGACCAGATTCGTATCCTCCCGACCTGCCGATGTCGCACGCCGAATTCGTTCACCTTCGCGTTCACTCCGCCTATTCGCTGTCGGAAGGCGCGATCAAGCTGAAGGAGCTCGTGAAGCTCTGCCGGGCGAAGAACATGCCGGCGGTAGCCGTGACCGACAGCTGCAACCTTTTCGGGGCGCTAGAATTCGCCCTTGCCGCGGCGGATGCCGGCATCCAGCCGATCACCGGGACAGTGCTGTCCGTCGCTCGGCCTGACGGGACAGCGAATGTCGGGCGCAATGGGCAGCGCCCGGGCCCGGACCAGCTTGTCATCCTCGTCCAGAACGCCCGCGGGTACGAGAACCTGATGGCGCTCCTGAGCAAGGCCTATCTGGAAACTGACGCGGGCGATCAGCCCCATGTAGGATGGGCCGATCTGGAAGGCCGTACCGACGGCCTGATCGCGCTTTCCGGCGGACCTGGCGGTGCCGTCGGGCGGCTGCTGGCGGAAGGGCAGGCGGCCGCGGCCGAGGAGGCGCTGCTGACCCTGAAATCGTTGTTTCCCGGCCGTCTCTACGTCGAGCTGATGCGCCACGGCCTGGAGATCGAAGACCGGATCGAGGGTGGCCTGATCGACCTTGCCTATCGGCACGACCTTCCGCTGGTCGCGACCAACGACGTCTATTTCGCGGACGAGGACATGTACCAGGCCCATGACGCGCTGCTCTGCATCGCGGACGGGACCTATGTCGCCGAGCAGAACCGCCGCCGCGTCACGCCGGAGCACCGCTTCAAGTCGGCGGAGGAGATGGCGGCCCTGTTCTCCGACCTGCCGGAGGCGGTCGCGAACACCCTGACCATCGCCCGGCGCTGCCATTTCATGGTGGAGAAGCGGAAGCCGATTCTTCCCGCCTTCTCGACCGAGGGCGGGCGAAGCGAGGCGGAGGAGTTGCGCGCCCAAGCCTGGGCCGGCCTGGAGCGTCGGCTGGAAGTCCACGTCTTCAAGCCGGAGATGACGCCCGAAGAGCGCGAAGCGGTGGCGAAGCCCTATCGCGAGCGTCTGGAATACGAACTCGGGATCATCGAGACGATGGGCTTCCCGGGCTACTTCCTCATCGTTTCCGACTTCATCAAATGGGCGAAGGAGCACGGGATTCCGGTCGGTCCGGGGCGCGGCTCGGGCGCCGGTTCGGCGGTTGCCTGGGCGCTCACGATCACCGATCTCGATCCTTTGCGCTTCGCGCTGCTGTTCGAGCGGTTCCTGAACCCCGAACGTGTGTCGATGCCCGACTTCGACATCGACTTCTGCCAGGACCGCCGCGACGAGGTCATTTCATACGTCCAGCGGAAATACGGTTTCAACCGCGTCGCGCAGATCATCACCTTCGGTAAGCTTCAGGCGCGCGCCGTCCTTCGCGACGTCGGCCGGGTATTGCAGATGCCCTATGGCCAGGTCGACCGGCTGTGCAAGATGGTGCCCAACAACCCGGCGAACCCGGTTACCCTGCAGCAGGCCCTGGACGGCGATCCGCAGCTCCGGCAGCTGCGCGACAGCGACGACACCATCCGGCACCTGATCGACACGGCGATGAAGCTCGAAGGGCTCTTTCGCCATGCCTCGACCCACGCCGCAGGCGTCGTGATCGGCGACCGGCCGCTTTCCGAATTGGTGCCGCTCTACCGCGACCCGCGCTCGCCGATGCCGGTGACGCAGTTCAACATGAAATATGTCGAGCAGGCCGGCCTCGTGAAGTTCGACTTCCTCGGCCTGAAGACGCTGACGGTGCTGGCGCGGGCGGTCGACCTGATCAAGGCGGACGGCGTATCGATCGATCTCGCGACGATTCCGCTCGACGACCAGAAGACCTACGAAATGCTGAGCCGGGGCGAGACGGTGGGCGTGTTCCAGCTGGAAAGCTCCGGCATGCGCGACGTGCTGCGCCAACTCCGCCCCAACCGGTTCGAGGACATCATCGCCCTGGTGGCGCTGTACCGCCCCGGGCCGATGGACAACATCCCGATCTACATCGAGGTGAAGAACGGCAAGCGCGAGCCGGACTATCTCTATCCGACCCTCAAGCCCTACCTGGAAGAGACCTACGGCATCATGGTCTACCAGGAGCAGGTGATGCAGGTCGCCCAGGAGCTGGCGGGCTATTCGCTCGGTGGCGCCGATCTTCTGCGTCGCGCCATGGGCAAGAAGATCAAGGAGGAGATGGATGCGCAGAAGAAGACCTTCGTCGAAGGCGCCGTTGCCCGCGGCGTACCGGAAGACCAGGCGGCAGCCATCTTCGACCAGGTCGAGAAGTTCGCCGGCTACGGCTTCAACAAGAGCCACGCGGCGGCCTATGCCCTGGTCGCCTATCAGACGGCCTACCTCAAGGCGAATTTCCCGGTCGAGTTCATGGCCGCTTCCATGACGCTCGATCTCGGCAACACGGACAAGCTGAACGTCTTCCGTCAGGAACTGTCGCGCCTCGGCATCAAGCTGCTGATTCCCGACATCAACCGGTCGGGCGCCGTGTTCACCGTCGAGAAGACGGAGGAGGGCAAGGCGATCCGCTACGCCCTCGGCGCCGTCAAGGGGGTCGGCACCGACGCCATGAAGTCGGTCGTGGAGGAGAGGGAGGCGAACGGTGCCTTCCGGGACGTCTTCGACTTTGCCCGGCGTCTCGATACCAAGGTCGTCAACAAGCGCCAGCTCGAGAACCTGATCCGGGCCGGCGCCTTCGACGGCATGGACCGTAACCGCGCCCGGCTGATGGCGGGCGTCGACACGCTGGTCCGCTATGCCCATGCCGAAGCGGCGGAGCGCGAAAGCGGCCACGGCAACCTTTTCGACGGCCTGACCGGCGGAGGCGGGCTTGCCGTACCCAACCTGCCGAACCGTCCCGACTGGGACGACATGGAGCGCCTGGAGCAGGAGCGGAGCGCGATCGGCTTCTATCTTTCGGCCCATCCGCTCGACAGCTTCAAGACCGGCCGGGTCGGGGCCATTCCCTCGGGCGAGGTATTCCGGCGGCTGCGGTCCTATCAGGGCAACCGGTTCAAGATGGCGGGAATCGTGCTCGCCCGCCGCGAGATGACGACGAAGACCGGCAACCGCATGGCGTTCCTGACCATGTCCGACAGCGACGGCATGTTCGAGGTCACCTTCTTCTCGGAGACGCTCGGCATCCTGCGCCCTCTCCTGGAAGAGAACGCGCCGCTGCTGGTCACGGTCGAGGCCCAACCGAAGGACGACGACTGGCGGCTGACGGCGACCGGGGTGGAGGCCCTGGACCAGGCGATCGCCCGGGCAGGCGCCCATTTCAAGGTGTTCCTGAACGATGGCGCGGCGGTGGCGCCGCTACGCGCGACGCTTGAGCGTGAAGGGACGGGGAAGGGAAGGGTGAGCATCTTCGTGCCCATACCGCCCTCTCGCGAGGCAGAGATCACGCTGCCGGGGGGCTATGCGATTTCGGCCCGCGGCCGCGCCGCGCTCAAGGCCATCCCCGGCGTCATAGACGTGGTCGAGCTCTGACGAAGCGGGGACGGCGGAATTGGCGCGATCTGTCCGGTTGGCACGGGACTTCGGCCTCGTCTGCGGCAATCTGCCGACGGGTCCGGGCAACGCCCTGACGGACGTTCCGGGCGTCCGGGTCGGGCACCGGACGATCGTCCGGGACGCGCTTCGGACGGGCGTCACGGCGGTCCTGCCCCATGCCGGCAATCTCTACCGGTCGAAGGTCCTGGCCGCCGTCGAGGTCATCAACGGTTTCGGAAAAAGCGCCGGCCTCGTCCAGGTTGACGAGTTGGGAACGATCGAAACCCCCATACTTCTCACCAATACATTCGCCGTCGGCACCTGCTCGTCCGCGCTCATCCGTCATGCGCTGCGCGACAATCCCGACATCGGGCGGGAAACCGCGACGGTCAATCCGGTGGTTCTCGAGTGCAATGACGGCTGGCTGAGCGACATCCAGGCTTTGGCGGTAGCGGAAGCCGATGCCCTGGCTGCCATCGAGGGCGCCGCCGAAGGCAGCTTCGAGCAGGGATCAGTCGGCGCCGGAACGGGGATGAGCGCGTTCGGCTTCAAGGCCGGGATCGGCACCGCGTCGAGGCGCATCGCCCTCGACGGGCGCGATTTCCATCTGGGCGTCCTGGTCCTTGCCAATTTCGGCCGCGCCGGCGATCTGATCCTTCCGGACGGGCGCCGGCCCAGGCCGCCGAAACCGGGGAAGACCCCGGCCGATGCGGTCGAGAAGGGGTCCGTGATCGCGATCCTGGCGACCGACGTGCCGCTCGATTGCCGGCAGCTTCGTCGCGTGACCCGGCGCTGCGGCGCCGGGTTTGCCAGGCTCGGCGCCTTTTGGGGACATGGAAGCGGCGACATCGCGCTCGGCTTTTCGACCGCCTGCCGGATCGACCATGACGAAGGCCGCGACCTGATCGGGATCACGATCCTGAACGAGAACCGCATCGACCGGCTGTTCCAGGCCGCGGCGGAGGCGACCCAGGAGGCCGTTCTCAACGCCCTCTGCGCCGCCCCGGCCATGGTCGGCCGCAACGGCCACCGGAGACCGTCCCTAGTCGACTGGCTGGATGGTTCGGTCAATTAGGCGGTCCTATACCCAAAATTAACCGGCTTTCCGGTATCAAGCGCCGGCAGGAAGGTCATCTTCCCGCCATAGCAACCCCAGCCGGAGCCGGAGCGTGTCACAGCAAGCCGATGCGATTGTCGTGCTGGGCTGTCGGCTGCGTCCCGGCGGGACGATCGGGCCCGCGCTTGGACGGCGTCTTGCGCGCGGCATCGAGTTGTTCCAGTCGGGCGCGGCACCACGACTCGTCTTGAGCGGCGGTGGCACCGGCCCGGTTCCGGAGGCATCGGCCATGCAGGCTGTGGTGCTGGCGGCCGGAGTGCCCGAGACGGCCGTCCTGCTCGAACCCCGCTCGGCCGACACCCTCGGAAACGCAAGGGAGGTCGCAAGGCTTCTCCGTGCGCATGGTCTCGACAAGGTGATCCTGGTCAGCTGCGGCTACCATCTGCCGCGCGCCCGGTTCCTCTTCCGGGCGGCGGGCGTCCGGGTTGCGGCCTCGGCCGCTGCCGCCGCGGGCTCCCCGGCCCGCCGGACCTATGACCTGGCCAGGGAGGGCCTGGCCTGGCTCGTCAACATTCCGAAAGCGTTCCGGCTGCTGCTGGCCGCCTGAAGCGGCGGTGGCATCTGCCCCGGCCGACCGCCAGGCTTTCTTGAAGCAGTCCGCCTGCGACACCACATTATTGAAGTCTGGCCAGTAAGCGGGATCGGCCAGTGCGAACGGTGTGCCCGAAGCAGGGCGGGTTCGCGACGGCAAGACCGATCCGGAAAAGTCGACATGTAGCCGGGGCGGCCGTCAGGCCACTCCGATCGTTTAGTCATTGGGCCCTCCTTTCCAAGGGTCCCACGGCAGGCCAGCACCATCCGGCCCGCAAAATTATCGTCGAAAGTGAGGACAGGACGTGGCCAAGGAAGATGTTATCGAGTTCGACGGCCTCGTCACCGAGGTCCTGCCGGAGGCCCGGTTCCGGGTATCGCTCGATGCCGGGCACGAGGTGCTAGCCTACGCCTCGGGAAAGATGAAGAAGAACCGGATCCGCATTCTGGTCGGCGACCGGGTCACCGTGGAGATGACCCCTTACGACCTGACCAAAGGGCGGATCAATTTCCGGCACAAGGACGAAAGAACCGCGTCGCCGGGCGGACAAAGGCGCCCGCCTCCCCAGCGCCGTCGTCGCTGATTCCTCCCACATACAAGGACACCGCCATGGTCGACCTTCGCAGCCGCCTGCCCGAACTGTCCGATGACGCCCTGGCCACCTTGCGCGGAAACGCCGAGCGGCTGTCGCGGGAAGGAACCGACAAGCAGCGGGCAGCAGCCGACGCCCTGCTGCCGGCGGTGCTAAATGAAATCGCCGGTCGGACGAAAGAGAAGAACGCCGCCCGCCAGGAACGCGCGCGCCAGCGCAAGCGCACGAAGTCGGCCTGACCTGGGCCCGCCGGCACCGCCGCATCGCCCCCTCACATCATCGGAGACCCGCCCTTTAAGGCCGATCCGGCGTTCCGTAGCGAACCGGACCGGGATCTTCCTTGTTAGCATCAATCGATAGCGTCGGAGGAACCGGTCATGAAGCTGCGAGGGATCTTTGCGGGTGCCGTATTTCTAGCGATCCCCCTCGCAGGCTCGGCGCCCGCACGCGCCGCGAACGTCGATTTGGCGCTGGTGCTGGCGATCGACGTGTCGTCGAGCGTCAACGAGGAACGGTTCCAGCTTCAGACCCGGGGCTACGCGGCAGCCTTCCGCAACCCCCTCGTTGCCGATGCCATCGCCCAGGGACCGGAAGGCGCGATCGCCGTCACCTACGTCCATTGGGCCGGCTACGGGCAGTTCCAGCAGGTGCTGGACTGGACAGTGCTGAGCGAAAGGGCCGACGTGGAACGCTTCGGCAGCGCCATAGCCGAGACCTCGAGGACGCTCACCGGCTCGACCTCGGTCAGCGGCGCGATCGATTTCTCGGCACGTCTTCTCAGAAATGCCGGCCACAACGCCCGCCGCCAGGTCATCGACATCTCCGGCGACGGCATGAACAATCAGGGCCGTCTCGCTTCCACTGCCCGAGACCAGGCGGTTGCCGCCGGGATCACCATCAACGGGCTACCCATCCTGACCGAAGAACCGGCCCTCGACACCTACTACCAGGATCATGTCATCGGCGGGCCGGGAGCCTTCCTGGTGGTTGCCGAGGATTTCGAATCCTTTGCGGCCGCCATCCTGAACAAGCTCCTGACCGAGATCGCCGGTGACCGGTGGGCGCCCGACACGGTCCTACCGGTCAGCTCCGCCTACGACTGAAGGCAGCGCCAGGCGCTTCTTCCAGGTCGTCGCCCTTGACCCGCGGTTCAGGTCCGAAATCCGCGAGCCGGAACGGGCCGGGCGTGACACAATCCTGCCCATGGAAGACCATTTCGATCGTGATGCCTGCTATCGCGCCCTCAGCACCCGCGATCCGCGGTTCGACGGGCGCCTGTTCGTCGGCGTAACCTCGACCGGCATCTACTGCCGGCCGGTCTGCCCCGCGCGGACGCCCCGGATCGAGAATTGCCGCTTCTTCCCGTCGGCGGCTGCGGCGCAGCAAGCGGGATTCCGACCCTGCCTGCGATGCCGTCCAGAGACGGCGCCCGATCTCGGATCCTGGCGCGGCACCTCCAACACCGTCTCGCGGGCTCTCGCGCTGATCGCGGAGGGTGCCCTGGACGGCGGCGAGGCGGGGGTGGCCGCGCTCGCCGAACGGCTTGGCGTCGGCGACCGTCAACTCAGGCGGCTCTTCCGGCAGCATCTCGGCGCGTCGCCGGTCGCCATCGCCCAGACCCGCCGTATCCTTTTCGCCAAGCAGCTCATCCAGGAAACCGAGCTGTCGATGGCGGAAGTGGCCCTGGCGGCCGGCTTCGGCAGCATCCGCCGCTTCAACGAAACATTCCGCGCCCTCTACCGGCAGCCCCCCTCCGCCTTGCGCCGACGGGATTCCGCAACGGCCATCCAAGTCCCTGCAGAGGCCGGCGTCACGCTGCGTCTCAGATACCGCCGCCCATATGACTGGCAGGCGATCATCACCCATTTGCAGGTGAGGGCGGTCGCGGGCGTCGAAACCGTTTCGGGCGGGATCTACCGGCGTACCGTTCGTCATGACGGCCGGCTCGGCACCGTGGAGGTAGCGGACGACCCGGCGCGAAGCAGCCTTGCCGTGACCATCCGCTTTCCTTGCGTCCGGGCGCTGCCCACGATCCTGGCGGGGGTTCGGCGGGTCTTCGACGTCGGGGCCGACGTCGAAGCGATCGGGGCCCATCTCTCGAGCGACCCGATGCTGGCCCCCCTGGTCGCCCGGTGGCCGGGCCTGCGGGTCCCGGGCGGCTGGGACGGCTTCGAGATGGCGATCCGCGCCATCCTGGGCCAGCAGATCACGCTCGCCGCCGCCCGCGGCCTAGCCGGCCAGTTGGTCGAGCTGTGCGGCGACCCGCTGCCCGACGGGGCGGGCGCTTTCCCCGGGCTGACCCACGCCTTTCCGTCGCCGGAGCGCGTCGCCGCGGCCGACCTCTCGCCCTTGCGCATGCCGCAGGCGCGGCGCAACGCCCTCAAGGCCCTGGCCGAAGCGGCGGTGGCCGATCCGCATCTGTTCCGCCCCTATGGCAGCATCGAGGATGCGGTGGCCCGGCTTCGCAGCATCGCGGGCATCGGCGAATGGACGGCGCAGTACATCGCGCTTCGGGCGCTGAGGGAACCCGATGCCTTCCCGGCCAGCGATGTCGGACTGCTGCGCGGGGCCGCCGGGGCGAACGGACGGCCGAGCCCGGCCGAGCTCTTGCGCCGGGCGGAAGCGTGGCGGCCATGGCGCGCCTATGCCGCCCATTATCTCTGGATGGCCGACGCCGAAGGCGGGTGCGCACCGGCCGAGAACGAGGAGCAGGCGGCATGACCACGGCATCGATCTTCCTGAGGGACGACATCGAGACCACGATCGGACGCCTCGCCATCGTGGCGGACGGGGAGGGGAGGCTTAGGGCCGTTGACTGGACGGATTGCGAGGAACGGTTGGCGCGACTGCTGGCGCGTCACTACGGCGCGCGATCCGACGACCTGCGCCCCGCCCGCGATCCCGGCGGGTTTTCGACCGCGCTGGCCGGCTATTTCGCGGGCGATCTCGGGGGTATCGAGGGGCTGCCGACCGAAACCAACGGCACGCCGTTCCAGAAACGGGTCTGGGCCGAGCTTCGCCGCATTCCGTCTGGCACCACGATCACCTATGCCGAACTCGCCCGGCGCATCGGCGCCCCTTCGGCCGTCCGCGCCGTGGGCCTCGCGAACGGCGCCAATCCGATCGGCATCGTCGTTCCCTGCCACCGTGTCGTCGGAACGAACGGAACCCTCACCGGCTATGCGGGCGGAATCCCCCGGAAGCAATGGCTGTTGGCGCATGAGGGATGGCGGGCAGAAGCTGACTCATCGTACCGGTCACATGGGTAACACGTGCCGACAGGCTGCCGGTGGCGAGGTGTCGATATGTAGGCAGCCGCGATTTCGGCCGATCGCGCAGGCCAGAGGTGTTGCCTACGTTTCAGGTATGCGGAGTTACCTATTCGTGCAATCCGCATACTATGGGGTGGCGGATGGGGTGGGATTCGAACCCACGGTGAGTTTCCCCACGCCGGTTTTCAAGACCGGTGCCTTAAACCGCTCGGCCACCCATCCGCGTGTGCCCCCTTCTAGCGCGCCCCCCGGGGTTCCGCAACGGGCGGATGGGGCAGTGTGCGGTAAGGGTTCCGGCGGGGGGACGGCGAATCGCACCTTGCCAACCGGAGTTCCCCGCCCCCCGTTATGTCCTAGGGACGGTCCCGCCTTTCCCTACGCCCTTGATCCGCCGGGCCTTTCGCCGAATGGCCGGGGCCCCCTCGCCCGCGACGACTTCCTTGGGGTATGATAATGAACGATGTTTGTCCTTTCGAAGCTGTCCTGGCTGTTGCTCCAGCCCGGCAATCTTTTGGTCCTTCTGCTCTGCGCGGGGCTGGCGCTGACGGCGGCCGGGCGGCGGCGCGGGGGCATGACGCTGATCTGCCTGGCGACGGCCTCGCTGGTCGTGATCGCGGTGCTGCCTGTCGGGACCTGGGCGCTTGCGCCGCTTGAGGACCGCTTCGAACGCCCGGCCACCCTGCCGGCGCGGGTGGACGGGATCATCGTCCTGGGCGGTGCCGTCGATGTTCATCTGAGTGACGCCAGGGGCGAGCCGGTTCTGGGCGATTCCGTCGAACGCCTGCTGGCCCTTGCCGATCTGGCGGAACACTATCCCGATGCCGCCGTGGTCTATACCGGCGGATCCGGGAGCCTGCGCTACCAGGGCGCCCGAGAAGCGCCGATCGTGCAGCGGATGGCCCACCGTCTCGGCCTTGCAGAGCGGCCGGTCCTCTGGGAAGGGGCGGCGCGGAACACCCACGAGAACGCAGTCCTGGGCTACGCCCTGGCACGGCCGGCGCCCGACAGCACCTGGCTTCTCGTGACCTCCGCCTGGCACATGCCCCGGGCCGTCGGGACCTTTCGCGCCGCGGGGTGGCCGGTCACGCCCTATCCAACGGACTACCTCACCGACGGCGGGCTCGATCCCTGGCGGATCGGCTTCGATCTCTCCTTCAATCTGAGGCTCTTGAGCGCGGCCGTCCGCGAGTGGACCGGGCTTGTCGCCTATCGTGTCCTGGGCAGGACGGACGCGCTTTTTCCCGCGCCCGAAACCGGTCGCGCGGATTGATGCCGCTCCGGCGCTGTGGCACAAGGCAAGGCGGAGTGGCAATGGGGGGAGAAAGCATGCGCGCGGCGAGCGACGGAACGCCCGCTCCGGCTGGTCCGGGGGCCGAGAAGGTCGTGTCGTGTCCGGTTCGGTCCGGCAAGACGGGGGCTCGCGCACGGCAACGTGTCGCCGCGTTGTTGGCCGGGCTCGCGCTGTTCGGGCTTGTCGGCTGCGCCGAGACCCAGCTTGCCACCCATCTGGTCGGCATGTCCCAGGACGGCCCACCCACCGGACACTACAAGGTCGGACGCCCCTATCAGGTCAACGGCGTCTGGTATTATCCCGAGGAGAACTACCGGTACGACGAGACCGGCATCGCGTCGTGGTACGGGCCCGGATTCCACAAGCGGCTGACAGCGAATGGCGAGCTGTTCGACCAGGACGCCCTGACCGCCGCCCATCCGACGCTTCAGCTTCCCTCCATCGTCCGGGTTACCAATCTGGAAAACGGACGATCGATCGTGCTCCGGGTCAACGACCGGGGGCCTTTCGCCAACGGCCGCCTGATCGACATCTCCCGCAGGGGCGCAGAACTGCTGGGCTTCCGCGACAAGGGAACAGCCAGGGTCCGGGTCCAGGTTCTGGAGGACGAAAGCCGGCAGGTCGCAGCGCTTGCGCGCCAGGGCAGGGTGGCGCCGCCGCCGGTCGATCCGGGGGCACCGGTCCTCGCCGCCGCGCCCTCCGCTTCGGTGACCCGGGTCGCCCTGACCGAGCCGCAGCCCGTCCGTCCGGCCCCGACGCCGGTCACCCCTCAGGCGGTCCGGACCCCGGAAGGGGATATAGCGCCCCGGGCCGTTGTCCAGCAGACGTCGGTCACGCCGACCAGCATCTTCGTCCAGGCCGGGGCATTCTCGGTCTATGAAAACGCAGCCAAGCTCCGGGCCGCGCTGACGCCGATCGGCCCGGCCGAGATCTCGCGGACCACGGTCGACGGCACGGATTTCTACCGGGTCCGGCTAGGCCCTCTTGCGTCGGTCGAGGAGGCCGACCGGATCCTCGATTCCGTCATCCGGCAGGGACAGACGGCAGCCCGGATCATCGTCGACTGATGACGGGCAAAACCGCCCTATTATCGCCACCGCGGCGATTTGAATTGAAAATGATGCGAATGGTACGCTTGCGGAGAATTGTACAGGCCATGACCTGGTTCGGATCCCTAACGAAGCATCTGATGTCCGGCCTTCTGGCCATCGCCGTCCTGGGGGCGCTGCCGGCGGCGGCGCAGGGCATCGATACGCGGGCGCGGGAAGCCATCCTGGTCGATATGACGACAGGCACCGTACTGTTCGAGAAGAACGCCGATACGCGTATGCCGACGTCGTCCATGAGCAAGATCATGACCGCCTACATGCTGTTCGAGGCGATCGAGCAGGGCCGGGTGACGCTGGACGACACGCTCACGGTCAGCGAGAAGGCCTGGCGGATGGGCGGGTCGAAAATGTTCGTCGAGGTCGGATCGAAGGTCCGCATCGAGGACCTGATCCAGGGCATCATCGTCCAGTCGGGCAATGACGCTTCTGTCGTCGTGGCCGAAGGTCTGGCCGGGAGCGAGGCGGAATTCGCCCGCCGGATGACGGACCGGGCCCGCGAACTCGGCCTCACCAACAGCAACTTCGTCAACGCGACCGGCTGGCCCGATCCGGACCACTATTCGACGGCCCGAGACCTGGCGCTGCTGGCGCAACGCATGATCACGGACTTCCCCCAGTACTATCACTTCTATTCGCAGAAGGAATTCACCTGGAATAACATCAGGCAGGGCAACCGCAACCCGCTGCTGTACAAGGACATCGGTGCGGACGGCCTCAAGACCGGACACACCGAGGCCGCCGGCTACGGCCTGACCGCGTCGGCCGAGCGGAACGGCCGCCGGCTGATCCTGGTGGTGAACGGGCTTGCCGACGTCAACGCGCGGTCCGAGGAAGCGGAGCGGCTGATCGAATGGGGCTTCCGGGAGTTCGAGACCTATACCCTGTTCAAGGCGGGGGAGACGGTGGAAACCGCCCGCGTCTGGCAGGGCGAAGAGGACGCGGTTCCCCTGGTCGCCACATCCGACGTCGCCATGACCATACGCCACGCCGCCCGTTCGGGCCTGCGCGTCGCCGTGCGGGTGGCCGAGCCCATCGCGGCGCCGATCGCCAAGGGCCAGGAGATCGCGACCCTGATCATCAGCGCGCCCGACATGCCGGATCGGGAGATCCCGCTGGTGGCCGGCATGGACATCGAACGGCAGGGATTCGTCGGGCGGATCTTCTCGGGCGCGAAGGCGCTCGTGACCGACGTGGTCTTCGGCTCCGGCAGCAGTTCTGAGCCGGCGCCGGTCGAGCAGTAAGCTCCCGGTCCGATCCCGCATCACGCGGTCGGCCCGAACCATTTCACCAGTGCGGAGTGCGTCCGCGACCGGACGGATGATGGTGCCCAAAGGAAAGTTCATAGCGTTCTGCGGCGGCGAGGGCGCCGGCAAGAGCACCCAGATCGAACTGCTTGCGGCCCATCTCCGTCGGCGCGGGCGAGACGTGCTGACGACCCGCGAGCCGGGCGGGACGCCGGAAGGACAACAGCTTCGCCGGCTGCTGTTGACCCCGGACGGCGACGGTTGGGAGCCGATGGCCGAAACCCTGCTGATGGTCGCCGACAGGGTCCAGCACCTGCGCCGGGTAATCGCACCGGCGCTGGAGGCCGGGACGGACGTTCTCTGCGATCGTTATGCGCTGTCGACGCTCAGCTACCAGGGGGCGGGGAAGGGGGTGGCCGCCTCGTTCATCCGGGAGTTGCACCGGCAGGCCTGCGACGATTTCTGGCCGGACCTGACGATCGTGCTGGACATCCCGCCGGCCGTGGGGTTGGCGCGCAGCAAGCGGCGCCTGTCGAAGGAGAAGAGCGACGAGGACCGGTTCGAGCGGCTGGGGCTGGATTTCCATGACCGGGTCCGCACGGCCTTCCTCGACCATGTCAGGAAAAATCCGGAAACTTCCTTCCTGGTCGACGCAACGCAAGACATCTCGGCCATCCATGACGCCATCCGCGGCCGCGTCGACGCCCTGTTCGAAGCCTAGGCTCGATCGGCCGGAGCCTCTTTCCACCCTCGTGTCAGGCATCGGGCGCCGCTTCTTCCGCATGCGGGAGGAAGTGTAATGCCGGGATCGAGGCAGGCCCCCGCGTGACGCGACCGCCAGGAAACGGTTCGTCAGCCCGCGTCGGCTATGCTAACGCTTGTACATGGCGCGCTCGCCCGGACGGCTTGGCCGACCGCCGCCAGCCCCGTCATCCTGCGCATTCATGAGACCTGATCCTATCGATTTCGACATGCCTCCGACCCGTCCGAATGCCCTCAGCGCTCGCCGCGTCCAGGAGGTCGGGGAAGAATGACCGACGAGATGACGATTTCGCCCCTGCCGCCGCGGGCGAATCCCGAGCTCTTCGGCCATGAAGCGGCCGAGGAGGCGATGCTTGCCTCTGCGCTGTCCGGGCGGATGGCCCATGCTTGGCTGATCGGCGGCCCGCAGGGGATCGGGAAGGCCACGCTGGCATACCGCTTTGCGCGGTTCATCCTGTCCGGCGCCGTCGGGAACGGCGCAAACCCCACCAGCCTCCACGTCAATCCCGAACATCCGGTCTTCCGGCGCATCCGTGCCGGCGGACATGCCGATCTCCTGACCATAGAACGTCCCTGGCACAAGGACGACGAGAAGAAGGACGAGGGCGACCGGCGCCGGCGCGTCGGTGACCTGCCGGTAGACGAGGTGCGGAAGATCGCGCCCTTTCTCCATCTGACGGCCGCCGAAGGGGGCTGGCGCGTCGTCGTCGTCGACGAGGCGGAGCGAATGAGCCGGAGCGCCGCCAACGCCATTCTGAAGGTGCTCGAGGAACCGCCGCCGCGCTCGCTGCTGCTGATCGTCGCGAACAATCCGGGCCGGCTGCTGCCGACGATCCGCTCGCGCTGCCGGAAGCTCACCCTTTCGCCCCTGCCGGAATCGGAGGTCACCGGATATCTGGCGCGTCACGCACCAGGCTTGAGCGAGGGCGACCGGCTGGCGATCGCCCGGCTTTCGGAAGGCAGCATCGGACGGGCGGTGGCCCTGGTCCAGGAGGGTGGGCTGAATCTCTACCGGGTCCTGTTCGAGCTTCTCGACGACCTGCCGCGCCTTGACATCGCGGCGGTCCACCGGCTGGGCGATCAGCTCGCGCCTCCGGCCGCCGAACAGGCCTACCGGACCTTCGCGGGCCTCCTGGAACAATGGCTCACGCGCCTCATCCGCAGCGCCGCCCAGGGCGGCCCGATCGCAGAGGTCGTTCCGGGCGAGGCCGACCTGATGCGACGGCTGGCCGGCTCCGGGCGTCCCGGCCTTGATCGGTGGGTGGAGGTATGGGAAAAGACGCACCGTCTCTTCGACCGGGCCGACCACGCCAATCTCGATCGCAAGCAGGTGCTTCTTCAGGTCCTTCTGGGCCTGGAAGCGGCGGCGCGGGCGTGACGGCGGTCCCCGAGACCTGACGTCCCTTGTCGAAGCAGGAAGGAAGCCGTCCCATGGCGGACAGCGACACCAAACGCTACTACATCACGACGCCCATCTATTACGTGAACGCGGCGCCGCATATCGGTCACGCCTACACGACCATGGCCTGCGACGTGATGGCCCGTTTCAAGCGCCTGGACGGCTACGAGGTGCGGTTCCTGACCGGAACGGACGAACACGGACAGAAGGTCCAGAAGTCGGCAGCGGCGGCCGGGACCGATCCGAAGAGCTTCACCGACAAGGTGAGCCAGACGTTCCGGGACCTGGCCCAGGCGCTCAACGCATCCTGCGACGATTTCATCCGGACGACCGAGGACCGGCACATCCGCGCCTGCCAGGCGCTATGGCAGGAACTCACGGCCAAGGGCGACATCTATCTCGGCTCGTACAGCGGCTGGTATTCGGTCCGGGACGAGGCATTCTACGGCGAGGAGGAGCTTCGCGAGGAGAACGGCCGCCGGTTCGCGCCGACTGGCGCCGAGGTCGAATGGGTGGAGGAGCCGAGCTACTTCTTCCGGCTGTCCGCCTGGCAGGACCGGCTCCTCGAATTCTATGAGCGCAATCCGGACTTCATCATGCCGGAAAGCCGGCGCAACGAAGTCATCAGCTTCGTACGATCGGGTCTGCGCGACCTATCGATCAGCCGCACGACCTTCGACTGGGGCATTCCCGTCCCGGGCGACGAGAAGCACATCATGTATGTGTGGCTGGACGCGCTCACGAACTACATCACGGCGCTGGGCTACCCCGACCGGGAAGCCGATCTGTTCCGCCGCTTCTGGCCGGCCGACGTCCATGTCGTCGGCAAGGACATCCTGCGCTTCCACGCCGTCTACTGGCCGGCTTTCCTGATGTCCGCGGGGCTCGAGCCGCCGCGGCGCATCTTCGCCCACGGCCATCTGCTGAACCGGGGCGAGAAGATGTCGAAGTCGCTCGGCAACGTGATCTCCCCCTATGATCTGATCGAACGTTACGGGCTGGACGCGACCCGCTATTTCTTCATGCGCGAGGTGCCGTTCGGAGGCGACGGGTATTTCAGCCACGAGGCGATCGTCGCCCGCATCAACGGCGATCTCGCCAATGATTTCGGCAACCTGGCCCAGCGGGTCCTGTCCATGATCGCGAAGAACTGCGAGGGCGCCGTACCGCGCCGCGGCGATCTGAGCGAGGCCGACCGCGCGCTGCTGGACAAGGCCGACGGGTTGCTTGAACGGCTGCGCCGCGAATTCGACGTGCAGGCGTTCCATCGCGCTCTGGAGGCGATCTGGACGGTGATCGGCGATGCCAACCGGTACGTCGACGAGCAGGCGCCCTGGGCGCTGCGGAAGACCGATCCGGAGCGGATGGCGACCGTCCTCTATGTTCTGGCGGAGACGATCCGGAAACTGGCCATCCTGGTCCAGCCTGTGATGCCGGAGGCGATGGCCCGCATGCTGGACCAGCTTGCCGTGCCGGCGGGGGCGCGGGGCTTCGCTCATCTGGGAGAGGACCATGCGCTCGTCGCTGGAACGCCGCTGCCCCGGCCGCAAGGCGTCTTCCCGCGCTATGTCGAGCCGGAAGGGGAGGTCGCTTCCTGATGCTGGTGGACAGCCACTGCCATCTGGACTTCCCCGACTTCGAAGACGAGCTCGATGCCGTGGTCGAACGTGCCCGCCACGCCGGGGTCGGCCGGTTGCTGACGATCTGCACGTCGCTTACGCGCCTGGACAGGAACCTGGCGCTCGCGGAGCGGTACGACGTCGTCTATTGCGCCGCCGGCATCCATCCGCACGAGACGGAGAAGGAGGGCGACGTCGCTCTCGAACGGCTGGTCGAGATGGCTGCGCATCCGAAGCTGGTCGGCATCGGCGAGACCGGGCTGGACTATTTCTACGACAACAGCCCGCGCGAGACCCAGCAGCGAAGCTTCCGGACCCATATCCGTGCGGCCCGAGAAACCGGCCTGCCGGTGATCATCCACACGCGCGAGGCCGACGAGGACACGATTCGGATCCTGGCCGAGGAGGGCGCGGGGCAGGGCGGCGACAAGCCGCTCAAGGGCCTCATCCACTGCTTCAGCTCCGGCCGTCGTCTCGCTGAAAAGGCAATCGAATTCGGGTTCTATGTCTCGCTTTCGGGAATCCTGACCTTCAACCGGTCGGAGGATATCCGGCAAACGGTTCGTGACCTGCCACTGGATCGGTTGCTTGTCGAAACGGATGCTCCCTACCTTGCGCCCGTGCCCAAGCGGGGGAAACGGAACGAGCCCGCCTTCGTCGTGCACACGGCGGCGCGCCTTGCCGAAGTGAAGGCTGTTCCGGCCTCGGAGATCGCTGAAGTCACGACCGCGAACTTCTTCAGATTGTTCGATAAAGTTCCGGCGCCGGTCCAGTGATGAGGGTCATTGTTCTAGGATGCGGGGGCTCGCTCGGCGTGCCGATGATCGGCAATGTCTGGGGCGAGTGCGACCCGGCGAACCCGCGGAACCGGCGCCGCCGCCCGTCGATCATCGTCGAGACCGCAACGACGCGCATCCTGGTGGACACCAGCCCCGACCTGAGGGAGCAGTTGCTCGACGCGGAGGTCGACCGGATCGACGCGGTCCTCTTCACCCATGCACATGCCGATCATACCCACGGTGTCGACGATCTGCGCGCCCTGACCTTCCGGACGGGCGGTCCGATCCCGGCCTTTGCCGACGCGACGACGATCGACCTGCTGGAGCGGCGGTTCGGCTACGTCATGGATTCCATCGCCATGGACCGCGGGCTCTATGCGCCATACCTGACGCCCCATGTGATCGACGGCCCCTTCAGGGTCGGCGACATCGAGGTGGTGCCGTTCCTGCAGGGTCATGGCGCCGTCAACAGCCTGGGCTTCCGCTTCGGTCCGTTCGCGTATTCGACGGATGCCGCGACGCTTGACGAGGAAGCGTTCCGGGTCCTGGAAGGAACGAAGGTCTGGATCGTGGATGCGTGCCGCGAAAAGCCGCATCCGTCCCATGCCCATGTCGGCCTCGCGCTCGAGTGGATAGCCAGGGTGCAGCCGGACCGGGCCTATCTCACCCATATGAATCACACGCTCGACTACGAGAAGCTGAAGGCCAGGCTGCCCGATCACGTATTGCCCGCCCATGACGGGCTGGTCATCGAGATTTGACACAGCGTCCGAGGAAACGAGCTCATGCCTTTGACACGACGGGAGATGTTCTGCGCCGGGGCCATCGCCGGAAGCGCTTTGGTTACCGCCGGCACATCGGAAGCCCAGACCGAGCAGCAGGATGAGTTCACGGAACTCATCGGCCTCGAACTCCGGGTGGTCCGACCGGGAGAAGCCTTCACCGAGGACTACCGGGACGACCGCCTGACCGTGTTCGTCGACGACGCGGACGAAATTCTCGACGCCAGGATCATGTGAGGCCGGAATGGATCGCCGCACGCTCATCGGATCGACCTTCCTCATCGGCGGCCTCGCCGCCTGTAGCCCGGTCAATCCCCAACGGGATATAGCGCCGCCGCCGGACCTCAGCGGCGGGGGCCAGTCCCTCGAACGGCTGGTCGGGCTCAAGCTCCGCGTCGTCAGGCCGGGCCAGATGGTGACCATGGACTACAATCCCCGCCGGTTGACGGTCCAGGTCGGCGAAGACAACCGCATCACCTCGGCCCGGATCGGCTGAGCACAACCGTCGCGCGAGCCCTGCGCGGCGGTGGGCTCCCGTGCCCCGGTACCCTGGATACCTCTGCCAAGGCATACGCGTCAGTGAAGAAGCAGAGCGGATCCGCCCCGGCGCCTCACCGGCCCCGGGGCTTTCCGCGTTCCTGCAAAGCCTCAATTTACGTTGCAGTAATTCTTCGATCACTAAGCTTGCCTGCAACTCAGCGTAAGCTCCGGTGTGCAGCCTACCTCTCGGTCGCCATCAGGGCTGGGGGACCATCGGTTCATGTTCAGGCAGCTTCTTCCCGCCTTCCTGCTGATGGCATTCAGCGCAGTCTCGGTCACCGCACTGCCGAAACTGGGCGCGGCCGGTGACAGGCTGGCGGTGATCTTTCCGCCAGGCGTGACTCTGGCGTGGGGAATCAAGCGGATCGCCGCCGCCGGCGGTACCGCGATCGGAGCGGGCGCCTTCGACAACGTGATCATCGCGATACCCCATCGCCACGATTTCCCGGATCGGGCGCGCGCGGAAGGTGCGGTGCTGATTCTGGCAGCCAATGGCTTTACGGGCTGTCTCGGCAATCCAGGCACATAGGTTCAGGCAACAGACGCAAGGCCCATGCAAATTCTCTCTCTCGACCAGATTCGACGGACTGCCGGCGTAGCGTTCGCCATCGGCCTGTGGCTGCACGTACCGATCATCGCATGTGTCGCGATGCTGACCGGCACGGAAATCGCGGCTCCGACGGTGCTGGCGGCGATCCTTGCCGCCGCGGCCTCGCTGAGCTGGGCCGTCAACCGGGCCGGGCCGGCATCGCGCCATGTGGCCGCCGTGGCGCTGGTCGGAATGGCCTCGATCCTGGTCTGGCAGGCGGCGGGCCCGTGGCAGATCGATCTCCACATGTACTATTTCGCCGCCCTGGCCATGCTGGCGGCCTTCTGCGATTGGCGGGTCATCGTCATGGCCGCCGGGGCGACGGCCCTTCATCATCTGGTTCTGAATTTCGTCCTGCCATATGCCGTGTTTCCGGGCGGGGCCAGCCTCGGCCGCGTGCTGCTCCATGCGGTGATCGTGGTGCTGGAAACCTGCGCCCTGGTCGCACTGACGATCAGTATCGAGCGCCTCTTCAGATCCATGACGGACGCGGTGGACCGGGCCGCCGCCAAGGAGACGGAGGCGGAACTGCTGCGGCAGCAGCGTGCCGAGGACGAGCGTCGAAAGGGAGAGCAGGACCGCAAGGCGGAGATGGCCGAGCTGGCCGACGCCTTCGAGAACAGCGTCCGGCGCGTGGCCGCAGAAGTATCGGTGGCCGCGACCGAGATGACCCGTGCCTCCGAGGGAATCGCCCGGTCGATTGCCGCCATACGCCAGCAGGCGAGTGCCTCGGGAGAAACGGTCGACGGAACCTCGAGCAGCGCCGACCGGGTCTCGACGGCGCTCGAGAAGCTTTCGACTTCGGCCGCCATGATCCGTTCCGAGGTGGAGCGTTCGGCGACTGCCGCGGGCGACGCGGATGCCGCCGTCCGCAGCACCGACGAAACGGCTCGTGGTCTGGCCGACGCGGCGCGCAAGATCGGCGACGTCATTGCCCTCATCAACGCCATCGCCGCCCAGACCAACCTGCTGGCGCTGAATGCGACGATCGAGGCGGCGCGCGCCGGGGAAGCCGGGAAGGGCTTCACCGTGGTCGCGAATGAGGTGAAGTCGCTCGCCGGGCAGACCGCACGCGCCACCCAGGAGATCGAGGCCCAGATCACCGCGATCCAGAGCATCGCCGAAATGGTCCTGTCCTCCATCGGCTCGATCGGCGAGCGTGTTTCCGAGATGACGGAGATCGCGGCCCAGATCACCTTGGTGGTGGAGGAACAGCACGAGACCATGGAACGCATCGCAGGCGAAGCCTCCATGGTTGCAGCCGGCGTGCGGGACGTGGCAGAGGCGGCAGCCGCTATCAGCGGAACCGCGACGGAAGCCGCTACCGGGGCGGACCGGGTATACGAAGCCGCCCAAGGCCTGCTGACGCATTCCGGCGCGTTGGAGCAGGCGGCCGATTCCTTCCTCGCCCGGGTCCGGGCCGGCTGACGCGGGCAGGGGGGATGCAGGCCAGGGGCAGGGGGCTTTCGCCCGTCATCCGCCCGGCGATGCCGGCGATCGGAATTGCCCGAGGCGGCCCGACGCCGGCATTTTGAAGCCGCGATGCCGATGGCGTTCCTGCCGGATGCGGACCGGTCCCGCCGGGCACCTGGCGTCCCCCGGCATGGCTCGCAGCGGTCTATCCGGCCGGGGCGGCCGCGCGGTGGAGCAGGGCCCGAAAGCGGAAATCGCCGCGCAGGACGTCGAGATCGCTGCCGTTGTGCATCCACGCAACCAGCTCGTGATGAGCATGCGGGATCGCGCGAGCCAGGAGTTCGATCGCCTGGTCATGGGCGCCAAGGAGGACCTGTACGCAGGCAAGATTGTACAGGACCAGGAAATCGTCGGGATCGATCAGGGCGGCCGCCCCCATAAAGGCCGCCCGTGCGTCCTCGGGATCCCACTCCAGCTTGCGGGTCGCACGCTCGAAGCCGCGGAAATCCGCGGAAATGGCCTCGCTTTCGCGTCCCAGCGCCCGGTACGCACAGCCCGCCAGGATCAGCGCCTGATAATCGTCGGGCGCCACCTCGGCCGCACGCTCGTAATGGGCTGCGGCGTCCTGTTGCTTGCCTTGCCTGACGCAGGCCTGGGCATAGAAAATGTGCCCTTCGAACAGATCCGGATCCAGCCGGAGCGCGTGCTGGAACTCGCGCTCTGCCTCGGCATGATCGCTGTTGATGGACAGGGCGAGCCCGCGGGAGGCATGAACCTCCGCCAGTTCCGGGTCAAGCTCCAGCGCTCTTGCGCTTGCCGCCCGGACATCGTCGATCGACGCTTCGAAGTCGTAATTCAGGAACCGGAAGGCATCGCAGTCGGCAATCCCGGCATAGGCCCGCGCATAGTCCGGGTCGATGTCGATCGCCCGGGCGAACATGCGGCGGGCGACGTCGTATGATCGCTTGGAGTGCCGGTTGAAGAACTGACGGCCGCGAAGATAGAACTGGTAGGCCTCGACATTGCGGGTCGGAACCTTGCGGATGGCGCTGCTTTCCTGCGGCAGCAACCCGACCTTCAGGGCATCGACGATGCTGTGCGCAATCTCGTCCTGGACTCCGAAGATGTCGGTCAGGTCCCGATCATAGCGTTCCACCCAGAGATGGCCGCCGCTCGGCCCGTCGATCAGCTGCGCCGTGATCCGGGCCCGGTTCATGACCTTGCGGACGCTGCCCTCGAGGACATAACGGACGCCCAGATCCTGGCAGACCTATTGCACCTTGGCGGGCTTGCCCTTGTAGGTGAAGGACGAATTGCGGGCGACGACGAACAGGCCGGAAACCTTCGAAATGCATATTTTCGTGTGAACGATCGCCTTCCTCGCGCGTCCATTCGGAAAGGTGTTCGCCCCAGAAACTCACGAGACCTGGAGGAAAGGAATGCCAACCGCCATCGAGGGGCTCGAGGCCGCCCGAGAACTGATTTCGGACGAAGCGCGGTGGACATCGGGGACATTTGCCCGGGCAGTGGATGGGACGCCGTCCCATCCGTCCGATCCGGAGGCCTGTCGGTGGTGCGCGCACGGCGCCATCCGTCGGACATTCGATCGGGGAACCGGCCCGGTCGGCAGCGACCCCGAATATGCGCATGCGTGTTCCGTCCTGGATGCGGCCGCGCGGGAACTGTACGGCGCGAACTCGCCGGCGATCGAGATGGCAGCGGGTAGCTGGAGCTATATCGGCGTCAACGACGTGCTGGGGCATCGAGCGGTTCTGCAGGTCTACGATCGGGCGATCGCTCGGTTGAAGGCGTCGACGCGGCCGCGATCATCGCCTTTAAGCTGCTGGATCCTGTATCATCGTGATTTTCCATAATATACATTATCCGACTTTGACATATCGGGATCCGGCCCTCCCTCCATCGCCGGACACGGGTTTTCTGCACCCGCATCCTGTTCCTCATCGATGTCAGATGTCCGGCGTCAGCATCTCGGGGCGGTGCCATTATCGCGGATCAGGTCACCGGCTATTCCCGCAGATTTCGCGTGCGTCGATAGCGATTGGCCGCATCGGGACATCCCGTGAAAGAACATCCATCGGCGTCTTGCGAATCGTCGCGGCGCATCGGCATGCCGACGCGGTCCTTGGTAGCCCTTGTCAGGATTTCAGCGAGCGCGGCCGGCTTCCTTAGACCTCTACCAATCCGGCGCACTCCCGCGAACGACATGAGCCATATTCCATCCGCATCCGCATCGGCAAGACGAGGTCGCCCCGGCCGGGTTCGGATCGTCCCGCGCCGAATTCCGGACCTTTTCCCCAATCGGCGGTTTAAAGGACTTGGTAACCGACGCAGAGCCCCCTATATTCCCCCCCGTTCGATCCGGAGGCTTACGCGTCTCTCGAGCGAGACGCGCCGCCTCAGCCGGTCAGGTTCTGCCGCCCGGCGATCCGACAAGACGCCTCTCCTCCTACGTCCTCCTCCGCCGAGCCCCGTGCCTCGCGCGACCCCGTCGGTCCCGCGTGCACGTCTCCATTACCGTTTTTGAGGAAAGGTCCTTGCCCTTGTCATTCGCCGAACTTGGCCTTCATCCGTTGATCCTGAAAGCCCTGGAAGCCGGCGGCTATGTCGAGCCGACGGCGATCCAGGCGGAGGCCATCCCTGCCGCCCTTGCGGGCCATGACCTGCTTGCCACCGCTGCCACCGGCACGGGCAAGACGGCCGCCTTCATCCTTCCGGGCCTGAGCCGCATTGCCGAGCTGCCTCGCCCGAGGGAGGCTGCGGCGCCGCGAATTCTCGTTCTCGCCCCCACGCGCGAGCTCGCCCGCCAGGTCACCGATGCCGTCCGAAAGTACGGAAAGTTCCTGCGTCTCAACACGGTCGATCTGGTCGGCGGCATGCCCTACCGCGCCCAATTGCGGCTGCTGTCGCGGCCGGTCGATGTCGTCGTCGCGACCCCGGGGCGTCTGATCGACCATCTGCAACGCGGGCGCCTGGATCTCGGCTCCGTCAACGCCCTGATCCTGGACGAGGCCGATCGGATGCTGGACATGGGCTTCATCGAGGATGTCGAGACCATATCGGCCGCCTGCCCGGCCAGCCGCCAGACCATGCTGTTCACGGCCACCCTCGATCGCCGGATGGCTGCGCTTGCAGGCCGTCTGCTCCGTGAGCCCGTGCGAATTTCCGTCGAACGGGCGGCCGAGACCGTATCGATCGAGCAGCGTCTCCATCACGCCGACGACCTGGATCACAAGCGGCGCCTGCTCCACCACTTTGCCGGATCGCCCGAAGTCGCCAAGCTGATCGTGTTCGCCGCGACGAAACGGGACGCCGACGCGCTGGCCCGTGAACTGGCGGACGCCGGTCACGCCGCCGCCGCGCTGCATGGCGACATGGTCCAGGCGCAGCGGAACCGGGTGCTTCAGCAGTTGCGCACCGGACGGGTGCGTATCCTGGTTGCGACCGACGTCGCTGCCCGGGGAATCGACGTCCGCGACATCTCGCACGTCATCAATTTCGACCTGCCCCGCTCTGCCGAGGACTATGTTCATCGCATCGGCCGCACCGGCCGCGCGGGCGCGGCCGGCGTCGCGATCTCCTTCGCGACCCGTTCCGACCGGGAGACCCTTGCCCGCATCGAGCGTTATGTCCGGAGCGAGATCGCCGTCGGTACCATACCCGGGCTCGAGCCTCGCAAGCCTTTCGCCGCCCGTCCGGCCGCCCGGCCCCATAGGCCCGGCCGGCCGCGGGGCGCCCACCCCGCCAAGAGCGGGAAGGCTTGGTCCCGGCCGTCCGGGAAGCGCGGCACGCTGCCGACCGGGGCGGGCCGGCCCGACGCCGGCAGCCGTCCGCGCTTCCGGAAATTCTGATCGGACCGGGGCGGTGGCCTCCGGCCCCGCCCCTTCCGCAGATCCGTTCCCGGCCAGAGGCCGGATGAAACCTTAGCCGAGTTTGGCTATGGTGGCCCGCGCCAAGCAACCAGGCCGGTCCTCATGATGCCCGACCCTCTCGACCGTTCCCGCCCCGGAATCGACCGCATTCTTGCCGTGATGGCGCGGCTCCGCGATCCGGTCCATGGCTGCCCCTGGGACGTTGCCCAGACCTTCCGGACGATCGCGCCTCATACGATCGAGGAGGCCTACGAGGTCGCCGACGCGATCGAGCGCGGTGCCATGGACGAGCTCAAGGAGGAACTCGGCGATCTTCTGTTCCAGGTGGTGTTCTATTCCCAGATGGCCGCGGAAACCGGGGATTTCGACTTCGAGGCCGTCTCATCCGCAATCGCTGACAAGATGATACGGCGACATCCTCATGTCTTCGGTGAGGACCGGGTCGACAGCGCCGCCGAAATGACGGACCGCTGGGAGGCCCAGAAGGCCGCCGAACGGGAAGCGAAGGCCCGGTCCGAAAACCGGGCTCCAAGCGTGCTCGACGGGGTGATACCCGGCCTTCCGGCGTTGACCCGGGCCGTGAAGCTGCAGAAGCGGGCCGCCCGTGTCGGCTTCGACTGGACGGAAGCTTCCCAGATCCTCGACAAGGTCGAGGAAGAGATCGACGAGCTCCGCCACGAACTGGCGGCCGATGCCCCCGAGCGGATCGAGGACGAGTTGGGCGATCTCTTCTTTGCGCTCGCCAATCTCGGGCGGCGATTGAATGTCGATCCCGAAGGGGCTCTGCGCCGTGCGAATGCCAAGTTCGAACGGCGCTTCCGCCGCATTGAATCTTGGCTCGCCGAAGCGGGACGGACGCCGGACGAGGCCAGTCTCGAAGAGATGGAAGAGCTCTGGAACCGCGCCAAGTCCGAAGAAAAGGCTGCCAACCCAGCGACTTAATTCGCCGTCTTGAAGTTCACGCAAGGTCTGAAGGGCCGGGTTCGTCGGACCAGATCCGCTTCACCAGATCCCAGCTGTCGCGGTCCGGCGCCAGCGCCAGGCGTCCCTCGCGGACAAGCGGGCCGTACGCTCTCCCGTCGATCATGGCGCTGTATCCGCCGGCCTCCCGGTGGAGGAGCACTCCGGCCGCGTGGTCCCAGGGCTTGGTGCCTGGTGGAACCGCGACATGGGCCTTCCCTTCGACGAGGTGGAGGTATTCCACGCCGGCGCACCGTTCATAGTAGACCTCCGCAAAGCTGTCCTTCATACGTGCGACCGCGCCCTGCTCCTCGGCCGGAAAGAGAAAATCGGTGACGATCGCGACCATCTGATCGACGGGCAGGCTTTCCGCGACGGTCAGGCGGCGGCTTCCGGCATATGCCCCCTCCCCCTTGACGGCACAGGCCGTGACGCCGTCCATCGGATCGAGGATCCACCCGGCGACCGTTTCGCCGTTCACCGCCAGGGCGACGATCGATGCGAAACGGTCGATCCCATGAGCAAAGTTCCAGGTCCCGTCCAGCGGATCGATGATCCAGACCGGCCCCTCCTCCGCAAGGCGGCCGATCGCCGACGGGTCGGCGGCGCATCCCTCCTCCCCAACGATGGATGAGCCGGGAAGCAACTCGGTCAGCGCCGACGACAGCCGCCTTTCGACAGCCTCGTCGACGACGGTCACAAGGTCGCCCGGTCCGCTCTTCTCCCGGATGTCGTCGGGGTTGAGCGACCGAAAGCGGGGCAGCATTTCCTCCGCCGCCACCTCTTCCATGATCCTGGAGACTGCGGCGGGATCGGGAAGTTTCATTCACATTGCCGTCGATCGTGGCACCTGGCGCCCATCATCCCATGTCGGGGCGCGGAACAAAAGCGGCCGGACACAAGAAAGGGCGCCGGAAGGCGCCCTTTCCCGTCCGAATACCGGAAACGGACTTGTCAGAAGCCCATGCCGCCCATGCCGCCCATGCCGCCCATATCGGGGGCCGGAACCGGATCCTTCTTTTCCGGTCGTTCGGCGACCATGGCCTCGGTGGTGATGAGGAGGCCGGCGACCGAGGCGGCGTTCTGCAGGGTGGTGCGGACGACCTTGGTCGG